>Ga0209564_1000028_pt1 | contig 510986 bp, 458 predicted proteins | sample AraplaCol_mMF_r2_FD_184272 | JGI IMG/M metagenome (GOLD analysis project Ga0209564, IMG submission 184272) | Arabidopsis root microbial communities from North Carolina, USA - plate scrape MF_Col_mMF_r2 (SPAdes) (version 3) | ecosystem: Host-associated > Plants > Roots > Endosphere | place...
CGACCAGCGCCTCGTCCATGCCTTCCAGGCCTTCTTCCGAAGCGATGGCTTCGGTGACCAGGGCGTCACGGGCGCGGGTGCGCAGTTCGTTGACGGTATCTTCGTCGAACGATTCGATTTCCAGCATCTCGGAGATCGGCACGTAAGCGATTTCTTCCAGGCTGGCAAAGCCTTCTTCCACCAGGATGTCGGCCACTTCCTGGTCGACGTCCAGTTTTTCCATGAACAGCGCGCGGATCGCGGCGGTTTCCTGGGCTGCCTTGTCGGCCGATTCCTCGGCCGTCATGATGTTGATCTTCCAGCCGGTCAGGTCGGACGCCAGGCGCACGTTCTGGCCGGAGCGGCCGATGGCGATGGCCAGGTTCTCTTCGTCCACCACCACGTCCATGGCGTGCTTTTCTTCGTCGACGACGATCGAGGACACGTTGGCCGGAGCCAGTGCGCCGATCACGAACTGGGCAGGATCTTCCGACCACAGCACGATGTCCACGCGCTCGCCGCCCAGCTCGCCGGTCACGGCTTGCACGCGCGAACCGCGCATGCCCACGCAGGTACCGATAGGATCGATACGCTTGTCGGCGGTGTAGACAGCGATCTTGGCACGGACGCCAGCGTCGCGGGCGGCCGATTTAATTTCCAGCATGCCTTGTTCGATTTCCGGCACTTCCAGTTCGAACAGCTTCATGATGAACTCTGGCGCGGTGCGCGACAGGATCACTTGCGGGCCGCGCATATTGCGGTCCACGCGCAGGATGTAGGCACGGACGCGGTCGCCGATACGCAGATTCTCTTTCGGGATCATCTGGTCGCGCGGCAGGCGGGCTTCGATCTTGCCCGATTCCACGATGGCATCGCCGCGCTCCATGCGCTTGATGGTGCCGGTGACCAGCGAATCGCCGCGCTCCAGGAAGTCGGCCAGGATCTGTTCGCGCTCGGCGTCGCGCACGCGCTGCAGCACCACTTGCTTGGTGTCTTGCGCGAAGCGGCGGCCGAATTCCACGGACTCGATTGGTTCTTCGATGTAGTCATCCACTTCGATGTCGGCGATCTGTTCTTTCGCTTCGAAGTGCAGGATTTCCTGGTCCGGCAGTTGCAGGCCCGCCTCGTCAGGCACCACGTGCCAGCGACGGAAGGATTCGAACTCACCCGACTCGCGATCGATCGAAACGCGGATGTCTACTTCACCCTCATAACGTTTCTTCGTGGCTTGCGCCAACGCGAATTCCAGTGCGCCGAAAACCACATCCTTATCGACGTTCTTTTCACGCGCCAGCGCGTCTACCAATAACAAAACTTCGCGACTCATGCTTTGCGTCCCTTAAAATCCACCTGCGGCACCAAGCGTGCCTTATCCACATCGGCGAGTGTGAAATCCAACTGCGCCGGACCTTCATTGCTTTCAAATTCCAACGACAAATTCTCGCCCTCGGGTTCCAGCAGGACACCCGTGAACGATTTCCGGTTGTTCGTACCCGGCATGGCTGCGCGCAGCTTGATCACTACTTCGCAACCGGCAAAACGTGCATAATCCGACAGCTTGCGCAGCGGACGGTCCAGCCCCGGCGACGAGATTTCGAGACGCTCATAAGGAACGTTCTCGACCGTCAGCACGTGCGACAGCTGATGGCTGACCGTGGCGCAATCTTCTACCGTGATCGGACCTTTTTCTTCGGCATCTTCTGCGGTGAAATCGATAAACACGCGCAGCAGTCCGCGCTCGGCCCGTTCGACATCAACCAGCTCATAGCCCAGACCGGTGACGGTCTTTTCAATTAATTCCGGCAGCTGCAAGAAAATTCTCCAGTTCAAGGCCTGTTAATGCGAGGCATAAAACAAACCCGTTAAAACGGTTCAACAAAAAAAAAATGGGCATCTGCCCATCTTTCTAAAACACCTAGCCAGATGAAGAGTTCCGGAGCAAGAGTGCGATTCGGAACTTCTACTAGGCTGGATATTATAACCTTATATGAACTTCGCTGCAATGCCGCACGGGCGGCATGGCAGACTTACAACAAGACTTAAGGTGCTTGATCAGCCCTTGCGGCGGCGCGGCATACCGTGGTCGGCAGCACCACCGCGCGGTTGCTGGCCACGGCGCGGCGCGCCCGACGCAGCACCGAAACCGAACGTGGTTTGCAGCGGATCCGGCTGGCGCGGACCACGGTTCGGGCCCTTGGCCTGCTGGCCGCGGCCTTGACCCTGGCCACCTTGGCCACGACCGCCTTGGCCACCCTGACCGCGCGGACCTGGCGCCTCGCCCAATGGACGACCGCCGGCATAGGCACCGATGCCTTGCGGACGGCCACCCGGACGGCTCGAGGTTTGGCCTTGGCCACCGCCTGGGCGGCCTTTGCCGCCACGGTTGCCATTGCCACCATTACCACCGCCGTTACCGCCACCGAAACCACCCTGGCCGCGGCCGCCGTTGCGGGCAGGCTTGGCGAATGGCAGCGCATTGGCGTTGCTCAGGTCGGCGCGGTTGAAGTTCGGCTCATTTTCGTCATCTTCGTCGTCATCGTAGAAATCGCGTTCTTCGCGACGATCGGCGCGCTCAGCGTGCTGATCGCGGTTGCCGTTGCGGCCGCGCTTTTCCGGCCCCTTGTTCTGGGCCGGCTTGGCTTGTTGCTGCTGCTTGCCGCCGGCTTGCTGCGGCTTGGCGCCTTCATTGCCGCCTTTTTTCTCGACGCTGTAGGCCGCCATCAGGGCGCGCACTGCGTTTTCTTCCATCTCTTCCCAGCGGCCGCGTTTCAGGCTGCTTGGCAGGGTCATGGCGCCGTAGCGGGTACGGATCAGGCGCGACACGGTCAGGCCGATCGCCTCGAACATGCGGCGCACCTCGCGGTTACGGCCTTCGCCGATGATCACGCGGTACCACTTGTTGATGCCTTCGCCGCCGCCGTCGGCGATCTTGGAGAACTGCGCCATGCCGTCTTCCAGCTCAACGCCGGCCAGCAGTTTCTGGCGCATGCCCTCTTCCAGCTCGCCCAGGGTACGCACCGCGTATTCGCGGTCGATGCCGTAGCGCGGGTGCATCAGGCGGTTGGCCAGGTCACCGGAGGTGGTGAACAGCAGCAGGCCTTCGGTATTGAAGTCGAGGCGGCCGACAGCCAGCCACTTGCCGGCTTTCATGGTCGGCAGACGGTCGAACACCGATGGACGGCCATCCGGATCGTCCATCGAGACGATCTCGCCAGCCGGCTTGTGATAGATCAGCACGCGCGGCGGCTTCTTGCTCACGCGGCGCTGGATCTGCTTGCCGTTGATGCGCACGGTATCGGTCGGCAGGATGCGCTGGCCGATGTGAGCCGGCTCGCCATTGACCGACACGCGGCCGGACACGATCAGTTCTTCCATGTCGCGGCGCGAACCGAGACCGGCTTCCGCCAGCACCTTGTGCAGTTTCGGCGCGTCGTCTTCGGCGGTCAGGTCGCGGCGCACCGGCTTCTGCTGCTGGCGGCCTTTACCCTGCTCTTCGCTGTCGAACGCGTCCGAAGTGACGTAGGAGAACGCGGCATCCGCGTCGTTGGCCTTGGCGCCACCGGCGTTCTGGCCACCGCGCTGCTTGCCCTTCTTGTTGTTCTTGCCGTTGCGCTGATTGTTATTGCGCTGCTCGTGGCGCGGCTTGCCTTCGCGGGCGGCCGGCGCCGCACCCGCTTCAACGGCAGGCGCTTGCGCTTCGCCGGCTGCTTCAGCGGCGACAGGTTCTGGACGTGGCATGGCAGCCTCGCGCGCGGCGCGCAGTTCGCGCATCTGGCGCGGACCGCGTGGACGCTGCTGGCGCTCGGCACGCGGGCCGCCCTCGGCCGGCGCAGCGGCAGACTCCACTGCCACTGGCGCGGCGGCGGCCGGTGCATCGGCAGCGACAGCCTCGGCGGCCGGCGCGGCTTTCTTGGCGCGTGACTTCTTGACGACTGGCGCCTCGCCTTCAGCGGCCGGATTGGCGGCCTCAGCTGCGTCAACCTTCTTGGCGCGCGGCTTTTTCACAGGGGCCGGTGCGTCGGCAGCGGCGGCTTCGGTTTCCGCCTTGGTCTTGCGCTTAGGCTTGGCGGCAGGTGCTTCGCCAGCTGCTGCGAGCGCAGCGTTATCGGCCTCGATCTGGGCTTTGGTACGGCGCTTAGGCTTGGCAACAACTTCAGCTGCGCCGGAGACGGTCTCAGGGGTATCAGGTTTGTTCATTATTCGTTTCTTGGTTGTGCTCAGCGTCAACCGTTAAATCTGGCGCGGGGCCGGTTTCTTGCTCAGCGCTCTCTTGCGCCGCTTTTTCAAAGTTCTCTTGCAGAGCCGCTTCCAGGGTTTCCATGGCGTTCTGACCATCGCTGATTTGCTGCAAGGGAGGCAGCTGGGACAGCGAATTCAAGCCCAGATCATCTAAAAACTGCTTGGTGGTGCCCAGCAAGGCCGGACGGCCGACAACGTCGCGATAACCGACGGCATCCACCCAGCCACGGTCTTCCAGCATCTTGATCGTCTGCGAATTCACAGCTACGCCGCGTATCTCCTCGATATCGCCCCGCGTCACCGGCTGGCGATAGGCAATGATGGCCAATGTTTCCAGCGTCGCCCGCGTGTACTTGGGCGGCTTTTCCGGATTCAGGCGATCCAAATACAGCTTCATTTCCGGTCGGCTCTGGAAGCGCCATCCCGTCGCCAGGCTGATCACTTCAACGCCCTTGCCGGCCCAATCGAGCCGCAATTCTTCCAGCAATTCCTTGATCGTGTCGGCGCCGATGCCGGGGCCGCGCGGGCGGTCCTGGTCGTCCAGTTCGACAAACAGCTTTTTCAGACTGTGGATCGATAACGGCTCACGAGCGCATAGCAAGGCGGTTTCGAGGACTTTTTTAGCCTCAAGATTATCCATAAGCAAAATCGAAAGAAATCAATCACATTCAGTGAGGCTGGCGGGAGTAACTCGCTGAAGCTGCTTTTCCGACGCCAAGGCCTATGCGCACCTGGCGGGAGAGAGGGACATGCCGGCAACGGCCGAAGCCGTTGCTTTCTACGTGAAACGTGGGCAGGAAGCCAGACGTTTCATCCAACACCGCGAATTGTACCTGATAAAAGCACAAAACGCGCATTTCGACGTCATCGAAATGTAACTGAGCTTACGCAGAGGCAAGTCTCTCCGACAAGATTGCCGAAACACCAACGAAGGCCGGGTATTCTGCAGTGATCACCCAGGTCGGCACCGCCGACAGGTATTTGTTGAAGCGCCCCTTGGCTTCAAAGCGGGCGCGGAAACCGGAGCGATCAAAACGCGCCCCCAGTTTCGGCACGATGCCGCCGCCGATGTAGATGCCGCCCTGCGCGCCCAGGGTCACGGCGATGTTGCCGGCGATGGTGCCCAGCATGCAGCAGAAGGCCTCGATGACGTCGTCGCACAGCGAGCATTCGCCAGCCAGCGCGCGGCGCGAGATTTCGGCGGCACTCAGTTTTTCGGCCGGCAGGTCGCCGTGGTCCGCCAGGGCGCGGTAGATCAGTTCGATACCGGCGCCGGACATCAGGCGCTCGGCCGAGACGTGTTCGAATTCTTTCCAGGCGAATTGCAGGATCGCCACTTCGGTCGGGTTGGCCGGCGAGAAGGTCACGTGGCCGCCTTCGCTCAGCAGCGCAGTCCAGCCATCCTTGCCCGGGATCAGGCCCGAGACGCCCAAGCCGGTGCCGGCGCCGATCAGGCCCAGCGGGGTGCCCGGCACGCCGACGCCGCCGCCGACTTGATGCTTTTGCGTTGCCGACAGTTGCGGCAGCGAGCTGGCCAGCGCGGTGAAGTCGTTCACCACCACCAGGGTGTCGAAGTTGACTTCGCGGCGCAGCGCTTCAATCGAGAACGCCCAGTGGTGATTGGTCATGCTCACCATGTCGCCGGTGACCGGATTGGCAATCGCAATCGCGCCATTCCGGATGCCGGTGACGCCGGCCTGGGCTACGGTTGGCGAGGCCAGATACGCGACCAGGGCGGCGGCCAGGGTCGGGTAAGCGGCGCACGCCAGCACTTCGATCGCCTCAATCTTGCCCGGAGCGGTTTCCAGCGCAAAGCGCGCGTTGGTGCCGCCGATATCCGCCAGCAGACGCGGGCCACCAGGGAGTGCAGTGGTCAGGGAGGGAGGCGTTTGTACGGACTGAGCTGTCATGATGGATCGAAATTAGTTGAGGCTTAAGCTTAAAGTATTTTGCTAGCCACAGGCAAGAAGAGTTTGTAGTTTTAGTACAGATTGCTACACAAGTTTGCAATCCGGGATATTTCGCCCGTAGTATGACTACCAGTCACGACATTGGAATCGATTCCACATTTAACCCGAAAATGCGCCGCACGGAGCGGCGCAGATGGCTCAGGCGGACGCGGTGTTGTCCTCTTGCAGTGGCTCGGACGGCGCGCGGAAGGCCGCGTTCCAGGCCTCCAGCCCGCCGTGCAGCGGACGGGCGCGGTGGTAGCCGTGACCCACCAGGGCTTTTGCCACGTGGGCGGCGGTCACGTCGTTCGGGCAGCTGCAGTACACGATGATGTGGCGCCCCTTGTCCAGCGCAATGATGTCGGCACTCGCGCTCGGATCGCCGCCATTGAACAGCAGCGCGCCAGGCACCGCCGGATCCAGCATTTGCGCGGTCACGCTGCGGGCATCGATCAACACCGGCTCCTTGCCCTGCTCCAGCAGCTGCTTGAAATCGTCGATGCTGATGCGCTCGATATCGACCGACTGGCGGAAACGCTTGCGCTCCACGTACTTGAACGACACGAACAACAGCAGCAGCACGGCCAGCACGATCAGCGCGGTGGTGCCCATGGTGCTGAGGATATCCAGCAGCTGGTCGACACTGGTGTGGAAGAAAGCACCGATGGCAATGCCGGTGCCCGCCCAGAGGAAGCTGCCCATCAGCGCGAAACACAGGAAGGTGCCGCGCGGCGTGCCCATGGCGCCGGCCAGCGGTGGCGCAATCACGTTAAAGCCGGGGATGAACTTGGCAACGATCAGCGCTTTCGGGCCCCAGCGGTTGAAATTGTCTTCGGTCTGGCTGACGCAGTAATCCGGGGACAGCGAAATCTTGCACAGCAGCTTGAGGATGCGCTTGCCGTAGAAGCGCCCGGCGCGGAACCAGAAGCTGTCGCTGATCAGGCAGGCCAGCATGGCGACGGCCAGCACGGCCGACCAGTGGGTGTCGCCATCGACCGACATGGCGCCAGCCACAATCAGCAGCGGAAACGCAGGGATGGGCATGCCGATCTGCTCGACCAGCACAATCCCGAACACGATCAGGACACCATATTCTTGCAGCAGGAGGATTAAATTCGCCATTCGGATATCTTAACTTAAAAAACGCTTAACCGCTGCCGGGAATGGCCGCCAGCAGCGCCCTGGTGTAGGGCTGTTGCGGGTTGCGGTACAACGCGTCCGCGCCGGCCAGCTCGACCACGGCGCCGTGCTGCATCACCATCACTTGGTCGGCCAGGTACTTCACCACCGACAGGTCGTGCGAGATGAAGATGTATGACAGCCCCAGCTCGTCCTGTAAATCCTGCAAAAGGTTGAGCACCTGCGCCTGCACCGAGACGTCCAGCGCCGAGACCGATTCGTCGCAGACCAGGATTTCCGGCTGCAGGGTCAGGCAGCGCGCGATGGCGATGCGCTGCCGCTGGCCGCCGGAGAATTCGTGCGGGTAGCGCTGGAAGGCGCTGGCCGGCAAGCCGACCTTGTCCAGCAGGCCGAGCGCGATGGCGGTGCGCTCGCGGTCGCCGGCGCCGATGCGGTGGATGCGCATCGGCTCGAGCAGGATGTCGCCGACGTTGAAGCGCGGATTGAGCGAGGCGTAGGGATTCTGGAAGATGATCTGGATACGGCGCTTGTAGGCCTGGAATTCGCGCGTCGGCATGGTCAGCAGGTCGCGGCCGTCGAACAGCACGCTACCGCTGGTGGCCTGGTGCAGGCGCAGCAGGGTCAGGCCGACGGTGGTTTTGCCGGAGCCGGATTCGCCGACCACACCGAGGGTCTTGCCGCGTGCGAGGGTGAAGGAGACATCCTGCACGGCGGTGAATTCGCGCTTGCCGAACCAGCCCTGGCGCTGGGTGAAGACCTTGCGCAGGTTGCGGACTTCCAGCAGCGGCGCCCCGCCGCCGCCGCCGTCATTCCGGCGGAGGCCGGACGGTCCGCCGCTGCGGTCCAAGCTGTGCGTCCAGGCCTGCGGTCCTTGGATTCCGGCCTTCGCCGGAATGACGGGGGCGTCACCGAGGAAGTCGGCGATTACGGGCAGCCGGTGTGGCCGTTCGTTCAGCTTCGGCCGGCAGTGCAGCAGCGCGCGGGTGTAGGCATCGGCCGGCTCCGTGAGCACCTGCTGCGCCGCGCCCGCCTCCCTCACCTCGCCATGCCGCATGACCACCACCTGATCCGCAATCTCCGCCACCAGCCCCAGATCGTGCGTAATAAACAGCACCGACATGGCATGCCGCTTTTGCAGCCGCGCGATCAGCTCCATGATCTGCTTCTGGATAGTGACGTCCAAGGCCGTGGTCGGCTCGTCGGCAATCAGCAACTTGGGCTCGCAGGCAATCGCCATCGCAATCATCACGCGCTGCTGCTGGCCGCCGGACAGTTGGCCAGGATAAGCATCAATCTTCAGCGCCGGCTCGGGAATGCCCACCTCCTCCAGCAACTCCAGCGTGCGGCGGCGCGCCTGCGCTTTGCTCATCTTCATGTGCAGCACCAGCACTTCCGCTATCTGCGCGCCCACCGTGAACACCGGATTCAGCGACGACATCGGCTCCTGGAAAATCATCGCGATTTCTTTGCCGCAGATGGCGCGGCGCTGTTTGCTATCCAGCGCCAGCAACTCACGGCCATCGAATTCGATGCTGCCATCGACGACGGCGCCATCGAGCAACCCCATCACCGCCAGCGAGCTGACCGACTTGCCGCTGCCCGATTCCCCCACCAGCGCCACCGTCGCATTGCGCGGCACGCTGAACGACACGCCCTTCACCGCCTCGATGCTGTGCTGGCGGTCGAGGCGGAAGGCCACGCGCAGATTGCGCACATCGAGCAGGGTCATGCTTTCACCTTCGGATCGAGCGCGTCGCGCAGGGCGTCGGTGAACAGCGAGAAGGCCGTGACCAGCAGCGCCATCGCGACAGCGGCGGCTGTCAGCTGCCACCAGCGGCCGAGGATCAGTTCATTCTGCGCCTCGTTCAGCATGCTGCCCCACGACACCACGCCGACCGGCACGCCGAAGCCGAGGAAGCTCAGGATCACCTCGGCCTTGATAAAGCCCACCACCAGGATCGACATCTGCACCAGCGCCACATGGCTGACGTTGGGGAAGATATGGCCGAACATCTTGCGCCAGTGCGAAGCGCCGATGGCGTCGGCGGCCAGCACATATTCGCGCGCCTTGTGCTTGAGGTATTCGGCGCGGATCAAACGGTAAGGTCCGGTCCAGCCGGTCAGGCCGAGGATCAGCACGATGGTCAGCACACCTTTCTGCTGCAGCACCGCCGCCACGGCCAGAATCATCAGCACTGACGGGATGGCGGTGAAGATGCTGTAGAACCAGTTGAAGAAATCATCGACCACACCGCCCCAGTAGCCGGACAGTGCGCCGAACAAGGTACCCAGGCTCACCGCCAGCAAGGCCGCCACCAGTCCGATCACGATCGAGGTTTCGCCGCCTTTGATGGTTTTCTTGATGACGTCATGGCCCCACTTGTCACCGCCGAACGGCAAGGTCGCGCGCCGCGCGGCGCCGCCCGGCGTGCCGCCCTCGCCCGCCTGCGCCCGCAACTGCGCCAGATCGTCGGCCAGCGGATCGAAGGGATTGTCGGGCAGGGCTTGCCGCGCCGCTTCCGGCGCCGCGGCCACTGTCGCGCCGCCGACGAACGACGGCGGCGCGTAATTCACGCCGACCTCGTCTTCCCAATCGGCGACGATCAAACCGCTGGCGGACAGCACCACCATCAGCAGGAAAGCCATCACCACGGCCAGCGACACCATCGCCACCCGGTCCGCGCGCAAGCGGCGCCACGCTCCGTGCGCCATCATGACAGTTTCACCCGTGGATCGACCGCCTGATACAGCAAGTCCGTCAACAAATTAAACACCATGGTTGCTGCCGCCACATAGACCGTAATCGCTTTAATCACCGGAAAATCGCTGCGCTCCACCGCCAGGATCACCTCGCGCCCGATGCCCGGAATCCCAAAGAAGCGCTCGAGCAAAAACGCGCCGATCAGCAGCGCCGGCAGATTCGACATGACATGCGTAAGCATCGGAATCGCCGCATTGCGCAGCACGTGCACCCACATCACGCGCCGCTCGCTCAAGCCCTTGGCGCGTGCGGTGCGCACATAATCCTGCCCGGCCTCATCGAGCACAAAGCTGCGGAACAGCCGCAAGGTCGGCGCAATCGATACCGCCAGTCCGATCAGGATCGGCAACACCGCATACCGCAGCCCGTCCCAGCCCTGCACCGGGAACAGGCCCAGCTTGTACGCCAGCCCGTACTGGAACACGATGATGTACACCAGGATGCTGACCGACATGCCCGCCGTGCACGCGATCATCACCGCGCGGTCGGTCAGCGAGCCGCGCACAAACGCGACCGCCAGCGCCAGCGCAATCCCGATCAGGGTTTCCAGCACGGTCAGCGGCACCAGCACCGTCAGCGACGGCCCCAGCCGTGTGGCGATGATGTTGGACACCGGCTCGCCGGTCGCCCAGCTCAGCCCAAAATCAAAGGTCGCGATCTGCTTGATGAAAATCCACAGCTGCACGTAATAAGGCTGATCGACGCCCAGCTGGCGGCGGATGTTGGCGATGCCGTCCGCGTTCGCCATCTTGCCGGCCAAAATATAGGCCGGGTCGCCGCCCACCCAATTGAACAGCACAAACACCAGCACCACTACCCCTAGCATGGTGGGCAGCATCTGCCACAGGCGGCGCACTATATAAGCGAGCATCTATTCGTCCTTGATATCAATGGCGTTTTATACCAGCCACTGGCGGGACCGGGTCTTTCTGTCGCATAAATGTAACGGGTTGTATATCCATGAAGGCAGATTCAGAAAATTGCCATGCACCAAAATGTTACATGTTTCCCACAGTCACACGATATTTTCGCTTTTTTTTTGATAGCAAACCAATGTTTCATATTCCCACAACGCCTTTTGCACCAAATTAGAGCGTTTTTCGACCGGATTTGGCACGCCGAGCAAATGTCCGCTTTACCTACCTTAACGGAAGTTTGCACATTGACAGCAAAGATCGCCCAATGATCTGATGGGGAAATGAAGGAAACACCAACGTTTCCTTCGCCGGTCTTTGCCGGAATAAAAAAATACACTCGTGTGTTCATCGTTTTCAATGGGAGCTACATAATGATGGTTGAAACAGTAATGGCCCGTTCCGTGCGCATCATCTGCGCTGGCGGTCTGGCCTTGGGTATGCACGCAGCGGCGATGGCTCAACAGGCCGACGCCGATGTGGTCGCCCGTGTTGAGATTACCGGTTCGTCGATCAAACGTATCGCCAAGGAAGGTTCGCTGCCAGTGCAGACCCTGTCCCGCGCCGATATCGAGCAAAGCGGCGTGCAAAACGTGGCCGATCTGGTCGCCCAACTGCCGTCGATGCAAGGTTTCATCACCTCGTCGGCATCGGTCAACGGCGGCGGCGGCGGCGTGCAAACCGCTTCCATCCACGCTATCGGCACCCAGTACACCCTGGTGCTGCTGAACGGCCGCCGCATGGCACCGTACGGCACCGGCTCCGCCGTCAACCTGGCCAGCATCCCGCTGTCGGCCGTTGAACGCGTTGAGATCCTGACCGACGGCGCGTCGACCCTGTACGGTTCGGACGCCATCGCCGGCGTGATCAACTTCATCCTGAAGAAAAACCAGACCGACCTGATCGTTGAAGGCACCTTCAACTCGCCACAGGAAAAAGGCGGCAAGTCGAGCAACTTCTCGATCAGCAAAGGCTGGGGCAACCTGGACGCTGACGGCTTCAACGTGCAAGTATCGTACAGCCACGATGAACAGAAAGAGCTGAACGCCACCGACCGCGACTTCGCCAAGTCGGGCGTGCACAAATTCAGCCACAAAGGCAAGCAGTACGCCACCTGGCAGACCTCGATCAACTCGACCCCGGCCAACGTGGAAGTGGTGACTGCCGACGACGACGTCGTGCTGAACACCGACCTGCTGAACAAGAACGGTTGCACCCAGAAGAACACCTTCTCGCGCAGCGGCGCTTGCCGCTTCGACTACGCCGCCACCGTGCAGCTGCTGCCTGAACTGAAACGCGACAGCGTGTTCGCCAACGGCTCGCTGAAACTGGGCAAAGACACCACCGCTTACAGCGAACTGGTGATGTCCAAGTTCACCAACACCGCGCGCTACGCACCAGCTGCGCAGCCGCTGACCGTGTTCAGCACCGATCCGGACACCGGCAAAAAAACCGTCAACCCAGCCTACATTGGCGCCTACAACAGCTCGGTCGCACCACTGCTGGCCAGCCAGGGCGTCAACGCTGCTGACGTCACCGACGCCCTGTTCTACTACCGCGGCGCCGACGCCGGCGGCCGTACCGACGAATACCGCACCGACGCCCTGCACTTCGTGGTGGGCGTGGACAGCAACGTCGCCGGCTGGGATGTGGGCGCATCGTTCACCCACTCGCAGAACAAGCAGACCGACAAGGCCATGGCTGGTTACATGAGCGGCAACAAGTTCGAAGAACTGATCCGCACCGGCAAGTACAACCCGTTCGTCTCGAACGCCGGCGCTGCTGCCGTGCTGGCGGACGCCGTGCTGCACCAGGACCTGGACGTGACCAAGTCGAAGATCGACGTGGCCAGCGTGCACGGTTCGCGTGAAGTGTTCGACCTGCCAGGCGGTGCCGCTGCCCTGGGCGTGGGCGCTGACTTCACCAAGCAGTCGTACAAAGACACCCCGGCACAGATCGCCATGGGCCCAGGCCCAGGCAACCCAGGCTGGACCGACGTCGAAATCGGCGGCGGCACCGGCTCGCAAGCACTGGACGCCAGCCGCAAGAACTGGGGTGCATTCGCCGAACTGCTGATGCCAGTGACCAAAACCCTGGAAACCACCGCTGCTGTGCGTTACGACAGCTACGACGCGGTTGAGAAAAACAACGTCAGCTACGACACCGCCGGCAATGCTTCGCCAACCGGCAAGCTGGGTGAAGATGTTGCCAAGGCCACCTACAAGCTGGCCGCGCGCTGGACCCCGGTGCAGAGCGTGCTGCTGCGCGGTTCCTACGGTACCGGCTTCAAGGCTCCGACCCTGAACAACATCGCCGACCCGCTGAAGAACGCCGGTTCGTCGAACAACTTCCCTTGCCCGATCACCGCGCCAACCGATCCGCGTTCCAAGTACTGCCGTCCAGGCTCGTCGGAATACGGCCTGCTGGACAGCGGCAATCCGAACACCGGCGCCAAGGCACTGAAAGCCGAGACCTCGAAACAAGCCACCCTGGGCTTCCGTATCGAGCCAACCTCGTCGCTGTCGGTGGGCCTGGACTGGTGGGATGTGCGTCTGAAGAACCAGATCCGCACCTTCTCGCAGGATCAGCTGTTTGACCAGAACTCGTCGCTGGCCCAACAGTACATCGCCGTGTACGCTGACCCGATCCAGAAGTCGAACGTGCTGGTTGCTATCCGCAGCCCGCAAAACCTGGCTTCGTCGCGCTACCAGGGTCTGGACTGGGATACCACCTTCCGCACCGCCACCCCAATCGGCAAGGCATCGGTCAACTGGACCGGTACCTACATGCTGAAGGCTGAGCAGGCAACCCCGGATCCAGTCACCGGCAAGTCGGTTGCTGAGCACTCGATCGGCCGCTTCGACTCCTACGATGACGTGGTGTTCCGCGTGGTCAGCCGCATGATCTTCACCCTGAAGACGTCGGACAAGCTGTCGAACTCGCTGACCTTCAACTACCGTTCGGGCTACCACGACAAGCCGCTGACCGCTGACGACGCAGCAGTGCGCTCGGTCAACGCCGACGGCTCCATCGGTGGCGTGGTTGACATGACCGACCACGACGTCAGCTCGTACACCACGCTGGATTGGCAAGCCAAGCTGAACTACGTGAAAGGCCTGACCATCACCGCTGGTATCCGCAACCTGCTGGATCGCGATCCTCCATTCTCGATCCGCAACTCGGGCGGTGGTAACCAAGTGGGCTACGACGGCCGTTACGCCGACCCACTGGGCCGTACCTTCTACCTGACCGCGCAATACCGCTTCTAACCGGTTGATCGCGTGATGCAAAAAGGGCTCCTTGCGGAGCCCTTTTTTTATGCTTAGAACTTGTAATTGCCGGTGATGTAGAACGAGCGTCCGGCTGGATCGGCGTAGCGGCCGTCATAGCCGATCTGGTTGCCGCCGCCGGCGTTCTGCAGGGTGAACGGCGGATCGCGGTCGAACAGGTTCTTGATGCCGGCCGTCAGCGCGAACTTGCCGAAGTCATACTTGCCCTGCCAGTCGACCGTGGTGTACGACGGCGTCCACAGGCCGCCAAACGCCACCGAGTCGCCCACGCTGCCGTCCGGATTGACGGCAAACACTGCCGTGTCGACCGGGTAGGACTGATCGTGGTAGCCCGACTTGTAGTGCGCGGTCAGCGTGTTGGTCAGCTTGCCATTGGTCAGGCTCAGGCTCAGGTTGCTCTGCACGCGGAACACCACGCCGTTGTCCGGACCGAAGCGGCCCAGGTTGGACTGCACTTCGCCACCGGCGGTGGTGGTGTAGTTCTGCTTGAGCATGTAGGTGCCGTTCCAGGCCGCGCGCACGTCGCCGATGCCGGTCTTGCGGCGATAGCTGAAGTCCCAGTCGACGCCACGGTAGTTGGCGACACCGCCGTTGATCGGCGCCAGCAGATAGGCAATGGTGGTGTAGCCGGCCGGATCAGGATACGGATTCACGAACAGGTTTTTGTACTGCTGCGGATTGGCAAAGCCCACCTGCTCCGGCACGCCGGCCGACAGCACCTGATTGCGGATCTGCACATTCCACAGGTCCAGCCCCAGCGACAGGCCGGTCAGCGGCTCGATGCGGCCACCCAGCGTCCACTGCTTGGACTTCTCAGGCTGCAAACCGGCCGAGCCGCTCTGGCCGTTTGGACCGGTCAGCAAGTCATACTGCGCCTGGCCGACCTGGCAACCGGGCGAGCCCGGGAACGGGCAGGCGTAGCTGCCGGCGGTGCTGCCGTTGAAGGTGTTGGCGCCGGCGATGTCGCTCAGGTTGGGCGCCTTGAAGCCGGTGCCGTAGGCGGCGCGCAGCAGCAGACTGTCGACCGGGGTCCACTTCACGCTTACCTTGTAGGTGCCGGCGCTGGAGCTGTTGCCGATATCGCCGCTTGGCAGTTGCGGAATCAGGCCGCTCGCGTCCGGCACGGTGGCGAAGATGTAGTCGCTGTGCACCTTGTCATAACTGTCGTAGCGGCCGGACAAGGTCGCTTCCAGCGTTTTGCTGACCGGCAGCAGCAGCTCGGTAAACACGCCCCAGTTGTCGCGCTTGGCGCCAAACGGCACCTGGCCATAGTTGCCGCCGACCGGGTAGTTGGGCGAATCCGGCTGGGTCGAGAAGCCCGAGCTGGACAGGATCAGCGGGCTGTAATCGACCTGGTACTTGGTCTTGGAATAATCGCCGCCCAGCGAGATGATGGAGGTACCGCCCGGCAGCGTGAACAGATCGTGCTGGGCGCCAGCGTGTATCGTGTTCAGCGTCGACTTGGTGCGCGAGAAGACCGTGCCGTTCAGCAGCGCGCCTTTCAGCTGGTCGGCGCCCTGGCCGGTGACCGGATCGTATTTGCCCGCCGCCACCAGCGATTCCAGCATGCTGAAGTCGGAGTAGCCGCCAGCCGCCGTATCCTTCAGCTTGGCCTCCGACAGGATCAGCGATGCATTGTAGGTCCAGCCGAACGCGGTGCCGTCGATACCGGTGGCGAAGTGGCGCGCCTTGGTTTCATACTCGTCGGCGCGGCCGCCGATCAGCACCGAGCGGTAGCCCAGCGTGGCGTTGCCGGTCGGGTTTTCCAGGCCGTTGGCGTCCAGGTAGGACTGCACATATTTCGAATACAGCGCCGGGAAGCGGGAGGTGGCGTTGACGCCCATCGGCTGCGCCGACGGTGCGTATTGCGCGGTCATCGAGAATTGCGACAGCACCAGCTCTGCCCATGCCGTGGTGTTCTCATTGATCTTCAGGGTGCCCTTCAACAGGCCGCTGTCGCGGCGGCTGCCCGGCACGTCTTCCACCGTCGCGGCGTAGTTGAAGCGGCACTGGGTGCCGAGCGGCCCGGCCAGCGCGCTGCCGCAATTGCCGTTGGCCGCGTAGTAAGGATTGATCGCATAGCCGACCGGATCATCGGTGGTGCCCTTCGGCCTTGCGTTGAAGGTAATGTTGGCCGGCTCGGTGTTGCCGGTGCGCTGATCGAAGTAGTACTGCTTGCCGTTGGCGTTGAACTTGAAGAACGCGCCCTTGGCCGAGAAGTCGCGCTGCAGCGCGGTGATGCGCTCCAGCTCCTCATGGCTGTACGATGCCAGCACGTTCCAGCCGTTGGACTCGAGATCGCCCCAGCCCTTGGTGATGCCGGCACTGCTCCACGAGCCGCCGTTTTTCTTCGGCTGGCCGTAGGTGGCGTACACCTGCCCTTCGGTCAGGTTTTTCTTGGTGATGAAGTTGACCACGCCGGCAATCGCATCCGAGCCGTACAGCGCGGAGGCGCCGTCGGTCAGGATTTCAACCCGCTCCACCGCTTCCAGCGGAATGCTGGACAGGTTGACCGCATAGCCGCCACCCTGGCCGGAGCCGATGGCGCTCGGCGCCACGCGCTGGCCATCGAGCAGCACCAGCGTGTACTTGGACGGCAGCGAGTGCAGCGAGGCAGTCGTGACGCCGGCGCCGCCGCCATTGACCGAACTGGACGACGGCACAAAGCCCTGCATCGACGGCAGCATCTGGATCAGGTCGGTGGCGGAAGTGGCCCCGGTCTGCTTGATCTCGGCCGCGGTCAGCACCTGCACTGGCAGCGAGCCCTCTTTCTGGATGCGCTTGATCGAGGAACCGGTAATTTCCACCCGCTGCATGGGCGGATCCGCCGGCACGTCTTGCGCAAACGCCGGCAAAGCCAGCAGGACGCTGCCCGAGAACATCAGGCGCAGGGATCGGGACAGCACTCTTTCTTGAATCATGACTAACCTCCGATTAACTTTTTTTGGGATGCAACAATCCAACGCCCACGATCAGGGCGATCGCAGGCGGCGCAAGGACGTCACTTGTTGGAATTACGCTAGGAAGGTGTTCAACGACACCGGCCATGTCGTCTATAACAACATGGTCAAGAAAGCAGTGTCAATCGTGCGGAGGGTAAGTTTGGCGTTCTTACAACACACTTGGTAGTCAGATCCAAGAAAACCGGCCCTGATGCGACATCAGGGCCGTTTCGGCTTACTTGGCGGCGGCTTCGCGCTGCTGGGTGGCGATGCGGCGCTGGCGCACGGCGGCGGCCAGGCCCTGCAGCACTTGCACGCTGCTGTCCCAGTCGATGCAGCCGTCGGTGACCGACTGGCCGTAGGTCAGTTCCTTGCCCGGCACCAGGTCCTGGCGGCCTGCCACCAGGTGCGACTCCACCATCACGCCGACGATGCGTTGTTCGCCGCCCGCCACCTGGCCGGCGATGTCGGCGCACACCGGCACCTGGTTCTCCGGCTTTTTCGAGCTGTTGGCGTGCGAGGCGTCGATCATCAGGCGCGCCGCCAGGCCTTGCGCCGCGATCGCCTTGCAGGCTTCGTCCACGCTGGCCGCGTCGTAGTTGGGCGCTTTGCCGCCGCGCAGGATGATGTGGCAATCCTCGTTACCGTTGGTCGACACGATGGCCGAGTGGCCGCCCTTGGTCACCGACAGGAAGTGGTGCGGCTGCGACGCCGCCTTGATCGCATCGACCGCAATGCGCACATTGCCGTCGGTGCCGTTCTTGAAGCCGACCGGACACGACAGGCCGGAAGCCAGCTCGCGGTGCACCTGCGACTCGGTGGTGCGGGCGCCGATCGCGCCCCACGAAATCAGGTCGGCGATGTACTGCGGCGAGATCACGTCGAGGAACTCGGTGCCGGCCGGCAGGCCCAGTTCATTGATGTCGCGCAGCAGCTCGCGCGCCATGCGCAGGCCGTCGTTGATGCGGAAGCTGTTGTCCATGTACGGATCGTTGATCAGGCCCTTCCAGCCGACCGTGGTGCGCGGCTTTTCAAAGTACACGCGCATCACGATTTCCAGGTCGGCCGACAATTCCTTGCGCAGCTCGACCAGGCGGCGCGCATATTCCATCGCAGCCTTGGTGTCGTGGATGGAGCACGGTCCGATCACCACCATCAGGCGGTCATCCTGGCCGTGCAGGATGCGGTGCAGCGCCACGCGGGCGTTGGCGGCAGTCTGCTCCGCCGCTTCCGTGCACGCAAACTCGCGGATCAGGTGGGACGGTGGCGTCAGTTCCTTCATCTCGCGGATGCGCAAATCATCGGTACGGGGCATTGCTGTTCTCCAAGAAGTTATGGGTAAAAAAAAACCGCCTCGGGCTGAGGCGGTTTTTTGGGATTCTGCTGGGACTCGTCTTGCTTCTACGTGCACCGGCCGCTAACTCCACCGCCTTGGGTTGGATAGCTAAAGTAAAACCAGCCGGTAAAGAAGAATTTGGTCATGGATTGACTATAACGCCATAGTTCCGGGCTTGGCAAGCAATTTTTTTTCGGCCAGAAAGCCTCCCAACAAAACTTTACATCTTCAAAGTCGTCTTTACATCTTAGCCATTGTGACTGGATGTAACGTTTTTCCGCCCTGAAAATGCGGCATGCAGGCATTTGCGCAAAAAGTCGTCTTTACATGTGCGTTTGTTTGCTACTGTTGCATATTCGCATAATTATCTTTCGATCATTGTTCATCCTGCTACTGAATGTTTTGATGGCTACCCACCATCCCAAAACAAAATCAGGAGTAACCAACCCATGATGATTGAAAGAGTTCTTACCCGATCTCTGCGCGTAATGTTTGCCGGCGGCCTTGTTGTCGGCATGCACACTGCCGCCGCCCAGAGCGACGACGGCACCATCCAGCGCGTTGAAGTGACCGGCTCCAGCATCAAGCGCCTGGCCACCGAAACGGCGCTGCCGATCACCAGCATCAAGGCCAGCGACTTTGAAAAACAAGGCCTGACCACCGCTGCCGAAGTGATGAACACCTTGTCGATGAACCAGAGTTCGACCGGCAGCAGCCAGTCGGTCGGTTCCGGCACCGGCGGCATCGCCACCGCCGACCTGCGCGGCCTGGGCAGCAACAAGACGCTGGTGCTGCTGAACGGCCGCCGCCTGGCCAGCCATCCGTTCAACGGCTCCTCGGTCGACCTCAACATCATTCCGGTATCGGCGCTGGACCGCGTGGAAGTGCTGCGCGACGGGGCCTCGGCCATCTACGGCACCGACGCCATCGGCGGCGTGATCAACTTCATCACCAAGCGCTCGGTGCAAGGCGGCTCGGTCAGCGTCGAACGCTACCAGCCGCAGGCAAGCGGCGCCGGCGCCGAATCGCGCCTCAACATCTCGGGCGGCTACGGCGACCTGAACAAGGATGGCTGGAATGTGTTCGGCGTGGCCGACTTCCACAAGCAGACCGCGCTGGACGCGGCCGACCGCGACTTCTCCAGCACCAGTGTGCGCCCGGACAAAGGCGTGAACAACAGCAGCGGCACCTCGCAGCCGGGCAACTTCTACTCGGCCAACGGTATCACCGGCAACCCGTACTACAGCAGCGGCTGCGTCGGCAAAGGCCTGATCGCCAACAGCGCCAACGGCACCTGCCGCACCAACACGGTCGCCTACATCCAGGACATTCCGAAGACGCAGCAGGAATCCTTGCTGGGCAAGGCCACCTTCAAACTCAGCGAAGACAACATCGCGACGATTGAATACCTGCACAGCCGCTCGACCAACTCGAGCGCGATCGCGCCGTCGCCGCTGACCGGCATCACCATGACCTCGGCCAGCCCTTACTATCCGGGCGGCAGCGCCGGCGTGCCGGCCGTGGCCGGCCTGACTGGCGAGAACCTGACCATCAACTGGCGCACCGTGGCCGCCGGCAAGCGCCAGGGCTACGATACCTCGATTTCCGACCGCCTGGTGCTGGCGTCGGAAGGTCTGGTGGCGGGATGGGACTACAACGTCGGCCTGACCTACGGCGTCAACAAAGCCGCCAGTGCGTTCGCGGGCGGCTACACCAATGACTCGCTGATCAAGGCGGGCGTGCTGAGCGGCGTGCTGAATCCGTTCGGCGAGCAATCGTCTGCTGGCCAGGCCTACATCGATGCAGCGCAGCTGCGCGGCGAGTACCTGGCCGCGAAGATGACCAGCATCGGCGTCGACGGCAAGATCAGCCGCGAGATCTACCAGCTGCCGGCGGGCGGCGTGGGCTTCGCCATCGGCTCTGAATTCCGTCACGACAAAGCCACCTACGATGTGAACACCGACCTCGCCTCGCAGGCATCGAGCTCGGGCTACGCCGACGCCAAAGACCAGGCCGGCCAGCGCAACATCGCCGCGCTGTACTCCGAGCTGAGCGTGCCGCTGACCAAGTCGCTGGAACTGTCGGCCGCCGCGCGCTACGACCACTACAACGACGTCGGCGGCAGCTTCAATCCGAAGATCGGCCTGCGCTGGGAGGCCAGCAAGCAGCTGATGTTCCGTACCTCGTACAACACCGGCTTCCGTGCGCCGACGCTGTACGACCTGCACGGCCCGGCCACCTCGACTTTCACCAGCAATGCGTATGACGATCCGGTGCTGTGCCCGGGCGGCACGGCGGCAGCGGGCGCCAATCCGAACGTGGCCTGCAACCAGCAGCAGTACATCCGCAGCGGCGGCAACGTCAACCTGAAGCCGGAGAAGTCCAAGACCTTCGCGCTAGGCGTGGTGTTCGAGCCGACCAATGCGCTCAGCGTGTCGTTCGACTACTTCAACATCAAGATCCGCGACTCGATCGGCACCGTGGCCGAGTCGACCATCTTCGACAACTACGAAAAGTACAAGAGCTACTTCGTGTACTCGGCGGACGGCAAGACGCTGCAGTACGTGAACGCGGTGCTGGACAACCTGGGCGAAGTGAAAACCTCGGGCATCGACACCAGCCTGCGCTGGAAGCTGCCGCGCTCAGCGGCGGGCGATTTCACCTTCCAGTTCGATGGGACGTGGGTGCACAGCTACAAATACCAGAACGAAGCTGGCGGTGAGTTTGTGGAGAACGTCGGCGTGTATGGCGACAACGCGCCGGTGTTCCGCTGGAAGCACAACGCCGCCATCAACTGGAAAAAAGGCGTGTGGAGCGCGAGCTTCGCCAACAAGTACCTGAGCGGTTATGAGGATGAGAATGACGTGGCGGAGAAGTACACCCACCACGTGCGTGCGTATTCGACGTACTCGCTGTCGGGCGGTTACAGCGGCTTCAAGAATGTCGACCTGACGGCCGGTATCAAGAACCTGTTTGACAGCGCGCCGCCGTACACCAACCAGGGCACGACCTTCCAGAGCGGCTACGACCCACGCTACACCGATCCGCTGGGCCGTACCTTCTTCGTGAAAGCGACCTACAAGTTTTAAGCAGTACCGCCGACGGTGACGCCGTCGATACGCAGTGTCGGTTGGCCCACGCCGACCGGCACGCTCTGGCCTTCCTTGCCGCATACGCCTACGCCCGGATCAAGCTTCATGTCGTTGCCGATCATCGACACGCGGTTCAGCACTTCCGGACCGTTGCCGATCAGGGTCGCGCCTTTCACCGGATAGGTGATCTTGCCGTTCTCGATCATGTAAGCCTCGCTGGCCGAGAACACGAATTTGCCGTTGGTGATATCGACCTGTCCACCGCCAAAATTCACCGCATACAAGCCATTCTTCACCGAGGCCAGAATCTCGCCTGGATCTTTATCGCCACCCAGCATATAGGTGTTGGTCATGCGCGGCATCGGCAGGTGCGCAAACGATTCGCGGCGCGCGTTGCCGGTCACCGGCATCTTCATCAGGCGCGCGTTCATGGTGTCCTGGATGTAGCCTTTCAGGATGCCGTCTTCAATCAGCGTGGTGCACTGGGTCGGATTGCCCTCGTCGTCGATGTTGAGCGAACCGCGGCGATCAGCCAGCGTGCCATCGTCCACCACGGTCACGCCCTTGGCCGCCACGCGGTCGCCGATGCGGCCGGCAAACGTCGACGAACCCTTGCGGTTGAAGTCGCCCTCCAGACCGTGGCCAATCGCTTCGTGCAGCAGGATGCCCGGCCAGCCAGGGCCGAGAACAACCGTCATCGGACCGGCCGGCGCCGGACGCGCATCCAGATTCACCACCGCCGAATTGACTGCGTCGGTCGCGTACTGATCCAGCAGCGCATCGCTGAAGTAGCCGTAGTCGTAGCGGCCACCGCCGCCCGACGAGCCGACTTCGCGGCGGCCATTCTGTTCCACGATCACGGTCAGCGACACGCGCACCAGCGGACGAATGTCAGCGGCCAGCACGCCATCGCTGCGCACCACCAGCACCACGTCGTACTCGCCGGCCAGGCTGGCCATCACTTGCACCACGCGCGGGTCCTTGGCGCGCGCCATTTTCTCAATGCGCTCCAGCAGCTTGACCTTGGCAGTCGCATCCAGCGACACCAGCGGATCATGCGGCAGGTACAGCGAACGGCCGCCAACGTGGTTGGTCGCACCGGCTACCTTGATCTTGCCAGCGCCAGCACGGGCGATGGTGCGGGTGGCTGCAGCGGCATCCAGCAGCGCCGCTTCGGAGATTTCATCCGAATACGAAAACGCCGTCTTGTCGCCGGACACAGCACGCACGCCGACACCCTGGTCGATCGAAAAACTGCCGGTCTTGACGATGCCCTCTTCCAGGCTCCAGCCCTCGTTCTTGGTGAACTGGAAATACAAGTCGGCATAGTCGACCTTGTGGGTGAACATCGCGCCCAGGGTCTTGAGCAGCTTGCCCTCGTCCAGCCCGAACGGCGTCAGCAGGATATCGCGCGCTACGGCCAGGGTGGACAAATTCGGTTCAAATGGCTTCATGGTGATGCTTTCAGTTAGGTGTTACCGGCATTGTAGTGGATATCACATGGTCCGGTGTTTCAGCGCCGGCAGGCTCTCGCGCACGCTTTGCATGTAGCCGAGGTCGATCTCGCCGGCCACCACGCCCTCGCCTTCGGCCAGCACCGACTTGACCACGCCCCATGGGTCGATCAGCATGCTGTGGCCCCAGGTGCGGCGGCCGTTCGGATGGGTGCCGCCCTGCGCTGCCGCCAGCACGTAGCACTGGTTTTCAATGGCCCGCGCGCGCAGCAGGATTTCCCAGTGCGCCATGCCAGTGGTGTAGGTGAAGGCGGCCGGCACCACAATCAAGGACACCGGGCCCAGCGCGCGGAACAATTCCGGGAAGCGCAGGTCGTAGCACACCGACATGCCGACCTTGCCGAACGGCGCCTCGAACGCGCCCACATGCTTGCCCGGCACGATGGTCTTCGATTCGTTGTACGACTCGGTGCCTTTGGTGAAGCCGAACAGGTGGATCTTGTCGTAGCGCCCCACATGCTCGCCCTGCGGGTTGTACACCAGCGTGGTGTTGATGACTTTGTCCGCATCGTCCGAAGCCAGCGGCAAGGTGCCGCCGATCAGCCAGATGCCCAGCTCGCGCGCCAGCCCCGACATGAAGTCCTGGATAGTCCCCTTGCCCAACGGCTCCGCTACTTTCACCTTGTCACTATCGTTCAAGCCCATGATGGCCCAGTACTCGGGCAGCAGCACCAGCTGGGCGCCGTCGCGCGCGGCTTGCGTGACCAGGCGGCGCGCGGTGGCGATATTGTCCGGCACGGACGGCGAGGAAATCATTTGTACGGCGGCGACGGTGTGCATGGCTATCCTTTCGGTGGCGCGGTCGGTTCTATTTTAGGAGCGTCGAGCTTGGTGACCACCGGTGCTTTCCACGGGCCAGCCACCTGCATATGATAGGTCAAGGCCTTCATCACTGGTGCACTCAGGAACAGTTGCGCTAAAAAACTCCCCAAACCGATCACAGGATTGACGGCCAGTGCATACACCAGCGGCGCCGTGCCGAGGTTCACTTCCGGTATCACCACCACGTGCAGGTTGGCCGTTTCGTTGGCGATGTCGGCGCTGCCGTCCATCAGTACAGTGGCGGCCACGCCGTGCATTTTCAAGTTCTCTGTCCTGGCGATGCCGTGGTTGATGGCGGCGTTGGCGGTGATGCCGTCAAACGCCAGGCCCTCCGAGAATACGTCGTGGAAGTCCAGCTTGAGCAGGCGCGGCAAGGCTTGCAGGCTCAGCACGCCGAGCAGCTTGGCGGCACCGGGGTCCTGCTTGAGGAACTGGCCCTTCTCCACGTTCAAGGCGATCTGGCCGGACAGGCTCGGCAAGTCCAGCGAGTACGGCAAGCCCTTCCAGGCGATATCGCCCTTCAGCGAGCCCTTGCCGCCCTTGAGCGTATCGGCAAAGCCGAAGCGCTCCAGCAGCTTGCCGGCATCGGCGATGTCGAGGTTGAAGTCGAGCGAGGTGTTGTGCACGCCGTCCTTGCTGACCCACTTGCCGCTGCCGTTCAGCGCGCCGTCCGGATTGGCCAGCGACAGCTTGCTGACGCGCCACTCGCGCGCACTCGGCAGTTGCACATTGTTGGCCTGCAGTTCCAGCCGGCCCAGCTGCTTGTTAAACAGTTCGAAGCGTTCCACCACCACGTCCAGCGCGGGGATGGTGGCAGCGGCGCTCTTGCCGTCCAACAGTTCCTGCACTTCGCTCGAGGCCGATTCCGGAATCACCAGCGAGGACAGGCGCGCGGTCACTTTGCCGAGGCCGGCGCCGGTGGATGGCTCGGCCCAGGTCAGGTAGCCGTTGGCTTGCGTCGAGTCGATGCTGGCCTGCCAGGCGTTGCGGTAGTGGCTGACGCCGACCAGGATGTTTTGCAGCTTGCGGTCGCCGACGATCAGCTCGCTGGCGCGCGCGGCAATGGCGTCCGGCACCACGTATTGGGTGAAGTCGCTGCCGTCCGACGACGATGACGACGGCGAGGCAGCTGCCGTGCCCTTGCCGGCCACCGCATCGGCAAAGTCCAGCCAGTGGTCGACGTTGAGTTCGCGCAGATTGAGGTGGAAGGCGAGGCCGCTGTCCGGTTCCGGCGCAGGCGTGTTGACGCCAATGCCGCCGCGCACCAGCTTCCAGTGCTGCTTGCTGTTGCTGAGCTTCTGGCGCTGGTAGCGCGCGGCGATGCCGCTGCCCAGCGCGATGCGGATATCGTCATGCAGCAGGCCGCCCGCATCCGGCGTCAGGCCGCTGGTCAGCACGAAGCGCAGCGGCATGGTGTCGGTCGCGCCTTTCTTCACCGGCGCCGGCAAGTCCAGCCCCAGCCCGGTCAGGCTGGAGTCGACCGCCACCACCACCTGGTGATCGCGCACCGTGACCGTGCCGGCGTAGCGCGTGCCGCCCGACAGGTGGTCGGCCAGGCGCTGCATGGCCGGCATCGGATAGGTCTGGCGGAAGCCGTCGGCCGTCATCAGCCCGCCCAGCTTGACCACGATGGCGCCATCCTTCTGGCTGCCGCCGGTAATCGACACCGGGCCGCCGAGGAAGTTGCCGGACAGCTGGTTGAGGTTGACACCGCGCTCGTTGAATTCGATCTTGCCCTGCGAAGACTGCACCACCGGCATGTCGTTCATCAGGGTGATGTCGTTGTTCTGCAATTGCAGCGTGCCGTTGACCTTGGTGTCGATGGCGTGCGCCAGCGGGATGCGCAAGCTCAGCGCCAGTTTGCTGTTGCCGCTGGCCAGCGTCTCGTCGGTGAAGTGCGAGATCCATTCCAGCACCGGGCTGTTGGCCACGTACTTGAGGAACTCCTGCATCGGCCCGGCCGCGTTGCCGTCGATTTCCAGCATCGAATCGTGGATCGCCAGATCGGGAATCACCGCCTTCACATTGCTGAGCGCGACGCCGCCGGTGGTGGCGGTGTCGCCGTGGATTTCCATGCGCGCGCGTTCGAACACGAAGCTGCCCTTGATGTGCTCGGCCTGCGGCCACAGCGGCAGCGGCTTGCCATCCTTGCCCAGCGTTTTGCCGTCATGCAGATAGTAGCCGGGCTCGTAGTTGAGTTTGCCTTCGGTGAGTTTGCCGGCCACACGGAATTCGCCGTGCGCCTTGTTCTCGCCATGGAACGGGAAATGGGCCAGGTCGCCGCGCAGGCGTACCGTCACATCGCTGGCCACGCCGCCTTCCAGCGCGCCGGTCAGCCAGTGCTGCAAGTCGTGCGGCGTCTGCATCGGCAGGTAGCGGCCGATGCGGTTGAGCTGGAAGCCGGTCAGCGTGCCGCTCAGGTCGGCCTTGCCCGGCCCCTTGCCGGCCAGCGAAATGGTGTGCGTGCCTTGCAGCGTGCCGCTCATGCCTTCCTGCTCGAAGTCCATGCTGTCGACCTGGAACAGCAGCTGGTTGTCGGCCTCGAACGACCAGCGCGCCTTCAGGTTGAGATGGTCGAACGGCATGGCCGCATCGGCGAAATAATCCGGCATCTGCAGCACCAGCTGCTGTGAATTGAGGTTGAAGCTGCCGCCCTTGTCGGTGGCGTCGATCGAGCCGCTCAGGTTATCGAAACCGGGCAGCGCCGGCAGGCCGGCAATCGCCGGCGTCTTGCCCTGCTTGGGCTGCGCCAGGCGCGGCGGCTGCGGCTTCAGGCCCAGTCCCACCAGGTCGCCCTTGATGCGGTAAGACTGCAAGGCCGGGAAGGCGCCCTGCCATTCGGCCGAGAAGTTTTTCAGCAAGCCGCGCGGCGCGAAGCTGGCCAGCATCTGGTGCTGGTGGGGCTTCAGCGGCAGGCGCTCGGCCAGGCCGGCCAGGGTTTGCAGGTCCAGCTGGCGCGCGCGCAGTTCGACTTTGTCCGGCTTGGCGCCGGCCGCCGCCACGTAGGACTCGGACAGCGAGGTCGGCGCCATCACCAGCCCGTCGCGCGTGGTCAGGGTCAGGTTGCTGAGCTCGACGCTGTGGCCGAGCGCGCCAAAGCCCGGCATGCTCGCGCCCTTGCGCGCCGGCGCCGGGCGGATATCTTCACGGGCGGCGATGCGGCCGCTCAGCTGCTGCAAATCCAGCAGCGGCAATTCCTTGCCCAGCACGGCGGTGATATTGGCCAGCCCGACATCGGCGGTAAAGCCGGTCAGGCGCGACTGGTCGACGCCGACCCAGGCGCGCAGCGAACCGCTGCCGCTGCTCAGTTCAAACGGGTAGTCGACCCAGGTCTTCCAGGCCAGCAGGTCGGTGTTGCGGACGTCGGCGTAGACCTCGCCCTTCCACATCGAGACGTTGGAAATGCGCGCGCCAAACGCCGGGTGGGTGAAGTCGGCGCGCAGGTCGAGCGGCGCGGCCAGCGCGGCCGGCGGCGTGGCGCGCACGGCCAGCTGGTGGTGCAGCCATTCGCTGCGCAGCACCACGGTGACGTTGTCCAGCGCCAGCGGCGGCGCGGCGCGCTGGCGGTCGGTCCATTGCAGGCGGCCTTCGCGGATGACGATGTCGCGCTGGGTCAGCAGCCAGTCCAGGCCCTTGCCGTCGCTCGGCTTGCTAAGGTCGATGTACATGCCGGCCACGAACAGGCGGCCGTCGGCTTCGCGCAGGATTTCCAGGTCGGGCCGGTTCAGTTCCAGCGCATGGAAGCGCAGCTTGGCGGTCACGGCGGTCCACCACGACAGCGTGGCCGACACGCTGGGCAGCGTCAGCGCCGGCCGGCCCTGCTGGTCATGCAGCACCACGTCGCCGAGGAACAGATTAGGCCGGAAGCCGTTCCACGAGGCGTACACGCGCGAGATGGTGACCCGGTTGCCGACCGCCTGGGTGGCGGCGCGCTCGATATCCCCCTTGTAATGGTCGATGTTCGGCAGCACTGCGTAGCGCAGCGTCAGGAACAGGATGGTGAAGGCAAAATACAACAGCAGCACCAGCTTCACGGTGAAGCCGAGCACATGGTGGGTGGCCAGGTTGCAAATCCGGTAGGCGGCACGAAGCCGATGCCAGCGCGCGGCCAACGGGCCTTCGGCTGTCACGGTCTCCTCTTCTGGTTTTTGCATTAATCCGCTAATAAATCAGGCCATACTTGAAATAAATCGCTACACTCAGTTTCCGGAGCAATTCTACCTTATCCCCATGAGTTCACCGTCCGTTTCCCGTTTCTACCAGCGCTGGCTGTCCGCCGCGCCCGACCGCGCCGCCAAGGCCGATCAACTGGTGCAATTATCGCTTGCCCAGATTAATCTGGATGAATATTTACAAAAAGAAGCAGAAGGCGGCTTGCCGCTGGTGCGCGCCATGCGCCGCCTGCGCAACCTGCTGGTCTGCACCCTGATCCGGCGCGACCTGGAGGGCAAGGCCAACCTGGCCGAGGTGGTGGAAACCATGACCCGCTTCGCCGACTTCGCCATCCAGCAGCACATGGCGGAGCTGCACGCCGAGCTGGTGGCCGCACACGGCGAACCGATCGGCCACGACTCCGGCCAGCCGCAGCACATGATGGTGCTGGCGATGGGCAAGCAAGGCGGCGGCGAGCTTAATGTCTCGTCCGACATCGACCTGATTTTCGTCTACCCGGAGGATGGCGAGACTGCCGCCGGCCCAGGGCAGCGCAGCCTGTCCAACCACGAATTCTTCGTCCGCCTCGGCAAGAAACTGATCGCGGCGCTGTCCGAGATCACCGAGGATGGCTACACCTTCCGCGTCGACATGGCGCTGCGCCCCAACGGCAACTCCGGCCCGCTGGCGGCCAGCATGGGCATGGTGGAAAACTACCTGATCGTGCAAGGCCGGGAGTGGGAGCGCTACGCCTGGGTAAAGGCGCGCGCTGTCACCGGGCGCGCCGAGGATATCGCCGCGCTGGATGGCATTGTCCGGCCGTTCTGCTTCCGCCGCTACCTGGACTTTGGCGTGATTGACGCCATCCGCAATATGCATGCGCAAATCCGCGCCGAAGTGAACCGGCAGGAGCGGCTGCACCCGGACCGCAGCCACAACGTCAAGCTGGGCCGCGGCGGCATCCGCGAGATCGAATTCCTGGCGCAGGTGTTCCAGCTGATCCGCGGCGGCCGCGACGCCGCGCTGCGCGACCGTTCGACCCGCACTACCCTGCGCATCATTGCCGAGAAGGGCTTGCTGAGCCACGCCATCGTCTACCAGCTGCTGGCCTCCTACACCTTCCTGCGCAATCTCGAGCACCGCCTGCAATACCTGGACGACGCCCAGACCCACACCCTGCCTGCCAACGACGCCGACCGCCAGACCGTGGCCGAAATGATGGGTTTGCCGGACGTAGCCACCCTGCTGTCGCAACTGGAGGCGCACCGCCAGTTCGTGGCCGGCCAGTTCGACGAAATGTTTTCCGACAAAACCGAAAGCGGCGAGAACGATATCGAACTCCAGTCGAGCAACGAGTGCGCCGATCCCGACAACCGCGAAGCCATGGTGGCGCGCTTCACCGCACTCGGCTTCGAGGATGCGGAAGCAGCCACCCAGCGCCTGATCGCCACCTGGCAGGCGCCGCGCCTGCAATCGCTGCCGGAAGCCAGCCGCAATCGGCTGCAAGGGCTGATCAACACGGCGCTGCCGCTGATCGTGCAGGCGGCGCAGGAATCGAGCGGCGGCAACCAGCTGGCCACGCTGGGCCGGCTGCTCGACTTCCTCGAAGCCATCGCGCGCCGCTCGGCTTATCTCTCGCTGCTGACCGAATATCCGCATACCCTGGCGCGCGTGATCCGCATGGTGCACGCCAGCGGCTGGGCGGCGCTGTTCCTGAGCCAGCACCCGATCCTGCTCGATGAACTGCTGGACGACCGCGTGCGCAACGCCGTGTTCGACCCGGTGGCGCTGGCGGCTGACATCGACAAGCAGCTGGCCGCCTACCCCGGCGACACCGAACGCCAGATGGACATCCTGCGCGAGATCCACCACGCCCAGCTGTTCCACCTGCTGGCGCAAGACCTGGCCGGCGACCTGACGGTGGAAAAGCTGGCCGACTACCTGTCGGCGCTGGCCGACACCATCGTCGCCGCCACCATCAAGGCGGTGTGGCAGACCGTGGCCACGCGCCACCGCGAGGTGCCGCTGTTCACCGTGATCGCCTACGGCAAGCTGGGCGGCAAGGAGCTCGGCTATGTGTCCGACCTTGACGTGATTTTCCTGTACGACGATCCCGACCAGGACGCGCCGGCCCAGTACGCCAAGCTGGCGCAGCGCTTCATCACCTGGATGACCTCGCACACCTCGGCCGGCATCCTGTTCGACATCGACACCGCGCTGCGGCCGGACGGCGCCAGCGGCATGCTGGTCTCCAGCGTCAGCTCGTTCGAGAAATACCAGGCCGCCTCGGCCTGGGTGTGGGAGCACCAGGCCCTGACCCGCGCCCGCTACTGCGCCGGCGACCTGGCCATCGGCCAGCGCTTCGAGCAAATCCGCGAAGCCGTGCTGCGCAAGGAGCGCCCGGCCGACGGCCCGCTCAAGCAGGAAGTGATCGCCATGCGCAAGCGCATGGTCGACGCCAAGCCCAACCACAGCGCCCTGTTCGACCTCAAGCAGGACCCGGGCGGCATGATCGACATCGAGTTCATCGTGCAGTTCCTGGTGCTGCAGCATGCGGCCGCCTATCCGCAGCTGACCGCCAACTTCGGCAACATCGCCCTGCTCCACATGTGCGCCGACCTGGGCCTGATCGACAGCGGCCTGGCCGCCAGCGTGGCCGATGCCTACCGCAAGTACCGCAAGCTGCAGCACCAGCTGCGCCTGCAAGGCCAGGACCTGGCGCGCATCGACCCGGCGCTGGTCAGCGCCGAAGCCATAGCGGTGCGCGCCCTGTGGACCAGCCTGTTCGGCGAAAGCGTTGCCAATTAGCAACATAGCCCTGTACTTCACGCTGCGCTGCGCTACTATGAATAACCCAACCACAGGAGATCTCACATGAAAACATTGTTGGCGGCCGCCCTGTGCAGCCTGGCGCTGTGCGGCAACGTCGTAGCAGCGGAGAAAGGCAGCAAGGAAGAAGCCGTGGCGATGGTGAAAAAAGCCGTGGCCCTGGTGAAAGCGGAAGGCAAGGAAAAAGCCTTTGCCGCGTTTTCCGATCCCGGCAACACCACCTTCCACGACCGCGATTTATACATCTATGTTTATGATTTCAACGGCGTGGCGCTGGCCCACGGCAATAACCCGAAAATGGTGGGCAAGCCGCTGATCGGCCTGAAAGATAACGAAGGCAAATTGCTGATCAAGGAAATGGTCGAGGTCGCAAAAACCAAAGGCAGCGGCTGGGTCGATTTTAAATGGCCGAATCCGGTGACCAAGGCGGTCGAATCCAAGTCCGGCTATGTCGAGAAAGTCGACGACTTCCTGATAGGCTCAGGGGCCTACAAATAATGAGAGACCGGGACCTGTCCCGGTTTTTTTTATACTTCACGAAGCAACATTGCGTTACACACCACTGTTGTATTTACATCCATTCTGCTGAAAATTCGTATTTTGCTAACTATACTAATCAGGCCATTGCACACAACACCCATGTACGCAGTGGCACAAACTAAAAATACACCCTTCAGGAGTTTGAATGAACAAGATCGCTTTAAAGAGCAGCGTGATTGCCGTCGCCTTGACGCTCGCGTCATCACAAGTGGTACTGGCGCAGGATGACAGCAACAAGCCCATTGAAAAAGTCGTAATTACCGGCTCCAACATTAAACGCATCGACGCGGAAACCGCGACCCCGGTGCAAATCCTGCGCCGCGAAGACATCACCCGCCTCGGCGTGAACTCGGTGCGCGATGTGATCGACACCCTGACCTCTTCGACCAGCTCGCTGTCGGACATCGGCGGCTCCAATTCCTTCGCCAGCGGCGCCTCGTCGGCTTCGCTGCGCAACCTGGGCAAGCAGTCGACCCTGATCCTGTTGAACTCGCGCCGCGTCGCACCGTACGCGCTGGCCGACTACAACGAAGTGTTCACCAATCTGGACTCGCTGCCGCTGGACGCCATCGACCGCGTCGAAGTGCTGCGCAACGGCGGTTCGGCCATCTACGGTTCCGACGCTGTGGCCGGTGTGATCAACATCATCACCCGCAACGACTTCCAGGGCGTGCAGGCGCGCGGCAACTGGGAGCAGTCGGTCGCCAACGAACAATTCAAAACCAAGACCGCCAGCATCACCGCCGGCTTCGGCGACTTCAACAAAGATGGCTACAACGTGCTGGCCAACATCGAAGTCTTCAAGCGCGACAGCGTGATCTGGCGCGATGTGCTGGACGACATCAACCCGGTCTACGGCCAGAAGTTCACGGCGGTGGCGCCGAAGAGCGGCCTGATGTTCGGCAATCGCGGCGCACCGTCGACCTTCTCCTACCCTGGCAACTTCATCGGCCAGGGTCCGGTGCCTGGCTGCACCACGCTCAACTCTGGCGGCCTGTGCGTGTATGACCGCTTCGCGCGCTTTGAAGCCATTCCGAAAGCCGAGCGCGTCAACGCGCTGGTATCGGGCAAGCTGAACCTGGGCAACGGCACCGAGAGCTACAGCGAAGTGCTGTACTCCAAGACCAAGACCAACTACATCTCGGCCGCCGGCACCTACGGCTCGACCAACGCCGACACCAACTGGGGCGATCCAAGCACCGGCAACGGCAATACCTTCGGCTACCGCTTCCTGTCGCCGGACTCGCCGCTCAACACCACCGGCGAACCGCTGGAACTGCGCTACCGCTACGCCGATGCGCCAGTGGGCAACCCGAACGACAGCGACCAGTACCGCGTCCTGACCGGCCTGCGCGGCAGCCTGAACGGCAAGTGGGACTGGGATAGCGCAGTCGGCATCATGGGCAGCAAGACCAAGTCGCGCAGCTACGGTTCGCTCAGCAACAGCGGCTTCAAGGCCGTGATCGGCGACTACACCAAGACCCTGGCCGGCGACCCGACCTGCGAAGCCAACTTCCCTGGCTACTGCGAGTACACCGCGGCCGATCCTAACTTCTTCAACAAAGGCTATAAGCTGGGCCAGGTCAACTCGCCGGAAGTCCTGCGCCAGCTGTTCCCGGAACAGGGCTATGACGGCAAGATCACCCAGTACTTCATCGACGGCAAGATCAGCGGCGAAGTCGGCAAGATCGGCGACCGCGCCATCGCGCTGGCGGTAGGCGGCGAAGTGCGTCACGAGAAGTTCAAGATCACCCCGACCGCCAACCTGCTGGCCGGCGACATCGTCGGCTACGGCGCGGCCACCGCCGACGCCAGCCGCACCACCGAAGCCGTGTTCACCGAGGTCAACCTGCCAGTGACCGAGAAGCTGGAACTGATCGGCGCCGCCCGCGTCGACAAATTCCCAGGCTTCAAGACTCACGTTTCGCCGAAAGTGGCGGCGCGCTGGGAAGTCACCCCGGCCCTGCTGCTGCGCGGTACCTTCGAAGGCGGCTTCCGCGCACCTAACCTGACCGAGAGCGCACAGTCGAGCAAGTTCGCATTCGACAACGGCACCGTCGATCCGAAACGTTGCGACCAGGCGCAAGCGCTGGCGTCCGACCTGCGCAAGCAGGCCAACGGCCTGCCATCGAGCGATCCTAACCAGGCACTGCTGCTGGCCCGCGCCGACATCGTCGAAGGCAACGAGTGCGCCAAGGGCGTGTTCAGCACCGTGCGCAACAACCCGAACCTGAAGCCGGAAATCACCCACAGCGCCACCGTGGGCTTCGTGCTGGAACCAGTCAAGGGCACCAACCTGTCGCTGGACTACTGGCGCATCGAACGCAAGGATGAGATCGGCCTGAAGAGCACTAACGACCTGCTGGCTGCTGAAGCCGACCAGGCACCAGGCGTGATCACCCGCGCACCGCTGTCGCAAGACAAGACCTTCACCGCCGCCGAGCAAGCCAAGTACGGCGTGACCGTCGGTTCGCTGATCTCGACCACCGGCAAGTTCGAGAACGTGTCGCGCACCAAGACCAGCGGCGTTGACCTGGGCGGCGCCTCGCGCATCAACACCCGTTACGGTCGTCTGGACCTGGGCCTGAACGCGACCTACCTGCTGGACCTGAAGAACTTCAGCTCGACGCTGAACAACTACGGCGACAACCTGGCAGGCCGCTATGGCTACTCGAAACTGGTGGCCAACATGACCGCCACCCTGCAGACCGGCGACTTCGTCAACGGCCTGCGTCTGGTGTACAACAGCAAAACTTCGCTGAACACCGACTACTTCGACGACACCTACACGCTGGATGGCTGCAAAGCCAAAAAGTGGAGCGCCGACGAGTGCCAGGTTAAAGCGTTTGAACGCCTGGACTACAACATCAGCTACAGCGGCATCAAGAACCTGACGCTGTCGATGTACCTGCGTAACGTCACCAACCGTCGTCCACCAGTGGATCTGCGCGCCTTCAACAGCGACGGCGGCGGCGTGATCCCGCAAAGCACCGCTGACGTACAAGGCCGCATGGTGCGCGTGACTGCGGAATACAAGTTCCGTTAATCTGACGTACCAAAAAAAATCCCTCCCGTCGCAAGACGGGAGGGATTTTTTATTGAGCGCTTGAAAATTACTTCGCGTTCATCAGCGCCACGGTGGTGTCCAGCATGCGGTTCGAGAAGCCCCACTCGTTGTCGTACCACGACGATACTTTGACCAGGCGGCCCGACACTTTGGTCAGGGTCGAATCGAAGTTCGACGAGGCCGGGTTGTGGTTGAAGTCCACCGACACCAGCGGTTCGGTCTGGTAGGTCAGCACTTCTTTCAGCGCGCCTTCAGCAGCGGCCTTCATCAGCGCGTTCACTTCGTCCACGGTGGTGTCGCGCTTGGCGATGAACGACAGGTCGACCAGCGACACGTTGATGGTCGGCACGCGGATGGCGAAACCGTCCAGCTTGCCGTTCAGCTCAGGCAGCACCAGGCCAACCGCAGCAGCAGCGCCGGTCTTGGTCGGGATCATGCTCATGGTGGCCGAACGGGCGCGGCGCAGGTCTTCGTGCATCACGTCCGACAGTACCTGGTCGTTGGTGTAAGCGTGCACGGTGGTCATCAGGCCGGTTTCCACGCCGATGGCGTCGTTCAGCGGCTTGACCAGCGGTGCCAGGCAGTTGGTGGTGCACGATGCGTTCGAGATCACGGTGTCGGTGGCTTTCAGCACGTGCTGGTTGACGCCGTACACGATGGTCGCGTCCACGTCCTTGCCGCCTGGTGCCGAGATGATGACTTTCTTGGCGCCGCCCTTCAAGTGAGCCGAAGCTTTCTCTTTGGTGGTGAAGAAGCCGGTGCATTCCAGCACCACGTCCACGCCCAGGTCACCCCAAGGGATTTCCGCTGGATTGCGCTGTGCGAACACGCGGATCACATCGCCGTTCACGATCATGTTGTCGCCGTCTACGGTCACGGTGCCCGGGAACTTGCCGTGGGCGGTGTCGTAGCGGGTCAGGTGGGCATTCGACTTGGCGTCGCCCAGATCGTTAATTGCCACGATCTGGATGTCTTGTTTCTTGCCGCCTTCGTAGAAAGCGCGCAGTACATTACGGCCGATACGGCCATAGCCATTGATTGCAACTTTGATCGTCATACTTTGCTCCTGATTAGAAATATAGGTAATGCAACAAGCAATTATAGATTAAGCAATGACAGATTTGACTTTCGCCACCACGTTTTCTACCGTGAAGCCGAAGTGCTTGAACAGCACGCCTGCCGGAGCCGACTCACCGAAGGTATCGATGCCGACAACAGCGCCTTCCAGACCGACGTATTTGTACCAGAAATCGGTCACGCCGGCTTCGATTGCCACACGTGGCACGCCTTTGGTCAACACGCTGGCCTTGTAAGCGGCGTCTTGACGGTCAAATACATCAGTCGACGGCATCGACACCACGCGTGCCACGATGCCTTCGGCGGCCAGCGCGGTAGCGGCGGCTTGCGCCAGTTCGATTTCCGAGCCGGTGGCGATCAGGGTGACCTTGGCACCGGCCGCTTCGCGCAGCACGTAGCCGCCGCGGGCGATGTCGGCGATCTGGGCCGGGGTACGCTCCTGGTACGGCAGGTTCTGGCGCGAGAAGATCAGGGTCGCAGGACCGTCTTTGCGCTTGACCGCTTCGCCCCATGCCACCATCGATTCGGTGGTATCGCATGGACGCCAGTTGTCCAGGTTAGGGATCAGGCGCAGCGACGATACGTGCTCAACCGACTGGTGGGTCGGGCCGTCTTCGCCCAGGCCGATCGAGTCGTGGGTGAACACGAACAGCGAACGCTGCTTCATCAGCGCAGCCATGCGCAGTGCATTGCGGCTGTAGTCGGCAAAGGTCAGGAAGGTGGCGCCGAACGGGATGTAGCCGCCGTGCAGGGCAACACCGTTCATGATCGCCGACATGCCGAACTCACGCACGCCGTAGTTGATGTGGTTGCCTGGCTTGCCGGAACGGACTGCCACGCACTCTTTCCAGTTGGTCAGGTTCGAGCCGGTCAGGTCGGCCGAGCCGCCCAGGAATTCCGGCAGCACTGGCGCCAGCGCCTGGATCGCGTTCTGGCTGGCCTTGCGGGTGGCGATGTTTTCTTTCTTCTCGACGGTCGCGGCGATGCCGGCGGCCAGTGCGGCGTCAAACGCGCCCGGCAGTTCGCCAGCCATGCGGCGGGTCAGTTCAGCGGCTTCGGCCGGGAACTTGGCGCTGTACTCGGCGAACTTGGCGTTCCACTCGGCTTCGGCCTTGGCGCCGGTCGCTTTGGCGTCCCAGGCGGCGTACACGTCGGCCGGTACTTCGAACGGCGCGTATGGCCAGCCGATGTACTCGCGGACGGCAGCAACTTCTTTGTCGCCCAGTGCGGCGCCGTGCACCTTGTCGCCGCCTTGCAGGTTAGGCGAGCCCTTGCCGATGATGGTCTTGCAGCAGATCAGGGTCGGCTTGTCGGCCTTCTTGGCGGCAGCGATGGCGGCCGAGACAGCTGCCACGTCGTGGCCATCGACGGCGCGGATCACGTTCCAGCCGTAGGCTTCGAAACGGGCCGGGGTGTCGTCGGTGAACCAGCCTTCGACTTTACCGTCGATCGAGATGCCGTTGTCGTCGTACAGGGCGATCAGTTTTTTCAGGCCCAGGGTGCCGGCCAGCGCGCACACTTCGTGCGAGATGCCTTCCATCAGGCAGCCGTCGCCGATGAAGGCGTAAGTGTAGTGATCGACCACGTCCAGGCCCGGCTTGTTGAATTCGCTCGCCAGCAGCCATTCCGCCAGCGCCATGCCGACCGCATTGGCGATACCCTGGCCCAGCGGGCCGGTGGTGGTTTCCACGCCATCGGTGTAGCCGACTTCCGGGTGGCCCGGGGTCTTCGAGTGCAGCTGGCGGAAGTTCTTGATGTCATCCATCGACACGTTGTAGCCAGCCAGGTGCAGCAGCGCGTAGTGCAGCATCGAGCCATGGCCGTTCGACAGCAGGAAGCGGTCGCGGTTCACCCATTTCGGATTGGCCGGGTTGTGGCTGTAATGGCCAGACCACAGGGCCACGGCGATTTCCGCCATGCCCATCGGCATGCCTGGGTGGCCGGAATTGGCCTTCTGGACGGCGTCCATTGCCAGCGCGCGGATCGCGTTAGCCATTTGGGTGGTTGGGAGCGTAGAAGTCATCGTAGATATCACGGAAGTATGGAAACTGGGCGCAAGGGCGGTGCTTGCAGAGCCCATTATTTTACCAGACGAAGACAGCCACCATTTAAAATTGCAGCTCTACTTATCCAGATACCACGTTTATGCCGCGCTTCTTTTGCCCCCAGCCCTTGGCCATCGGCCAGATCGTCAGCCTGCCAGAGGCGGTCGCCCACCATGTGCAAGTGCTGCGCATGGCGCAGGGCGACCTGATCACCCTGTTCAATGGCGAGGGCGGCGAATACACCGCCAGCCTGAGCGAGATCGCCCGCCGCAGCGCCAGTGCCGAGATCAAGGCGCATACGCCGCGCGAGATCGAGCTGCCGTTCGCCGTGACGCTGGCGCAAGCCCTGCCCGAGGGCAGCAAGATGGACTGGATTATCGAAAAGGCAATCGAACTGGGGGTATCCGGCTTCCAGCCGCTGGCGGCGCAGCGCTGCGTGGTGCGGCTGTCGGCCGAGCGCGCAGAGAAAAAACTCGAGCACTGGGGCGGCATCATCGTCTCGGCCTCCGAGCAATGCGGCCGCAACCGGCTGGCCCAGCTGGCGCCGCCACAAGATTATAAGAACTGGATCACCCAGCAGGACCTGCACCGCCGCATCATCCTGACGCCGCGCGCCGAACAATCGCTGGCCGACTGGGCGCGCCACCAGGCGCCGCAGGCGGTGACGCTGGTAGTCGGCCCCGAGGGCGGCCTGAGCGAGCAGGAAGAGGATTTGGCTCTGCGCCACGGCGCCCTGCCCCTGGCCATGGGACCGCGCATCCTGCGCACCGAGACGGCGGCGCTGGCGGCGGTCTCCATATTAAGTGCCGCCTGGGGCGGCCTCTAAATATATAGCGCAGCAAAAAAAAATCCCGCCGAAGCGGGATTTTTTTTTAGCGATGAAGGTTAGAACTTCACGTTCACGCCGAAGGTCACGAAGCGACCGATTGCGTCATACGCTTGCGGGAAGGTGTTGCCGCTGTCCATCGAGGTCGACGATACGCCGGCGCCCACGATAGGTGGTTTCTTGTTAGCAGCATTGTTCACGCTCAGGTTGAAGCGCAGGTTCTTGTTGTAGTTCCAGACAGCCGACAGGTCAACATAGTTGTACGCGTCGATGTGCGAGAACTCTGGCAGGAACTTGCCCGAACCTGGTTCCACGTCAACAGCGCTCACGTAGCGCCAGTTGTAGCCCAGGGCGAACTGACCGATGTTCCAGGTGGTACGCTGGCCGAACTTGCGTTTGTACACAGGCGCGGTGGTGCCGCCGATGTTGGCGCAAGCGGTCGAGTAGTAACCCAGGCAGTCACGGTCGATCGAGGTCGGGGTGGCCTTGAAGTGGAAGTCGTTGACCTGGTTGTACGCGAAGTTAATGTCGAACGAACCGAATTTCGGATCGATGTTCAGGGTTTTCGCGGTCAGCTTGTAGGCCACGTTGATGTCGAAGCCGGCGGTCGACTGGGTACCCAGGTTCGACTGAGGCGTTGCGACACCTTTGGCCAGGGCGCCGTTGAAGGTACCATTGGCTGGGTGACGGCCAACCAGGGCGCAGTCATCGTTGAACGCGAAGGTCGGATTGTTGACGTAGCAACCATCCAGCACGTCGGTGGTCGACTTGCTCGACACGGCCTTGTCGATTTCGATCTTGTAGTAGTCAACCGAGATCGCCAGCTTAGGCAGTGGCTCCCACACGAAGCCCAGGGTTTTGGTCTTGGCTTCTTCAGGGCCCAGCTTAGGATTGCCGCCGGTCTGGTTGTTGATCTGGTTCGACGATGGCGCTGGCAGCGAGCCGATTTCCGACACTGGCACACCGGTCAGGCGGCACAGGTTGGACAGGGTGCCTGCCTTGTTGGCGTCAGCCACGTTGATGTTGTTGCCTTGGCATGGGTCAGCAGCCAGGTTCGACAGGCCGGTCACCAGCGGTGCGTACAGCTCGTTCACGTTCGGTGCGCGGGTTGCTTTCTGTGCGTTGGCACGGAAGCGCAGCGAGTTGATTGGCTGCCAGTCGCCACCGACTTTCCAGCTGCCGTAGCTGTTTTTCACGCCCGAGTTGGTGAACTCGGTACGACGGTAACCGATCTCGCCGTTCAGGGCTTTCAGGAATGGCTTGTCCTTGATCAGCGGGATGATCGATTCAGCCGAGTATTCACGCAGCTTGAACACACCCTGGCTGTCCACTGCCGGAGCGCCCGAACCCAGTACTTCACCCTGGATCTGCGATGGTGCGTCAGCACGGGTTTGTGCCGATACTTTACGCTCTTCCACGTTCAACGCCAGGTTGATCGGCTGGCCAGCCCATGGGCTGACGAACTTGTTGCCGAAGTCGCCCGACAGCGAGCCCGACGCCACGGTCTGGGTCACGTTGACGCGCTGGATGGTGCTCTGGTTGATGAAGGCCAGTTGCTCAGGCGTGATGCTGCCGGCAGCGCCAAACACGTTCAGCGGTACGCAACCGTTGGCGGTGTTGGCGCAGGCGGTGGTGCTGACGGCGTTCAGGGCCTGGGCCACTTTCGACAGCGAACCCCAGTTCTGCTTGATCTGAACCTGGTCCGAGGTGCCCTTGGTGTAGTACACGTCGTAGACCCAGTCCAGCACCACATCACCCTTCACGCCCACGGTGTACTGCAGGGTTTTGTTGTCGAAGGCGTTGATACGCGGGCCCATTTCGACGAAGCGGCGGTTCACGGTCATTGGCACCAGGGTGGTATTACCGACGGCGCAATTGGAGGTGATGCTGCGGCGTTCGCAAATCTGCTGGCGCGCGGCTTCAGGAATGAATGGGTTGCCGACCGGAATGTCGAACACGTTACCGAAGGTGCCCGATTCAGCCAGGGTCGAAGCCACAGCCGAGGTGGTGTAGAACACTTCGCTGTACACGTCGGCGTGATCGTTGACCTTGAAGTTGGCCATCGAGGTGGCTTGGGTGCGTTCCAGGCCGGTAGCGTAGTAGTTCAGCGGGTTGGTGTTGTAAGGCACGACCGGCTGTACCAGCTTGCCGCTGGCCGGATCGATCTGCCACGAGCCCGACAGCTTTTCGCTGCCTGGCGCGGTGCCCGCGCGCGGTACCGAGAAGGCCGATGGAATGGTGGTGCCGGAGCCGGTTGGCAGGCCGGTGGTCGAGCTCAGGCTGGTCACGCCGTATGAACGCGAACCCTGGGTCACTGGATCGGCGGTCGATTTACCGACGCTCAGCACCACGTTGCCGCGGCCGTCATCGAGGTTGGCGCCCCAGGTCAGGTCGGTGCGCTTGCGCTTGCCGTCGTGCGGGCCGGTGGTCATGCCGTACGAGGTGGTGGCGTCAAAGCCGCTGAAGTTTTTCTTCAAGTTGAAGTTGATCACACCGGCCACAGCGTCAGCGCCGTACACCACCGATGCGCCGCCGGTCAGCAGGTCAACGCGGTTCAGCAGGGCGATAGGAATGACGTTGGTGTCGACGGTGCCGTTCAGGCTGAACGGTACCATGCGGCGACCATTGATCATCACCAGGGTACGGTTGGCGCCCAGGCCGCGCAAGTCGATGGTCGCGCCACCAGCCGAGCCGTTGTTGGTGCCAGGGCCGATCGAAGCCACTGCCACTGGCAGGGTCTTGATGAATTCTTCCACTGCCACTGGCTGGGAAGCTTTCATTTCCTCAGCGGTGACCGAAGCGATCGGGCTGGTCGACTGCATACCTGGCGAGGTAATACGGGTACCGGTCACTTGCACCGATTCGATCTTCTGTGGTGCAGCTTCCTGCGCAACAGCGTTGTGCATCATTGCGGTCATGCCCACCAGCATCGAGCCGGCGAACACGGTGCGCAAGGTACGCGACATCATCTTCTCTTGAATCATTGTAAAACTCCCATTATTGAACTCCCCGGATAGGGAGAAACCTAACCCAATAACACGTCGGGCCGATTTAAAAACCCGTATATTTAGAAGGCCAGCCTGAAGGATTCTTCTGATTGATAACTGCCTTGGGGCCGCGGGGCCGCTGGGTGATTATCAGGGTGCTGAATCTCGCTTATTAACACCTGGCAAAATCGTGATTTGCAGGCGCAGTGCATGAAACCATTGCCTTGCCAAAACTGTCAACCGTGACGGGCCAATGTTTCAAGAACACAACGAAAACCATTCTCATCAACAATGCAAGTACTTTACGCAAAGTTTTTTGCTGCGGAGCAGCAATTTTCGTTATCCATACACCAATTCAATGTGTAACAATGCTTTTATTCGAGCAAAAAATTGGAAAAATGAATTAAATACTGTAAATTTTTTTAAATTCTTGCTTTTATACTGCCATTAAGGAATTGACTAAAGCGCAATTATTGTGCGTCGCATCATTACCTGTGTGTCATAATGGTTACAAAAGCATGGTTGACAGTCAGGCTGCGCCGTAAAAACGCTCCCCGAAGAAAGTTGCCTAAAAGCATCACCGTTGTATTCCTGCAACGCCCTTTTCCGGTGCGGCCAGGGCTAATTTGGTGCATATCATTATGCAGTTTTCATTTTATAAATTAAATTCTCGTTTTATTTAATGACTATTTAAACCTGAATTAATTCCCCGCGCGTGGCCGGGAGAATAAGTGCGGCCGTCAAACATATTAAAGCCGCGCCATTAGACCGGCCCCGGCCGCAAAGGGTAAAATAGCGCCTGCGGCCGCTTCCCGAGGGGGATGGCCGCCCCGCTCTCCGCTAGCTACGGAGCCCTGTCACCTGCTGGACATCCACCATGTTGAGATTGAACGAACTCAAGCTTCCGCTGAACCACACGGAAGATGAACTGCCGGCCGCCATCATCGCGCGCCTGGGCATTGCCGCCGCCGACCTGCTCGGCTTTACCATCTACAAGCGCAGCTACGACGCCCGCAAGAAAACCGCCATCGTGTTGATCTACTCGGTCGATATCGAGCTCAAGAACGAAGCCGCAGTGCTGCAGCGCCACCAGCACGACGTGCACATCATGCCGTCGCCGGACACCAGCTACCAATTCGTCGCCGACGGCGCCGCGCTGGCCGCCCGCCCCGGCTTCCAGCGCCCGGTGGTGATCGGCATCGGCCCGTGCGGCCTGCTGGCCGCCCTGATCCTGGCGCAGATGGGCTTGCGCCCGATCATCGTCGAGCGCGGCAAGATCGTGCGCGAACGCACGGTCGACACCTTTGGCTTCTGGCGCCAGCGCAAACTGAATCCGGAATCGAACGTGCAGTTTGGCGAAGGCGGCGCCGGCACCTTCTCGGACGGCAAGCTGTACAGCCAGATCAAGGACCCGAAACACTACGGCCGCAAGGTGCTGACCGAGTTCGTCAAGGCCGGCGCGCCGGAAGAAATCATCTACGTCAGCAAGCCGCACATCGGCACCTTCCGCCTGGTGAAGATGGTGGAATCGATGCGCGAAACGATTGAAGCGCTGGGCGGCGAGTACCGCTTCGAGAGCAAGGTCACCGACATCGACATCGAGGAAAGCGCCGACGGCCGCCAGATCCGCGGCATCATGCTGGAAAGCGGCGAGAAAATCGTCACCAACCACGTGGTGCTGGCCATCGGCCACAGCGCGCGCGACACCTTTGAAATGCTGTACGAGCGTGGCGTCTACATCGAAGCCAAGCCGTTCTCGATCGGCTTCCGCGTCGAGCACCCGCAGTCGCTGATCGACGCCTGCCGCTTCGGTCCCAACGCCGGCCACCCGATCCTGGGCGCGGCCGACTACAAGCTGGTGCACCACGCCTCCAACGGCCGCGCGGTGTACAGCTTCTGCATGTGCCCGGGCGGTACGGTGGTGGCGGCGGCGTCCGAGCCGGGCCGCGTGGTCACCAACGGCATGAGCCAGTACTCGCGCAACGAACGCAACGCCAACAGCGCGATCGTGGTCAGCATTTCGCCGGAAGCCGACTACCCTGGCCATCCGCTGGCCGGCGTCGCCTTCCAGCGCGACCTCGAGGAGAAAGCCTTCAAGCTGGGCGGCGGCACCTACAATGCGCCGGGCCAGTTGATGGGCGACTTCGTGGCCGGCAAGGCCTCGACCGATTTCGGCGCCGTGATCCCGTCGTACAAGCCGGGCATCACCCTGACCGACCTGGCGCAGATCCTGCCGGAGTTTGCCGTGACCGCGCTGCGCGAAGCCTTCCCGGCTTTCGACAAGCAGATCAAGGGCTACTTCAAGCATGACGCCGTGCTGACCGGGCTGGAGACGCGCACCTCGTCGCCGATCCGCATCAAACGCCGCGACGACACGCTGCAAAGCCTGAACACCAAGGGCTTGTTCCCGGCCGGCGAAGGTGCCGGCTACGCGGGCGGCATCCTGTCGGCCGGCGTGGACGGCATCAAGGTGGCGGAAGCGGTCGCCCTGTCCCTGGCCGCAGAATTGGCTTAACCCTTGGCATCCCGCACCGGCAGCCGCAGCTTGAGGCGGCAGCCGGTGCCGGGGCCGTTGCTGGCCACCGCCACCTGGCCGCCCATCTGGTGCACGATCGTGTAGACGATGTGCATGCCCAATCCTGAACCGCCCTGCCCGCGCTTGGTCGTGAAGAACGGCTCGAACAGCCGTTCGCGCACTTCCGGCGTCAGACCGACGCCGTCGTCGGCAAACTCCACCAGCAACCAGCGGGCCCCGCCTTCGAGCGCCATCTGCGCGCTCATGGTCACCTTGCCGGGACCGCCATTCGGATAGCCGTGCTTGGCCGCGTTCATCAGCAGGTTGGACAGCACTTGCGACCAGCGCCCGGCGTCGAGCCGGGTGCGCAAGTCATCGGCAATGTCGACCTCCACCGTAATGCCGACCTTGCGCAACTCCGGCCCGTGCGCCGACACCACGCCCAGCGCATGCTCGCGCAAGGCCACGTCCGATACGTGCTCGCTGCCCTGGTCCACCGCCAGCTGTTTGAAGTTGCCGATCAGGTCGGCTGCGCGCGCCAGGTTGCGCTCGATCAGCTGGGCGCCTTCACTCAGCCGCTTCGCCAGCACCTGCAGCTCGGAACGACTGACGCGCTCGCCGCTGACGCACTTGACCAGGTCATCGGCATAGCTGGTCATCGTCGAGGCGGCCGTCACCGCCACCCCGATCGGTGTATTGACCTCGTGCGCCACGCCAGCCACCAGGGCGCCCAGCGCCACCATTTTTTCCTGCTCGACCAGGGTTGCCTGCGCCGCCAGCAAGGCTTCGGTGCGGCGCTGGACCTTGGCTTCCAGCTCCTGTTCGCGGTCCTGGTGCTGCAGCTCGGCCGAGCCGCGCGCGGCAAAGATCGACAGCAGCGACAGCGCCAGCAGGCGCTTGTCTTCGGAGATTGGTTTGGTGTCGATGGCCGACAGAATGCCCAGCGTCTGTCCCTGGGTGTCGACCATCGGCATGCCGATGTAGCTCTCGGCCCCCATCTCGACCAGCAGCGTGTCTTGCGGATAGTCGGCCTGGATGCCGCTGGCGTGGAAGCACATGCACTGTTCGGTCACGTCCTGGCAGGGGGTGTGGCGCAGGCTGTAGTCCATATTGGGCAGGTAATCCTTGCCGCCCCACACCGCCAGGGTGCGGATGCCTTCGTCGCCATCGTCGAGCTCGATCACGCGGCCGGCAATCACGTAGGTGACGTCCAGCGCCCGCGCCAGGTCGCGCACCAGGATGCGCAGGAAATCGTCGCCGCGGGCGCGCGCGGTCGAGTCGGTAATCGAGCGCAGCGCGACCTCGGCCAGCGTGCGCCCGTCGGCTGCATCGAACAGCGGCACTGCCTGTATTTCGTCGCTCATGGCCCGGCTCCCGCTCACTCAGTCATACACATTGTATCGTTATTTATCAGCGTAAACATGGTTGAATGTTTGCACAACGCCTAGCATGTTTCTGCCATAAACGGCCAAAAGTTTTGTATTTTTGTGTAAAAAACCCGAAATTTCAGGCAAAAACCGCAGAAAGTGTTGTTTATTTCAAAGTTGTTACAGACGCAGAATTGACCTTGGGCAGCACGGAGTGGTCTGATGACCTCGCAATGAATAATTTCACTTATAGAATATTCATAGTGTAAGTTTCGATAATAAAGTACTAAGAAACACCCCCAAGGAGTTGATCAATGATGATGGAAACTGTTTTGTCGCGTTCGCTGCGCGTGATGTTTGCAGGCAGCGCCGCACTGATGCTGGCACAACCAGCATTCGCCCAAGACGCGCCTATCCAGCGCGTTGAAATTACCGGTTCGGCAATTAAGCGTATCGACGCTGAAACCGCCGTGCCAGTGACCGTAGTGAAAATGGCCGACCTGAAAAAGGAAGGCATCACCACGGTTGAACAAGTCCTGGCCAACCTGAGCGTCTCGCAGTCGCAGCAGGGTACCAGCCAGGTGGTCGGTTCCGGCACCGGTGGCGCCTCGTTCGCCAACCTGCGCGGTATCGGCGCCAACAAGACCCTGATCCTGCTGAACGGCCGTCGCCTCGCGAACAATGCCTTCGACAGCTCGGCGCCTGACCTGAACATGATTCCATTTGCCGCGCTGGAGCGCGTTGAAGTGCTGCGTGACGGCGCTTCCTCGCTGTACGGCTCGGACGCGGTCGGCGGCGTGATCAACTTCATCACCAAGAAAGACTACACCGGCGGCACCGTCACCCTCGGCGCGGACAATCCGCAGCACGACGGCGGCTTTGCCAATAGCGCCAACATCGGCTACGGCTTCGGCGACCTGGAAAAAGACGGCTTCAACATCTTCGCCATGGTGGACCACCAGTCGCAGCACCGCATCGGCGGCACCCAGCGCGACTTCAACACCCGCTATCCAGGCGGCCTGTCGGGCTCGACCTTCCCTGCCAACTACTACCAGGAAGTATCGGCCAATCCAGCCGGCCCTGGTTGCACCACCGGCAGCCACCTGATCTCGGCCGGCGACGGTTCGTGCCTGATGACCACCTCGTCGTTCGTCGACTACGTGCCGAAGAGCGAGCGCACCACCGGCCTGATCAAAGGTACCTTCAAGATCAACGCCGACCACGAACTGGGCGTTGAGTTCCTGTCGACCCAGAGCAAGGTACAGAGCGCGATCGCGCCGGTACCATACGGCGGCCTGTACATCAACCGCCTGCGTCCGGACGGTTCGCTGAACCCTTACTTCCCGGGCAATGGCAGCATTCCTGCCGCCGTGGCGCTGGACCCGACCTACATGGACATCGGCGGCGAAAACACCGCCGGCGTACAGCCAGGCTTCGTGCACGCCAAATGGCGCGACCTGCCGAACGGCTCGCGTGCTGACGAAAACATCAACAAGCAAGAACGCCTGGTGGTGGAACTGAAGGGCACCGTGGCAGGCTGGGACTACCAGACCGCACTGACCTACAACCAGAACAAGGTCAAGGAAAACCTGTACGGCTACAGCGATGGCGGCATCATCACCAAGGGCGTGCTGGACGGCGTGATCAACGTGTTCGGCGACCAGAGCCCCGAAGGCACTGCCCTGCTGAACAGCGCTGCGCTGAGCGGCAACATCATGAACGCCAAGGGCATCAACAAGGGCGCGGACTTCAAGATGAGCCGCGAAATCGGCGACTGGCTGAACACCGGCCACCAGGCTGCGCTGGCCGTGGGCGCGCAATACGAACACCAGGAATTCCGCAGCGCGGCCAATGCCCCGTTCGCTGAAAAAGTGATCGCTTCGACCGGTATCGACCCAGCCACCCTGAACGAAGGCAGCCGCAGCGTGTCGGCCTTCTTCTCGGAACTGAACCTGCCAGTGCTGAAGAACCTGGACGTGACCGCTGCCTTCCGTTACGACAAGTACAGCGATTTCGGCCACACCTTCAATCCGAAGTTCGCCTTCACCTTCCGTCCGGTCAAGGACGTGCTGCTGCGCGGCGCGTTCTCGAAGGGCTTCCGTGCGCCGTCGCTGTATGAGATCAACGCACAGAACACCTACACCAACGCGGCCAACACCGCCAACGACCCGATCAACTGCCCAGGCGGCACCCCGATCCCGGGCAAGTCGGCAGCGGCCAACTGCAAGCAGCAGTTCCAGGTGCTGAACGGTGGTAACGCCAAGCTGAACCCGGAGCGCTCGAAGACCGGCACCCTGGGCATCGTGTGGGAACCGCTCAACAACCTGTCGCTGGGTGCTGACTGGTGGTCGATCCGCATGACCCAGCAGATCTCGCACCTGCAGGACTTCGACGTGCTGAGCGATCCTGTCACCTTCGCGTCGTACTACCACCGCAACCCGGCCGGCGACCTGGCCACCGACGGTTCGCAGTGCCCGAACCCGGTCACCTGCGGCTACCTGGACCTGCGTAACCAGAACCTGGGCGACCTCAACACCAACGGCGTTGACCTGTCGGCCAGCTACAAGCTGCGCACCAAGGACTACGGTACCTTCACCTTCTCGGACAACGCAACCTGGGTACACAAATATGAGTACCAGAACTTCGTTGGCGACGTGATGCACCAGAACGTGGGCATGTACTCCGGCAGCGGCGTGATCTTCCGCTGGCAGAACACCGCCAACGTGAACTGGAGCATGGGCAAGTTCGGTGGCGGCCTGGTCGCTCACTACAAATCGGGCTACCTGGACCAGGACGTTGAAGACCACCCAGGCCACCGCGTGGCGTCGTACACCACCTTCGATGGTTACGGTTCGTGGCAAGCACTGCCGAGCCTGAGCCTGACCGCCGGCGTGCGTAACCTGTTCGACAAAGAGCCACCGCTGTCGTACCAGACCACGACCTTCCAGGCCGGTTACGATCCTCGTTACACCGACCCAGCTGGCCGCACTGTGTACCTGCGCGCTACCTACAACTTCTAATCTGAAGTTGATATGAAAATCCCGGCTTCGGCCGGGATTTTTTTTATAGCCATCCAGCTTTCTTGAAGCGTCTGTGTAAATACAAGCACACGCCCACCATCACCGCAATCGCCATCGGATAGCCGAACTTCCAGTCCAGCTCCGGCATGTATTTGAAGTTCATGCCCCACAGGCCGGCAAACGCAGTCACGATCGCAAAGATCGCCGCCCATGCCGCCAGCCGTTTATTCACTTCGCTTTCTTCAATTGCCACCATCGACAGGTTGACCTGGATCGCGGTCGCGATGGTGTCGCGGATGCCATCCAGCGAAGCGCTGATGCGATGCAAATGGTCGTGCACATCGCGGAAGTATTCCTGCGTCTCCTGGCACATCGACGGCACGCGGCCGCCATGCAGCCGTCCCACCGCTTCCATCAGCGGCGCCACCACATGGCGCACCACCGTCACCTTGCCCTTCAACTCATACAGGCGCTGGATGTTGTCGCGCTGCTGGCCCTGCGTGAAGATCAGCTCTTCGATTTTTTCCAGCTCCGTTTCCAGCATGTCGAGCACCGGGAAGTAGCGGTCCACCACCGCATCCATCAGCGCGTACAGCACAAAGGCCGGGCCGAGGCGCAGCATGTGCGGCTCTTTCTCGGCACGCGCGCGCACGCCAAGGAAGCCTTGCTGCGCCTCGCCGTGGCGCGAGGACAGCACATAATCCTGCCCGACGAAAATATCCACCTCGCCCACCGCCACCTCGCCGCCGCGGCACTCGATGGTCTTCACCACCACGAACAGCGAGTCGCCATACTCCTCGATCTTGGGGCGCTGGTGGCCGCGCTGGGCATCCTCCACCGCCAGTTCGTGCAGGCCGAATTCTTCCTGCATCTGGGTCAGTTCTTCCGGCTGGGCGTCGCGCAGCGCCACCCATACAAAGGTCTCCGGCTTGACGACATACTCGCTGATGTCTTCGACCGGAATGTCGGCCAGTTTTTTGCCATCCTGATAGGCCACACAATTGATCAGCATACGTCTTCCATAAATAAAAAAAGCCCTTGGCTTGTCAGCCAAGAGCTTACCTCAAACGCGGGCCCAGCCGGATTACGCAGCGGTTAAGTAGCGCGCGCCCGGCTTGTTGCGCGACAGGTTGCCGGCCATTGCGTGACGCGCCTGCTCCATGCGGTTGAAGTCCTCCAGATCCGGCAGCGACGGCACCGTCACCAGTTCGCGCTGGTCGAAGCCGGCCAGCGCCGCGTCGACCAGATCTTCCGGCGTCATCACCCACTCCGCCGGCAGGTTATCGACCGCATGGCCGGCACGGTCCCAGAACGGCGTGGCAATGGCGCCCGGCAGCACGGCCTGCACCTGCACGCCCTTGCCGCCCAGCTCGTGATGCAGCGACTGGCTCAGCGCCAGCACATAAGCCTTGCTGCCGCCGTACACGCCGTTCAGCAGTTCCGGCTTGAGCGCCACGATCGACGAGATGTTGATGATGGCGCCGTCGCCGCGCGCCACCAGCCCCGGCGCCGCAGCGCGGGCCAAACGGGTCAACGCGGTGACGTTCACGTTGATCAGCGTGTCCAGCTCTTCCGGCGTCGAATCGACCAGCGATTTGACCGCGCCGAGGCCGGCGTTATTGACCAGCATGGCGATGCTGCTGTCGCTGGCCAGACGCTGCTCGACGCGGCGCAGGTCGGCGCTGACGCCAAGATCGGCGGCGATGGTCTCGACCTTGCGGCCGGTCTCGCCCTCCAATCGGGCCGCCAGCGCGGACAATTTGGCGGCGTCGCGCGCCACCAGTACCAGGTCGTAGCCACGGCGGGCCAGACGGTCGGCGTAGACAGCGCCTATGCCCGAGGAAGCGCCGGTAATCAGTGCGGTTTTCATAAGGTTGCTCCTTTTCGATTGAGTTGACAGGGCCAGTGTAGCGGCGCACACTAAGGCCCATGTGACGTAGATACCTCAATTTGGGCCATCATGAAGAAATCCATCGGTTTAATGCTGTTCCCCGGTTTCCAGATCGTCGACCTGGCGGCGGTGACGGTGTTCGAAGTAGCCAACGGCATGCCGGGCGGGCCGTATTACGAGATGCAAATGCTGTCCGAGCATGGCGGCCCGGTGCTCAGTTCCTCCGGTGTGCCGGTAGTGACGCAGCGCTTCGGCGCGCCGGGCTTCGACACCATCATGGTGGCAGGCGCCATGGAAGTGCTGCCGTCGACGCCGGCCTTTGTGGCCTTCCTGCGCGAGGCCAGCCAGGCGTCGCGGCGCACCGCCAGCATTTGCACCGGGGCTTTCCAGCTGGCCGAAGCGGGCCTGCTCGACGGCCGCCGCGTCACCACCCACTGGGCGCTGGCGCGCGAGCTGCAGCGCCAGCATCCGCGCACGCGGGTGGAAGAAGACCGCATCTTTATCGAGGACGACCGCGTGTGGAGTTCGGCCGGCATGACGGCCTGCATTGATCTCGCGCTGGCCCTGGTGGAAGCGGATCATGGCGTCGAGCTGGCGCGCGCGGTGGCGCGCAAGATGGTGGTGTATCACCGCCGCACCGGCGGGCAATCACAGTTCTCGGCACTGCTGGAACTGGAACCGAAATCGGACCGCATCCAGACCGCGCTCACCTACGCCAAGCGCAACCTGCGCAAGCCTTTGTCGGTGGATGAGCTGGCCGATGCGGCGCACCTGAGCCGCCGCCAGTTCACGCGCACCTTCAGGCTGGAGACCGGACAGTCACCGGCCAAGGCAGTGGAGACTTTGCGCGTGGAAGCGGCGCGCCTGATGCTGGAAGAAGGCAACCATGCCATCGACGTGGTGGCCCGTGAAGTGGGGTTTGATGATCCCGAACGCATGCGCCGCGCTTTCATCCGCGCGTACGGCGTGCCACCGCAAGCGATCAAGCGGGCAGTCCGCTCAGCTGCGTAGCGGCATAGCGCGCAGGCGGCAGACCGACATGCCGGGTGAACGCCACACTGAATGCGCTGGCAGAACCATAACCAATCTGCTCGGCCACTGCCGCCACGCTGCTTTGCCGGCGCAGCAGATGCTTGGCCTGCGCCATGCGCCAGCGCAGCAGGTACTCCATCGGCGCCACGCCCACCGCGCGATTGAACCGTTCGAAGAAGGCCGAGCGTGACAGCGCTGCTTCCTTCGCCAGTTGCGCCACGGTCCATGGTGCGGTGATCTCTTCATGCATGCGGCGCAGCGCCTGCGCCAGGCGCTCGTCGGCCAATCCGCGCAGCAGTCCGGGCGAGGCCGCGGTGCCTGCGCTGGAACGCAGTGCTTCAATCAGCAGCACTTCCAGCAAGTGCGCCAGCACCACCTCGCGTCCCGGTCTCTGCGCGCGCGACTCGCCGCTCACCAGTTGCACGATGGTGGAGAGACGCTGTTCACCACGAATGTGGATGCACTGCGGCAGCAGCGATACCAGCAGCGCGGCGTCGGGCGCATCGAATGTGCAGTGGCCGACCAGCAGCACTGTCTGCGCCGCCCCTTCCATATCGCCAAGACGAAATTCACCATTGGGCAGCTGCACCGGCGCGGCATCGATAGCATGCGGTGGCGGCGGCTGCACGCTGGTCATCGCGAAGTCGTGCGACTCGGGGATCAGCACAAAATCGCCTTGCTGCAGCGGCAGTGACGGCTGGGCATTCACCGTCAGGCGGCACTCGCCTTCCAGCACCACGCAGTAAAACGGCTGGCCCGCATGCGAGCGTCGCACGCGCCACACACCGGCGCCGGCAACGACTTTCGAGACGCGCGCACGCGGCTGCAGCAGGGTCACGACTTCGGCGAGAGGATCAATCATGTCCGGACTCTTGCTAATGAAAGTTGGACTTCCGATTATATTCAGTCTTGCGGCAACACACTACAGTGGTAACACTTTCACCTCACTGGAGTTCTCATGAAAACCATACTTATCACTGGCTGCTCGTCTGGCTTCGGCCTGGAAACCGCACGTTATTTTCTGGAGCGCGACTGGAACGTCATCGCCACCATGCGCAGTCCGCGCGAAGATCTGCTGCCACGCTCCGCGCGTTTGCGCGTGCTGCCGCTGGACGTGACGAACGCGGACAGTATTCGCCAGCTGATCGAAGCGGCCGGGCCGATCGATGTGCTGGTCAATAACGCCGGCATCGGCATGCTGGGTGCGCTGGAAGGCACCAGCATGGCAACGGCGCGCGAAGTGTTCGAGACGAATACGCTGGGCACCATCGCCATGACGCAGGCGGTGCTGCCGCAGTTCCGCGCGCGGCGCGCTGGCGTGCTGATCAACGTGACCTCCAGCGTGACCTTGAAGGCACTGCCGCTGCTGTCGGTGTACACGGGCAGCAAGGCGGCCGTGAACGCATTCACCGAGTCACTGGCGCTGGAACTGAAGCACTTCAACGTCCGCGCCCACGTGGTGCTGCCGGGGCGTGCCCCCACCACCGACTTTAGTGCGAATGCGAAGCAGCGGATCCAGTTGTCGGAGGCGTACGCGGCGTTGACGGAAAGCGTGTTTGCGACTTGGGCGCAATCGACTGAAGAAGTGACGACTGCGATGGATGTGGCGGAAGCTGTGTGGCAGGCGGCGACCAACGACGATGCGCCGTTGCGTATCGCCGCCGGTGCAGACGCGGTGGCACTGATGTAACGTCGTCCCCGTGCAAACGGGAACGACGCTGCAATCAATCGTCCTTCGCGCCGTCGATGCCGAGCTCGGCGATCTTGCGGGTGATGGTGTTGCGGCCGATACCCAAGCGCACCGCCGCGTCGTTCTTGCGGCCGTGCGTGTGCTTGAGCGCGGTGCGGATCAGGGCTGATTCAAACTGCCGGCCCAGCACCGCCATCACTTCCTGCTGGCCGCCGCTGAGCATGCTCGCAGCCTGCGACTCCAGCAGCGACAGCCATGCATCCGGCGAACCTGCACCACCCACGCCGCCTTCCAGCGCCGCCACCGACGTCACGGTGCCGTGATGCTGCTGCGCGCTGTAGCTCTCCACCGGCGCGGCCGACGATGGCGCCGCCGACGCCGCACCGCCGCCCGCCTGCTCCTGCGACAGCTCCAGCGGCAGATCCTTGATCTCCACCGTCTGCCCCGGCGCCATCACCGTGATCCAGTTGCACAGGTTTTCCAGCTGGCGCACATTGCCCGGCAGTTCGAGGCTGCACAGGAACTGCAAGGCAGCGTCGCTCATGCGCTTGGCTTCCACGCCCAATTGTTTCGCGCTCTGCACCAGGAAGTGGCGCACCAAAATAGGGATATCCTCGCGGCGCTCCCTCAAACTGGGCAGACGCAGGCGAATCACGTTCAGGCGGTGGAACAAATCCTCACGGAACAAGCCATCGCGCACGCGCTGCTCCAGATTTTGGTGCGTCGCTGTAATCACGCGCACGTTGGCTTTCAGCGGCTGATGGCCGCCGACGCGGTAGAAGTGCCCGTCCGACAGCACGCGCAGCAAGCGCGTCTGCAAATCGAACGGCATGTCGCCGATCTCGTCGAGGAACAGCGTGCCGCCTTCGGCCTGCTCGAAGCGGCCGCGGCGCGTGGTCTGCGCGCCGGTGAAGGCGCCGCGCTCGTGGCCGAACAGTTCGGACTCGAGCAGGTCTTTCGGAATCGCCGCCGTGTTCAGCGCGATGAACGGCTGCGCCGCGCGCGGCGAGTGCTTGTGCAGCGCGCGCGCCACCAGCTCTTTGCCGGAACCGGATTCGCCGGTGATCAGCACCGTCACATTCGATTGCGACAAGCGGCCAATCGCGCGGAAGACTTCCTGCATGGCCGGCGCCTGGCCGAGGATTTCCGGCGTTTCCGTCGGCCCCGATTCAACACTGGTTTCGCGCAGGCTCTCGTCCAGTGCGCGGCGGATCAGCTCAACGGCCTTGTCGATATCGAACGGCTTGGCCAGGTATTCAAAGGCGCCGCCCTGGAACGCCGCCACGGCGGAGTCCAGGTCGGAGAAGGCGGTGATGATGATGACCGGCAGGCCTGGCAGGCGCGACTTCACCAGCTGCAGCAGGTCGAGGCCGGAGTCGCCCGGCATGCGGATGTCGGACACCAGCACTTGCGGCGTCTCGAACTCCAGCGCAGCGATCGCATCGCGCGCGTTGGCAAAACTTTTGGTCGCCAGGTTCTCCCTGGCCAATGCTTTTTCCAGTACCCAGCGGATCGATTCGTCGTCGTCTACTATCCAGATTGGCTTCATTGTTTATGTGCATTCCTATGGCAACGGCAACAGGATACGGAAATCCGTAAATCCAGGCCGGCTCTCGCATTCGATCACGCCCATGTGCTGCTGCACGAAGGTCTGCGCCAAAGTTAAGCCGAGGCCGCTGCCGCCTTCCCTGCCCGAGACTAAGGGGTAGAAGATGCGGTCGCGGATCTGCGGTGCGATACCCGGTCCATTGTCAATGATATGCAAGTCTAATGCCAGCCCGTAGCGCACCTTCGCCAGCGTGACTTGCCGCGCCACGCGCGTCTTGAAAATGATCTGCGCTTCGCCCGCTTCGATCTGCGCCGACAGTGCTTGCGCCGCGTTGTGCGCGATGTTGAGCACGGTCTGGATCAGCTGCTCCTTATCGCCGCGGAACTCGGGAATGGAAGCGTCATAATCGCGCAGGATGGTCAGGCCGGACGGGAACTCCGCCAGCATCAGGCTGCGCACGCGCTCCAGCACTTCGTGGATGTTGACGTCGCCGACGATGTGCGGCCGGCGGTGCGGCGCCAGCAGGCGATCGACCAGTGTTTGCAGGCGGTCCGCTTCCTTGATGATGACCTGCGTGTACTCGCGCAGCTGCACCGCATGCAGCGCCGGCAGTTCCATTTCCAACAGCTGCGCCGCACCGCGGATGCCGCCCAGCGGGTTCTTGATTTCGTGCGCGAGGTTGCGGATCAGCTCCTTGTTGACCTGGCTCTGGTCGAGGATGCGTTCTTCGCGGTCAAGCTTGAGGTGCTGCTGGTTTTCGCGCAGCTCGATCAGCACGCCACACACTGGCTCTTCCAGCGCGGAGACCATGCTGTGCACATGCAGCGGATCACGGCCGGCGCGCTCCAGCATCAAGTCCTGGCGCAGGTCGGAGAATTTGTGTTCGCGCGCCTGCGCGCAGATATTGTCCAGCTCTTCGGTGTTGAGGAACAGCGCGCTCAGGGTCTGGCGCGACAGCGCCTTGAGCGAGCTTTCCAGCAGGTTTTCGGCGGCGGCGTTGGCGTAGACGATGCGGCCGTCGCAGTCCAGCACCACCACGGCGGAGGCCAGCAGCTCCAGCCCGGCCAGCGACGGCGGGCGGCTGATGGCGGCGGCCGCGCGAGCGGCAATATTACTCACAAGGCTCATATTAAACTCGTCATCGGATATTCGCGATCTCACGTTTCAAGGCATCGACATTCTTTTCCGAGCGGCTGATGCTGTCGCGCAGCGCGGCCACCCGTTCCTGGTACTTGGCGTAATTGCGTTCGTCGCCGCGCCGCTCCGGTTCACCGTTGTTGAACTCGCGCCGCAGCTCGGCCAGTTTCCGCATTTCGCTTTTGAGCTCGTCCTCGAGGATGCCGCGGCGGTCGGCGTCGCGCGCGCGCTGCTCGGCGCTGTCGACGCGCGGGAACTCGCCCGGCACGCTCACCGGCGGCGCACTGCGCGGCGCCGGGCCCACCCGGCGTTGCGGTGCCGGCACCGTCATGCCCGGCAGGTCCATCGGCTTGCAATAGCTGCCGCGGTTGATGTCGGTGAATTCCACGCTGCCGCCGGGCGGCTGGCACTTGTAAATCTGCCCATGCGCAGCGCCCGATACCGCCAGCGCCAGCCATACACTCAATTTGAAGCTCGTTGTCATTCTGTATCCGTGGGTGGAAGCATCCATCCCGAATATACAACATCCAATAAAAAACGCGGGGAAAGCACTGCCTGCCCCGCGTTCTTTGCTACATCACCGAAGTGATTACAGCGAGTAGTACATGTCGAACTCAGCTGGGTGAGTGGTCATGCGCATGCGCTGCACGTCTTGCATCTTCAGTTCGATGTAGGCATCGATCATGGAGTCGGTGAACACGCCGCCACGGGTCAGGAAGTCGCGGTCTTTGTTCAGGTTGTCCAGAGCTTCTTCCAGCGATGCGCAGACGGTTGGGATCAGTGCATCTTCTTCTGGCGGCAGGTGGTACAGATCTTTCGATGCTGCTTCGCCTGGGTGGATCTTGTTCTGGATACCGTCCAGACCAGCCATCAGCAGAGCCGAGAAGCACAGGTAGACGTTGGCCAGTGGATCCGGGAAGCGGGTTTCGATACGGCGGCCTTTTGGATTGGCCACGTGTGGAATACGGATCGAAGCCGAACGGTTTTTCGCCGAGTACGCCAGTTTCACTGGAGCTTCGTAGCCTGGCACCAGGCGCTTGTACGAGTTGGTGCCTGGATTGGTGATCGCGTTCAGTGCTTTAGCGTGCTTGATGATGCCGCCGATGTAGTACAGCGCTTCTTCCGACAGGCCGGCATAGCCGTCGCCAGCGAACAGGTTTTTGCCGTCTTTCCAGATCGACTGGTGCACGTGCATGCCCGAACCGTTGTCGCCAACGATAGGCTTCGGCATGAAGGTGGCGGTTTTGCCGTAGCTGTGGGCCACGTTCCAGACCACGTATTTCAGGTTCTGGGTCCAGTCGGCGCGCTCAACCAGGGTCGAGAACTTGGTGCCGATTTCGTTCTGGCCAGCGCCAGCCACTTCGTGGTGGTGCACTTCAACCGGGATGCCCAGCGATTCCAGGATCAGGCACATTTCCGAACGCATGTCCTGGAAGCTGTCCACTGGTGGCACTGGGAAGTAGCCGCCCTTGACGGTTGGACGGTGGCCGCTGTTGCCGCCTTCGATTTCCTTGTCGGTCGACCACGATGCTTCATCGGAGTCCACTTTCACGAAGCAGCCCGACATGTCGATCTTCCAGCGCACGCTGTCGAAGATGAAGAATTCTGGTTCCGGGCCGAAGTAGGCGGTGTCGCCGATGCCGGTCGATTTCAGGTAGGCTTCAGCGCGCTTGGCGATGGAGCGTGGGTCGCGGTCGTAGCCTTTGCCGTCAGCAGGCTCGATCACGTCGCACTGCATGAACAGGGTGGTCTCTTCCATGAACGGATCGATGCGCGCGGTGTTTGGATCCGGCAGCAGAATCATGTCCGATGCTTCAATACCTTTCCAGCCGGCGATCGAGGAACCGTCGAAAGCGTGACCCGATTCGAACTTGTCGATGTCGAAAGCCGACACAGGCACGGTCACGTGCTGTTCTTTACCACGGGTATCAGCGAAACGGAAATCAACGAATTTAACTTCGTTTTCCTGGACCATTTTCAGAACTTCTGCGGCTGTAATTGCCATGCGTATCTCCTAAAGGGAATATGTGGAACTCGTGAGGCCTAAATAAGCAGTATCCGTGCCAGCCCAAAATGCAGTTACAGCAGATCAATCGCGCACCTTATTGGTGCATTCCCCGTATTTTGCACCTTATGAGTGCGCTGCGGGATTTTTTCTGAAAAACGCATGGTTTTGGTGCATCGGGCTCGCGGACTTACGCGGACGCCATATAATAAACTCAAACTTATGACGGGAACACCTTATGAGCAAAATAGATGAGATTCTGGCCCTCGCCCGCAGCCGCCGCAAGGACTGGGCCTATGAAGGCGCGGTGACGCCAGCTGAAGCCTATGAGTTGCTGAGCCTGGAAAACGCGGTCAAGCTGGTCGATGTGCGCACCAACGCCGAGCGCGACTGGGTGGGCCGGGTCGCCATTCCGGAAGCCCAACATGGTGCGGTGCAATGGAATGTGTATCCCGGCGGCATCGCCAACCACGAATTTATCGAGCAATTGAACTCGGTTGCAAGAAAGGACCAGGTGATTTTGTTCCTGTGCCGCTCCGGCGTGCGCTCGCGTGGTGCAGCCACGCTGGCGAGCGAACATGGCTACCAGCATTGCTTCGACATCCTCGAAGGCTTCGAGGGCGACAAGGACGAGCGCGGCCACCGCAAGAACATCAACGGCTGGTGCCACGCGGGTTTGCCCTGGATCGGCGCCTGAGCTGCTAGACCGGCGCGTTTTCTGATGCGGCGGGCGCAACCTCGCCCATCAGGAACTGGATCCGCTTGCGCACGAACTGGATGTGGCTGCGCAAGCCGTACAGGCCGTCGGCAAACGACAGCGGGATCGACACCTGGTTGACCAGCTCCTCGATCTCGTTGAGCCGCTTGAGCTGCTCCTCATACACCTGCATGCGCGTCGCTTCCGGCGCCTCCTCCACCTTCTGCTCCACCGCCCGCAGCTGGCCATACCAGCGGTACACGCGCGAACGAATACGCCACACGTACAGCGGCGGAATCACCTTCGACAGCGGCAGGATCAGCGCACCCAGCGCCACCACCAGCACCCACATGCGGTCGAAGAAATTGGCCAGCCAGAAGGTCATGTAGCGCTGCAGGAACGGCGGGCCGCTCTTGTAGAACTTGGCCGCTTCCGGATCGACCGGGATCTCGGTGTACTTGGCCGACGGGAACTGGCCCTGCTGCTGGAACCAGCCGGCGCCGCTGTGAATGCCGGCTGCCGCCTGCACGAACAAGTCCACCAGCGCCGGATGCAAATCTTCCCGGCCCACCAGCGTGGCGGTCGGCGCGATCAGGTTGTAGTCTTCGGCCGGCAGGTTGCGGCCCAGGTCGACAATCCCCTGCGGCAGCGCCACATGGGTCAGGAACGGCAGCTTGCGCGCGTAGGCTTCGGCCTGGTTGAAGTCGAACAGCCTGATACCCGGAGTCTGCAAGAGCATCTGGATCAGCGGCGCTTCCGGCGCCGAGGTGAACACGATACCGTCGAGACGGCCTTCCAGCAATTCCACCGTGGCTGGCGTGTTGGCCAGCGAAAAGCGCTGGACTCCATCCTTTTCTATCCCGTTCAGCTCAAGCACCTGGCGGAACAGGCGCGCCGAGCCGGCGCCCTTGGCGCCGAAGTTGATCTTCTTGCCGCGCAGCTGGGTCAGCCTGGTGACGGGCGGCTTGCCCTTCTCTTCGCGCAGGAACAGCCACAACGGCTCAACGAACAGGCTGCCCAGCGAGGACAAGCCTTCGCGCTCGGCCGCTTCCTCGTTGGTGGTGCCGCTTTGCACGAAGGCGATATCGACCGTGCCCTCGCGCAGGTGTTTCAGGTTTTCGCTGGAGCCGGCCGACGGTACCAGCGTCACCTTGACGCCATGCTTGGCGAGAGCGGCAGCGTACTTCTTGCCGAAGTCTTCGTAGGCGGAATTTTCCTGGCCGGTGCCGAGCCGCACCGTGCGCGGCGGCGCCGGGTCCACCAGCCAGTAGGCCAGCAGGCAGACGCCGGCAATCAGCAACACGGTAGGGGCAGCAGCAACAACCAGGTCACGCAGGGAAAACTGCGTGAATTTGATTATCTTGGACATGTGATGGCGCAGTGGTTTCATGGGCTCACACCTTGCCAAGAAATCAGCAACTATGCAAGGGCTGTCGCGTTAGCCCCCGCACGCTTGCAGTGCCGGCTTCACCGCTACCGGCGCCACACCGCCAGCCTTCACGATCACCGGCGGCGTTGCAGCCGGCTTGGGCGGCGCGTTCGGTTCGATCAGCGGCATCAGGCTAGGCGCCAGCACCACCAGCAGCTGCACCGGCAGCGCGCTGGTGAAGTCGTAGTTCTTCGACTCCGGCCCGTGCACATACGCCGTCATCGAGCCGAAGAAGCGCTCGCCGATGTTGAACACAAACGTCGCCGACCGGTTCACATAACGCGACTCGATCAGCCGGCCGCCAGCCGCATACACGTCAAAGCGCTGGTCGCCGGTGCCGGTCTTGCCACCCACCGGAATAATCGAACCATCGTGCGACACAAACGCCGACTTGACGCGCTTGGCCGTCCCATCCGACACCACACCGCGTATCGCATCCGCCACCACGCGCGCCACTTCCGGCGACAGCACCTGCTCATTGCTGGTCGGCGGCGCCTTGGTCACCAGGGTTTCATACGGCGTGCCCTTGGCGAAGTGCAGCGAGGTCACGCGCTGCGTGCTCTTGCGCACGCCGCCGTTGACGATAATCCCCATCATCTCCGCCAGCGAGGCCGGACGGTCGGCCGACGCGCCCAGCGTGGTCGCATACGACGGCACCAGCGATTCAAACGGATAGCCCATCTTCTTCCACTGCTTGTGGATTTCCATGAAGCCTTCCATCTCGATCAGCCCGGCGATGCGCTTGTCCTGCGCATGCTTGCGGTGGGTCTTGAACAGCCACTGGTAGACCTCCTGCCGCTCCTTCTCGCTGGCCGCCGTCATCTCGGTCAGCGACGCGCCCGGATGGGTGCGCAGATAAGCCGCCATCCACAGTTCCAGCGGGTGCACGCTGGCCAGGTAGCCGCGGTCGGCCAGCGACCATTTGTCGATCGCGTACTGCTCGTACAGCTTGGCCACGCGCTCATCCGGCACTTCGTTCTGCGACGGCAGGTTGTCCTTCAGGAAGGCCGCAAACTGGTCCTGCGTGGCCGCCGGATAGACGGTGCGGTGGATCACTGCCAGCCGCACCGGCGTGCTGCGGATATTCGCCAGCAGGATCTTGTCCAGCTCTTCCTGCGGCTTGCCCTTGTACTTGGCGTAGAAGCGCACCAGGAATTCCTTGCCCTCCTTGTCGGCGAAGCGCGCCAGGTACTGGGCACGGCGCGGGTCGTCCGCATCCGACAGCAGCGAGGCCGAGGAGCCCGGCGACTGGAACATGTAGTACTTGGCCACGTCCCGCATCAGCCGCACGAACACCAGGTTGGTGGAGTGGCGCAGCGCTTCGGTGACGGTCAGGATCTTGAAGTTGTCTTCCTTCGAGAAGTTGCCGAAGTGGTGCAGGCCGCCGCCGGTGAAGAAGCCCTCGCCCGGGTTGCCCGAGTACTTGCGTTCCATGGCCGCGTTCAGCATCGGCGTCAGCGCGCGCTTGTCCGGATCGACCGGCAGCGCCTTGAAGTACTCGATTGCCCACTGCGTCAGCTTGTCCTGCGGATCGACCTTGACCTGCGCCAGCGCGGCCGCGTCCATGCCGCCGAGGCGCTTGTGCAGCTGGTCGACGATGTCGAGATAGGTGATCAGCGTGCGCAGTTTGGCGGTCGAGCCGAGGTCCAGCTTGGCGCCTTCGTTGATGTCGAGCGGCTGGTCGAAGTTATCGGTCTGCAGGCGCAGCATATTGGTCTGCTCGCCCTTCTCCAGCAAGGTGAAGCTGTACACCACGTTGGCCGGATCGCCATTGCCCAGCATGCCCTTGCCGGTCAGGCCGGCGGCCTTGGCCTTCTCCGGATCGCGCAAGTCGCGCAGCACTTGCGTGACCTGCGTTTGTGCTTGAGCGTCCAGCGTGCTGACCACGCTCAGGTCGAGGCGGTCGAGGTTGTACATGCGGTTGTCGCCCAGCAGATTAGCCAGGTGGTTGCGGATCGCGTTCGAGGCCTTGCGGCTGACGAAGGTCTGCGGCGGCGCCGACTGCAGGCCGTTGCCGGTGGCCGGATGCAGCTTCTGCTGCAAAGCCATGTCGCGCATGGCCGGCGTGATGGCGCCGTCGCTGGCCAGGATGCGCAAGTGGCTGTTGGCCAGCACTTCCAGATCGGCCGCGCCGTCGCCCAGGTAGTAGCTCGGGCGCCGCTGCGCAATCATCAGGCTCAGCGCTTCCTTGAACACCAGCGCGGTTTCCGCGTCGGGATGATCGAGCTTGCCGTTCAGGCGCACATTGACGTCGTCAAACGAACGGCCGTACCACACCCACATGCCGTCGCCGATGCCGTTCACTTCGCCGTAGCCGGGCTTGGCCGACAGCGGCACGGTGTTCAGGTATTCCAGCACGATGCGGCGGCGCGCCTTGGTGGTGTCTGGGCCGTCCTGGTACGAGCGCAGGCTGGCCGAGACCATCTGCTGCAGCTTGTCCTTCATCGACCCCGTGCGGCCTTCCGGCGAGTGGCGATATTTTTCAATCTGCGTCGCCAGCGTGCTGCCGCCGGCCGCGCGGTGGCCACCCGCCACGGCGCTCACGCTCTTCTCCAGCACCGCCTTGCCGAGCCGGTCCCACTCCACCGCCGGATTGCGTTTCGGGTAGGTGTTGTCGAGCAGCTCGCGGTTCTCGATGAACAGCAGGCTGCTGACCAGCACCGGCGGCGCCTGGTCGAATTTGGCGTAGATGCGTTCCGGGTAGCTGGCGGCAAACAATTCCTGCGCGCGGCAGTCGACAATCGTCAGGCCGGTCTTGGTCTTTTCGCGGTAGGTCGGGAACACGCCCATATCGGCCAGCTCGGCCATCTTGGGCGAGATGCGCGCCTGCGCTGCCACCTGGTAGTCGCGCGTGCGCAGCTTGCCCAGGTAGTCCGGCAGGCCGGCGTAGCCGAGCCGTTCATCGTACGGGCTGTCGTGCGGGAAGCGGATCGATTTGCTCGGCCCCTGCTCCACCTTGTAGGTCATCTTGCTGGCCATGTCGCTGAACACGCGCGCCTGCATCGACGAGGTCAGCGTTTCGCGATAACCCCAGTAGACGGCAAACGACACGCCGACCAGCAGCACCAGCAGGAAGGCATTGCGCGAGCGCTTGCTCTTCTTGGGCGCGCCGGATTCCGGCGGCAGCGGCGGATCCATTTGTGCCTGCGCCAGGTGGGCTTCAGTTTGTTCGGGAGTAGGAGGCGGCACCACCGTCAGATGGCGCTTGCGGCGATAACCAAATGCTGCAGCGCCTGCACGCAATTTGCGCACTGCGCGTACAACCAGACGGGGCCGGCGGAAACGACGATTGCTTAACATATGATTCAGACCGGTCGATATTTCAGTGGAACTTAGACACTGCTCTTGCTAGCTTCCATTGCACCACAACGCAGCGCCGCTGACCGGAGCAGACGCACAATAAATTGTTTGCGCTGTGATTTTTTCGCAAAAAAACAACGGCGTTCTCCCCTATGGTGGAACGCCGTCTGAGCCGACTGATAACAGCACGGCACTAAATGTTGCTGAACTCTACATTCAGCTTGCGCAGCTCGTCGCACAGTTGGATAAACGCGGTGGCCGTTTGCACCGGTTCGCCCTTCACGCCAAGCTCGATGTGACGGCGCGTGTTGGCGTCGCCGACGCTGGGAAGGCTAAAGACTTTCACGCGCGGATACTGTTTTTCTATCGCCACCATCAGCGGCGTCAGCGCCGATTCGGCGGCCTCGTACACCAGCACCGACTGCTCCATGTGCGGCGCTTTGTTGAACAGGTCGGCGTAGTGGTTGTCCAGCACCCACTCCAGCATCGGCCACGCCATCACCGGGAAGCCCGGCACGAAGTAGTGCTTGTGCAGCGCGAAGCCGGCGATGTTGTTGTAGGGGTTGGGGATCAGCGCCGCGCCTTCGGCAAACTCGGCCATCTTCAGGCGGTGCAGGTTTTCCGCCGAGTTGAGGTCGGCCACCTGCCCTGCTTCCTGCGCCATCTGCACGATGCGCTGCTGGATGTTGCGCTTGCCCTCTTCGTGCAGCACCAGCGGCTTGCCCAGCGCGTCGGCGGCGGCCTGGCGCGTGTGGTCGTCCGGCGTGGCGCCGATGCCGCCGCAGCAGAACACAATGTCGTCGCTGGCGAAGGTGCGCTTGAGGGTGGCGGTGATGCGCACCGGATCGTCGGGCAAAATCTCGGCCCAGGTCAGCTGCAGGCCGCGCGCGGCCAGCATCTGCACCACTTTCGGGAAGTGCTGGTCGACCCGCCGGCCGGACAGGATTTCGTCGCCAATGATGATGAGTCCGATTGCCATGTGTTTACTCCTCAATGATGACGGGCTGCGCGCGCAGCTGCGCCAGCGCATCCATGCAATAGTACGCGAACCACAGGCCGGTGAAGATAAAAATCAGCACGTACAGCCAAATTGAGATGGCCGCGACAAACGGAAAAAGCGGCACTAACAAGGGCGTCATTGCGCCTAGCCAGACCCCGCCCGGCAGCGCGCCGGCCGCGCCCGACACCACGCCGATGATCAGCAGCGGCCAGCGGTGCTGGCGCTGGATCTGGCGGCGCTCCTCGGCGCTGGCGTAATCGGCCAGCGCGTCGTACACCATCACGCGGCAGGTCAGCCAGCCCCACAGCAGCGCCTGCACCGCCACCGCCAGCGGCGGGAACATGTACAGCGGCAGCGTCAGGATCCACAAGCCCATGAAGATGGCCATGCCGCCCAGCGCCACGCCGATGCTGCCGAGGATGGAGCCGCCCTTGCGCTGCTCCAGCTGCGGATAGTGGCGCAGGCCGACGTGGCGGCCGATCACCGGCATCGCCACCACGCCGATGAAGATCAGCGCGGTCAGGATCATCAGCGGCAGCAGGCCGAGCATGGCGATCAGCGGCGGCACCACCGCCGTCAGCGCGCCGAGGCCGAGGCTGCGCAGCCAGCTGGTGCTGGTGGCGAACAGGTTATGTTCTGTGAACAGCGCATGCAGCTGGTCGACCAGCGGCTGCAGGTAAAGGTACAGCAGCACCGCCCACACGCCCAGCGCCAGCAGGAACGGCGCCATACTCAGCAACAGCATCTTGCCGTGCCATTGCGACAGGAAAGCGCGGCTCCATGCGCGCAGTACGCCAACCATCAGACCACCTCCTTGCGTGCGTATTCGACCATGCGTTTCAGGCCCAGCCATTGCTGCGACCAGAAGCCGCGTCCGTATTCGCGGCCCGGCGCGCCGTCCGCGCCCGGCAGCTGGTCGCGGATGCCGGTGGCGACAAACTGCGGCGTGAAGTTCGCGGTACGGAAGATGATGTCCCACACCGGCAGCAGCACGGCAAAGTTGCAGCCGCCCAGCTTGCCGTCGGCATGTTCATGGCCGACGCCGATCGCGTGATGCATGCGGTGGTAGCGCGGCGACACCAGCAGCCGTTCGCCCAGCCAGCCGAAATGAATCTTCACATTTGCGTGCTGCAGGCTTTGCAGGATGCGCGACACCGACACCAGCAGCACGTACTGCGACGGCTCGACGCCGATGCCGATCGCGATCACGCCCATGTAGACGTCGCGCAGCAGGTCATCCAGCAGGTGGTTGCGGTTGTCGCTCCACAGGTTCATATTCTGCTGGCTGTGGTGCAGGCCGTGCAGCGCCCACCACCAGTTGAATTTGTGCGAGGCGCGGTGATACCAGTAATCGAAGAAATCCAGCACCACGAAGTAGACAAAGAACGCGCCCAGCGGGCTGATGCCGGGCCACAGCGTTTCGAGATTCAGCGGCTTGAAGCCATCGAACCGCAGCGCCGCCGTGAGCGCGTCCAGCAGCGGATCGAGCGTCAGGAAAATCAGCACCGAGAAGATACCGATCCGGTGCAGCACGGTGTAGATGAAGTCGTTCCAGCGCGCGCGCGGGTCGGTGATTTTCTGCGCCGGGATCATCGATTCCAGCGGCCGCAGCACCAGGAACAGCAGCGCCAGTTCCAGCACGCCGATCAGCAGCCATTCCGTGCCTTCGAACGCGTCTTCGATAAATTCGCCGAAGCCAAGCTGGAACACCAGCGGCTGGATGGCGGTTTCAAACAACCAGCCCTGGGCCAGGCCCAGCCAGTCAGTGAGGGTTTGTATCATTTTCTATAGTCCGGGTGTTCGCGCAGGGTGGCGAAGCACATGTCTTTCTGTTCCAGTCCGCTGATCAGCGGTTCGAGGTTGGCCGGCGCCCACGGATCCTTGCGCGACCAGATGCCCATGTGGATCAGCACAATGTCGCCGCCGCGCAGGTCGCGCAGCAGTTTTTTCAGCAGCACGTCGTTGGGGTAGGCGCTGCTGGACAGTTCGTCGCCGCTGAAGCCGGCCGGGGACCAGCCAACATGCGCGTAGCCGCAGGCCTTGCCCATGTCCAGCAGGCGCGGCGAGGTGCGGCCGGCCGGCGCGCGCCAGAACGGGTCGAGGTGCTTGCCGGTCAGTTCGACAAAGCGCTGGTCGACGCGCTGGATTTGTTCGCAGTACTGTTTCGAGGTCAGGCTAACCGGCTTGCCGGCGCTGTCGCCAAAGCCGGGCTTGACCACGATCTTGCCGTCGGCGCCATCCTTGGTATAGACCACGTGGTCGAAGGTGTGCGAGCCGATGGCGTGGCCTTCCGCCACGCGCGCTTTCCAGAACGCCGACCACGATGGGTCGAGCGAGTAATCGCCGCGCACGGTTTTCTCGTTGGCCAGGAAGAAGGTGGCCTTGATCTTGTGGCGGTTCAGCGTGTCGGCAATCAGTTCGGCTTGCGACTGGCTGCCGGTGTCGAAGGTCAGGTAGATCGTGCCTTTGCCGCAGAAGGCGTGCTTGGCCGGCGCGGCCGCAGCGGCGGGCACGGCGGCGGAAGCAGCGGCGACGGTGGGCATGGCAGCAGAATTGGCGCCGGCAGCGGCAGCGAGGCCAGCGGCGCGCGCTTCGGCGGCGCGGCGGGCCGGGCCGTTGCGTTCGCGCGCCTGCGCGTTGGCGGCACGCGCCGCAGCGTTCACGTCGCGCGCGCCGTCGTTGACGGTCTTGGCGGGCGCCGGCTCAACGGCGTGCACAGCCGGCGTCACCGCCAGCACTAACAAGGTCAGGGCGGCGGCAGTTTTCATCAGCGTTGGGCAGAGTTAAAGAAGAACACACCATGCGGCGAACGGCCCACCGGTATCGTCTTGATCACCTTGCGAGTCGCCAGGTCGATCACCGCCACCTTTTTAATCCAGCGCAGCGTGACCCACATGGTCTTGCCGTCGCTGGTCACTTCCATGCAATCCGGGCCGCCGGGCACGTTGATCTGGCCGACGTTTTCCAATGTCTTCTGATCAATGATGTTGATCGAATTGGAAACACGATTGGACACATAAGTGTAGCGGCCATCGCCGGCCGAGCGGAAGTTGTGCGCGCCCTGCCCGGTCTTGATGCGCTTGACGGTCTTCTGCGCTTTCCAGTCGATCACCTCGACATAATCGCTGCCCATGATGCCGACCAGCAGGTACTTGTCGTCCGGCGTCATGGCGATGCCGGCTGGCAGCTTGCCGACTGGCAGAGTCCACTTCAGGGTTTGCGTATTCAAGTCAATCGCGCTGACCTCGTCGCTGCCCTGCTGAGTGATGAACACCATATTGCTGGCGGCGTTGAACGCCATGTGGCTCGGCAGCTTGGGCAATGGGATGCGCTTGGCCAGCGTCATATTGGCGCCGTCGTATTTGTACAGGTCGACGCGGTCCAGCCGCAGCGAGTTCGATACGAACCACTTCTGGTCCGGCGAGAAGCCGATCTGGTACGGGTCGAGGATGTCCTTGATCTTGCGCTGCACCTGGCCCGATTTCGGGTCGAGGAAGATCAGCTCATTGCCGACCGAGCTGGCGACGATCAGCGACTTGTTGTCCGGCGTCGCCATCAGGTGGTGCGGCTCTTTGCCGACCGGGATGGTGGACAAATCCTGGTAGCTCGCCTGGTCCAGCAGTTGAATGGTGGCGTCGCGCGAATTGAGGACAACCACAACATTGGCTTGCGCGGCGCCGATGGTCAGCAATGCGCAGGAAAGGACGATACGGCGGAAACTACGAAGCATGTAAGAAAGTCGCTATAGAGGCAAAACCTTATTTTACGTGCAAACCCTTGCCCCTGCTACAATTCTGGCCTGTTTCTAATGAAAGGAAGATCATGTCCACTATTACCACCCCATCGGGCCTGCAATACATCGAACTGACCGTGGGCGAAGGCGCTGAAGCCAAGGCCGGCCAGAACGTCACCGTGCACTACACCGGCTGGCTGCAAAACGACGACGGCAGCAAAGGCCCGAAATTCGATTCGAGCAAAGACCGCAACGATCCGTTTGAATTCGCCCTGGGCGCCGGCATGGTGATCCGCGGCTGGGACGAAGGCGTGCAAGGCATGAAGATCGGCGGCACCCGCCAGCTGATCATTCCATCGGACCTGGGCTACGGCTCGCGCGGCGCCGGCGGCGTGATTCCTCCGAACGCCACCCTGATCTTCGACGTCGAACTGCTGGCTGTGTGATCGTCATTCCGGCGCAGGCCGGAACGACGTGCTAGCGCTGCCAGTTGCGGCGCAGCGCCTCCATCTCGGTCCGTGGATCGAGCATGCCGCCGACGATGCGCTGGTCGATCGCTTCCAGCAGCGCCGTCGGCATCTCCGTCCCCGCCATCCGGTAATTGCCCATTGCAGGCAAAGGCCGCGCATTCTGCACCAGCACCGGTATCCGCCATTCATCATTGGCACGGCAAGCGATGCCGACCAAATCCTGCGCCAGCCCCACCAGCGTGAAGCTGCGGCAGTAACTGCCCTCATTGGATAAAAAGCTCAAGCCGACGCGTACATCGCCGTCGGACGGCGCGGCGCCGCCCAGCTGCTGGCTCAGCGCCAGCGCCAGCCGGCCCTGCGCCACCAGCATGCCGTTGCGGCTGGCCACTTCAGTCGGCGCCGGCGCCGGCTCGCCGAACCAGCTGGGCTGCCAGCGCGCCAGGCCGAACTTGCCGGCCGCCAGCCCCAGGACCATCACCAGCGCCAGCGCGCTCCATTCCAGCCAGCCCCAATGCCGGCGCGCGGCCTTGCGCGCGGCCTGCTGCGTGGCCAGGCGCTGGGCCCGCACTGCCGCCAGCTGCACCACGTTGGCGCCGTGGCCGGCACGGCCGCCGGCGCACAATTCCTCATCGCGCGCGGCGCGCAGGCGCGCCACCCGGCGGACCAGCCGGCTGTCCAGACGCATGGCCGCTTCGACCTCTAATCGGGTCTCTTCGTCCAGTTCGCCATCGGCATACGCCATCAGTGTTTCGTCTGAAAAGCTCATGGTCCCGTCCTTTTCGCGTTCCATCATAAACCTTTTTTATGCCGGATGCGTATTTGGCGAAAACGTGTAAGCCCTTTAAATACAAGGCTTTATTCGCGCTGCACCGCAGCGAGACAGCAAATATAAGGCGCGCTTCGTAGAGAAACCATTACATTTGACAATATTTATGCTAATCTGCGCGCTCCAATAACCAAGGAGGTAGTAATGAAAAAAGGCGAACTGATTGCAGAATTTGCGAAACGCACCGAGTTGTCCGCTGCTGCCGCCAACGGCGCAGTGAACACGCTGATCGCCATCATCACTGAGCGTCTGAAAAAAGGCGACTCGGTTGGCATCACCGGCTTCGGCACCTTCTCCGTCGCTAAGCGCGCTGCACGCAAAGGCCGCAATCCTGCAACCGGCGAAGCGATCAAGATCGCTGCGTCGAAAACCCCGAAATTCTCGGCTGGCGCCACGCTGAAATCGGCTGTCAACCCGACCAAGAAGAAGTAATTCTTCCGGAGTTTTAAGCAGTGCCCGCAAGGGCATCGGAAACGGCGGTTCATGCGGGTCACCACCCGGCATGAGCCGCCGTTCTGTTTTGGAGCCCGCACTCTAGCACTGCCGGTTTATGATGGCGCGGTCATCACAACCAATCACTCAAGGAGCGCGGTATGAGTTTGCAAGAACAATTTGATCAAGCCCAGGCGGACTCGAAGAACCTGCCGGAACGTCCGGACAATATGACCCTGCTGAAGATCTACGCGCTGTTCAAACAGGCGTCGAGCGGCGACGTCAGCGGCGAGCGTCCAGGCATGACCGACTTCGTCGGCCGCGCCAAGTACGATGCGTGGGCCGAACTGAAAGGCAAAACCCAGGACGAAGCCAAGCAGCTGTACATCGACCTGATCGAGGATCTGAAGTAATAAAAAAGGCCCTTGCGGGCCTTTGGTTTTTTCAGGCCTTGCGGCGTCGCGCCGCGAAGCCGACGATGCCGAGGCCGGCCAGCAGCATGGCATAGGTTTCCGGCTCCGGCACGGCCGAGGTCAGGCTGAACGCGGTGATGCGCTGGTCGGCATCGGTGCCGCCGGTGCCGCCGGTGAAGCCGACGTACATGGTGCTGCCGAACTTGGCAAACAGGTCGACGCTCTTGGCATCGCTGACCGCATACGACAGGCCGGTGCTGTTATCGAGGAAGGTGCCGCTCATGGTCAGCTCGTGCGTGACGGCGTTGTAGCTGACGGTCTGGGTGCCGCTCACATTGTTCGACGCGCCCAGGTTGAATGGCGCATCTTTCAGGCCTTGTACCACGCCGTTGGTGCTCAGGCCGTAATCATTGCGGTCCCACGACAGGATCACCGCCCCCACCGCCGACGCGCCCTGGCCGCCCAGGTTCCAGTAGCCGACGTCGCCGCCGCCCACGCCGGTGATGTTATTACCGATGTTCTGGAAGGCCAGCGCGATGCCGTCCGCCATCTTGCCGCTGTCGTCGCCTTGCAGCGAGAACGAGAAAGTGGTGCTGAACGACTGCGAGGTCGAAATGCCCTGCGCCAGCCAGCCGGCGCCGGCCACGCCCGACGGATGCGACACATTGGTGGCCTGCGTCAGCTGCAGCGCACCATCGACGATTTTCGCGCTGCCTGCCACGTTCAGCGAGGTCAGGTCGACCACCGCGGCGGACGCCGGCACGGCAATGATAGCGGTAGCAGCGGCGACGGTGATGGCAAGCAGGGAGCGCATGGCGTAGTCTTTCAAATAGTAAAAGAGTGATTGAATTTATTGCATCGATAGCCGCGCATTATACCAATGCCATTCTTTTACGCAATTGAATTTTTCTAATAACAATAAAAGTTATTTTTAGGAAATAAAAACCTTGCGCATTTTCTCGCCGACTTTGGCCTTGACCATGTCCGCCATCATGCTCATCGGGAAGCCCAGCGCGATCTGCAATTGCGCCTGATTCGGATGCAAGGTCAGCGCGCCATTCACGCCGCTGCGCTCGAAGCGCAACACGTCGCCGTCCCAGCGGCAGGCCAGTTCAAATTGTTCGGCCAGTTTGTCGGCCACTTGCTGGGCCGCTGCGCGAGCCTGCTCCGGCGCCAGGTGGTGCTCCTGGACGATGTTGATGTCCGCCATGCGGATCCCCCTGCTGTGAATAAACAAAGGCGCAATGATGCCAGTTGCGGGCTGGACGCGCCAGTCCGTGCGGGGGCCGACTGAATTTGCTTATATGTATTGTATATAAGCGCGAATTGTGAGAAAGAGCGAATTACCTTAAAATACAGTGCTTTGCCGAGGTTAGCCAGGCACTGCCCCGCCACCGACGCCGCTGCACACCAACATTGATAGGACTGTTATGACCCACGTTGTCACCGAATCTTGCATCGCTTGCCGCTACACGGACTGCGTCGATGTTTGCCCGGTAGATTGTTTCCGCCAAGGCCCGAACTTCCTCGCCATCGACCCGGACGAGTGCATCGACTGCGCCGTCTGCGTGGCCGAGTGCCCGGTCAACGCGATTTACGCGGAAGAAGACGTCCCAGGCGATCAACAGCAATTCATCAAGCTCAACGTTGATCTGGCCCGCAAATGGCCGTCGATCACCAAGACTGTCGCGCCGCTGGCCGACGCCGAACAGTTCAAGGACGTCAAAGAAAAACTGCAACTGCTGGTGCGCTAAGCGGCCGGCAACTGCATCATTGAAATCACAGGAAAACCACGTATGAATAGTACCGTTACACCTACTGGCGTCATCGAAGCTGATGCCGTCATCATCGGCGCCGGCCCGGTCGGCTTGTTCCAGGTCTTCGAGCTGGGCCTGCTGGAAATCAAAGCCCATGTGATCGATTCGCTGAACGCCGTGGGTGGACAGTGCGTGGAACTGTACCCTGACAAACCGATCTACGACATTCCGGCCGTGCCATCGTGCACCGGCCAGGAACTGACCGACAACCTGCTCAAGCAGATCGAGCCGTTCGAGCCGACCTTCCACCTGGGCCAGGAAGTGACCAAGGTCGAGCGCCGCAGCGACGGCCGTTTCGATGTTGAAACCAGCATCGGCACCCAGTTCATCACCAAGACCATCTTCATCGCTGCCGGCGTCGGTTCGTTCCAGGCCCGCACCCTGAAAGTGGACGGCATCGAAGTGTTCGAAGGCAGCCAGCTGCACTACAAGGTCAAGGACCCGGCCATCTTCGAAGGCAAAAACCTGGTCATCTGCGGCGGCGGCGACTCCGCGCTGGACTGGGCGCTGAACTTCGTCGGCAAGGCCGAGTCGGTCGTGCTGCTGCACCGTCGCGACGAATTCCGCGCCGCGCCAGCCTCGGTCGCCAAAATGAAAGCGCTGTGCGACGACTACGAAATGCAGCTGCTGATCGGCACCGCCACCGGTTTTGAAACCTCGGCCGACGGCAAGCTCGAGCACCTGAAGGTCACCGCCGCCGACGGCGTGACCCGCCGCGTGCCGCTGGACATGCTGCTGGTGTTCTACGGCCTGTCGCCGAAGCTGGGCCCGATCGCTGAATGGGGCCTGGACATCGAGCGCCGCCAGCTGAAAGTGCAAAACACCGAGAAGTTCGAAACCAACGTGCCAGGCATCTTTGCCGTGGGTGACATCAACACCTACCCAGGCAAGAAAAAGCTGATCCTGTCGGGCTTCCACGAAGCCGCGCTGGCCGCGTTCGGCGCCGCGCCGTACATCTTCCCGGACAAGAAGATCCACATGCAGTACACCACCACCTCGCCGAAACTGCACAAGGTGCTGGGCGTGGAGACGCCTGTGTTCGATTAAGAACATTACGGGCCATCGTCCTACACAAAAGCAGCCGTTCGGCTGCTTTTTTTATTCCCCGAGCAGTATTAATCTTTCTTGCAAGGTTGCCTGTGGATTCCACGTAGTCTTGCACTCTGGAATAAGGAAATGCTTTAACGTCACAAACACAGCGCCGATAATTTGGCTTATGATGTGAATCATTGATGCATCGCACCACGCTTACCAATCGGGATCGTCCTATGCTCTACCAACTCCATGAAATGCAGCGCTCGCTCCTCACGCCACTGATGCAGTGGGCGGACGCCTCCTCCAAGCTGTTCACCAATCCAGTATCGCCATTCGCGCATACCCCGTTTTCCCAACGTATCGCCGCCGGCTACGAACTGATGTACCGGCTGGGCAAGGACTACGAAAAACCGGCGTTTGAAATCGACAGCACCGAGATCAAGGGCGAGACGGTCGGCATCATCGAAGAGGTCAGCGTCACCAAGCCGTTCTGCCGCCTGATCCACTTCAAGAAAGAGCTGGACGACAAAAAGTTCAAGGCCCTGAAACAGCCGACCGTGCTGCTGGTGGCGCCGCTGTCCGGCCACCACTCGACGCTGCTGCGCGACACCGTGCGCGGCCTCATCGTCGACCACGACGTCTACATCACCGACTGGACCGATGCGCGCATGGTGCCGGTGTCGGAAGGCCCGTTCCACCTGGACGACTACATCTTCTACGTGCAGGACTTCATCCGCCTGCTGGGCCCGAACGTGCACGTGATCTCGGTGTGCCAGCCGACCGTGCCCGTGCTGGCGGCGATTTCGCTGATGGCGTCTGAAAACGATCCCAAGCTGCCCAAGACCATGACCATGATGGGCGGCCCGATCGACCCGCGCCGCTCGCCGACGCAAGTCAACAACCTGGCCACCGAAAAGAAGTTCTCGTGGTTTGAAAACACCGTGATCTACTCGGTGCCGCCGAACTATCCGGGCTTTGGCCGCAAGGTCTATCCGGGCTTCCTGCAGCACGCCGGCTTCATCGCCATGAACCCGGGCCGTCACGCGCAGAGCCACCGCGACTTCTACAACCACCTGGTGGAAGGCGACGAGGAAACCGCCGAGGCGCACCGCAAGTTCTACGATGAATACAACGCCGTGCTGGACATGCCGGCCGAGTACTACCTCGACACCATCAAAACCGTGTTCCAGGACTTCGCGCTGCCGAAGGGCGAGTGGCTGGTGGGCGGCAAGCTGGTGAAGCCGGCCGACATCAAGACCGTGGCCCTGTTCACGGTTGAGGGCGAGCTGGACGATATCTCCGGCGCCGGCCAGACGCAAGCGGCGCACGACCTGTGCAGCGGCATTCCGGCCGACATGCAGCAAGACTTCGTGGCGCCGGGCGCCGGTCACTATGGCATCTTCTCGGGCCGCCGCTGGCGCGAGATGGTGTGCCCGAAGATCACCGAGTTCATCAAGAAGCACGGCTGATCGGCATAAAAACCGCTCCCCGGAGCGGTTTTTTAACAGCCAAATACATCACGCTGTGATATATTTCGGCATGGCCACTACCAACCTCAGCAAATCGGACTTCGCCGCGCTGTCCGAATTCCGCTACCAGATGCGCCGCTTCGAACGCTTTTCCGAAGACGTGGTGCAAGCGCAAGGCATCACCCCGCTGCAGTACCTGCTGCTGCTCCACATCAAGGGCTACCCGGGCCGCAACTGGGCCACCGTGAGCGAGCTGGCCGAACGCCTGCAAGCCAAGCACCACGGCACGGTGGCGCTGATCACGCGCTGCGAAGCCATGGGACTGGTCGAGCGCCGCAACAGCGCCATCGACCGCCGCCGCGTGGAAGTGCACCTGCTGCGCAAAGGCGAAACCATCCTGGCCCAACTGGCCGAACAGCACCGCGTCGAACTGCTGTCGCTGGAAGGCATCTTCACCATTCCGAGAATCCGCCATGAATAAGTACGATAGCCGCCGCGATTTCGACGGCGAGGCCCGGCTGCTGCTCATCGCCAGCATCGCCGCCGTAGTGGGCGCCCTCAGCACCGTCACCGCCGACCTGTTGCTGCACGCCATCCGCTTCTTCACCAACCTGTTCTTCTTCCAGAAATTCTCCACCGGCTTCACCTCGCCGGCCACGCACACGCTGGGCGCGTGGGTGATTGCGGTGCCAGTGATCGGCGGCCTGATAATCGGCCTGATCGCCCGCTACGGCTCGGAAGCGATACGCGGCCACGGCATCCCGGAAGCCATCGAAGCCATCCTGTTCAAGAAATCCACCATGTCGCCCAAGGTGGCGGTGCTGAAGCCGCTGGCGTCCGGCATCGCCATCGGCAGCGGGGGCCCGTTTGGCGCCGAAGGCCCGATCATCATGACCGGCGGCGCAGTCGGCTCGCTGATCGCCCAGCACTTCCACCTGAGCGCGGCGGAGCGCAAGGCACTGCTGGTGGCCGGCGCGGTGGCCGGCATGACCGCCGTGTTCGGCACGCCGATTGCGGCAGTGCTGCTGGCGGTGGAGCTGCTGCTGTTTGAACTGCGTCCGCGCAGCCTGGCGCCAGTGGCGGTGGCATGCGCGGTGGCCGGCTTCCTGCGCCCGCTGCTGATCGAAAGCGGACCGCTGTTCCCGCTGCATACCGAAGTGCTGCCGCCGTCGGCGCTGATCTCCTGCCTGATCGCCGGGCTGCTGTGCGGCGCGCTGGCGTGGCTGCTGTCCACCTCCCTGTACCGCGTGGAAGACGCCTTCCACAAGCTGCCCATCCACTGGATGTGGTGGCCGGCCATCGGCGGCCTGGCGGTCGGCATCGGCGGCTACTTCCAGCCGCACGCGCTGGGCGTGGGCTACGACGTGATCGCGGACCTGCTCAACAACCACATGGCCGCAGCGGCCATTCTCAGCCTGTTAATCGTCAAGGCCGTGATCTGGCTGCTGGCACTGGGTTCGGGCACCTCGGGCGGCGTACTGGCGCCCTTGCTGATGCTGGGCGCAGGCCTGGGTGCGCTGCTCGGCCCTTACCTGCCGGGCGGCGAACCGGCCGTGTGGCCGCTGGTGTTCATGGCCGCCACGCTGGGCGGCATGATGCGCGCACCGGTGATGGCGGTGGTGTTCGCGTTTGAACTGACGCACGACGTCAACGCCCTGCTGCCGGTGCTGGCCACGGCCTCCGTGGCTTATGGCTTCACCGTCATCACCATGCACCGCTCGATCCTGACCGAGAAAATCGCCCGGCGCGGCCACCACATCTACCGCGAATACGGCATCGACCCGATGGAGCGCCACAGCGTGGCCGAAATCATGACCAGCAGCGTCGAGACCATCAATGCCGATGCGCTGATCGCCAACGTCGTACTCAAGCACCACGCCCATCCGGTGGTGCGCGACGGCGCGCTGGTCGGCATGCTGGACCGCGCTGGCCTGGCCAGCAAACCGGGCGCTGTGCGCGTAAGCGAACTATTTGGCGTCAACGTGCCCATCGTCGCGCTGGCCGGTGAAACCTGCCGCACGCTGGCCACGCGGCTGGCGGTGCACAACGTAGGCCGCCTGCCGGTGGTGGCCGACATGCAGACGCGCCGGCTGGTCGGCATCGTCAGCCATCGCGATCTGCTGAAGCCTGCGCTGGGCCTGCATGCGGAAGAGCTGGAGCGGCAAACCGTGCGCCGGGTGAGGTTTTTACGTAAGGCGCGCGCAGATGCCTGACGCTGGAGGATGCCGCAGCCCGCATTGCGATCCCCAAGGGTACTTTGGCCAATTGGGTAAGCGCCGCCAAGCGCGGGACGACGCCCAGCGCCGCACCAGGAAGTCGCACAGTCACCGAGCTTGAGGCAGACAATGCAAAGCTGCGCAGGGAGCTCACTGAAGCCAGCATGGAGCGAGATATCGTAAAAAAAAACGGCAGCGTACTTTGCGCGGCAGTCGCTGCCAAGTACGCGCTCATGAAGACGATGCGACTCGAATATCCGATTGCCGTTATGTGCCGCGCGCTCGATGTTTCGCGCTGTGGCTACTACGCTTGGGCGAGCGGCGTGTTGTCGCCGCGTGCGCAGGCAAATGAACGCCTGAAGGTGGCCATCAAAGCGGTGCACAAGCAAAGCCGCGAGACCTACGGGCCGCTACGTATGCAGCCAGAGCTTGCGGAACAAGGCTCTGAGGCTGGCCGTGACCGCATTGCACGTCTGTCGCGAATTGGACTTGCGCTGCAAGCAAAAGCGCAAATTCAAGGCCACGACGAACTCGAATCATGACCTGCCTGTGGCCGACAATCTGCTCAACCAGACATTCGCCCCAACCCGGCCGAACGAAGCCTTGGTGACTGATATCACGTACATCCAGACCGGCGAGGGATGGCTCTACCTAGGTGGCGTGAAGGACGTGTTCACCTGCGAAATCGTGGGCTATGCGATGGGTGCATGACACAGGCCCTGACGGCGCAGACACTCTGGCGCGCTGCAACCAATAAGCGGCCAACGCCAGGATTGATTCATCACTCGGACAGAGGGAGCCAATACTGTGCTCATGACTATCGTAAGCTGGTAGAGCAATTCGGCATGAAAGCCTCCATGTCGCGCAAAGGAAACTGCTATGACAACGCCCCGATGAAAGCTTCTGGGGCAGCTTGAAAACGAACTGGTGCATCACCATCGCTACGCGGGCCGACGCGCAGTCAGCAATCCAAGAATACATCGAGAGCTTTTATAACCGCCAGCAGGGTCACTCACGTCTTGGCAATGTTCCGCCAGCGTTGTTCGCTGAATTCTTCAGCAAACAGCCGCAGGCGGCTTGAAACAAGAGTGTCCGCTATTGACAGTACACCTCAATCCGGGACCAACATAAATTCCGGACACCGGCAAGGGCAGCTGACTATGCCGAGTTGCCTGGCCCAACCTGAAACTCTGGGCCGCCAGCAACAACAGCAATCTCCTCCTCGAACAATTGCCGTAGCTCGGTCAAGTTGTCGGTTTTCTGTTCACTACCTGCGGCCGGGACTAGTAGGGGGTAAGGCGATTTCTTTGAAAAAAAAGGAATGCGCATGATGTGAAAACTCCTTAATCAGTTACGAAACAAAAATGCTTGCATACAACCTCACAGCATCAAATTTCTCTTCTGCACCCAACATGGACATGGGGTATTCACTGGCCCTCATGCCGTGTACATTGCCAACAATAGTAGTAAAATTATCTAGGAAAGACAACCCCGCAATACTCCAAGTCAATCTTGCTAATCGCACATTGATTGCAAGGTTTTTCAGCCATCAACGCACAGATATCAGATAATGTCGGCTAATCGATAGATCGACTCCATCATACCGTGCCAGATTCCCGCCCCTTTGCCGACCGCATCGAAGACGTCCTGCCGCAGACGCAATGCACCAAGTGCGGCTATGACGGCTGCCGTCCCTACGCGGAAGCCATCGCCGCCGGCACGGCCGAGATCAACCAGTGCCCGCCGGGCGGCGCGGAAGGCATCGCGCGGCTGTCGTCGGTCACCGGCCGCAAAGTCATTCCGCTGAATCCCGTAAACGGGCTGGAACGCCCGCGTGCCGTGGCCTACATCGACGAATCGCTGTGCATCGGCTGCACCTTGTGCATCCAGGCCTGCCCGGTCGACGCGATTGCCGGCGCGGCCAAATTGATGCACACCGTGGTGCCGTCGCTGTGCACCGGCTGCGATTTGTGCGTGACACCCTGCCCGGTCGATTGCATCGTCATGTACCCAGTCACCGAGACCACCGGCTGGGCCGCGTGGTCGCAAGCCGACGCCGACGCCGCACGCGAGCGGCACGACTTCCGCGCCATGCGCCTCAAGCGCGACAAGCAGGAAAACGATGCCCGCCTGGCCGCCAAGGCAGAAGCCAAGATGGCCGCCGTGCAGGCGCTCGATCCGGCCGACGAAGCTGCAGCGGCAGAGAAGGAACGCAAGCGCGCCATCATCGCCGCCGCCATGGAGCGTGCACGCCTGAAGAAAGAACAAGAGAGTAAATGAACGCAGCCAAACGCTACGAAATGTTTGTGCGCTTCCGCGCCGCCAATCCGAAACCCGTTACCGAGCTTGAATATACGACGCCGTTTGAACTGCTGATCGCCGTGCTGCTGTCGGCGCAGGCAACCGACGTCGGCGTGAACAAAGCCACGCGCAGGCTGTACCCGGTGGCGAATACGCCGCAGGCGATTCTGGATTTGGGCGAGGAAGAATTAAAGACCTACATCCAGACCATCGGCTTGTACAAGACCAAGGCCAAGAACGTCATCGCCACCTGCAAGATGCTGATCGAGCTGCATGGCGGCGAAGTGCCGGAGGATCGCGAAGCGCTGGAAGCCCTGCCGGGCGTTGGCCGCAAGACCGCCAACGTGGTGCTGAACACCGCGTTCGGCCATCCGACCATGGCGGTGGACACGCACATCTTCCGCGTCTCCAACCGCACCGGTCTGGCGCCGGGAAAGAATGTCGATATCGTCGAGCAGAAGCTGCTCAAGTTTGTGCCGAAAGAATTTCTGCTCGATGCGCACCACTGGCTGATCCTGCACGGCCGCTACACCTGCAAGGCGCGCAAACCGGAATGCTGGAACTGCATGCAGGTCGACCTGTGCGACTACCGCAGCAAAACGCCCGCTCCTGCAGGCCTTTAAACCACTACCAGGTTATCGCGGTGGATCAGTTCCTGGCCTTCGACGAAGCCGAGGATGGATTCGATCTCGCTTGATGGCTTGCGCATGATGCGGCGGGTTTCGGCGCTGGTGTAGTTCGACAGGCCACGCGCCACCGGTACGCCGTCCGCATTCACGCAGGTGATGACCGCACCGCGTCCGAATTCGCCCTTCACATCGGTCACGCCGATCGGCAGCAGCGACTTGCCTTCGCTGGTCAGCTTCTGCACCGCGCCCGCATCCAGCACGACCTGGCCTGCGGTATGCAAATGATCCGCCATCCACTGCTTGCGCGCCGTCAGGTGGCCGGTTTGCGCGGCCAGCTCCGTGCCGATCAACTCACCGCCGGCCAGACGCGCCAGCACTTCATTCTCACGGCCATAAGCAATCACGGTATGCGCACCCGACTTGGCTGCGCGCTTGGCCGCCAGAATCTTCGTCAGCATGCCGCCGCGTCCCAGACTTGAACCGGCACCGCCAGCCATCGCCTCCAGCGCCGGATCGCCCGCGCGGCCATGCTGGATCAGCACCGCCGATGGATCCTTGCGTGGGTCGGCGCTGAACAAGCCTTGCTGGTCGGTGAGGATAATCAGCGCATCGGCTTCAATCAGATTGGCCACCAGTGCGCCCAGCGTGTCGTTATCGCCGAACTTGATCTCGTCGGTGACCACCGTGTCGTTCTCATTGATGATCGGGACCACGCCCAGACGCAGCAAGGTCGTCAGCGTCGAACGTGCATTCAAATAGCGCTCGCGGTCCGCCAGATCGGCGTGCGTCAGCAGCACCTGCGCCGTGCCCAGCTGATGCGCGCGGAAGCTGGTTTCGTAAATCTGCGCGAGGCCCATCTGGCCGACCGCCGCGCAAGCCTGCAGTTCATGGATATCGGTGGGGCGAGCCTCAAAGCCCAACCGCAGCATGCCTTCGGCGATCGCGCCGGACGACACCAGTACCACCTGCTTGCCCAACGCGCGCAGGCCTGCAATCTGCGCGGCCCAGCGCGCGATGGCAGCGTGATCGAGTCCGCGTCCATCATTGGTGACCAGCGAGGATCCAACCTTGATGATGATGCGGGTAGCTTTTTGTATGACAGAATTCATGGAGGCGACAATCTCAAAACAAGCTTAGGAAAATCTGCTGTATTTTGGCAGGCGGTTTGCCCTGCTTTGCCGCGGACAGTCGCCGCTCCCGTGATGTGGGAACGGCGCCGAATGGGAAAGGCATAATCAGCTGATAACAGATTATGCCGGTGATGCGTGTACTTAGTCGAGTACTTAGTCGAGGATCTTGAAGCGTGGATCGTCCGGATCGATGGACGAAATGCCGCGCGCGTCTTCGGTCATCTGGGTTTCTTCCGCGCGCTGCTCGACGCGGCGGGTTTCTTCCAGGTGCTTCTGAATCGCGTTGACCAGCTCCTGCGTGCCTTCGTGGCTCAGCGCGGAGATCTCGAACACCGGGCCCTTGAAGCCGAATTTCTTGATGAAGTCCTTGACCTTCTTGGCGCGTTCTTCCGCCGGAATCATGTCGACCTTGTTCAGCACCAGCCAGCGCGGCTTGTCGACCAGCTCTTCGTCGTACTTCTTGAGCTCATTGACCAGCGCCTTGGCTTCCTTGACTGGATCGACGGTGGCTTCAAACGGCGCCAGGTCGACGATGTGCAGCAGCAGGCCGGTACGCGACAGGTGGCGCAGGAACTGGTGGCCCAGGCCCGCACCTTCGGCAGCGCCTTCGATCAAGCCAGGAATATCCGCAATCACGAAGCTCTTCTCGTGCGACACGCGCACCACGCCCAGATTCGGGTGCAGCGTCGTGAACGGATAATCGGCAATCTTCGGACGCGCGTTCGACACGGCGGTAATGAAGGTCGACTTGCCGGCGTTCGGCATGCCCAGCAGGCCCACGTCGGCCAGCACTTTCAGCTCCAGGCGCAGGGTGCGGTGTTCGCCTTCCTTGCCGGGGGTTTTCTGGCGCGGCGCGCGGTTGGTCGAGGTCTTGAAGTGGATGTTGCCCCAGCCGCCCTCGCCGCCCTTGGCCAGCAGTTCCAGCTGGCCGTGTTCGCTCAGGTCCGCCAGGATTTCGCCGGTGGTGTCGTCGATGATCAGGGTGCCCAGCGGCATGCGCAGGTGCACGTCATCGGCGCCGCGGCCATAGCAGTCGGCGCCACGGCCGGCTTCGCCGTTACCGGCGCGGTGCACTTTGGAGAAGCGGAAATCGACCAAGGTATTGATGTTACGGTCCGCTATGGCCCAGATCGAGCCACCCTTGCCGCCGTCGCCGCCGTCAGGGCCGCCAAACGGGCGGAATTTTTCACGGCAAAACGATGAGCAGCCATTGCCGCCGTCGCCACCGATTACTTCAATTTTTGCTTCGTCGATAAACTTCATGATGTACCGCCATAAAACTAAAAGGCTCTACCGGTGGGCAGAGCCTTTCGATTGAAGGCTTGCGCCTTACAAACGGCCCACAGAGTGGGCCGGAGCGTAAATTACGCTGCTACTACGGTGACGAACTGCTTCGAGCCTTCGCCTTTTTTCACGAACTTAACCACGCCGTCCACCAGGGCGAACAGGGTGTGGTCTTTGCCGGTGCCTACACCTTCGCCGGCGCGCACTGGGGTGCCGCGTTGACGAATGATGATGCCGCCTGCATTGATCGTTTGGCCGCCGTAGACTTTAACGCCCAGGCGTTTTGATTCTGAGTCACGACCATTTCGCGTAGTGCCGCCGCCTTTTTTGTGTGCCATGCTAAAGCTCCTTGACTAAAAAAGTGTCGATACGCGATTAAGCGTTGATCGATACAACTTGGATTTCGGTGTAGTTCTGACGGTGACCCTGACGCTTCTGATAGTGCTTACGACGACGCATCTTGAAGATCGTCACTTTTTCGTGACGGCCGTGGGACACAACGGTGACCAGAACCTTGGCACCTTCAACCAGCGGAGCACCGAACTTGATGCTGTCGCCCGCGCCAACGGCGAGGACTTGGTCAATGGTGATTTCGGAACCAATGTCTGCCGGTATCTGTTCTACTTTGAGTTTTTCGCCTGCAGCAACTTTGTATTGTTTGCCGCCGGTTTTTATGACCGCGTACATGATTTGAAACCTCTTCAAATGTTGAGAAAATTCCCCGAAAACTGGGGAACCGCAGATTATACACAGGATACGAATTTGCGTCAAAAACTATTCACAAATGGCGGACGGCGTGGTATGTCAAACAATTTTGCCTACTTCCGACGAGGGGGCCACGCCCCTGCGCGCGGGGCATGGCGTATAATCCTGCCACCAATAGTCTAACTGCACAGGTTTGTCTTGTCTGCCGCCACCCAAAACACCATCATCCAAACCATTGCCGCCGACATGGACGCGGTCAATTCGGTGATCCGCCAACGCCTGCACTCCGAGGTGCCCCTCGTCAACCAGATTGCAGAATACATCATCAGCGCCGGCGGCAAACGCATCCGTCCGGTGCTGGTGCTGCTGGTAGCGAACGCTTACTCCTACCGTGGCGCCGCCCACCACGAGCTGGCGGCGGTGGTGGAATTCATCCACACCGCGACCCTGCTGCACGACGACGTGGTCGACGAATCGTCGCTGCGCCGCGGCCGCGCCACCGCCAATGCGCTGTTTGGTAACGCGGCGTCGGTGCTGGTGGGTGACTTCCTGTATTCGCGCGCGTTCCAGATGATGGTCGGCCTGAACAATATGCGCGTGATGCAGATCCTGTCGGACGCCACCAACGTGATCGCCGAAGGCGAAGTGCTGCAGCTGCTGAACATGCACGACCCGGACGTGACGCAGGAGCGCTACCTGCAAGTGATCCGCTCCAAGACCGCCAAGCTGTTTGAAGCCGCGGCCGAACTGGGTGCGCTGGTGGCTGGCGCCAACGATGCGCAAATCGCGGCGGCGGGCGAATACGGCCGCTCGCTGGGCACCGCGTTCCAACTGATCGACGACGTGCTCGATTATGCCGGCGACGCCAGCGAAATCGGCAAGAACGTCGGCGACGACCTGCGCGAAGGCAAACCGACCCTGCCGCTGATCTACCTGATGGAAAATGGCACGGCCGAACAGCGCGAGCTGGTACGTTCGTGCATCGAAAACGGCGACGAGCAGCACTTCGACACCATCCTGGCTGCGATTACCAGCAGCGGCGCATTGGACTACACGCGCGAGCAAGCGGTGATCGCCGCCAAGCGCGCGTCCGAAGCGATTGCCGACCTGCCGGACAGCGTCTACAAAGAATCGCTGCTGCAGCTGGCGCACTTCTCAGTGCACCGCAATCACTAAACTTTACAGCGGATGAAGGCGTTGATGGTGAGGCGCCCTTCCGCTGGATCTTCTGACAGCAATTCCGGCGCGTCGATCTGGCCGGTGTGGAAGATGGTCGCATCGTAGAAGATGGCGCGATTCCACTTCGCCGGCATGTTCCCCAGCTTTTCAAAATAGCGCTCGTCGCCGTTGTAGTACTGCGGCGGTGCGCCCAGCACCTGGCTGAAGGCGTCGTTATCCATGTGGCGCGCCTGATGCAGCAGGTGGTCGATCTCCAGCGGATGGCGGCGCGGCCGGTAAAAGCTGGTGCCACCCATGCGCTCATTCCCGAACAAATACAGCACCGACGCCACCGCGCCCTCGCCCGGCGCGCACTCGCGCGCGTCGCGATGGCAGATGCGCTGCTGCGGCAGCAGCTGTTCCGGCTTCAAGGTAACGATGGACATGCGGGTGTTGAGGCCCAGCGCCTTCACCGCGCCAAACGCCGGTGCGATGTGCGCATCGAAAAAGGCCGCCATCGCCGCGTCAAACTCCGGCCACATCGGCTGCTCGATGCCCGGATAGCAGTTCACCGGCGCGGCACGGAAGGCCTCACGCCTGGCGACGGCATGCGCCACCATCGCCTGCGGATCGGCGAGGAAGTCATCCACCACCAGACAGTAGCGGCCCTCCTCGATGAGCGCCGCCTGGATTACCGGGCTGGGATTCAGCATGGTCAGAGAATTTCCTGCACCAGTTCCGAGGGACGGCACAGGCGCACGCCCTTCTCCGTCACCACCAGCGGACGTTCGATCAAAACAGGATGCGCCATCATCGCATCCAGCAGTGCATCGTCGGACAGCGATTCATCGGCCAGGTTCAGCTCCACATACAGGTCGCCCTTGTTGCGCATGGCCTGGCGCACGGTCAGGCCGACCTTGGCGATCAGCTCTTGCAGCTTCGCGCGCGATGGCGGCGTTTTGACATACTCAATGATCTCCGGCTCCACGCCGGTCGCACGGATGGCTTCCAGCGTTTTACGCGACGTGCCGCAAACAGGATTGTGGTAGATGGTGACGCTCATGATGCTGCCCTTGCAAACAATTCCAAAGGCAGCATTATGGCTTAAAACTTGGTCGCCAGGCTCACACCGATGCTGCGCGGTGCGAGGCGGTAACCCTGCACGATGGACGCCACCTGCGGATGCTGGATGATGGTGTCGGTATCGAACGCGTTCTTCACAAACACCGTGAAGGCATAGGAGCCAAACGTCATGCCCGCACTGAAGTCGGTGGTGTGATAGGCCGGGCGATCGTGATCGGTCTGGTCGGGATCGAGCGAGCCTTTGCTGGAGCCCACCCACTGCATGCCCGCCGACACAAACGCCGGACGCTCCCACGCCGAGAAGTTGTAGGTCGCATTCACAGCGGCGTTATATTTCGGCACGCCCTGAATCTGCGCGCCAGCCACCGCGCCCACCACGCCATTCTCGATGCCGACGTCGTTGGACAGTTCAGCCTTCACATAACCGCCCGACGCGCTCAGGGTCAGGCCCGGCAACGGCTTGGCCTTGATGTCGAACTCAAAGCCCTTGGTAGTGGCGTCGCCCGCGTTGGCGTTGTAGGTGTAGGCGCAGGTCGGCAGGTACACGCCCTGCTGGATGTTCTTCCACTTCACGTAGAACACGTCCGCGTTGATCGACAGGCGGTTGTTGAGGAAGCGCGATTTGCTGCCCAGCTCATAACTCCACAGGCTGTCCGGCGAATACGATGGCGGACCAGCCGTGATGCCGTTCGCTTCGAGGTCCGGGCCGCAAGTGGTCGGCGGCACGTAGATGTTGGCGCCGCCGAGGCGGAAGCCTTTGGCCACGCTGGTGTACACGGTGTTGGTCGGATTGACTTCCCACGTCAACGCATACTTCGGCGTGAAGGCGCTGGACGAAGTCTCGGCGCTGCTGTTGTTGCCGGCGCCGGCCAGGTAGTTGCCGTTGCGCTGTTCCAGCGTGGTGTTGGCCTTCAGGTAGCGCGCGCCGACGGTGGCGTGCACGGTCGGCGAGAAGTAGTAGTTCAACTCACCGAAGATCGAGGCCTGCTTCTCGCGGTAGTGGAACGCACCGGCGAACGAGTTATCGTTCGGGAACTGGCCGGGACGCGCATCCGGCAGCAGGTCCGGGTCCGCAATGTCGAAGCCGAACTGCTTGAAGGTGTCGGTCACGCCGAAGATAGGATCGTTCTCGATCACGTTGGTGTGCTGGCGCGAGAAGTAGGTACCGGCCAGCCAGGTCCAAGGCGACACTTTCTCGTCATAGGGATGCGAAGCGAGACGGAATTCCTGCGACACCTGCCGCACCTGGTTGTTCAGGTACACCGCCGAAGGCAGACCGGCAATCGCCTCGATCAATTCCGGCGGCGCCTTGCCGCCATCCTCGGTCGACGTCAGGAAGGTCGACAGCGAATAGCTGTTGTAGGCCGAGCCGTTTTGCGTGCGGTCGAACTTGCGCTGGAAGTAGCTGGTGGCCGAGGTCAGATCAAACGGACCCAGATCCCAGTTGATGGTGACGCTGGGCGCCAGCAGTTTGTCGATCGACGGCTCGCGCACCTGCTTCTGCGCCTGGTACAGCGGCAGCTCAAGATTGAAGGCGGCGATATCCTTGGCGTCGATGCGCTGATAGTAGACCGATGGCGTAATGGTCAGGTCGCGGGTCGGCTTCCATTTCAGCGCGGCGCGGAATTCCTGGTCGTTGATCTTGTTGATGTTGTTGGCGATGACTTTGCCGTCGCCGTCCACCTGGTTGATAAAGCCGCCGGTGTGCTGCGCCTGCACGCCGATGCGCAGCGCCAGCTCGTTCGGGATCAGCGGCAAGTTGGCCACCACGTTGGCCGCGTAATTGGCGCTGCCGCCCTTGGTGTTGGAGCCTTCGGTGTAGGTGGTGAATTCGCGCTCTTTCAGATCCGGCTCGTTCGGCACGAACTTGATGGTGCCGCCCATCGAGCTGGCGCCGTACAGCGTGGCCTGCGGGCCGCGCAGCACTTCGACGCGGTCGATATCGAAGAAGCGCGGCTCGATATTCCCCATGGTGTAGACGTTGCCGACCGTGACCGGCGTGTCACCCAGGTAGATGCCCACTGTGGCCGCCCCGGCCGTCGAGCTGATGCCGCGGATCTCGATGTTGGACGTGCCCGGCCCGGCGCCACCGTTGCCGCTGGCGGCGGTGAAGGAGATATTCGGCACCACCCGCGTCAGGTCGGTAATGTCACGCACATGCTCCGCCTGCAGCTGGGAGCCTGTCACGGCGCTGATACTCATCGCCACCTTGGCCGGGTCTTCCTTGCGCTTTTGCGCAGTCACCTTCACGACTTCGATTTCTTCCGATTGCGGCTCGGCCCACGAGGGAGAGCTGAATGCTGCCAGGACTGCGGTTGCGATGAGTTTGCGTCGAATATCCATGTGCGATCTTCTCCTTGGCGCCCCAAAATGATGCGTTTTTGCTCATATTGGGCTAGTTGCTTATATTAACCGTATTAATGTTTTAACAAAGCAAGAAGTTTGCCAAGGCGTTGGAATCCAACCACACTCGTTTTACAGCCCGTAATCGACGTCCTTCGGCGCGATGCCCTCTTCAACGTTGGCGATGAACGGCAGCGCTTTGTCGGCCTGCTTGTAGACCACGCCCTCTTTCATCACGAAGCTGACCTTGGTCATCAGACTGATGTCGGCCAGCGGATTGCCCGGCACCGCCACCAGATCGGCAAACTTGCCGGCGCTGATGCTGCCCAGGTCCTTGTCCTGCTTGAGCAGCGCGGCCGCTTGCGTGGTCGCAGCCTGGATCGCCGCCAGCGGCGGCATGCCCGCTTCCACCATGTAGCCGAACTCCTTGGCATTTTCGCCGTGCGGATAAACGGCGGCGTCGGTACCGAAGGCGATCTTCACGCCGGCCTTGTAGGCGCGGCCGGCCGTGCCCTGGATCAGCGGACCAATGGCGGCCGCCTTCACCGCCACTTGCGGCGGGAAATAGCCCGGCACCTTGGCTTTGCCTTCGACGTATTTACCGGCGATGATGGTCGGCACGTAGAAGGTGCCATGCTCCTTCATCAGCTTCATGTCTTCATCATTCATGTAAGTGCCATGCTCGATCGAATCGACACCGGCGATAACGGAGCGGCGGATCGCTTCGGCGCCGTGCGCGTGCGCGGCCACCGTCATTTCGTAATCCTTGGCGGCGGCAACCACCGCCTTGATTTCCTCGATCGTCATCTGCGCGTTGTCGGCGCTCTTGCTCTCATCGAGCACGCCGCCGGACGGCATGATTTTGATCAGATCCGCGCCATCCTTGTAGTGCTGGCGCACGGCCTTCCACGCATCGGCGGCGCTGTTGATGATGCCGTCCTTGGCGCCGTAGTCGGCCATCAGGTCGGCGCGGTAGCCGTCCGAATCGTCGGCGTGGCCGCCGGTGGAGCCGACCGCTTTGCCGGCGGTGAAAATGCGCGGGCCCGGCACCACGCCGGCGTTGATGGCGTTACGCAGCGCGATTGAGGCGTTAGCGTTGTCGCCCAGATTGCGCACCGTGGTGAAGCCGGCCAGCAGCGTCACGCGCGCGTAGTTGGTGGAGCGGATCGCGTAGTCGGCGATATTCCAGCGGAACTGGTCGGAGTAGCCGGTGGGGCTGGTCTGGCCGGTGAGGTGGGTGTGGCTGTCGATCAGGCCAGGCAGGCAGGTCTGGCCGGACAAATCGATCAGCGTGGCGCCGGCCGGCGCCTGACGGCCCGCCACCACTTGCGTGATGCGCTTGCCGTCGATGATCACCGTGGTTTCGCCGAGCAGCTTGCCCGCTTGCGTATCAAGGAGTTGGCCGCACTGCACGGCGACGAGGGATGGCGCGGCGCTGGCGCAGGTGGCGAAGCAGGCGGCGGCAATGGTCATGCCAGTTTGAATACGCATCAAAACTCCTTGGGTAAAAGGTGAGCGCAAAGTTTATCCCAGCAGCGCTTGATGTATGATGAAAACGCTTTCATAACTAATTAAAACGGAGACTTATAGTGAAATTTGCGACACTGCTGCCCCTGATCGCCCTTGCCGCCGCAGCCGACGGCCACGCCGCCATCCGCGTCAACCAGCTGGGCTTCGCGCCGCAGGCGGAAAAGCTGGCCGTGGTAACCGATGGCGCGGCCGCCAGCTTCGAGGTGGTGGCGGCAGACACCGGCAAGACGGTCTTCAGCGGCAAGCTCGGTGCGCCGGCCGTGTGGAAAGCGTCGGCGGAAACAGTGCGGCTGGCGGACTTCTCGGCGCTGCGCACGCCGGGCGAATACCGCCTCAAGATCGACGGCCAGCAGGCGTCCGACCGCTTCGTGATCCGTGCCGACGCCTACCGCGCGCTCAACGCGGCGGCCATCAAGGCTTATTACCTGAACCGCGCCAGCATCGCCCTGCCGCCGCAATACGCGGGCGTCTACGCGCGTCCGGCTGGGCACCCGGACGACAAGGTGCTGGTGCACGCATCGGCGGCCTCGAAGCAGCGGCCGGAAGGCAGCGTGCTGTCCAGCGCCAAAGGCTGGTACGACGCCGGCGACTACAACAAATACATCGTCAACTCCGGCATCTCGACCTACACCCTGCTGGCCGCGTTCGAGCACTTCCCGCAGTACTTCGCCAAACAAAACCTCAACATCCCGGAATCGGGCAACGGCCTGCCGGACATCCTCAATGAGGCGCTGTGGAACCTCGACTGGATGCTGACCATGCAGGACCCCAATGACGGCGGCGTGTATCACAAGCTGACCAATAAAGGCTTTGACGGCATGGTGATGCCGGACCAGGCGCAAGCGCCGCGCTACGTGGTGCAGAAAGGCACCGCCGCCGCACTCGACTTCGCAGCCACCATGGCCACGGCCAGCCGCATCTTCAAGGGCTACGAGCAGCAGCGTCCCGGCCTGTCGGCGCGCATGATGAAGGCAGCGGAAGCGGCGTGGAACTGGGCGCAAGCCAATCCGGCCGTGGTGTTCAAAAACCCGGCCGATATCCAGACCGGCGAATATGGCGACGCCCATCTCGGCGACGAATTCGCCTGGGCCGCAGCGGAGCTGTACATCGGCACCGGCAAGGACAGCTACTACCGCGCCATCAAGGCAGACCAGCTGGCGGCAACCACACCGTCATGGGGCGACGTCGGCGGCCTGGCGTGGATCTCGCTGGCGCAGCACCGCGCGCACCTGACGCCGGCGGCCGACCGCAAGTTGATCGAAAGCCGTATCGACGGCCTGGCCGCCAGCCTGGCGGCGGGCTGGCGCAACTCGGCCTACCGCGTGGCGATGCAGGAGCAGGACTTCGTCTGGGGCAGCAACGCCGGGGCGCTGAACCAGGCCATGATGCTGCTGCAGGGCTATCGCCTGAACGGCAAGGTGGAATACCTGAACGCGGCGCAGTCTAGCCTCGACTACGTGCTGGGCCGGAACGCCACCGGCTACTCCTTCGTCACCGGCTTCGGCGCGCGGCCGGCTATGCATCCGCATCACCGCCCATCGGAAGCGGATAAGGTGGCGGCCCCGGTACCGGGCTTCCTGGTCGGCGGTCCGCAGGCCGGCCAGCAGGACAAGAAAGACTGCCCGGTCGCCTACCCGGCCAACCTCCCCGCCACCTCGTATCTGGATCACGTGTGCAGCTACGCCAGCAACGAAATCGCCATCAACTGGAACGCGCCGCTGGTGTACGTCTCGGCCGCGCTCGACCAACTCACCGCAGGAGCATCAATGGAACAAAAAGTAGAACTGTCCACGCTGATCCACCAGGAAGAAGTGCTGCAATTCGACAGCTTCAACAACGACACCGCACTGGCGCTGGGCCTGAAAGTGGTTGAGCTGGCGCGCGCCGCCGGCAAATCGGTGGCCGTCAACATCACGCGCGACGGCACCATGCTGTTCTACCACGGCATGCCGGGCACCAACGCCGACAACGCCAACTGGATCCGCCGCAAGAGCAACCTTGTCAACCGCACCGGCCACAGCTCGTTCTACACCCACACCGAAGTGAAGAACGCCGGCGGCGACTACGACGCGCTGCCTGGCCTGGACATGAAAGACTACGCGGCGCACGGCGGCTCCTTCCCTCTGGTGGTCAAAGGCAAAGGCCGCATCGGCACGCTGACCGTGAGCGGCCTGCCCGGCGCGGAAGACCACGCAATGGCGGTGGCCGCGCTGAAAGCCTTCCTGAACATCGACGCCAACATCTGAGGATGCACATGAGCGACATTATCCGCTGGGGCATCCTCGGCACCGGCCGCATCGCGCGTGACTTCGCCAACGCATTGAAAGACACGCCGGACGCGGTGCTGGCCGCCGTCGGCTCGCGCAGCGTTGAAAGCGCGGCAGCTTTCGCGCAGGACTTTGGCCAGCCGGCCGTCTACGGCTCATACGAAGAACTGGCCAACGCGCCGGACGTGGACATCATCTACATCGGCACGCCGCATCCCATGCATGCCGAGAACACCCTGCTCGCCCTGCGCGGCGGCAAAGCGGTGCTGTGCGAGAAACCGTTCACCATCAACCTGCGCGAAGCGCAGCAGGTGGTGGCAGAAGCGCGCGAGCGCAAGCTGTTCCTGATGGAAGCCATGTGGACACGCTACATGCCGGCGCTGGCGGAAGTGAAGCGCATCATCGCGTCCGGTGAAATCGGCGTGGTCAATTCCGTACATGCGGACCTCGGCTTCGTCGCCAGCAGCGATCCGGAAAACCGCGTCAACAAACGCGAACTGGGTGGCGGTGCGCTGCTCGACCTGGGCATCTATCCGCTGTCGATAGCATGCGCGCTGCTGGGGCCGGCGGAATCGGTGCAAGCGCAAGCCATCCTCAGCGAAGCCGGCGTCGACATGACGACCGGCTTCACCATCCAGCACCAGGGCGGGACCATGTCGATCAACAGCTGCTCGCTGCGCGCACGCACGCCTTCGGAGCTGACGGTATCGGGCACGCTGGGCAGCGTGCGCATGGAAGGCATGTTCCACCTGGCGCAAACGCTGACAGTGAAACTGACCAGCGGCGTCACGCGCACCGTGGCCACGCCGTTCCTCGGCAACGGCTACGTCCACGAGGCGATCGAAGCCGGCCGCTGCCTGCGCGCAGGCCTGCTCGAAAGCCCCGGCATGACGCACGCCGAAACGCTGGACCTGATGAAAGTGCTCGACACCATCCGCGCCCAGATCGGCGTCCGCTACCCCGCCGACGAGTAACTGTGCCCAGTTGAAAAGTGTTTAAAAATCTGATGTAATAAAAGCCATAGTCGGGGCGTAGCTTAGTCCGGTAAAGCGCTACGTTCGGGACGTAGAGACCGGAGGTTCGAATCCTCTCGCCCCGACCAGAGAGTTCCTTTGAAAACAGCGGGTTATGCAACCCGCTGTTTTTGTTTGCAGGTCAGTCAGTGGCAAATCCGTGGCACGGACTATTTGAAGATTCTGCGATTGGGAAAACTGCGCGTGATTTAAGGTCGATTTGCCCGAAGAGCTAAAAGCTCGACAAATCATGTCCTTTCGTTCGCACTACATCCGTACTCCACCACTTCACAGGATTACGCTGAATGGCATCCATCGAGAATCGCTCGCACCACAGGTCACGGTCAAGAACCGTGATGACCTGACGAAAACCTTGCCATCATTACCTACCATGCTATGGTCATACGCGATGCTGACAAATCTCACGACAAGAAAACGGAGTTGCAACAAAAAGCAAACTGCAGTCTGGTTAGCTCCGAACGACATTCAAGCATGGAAAGCCCTCGCTCACGCCCAGATGCGAGACGGTGACACAGAAGACGCGTTCAAAAGCATCAGTCGTGCGATCGACTTGAAGCCTTCCCAAGGAACTCTACCAGCGTTGGTAGCAATTAATGCCACCAAAATCTTATGCGCTCAAGGAAAAGACGATAAAGCGAGCGTGTATTTAAACGTTGCAATCGGCATGAACGGGCAACTGCTCGCTGTAGCAAAAAGTGATGGCGAGCTTCAGCGCATGTGCGCGTTCGAATTCAACTGAGACAGTTCGAAGGTTATCCAATTGGACCTGTTCCATGACTACGCCAACAATGTGGCGCTGTACCCGAAACTGCACGAATACTCCAGGGCGCCACCGATCTGCCGACCCTCGTGTTGAACAAGAACCCCCGCCGCCACCTTCGTCATCATCGATGAAGTTGAAATGGACAACTGGGGTGTGAACCGCGAGAACGTAACCACGCTCCGTCAAAGGCAAGCGCAAGAACGAGCCGCAGCCAAACCACTTTAGGCTGAGCAGCAGTCGCCGCCAATCTACGGCGGCTACTACTCAATCAAGTGAAAAGTCACCTATAGCAGGGCCATGATTTGGAAGATCGTGAAAAAGAGCGTTGACGTCCTCTTTTAGATAATTCACTACGTGACGCATGACCGACGTCTCTCCGGTAAGCCGGCCGCGCCAGTCATATGGTCCGACTTCGGGGAATGGTGTAAAGCCTCCTATGGAATAGCGATTTGTGCTACGCCCCAAGTTGGTTAATGCTGCGGAAAGGCGCTCTGAGTGTTCATGCATATCCAAGAAATCGTCAGGCACCTGATCCGCAAAAGTGATGTCAATCCTAGCTTCGTCATCCCTACCGACAGGCATCCAACGCCAGTGCTGGCTGGGCATCTGCGCGAACCCCGAGGAGACAAGCACGAGTTCCCACCGCAAGGGCAGTAGGCGGAATGGTGAAAACTGCATAGACACCCGAGTAAAGCTGGTCGTAACGATTTCGACATACAAGGCCATCGCTCGTTGATAATGATCCCGGAGGAGTGCTTCGATCATTTCTTGATTATCAGCCAACTCCGCAGGAGTCCCGTACTGCAACCACCACCAGTCCAGGCACCGCTTCCCGTTCTCCCGCAGCAACTCCAAATCCTGGATCAGGCCGGATATAGTGAAGCACACCCGGCCGCTAGAGCTACTGGGCACAAACATATGAGCGCTTGGTCCTAGTCGCTGTAGCAAGTCGGCGATAGGCTCTTCTGGATCAACTTGAAAATCGAATTCCTCCTTCATGAACCGCAAGCGCCCGATTGAGCGCTCGTTCGCAAGCAAAGCCCCGCCACGGAAACGTCGGCTTTGAATCAACGCACTCAAACCTTCATACACCACAATGGTGCCCAAGTACCGGCCATCATGAATTCCAAGTCGATACGAGTTCAGATTAATGCCGTGGTGTCGGCCTCCTGCGGGTAATGGCCCCACCGTAGCCGAATTTGTAGCGCTCGGCTGCAACGAATAAGTTAAATAAGCATCCGGCAACGGCGTAATGGCTGCAGTTAAAGTAAGAGCATCAACAGGATCGAGGCTATTGGCAAGGCAGCCTCTCAGCTCACCGGCCACGGGTTGGAAATACACGTCGATTAGTGTCGCTATACTGTGTGACATCTGTTCGGTAAAAATATGTACCGCCTGACCCATATTGGACTGAGTAAATACCTCACCTGAGTCCTCAGAGAAACGGATCGCATCAATGTAGCGAGAGAGCGACATTTCCTGCAATCTCTGCCAAATATACTCTCGCGATGCAGCATCCTTGACCTGAGCCACAAGCAGTACCGGCAGCAAAGAATCTTCATCCATGATAAATGAAGACAGCACTGATTGCAGTTGCGAGAATGGTAGGGCGAGTAAGCTACGCACCCGGAAATAATCGGCCACGCCTTCGTGCACAAACTCCACTGAGGTCTTAGTCATTCGCAAGATACCGCATCCGATCAACGCATCGAAAGTTGCCCGATCGCCGCCACAGGCCTCAGTCGAGCGCAAGGCAGCCGATGGCGTCAGCGGTCGCATTCCCATTTCGTGAGCAAGCTGTTCCAGCACTATGTCGCAAATTACCGTTTGCGCAGCAGATGCGGGCACCGCCGCCCCATCAAGCAACTGCGCCACCCAGTGTTCGAACAACTGTTCCAAGCGAGATGGAAATCGTTCATTGGCGACCCAGAAGGCTACTATACGTTCCAGCAACAATGGAACTACACTTAAGTCTGTCAGTAGTCGAGGCATGCCTGCCAATGGGAAGTAATCACCAGAGATACTCGTCGCCATCAAATGCTGTTCCTTATCGCTCAATGGCTGCAACTGGAGTCGCGGCAGCGACAATTCCGGTACGCCGGAGCCACGGGAAAAAACGAACAGATTGGACTTGGGGTAATCGCGGGCGAATTGGCGCAGTTGCGATACCACGGCAGGCCGCGCTTCCTGCCCCAGCCGATCAAAGCCATCACATACCAACAGCAAGCCATGTCGACGCGCCAAGTCTTCCATCGCAGCATGAGTCATCTGCGGAATATGTGGCGTGATACGTGCAAACGCGAATTCCAACGGCGACACGCCACTAGCTTGCAAGTCAACCAAGGGCATATCAATGGGTACTGCTGACGCCGTGTTTTCCCAACGATGCTTGATGGCCAGGCGCAGCACTGCTGCGGCGAGCGTGGTCTTACCAAAACCGGACGGCGCTGTAATCACCGCGCCCTGCGTATATTTCTCCAACAAGCGTTCCGAGCCAACGCGTTCGCCGCTGTCCAAGCTCAGCGTCCTATCGATCGCCTGATTTATTTTTTTGGTCCGCTCAAGTTCAGCTAATTCATACGGCCCCAGATCCGTGGTGGCTGACAACTTCTTGTGCGCCAAACTCGCAGCGTGGAGAATCAATGCCTGCTTCCCGATTAACTGCTCTAGGTTTCCACGATACGCCTTCAACTGGTCAACCGGGCACTCGCACATCAGCGTGCTCTCAAGCGTTACCTGTATTTGCCAAACCTGAATGACTACACCATCCGTGAGGAGAATCGCAGGCGCCCGCAAAGCCATCGCGTAAGACTCCCCCTGCTTTCGGGCCTCGTCCAACGATGCGCCTGGCACCTTTGCTTCCACCACCAGCAATGACGTGTCACGGTCGTGTAGGGCGCCCGAATACGCGACGAAGTCGGCCTCAAATGGTCGCCCACGTTTGGAGCCCTCTTTGAGCGCCACCGGCACTTTTGCGCCTATGTCAGCAGGATCAAACCCCAACGCCGACAACAGAGGCTGCACTAGCAGATGCTCCACAGCAGCCTCATTTGAGTCCTTGGGGACGCTGGCGGCGGCGTTCCAAAACTGATCAGCGATGGTATTTTTAGTAGTCAAGACAAGATCCCGGATATTTGTATCGCTCAGTTCATCTGAGACTTACATCCAGGATGAGAACATTTTAGGAAACGGAATGCAACTCCCTCTCGCATTTCTCGAGCGACCCGATGTCACACTAACCAACGGCCTGACGGATCTCGTAATCGGACTCGAGCAGAACAGTGGCTTTGGCAGGCGTCACTGGTGGCGAGAGCAGGTATCCCTGCATCTCCACACAGCCGCAATCCCGCACCCGTATTATGACCATGGGTCTATATCGCGGAACAGTGCCTTTATGCCGAAGTGAGAGAAACCTCTCCGCCGACTGTCAGGTACGATGTGTCGCCACCGCGTGGTTGGGATGACATCGCGAAGGAGCGAGTTTTATCCCATTTCTCCGGTTTTCAGCTTCCAAGGAGGTTTGGCGTACAGGCTACCAGTGAGCTTGCGGCCCTTCGATAAACGCTTTCGATGTTTTGTCCGACAGAGGATACGCGGCGAGCTCGGCTTGTCGAATATGCAGCCGTTCACCGCAGCCTCCACGCAAACTGCTGGAAGACCGCCCTTTACCACGCACTAGCCAGCAGCGAGTGGTATTGTCGGGGGGGGGGGGGCTACCAGACCGGGTAGGACACTATCGCCGTATCCATTAGCGCTACGAGGTCATATATAAATGGCAGATCAGTGGCAATGACAGCGGTTCAAAAATCAGTGGCAAATCAGTGGCAGTTTTCGTTTTTTGCCACTGATTTCCGTGCCCAAAGCGAAAAACTCTATACTGGTAAGTATTTGATTTAATGAGTTACCCACAACCCCGGGGTACAGTAATAGTAGCAAAAAGCGCGTTCGCGACGTAGAGACCGGAGGTTCGAATCCTCTCGCCCCGACCACAGAATTCCTTCAAAAACAGCGGACTATAAAGCTCCCGTTTTTCTGGCGGCGACCACTCCAACCCGCAGTCCCATCGGCTTTAGCAGCTTTTCCACCGTAACCAGCGTCGGACTGGCGTCGCCGCGTTCGATATCGGCCAACGCACGCGCCGATACGCCGCACAGGCGCGCGTATTCCGCAATCGTCAGGCGCAAGGTGCTGCGGATTTTTTTGACGACGACGTGAATGGCGAGCCCGGGACTGGCTTCAAGTTCTTCCGACAGACTGCGCCGCGCCTGGAGTTCTTCCGCCGGCGTCAAAGGTTTGAAACGCTTGTCCATTAGAGCCTCTCCACTTGCGCTCTGACCCGGTCAAGTGCATGCGCAATCGGCTTCAGGTATTGCTGTTCATCGATGCCCATGCCGATCGCAACTTTATAGACGTCGGCCAGCGGCGCAGCCATCGGCCGGATGCGCGCAACCAGAAGCTCGCGGTCGACCTGTCCCGCTTCCGCAGCCTGAGTAATCGCGCTATTCCAGTCCGGGGAACCGCCATCGTCCAGCTCCCAGCGCATCTTGCGCGCAATCCCATCCGGGTGCAGCCACATGGGCGCAAAGTCGAACAAGGGTGTCAGGCCCAAGGTGCCATCGTGACGCCGCTGAACCGCCGTGTTTCGGCCATGGTTGTCCTTATTCCCCAGCGCGACATTGGCCATATCGCGCCTTACGTACTCAGCCAACTCGGCGACAGGATCGGTGGCTACCTGCGCAAGCCTGCGGCACATCTCGTTGTGAGTCGGTGCGCTGCCAAACCCCGTCAGTCGGCAGAACGAAGCAGCGCTCTCCTGGCCGTAGCGAATCACCTGGCCGCCCTTCACTGCCCGGTCAAAACGGGGAATGAACAGCGCCCGGCCGGCAAGATGTAATGGCTTATAGACGCTTAAGCCCAGGTGCCGGGCAAGGTTCATATAGGGTTCTTCCAGGCGCAAAATTTCCGCCAGGCGCGGATCGGGTCCCCGGCCAAATTTAACGACGAAATGCTCGGCAGCGTCTTCGTCCTTCAGCGTGTGATCGAGATAGAACAAGCCGTCGTGAGCGCGGGTGAGCAAAATCTTGGGCCATTCCCCCTGGACGCCCGACGAGCCGGCCAGGAACAGCCCATGCTCAGCGAGATATTCATTAAAGTCATCGGCGCGGGCGGCAATCTCCTCCTGGGTAAAGCCCCTGGCCGGGGCTCCAGAACGCTCCATGACCCATTCATAAGCTTCTTTGATACGCACATTGCCGATGGGATTGCCAGCGCCTGCGCACAGCAATTCCCAATCCGCTTCCCGCTCAGCGGTCTCGCTTCGGTTCAACTGACGAAGCAATTCAATACGGCCATAACCTTGGGGTAATAGATCAGCCAGAAACGGCGGCCAAGTATCGAAAGGCTGACCAACAATGCTCACCGGCATGTATGCCGACAACGCTGCGGCATCGTTTCGTTCGTAATAGTCTAGGGCGTAGCCCGGCGAATAGGCCAGATACGTAGCCGCGGCGATTCCTCGCGCCTGATCGCCGCTGAGGTCGACCGCAGCCGCGTCACGCCAGCGCTCGTCGATGAAAATCTGGACTGTGCAAATTTTGCTCATTTGAGCAGGATAGTAGCATTAATATCGCGTAAGGATCTCACGAATATGCTACTAAACTGCCGAAATGATAGACTGGACTTACCCAGCGAAAAGCGCGTTCTGGACGTAGAGACCGGAGGTTCGAATCCTCTCGCCCCGACCAACGTTAACGGCCCTGGCACAGTCACGCCCTGGCGAAACGTCCATACGCGCTTTCCGGTATGTCCGAAAGTCTGGACGGATGCACTTGCTCGCTGAGCCCGTAGAACTTTTGGAAGTTCATAATCAATGGCGACCACTTGTCGGGGTCGATCCGGTTGGCGTGACCTTCCATCAGCAGGTCAGGATGGACGTGGACACGCTGAATCCGCACTTCTATCAAACTGATGACGCCACGCAGCACGTCGTTGTCTTCGCCTATTCCGTGCGCTGCCGCCACCACGGCTTCGAGTTGAATCGGACACTCAAGCGCGCGTGCGGCCCCAACCATATGGGATTCAACTTTCGTCATTCCCGCGCGGCCAAATTTGTCGGGCTCATAAACGTAGCCCGCTGCTTTTTTAAAATCAGAAAGGGGATAGGCCCCGGTAGTTCGTGCGATGCGGTCGACGGCTCCTGCCTGGTTAACCGATGGCAGATTCAGCACACATTCGCCGGTGCGCAGCAAATTGCGCGTGGTCTGTGATGCGGAGGCGATGCCGAGCACGCCTCGCCATTCCAGCCAGAAAGCCGACGATATCGGCGCCAGATTGTGCGTTCCATCTTCGTTGACGGTGCTGACCAGAACAACGGGGGTACCAAAATAAAGGATGTGAGGTTCGACGACAAGGTGCGGTGCATTCATGAGTTCTATTCTCCGTGGGTGAATGCTTTCATCATACGAAGTGCACGCCGGCGCTACACTCCGGTTCTTGCATCGGAATCTACTTCAACGGTCCTGCCACGTTAATCCGTCCATCGGAATCGGGCTGCTGCCCTCGCTCATCACATGGGCCAACAGGCTGGCGCTGCCGCAGGCGAAGGTAAAGCCCAACGGACCGTGGCCGGTATTCAACCACAGGCCGGGCACCGGGCTGGGACCGATGATCGGGGCGCCATCGGGCGTGGCCGGCCGCAGTCCGGCCCAGGGTTCGGCCTGCTGGTAGTCGGCCGCCAGCGGCATGTCGTTGCGCGCGCGGCGCAGCAGGCCGGCGATGCGGCCCGGCGCGATGCGGGTGTCGTAGCCGACCAGGTCGACCATGGCGGCGATACGCAACTGGTCGCCGATGCGCGCGTACAGGGTCTTGCACTCGAAGTCGGTCACGCTGATGGCAGGCGCCTGATGATGGGCGGCGATCGGCGCGCTCAGGCTGTAGCCTTTGAGTGGATAGATCGGCAAGCGTACGCCAAGCGTGGCGGCCAGCGCGGCGCTGGCATTGCCGGCCGCCAGCACGAACTGTTCGCTGTCGATTACGCCGTCGCTGGTGTGCAGGCGCAGCCGCTGCGCCGCCGTCGCCTCAAAGCGCTGCGCGGTGGCGGTGATGCGGCCGGCAAAGTTCGGATGCGCCGCCAGCATGCTGTCGAGCGCCAGGCAAAAGCGATGGCAGTCCGCCACCGCTTCGTCGCTGGTGTAGATGCCGCCGGCCAGCCGCGATTGCAGCGCTGCCAGCGCCCCTTCGCGCGCCACGCACTCATCGGCGCCGAGCACCTGCTGCGCGGCGCCGATCCCACGCGCCGCGCGCTCGAAGCCAGCCGGGCTGCGGTACACCACCAGCTTGCCTGCTTCGCGCCAGTCGAACGGCGGCACCTGATGCTCGTGCATCAGCCGCGTCAGGCAGTCCTTGCTGTAGGCGCCGAGCCGGGCCAGCCGCTCGGTGGTCTGGCGATTGGCACGGCCATGACAATGGGACAGGAAGCGCGCCAGCCACAGCCACTGGGCCGGATCGGCGCGCGGCCGGAAGCGCAGCGGGCCATCGGCCTGCATCAGCCACTTCAGCGCCTTCAGCGGCACCCCGCGGTCGGCCAGCGGCGACACATAACGGTAGCTCAGTTGTCCGCCGTTGCGGTAGCTGGCGCCGCTGCCGACCACTGCAGCCTGCTCCAGCAAGGTGACGCGCCACCCCGCTTCGGCCAGATACCAGGCGCTGGACAGTCCCACCACGCCCGCCCCCACCACGCATACGCCAGGCATGAATATTCCTTTTCATAAACTCATCGCACGTTCAGGATAGCAGCGATATCGCAACGCGGCGGTATGGTATAACGAATGACCTTCATCTGACCTTCACCTCGCGGGAGGCATATCATGTCGGAAGTCGTTCAGGACGTCGCGCGCATCCAGGGCACCTCGGCGCGCACCATCAATTTGTGCATCGGCGGCGGCGCGCTGCTGCTGGGGCCGGGCCTGGTGCTGATCGGCGCGGCCAGCACCAAGTATGGCTGGGACATGGCGCCCTCGATCAGCGAGTACTACATCTTCAACGACCTGACCCGCAACCTGTTTGTCGGCATCTTGTGCGCGATGGGTTTGCTCATGTCGGCCTATCGCGGCTGGAGCAAGAAGAACAGCTGGGACCGCGCCATCGCGATTGCCAGCTGGCTCTCGGCGTGGGGCATCGCGCTGGTGCCTTGCGTATCGGAACACTATGCGTGGCTGCACTTCACGTCGGCGGCCATCCTGTTCGGGCTGATGGCGGCCATGCTGTGGTGGCGCTTCACCGAAATCACCGGCGATGAAGACGAGCACTGCCATCATGCCTGGAAGCGGCTGCGCAACCGCGTGTACCGCATCTGCGCGGTGACGATCCTGGTCGCGATGGGCATCAAGGCCGCCAGCATGGTCCGCTACTTCAACATGGACACTCACCATCCCGCCAACCTGACGTTCTGGATCGAGGTGCTGGGCCTGACCGCGTTCAGCATAGGCTGGCTGACCAAGTCGCGCTTCATCCTCGGCTACAAGAAAGCCGACGGCTGGCTGCACCGCACCGACAAGCGCGAGGCTCGCTGGGGCATCAAGTAGCCGAGCCGCCAAACCAGGAGCGCCGCGCTGGCGGCAGGTAAGCCAGCCCGCCTGCCAGGGTCAGCCGCCATACCGTGCCGCCATCGGGATGGCTGTCCAGCAGCAGCCGGGCCTTGATCCGCTCCGCCCGTTCGTGCATGCCGCAGATGCCCCAATGATTGTCGCGCCCGCCGGCGGCGATCACCTCGGCCGGAATCCCGGCGCCGTCGTCGCTGACCACCATCTGCAGTTCGCGCCGGCCGTAATGCAGCAGCACCTCGATCCGGCTGGCCATGGCATGCCGGTACGTATTGGCCAGCGCTTCGCAAGCGATCGCCAGCAGTTCTTCATACACCAGCGGATGCAGCTTGCGCACCGCGCCGCTGACCACGATCTGCGGCGCCACGCCATCAGCCTCGCGCATGCGCCAGGCCGCCATGCCGATCGCCGTCGCCAGGTCTTGTTCCTGCTGGTCATTGGCGCGCAGGTCGCGCACCCGCTCGCGCCCTTCCGCCAGGGCATCGTCGGCCTGCTGCAAGGCCTGTTCGATCAGTACCCGCGCCGGTTCCGGCGGCGGCAGGCGCAGCGCCGCCGCGTGCACGTGCAAGATCATCCCTTGCACCGATTGCAGCAAGGTGTCGTGCAGTTCGCGCGCGATGCGCTCGCGCTCCTTGAGCCGCTCCTCCAGCCGCACCGCGACCCGCAACGCGTAGTCGTGCAAGCGCCAGCGGTACAGCATCCAGCAGGCCGCGAGCGCCAGCAGCGCGCAGCCTGTCCTGAACCACCAGCTCTGCGCCGTCGTGGGGGCGATGCTGAACTCCAGCGTGGAGGCTTGCCCGCTCCAGTTGCCGTGGTAGTCGGTGGCCGCCACGCTGAAGCGGTAGTCGCCGGGGCCGAGGTTGTTGTAGTAGGCCGCGCGGCGCGCTCCCACTTGCTGCCATTCGGTATCGACACCATCGAGCCGGTAGCGGAACGCCACGCGCTCCGGCATGGCCAGCGCCAGCGCGGTGTAATCAAGTTGCAAGGCGGTGGTGCCGGCCGGCAGCCGCATGGCCGCTTGCGCCGGCCGCACCTGCCCCGGCGGACCGATGCCGCGGATCAGCACCGGCGCCGCCGGACGCACCGGCTCGCGCAGCGCCGGATCCAGCCGGAACACGCCGGCGGTGGTCGAGAGCCACAGGTAGCCGTCGGCCGCGCGTATCATCGATGGCACCGGATAGCGCACCGGCGCATTGCCGACCAGGCCATCGAGGCTGTCGAGCCGTTCATAGCGCACCCGGTAGCCGGGCGCCGCTTCCAGCCGGGCGATTTCTGCCGCCGCAATCCGGTACAGGCCGGCGCCGGCATTGAGCCACAGGTCGCCGTTGTCGAGTTCGACCATGCCGGACACGCCTTCAAAGTTCACGCCATCGGCCGCGCTCACCGGCAGGAAGCGCTCTCCCCGGCGCAAGGCCACGCCGTTCTCGCCGCCCACCCATACGTGCGCGTCCTTGAGATGCAGCGATTCGACCATGCCGACGCTGAGGCCCTCGGCCGGGCCGTAGCGGCGCCACTGGCCGCGCTGCAGCTGCAGCACGCGGCTGCGCGGATAGCCCAGCCACAAGCCCTGTTCGGCCGAGCTGGCCAGCACGCGCGGGGTGTCGCCGGCCAGGCCGGTGGCCGCTGCCATGTCATGCCAGCGCTGCTGCGCATCCAGCCGGTACAAGCCGGTCGGCGCGAACGCCGCCCACAAATCGCCTTGCGCATCGAGGGCCATGGAGGCGACCATGCCCTTGCTCTCCAGGCCCGGCGGCAGCGCCTGGCGGCGGCGCTGCGCCCCGCTGACGCGCCACAGCTGGCCATAGCTGGACAGCCACAGCACGTCACGCCGGTCGCGGTAGACACACACCACGTCGCCGCCCCAGCCCTCTTCGATGGTCGGCCACAGCGGCGTGACGGCAAACGCAGCCCCGGCCGCCGGCGCCAGATGGTAGCGTCCCACCCAGACCCCGCCGCTGGCGTCGGCCGCCAGCGGGTTGATGTCGCTCACCGCCGGCAGCGCAATGGCGGCGATGCGCTTGCGCCGGAAACGGTCGATGCCAGTCGCGGTGGCAATCCAGATGCTGCCTTCGCGGTCCTCGAACATGGCGGCCACCCAGCGCCCGCTGAGGCCATCGGCCTGGCCGCTTTGCCGCACCTGCTGCCGGGTGTGATATTCCACGCTGCCCAGGCGGCCCACCCACAGGTCGCCGTGGCTGTCGAACAGCAGGCTGGCCACGTCGCCATGCACCGGCCACGGGCCGGCGCCGCTGCCGGCCAGCCGGCGCAAGCTGTTGCGCGGCGCATTCCAGCTCCACACGCTGCCATCGGGCACCTGGAACAGTACCCCGGTGCCGGCGTCGGGCGAGGTCTGGATAAAGCGGCGCGCGCCCCGCTTCAGGGTGTAGACACCATCGTCGCCCTGTGCCCACAAACTGCCCTCGCGGTCGCGCATCAGGGTTTTGTACGCGGCCACAGGCACATCGAACTCGGCGCCGGCGCCCCGCCAGCGCCCGCGCTCCAGATAGAACAGGCCCAGGGCCGTGGCGGCCCACATGCGGCCGCTGCCATCCTGCTCCAGCCCCCACACCGGGGCGCTGGCCGGCAAGCCGTCGTGCTCGTTGTAATTGCGCAGCCGCCCTTGCGCCAGCACGCTGGCGCCGCCGTAGCGATAGCCTATCCACAGGGCGCCGTCGTCGAAGGCATTCAGGATGCTGATGCCGGCCGCAGGCAGCGGCTGGCCGGGGTCGGCATAACGCTCGAAGTGGCTGCCGTCGAAGCGGTACAAGCCACGGGCGCCGCCCAGCCACAGCCAGCCGTCCCGGGTCTGGGTCATGGCGATCACCATGGACGGCGCACCTTCGCGCGCGGTCCAGCTCATGTGATGCAGGTCGATCGGCGCCAGCGCCGCGCCATAGGCCCACGCTGGCGCCAGGCAGGCCAGCAGCAAGCGCAGGAGGGAGAAGCCACGACCAAACATGGGATGCCGATTCGTTTTTCGAATCGGCACATTTTATAGCAAAATTACAAGTTCCTTCCTCGCCTCACTTGAGGAACTGCACCAGCTTGGGCACCACTTCGCCGGTGGCTTCCTCCATCAGCCAGTGGCCCTTGCCTTTGATCTTCACGCCTTCCACCTGCGAGTCGACCAGCCTGGCCTGTTCGATCAGCACATCGCCCGAGGCCCGCTCGCCGGCCAGCACCAGCATCGGGATCGCCAGCTTCTTCTTGCCGTACTCGGCAAATTCAGCGGCGTCTTTTTCAAACGCGCGGAACACCTCAAAGCCCGCGCGCATGTGGTCCGGCCTGGCATATTCGGCGGCGTAGAATTTGCGGTCGGCTTCGCTCAGCGACTTGGTGCGGTCGGCGGCAAAGTCGTTCCAGAAGTGTTCGAGGTAGGTGCGCTCGCGCCCCTTCACCAGCGCCAGCGGAGTCTCGCCGTAGAAGTGGAAGTGCCACAGGTCACGCAGCAGCCACACCTTGGTCCAGTCGCCGATGCCGGGCAGGAAGGCGTCCATCAGCGCAATCTTGCTCACTTCCTGCGGGTACTGGGCGGCGTAAGCGTATGCCACCATCAGGCCGATATCGTGCCCCACCACCTTGGCCGACTTGATCCCCAGGCTGACGGCCAGCGCATGCACGTCCTGCGCCATCACCGACTTGGTGTACGGCCCTTGCGGCACCGCCGACTGGCCGAAGCCGCGCAAGTCCGGGGCAATCACCAGGTGGTCCTTGGCCAGTTCGGCAATCAGCGGCCGCCACATGTGGCTGGATTCGGCAAAGCCATGCAGCAGGATCACCGGATCGCCCTTGCCGGCCGACAGGTAGTGCAGGCGCACGCCGTTCACTTCTGCGAAATTGCTCTTGGGCTCTTGCGCATGAGCCGGCGCAAGCAGCGCCAGCATGACCAGCACGGCGCCGGCCAGCCGCTGGATGAATGAGAATTGCATGGTTCAACCTCCGTTGTTGTAAGTCGCTTGGAACGGCCATCGTAGGCCGCGCACCGCGCGCCACCTACACCCGATAGGGGTAACGGGAGATACCACCTTGCATGCTACACTCGACGCCATTAAAAGGAGCATGGCCATGTCCGATCACAGCGAGGCAAGCATACGGGTAATGATTGCCGACGATCATCCCTTGCTTCGCAGCGGGATCACCGCCGTGCTGGCGCGCGACCGCCGCATCGTGGTGGTGGCCGAGGCGGAGCATGGCGACATGGCGGTGGAACTGTTCACGCGCCACCGTCCCGACATCACGCTGATGGACTTGCAAATGCCGGGCCGCTGCGGCATCGAGGCGATCGCCGCGATCCGCGCCATCGATGCCCAGGCCCGCATCATTATCCTTACCACCTTCAGCGGCGACGCCCAGATCATGCGCGCGCTGCATGCCGGCGCCAGCGGCTACCTGCTGAAGAACATGGCGCGCACCGGGCTGATCGAATGCATCGACCGCGTCCACGGCGGCGGCCAGTTCCTGCCGCAGGAAGTGGCGCGCGCGGTGGCCTGCCAGCCACCGTCCGATACCCTGTCGGCGCGCGAGATCGAAGTGCTGCGGCTGGTCGCGCACGGCTACTCCAACCAGCGCGCCGCACTGCAGTTGGGTCTCAAGGAAGACACCATCAAAGCGCACATGAAAACCATCTCGTCCAAGCTCGGCGCGCGCGACCGCACCCACGCGGTGACCATCGCGTTGCGGCGCGGCTACTGGGAAGTCTAGCCGGTGCCTCAATCCGGCTCTTTCAGGCTGCCGAGGTATTTTTTGTAGATGGCATCGACGCGGCCGATCTTCTTCAAGTGTTTCAGGCCGGCGTTGAAATCGTCGCGGATGCCGGCGTCCTTGAACACCGGCCGGTAGTCGGACGGATTGAGCGCGACGAAGCTATGCAGCTGGACCGGCTTGGGCTGGAAATTCTTTTCCTTTTTCAGCTGCAGCGTGAAATACTTGAAGATGTTCCGGTCGCTCAGCACCACGTCGTAATGGCCGGCCGCCAGCGTCAGCACTTGCAGCGACTGGTTGCTTTGCTCGTAGTAGCGGTTGTCCTTCTGAACCTCGGTCAGCCACGCCGGATAGCGCTTGAGCGCACCGGGAAAGGCGATCACGCGCAGGCCGCGCAAGTCCTCCGGGCGCTTGATCGACAGGCCGCGCTCCTTCAGCGTGATGAAGACGTTATCGTAGAACACCGCCGGATCGCCGTAGTACGCCTTGGCGCCCAGATCCTGGCCCAGGTCGGACATGGCCGCATCGACCTGGTCGGCGCGGAACGCCAGCGGCACGCGGGCAAACGGGTAATACATCGGCTTGAGCGTGTGGCCGCGAAACGCCAGCGCTTCGCGGATGATCTCAATCTCGATCCCGGTGTCCGTCTCGGGAACACAGAATGGCGAGATTTTCTCGCCAAACGCCATGCGGACCTGTGCTGCCTGCCCCGGCGCCGCGAATGCCAGCACGCCAAGCAGAAAAATCATGATGTTACCCAGCCTAGCCATAAGCGCTCATGCCCTTTCTCGGAAGGCCGACGGCGACATGCCAGTCCAGCGGATAAAGGCGCGGCGGAAGTTGGCGGTGTCGGTGTAGCCGAGCGCGAACGCAATTTCATCGACCGACAGTTTGCCGACTTTTAAATGCTCCGCTGCCAGCAACTGCCGCACTTCGTCGATCACGGCGCGGTAGGACGTGTCTTCTTCCACCAGCCGCCGGTGCAGCGTGCGCGGCGTGACGTTGAGCAGCCGCGCCGCCACGTTCAATGAGGGGAAAGTGCCCTGCGTTTCCAGCAGCAGGCGTTGCAGCTTGCCGGCCCAGCTTTGCTGCTGCGACGTCTTGTCCAGCTCGCGCTGGCACACCTGCATGGCCTGGCGCAGCGTGACCGGATCGGCCATGCTGAGCGGGATGTCGAGCGCCTCGACCGGGATCGCGATGCCGCACCACGGCTGCTCATAGCGCACCTCGCAGTTGAACATCTCGCGCGCCAGCGCGGCGTAAGGCGGTTCGGCGAACGGGAAGCTGGCGTACAGCGTGCGCGCCGCACCGGCGGTGATGTGGTCGAACAGGTTCTTGATGGTCAGGACGATGGTCTCCAGCACCGAGCGCCGCACCAGCGGCAGCTGCAGCGGGATGGCTTCCTCACAGCACAGCTGCACCTGGCCATCCACCGTGCTATGGCGCACGCGGACCAGCAGCGTGCGGATTTGCAGGTACTGCTCCATCAAGGCGATGGCATCACGCAGGGTGGCGCTGTTCATGGCCGCGTAGCCCAGCATGCCGTGGCTGTTGATCTGCATGCGCTCCCCCACCAGCAGCCCGAACGCCGCTTCGCCAGTGGCGGTGATGGCGTCCTGCACCAGCTGTTCAAACTCCCCCAGCGGCAGCACCTGCACGTCGCCCGCAGGCAGGCTGTCCCAGTGCTTGCGGCGGAAAGAGGCCGGCATCTCCGCATTCATGCGCGCGACCTGGTCGGCGATCTGGCGGATGTATTGGACGGGGAGTGTGAAGTCTTGGGAGCGCATGAGTCATTGTCAATAAATGACTATTTAATGTCAATAGCCCACCTCGCGCCGGTGTGGCCTTCGCCCTACGATGACAGGGTCACATCACACAACTAAAAATATATGTTTTCGTTTTTAAGAAAGCAGGAGACGGTGACGGCGCAGGTCAATGGCCTGTCAGTCACGATACAACCGGGAGAGACCTTGCTGCAGGCCGCCCTGCGCAGCGGGATCGATTTTCCACACAGCTGCCGCGTCGGCGGCTGCGCCACCTGCAAATGCCGGCTGCTGTCGGGCCGCGTCAAAGAGCTTACGCGCTCCGGCTACGTGCTGTCCGATGATGAACTGGAGCGCGGCTACATCCTCGCCTGCCAATCGGTGGCGAAGACCGATATCGCGGTTGAGGTGGACCTCGATCACGCTACGCGGCAGGCGCGCAGCAAGGTGGCCGGACGCGTGATCGGGCAGGATCGCCTGACGCACGACATCACGCGGCTGCGCATCCAGCTGGATGAGGGCTTGCAGTACAGGGCCGGCCAGTTCGCACAGTTGAGTCTTGCGCCGCTGGATGGCGTGGAGCGCAGCTATTCCTTCGCCACGCCGGTGCAGCCGGATGCGCAGGTGCAGTTCTTCATCCGCAAGGTGACGGGCGGTGCGCTGTCCACGCTGGTCAATGAACGCAGCGTGGTTGGAGAGAACGTCATGGTCGACGGCCCAATGGGCGACTTCTGGCTGCGTCCTGCCGACGCACCGCTGCTGTTCATCGCCGGCGGCAGCGGACTGGCGCCAGTGCTGGCAGTGATGCGCGACGCGCTGCAATCCGGCGTGCGACGTCCCGCCACCTTGCTGTTCGGCGCGCGCGGGCAGCGCGACCTGTATGCGCTGGACGACATCACCGCCATCGGCAAAAACTGGGGCGCGCCGTTCGATTTCGTGCCGGTGCTGTCGGCTGCGGCCGAGGACTCAGGTTGGCAAGGCCGGCGCGGCATGGTCGGCGACCACCTCGCGCAGCACGCGACGCCCGACGCCCACGCCTACCTGTGCGGCCCGCCCGCCATGATCGACGCCTGCAGCGCCACGCTGGCGCGGTGCGGCGTCGCACAAGAACACACACACGCAGACAGATTCACAACAATATGGGGAGACAAATAAGCCATGCTGCATTACCTGAAGTTCTTTCTATTCCATGCCATAGGAGTGGCGGCGCTGATGGCGCTGCACGCCGGCGGCATGACCACCACCGTCGGCCTGCTGGCGGTGCTGGGGATCTACATCCTCGGCGACGCCATCGGCGGTGATGACCTCAGCACGCCCAGGTACCGGCATCCCGGCGTGCTGACCTTCCAGCTGTGGCTTGCGTTGCCGCTGCTGGCGGCCATCGTCTACACCGCCGTGACCAGCCAGCACTCCGTCGCCGGCGTGCTGCTCACCGGCCTGATGATCGGCATGGTCGGCACCATCACCGCGCACGAACTGACGCACCGCACCTGGGATCCGATGTCCATGCTGATCGGCCGCTGGCTGCTGGCGTTCAGCTTCGATACCGTGTTCTCGATCGAACACGTGTACGGCCACCACCGCTACGTCTCCACGCTGGAAGACCCGGCCACTGCGCCGCGCGGCCGCAACGTCTACTTCCACATCGTCGCCTCCACCATCAAGGGCAACGTCAGCGCGTGGCAGATCGAAAAGAAGCGCCTGAAGCGCGAAGGCCGCGGCCCACTCTCGCCGCACAACGCGGTGCTGCGCGGCCACGCCATGAGCGTGCTGCTGGTGGCTGCCGCATGGGCCATCGGCGGCTGGGCCGGCGCCGGCTACTTCACATTGTGCGCACTGACCGGCAAGGCGCTGCTGGAAGTGGTCAACTACATGGAGCACTACGGCATCGTGCGCGATCCGGCCACACCGGTGCAGCCGCGCCATTCCTGGAACACCAACCGCCGCTTCAGCTCCTGGACCATGTTCAACCTGACGCGCCACTCGCACCACCACGCACAGGGCGAAGTGCCCTACCAGGACCTGAAGCCGTTCATCGACGCGCCGATGATGATCAGCGGTTATCTCACCACCATCGTGGTGGCGCTGATCCCGCCGCTGTGGCATAGGCTGATGACACCGAAGGTGATAGCATGGGATCGCACTCACGCAACGCCCGCAGAGCGCAAACTGGCGGCACAAGCAAATGCCCGCAGCGGCATGAAAGCATTCAACGCAGGAGACACGCATGGAATTTGATTATGTAATCGTAGGCGGCGGTTCGGGCGGCGCCACACTGGCATCGCGCCTGACGGAAAACCCGGCCGTATCGGTATGTCTGATCGAAGCGGGCGGCGATGGCCGTAGTGTGCTGGTACGCGCCCCCGCCGCCGTGGTGGCGATGGTGCCGGGCCGGCCCAAGATCAACAACTACGCCTTCCTGACCGAACCGCAACCGGGCCTGAACGGACGCCGTGGCTACCAGCCGCGCGGACGCTGCCTCGGCGGCTCCAGCGCCATCAACGCCATGCTGTACATACGCGGCCAGCGCCAGGACTACGACGACTGGGAGCGGCAAGGCGCCACCGGCTGGTCGTTCAACGACGTGCTGCCCTACTTCAAGCGCGCCGAGGGCAATGAGCGCGGCGGCTGCGAACTGCATGGCGGCGACGGTCCGCTGCAAGTGTCCGAGCAGCGCAATCCGCGCCCGATCACCGAGGACTTCATCCGCGCCGGTGTGGAATTGGGCTATCCGCGCAATCACGACTTCAACGGTCCGCAGCAGGATGGCGTGGGCTACTACCAGGTGACGCAATTTCACGGCGGCGCGCGCAACGGCGAGCGCTGCTCGGCAGCGGCAGCCTATCTGCATCCGGTGATGGACCAGCGCCGCAACCTGGCAGTAATGACCAACACGCAGGCCGCGCGCGTGCTGTTCGACGGGCGGCGCGCTGTCGGTGTCGAAGTGCGGCGCGGCGGCGTTACCGAAACCATCCGCGCGCGGCGCGAAGTGGTGCTGGCAGGCGGCGCTTTCAACACGCCGCAGTTGCTGATGCTGTCTGGCGTCGGCGATCCGCAAGAACTGGCGCGGCACGGCATCGCCGTGCACCACGCCCTGCCCGGCGTGGGCAAGAACCTGCAGGACCATCTGGACTACATCCTGGCCTACCAGTGCAATGAGAAGGATTTGTTTGGGCTGACTGCCGGCGGCATGCTACGCGTCGGCAAGGCGATCAACCAGTGGCGCAAGACGGGACAAGGCATGATCGCCACGCCGTTTGCGGAAGGCGCGGGCTTCATCAAATCGAAGCCGGAGCTGGACCGGCCGGACCTGCAGCTGCACTTCCTGATCGCGATGGTCGACGACCACGCGCGCAAGCTTCGCTACGGTAACGGCTTTTCCTGCCACGTGTGCGTGCTGCGGCCGAAGTCGCGCGGTGAGGTGGGACTGCATGATGCGAACCCGCTGTCTGCGCCGCGCATCGATCCCAAGTTCCTGTCGCACCCGGACGACCTGGCGCTGCTGATGGCGGGTACGCGCAAGGCGCACGCGCTCTCGGGCGCGCCGTCGCTGGCCAAGTACGCGCCGCGCGACCTTTACCCTGTGGATTACAACAACGATGCGGCGCTGGAACAGGCGATCCGCTCGCGCGCCGACACCATCTACCATCCGGTCGGCACCTGCAAGATGGGCACCGATGCGATGGCAGTGGTGGACCCGCAGCTGCGGGTACATGGACTGGAAGGCTTGCGCGTGGTCGATGCATCGGTGTTCCCTAACCTCATCAGCGGGAACACCAACGCGCCGACCATCATGATTGCCGAACGCGCGGCGGAGTGGCTGCGTTAATCAGATAACGCCGCGGCGTTTCTGGTCACGCTCGATGGATTCGAACAGGGCTTTGAAGTTGCCCTCGCCGAAGCCATCGTCGCCCTTGCGCTGGATGAATTCGAAGAACACAGGACCCAGCTGGGTTTCGGAGAAGATCTGCAGCAGCAGGCGCGGTTTGCCGTCCACCACCGAGCCGTCCAGCAGCAGGCCGCGCGCTTTCAGTTCTTCGGCGTTTTCGCCGTGGCCCGGCACGCGGCTGTCCAGCATTTCGTAGTAGGTCTCTGGCGGTGCGGTCATCAGCGGCACGCCGGCGGCGCGCAGCTTGTCGACGGTGCCGATCAGGTCTTCGCTCAGCAGCGCGATGTGCTGGATGCCTTCGCCGTTGAACTTCATCAGGAATTCTTCGATCTGGCCACCGCCTGCCTTGCCTTCTTCGTTCAGCGGGATGCGGATCATGCCGTCCGGCGCGGTCATGGCGCGCGAGGTCAGGCCGGTATATTCGCCCTTGATGTCGAAGTAGCGGATTTCCTTGAAGTTGAACAGGCGCTCGTAGAACGAGGCCCAGTAGCTCATGCGGCCGCGATAGACGTTGTGGGTCAGGTGGTCGATGATCTGCAGGCCATGGCCCACTGGATGACGCTCAACGCCTTCGATGAATTCGAAGTCGATATCGTAGATCGAGGCGCCGTCTTCAAAGCGGTCGATCAGGTACAGCGGCGCGCCGCCGATGCCCTTGATGGCCGGCAGGCGCAGTTCCATCACGCCGGTCTGCATGTCCATCGCCTGCGCGCCCAGTTCCAGCGCGCGCTTGTAGGCTTCGTGCGAATTGCGCACGCGGAAAGCCATGCCGCACGCCGACGGGCCGTGTTCCGCCGCGAAGTAGGCGGCCGGGCTGCCCGGCTCATTGTTGATGATGAAGTTGATGCCGCCCTGGCGGTACAGCTGCACGTTCTTCGAGCGGTGATTCGCCACCTTGGTGAAGCCCAGCTGCGCGAACACGGTCTCCAGCACGCCCGGCACCGGCGAGGCGAATTCCACGAATTCAAAGCCCATCAGGCCCATTGGGTTGTCGAACAAGTCTGCCATGTTATTTTTCCTTTTTTGGGTTGTGATAGCTGCCGGTGCCGCGCGTGAGCAGCGCGTCTTCAGGCAGGATGGTGCCCGGCTGCAGTACCGGGCGTTGTTGGACTTGCGCGTAGAGCGGGTCGAAATCGGTATGGGCCAGTTGCAGCAGTTCGTCGAGGTCGCGGATGACGAAGTAGGTTTCCTGGAAATCGTCGATGCGGTAGTCGGTCTGCATCACGCGCGCCAGGTCGAACTGCACGCGGTTGGGCGACGCATCATCCAGCGCGAAGATCGATTCGGTGTACGAGGACACGATGCCGGCGCCGTACAGGCGCAAGCCGTCCTTCTGCTGCACCAGGCCGAATTCCACGGTGTACCAGTAGACGCGCGCCAGCAGATCCAGCACGCCCTTCTCTTTCGCGCGCAGGCCGCCCACGCCGTAAGCCTGGATGTAGTCGGCGATGATGGGATTCATCAGCAGCGGCACGTGGCCGAACACGTCGTGGAATACGTCCGGCTCTTGCAGGTAATCGAGCTGGCTGGCTTCGCGGATGAACTGGCCGGCCGGGAAGCGGCGGTTGGCCAGATGTTCGAAGAACACTTCATCCGGCACCAGTCCCGGCACCGCCACCACCTGCCAGCCGGTGTGCTGCATCAGCACCTCGCTCAACTGGCGGAAGTCGGGAATCTGGTCCGGGGCGATCGGCAGCGCGCGCATGCCGGCCAGGAATTCATCGCAGGCGCGGCCTTCCAGCAGCTTGCTCTGGCGCTCGAACAGCGTCTTCCAGACCGCGTGCTGCTCCGGCGTGTACTTGTCCCATTGCTGGTCGATGGTCCAGTCGTCGCGCTGGCCCGGTGGCAGGTCAGACAGCTGCATGGCCGAATCCTTGTGCAATGGTGTCGCAGAACTGCGCCATGTCGAAATCGCGCTGGGTCAGGCCGCCCGCGTCGTGCGTGGTCCATTTGACCTGCACCTTGTTGTAGACATTGAACCACTCCGGATGATGGTTGCGCTTTTCCGACGTGATGGCAACGGCGCTCATGAAGGCGAAGGCCTGCACGAAATCGGCGAATTTGAATTCGCGATGGATGGACAGCTGGTCATCGGCCAGCTTCCATGCGGGAATGGCGGCCAGCTTTTCCGGCAGCGCCTTGGTGTCGATTTTTTCCATCTCAGTTCTCCGTCATTACTTGCACGAAGGCGCGCGCTACCGGCGCCACGCCTGCGCTGCTCAGGGCCGCGAGGCATACGCGGCCCGACTCGATCAGATACACGCCATGCGCATCGCGCAGCTTGCGGATGTGCGCCACCGGCAGACCGGTAAAGCTGAACATGCCCTGCTGGATGCGCAGGTATTCAAAATCGCCCTCCGGCAGCTGTGCCTTCAGCTGCGCATACAGCTCGCTGCGGATTTGCTTCATGCGCACGCGCATGGCGGCCAGCTCGGCTTCCCATTGCGCGCGCAGCTGCTGGTCGCCCAGCACGGTGGCGATCACGCGGCCGCCGTAAGCCGGAGGGCTGGAGTAATTCTTGCGCACGGCCGACTGCAGCTGGCCCGAAATTTTCAACGCTTCGTCCGCGTCCTTGCAGGTGACATGCAGCGCGCCGCAACGCTCGCCGTAGATGGCGAAATTCTTGGAGTAGGAAGAAGCGACCAGCAGAGGGATATTTTGCTCCGCAAAATGGCGGATCGCAAACGCATCTTCATCGATGCCGTCGCCGAAACCTTGATACGCGATGTCGAAGAACGGCAGCAGGCCACGCTCCTGTACCACCAGCGCCAGCTCGCGCCACTGCTGCTGGCTGAGATCCGCGCCGGTCGGGTTGTGGCAGCAGGCGTGCAGCACCACGATATCGCCGGCCGGCAGCGCGCGCAGCTTGGCCAGCATGGCGTCGAAGGCCACGCCGTGCGTTGCAGGCGAATAGTAAGGATAGGTGCCCACTTCAAAACCGGCGCCGCCGAAGATGCCCTTGTGGTTATCCCAGGTTGGATCGCTGACCCACACGCGCGCTTGCGGGAACCAGGCCTTGAGGAAGTCGGCGCCGACTTTCAGCGCACCGGAGCCGCCGAGCGTCTGGATGGTGGCAATGCGTTCGCCCGGCCCTTCGCCAAACACCAGGCGGCGCGATTGTTCGCGGTAGGCTGGCAGGCCGGCCATCGGCAGGTACGGGTGCGGCTGGAAGGATTCGGCCAGGCGCGCTTCGGCTGCGGCGACGGCGCCCATCAGCGGAATGCGCTGCTCGTCGTTCAGATAAACGCCGATGCTCAAATTGATTTTGTCGGCACGCGGATCGGCGGCGAATTGTTCGTTCAGCGTGAGGATGGGATCCCCAGCAAATGCTTCGATGTGCTGAAACATTCTGTCTCCTGTTTTATTCGTGTAAACAGAGACAGCTTAATCCTCAAAAGACGGGAAAAGTAAGCGTATTTAACGGAGTTTTGTATAATTCATGCACAAAATATTCATTAAACACGCCGGAGATGCACATGACGATCACGACCATCGACAAGTTCGATTTGCAGCTGCTGACCGAGCTTCAGCGCGACGGCCAGGCCACCAACAGCGCCCTCGGCAGCAAGATCCATTTATCGACTTCGCAGGTGAGCCGGCGCGTGCTGCGCCTGCAGGAGGGCGGCGTGATTGACCACTATGCGGCCATCATCGATCCGGTGGCAGTGGGGCTGGATGTGATGGCCTTCACCGAGGTCACACTGGACCACCACAGCCCATCGGCCAGCGAGCGTTTCGAGAAAGAGGTGGCCGGGCTGGTGGAAGTGACCGAATGCTACACGCTGGCCGGCCGCTCCGACTACCACCTGCGCGTGGTGGCGCCGGATCTGTCGGCGCTGTCCAAGTTCATGACCGAGAAAATCCTGCGCATCCCCGGCGTAGCGCAGGTCAAGTCGACCATCACGCTACGCAAGATCAAGCACACCCACGTGCTGCCACTCGATCATGTGATGCAGCCGACCGAGAACCGCAAGCGCATTCAGTTCACCTGACCGCAGATCCGTCAGAACTCCTCCCAGTCGCCGTCAGCGGATGCCTTGGCCTTGGCGGCGGGACGCAGTTGCGTCACCTGTGCGCTGGCATGCTGCGCCAGTTGCGGACGCGCGGCCTGCTCGGGTGCCGGCGGCCGCGCTGGACGAGGCGGCGGTGCCATCACCGCCGCAGCTGCATACTGATCCAGCTTGAACACGCTCACCACGCGCGACAGGTTCTCCGCCTGCTCCTGCATCGAGGCCGAGGCGGCAGCGGCCTCCTCGACCAGCGCGGCGTTCTGCTGGGTGACCGCATCCATCTCGGTGATGGCCTGGTTGATCTGCTCGATGCCGACTTCCTGTTCCCGGCCGGCAGTGGTGATTTCAGCCACGATGTCGGACACCTTCTTCACGCTGGCCACCACTTCATCCATAGTCTTGCCGGCCTGATTCACCAGCTTGCTGCCGGCTTCCACCTGCGCCACCGAATCGGTAATCAGGCTCTTGATTTCCTTGGCAGCGCTGGCCGAGCGCTGCGCCAGGTTGCGCACCTCGGACGCCACCACGGCAAAGCCGCGTCCCTGCTCACCGGCGCGGGCTGCTTCCACTGCCGCGTTCAGCGCCAGGATGTTGGTCTGGAAAGCGATGCCATCGATCACGCCAATGATGTCGACAATCTTGCTGGAGGAAGCATTGATCGAGCCCATCGTCTCCACCACCTGCGACACCACGCTGCCACCCTGCAGCGCAATGCCCGATGCCGAATGCGCGAGCTCATTGGCGCGGCGCGCGTTGTCGCTGTTCTGCTTGACGGTGGAGGTCATCTCTTCCATCGATGAGGCGGTTTCCTCCAGCGAGCTGGCCTGCTGTTCGGTACGGGCCGAGAGGTCGAGATTGCCGCTGGCGATTTCGCTGGCGGCGGTGGCAATCACATCGGTACCGGCACGCACCTGGCCGACGATGCTTTGCAGGTTGTCGTTCATCTCCTTGAGCGCGGCCAGCAGCTGGCCGGTTTCATCGGTAGTGCTGACCTCGATCTTGCTGGTCAGGTTGCCGGCCGCCACGGTTTGCGCGATATGCACCGCATCCACCAGCGGCCGCGCGATCAGGCCCGAAATCCAGATCGCCTGCATCGTGCCGAGCGCAATGCACAACGCGATGATGCCCAGGATCCACCAGCGCGCCGAGGCATACATTTCGTTGCCATGCTCGCCGGCCTTGTTGCCGCCGGCGATATTCACCTCGGCCAGTTTTTCCAGGATTTCCGAGGCCGAGTTAAACAGCGTGGACGACTTGCCGCGAATGAGGGCCTTGGCGTCGTCATCCTGGCTGGCGCGCGACAGCTTTTGCACCTCGGCGCTGATGGAGATGTACTGGTCCCACTGCTTGTTGAAGTCGGCGTAGCCGGCGCGTTCCTCCGGCTCGCTGATCAGCTTTTCGTATTCCGCGCTGTGGGCCTTGAGCTTGGCCTTGAACTCGGCCATGCGTTTTTCGTACTTGGCAAAGTCGGCCTCCGTGCTGGACAGGATGTGCTGGATTTCCTGGGAGCGGTAGCGCGCCACGTCATACTTCATTTCCAGCAGCAGGCGCACGCTGGGCATCCAGTCGGTCTGGAGGTCAGTCGAAGTCTGGTTGACCTTGCCGAGCTGGACCACGGAAAAGATGCCGAGGCCGAGGCACAAGGCCAGCACCACGGCAAACGACAGCATCAATTTTGTAAACAGGCGGAGATTCAGGAAGGCGCGCATTTTCAACTCCCGGGCAGGGTGTGAGGTGGAAGGCGCGGGGTTTGGGCGCAATGATCTGTGCATTACCAAATGTTGCCATTTTGGAATATAACAGACATGCAAGCTGCCAGGGATTGGATGTTTCTATCAAAAAATCACGCGCCATCGTTTAATGCTTGGTGCGCTTGGCGGTGCGGTGCTGGGCCTTGGTTTCGCCATGTTCACTGCGTTGCTTATTAACGATACGGGCCGCGACCTCGTCCTCGCGGCCGGCGTAGCGGCCCTCCTGTTTGAACTTGTGTTCAAGCTCCTTGTACTCGCGCTCGCGCTTGGGGCTGGCTCCTTTGGGCATGATGACTCTCCTTGATCAATGAGAATACCAGCCTAGCCACGCCCCAGCGCGCGGTCTGTTATTTGACGAACAGTGCCTGCAAATCGCCGTAGGGCATGGCCTGGCCGATCAATGGGCCGGCGTTGCCGGTGGCGAGGAAGTCCTTGGCCATGCCGGCCGCGACTGCCCACAACGCTTGTGCAATGCCTGAGCCGGCGCTGAAGCGGGCCACGCCCAGCTGGTGCAGCTCCTCGTGCGACGGCAGGCCCGGCCAGTCCATCACGTTGAGCGGCAAGCCCGCGCTGGAAGCCACGGTTTTGATCTCCTCGGTCTTGCAGATGCCCGGCACGAACAGGCCGTTGGCGCCGGCTTCCTTGTAGAGTGCGGCGCGCTTCAATACTTCTGCCACGCGTTCGCTCTCCGGCGCCAGGTTGCGCAGGTAGACGTCGGTGCGGGTGTTGATGAAGATGTCTTTACCCGACTGCGCCGCCAGTTTTTTGATGGCGCGGATTTTGTCGGCCAGCAGCGTCGGCGCGTCGTTGCCGTCTTCGAGGTTGATGCCGGACACGCCGGCCTCGATCAGGCGCAGCACGTTGCGCGCCACTTGCTCTGGCTCGGACGAGTAGCCGTTTTCAAAATCGATCGACAGCGGCACCGTCAGCACGCGCGCGATGTTGGCCGCGACGGCAACAGCGTTATCGACCGGCAGATGGTCATTGTCCGCATAACCCTGCGCCCAGGCGACGCCGGCACTGGTGGTGGCAATGGCCGGTGCGCCCAGGCTTTCAAACAGGCGCGCGCTGCCTGCATCCCAGGCGTTGGGCAGGGTCAGTAATTTGCTACCGTCGTGCAGTTTCTTGAACTCGTTCATGCAATCTCCTTTTAGAAAAGACTGGCTTGCGCCGTGGTCAGGCTGGTAAAGCTGTCATTCATCGGCAGCAGGATCGAATCGGCGATCGGCTGCAGCTGCTTGGTCAGGTAGTGTTCGTAGTCGATGTGCGAGCGTACCACTTCCAGCGGTTCCGGGCCGCCGGTGGTCATCACGTAGCTGATCCAGCCGCCGTTCTGGTAGCGCAGCGGACGCTGTTGCGACTGATTGTACTCATCGGCGATGCGCGCGGCGCGCACTTGCGGCGGCACGTTGACCTTGTACTCTTCCAGCGGCTGGCGCAGGCGCTTGCGGTAGACCAGCAAGTCGTCGTAGGCGCCGGACATGGTCTTGCGCGCATACTCGCGCACGTACTCCTGGTAGGGCTGGTCCTTGAAGATGCGCAGGAACAGGCCTTGCTGGAACTGCTGCGCCAGCGGCGTCCAGTCGCTGCGCGCCACTTCGAGGCCGCGGTAGATCACCTCTTCCTCGCCCTTGCCGTTGATGATCAAACCAGCGTAGCGCTTCTTGCTGCCCATGTCGGTGCCGCGGATGGTAGGCATGAAGAACTTCTGGTAATGCGTGTCGAACTCGATTTCGAGGTGGCAGTCGAGGCCGTGCTTTTCCTTCAGCATGGTGCGCCACCAGTTGTTGATGTACTCGGCCAGCTCGGCGCCGATCGCCAGCGCCTCATCGTTGGGATGTTCTTTTTTCAGCCAGATAAAAATCGAATCGGTGTCGCCGTAGATGACGTCGTAGCCGCGCGCCTCCACCAGTTGGCGCGTCTGCTTCAGCATCTGGTGGCCGCGCAGCGTTACCGACGACACCAGGCGCGGATTGAAGAAGCGGCACTCGCTGGCGCCCAGCACGCCGCAGAAAGAATTCATCAGCAGCTTGAGCGCGGTCGACAGCGGTTCGTTCTTGGCGCGCTTGGCCGCATCGCGCTGTTTCCACAGCTCAGTGGTGATGGCGGGCAGGCAGTGCTTCTCGCGCGAAAACACGGTGCCGTTGACGCCTTCCACCAGCGTGCTCTTATCCTCGGCCGCCTCGCCTTCGATCAAGCCGACCGGGTCCACCAAAAACGTGCGGATGATGGAGGGATACAGGCTCTTGTAGTCCAGCACCACCACCGAGTCGTACAGGCCGGGCTTGGAGTCGAACACAAAGCCGCCCGGCGAAGCACTGCCGGAGATGTCGCCGACATTGGGCGCGACATAGCCTTCGCGATGCATGCGCGGCAGGTAGTGGTGCGAGAAGGCGGCGATCGATCCACCGAGATGATCGGCCTGCAAGCCCGTTACGGTGGCGCGCTCGATCATGAAGGCCAGCAGATTGGCCTTGTGGAAGATGCGCGTGACCAGCTCACAATCCTTGAGGTTGTAGGTCGCCAGCGCCGGCTTGTCTTCCTGGAAGCGGCGTTCGATTTCGGCCATCTTGTCGTAGTCATCGCCGATCTCCTTGCCCTCGCCGAGCATGGACTGCGCCACGTTCTCCAGCGAATAGGAAGGGAACAGCCACGATGCGGCCTTGAGCGCATCGATGCCGTCGAGGACGACGCGGCCCGGCACTGGCGCAAACCAGTAATCCTGCTTGCCCGGATGCTCGCGCCACTCGATGGCTTTGCCCTCGCGGCCCAGCGCCAGCGGCACCTTGAATTTATCGGCGTTCTTTTGCAGCACGCGCAGGTCGAACTGCACCACGTTCCAGCCGATGATGACGTCGGGATCGTGGCGTGCCAGCCAGGCGTTCAGGCGTTCGATCAGCTGGCGCGGCGCGGCGCAGTACTCCAGATCAAAATCGACTTGCGGCGGCTCGGCTGGCGTAGCGCCCAGCATGTAGACCTGGCGCTGGCCGCAGCCTTCCAGCGCGATCGAATACAAGTCGCCGTAAGCGCTGGTCTCGATATCGAGCGACACCATCTTCAGCGTGGGGCGGTAGTCGGGCGCGGGCTTGAGCTTGCAGTTGTGGATGACGGAACCGCTGACGTGGCCGCCTTCGGTCTGCACGGTGGCGGTGATGAAGCGCTCCATCAGATAGCGTTCGGGTGGGCGGATATCGGCCTCGTAAAGCTTGATGCCGTGATCGCGCAGCGTGCGCTCCAGCGCGGTCAGCTGCTTGTAGCGCGAGGCATAGACGCCGATCACCGGCTGCTGCTGGAACGTCTTGAGCTGCAGCTCGCGCAATTCGATACCGGCATCGGGCGCGATCTGCGCTTCGATGGCCGTGCGCAAAGACGCCTCGGCGAAAGCCACCGAAGTTTGCGCGGTGAGGCGGATCTTCCTGGGGCCGGCGTCAGTCGCCAGCCAGAATTCGATCTCCGTACCACTGGGCGTATCGCGCCAGTGGCGGGTCAGGATGAAGCCGTTATGTGCGGATTGCGTCATGCCAGAATTATACTGTATGCACATACAGCCAGCACGACTCTCAAATTGGCAAAAAAAAAGCCCGCTACGGGAGCGGGCTAAATCTATTTCCTTGGAGGAGAATAGAGGAGACAGGTGAATGATGCGCTTTACTCAGCCATTAATCCAATTTATCTTTCTGATGCCAGAGATTCACGCGGCGTATATCACTAGAACTTCGCGTCCAGCTTCACGCTGAAGTAGCGGAACACGTCACGCGGCGGCACCCAGCTGGTGGCCGTCACTTGCGGCGAGGTCGACGTCGGCCCCGCACGGAATGACGATGGACCGCTGGCGTTCGCGTTCGGGATGTAGAAGCGGTCGAACAGGTTGTTGACGCGGAAGCTCAGTTTGTATTTGTCGTCCGACGTACGCACGCCGAAACCCAGGTCGGTAATGCTGTAGGCCTTGTTGCGCGCATTCGGATCGTTGTTGATGTTGGTAAGGTAGTCGCTTTGATAACGCACGTTGGCGTTCACGAAGCCTTTGTATGGCAGATCCGAAATGTTGAAGTCGTAATTGGCGCCCACGTTCAGCTTGATCTTCGGCGTGCCGGGGAACACGGAGTGGTCCAGGTTCTGCACGCCGGTGGTCGAGCCGGCCGCGATCGGGAAGCAAGCCGCGTTCTGGCCCGCGATGGAACCGTTGGCGGCCAGTTTGGTGCCGTTCACGGCGACGTTGGTCGGGTCGCTGTAGCACGGGCCGTTGGCCCACTTCTCGATGGTCGGCAAGGTGAAGGCCAGAGCCGCGTTGACGGTCAGGTTGCTGGCCACCAGCGCATTGGCGTCGATCTCGAAACCGTGGGTGCGGATGTGCGGAATCGAGTTCAGCTGGCTGTAGATGGTCGGGTCGTTCGGCAGCACGTAGGTCACGTTCTGCTGGTAGCCGAAGAAGTCCGAGTTGTAGTACGTGGCCGCCAGTGACAGGCGATTGTTGAACAGGTTGGCCTTGGTGCCGATCTCGAAGCTCTGGCTGGTTTCCGGCTTGACCGGGAAGGCCGCCGAGGCTTTCAGGCCCGAGGTCACGTCATACGCCTCGCCCTTGTAGCCGGTCGATACCTGGGTGTACACCATCCAGTCCGGCGTGATCTGTTTCTGCAGGCTGAGCTTGCCCGTGGTGGCGTTGTCGCTGTTGCCGTAGCTGCGGAACTGGTCCACGCCCACCGGGCCCGGCTTGAAGGACGCTTCGTCCAGCTGGTCGGTGTAGTAGTTGCGCTTGTAGTTGTAGCCCGATATCTCCTGGTTGAAGCGCACGCCCGCCGTCAGGGTCCAGGTCGGCACGAATTCCCATGAGGCCTGGCCGAAGACCGATTTGTTGGTGTTGTAGATGTCGGTGTAGTAGTTGGTCGGACTCGACGGCGAGTTGGCGGTGCAGGTCATCGGCGCCACGCAGTAGCCGCGGATGAAGTGGCGGTAAATTTCGTTATGCGCCAGCCACAGCCCGGCCACGTATTTGAAGGTGCCGGTGTCCGGCGAGACGTAGCGGATCTCCTGCGTCTTGGAGCGGATGTCGTAGGTGCCGAACTGGTAGTTGCCAATGGTCGGCACGGTGGAGCCGGCAGCGGCGATGGTCGGCTGGTCGGTGAAGTCCTGGTCGCGGAAGTCGTTGGCCAGGTATTTGCTCCACGAGGTGATCGACATCAGCGTGGCCTCGTTCGGCAAGGTCCACGCCACTTTCAGGCCGACGCCGCGGTCGCTCGAAATCAGGCCGGTCGGGAAGTCGCGCCGCACGTTGCGGTTGGCCGGGTCGTTGACGTTGATGCCGGCCATCAGGCTCGACGCCGGCAGTTGCGGATTGCCGTTCAGGTAGACGCCGTCGAGGCCGATCGGGGTCGACACCAGCGTGCCCGCCGCCTGCGAACCGGTGCGCAGGAAGAAGCCGTTCACGGCGGTCACGCCGCGCGAGTTTTCCTGGTAGTTGTAGCGCGGCGACAGGTCGACCTGCACGCTGTCGATCGGATTCCACTGCAGCTTGGCCATGAAGGTCTTGCCGCTCGAACCGTTGACGTCCTTGCCGTCGGTGAGGTTGTGGAAGTTGCCCGGCATACGGGTCTTGCCGGCGTACAGGCGCATGGCGAAGTGCTCGTCCAGCTGGCCGCCGGCAGAGGCGTTGACGCGCCATTCATCGTCGTTGGTCAAATAGGTGCTGGCGCGGTAGGTCATCGGGCCGGAGATCGGCTTGGTCACGATGTTGACCGCGCCCGCCACCGCCGATTTGCCGAACAGCGTGGACTGCGGACCTTTCAGCACTTCGATGCGCGACACGTCGGCCAAATCTTTGAACGCCTGGAACTGGGTGGCAATCGGAATGTCGTCGATGATGACGGCCACGTCCGACTCGACGCCAATGCCGACCGACACGGTGCCGATGCCGCGCATGAAAATGGCGTTGTTGGCCGAGGTGGTGCCCGAGTTCAGGGTCAGCGACGGCATCATGGCCACCACGTCCTCGATCTCACGGATGTTGGTGCGCTGGATTTCCTGTTCGCTCATCACGGAAATCGCCATTGGAACGCTTTCCAATTTTTCGACGCGTTTATTCGCTGTGACCACGACAGTTTCCAGCCCTTGCTGTGCTTGGGCGTTCATAGACAGCAAGGCGACGGCCAGCGCGGCCGCCATCGGCGTGAGGGGGGTACTTTTTTTCATGGTTGTCTCCTGCTTATAATTTTAGTTAATCGTTTAACTTAAGTGACGAGCAAGATTAAACTGGCGTGCAAAAGAAGTCAACAGATGTGGGAAATCCGCGCAACACATACGCGGAAAACGATTACCTTACTATTAAAGCACTTATTTATAGCGGGCAAGTTCCATTTTACCGATCTGGGAGCGGTGCACTTCATCCGGACCGTCGGCCAGCCGCAGCGAGCGGGCGCTGGCGTAGGCGTGGGCCAGGAAAGGATCGGCCATGCCGCCGCCGCCCTGCACCTGGATGGCCCAGTCGATCACCTGGCAAGCCATGCCCGGGGCAGCCACCTTGATCATGGCGATTTCCTTCGCCGCGACCTTGTTGCCGGCCGTGTCCATCATGTGGGCGGCGTTCAGCACCAGCAGGCGGGCCTGGTCGATCAGGATGCGCGCCTCGGCGATGCGCTCCAGCGTGACGCCCTGCTCCGCCACCGGCTTGCCGAAGGCCACCCGCGACAGGCTGCGCTTGCACATCTGCTCCAGGGCGCGCTCGGCCAGACCGATCAGGCGCATGCAGTGGTGGATGCGGCCGGGGCCGAGGCGGCCCTGGGCGATTTCGAAACCGCGGCCTTCGCCGAGGATCAGATTGGAGGCCGGCACACGCACGTTGTCGAACACGATTTCAGCGTGGCCGTGCGGCGCGTCGTCAAAGCCGAACACCGGCAGGTGGCGCAGGATGTTCACGCCTGGCGTGTCGCGCGGGACCAGGATCATCGATTGCTGCTTGTGGCGGCTGGCGTTATCGGGGTCGCTCTTGCCCATGAAGATGAACACCGCGCAGCGCGGATCGTTGGCGCCGGACGACCACCATTTGCGGCCGTTGATCACGTAATGGTCGCCGTCGCGCACGATGGAGCTGGCGATGTTGGTGGCGTCCGACGAGGCCACATCCGGTTCGGTCATGCCGAAGCAGGAGCGGATGCGGCCATCGAGCAGCGGTTCCAGCCACTGCTTCTGCTGCTCCGGCGTGCCGTAGCGCGCCAGCACTTCCATGTTGCCGGTGTCCGGCGCCGAGCAGTTGAACACTTCCGGCGCCCAGTGCACGCGGCCCATGATTTCACACAGCGGCGCGTATTCAAGGTTGGTCAGTCCGGCGCCGAGGTCGGACTCCGGCAGGAACAGATTCCACAAGCCGGCGGCGCGCGCTTTCAGCTTGAGATCTTCCATGATTTTGGTCGGGATCCACGCATTGCCGGCGGCGCGGTTGGCGTCGATCTCGGCGTGGAAGGCGGCTTCGTTGGGATAGATGTGTTCATCCATGAAGGCCGTGAGCTTGGCCTGCAGTGCCTTTACTTTCGGGCTGTAGTCGAAATCCATGATGTCTCCTTATCGATATGTGACGCTGCCTTGCTGGCCTAGCCATTCAAGGTGCGCGTAGTTATTCAGGTAGCTCAGCGTGAACTGGCCGGGGCGCTGCAGCAGCTTGGTGACGGCGCAATTGGCCAGGGTCCAGTTCAGCTCCATCACTTGATAATCCTGCAGGCCCAGCAGGTGCTGCATCAGCGTGGCGATCACGCCGCCGGAGGTGAATACGATGGTGGTCTGGCCGCGGTCTTCGCTGTCCAGGCGTTCCAGCGCGGCCACACAGCGGCGGCGGAAGTCGGGCCAGGTTTCGGTGTAGTCGCTGTCGTGCCAACCGCTCATCCAGCGCTGCATGGCGGCGCGGAACAGGTGCTCCAGCGCGCGCGCCGGTTCGACGTGGGCGGCCAGCAGTGCCTTGAAGGCGGCGGCGTCGGCGTACTCCGGGCAGTGGCGCAGCAATACTTCGTGGTGGTCGAATTCCGCGAAGTCAGGGTCGGTGAGCCATTCGGTATCGGCCAGCAGCGGCTTGGGCAGCTCGGCCAGGCAGGTGTCGGCGGTCTGGCGGTGACGCTCCATGCCGCCGGTGACCACCTTGTGGAACGGCTGGTGGCTGTTGGCGTACCACTGCCCCAGCAGGCGCGCCTGCTCGTAGCCCAGTTCCGACAGTTGATCGTAATTGGCGCTGCCGAACGAGGCCTGCCCGTGGCGCACCAGCAAAATTTGTCCCATATCGCATCCTCTCGTAGACCTGTAGCTTAGCGCCTGGCCTATAATTCATCAAATGAATAGAATTAATTCATCTGGATAAATCCTGTGCATATATCAAAAGTCGATCTGAACCTGTTCATCGTGCTGGAAGCGATTTACGCCGAGGGCAGCATCACGCGCGCCAGCCAGAAGATGAATCTGACGCAGCCGGCCATCAGCCACGCGCTGAACCGCTTGCGGCAGCTGCTCGACGATCCGCTGTTCGAGCGCCAGGGCCATGTGATGACACCAACGCCGCTGGCCCGCTCCATCATCGAGCCGGTGCGGCGCGCCCTGCGCGGCTTTGAAGTGACGCTGACCGGCGCGGCGCGTTTCGACGCCGCCAGCAGCGAGCGCAGTTTTTCGCTCGGTGTGCGCGACGTGCTGGAAGCCAGCGTGCTGGCGCCGCTGATGGCCGGCATCACGCAGGAGGCGCCGGCCGTCACACTGAACACCTTGCAGGTCAGCCGCCGCGAGTTGGAAGGCGAACTGGCAGCCGGCACGCTGGATGCCGCCATCGATATTCTGCTGCCGCTGTCGAACGATATCCGCCGCACGCAGCTGGCCGGCGACAAGACGGTGGTGCTGGTGCGGCGCGGCCATCCGCTGGTGAAGCGCCGCAAGCTGACGCTGGAAACCTATCTGCAACTGGAGCACATCCAAACCAGCTCGCGCCGGCGCGGGCCGGGACTGGAAGATGTGGAGCTGAGCCGGCAAGGCCTGCAGCGCCGCATCCGCCTGCGCTGCCAGCACTACTTCGCCGCCTGCCGCGTGGTGAGCGAAACCGACCTGGCGCTGACCATGCCGGAGCGCCTGGCGCGCATCGTCAACCAGCAATTCAACAACCAGCTACTACCCTTCCCTCTCGAGATGCCGTCGCTCGACATCTACCTCTACTGGCACGCCAACGTCGACAACGATCCTGCCAACCAATGGCTGCGCGATCAGATCCGCGCGGCCATGCAGGCGTCTGCCTGAATTTTTCGCATAAGCTAAAGCAGTTTCATTCGTTCCAAAAGATTAAGGGCGCCGATAGACTTGGCTTCATTCGATAGTTCATAACCTGTTATGACAGGTTATGGCAAACATGAGTGAGGCCATGACTAATTTCCGTACTGTTGAAGTGTCGCCGGTGCCGCTGTACACGCAGGTGAAGGAAAACCTGCGCGAACGCATCCTCGACGGCACCTACCCTGCCCACGCCAGGCTGCCCGCCGAGAGCGAATTAAGCACCATCTTTGGCGTCAGCCGCATCACCGTGCGGCAGGCCTTGAGCGACCTGCAAAAGGAAGGCGTGATCTTCAAGATACCGGGCAAAGGCACGTTCGTCGCCAAGCCCAAGGCTTTCCAGCAATTGACCCAGCTTGAAGGCTTTGGTGAAGCCATGAGCCGCATGGGCTATGAGATCTACAACCAGGTGACCAGCCACAAGACCATCGCCGCGCCGCCGCATGTGGCGCAGCAGTTGCAGGTGCCGCTGGGCGCCGAGGTCACCGAGATCAAGCGCATCCGCCACCTGAACCGCGAGCCGGTCTCACTGGAAGTGACTTATCTGGCGCAGGAGATCGGCGAACGCCTGGCGCGTGAAGACCTGGCCACACGCGACATTTTCCTGATCCTGGAAAACGACTACGGCATTGCGCTCGGCCGCGCCGACCTGCAAGTGGACGCCATTCTTGCCGACGAAACGCTGGCCCATGCGCTGCGCGTGGAGCAAGGCAGCGCGGTGCTGCGCATCGAGCGACTGACCCACCGCGCCGACGGCGCCCCACTCGATTTCGAATACCTGTACTTCCGCGGCGACGCTTTTCAGTACCGCCTGCAAATCAACCGCCGACCATAGGAACTGTCATGCAAACTCATACCCAGACTGTCGACGTGCTGGTGATCGGCGGCGGCACCGCCGGCCCGATGGCCGCCGCCAAGGCCAAGGAAGCCAATCCGCAGCTGCGCGTACTGCTGCTGGAAAAGGCCAACGTCAAGCGCAGCGGCGCCATTTCGATGGGCATGGATGGCCTGAACAACGCCATCGTGCCCGGCTTCGCCACGCCCGAGCAATACGTCAAGGAGATCACCACCGCCAACGACGGCATCGTCAACCAGAAAACCGTGATGGCCTACGCCGAGAACAGCTACGACATGATTCAGGAGCTGGACCGCTGGGGCGTGAAGTTTGAAAAAGACGAAACCGGCGACTACGCCATGCGCAAGGTGCACCACATGGGCACTTATGTGCTGCCTATGCCGGAAGGCCACGATATCAAGAAGGTGCTGTACCGCCGCCTGAAACGCCAGCGCGTCGAGATCACCAACCGCCTGGTCGCCACCCGCTTGCTGCTGGCGGAAGACGGCAGCATCGCCGGTGCGATGGCCTTCGATTGCCGCACCAGCGACTTCCACGTAATCCGCGCCAAGACCGTGGTGCTGGCCACCGGGGCCGCCGGGCGTCTCGGCCTGCCTGCTTCCGGCTACCTGTTCGGCACCTACGAAAACCCGACCAACGCGGGCGATGGCTACAGCATGGCGTATCACGCCGGCGCCGAGCTGTCGGGCATCGAGTGCTTCCAGATCAATCCACTGATCAAGGACTACAACGGCCCCGCATGCGCCTACGTCACCGGCCCGTTCGGCGGCTTCACTACCAATAACAAGGGCGAACGCTTTATCGAGTGCGATTACTGGAGCGGCCAGATGATGCAGGAGTTTTACAACGAGCTCCAGGGCGGCAACGGCCCGGTATTCCTCAAGCTCGATCACCTGGCCGAGGAAACCATCAGCACCATCGAGACCATCCTGCACACCAACGAACGCCCGAGCCGTGGGCGCTTCCATGCAGGACGCGGCACCGACTATCGCCAGCAAATGGTGGAGATGCACATCTCGGAAATCGGTTTATGCAGCGGCCACTCGGCATCCGGCGTATGGGTCAACGAGCGCGCCGAGACCACCGTTCCGGGACTGTACGCGGCCGGCGACCTGGCCTGCGTACCGCACAACTACATGCTGGGCGCTTTCGTCTACGGCAAGCTGGCCGGCGAAGCCGCCGCCGAGCGCTGTGCCGCCATCGAACTGCCGGCGCTGGATGAAGCGCAGGTTGAAACCGAACGTGCCCGCGTATGGGCTCCTTTGAACCGGCCGGACGGCCTGCCGCCATCGCAAGTGGAGTACAAACTGCGCCGAATGGTGAACGATTACCTGCAACCGCCCAAGGTCACACGCAAGATGGAAATCGGCTTGAGCCGCTTTGAAGCCATCCGCAATGACCTGGACCGCCTGGCCGCCACCAATCCGCATGAGTTGATGCGGGCGATGGAAGTGCACTTCATCCGCGATTGCGCCGAGATGGCCGCGCGCGCCTCGCTGTATCGCACCGAGAGCCGCTGGGGTCTGTATCACAACCGCATCGATCACCCACAGCGCAACGACGCCGACTGGCTTTGCCACGTGCAGGTGAAGAAGATCGACGGCAGCATGGAATGCTTCAAGCGTCCGCTGGAACCTTACATCATCGCCCTCGACGAGGAAGAAAAACAAGCCTACCAGCACCTGCGCATCGTGCGCGAAGCTGCATAAAAGGAGAACGCCATGCCCATCGCCCATACCCCCAGCAGCGTGCCGGTGCGCGTCAACGACGCGCTGTGCATCGCCGACAAAGGCTGCACCGTCTGTGTCGACGTCTGCCCGCTCGACGTGCTGGCCATCGATTTCAGCAAAGGCAAGGCTTACATGAAGTTTGACGAATGCTGGTACTGCATGCCCTGCGAAAAAGACTGCCCGACCGGCGCAGTAACGGTCGATATCCCTTATCTACTACGATGAATTGGAGATTTACTATGGCTCTGCAACATAAACTGTTAGTCCTGCTGGTATCCTCCCTTGCCTTGGGCGCGGCCAACGCCGAAACCATCCGCATCGCTATCGGCACGCAGGACACCACCATCAACTGCGCCACCGGCGGCCTGCTGATCCGAGAACTGAAGCTGCTGGAAAAATACCTGCCGCATGACGGCAAGTACAAGGACGTGCAATACGATATCCAGTGGAAGAACTTCACCTCCGGCGCCCCGCTGACCAATGAAATGGTGGCAGGCAAACTGGATCTCGGCTCGATGGCCGACTTCCCCGGCTCCTTCAACGGCGCGGCATTCGCCAAGGCCGGCAAGAAAAGCCTGTTCATCACCGTGTTGTCGGGCAGCGTGCAAGGCAGCGGCAATGGCATCGTGGTGCCGAAAGCTTCACCGGTGCAGTCGCTGTCGGAACTGAAAGGCAAGACCATCTCGGTGCCATTCGCCTCCACTGCCCACGGCATGCTGCTGCGCGCCATCAAGGCGCAAGGCTGGGAACTGGACAAGGACATTACAGTGGTAACGCAAGCGCCGGAAGTCGCCGGCTCTGCGCTGCAAGCCAACAAGATCGAAGCGCACGCCGACTTTGTGCCGTTCGCAGAACTGTTCCCGCACCGCGGCTTCGCCCGCAAGATCTTCGATGGCTCGCAAGCGCAAGCGCCTACGCTGCACGGCAGTCTGGTGGACTCGGACTACGCAAAAAAATATCCTGAGATCGTGACCGCCTTCCTGCGTGCGGCAATCGAAGCGGACCGCATCATCGCCGCCGAACCGGAAAAATACAGTGAGCTGATCGCCAAGGTGACCGGCATTGAAGCGGAAGTCGACTATCTGTTCCACGGCCCGCTCGGCCTGCAAACGCGCGACTTCACCTGGAAGCCGGAGTATCGTCAGGCGGTGAAAACCTCGATCGAAACGCTGCGCCTGATGAAGCGCACCGACAATGATCTCGACGTGAACGAATTCATTGACGACAGCTACATCCGCGCCGCCTTCAAGCAGGCCAACCTCGATTACGACGCCAGCCTGAAAAACTATGGCCGCCGTCCGCTGGTGGCCAAGGATGCCAGCACCGGCAAGCCGATCACCGACTTCTCGCGCCTGACGCAGGTGTGGGTGGCGGACGAACCGCTGGTGCGCCACTACGCCACGGCGGAAGCAGCCTTCGCTGCCGTGCGCAAGCTGGAAAAGGACGGCAAGAAGATCCGCGTGGTGTACGCGCATGACCGCAACAGCGGCCTGAAACTGTTCGCCTACGACGCCTGGTTCGTCAACGCCAAGGGCGAAACCAGCGCCTTCCTGTCCAAGGCTTCGGCCGACGCATGGGCCAAGCAGCGCGGCGGCACGGTGGTGAGCTACGCCGCAGCACTGGGCGCAACCGCCGACCGCAAACTGGCCAGCAAATAAAGAGGACGCCCATGAGTGCACTTCGTATCAATGGCAGCGAGGCGCTGCGCTGGGGCTTGCGGCTTGCATCGCTGGCGGCCTGCCTGCTGGCGTGGCAGTGGGCGGCGGCAGGCCGCATCAATCTCGGCCTGCTCACGTTCCAGAACGTGCCGCCGCCGAGCGAAGTGGCGCAAGCCGCGTGGGCGCTGCTGCATTCGCCGAAACTGGCGCAGCACCTGCAGGCCAGCCTGTGGCGGGTATTCAGCGGCTTTACGGTGGCGGCGCTGGCAGGCATCGCTCTCGGACTGGGCATCGGCCGCTGGAAGCGCTGGGAAGATGTGCTGATGCCGCCGCTGGAGATGCTGCGTCCCATTCCGGCCGTCGCCTGGATACCGCTGGCGATCCTGATGTTCCCGTCGTCGGAGATGTCGATGATCTTCATCACCTTCACCGGCGCGCTATTCCCGATTTTGCTCAACACCGTGCATGGCGTGGAGCAGATCGATCCGCGGCTGATCGCATCGGCACGCAGCCTCGGTGGCGGCTCGAGGGCGATTTTTCTTGAAGTGGTGCTGCCAGGCGCAGCGCCCAGCATCGTTACGGGCCTGTCCATCGGCATGGGCACGGCGTGGTTCTGCCTTGTGACGGCGGAGATGATTTCGGGGCAGTTCGGCATCGGCTATTACACATGGGCGTCGTACACGGTCCAGAACTACGCCGATATCGTGGTCGGCATGCTGGTGATCGGCGCGCTGGGCATGGGCAGCAGTATGCTGGTCAAGCGCGGTGGCCAGGCACTGATGCCATGGCATCAACAGGAGGACAAAACATGAGAGACGTGAACGAGGCTTATGGCCGCATCGCGATTGAGCAGTTGTCGCTGCGGGTCGGCGCGGGTGCGCAGGCATTTGAAGCGGTACAGGATGTATCGCTGACGGTGGCGCCGGGCGAATTCGTTTGCCTGCTGGGGCCTTCTGGCTGCGGCAAGTCCACGCTGCTGGGCGCACTGGCCGGGCACCTGCGGCCGAGCAAAGGCGGCATCACGGTGGATGGCGTTGCCGTCAACGGACCGCACGCCGAGCGCGGGCTGGTGTTCCAGCATCACACGCTGTTTCCGTGGCGGCGCGTGATTGACAACGTGGCGTTCGGACTGAAGATGCAGGGTGTGGGCCGCACCGAGCGGCACCGCCGCGCGCTTGAGTTGTTGCGCATGGTGGGTCTGCAGGACTTCGCCGGGCATTATCCGGCACAGCTGTCAGGCGGCATGAAACAGCGGGTGGAGATTGCACGGGTACTGATCAATCACCCGCGCGTGATGCTGATGGACGAGCCGTTTGGCGCGCTGGATGCGCAAACGCGCCTGATGATGCAGCAGCTGCTATTACAGTTGTGGGCCCAAATCCGCACCACCATCGTCTTCATCACGCACGATATCGATGAGGCGTTGTTCCTCGCCGACCGCATCCTGGTGATGAGCCCCCGGCCGGGCCGGATTATCGAAGAGATCAAGGTGGACTTTGCGCGTCCGCGCGACGCGTCGCTGGTCACGTCGGAGCACTTCACGCGGTTGAAGCGGCGCTGCCTGCAACTGCTGCAACCGGCGGCTGCGGAACTGCCGCTGGAGCGCCTGTCGCCATTGGGCGCGAAGCCTTCCGGCCAACTGCAATTCTCCATCTAAGGAAAGCATGAGCACTATTTTTGAAGAAGACATCGAACTGGCGGCATTCCGCGCACGTCTGGAAGATCCGGATAGCACGGTGCGGCGCATCGCCGTTCTTGATCTGGCAGACCGCGACGGCGACGAGCATGCGCCGCTGTTCGTCGCCGCACTGCGCGATAGCGATGCCGCGGTCCGCGCCGAAGCCGCGCGCGCACTGGAAGCATTTGAAAGCCTGGAAGGCGTGGCCGGACTGGTTGCCCTGCTGACCGACGAAGATGACGAAGTCCGCGCCGCTGCAGCGCATACACTAAGCGAATTAAAGCATGTGGAATCCGCCGCCGTGCTGCTGCCTCACGCCGCGCATCCGGACACCTTCGTGCGCATCGCCATATTGCGCGCCGTCCGTGAACTCCGCGCCCCCGGCAGCTACACGCCAGCGCTGGCAGCACTGAATGACGCTGATGCCGCCGTGCGCCGCGAAGCCGTCGCGGTGCTGGGTTACCTGAAGCAGCCCGGCGCGCTGCCCGCCCTTACTGGCCTCGTCAGCCATGACCCGGACGCCGAAGTCCGCCGCGCCGCCGCCGGCGCCCTCGCCTACGCCACTGCCGGTCAGGCCTCAGGCGCCCTCGCCGCGCTGCTTGATGGTTTGCGCGACAGTGCCTGGCAAGTCCGCGAGGAAGCTGCGACCACCTTAGGCAAGCTCGCCCTGCCACCCGCCGGCGCACAACAAGCCGGCGCGGCACTGATCGCCTCTCTGGACGACGCTTATTGGCAGGTCCGCCTGCGCGCAGCGCGCAGTCTCGGGCGCCTGCGCCACGCGCCCGCACTGGAAGCCTTGGTGGCCGCGCTCACCCACACCATCAGCAATCTCCGCAAGGAGTCCGCGCTGGCGTTGGGCGAATTGGGCAACGCTGCCGCCATTCCGGCACTGACAGTAGCAGCGGATGACAGCGATCCCGAGGTCCGCAAATCCGCCCGCCTGGCGCTGGTGCAAATACAGGGTGGACAACGATGAACGGCTACCCGCGAGAAATCGTCAATAACCGGCAAGGCCGCGTGCTGGATATCGTCTGGGATGATGGCTCGGCGCAGCAGCTGCCGCATGCCACGCTGCGCGCGCAATGCAAATGCACTGTATGTCAGTCCAACCGCCTGCTGGGCGTCTCCCAGCCAGCCGCCGATGTGCACATAGACGACATTCGCCAGATCGGCGTCTATGGCGTACAGCTGGTGTTCAGCGACGGCCATGAACGCGGCATCTACCCGTGGCCCTATTTGCGCGAGTTGTCCTGACAAGCAGGTTTGCCGCCGGCAGCCAGCCCGCGCACAGCTGCCGAAATGTCCGCGCCAACGCGTGCGACCGCGCGGCGGTGGCCTGCGACCAGTTCGTCATAGCCGGCGCCCACGGTTTCCTGCGCCACGCTGCGGCAGGTCAGCACTTGCGGACTGCCGACCAGGCGCACGCTCCACACGGCGTCGATCAGCGCATATTGGCCCGGCGCGGATTCAAAGCGCTGCACGTTGGTGCTGATGCGGTAGACCGGCGCCTTGTCCGGCGTCGGCGTGCGGAACACGTCGATGGTGCCCAACTCGCCCGATATCGATAGCGACAGCGCTTGCCCGATTTCCGAGGACGGCGGCGAGACCCAGCGTTCCTGCTCCAGCAGGTCGACGCGGCCGGCGCCGGTGGTCACCACCAGCTGGCTGCGCGCGACCTGCTGCGGCACGCTCACCGCCGGCAGCTCGATGTAGTAGGCCGGCGTAGCTTGCGTGGCCTGCGGCGCGCCCATGCCGGAGCTCAGGCTGTAGAAGTGTTCCGGCGGCGCGCTCGCGCAGCCAGCCAATAACACTGCGGCGGCGGACAAGATCATGCGCATCATTTCTGCTCTCCTTTTTGCTTGCCACGTATGAGCGATTCCGGATGCCGCTCAAGATAATCCGACAGCGCGTTCAGCGACTGCAAGGTCTGCGTCAGCTGCTGCAAGGCTTCGCGCAGGTCGGACTGCACCGGCGAATCCTTTTGCAGTAACTGGTCCGCCTGGTTGAAGGTCTTGCGCGCCGCCGCCAGCGTGCCGGTCATCTCCGGCACCACTTGCCCATCCAGCTGCTTCATCAGCGCATCGACACTCTTCAAGGTATCGCGCAGGTTGTTGCCGATGTCCTCGAACGGCACCTTGTCCAGCTTGCGCGCGATGCTCGAAATCTGCGTCTGCAATTCATCCAGGCTGTTAGGCACGGTCGGTACCTCCGGCACTTCCGCCGTGAGATCCACCTTGGCCGGCGCCGCGTTGGGGAAGAAATCCAGCGCCACATATAGCTGTCCGGTCAGCAGGTTCCCGGTGCGCAGCTGGCCGCGCAAGCCACGCGCCACCAGCCGTTCCAGCACCTGCGGCCCGGCGTTTCGTTCCTGGTCATTGGCGATGGTCTGCGCAAAGCTGCGGCCCAGCCGCGCCGGATACATGTCCACCGTGACCGGCATGCGGAAGCTCTTCTTCACCGGGTCGAACTCCACGCCGACCGAACGCACCTCGCCCATCACGATACCGCGAAAGTCCACCGGCGCGCCCGGCGACAGGCCACGCAGCGACTGGTCGAAATACAGCACGGTGGTAATCGGCACGCCATCGGGCTCGCGCATTGCGCTGTCGCGGTCCGCCGCCAGCAAGAACTCGCTGCTGCCCGGCGCTACGCTGGCCGGTTTCTGTCCGCTCATCGACTCGAACGATATACCGCCAACCAGCACAGCCGCCAGCGATTGCGTGTTGACCTTGAAGCCGCTGGAATCCAGCCGCACATCGACGCCGCTGGCATGCCACCAGCGCGTGTTCTTGCCCACGTACTGGTCATAAGGAGCGCTGACGAACACCGACATTTTCACTCCGCGTCCCTGGTCTTCGAGATCGAAGCCCGTTACCTGCCCCACCTGAATGCGGCGATAGAAAATCGGCGAGCCGACGTCGATGGAACCGAGCGTATCACCGTGCAGCAGATAGCTGGTGCCCTTCTCGTCGCGCGTCACCTGCGGCGGCTTCTCCAGCCCGGTGAACTCGCTGCGCGTTTCCTCCGACTTGCCGGCATCGACGCCGATGTAAGCGCCGGACAGCAGCGTATTCAGTCCCGACACCCCGCTCGCGCCGACGCGCGGCTTGACCACCCAGAAGCGCGTATCGGCCGCCGTGAAGCGCTTGGCTTCCTTGCTCATGTCGATGGTGACCAGCACGCGCGACAAATCCCGCGCCAGCGATATCGAGCGCACCAGTCCAATATCCACATCCTTGTATTTGACCTTGGTCTTGCCCGGCTCCAGCCCGTCCGCGCTGCGGAAGCTGACCGTCACGGTCGGCCCCTGGTCCAGAACCGACTTGACCACCAGCGTCAATCCGATCAAGGCCGCCAGCAAGGGAATCAGCCACACCAGCGACGGCAGCCAGCGGCTGGCCTTTTCCACCGCCGGTTCGGGCAGCGGTAGCGGCTCTCGGCCGCTCTCGTTTTCAGACATGCTTCTCTCCATGAGATTCGACAGGATCCCAGATCAGGCGGGGATCGAACTGCATCGCGGCGATCATGGTCAGCACCACCACCGCACAAAACGCCATCGCGCCCGGACCGGCGGTAATCACCGCCAGCGACTGGAAGCGCACCAGCGCCACCGTCAGCGTAATCACGAAAATATCGAGCATCGACCAGCGGCCGACAAACTCCACGATCCGGTACAACACCGTGCGCTGCATCGGCCGCCAGCGCGAGCGGCGCTGCGCGGTCCACGCCAACAAGGCCAGCGCCGCCAGTTTCAGCACCGGCACCACGATGCTGGCAATGAAGATGATGGCCGCCAGCGCCGGCGAACCGCTGGTCCAGAAGAACACCACGCCGCTGATGATGGTGTCATCCTCCTTGCCGAACAGGGAGTGGGTGTACATCACCGGCAGCAGGTTGGCGGGAATGTAGAGGATCGTCGCCGCCAGCAGGAAGGCCCAGGTTCGGCCCACACTATCGGGATGGCGGCGATGCAGCCGCGTGCCGCAGCGCGCGCAATGCGGAAGATGCGCCGGCTCCACCAGCCCGCAGCTATGGCAGGCCAGCAGCGGCGCATTCGCGTCGCGAACCACCTGCTGCGCCGGGCGGCGCGGCCCCGGCAAATGCTCGCCGATATTCCACAGAATCCTGGGATCGAAGGACACCACGATGGCCAGCATCAGCGTCAGCGCGCCAAACGCAAACAGGCCAGGCTGCACCACCACCTGGGCCAGGCTGGTCATCTTCACGATGGTGATGAGGATGCCGATCATCAGCACCTCCGTCATGCCCCAGCGCCGCGCCATGCCGACCGCGCGCAGCAAATGATCGAAGCCCGGCGGCCGCTGCCCGCCGCGCAGCGACAAAGTCACGTACAGCAAGGCACCCAGCTCCACCGCCGGCAGCAGGATGGTGAACAGGAATACCACCGCCGCCACCAGCTGCATCTGCTCCGTCCACAGCACGCGGATCGCGCCCAGCAGCGTGGCGCTGCTGCTGTAGCCGCCCACTTCCAGTTCGACGATGGGGAAAAACTGCGCAATCAAAAAGGTGAAGACGGCGCCCAGCGTGATGGCCGCCATGCGGCTGGCGTCGGAGTGGATGCCGCGATACAGGACCGAGCGGCAACGCACGCAGCGCGCCTTTTCGCGCGGGCGTACCGGGCGGCGCCGATGCAGCACGCCGCAATCGTGGCAACTGATTAAATCGTATCGATGCACGGGCGGAATCATGTTGTAGTCCAACCGGCATCATACGTCATTCCGGTGCTACCATATGGGCAATTCGCCAAGGAGACAGCCAGTGCCCGTTCGTCCCAGCCATGCCCTCGCCGCGTTACTCATCTGCTGCACTGCGCAGGCCCAAGGCCCGGACACGCTGATCTTCGGCACCACCCACGCAAGCGGCTCCGCCGCCTACAACTACGCCGTCGAATACCTGCAGGACCTGTGCGCCGAAATCCACCAGCGCTGCCAGCTGCAAAGCCTTCCCGGACGGCGCGGTGCAGCCATGCTGGCCGACGGCAGCATCGCCGGTGAACTGGGTCGTGTGAAGGAATACAAGGAGCTTCATCCGGAATATCAGCGCGTGGAAGAGCCTTTCATCATCCTGCGCATCTACATGTTCACCCGCGCCAACCGGCCCGAGGTCAATAGCTGGGATGAAGTCGAGCGCAAGGTACGCACGGTCAGCTATCAGCGCGGCGTCTACTACTACCAGAAACGGCTGGAGGCGCTCAAGCCGGCGGTGCAGCCGCATGATGTGCAAACGGTGACGGCCTGTTTGCAGATGGTACTGAATGGGCGCGACCAGGCTTGCGTGTTCGATGACGGCGCCCTCGCACCGGAAGCGCGCGCATTGCTGCCGCAGGGGCGCCTCGGCAAGCCGCTGAATGAACTGCCGCTGCACCTCTACCTCGGCAAGGACTATGCCGTCATGGAGCCGGCCATTACCGGGGCAGTCAAGCGCCTGAACGCACAGGGCCTGAGGACGCGGCTACACAAGAAGTACTTTATTTCGCCTTGACGCTGGACGGCAGGTCCACGAAGTCCTCGGTCTTTTCCAGCAGCTGCCAGGTGGCCATCAGCGCCGGCGGCGGCGCAATCAGCTTGCGCGCGCCGAGATCGAGCCAGCCGCCGGTGCTGTTCACGCGCGCGGCCAGCTTGCCGTCCGGGCGGATGATGTCCGAGCGCAGGATCCAGCGGCTGCCGTCTTCCGCCAGCCCGGCCAGCGACAGGGTGACGGTGATTTCCTCCAGCAGCAGCACTTCCTTGACGTAGCCGATTTCGTCCTTCATCACCACCGGGCCGATATTCAGGCGCATGAATTCACTCATGGGGAAGCCATGCTCGGACAGGAACAGCATGCGCACGTCGCCCGACTTATCGAGGAAGGCGGTGTTGCGCATATGGCTGTTGAAGTCCATGTCTCCCCAGCCGGCCATCAGCTTTTTCGAATACATTTTACGCTCCAAGGAAATCGTACAAGGTGCATGCTACCACCTTCGTCGCCTTGCGCAGATCTTCGAGGTTGAGACGCTCATCGGCTTTCTTGGCGTTGGACTCGGGCACGGTGCGTGGACCGGCGCCGTATAGCACTGCGGGGATGCCGTGTTCGCCGTACAGGCGCGCGTCCGCATACAGCGGCGTGCCTTGCGCCGGAATCTTCTCGCCGATGAAAGTCTCGGCGTTCTGCTGGATGCTGGCCACCAGCTTTTCCGTGCCGGGGCGTTCACGCAGCGCGTGCGACAACAGCAGGCGCTTAATCTCCAGCGTGATGCCCGGCACGCCCTGCACTGCGCTCTCGATCAGCGCGCGCACCTGCGCTTCTACTTCCGCCGGATCTTCTTCCGGGATCATGCGGCGGTCCATCTTCAGCGTGACTTTGCCCGGCACTACGTTGGTGTTGGTGCCGCCGTCGATGCGGCCCACCAGCATGGTCGGCGAGTCGATGCCGGCGATTTTCGATTTGATCTTTTTCAGTTCCGGCAGCTGGCCATAGATCGCATTCAGGATGCGCGTGGCCGCCTGCAATGCATCATGGCCTGTCTCCGGCATGGCGCCGTGGCCGGACTTACCGTGCACCGTAATCTCCAGCTGCAGGCAGGCGTTGTGCGCGGTGACGATGTTGTAGCTGAAACCCGCCGCGATCACGTAATCGGGCTTGGTCAGCTTTTGCTCCAGCAGCCAGCCCGGCCCGAGCAGGCCGCCGAATTCCTCGTCGTAGGTAAAGTGCAGTTCCAGTCCGCCTTTCAACGGAACGCCCAGCGCCTCCAGCGCGCGTACCGCGAAGATGTAGGTGGCGAAGTCGCACTTGGACACCGCCGCAGCGCGCCCGTAGATAAAGCCGTTATCGACCACGCCGCCGTACGGCGGATAGGTCCAGTTGTCACCCGGCGGCACCACGTCGCCGTGCGCGTTCAGCGCCACGGTCGGACCGCCCGCCGCGTAAGGACGGCGCACGATCAGGTTGGTGATGCTCTCCATGCCGTAGTCGCGCACGGTCTGTTCGGGCACCGCGTGCTTCTCGGCAGTCCAGCCGTATGCCTTGACCAGGTCCGCCACCACGTCCGCATGCGGCGCGTTGTTGCCCGGCGGTGTATCGGTCGGCACGCGCAGCAGTTGCTGCAGCACGCCGACTTCTTCATCAAAGTGCGCGTCGATCCACTGCGCCAGTTTTTCCTTGCTCATGTCATTTCCTTTACTTGGCGCCCGATACGTACCACGCAGCGATCTGCGCGCGCTCGGCGTCGGTCATATTGGTCAGGTTAGCCAGCGGCATGGCCTTGGTCTGTACCACCTGCTTGTAGATTTTTTCTGCGTTCTGGTGGATCTGGTCCGCTGTATCGAAGGCGACGCCCAGCGGCGCAGCAGCGAAGCCGGGCTGCGTTGGATGCGCGGCATGGCACGCCAGGCAACGTGCATCGATCACCGCTTTCACCTTGGCGAATTCCGCCGCCGGATCGGCAGCCGCCACTACCGGCGCCGGCTTCGGCGGCGCAATCGCCACCGCCACGGCAGCCAGCAATGCCACGCCGATGGCAGGATAGCGCCATTCCACGCGGCCCTTGTGGCGCAGATTGAAGAAGTGGCGAATGAACACACCGGCCGCCATGATGAAGGCCAGCACCAGCCACGCATGATCATTCCGGTAGGTCATCGCATAGTGGTTGCTGATCATGATGAACAGCACCGGCAACGTGAAGTAGTTATTGTGCACGCTGCGCTGCTTGGCCTTCTGGCCGTGCACCGGGTCCGGCATGCGGCCGGCAGACATGGCTTCCACCATCTTGCGCTGGCCAGGAATAATCAGCATCAGCACATTGCCGACCATGATGGTGCCGATGAGCGCACCGATGTGGATATAAGCCGCGCGCCCACTGAGCACGTGGGTCAAGCCATACGCCGCGCCAACGATCAGCGCGAAGATCACCACGCCAAACGCCGCATCGTGCTTGCCCAGCGGGGAGCGGCACAGCAGGTCGTACACGGTCCAGCCGATGACCAGCGTGCCGATACCGATGCCCACGGCCTGCAGGCTGGTGAGGTCCGCCACCGATTTGTCGATCATCATCGCCTGCGCGTTGAAGTAGTAGGCGATGGTCAGCAGCGCGATGCCGGACAGCCAGGTGGAGTAGGCTTCCCATTTAAACCAGTGCAGCTCTTTGGGCAGCTCGGCCGGCGCCACCAGATATTTTTGCGGGTTGTAGAAACCGCCGCCATGCACGGCCCACAATTCGCCCGACACGCCCTTCCTGGCCAGCTCCGATCCCGGCGCCGGCGGACGGATCGAATTGTCCAGCCACACAAAGTAGAACGAGGCGCCTATCCATGCGATGCCGGTAATGATATGCAGCCAGCGCACAAGCAGATTGGCCCATTCAAGGCCGTACGGGATCAGATATTCCATGTATTTTTATCGGGTTAAGGATGTGGCTAATTTACAGAAGATAAACGGATTTGATTCCTGCTACATGAACATTAGAGTATATTAGACATATTCGATCCCGTATAACGTTAGCCTGCTCATGTCCGCCTTGCCGCAACACCTGGACCTCCACCTGATCCGCATTCTCTACCTGCTGCTGGTCGAGAAAAATGTCTCCCGCGTCGCCCTGAAGTTGAATCAGCCGCAGCCCTCCATCTCCGCTTCGCTGCGCAAGCTGCGCGAGCTGACCGGCGATCCGCTGCTGGTGCGCGGCGCACGCGGCATGGTACCGACCCAGCATGGTGAAAGCCTGCTTGCACCAGCAAAGCGCATTCTCGACGAAACCGAGAACCTGTTCTTGAAGAAGGCACCTTTCGTGCCACAGGAAGAAGCGCGCACCTTCCACGTCGCCGCGCCGGATTATCTGGACAGCCAGTTCCTGCCGAATCTTGTCGCGCTGCTGCGCCGCGGCTCGCCCAACAGCCGCGTGAAGATCCATGGCCTCGGTCCGGGCGTGGACTACGTTCGCCTGTTGTCGGACGGCGACATGGACCTGGTCATCGCCAACTGGGATGAACCGCCTGAACACCTGCACATGTCCAAGCTGTTCGAAGATCCCATCATCTGCGTGATGCGCGCCGACTGTCCGTACGCGCTGCGCACCGCCAGCGACAAGATGACGATGGACGACTACCTCACGCTGCCGCACGTGGCGCCGACGCAGATCCTGCCCGGCTACCACGGCGTGATCGACGACTACCTTGAACGTCAGGGCCTGCAGCGTAACGTGATGGTGGAATCGGCCTACTTCGGCCTGATCCCCAACATGCTGGCGCAGACCGACCTGGTGCTGACCACCGGCAGCCAGTTCGTGCGCCATTATGAAAAGCAGATGCCGCTGAAAACCTACACGGTGCCGATCAAGTTCCCGGCGATGCGCTTCTACCAGCTGTGGCACGAACGCGTACACCAGGCACCGGAGCACAAATGGCTGCGGGAACAGGTGGCGGCGGCGGCAAAGTCGCTGTCGCAGAAGTAAGCGCAGTCTTATAAAGCTTAGGCCATACCGCATATATCGCGGCGTCGCCGGCACGATATGATGGAAGCTATGATGACCACACTCTCCGACCTCAATAGCTGCGACACCGCCACCTTCATCGACCGCCTGCGCGGCATCTACGAGCACTCGCCGTGGATACCGGAACGCGCCGCCGCACAGCGCCCCTTCGCCAACGAGACCGCGCTGAAGCTGGCCTTGCAGTCCGTGGTCAGCGCAGCGACGCTGGACGAGCAACTGGGCCTGATCCGCGCCCACCCCGAACTGGCGGGCAAGGCCGCCGTCGCCGGCCAGCTCACCGCCGAGTCGACCAATGAACAATCCACGTCAGGCCTGCACCTTTGCAGTGCAGAGGAATTCGCCACGCTGCACCAGCTGAATGCGGACTACAACACCAGGTTCGGATTCCCCTTCATCCTCGCCGTCAAGGGCCCAACCGGGCAAGGACTGACGCGGCAAGCCATCATCGCCACCTTCAAGCGCCGCCTGAAGAATCAGCGCGCCGACGAAATCGCCGAGTGCCTGCGCCAGATCAAGCGCATCGCCGAGATCCGCCTCAACGACCTGCTGTCGTTGCAGCTGGAATTCGGCCCGGCCATCATGCAATGGAGCGAAGAACTGGCCGCGTGGAGCGACGACAGCGAAGCCCTCACCTGCGCCTACATGACGCCGGCCCATCGCCAGACCGCCGCCCAGCTGCTGGAGTGGATGCGTGCCGCAGGCATGGACGCGCACATCGATGCCGTCGGCAATGTAGTCGGCGTGTATCGCTCGGATGCACCGAACGCCAAAACGCTGATGACCGGCTCGCATTACGATACCGTGCGCAATGGCGGCAAGTACGACGGCCGCCTCGGCATCCTGTTGCCGATTGCACTGGTGCGCCACCTGCACCAGCGCGGCGAAAAGCTGCCATTCAACTTTGAGATCGTCGGCTTCGCGGAAGAAGAAGGTGTGCGCTTCAAGAGCACCTTCCTCGGCAGCACCGCCGTCACCGGCCGCTTCGACCTGTCGCTGCTGGACCAGACCGACGCCGATGGCATCAGCATGCGCGATGCACTGCTGGCCGCCGGCCATGACGTGACGCGCATTCCGGCCATCGCCCGCAACCCGGCCGACCTGCTGGGCTTTGTGGAAGTCCACATCGAACAAGGCCCGGTGCTGCTGGAACGCGACCTGGCGCTGGGCGTGGTGACCGCTATCGCCGGCAGCTCGCGTTATCTGGTCGACCTCATCGGCCTGGCCAGCCACGCCGGCACTACACCGATGAGCATGCGCAAAGATGCTGCCGCGGCAGCGGCGGAAATCGTGCTGCTGGTCGAACAGCGCTGCGCGCAAGCTGAATCGCTGGTCGGCACCGTCGGCCAGTTGCAAGTGCCAGGCGGTTCGGTCAACGTGATTCCGGGCGCATGCAAACTCTCGCTCGATATCCGCGCCGCCGACGATGCGGTGCGTCTCGCCGCCGTGAAGGACGTCCTGGATGGCATCGCCGCCATCTGCGCGCGCCGCCAAGTGGAATTCAGCCTGCAGCAAATCGTCGACGCCAAGGCCGCGCCATGCGCGCCGCGCCTGATGCAGCAATTCGGCGACGCCATCGAACGCGCCGGCCTGCCGCGCTACGACCTGCTGTCCGGTGCGGGCCACGACGCGATGGCGATGGCCGCCATCACCGACGTCGCCATGCTGTTCACCCGCTGCGGCAACGGCGGCATCAGCCACAACCCGCTGGAAACCATGACCGCCGACGACGCCGACATCGCCGCCCGCGTGCTGCTGGACTTCCTGCGTAGTTATCGCGACTAATTAAACGGTCAGCTCGCGCAACGCCGCCACCACCTGCGCAATGACCGGCGCCCAGCCGCCACCGCGCGGTTGGCGGAACAGGCGCATGCCCGGATACCACGGCGTGTCGTCGCGGTCCTTCAGCCAGCGCCAGTCGCAGCGATAGTCGGGCAGTAGCAGCCAGCATGGCTTGCCCATCGCGCCGGCCAGGTGGGCCACTGCCGTATCGACGCTGATGACGAGATCCAGGTTGGCGATGACGGCGGCGGTGTCGGCAAAGTCGGCGAACTGGGAACCAAGCGGATGGAGCGACATGCCGGCCGGCGGCAGCAAAGCTTCCGCTTCGCCCGCCCCCTTCTGCAGGCTGACGAAATGTGCTTGCACCGCAGCGAGCGGCGCGAGCGTCATCAGCGATGGCAACGAGCGGTCTGCGTCGTTCTCGAAATTGCCATTGCCACGCCACGCCAGGCCAACTCGCAAGCCTTGCTGCGGCAACCTCGCACGCCAATGCGCAACCTGCTCCGGCTCCGCGTGCAGATACGGCACGGCGGCTGGTATGGTGCTCATCTCCGTGCCGAACAATCCCGGCAAACGCATGGGCCGCGTCCAATAATCCGAGCCGCCCGGCAGCGTTTCCCCCAGCGCGTACACATGGTCCACGCCGGGCAGCGTGGCAAACAATCTTTGCAAGGCCGGATGACATACGACCGACACGGCGGCGCCGCGCTCCTTGAGCAGCGCGGCATAGCGGCAGAAGTGGATCATGTCGCCGTGCCCCGCTTCCAGTCCGAGCACGATGGACTTGCCGTCCAATGGCTCGCCCTCCCAGAACGGACAATCGAACGACAAGGGGAACCGGTCGAACTGCCAGCGCGCGTCCAGCATGCGCCAGCCCTCGCCAAAGCGCGCCTGCCACAGCAGCAGGTAACTGAGATTGAACTCCGCGCGTGCATGCCCTGGCTCCAACGCCAGCGCGCGCCGATAGCATTGCTCGCTTTCTTCCTCACGATGCGTGCACGCCAGCAGCACGCCCAACTGGCTCCATGCCGATGGCGAATCCTCCGCCAATGCCACTGCCGCCCGCATCGCCGTTTCCGACTCTGCAAAGCGCTTTTCCTTCAACAGCAGCGCACCCAGATTCTGATGCAGCTGCGCGTGATCCGGCATCAACGCAATCGCCTGCCGGTAGTGAAACTCCGCCTCCGCTGCCGCGCCCTGCTGCTCTTTCAAATAACCGAGATTCGCCCGCGCCGCCGCATGCCACGGCTGCAGTTCCAGAGCGCGCAGATAGCAAGCCTCCGCCGCCGAGAAGTCGCCGGCGGCCATGTGGTGATTTGCATCGAGGTAGGCTTGCTGCGGATCGTTTTGCATCATCACATGTGGAACCTGATTTTTTCGAGAAGACAGGTTTTCTCAGCACTGCCATCGGACCGCATCTTCAGCACACCGGCATAGCCATCCTTACCAATTAAACCTTCAGTGACCGCCAGATAGGTGATGCCATGAAAACGGAATGGCTTCAAATTGGTGTAGCGCTCCCTGAAAACGACCTTGTCCTTGATCCCACCATCGCGCATCGCGATATTGTAGTCAGGGGTCCCTTTTCCAAAACCAGCGCAGTGATCGAGGCTCGCATGCCGATTCCCGATCTGGCAAGGCAGCGCCATCGCGCGCTCCAAAGGATTGCTTGGCACATCCAGTGCCTTCCGGGAGCGCCCGTACTGAACCAGAAGGTGCTCTCCAATCATATAGTTGGTGGAGTAATGGTGCGAGTAAACCCTGTCCAGCTTACCGTCGTTATTCAGATCGAATATACCGACGCGGTAGCCATAAAAATCCTCCGCTACTTCTCTTTCATTCTCCTGCGATTCAAACCATCGCAACCTTCCGGGGCCATCAGCGCCGTAGTTAAATACAGTGAACTCCTTGCGCAGCGCACTTTGTACCTCACGGCAGACCTGGTCTTTTCCATAATGGATAACCACATCGCCAGCGACAGGCGCTTTGCTTCCTGCTGGACGGTATTCGACTTCATCGATTGGATATCGTTTCAGATCGGGTAAATCAATGCACACAGAGAGTTCAGGCACACCCTCTTTCTTCCATGTCGTATGACACTTCTCGACGCTAGGATACTTAGCACCCGATATTTTAAAACTAACGGCTGGCTCTTTGTCTTGCTTGCAGTAGCCGGCAAACCATTCGGTTGCTACCTTGCGGCGGTTAATCCACAGAGACATGGTGGCGGCAGGATCGCCGCCGCACATGCCCGGACCGCCTGTGCCAACATCTACCTTGAGCCGCACCTGTAAACCGGATGGGAACACGCAGTCGCCGGTATCGCGCTCCCCAATCACTTGCGTATTCTCTTCGGATTTACCATGCCTGAATTTTTGAGCATGCGCTTTTTCACCCTTGCGTTCCGGCCCCCACGCAACAGTGACCACTTCACTTTCAGCAAACGAATAATGGGTGTAGCTACATGTCACTGCCAGCGCATTCGTATCATCCCATGCCAGTACCGTCGTCGGTAAAAGACATAACATCACCAATACGTACTTAAACATTCATTCCCTTCAGCGAGATAGGAAAAATTCCAGCTGGTCTTCCGGCAGCGGCTTGCTGTACAAGTAGCCCTGATAATAATGGCATCCTTCAGCGATCACAAATGCCAGCTGCTCCGGCGTCTCAACGCCTTCGGCCAGCACCGACATGCCCAGCGTTTTTCCCAGCGCGACGATCATGCGCACGATGGCGGCGCCGTGGCCTTCCTTCAGCGCGTCCCAGATGAAGGAGCGGTCGATCTTCAGCTGCGACAAAGGCAACCGGTGCAGGTAGGACAGCGACGAGTAGCCGGTGCCGAAATCGTCCAGCGCAAAGCGCACGCCCACCTCGCGCAGGCGCTGCATCTTCTGGATAGTGCCTTCAACGTCAGTGAGCAGCAGGCTTTCCGTCAGCTCCAGCCGCAGGCGCTCCGGCCGCGCGCCGGTTTGCTTGAGCACTGCCAAAACTTGTTCAACGAAATCCGGCCGGTGGAATTGCGTGGCGCTGACGTTAACCGACATGTCCAGCTGCGCCGTGCATTTATCGCCAGCCCAGCGGGCCAGCACGTGACAGGCTTGCGTCATCACCCAGCAGCCGAGATGCAGGATCATGTTGGTCTCTTCCGCCACCGGAATGAATTCCGCCGGCGGCACCATGCCGCGCTGCGGATGACGCCAGCGCACCAGCGCTTCCACGCCGGACAGGGTGCCATCGATAGATGCCAGCGGCTGGTAATTCAGCTCGAACTCCTCGTTGGTCAACGCGCGCCGCATGTCCGCTTCCAGCACCGCGCGCGCCGAGACACTGGCCTCCATCGCCGGATCGAAGAAGGCGACGTTATTGCGGCCGGCCGCCTTGGCCTGATACATCGCCAGGTCGGCACGCTTCAACACTTCGTCGATGGTCAATCGCTCGCGGCCAAACAGCGCCACACCGATACTCGGCGTGCTGTAATGCTCCATGCCGTCCACGACAAACGGCGCATGGAACGCCTGCAGCAGCTTGGCCGCGATATCGCGCGCCACCGCCGCGGCATCGGTGCCAAGATCTTCCAGCAGCACTACGAATTCATCACCGCCGAAGCGCGCCACGGTATCGCAGCTGCGCACGGCGCTGTCCAGGCGGTCCGCCACTTGCTGCAGCAGCATATCGCCCTTGTCATGTCCGCGCGTGTCGTTGATGCTCTTGAAGTGATCGAGGTCGATGAACAGCGTGGCGCCGGGACGGCCGGTACGCTGGCCCAGCGCCAGCGCGTGCTCAAGGCGGTCCAGCAATAGCCGGCGGTTCGGCAGGCCGGTCAGCTTGTCGTAGAAGGCCATGCGGTGGATCTCGGCCTCCTGCGCTTTACGCTCGCTGATGTCGCGGAAGTAGATGGTCAGCCCTTCTTCGGAAGGATAGGCGCGGATCTCGGTCCACAAGTCGAGCGGCGCGTAGTGTTCTTCAAACGATACCGGCTGGTTGGTTCTCACCGCCTCGTGATAGGCGCGATAGTAAGGGCCGCCGACCGCTTCGGGGAACACGTCCCACAGGCGGCGCCCCAGCACTTCTTCGCGCACGACTTTGGTCAGGCGCTCGGCGTTGCCGTTCATGTAGCGGATTTCCCAACCATGCCCCAGGATCAGGACCGCATCGGAGATGCTTTCCAGCGTGGCGGTCAGGCAGGCCGCCTGCAGTGCTTCGGTATGAGACTTCAGAGGCTCTTGCATGATGAAAGCGGCCGCGATCTGATATGAGGCTACCAGTATGCTCCCCGGCCGCTTTCCGGTCAAACAATGCGGGCCCGCTCCAGCATGGCGTGCAGCAGGACGTTGCATCCCGCTTCAAGATGTTCGGCCTTGGCATCTTCGATTTCGTTATGGCTGATGCCATCCTTGCATGGCACGAAGATCATCCCCGCCGGCGCGAGACGCGCGGCGTAGATCGCATCGTGGCCGGCGCCGGACACCACGTCCATGGTCGAATATCCCAGCTTGGCGGTGGCGCTGCGCACGGCGTCCACGCACTCCGGATGGAACGGGCATGGCGGATAGTAGGACACGCGTTCGATAGAAATCTTCAGGCCCGTCTCGCTGCGCGTTTTGTCGATGAAGGCCAGCATCTCTTCGTGCATGGTGTTGAGCAGTTCATCGTTCACGTTGCGCAGGTCGATGCTGAATTTGACTTCGCCCGGAATCACGTTGCGGCTGTTGGGGAATACCTGCACCATGCCGACCGTACCACGTCCGTATGGCGGATAGCGATTGGCGATGGCCACCACTTCCTGCATGATCTTCGTCGACACTTGCAGCGCGTCCTTGCGCAGTCCCATGGGCGTTGGACCGGCGTGGGCCTCCATGCCGGTCACCACGCAGTCGTACCACGAGAGGCCCATCACCGCAGGCACCACGCCGATGACCTTGTCGGCGTCCTCCAGCACCGGGCCTTGTTCGATGTGCGTTTCGAAGTAAGCGCCGATAGGATGGTCGCCAGGTACCTGCGTGCCTCTGTAGCCGATGCGTTCCAGTTCGTCGCCGACCGACTTGCCTTCGACGTCGCGGGCCGCGTAGGCCGTCTCCAGCGAGAACGCGCCGCAGAACACGCCGGAACCCATCATCACCGGCACGAAGCGCGAACCTTCCTCGTTGGTCCAGAAGGCGACTTCAATCGGTGCTTCGGTTTTGATTTTCAAATCGTTCAGCGTGCGCACCACTTCAAGGCCGGCCAGCACGCCGTAGTTGCCATCGAACTTGCCGCCGGTCGGCTGGGTGTCGATATGGCTGCCGGTCATTACCGGCGGCAGCGCATTGTTCGCGCCGTCGCGGCGCATGAAGACGTTGCCGATCTGGTCGATCGTGATCGACATGCCGGCTTCCTTGCCCCAGCTGACCACCAGGTCGCGCCCCTGTTTGTCGAGATCCGTCAACGCCAGGCGCTTGACGCCGCCCTTGTCCGTCGCGCCGATTTTCGCCAGTTCCATCAGCGATGCCCACAGGCGGTCACCATTAATTTTCATTTGAGGCTCCTTAACGCGCCGACGTTGTCTTGAACGCCGGGCGATTGATATAACGGCCGGCGCCTTCCTGCGCCATCAACACGCCGCGATGGAACACGACGTTACCTGCGGCCAGCGTGGTGCTCGGGATGCCGCGCACGGTGCGGCCTTCGAAGACATTGAAGCCGCCTTTTGCAAACTGGGTCAGTGCGGAGATGGTACGCGTGGCTTCCGGATCCCACACCACAATGTCGGCATCCGAACCGGCCGCAATCACGCCCTTGCGCGGATAGATGTTGAAGATTTGTGCCGCGTTGGTGGACGTCACCTTGACGAACTCCGAAGGCGTCAGCAAACCTGAATTCACGCCGGCGTCCCAGATCACCGCCATGCGGTCTTCCACGCCGCCGCAGCCGTTCGGGATCTTGGTGAAATCGTCCTTGCCCGCCGCCTTCTGCTCGGCGCAGAAGGTGCAGTGGTCGGTGGCGGTGGTGTGCAGATTTCCGCCTTGCAGCCCTTGCCACAGCGCCTTCTGATGATGCTTGCTGCGGAACGGAGGGCTCATCACATGGCCTGCCGCGAATTCCAGGTCGTCGCTCTGGTACACGCTGTCGTCCACGATCAGGTGGCCGGCCAGCGCTTCGCCATACACGCGCTGGCCGTGCGCACGGGCGCGGGTGATGGCTTCCAGCGATTCCTCGCACGAGACGTGCACGATATACACCGGCGTATGCAGCACGTTGGCGATGGCGATCGCACGGTTGGCCGCTTCCGCCTCCACTTCCGGTGGCCGCGACAGCGGATGCGAGCTTGGCCCGGTCAGGCCGCGCTTGAGCAAATCCTGCTGCAGCTGATAAACCAGCTCGCCATTCTCCGCGTGCACGGTCGGCATCGCGCCAAGCTCCAGGCAGCGACGGAAGCTTTTCACCAGCGTTTCGTCGTCGGCCATGATGGCGTTCTTGTACGCCATGAAGTGCTTGAAGCTGTTGACGCCATGATCGCGCACCAGAATGCCCATGTCGCGATGCACCGTGTCGTCCCACCACGTGATCGCCACGTGGAAGGTATAGTCGCCGGCCGACTTCTTGGCCCACTCGCGCCACTGCTGATAGGCCTCGATCAGGTTCTGCTTCGGTGATGGAATCACAAAGTCGATAATGGTGGTGGTACCACCGGCCAGCCCTGCGGCGGTACCGGTGTAGAAGTCATCCTGCGTCACCGTGCCCATGAAAGGGAGATTCATGTGCGTGTGCGGATCGATCCCGCCCGGCATCACGTACTGGCCGCCGGCATCGATCACCTTGGCGCCGGCCGGCACATCGAGGCTTTCGCCGACTGCGATGATCGTGTCGCCGTCGCACAGCACGTCGGCACGGAAGGCGCGGTCGGCATTCACAACGGTGCCGCCACGGATGATTGTCTTCATAAGCGTCTCCTTACGGGTGGGCCGGCGCGCGCACTGCGGGCACGGTCTTCCCTTTCATCATGACCCCATACACGATCGCCGAAATGGCGATGCCGACGAACCATGCATAGGTATAAATCGTTTTAAACGTTTCCGATACATCCGGGAAGGAAGCCGGGAACGCGGCATTCAGGAAACCGGGGATATTCGGCAGCACGCCGACCACAAACGCCACCAGCGCCGCCACGTTCCAGCCTTTGCCGTACGAGTACTGGCCATCTTCGCGATACAGTTCGGCCACATTCAGCTCGGTCTTGCGCACGAAGTAGTAGTCGATAATCAGCACGCCGGCGATAGGACCGAGCAGCGCCGAATAGCCAATCAGCCAGGTGAAGATATAGCCTTGTGTGGACTCCAGGATTTTCCACGGCATCATCAGGATCGCAATGCCGGCCGTGATGTAGCCGCCGGTTTTGTAGCTGATGGTCTTCGGCGCCAGCGCCGAGAAGTCGTAGGCCGGACCGACCAGATTGGCGGCCAGGTTGACCGACACAGTATCGATCAGGAGAATCAGCAGCGCCACCAGCACCGCCGCGCCGGTCATGCGGCTGGACAGGTCGACCGGATCCCAGATCGCCTTGCCGTACAGGACAACGGTGGCCGACGTCACGATCACCGCCAGCGCCGCCAGCAGGCCCATAGGCACAGGCAGGCCGACGGTCTGGCCGATAACCTGGTCGCGCTGCGTTTTGGCGAAGCGGGTAAAGTCCGGAATGTTCAGCGCCAGCGTGGCCCAGAAGCCGACCATCGCCGTCAGCGATGGCCAGAACGTGGACCAGAACTGGCCGGCCTTCTTGCCCCCTTCAACGAACTGCGAAGGAGCGGACAGCAGGTCGCCAAAGCCGCCGGCCTTGTTGTGCACCCAGGCCAGCAGCACGAAGCAGATCACGATCTTGAGCGGCGCGGTGTAGGTTTCCAGCTTGCGGATCGCATCCATGCCGTGCACGATGTAGTAGAACTGGATGGCCCAGAACGCGAGGAAGCAAAGCAGCTGGCCGCCGTTGATGCCAAGGGCTGAGATCTTGTCGCCGCCGATATCGCCGCCGGCCATTACGCCCAGCAGCGTATAGATCATCGAACCGCCGAACCACGTCTGGATGCCATACCATCCGCAAGCGACGATGGCGCGCATCAGCGCCGGCAAGCGCGCGCCGGCGGTGCCGAACGAAGCGCGTGCCAGCACCGCATACGGAATACCGTACTTGGTGCCGGCGTGGCCGATCAGCAGCATCGGCAGCAGCACGATGGCATTGGCGAGGAACACCGTCAACACGGCCTGGTAACCGGACATGCCGCCTTCGATCAAACTGGCGGACAAGGTGTACGCCGGAATGCACATCACCATGCCGACCCACAGCGCCGAGAAGTGATACCAGCGCCAGGTGCGCTGCGCTTCCGTGGTCGGCGCGAGGTCTTCGTTCCAGAGTTGCGTGCTGCCAGATGGTTCCGTGCTCAAGGCGTTCTCCAATAAGGTTAATATCCCTTTATCGTTGCAAGTTTCATACCTAAGCTGCTTCGACCACCTTGACGTTTTCCGCGCGCGGATTGCGCGGATCCTGTGTCCAGTTCATGTATGGCTTGCCGGTATTCTGCGGCACCATCGTGATGCAACCCTGCACCGGACAGGTGATCTCGCACAGATTACACCCAACGCATTCTTCCTTGTTGACTTCATACGTGCGCGTGCCGGTGGCCGCGTCGATCAGCTGGTTGATCGACTGGTGCGACGTGTCTTCGCACGCTACGTAGCAGCGGCCGCACTTGATGCAGTCGTCCTGGTTGATCTGCGCGATCACCTGATAATTCATGTCGAGGTATTTCCAGTCGGTGGTGTTGGGCACCGCCTTGCCCTGGAATTCGCTGATGCTCTTGTATCCCTTCTGATCCATCCAGCGCGACAGGCCGTCCTTCATCTCTTCGACGATGCGGAAGCCATGCAGCATCGCGGCGGTGCAGACCTGCACGCAGCCCGCGCCCAGCGCCATGAACTCCGCCGCATCGCGCCAGTTGCCGATGCCGCCGATGCCGGAAATCGGCAAGCCAGCAGTTTGCGGATCGCGCGCAATCTCGGCCACCATGTTGAGCGCAATCGGCTTCACGGCGGAGCCGCAGTAGCCGCCGTGCGTGCTGGCGCCGCCTACGATCGGGAACGCCACCATCTGGTCGAGGTCCAGGTGCGTGATCGAGTTGATGGTATTGATCAGCGAGACCGCATCCGCACCGCCCGCCTTGGCCGCACGCGCCGGCGCGCGCACGTCGGTGATGTTCGGCGTGAGTTTGACGATGACTGGCAGTTTGCTATGCGTCTTGCACCAGCGCGTCACCATCTCCACGTATTCCGGCACCTGCCCCACTGCCGCGCCCATGCCGCGTTCCGGCATGCCGTGCGGGCAGCCGAAATTCAGCTCGATGCCGTCGGCGCCGGTGGCTTCCACTTTCGGCATGATATCGGCCCACAGCGCCTCTTCGCACGGCAGCATCAGCGACACGATGATGACGCGGTCCGGCCAGTCCTTCTTCACCTGCGTAATCTCCTGCAGGTTGATTTCCAGCGAACGGTCGGTAATCAGCTCGATGTTGTTGAAGCCGAGGACTTCGCGGTTCTTGCCGTAATGCGCAGAGTAGCGCGACGACACGTTGACGGCGGCGGGATCTTCGCCCAGCGTCTTCCACACCACGCCGCCCCATCCTGCTTCAAATGCGCGCACCACGTTGTAGGCCTTATCCGTCGGCGGCGCGGAGGCCAGCCAGAACGGGTTGATGGATTTGATGCCGCAGAATTCTATGCTCAGGTCAGCCATGATTCAGGCTCCTTCAAACGTTGATATCGGCATGGATGGCGTGTGCCGCCAGCTTGCCATGTTGGACCGCTTGCACGGTCAGATCCTGTCCAGGCGCCACACAGTCGCCGCCGGCGTAGATGCGCGGCAGGACTGTGCGGAACTGATCGTCGACGTGGATTTTGTCACCGTCGCGTTTCAGCGTTTTCGCCAGCGGATCGCTGATGCTCGTTTCGTCCATGCTCTGGCCGATGGCCTTGAAGATCGCATCGGCTACAATCTCGAAGGTTTCGCCGGTGCCGGACAGGCGGCCGCCCACCACTGCCGTTTTCTCAAAGCGCATGCCGCGTACGCGGCCTGCCTCGTCCAGCAGCACTTGCTGCGGCTGGGCCCAGGTGCGCATGCGGACCTGGTTTTCTTTTGCGATGTGCTGTTCGTGTCCGGTGGCGCTCATGGCTTCAAAGCCGCGGCGGTACACCAGCGTGACTTCTTCCGCACCGAGGCGCTGGATCTGCACCGCCATGTCGATCGCGGTGTTGCCGGCGCCGATGACGATGGCACGTGAAGGCACCGGCAGCTTGCTCAAGTCGTCAGACTGGCGCAGCGCGGCGATGTAGTCGACGGCAGCGAGCAGGCCCGGAGCGTCTTCGCCGGTCAGGCCCATTTGCTTGCTGGCGCCAAGACCAAGGCCGAGGAACACGGCGTCGTATTGCGCATGCAGGTCTTTCAGCTGCACGTTGCCGCCCAGCGTCTGGCCGTGCTTGATGGTGATGCCGCCGATTTGCAGCAGGAAGTCCACTTCCTTCTGCGCGAAGTTATCGGTCAGCTTGTACTTGGCGATGCCGTATTCATTGAGGCCGCCGGATTTTTCTTTCGCCTCATAGATCACCACATCGTTGCCCAGCATGGCCAGTCGATGCGCGCACGACAGGCCTGCAGGGCCGGCGCCGACCACGGCGACTTTCTTGCCGGTCGCGGCGGCTCGCTTGAATGGATGCTCTTCGAACTGCATGTTATCGATGGCGTAGCGCTGCAGCAGGCCGATTTTCACCGGCTGCCCTTCCGCATCGTGGTTGCGCACACAGGCATCCTCGCACAGGATTTCAGTTGGGCAGACGCGCGAGCAGCTGCCGCCGAGGATGTTCTGCTTGAGGATGCCGGCAGCGGCGCCGTTGATATTTTCATCGTGGATGTTACGGATAAAACTCGCCACATCGATATCCGATGGGCAGATGCGCGTGCATGGGGCATCGTAGCAATACAGGCAGCGCGAACTTTCGATAGCAGCCTGTCGCGCATTCAACGGAGGAGCAAGGTCAGTGAAGTTTTTCGCCAGTGAGTCGTTGGACTCCTTCGGCTTGGGCATGTAGCTGAGTGATTCGATCATGATCTGTTCCTGGCATTAGCTGAGGTGACCGTCGTTCCGGCGAAGGCCGGAACCCAAGGCTGCATATTGGATTCCGGCCTTCGCCGGAATGACGTGCGGCTGCTCTTACTTCATTTGTGGGAATGCAAATTCTGCGCCAGCGCTGGCGGTATTTGGCCAGCGCTGCATCACTGCCTTGTGGCGCGTGTAGAAGCGCACGCCTTCCGGACCGTATGCGTGATGATCGCCGAACAGGCTGCGCTTCCAACCACCAAAACTGTTGAACGCCATCGGCACCGGCAGCGGCACATTCACGCCCACCATGCCGACCTGGATCTGCCGCACGAACTCGCGCGCCACGCCGCCGTCGCGCGTGTAAATCGCCACGCCGTTGCCGTACTCGTTGCGGTTGATGAGCTCCACCGCGCTGCCCACATCAGGAGAGCGCAGCATGCACAGCACCGGTCCGAAAATCTCTTCCTTGTAGATGCTCATCTCCGGCGTAACGTGATCGAACAAAGTACCGCCGACAAAGAAGCCGTTCTCGCGGCCAGCCACTTTGAGATTGCGGCCATCAACCACCAGCTTCGCGCCTTGCTCAACGCCTTCGCCAATCAAGCGCTCTATACGCTGCTTGGCTGCGCTGGTAACCACAGGCCCCATTTCTGCGTCGCTTGCCATACCGTCGCGCACTTTCAGTGCAGCGGTGCGCTTTGCCAGTGCATCGACAATCTTGTCGCCCGCATCACCGACAGCAACGACCACCGAGATCGCCATGCAACGCTCGCCGGCCGAGCCGAAGGCAGCGCCCATCAGCGCATCGACCGTCATCTCCATGTCCGCATCCGGCATCACCACCATGTGATTCTTCGCACCGCCCAATGCCTGCACACGCTTGCCCGATGCGCTGCCGCGCGAGTAGATGTATTCCGCAATCGGCGTCGAACCGACGAAGCTCACGGCCTGCACCACCGGATGATCGAGCAGCGCATCCACCGTCACCTTATCGCCCTGCACGACGTTGAACACGCCGTCCGGCAACCCGGCTTCTTTCAGCAGGCGCGCATGCAGCAGCGATGGCGACGGATCACGCTCGGAAGGTTTCAACACAAAGGTATTACCGCATGCGATGGCGATCGGGAACATCCACATTGGCACCATCACCGGGAAGTTGAACGGCGTGATGCCAGCCACCACGCCCAGCGACTGGCGCATCGACCATGCATCGATACCGCGCGAGATCTGATCGGTGAATTCGCCCTTCAGCATCTGCGGAATGCCGACCGCGAACTCCACCATCTCGATGCCGCGCGCGACTTCGCCCTGTGCATCGGCAAAGGTCTTGCCGTGCTCGCGCGTGATCATCGCCGCGAATTCGTCGGTGTGCTGCTGGCACAGTTGCAGGTACTTGAACAGCACGCGCGCGCGCGTCAGCGGCGGCGTGGCAGACCAGGACGGGAAAGCTTGCTCCGCCGCGCGCACGGCAGCGTCGACTTCCTCCGCCGTGCCCAAGGCCACTCTGGCTACCGGTTCGCCCAAGGCTGGATTGAACACGTCTGCATGGCGGCCGCTTTGCGTATCGACGCTGACGCCGTTGATGTAATGGGTGATGGTATCCATGATGCTCTTTCAAATATGCGGCTTAGCCAGGTTTAGCCCAGCAGCTTGTCCGCGTCTACATAGGTATAGCCAAGGCCGTGCGCCACCGCTTCATACGTGACGTGTCCCTGGCAGACATTCAAACCGTTCTTCAGATGCGGGTTGGCTTTTAACGCTTTCTGCCAGCCCTTGTCGGCCAGCGCGACTGCGTGGCCTATCGTTGCGTTGTTCAAAGCGAAGGTCGAGGTGCGTGCCACTGCGCCCGGCATGTTTGCCACGCAGTAGTGCACCACGCCGTCCACCATATACGTCGGCTGCTCGTGCGTGGTGGCGTGAGAGGTTTCAAAGCAGCCGCCCTGGTCGATCGCCACATCCACCACCACCGCGCCCTGCTTCATGCGCGAGATCATGGCCTTGGTGACCAGCTTGGGCGCCGCCGCACCGGGAACCAGCACGCCGCCGATCACCAAGTCCGCATCCAGCACAGCTTCCTCGATCGAATGCGCGTTGGAGTACATGGTGGCGATACGGTTGCCGTGCACGAGGTCCAGCTGGCGCAGGCGGTCAATATTTTTATCGAGGATCGTCACGCGCGCGCCGATGCCGACTGCCATCTGCAGGGCATTGGTGCCGACCACACCGGCACCAATAATCGCGATATGCCCCGGCGCCACGCCCGGCACGCCGCCCAGCAGCAAGCCCATGCCGCCCTTGGATTTCTCCAGGTGCGCGGCACCGGCCTGAATCGACATGCGCCCCGCCACTTCGCTCATCGGCGCCAGCAGCGGCAAGCCGCCGTTCGGACCGGTGATGGTTTCGTACGCGATGCACACCGCACCCGATGCCACCAGCGCCTTGGTCTGCTCCGGGTCCGGCGCAAGGTGCAGATAGGTGTACAGGATCTGATCCTTGCGCAGCATCGCGCATTCCTGCGGCTGCGGTTCCTTCACCTTCACGATCATCTCGGCGCGGGCGAAAATCTCAGCCGCCTCCTTGACGATGCTGGCGCCGGATGCTTCATACATCGCATCCGTGAGGCCGATGGCCGCGCCGGCGTTTTGTTGTACCAGTACTTGATGACCACGCAGAACGAGTTCCTTGACGCTGGCCGGGGTAAGGCCAACACGGGACTCCTGGTTCTTAATCTCTTTTGGGACGCCGACCAGCATGGTTGTCTCCTTCAGTTCAGGTTTTTAAGAACTTCCCTCAGCTTTCCAAACAATTCATCGATGTGTTTTTTCTCCAGTACCAGCGGCGGCGACAAGGCGATGATGTCGCCGGTGACGCGAATCAGGATGCCGTCGGCAAAAGCCTGCTTGAACGCGGCGAACGCCCGCGCACCCGGCTTGCCCGCAATCGGCGCCAGTTCGATACCGGCGATCAGGCCAATGGTGCGGATATCGATCACGTGCGGCAGGCCTTTCAGCGAATGCACGGCGTCGGCCCAGTATTCGGCCATGCCGGCCGCGTGGTCGAGGATCTTCTGTTCCTTGAATACTTCCAGCGTCGCCAGCGATGCGGCGCACGCCACCGGATGGCCCGAGTAGGTGTAGCCGTGGAACAGCTCAATCCCGGCCGGCGCGTCCATGAAGGCGTCGTAGATGTGCTGCTTGCTGAACACCGCGCCCATCGGAATGGTGCCGTTGGTGAGACCCTTCGCGGTGGTCATCATGTCCGGTTCGACGTCGAAGTAATCGCCGGCGAACGGCGTGGTCAGACGGCCAAAGCCCGTGATCACTTCATCGAAGATCAGCAGGATGCCGTGCTTGGTGCACAGTTCGCGCAGGCGCTTGAGATAACCCTTCGGCGGAATCAGCACGCCGGTGGAACCGGCCACCGGCTCGACGATCACCGCCGCAATGGTGGATGCATCGTGCAGCGCGACGATGCGTTCCAGTTCATCGGCCAGGTTGGCGCCGTGTTCCGGCTCGCCACGCGTGTAGGCGTTCTTTTCCAGGTTATGCGTGTGCGGCAAATGATCGACGCCCGGCAGCATCACGCCATACGGCTTGCGGTTGCCAGCGATGCCGCCGACCGAAATGCCGCCGAAGCCAACGCCGTGGTAGCCGCGCTCACGGCCGATCAAACGGGTGCGGCTCGCTTCGCCGCGCGCCTTGTGGTACGCCAGCGCCATCTTCAGCGCGGTATCCACCGCCTCGGAACCGGAGTTGGTATAGAACACATGGCCGTAGCGATGGTTGGTGTACTCCATCAGCTTTTCAGCGAGGTCGAAGGCGGCCGGGTGGCCCATCTGGAAGGTCGGCGCGAAATCGAGCTGGCCAACCATCTCGCGCACGGCGGCGACGATCTTCGGCTGCGCGTGGCCGCACGGCACGCACCACAAACCGGCGGTGCCATCGAGGATGCTGCGGCCGTCGACGTCCTTGTAGTACATCCCTTCCGCCGACACCAGCAGGCGTGGATGTTGCTTGAAATCGCGGTTGTTCGTGAACGGCATCCAGAAGGACGCCATCGATTCGGGGCGGGACTCGTTCATGCACATCTCCTATGAAACAACTGCTTTCGGATTTTTTTGACGAACCGTAAAAAAATTTACCAGTTGGCAAAATGATGATGCAATAATAGACAGCAGGACAACTATGGCACAGATACACATTTCATCAAACTGTCCAACCGTACTGGCAGCAAAAACGATACAGTTTTGGAGTTGAGGATGGAAGAAGGAAGCTGGCCCTGCGTCGCCATCGAGCGCAGGCAAAAGGGAAGCCTGGTCGAGCAGATCGTCGCCGCGATCAGCAGCATGGTCGCGCGCCGGGAGTTGCGCGTGGGCACCAAGATGCCTTCCGTCCGACAATTTGCCAAGTGTAATGGCATCAGCACCTTTACAGTTGTCGAATCCTACGACCGGCTGGTGACGCTGGGGCTGCTATCCTCGCGCCGCGGTTCCGGCTATTTTGTGGCGCGCCAGGATTTGCCGGCCACGCTGCTGCCGGTGGCCATGCAGGCCGCGCCGAGTGCGATCGATGCGCTCACGCCCGAGCTGTACTCCGGCGTCTCGGAAGCGCTGCCGGTCGGCGCCGGCTGGCTGCCGCCCGAGTGGTACGGCGAGGACACCATTCTCGACGCCGTGCGGCAGGCCATGCGCATCCCGGCCAACCGCCTGCGCGGCTACGGCCACCCGCTCGGCTTCCCTACCCTGCGCCAGCAGATGGCGGCAACGCTCAGCGATGAGCTGTTCCCGGTGGAGGCGGAGCAAATCCTGCTCACGCACGGCGCGACGCACGCGTTCGATCTGGTGCTGCGCACGCTCACCAAGCCCGGCGACACGGTGCTGGTGGAAGATCCCGGCTACAGCAACCTGCTGTCGCTGATCCGCCATCACGGCTGCATCGCGGTCGGCATCGCGCGCGGCGAAAACGGGCTCGATCTGGACGCACTGGCACAGCAGGCGGCGCAGCATCAGCCCAAGCTCATGTTCGTCAACACGGTGCTGCAAAATCCGCTCGGCACCTCGCTCAGCGCGGCGCAGGCGCACCGCCTGCTGGCCCTGGCCGAGCAGTTCGACTTCTGGCTGGTGGAGGACGATATCTACCGCGAACTGGCACCGCGCGGCGAGGCCTCGCTGGCGGCGATGGATGGACTGAGGCGCGTGATCCGCGTCGGCAGTTTTTCCAAGACGCTGTCGCCGGTGCTGCGCGTGGGCTCGATCTGCGCCTCGGCCTCGCTGATTCCGGAGCTGCTGCGGGTGAAGATGCTGGCCGGCCTCACCACCTCCGAGATCAACGAGCGCGCCGTCTACCACGCCATCACCGCCCGTCCCTACAAGCGCATGGTGGACAAGCTGGTGACGCAGCTGGACGCCGGCCGCGAACGCGCCATCGCCAGCCTGCGCGACGCCGGCCTGCAACTGCTGGCGCGGCCGCGCGGCGGCATGTTCGTCAGCGCCGGCTGGCTGGATGCGCCGGCGCCGGAATGGAACGGCAAGATCATCGCCGACCAAGCGCTCAAGCACGGCATCCTGCTGTCGCCGTGCGACTTCTTCATGCTGCGCGCGCCGGAATCGATCTGGTTCCGTTTCAACGTAGCTTACGCAGACCACCCGCAACTACTGAACTTTCTGGAACGCCTATGCCGACCGTAAAAGTCAACCGCCGCCTGCTCAACCGCGACAAGCTGGAAGCCGAGATCACTGCCGAAGCGGTGCGCGTATTTGCCGAATCCGGCTACGAGGGCACCTCGATCGCCACCGTGGCCGAGAATGTCGGGCTGTCGAAGCAGAACCTGATGTACTACTTCCCCACCAAGCAGGCGCTGTACCAGCGCGTGCTGGACGAAGTGCTGGACGACTGGCTGGCGCGCATGGAAAGCCTGGCCGATGCCGAGCAGGACCCGCGCGAAGTGCTGCGCGCCTACGTCCAGGCCAAGCTGAAATTCTCGCGCGAGAATCCGTGGGCCTCGCGTGTGTATGCGATGGAAGTGATCAGCGGCGCGCCGCTGTACGGCGGCCAGATTCAAAGCCGCGTGGTGCCGCTGGTGCGCAAGGATATCGAGGTATTTGAGCAGTGGATCGCTGCGGGGAAGATTGCGCCGGTCAATGCGACGCACCTGCTGTTTGCGATCTGGGCGATGACGCAGTCCTATGCGGACTTCTCGGCCCAGATGGCGCTGGTGCTGAACCGCAAACAGCTGACCAAAAAAGACTTCGACGATGCCGAACAGGTCATCGTCGATATGGTGCTGGCGGCGATCAGCGTGCCGCAGCCTTCCGGCGGCGGCGCGCCGTAAAGCCGATCACGCCCAAGCCGGCCAGCAGCATGGCGTAGGTTTCCGGCTCCGGTACAGGGCTGGTGGTATATCCGCTCAGATTGGTAGCCTTGAAGTAGTTGCTGGCGTTGATCTGCACTTGGGAGGCCCACGAATCCACCACCACGTTGCCGTTGATGACGCCCTGGCCGCCACTGACCGACGCCTTCGGCGCCAGGATGCTGACGTTGGCGCCAGTGTTGATGCTGAGCGAGGTGGCGTCGGCAAAGTTGAACAGCACGTTGTAGCCGTCGAACGCCTGGTAGCCGCCTTGGAACAGCGCCGAGCTGCCGCTGACGTTGACGATCAGGGTGGCGCCCTTGCTGATGCCGCTCAGGTTGAAGTAGGTGCTGTTTTGCAGCGCGCTGGAGCTGAGGTCGAACACCTCCACCGCCTTGTTGCTGCCGGTGATGTAGACACCGCCCCATTTCTCGATCGCGCTGCCGGTGTTGTCCAGTTTGTCCAACTGGCGCGAAGCCTGGTTCAGCTTGGCTTCGGTCTTGGCGAAGTTGACCGGCGATTTACCGCCTTGCACCGGCGTGGCGGTGGTGGCGTTGCTGATGCTGCTGTTGCCGCCGACATAGGTGTCGCCGTTGAGGATATCGCCGCCCTTGTAGGTCAGGTTGCCGCCGGCAACCAGTGCGTAATGGCCGTAGGCGTCCTTGTTCTTGAGGTTGACGGTGTAGGAGCTCAGCGAGACGTTGCCGGCAGCGACGATGGAACCTTCCACGTCGGCGCTCGGCGCGCTGAAATTACCGAAGGAAAAGACATTGGCGCCGCCCATCAGCGCGGTCAGGTCCAGCACTTCCGCCCGGGCGGAGCCGAGTGCAGCAAGCGACAAAGCAACGGAGGAGACAACAGTTTTAAAACCGGCAGTCATGCGATTTCCCTGTGAGAAATTTAAATTTCTCACAGGATATCACAAATCAAACTTTCTTGGCTTTATTTTACGTGCGGCAACGTTTTGCCATCAAGCCCATCAGGCCCAGGCCGGCCAGCAGCATGGCATAGGTACCCGGCTCCGGCACGGCCGGGATGCCGCCGGTGTAGGCTTTCAGGTGGATTTCGGCATGCTGGTCCAGCGAGTTGACGAATACGCCGCCCTCGATGTTCTGGTAGTTGCTCAGCGCAGCCTTGGTGGCCAGGATGGAGCCGCCGAACTGGTTGTTCACGGTCAGGCTGGTGGCGTTGTAGAAGTTCCAGACCATCTTGGCGCCGTAGTTGGGGGCGGCGCCGCCGAGGAAGTCATCGGCCAGGGTGGCGCTGGCGACGTCGGTGTTGAAGATGACGCTGGTGGCGCCGTCCAGGCCCGAGAACGAGAAGCGCTTGACTGCGCTGGAGAACAGCGTGGTGTCGATGGTGGTCAGGTCGAACACGGCCACGCCGTTTTTCACCACGGCGGTGAAGTTGGCCTGTTCGCCAACGATGTCGACCGTGCTGCCGGTCGAGGCCAGCGATTTCAGCTGGGTCGACAGGCCGCCCAGCACACTGCCGAAGTCGGTCGAACCGGCGGCCAGGCTGTTCGTCTCCTGCACCGAGCCGGCGTAAGTAGCCGCAGTGATCTTGGTGACGCCCTTGTTGCCGCTGCCGACGTTGCCGGTCACGTAGTAGCTGCCGCTGCCGTTGAAGTTGGTGTTGTCGGTGTTGCCGTAGACGGCGCTGTGGCCGTTGTTGATGCTCAGGTCCTTGGTGTTGCCGTACACTACAGCACCATTGGCCGTCACTTGCGCATTGCTGACCGCATTGGCGCCGGACGCCACACCTTGGCCCATCACGGTCAGGCCGGCGTAATTGGAGGCCGGCACGTCGTTCGGGTGCATGTCGAATACCGGGCTGTTGTTGCCGGTCAGCGAACCGCCGATCCAGGTGCGGCCGTCGATGTGGGAATCGCTCTTGGCATTGGTCAGCACCACGGCGTTGAATTGCTGCAGGGTTTGCAGGGCGCTCAGCGGCGCTGGAGCGGTGGCGGCTTGAACGGAACCTGCCAGCATCAGGGCAGTCAGGGCTACAGTGCGCGTCATGTGGGTCCTCAGACGATAGTAAATAAGAAAGACAATTGTTTTAAGTATATCACTAGTTTCCAAATTTTATGAATATTTTTTCATCCGTCGAACTAAATACCCCGCGCCTCACGCTACGCTTTGTCGAGCCGGACGATGCCGAAGCGCTGTTCCGCCTGTTCTCCGATCCGGAAGCGCTGCGCTACTGGAGCAGCACGGCGTGGCTGCACATCGCCCAGGCCGCCGACAATATCGAGCAAACCCTCAAGGCCTACCGCGATGGCACGGCCCTGCGGCTGGCCATGATCCTGCCGGACGGCGAATTGATCGGCACCGTCACCTTGTACGACTTCGACCGCCGCAACCACCGCTGCCAGCTCGGTTACATGCTGGCGCGGCCGCACTGGGGCCAACGCTACATGCAGGAGGCGCTGGCGGCGCTGATCGGCTACGGCTTCAGCGCGCTGGAACTGCACCGCATCGAGGCCGATATCCACCCCGACAACATTGCCTCCGGCCGCATCCTGGAAGGCCTGCACTTCCGGCGCGAAGGCCATTTGCGCGAGCGCTGGTTTGTCGGCGGCGAGATCTCCGACAGCGTCATCTACGGCCTGCTGCGCAAGGACTGGGAAGCCGCCATTCATCCCCCGCGCTGACCGGCCATACCCGCAAAAATGCAGTTGATCGGAATTCGCTGCCTTCTCAAGCGGGCGCTTGCTAAAGTGTCCCCATCGCAACACTCATTCAAGGAGAAGCCAGATGGATAAAGTGACCGCCCTGTTCAACGAGATTTTCGAAGCCTTCATGCGCACACTGCGCTTTGGCGTCGGGCTGATCGGCCGCATGTCGCCGCAGGCGCTGCTGGGCGCGGCGCTGGTGCTGGCGTTTATTTGTTCAATCCTGCCGCTGGCCCTGGTGCTGTTCACGGTATTCTTGCTGCTTAAGCTGGCGGTCGGCGCCTGCGTGATCGGCAAGCGCCGCAAAAGCTACACCCCATACAAGGACGTTGAATGAAAAAGAATCGGCTGGCCCAGGCCGGCTACAACAATGCCAAAAGCCTGCTCGACATCATCCGCGAGATCGGCGAAACCGCAGTCAGTGTGTGGTGGCATTTCTTTGACTGGCTGGCGCAGGTCGAGTGGCGCAAGCTGCTGATCATCTGGCTGCTGCTGCTGATCTTGTCGGCCTCGCTGTTCCACTTCACCGAGCAGGCGTGGGGTTTCATCCTGATGTCGCTGGCCTTGAAGGTACTGGCCGGCGGCAAGCGCAAGGCCGAACTGGAAGCGCGCCACGCCGAGTCGCAGGCGGATGAAGAAAGCATCGAACGGCGCGTGGTCGAGGCGCGCATGGCGGCGCTACAGGCGCAGGTGGAGCCGCACTTTCTGTTCAACACCCTGGCCTTGATCGGCCAGCTGATCGAAACCGATCCGCCGCAGGCGGCGCGCATCCACCAGAACCTGATCGACTACCTGCGCGCCACCCTGCCGCAGATGCGCGCCAAGGGCGCGGGCACGCTGGGCCGGCAGATTGAAATGTCGCGCGCCTACCTGGCCATCATGCAGGCGCGCATGCGCTCGCGGCTGGCGGTGTCGATCGACGTGCCGGACGACATGGCCAGCGCCACCTTCCCGGTGATGATGCTGCAGATTTTGATCGAGAACGCCATCAAGCATGGGCTGGAACCGAAGATCGAAGGCGGCCGCATCGATATCCGCGCCGCGGTGGATGGGCAGATGCTGCAAGTGGATGTGATCGACGACGGCGTCGGCTTCAACCCGTTTTCCAGCGACGGCGTCGGCCTGGCCAACGTGCGCGAGCGCTTGCGCATCCAGTACGGCAACCGCGCGCAGCTGGTGATCGAAGCGCCGCTCACTGGCGGCACCCGCGCCAGCATCCGCGTGCCCTACGCGCCCGATATTTTTGCAGGAAGCCAGAAATGAACCGCCCTACCGCACTCATCGCCGACGACGAGGAAGGCATGCGCCAGCAGCTGCGCAGCCGCTTGCAGGAAGCGTGGCCGGCGCTCGACATCGTGGCCGAAGCGGCCAACGGCATCGAGGCCGTGGCGCTGGCCGGGCAGCACCAGCCGGACATTGTGTTCCTCGATATCCGCATGCCGGGCCTGTCCGGCATCGAGGCGGCGCGCATGCTGTTCAACCGCTGCCATCTGGTATTTGTGACCGCCTACGACCAGTACGCGATTGAAGCGTTCGAGCAAGGCGCGCTGGACTACCTGCTCAAGCCGGTCGGCGGCGAGCGCCTGAAGACCACCTGCGCGCGCCTGCAAACGCTGATCGGACAACAACCATCCAACATCGAGCGCCAGCTGAGCCAGCTGCTGTCGCAGCATAGCAAGCCGGCGGCCAGGCAGGAATACCTGCGCTGGATCCAGGCCGTGGTCGGCGCCAACCTGCGCATGATCTCCACGCGTGAAGTGTTGTTTTTCCAGGCCGATGAAAAATACACGCGCGTGCAGACCGAACAGTCGGAAGTCCTGATCCGCAAGACCCTGAAGGAACTGGCCGATGAACTGGACCCGAACGAATTCTGGCGCATCCACCGTTCCACGCTGGTGCGGGTGGATGCCATTGCCGAAGTCACGCGCGATTTGCGGGGGCGGCAGATGGTCCGCATCCGCAATCATCCGGAGCTGTTGGAAGTGAGCCGCGGCCACGCACATTTATTCCAGCAAATGTAACGGTGTTTTTGCTGCATGAGCGTATAGTGGATCCCTTCACTAAAGGGAGGGAATGATGACCAGCATACCCAAGCAAACGCTTTGCGGCATAATCCCGTGCCTGCGCTACCGCGACGCGCCGGCCGCCATCGAATGGCTGCGCGACACGCTCGGCTTTGACGTGCAGTTCGTGGTGCCCGAAGCCGACGGCAACATCGCCCACGCGCAGCTCCGCTTCGGCAACAGCATGGTCATGCTGGCTTCGGTATTCGACAGCGAGTATGGGCGCTTGCTGAAACAGCCCGCCGAGATCGGCGGCTTCGTCACGCAAAGCAGTTATCTGGTGGTGAACGATGCGGACCTTGTGTACGGCCGCGTGCTGGAAGCCGGCGGCAAAATCCTGCTCGACATCAAAGACGAAGACTACGGCGGCCGCGGCTTCACCTGCAGCGACCCCGAGGGTCACGTCTGGAGCATCGGCACCTACGATCCCTACGCCTAGCTTATCCTTAATTTTTTAAATCTGGAGCGTCAGGAACGCTTGTGATTTTCGTATCCGGCTGCGGAAGGTATACATCTGCCTGAAATGCCATTGCACCTCGAGGAGCCTCTCCTGACTTGCTGAGCGCCGCGCGTACTTTGCTTGCCGATGACGGCTTCAACTTAGCCAACGCTTGCATGAATTTGCTCGTCATATTGAAATCCCCTTTGCTTCAACATACTTGCTTAGCAATTCCCAACTTACGCTGTTATCCTCTAGCGCAAACTCCAGCGCAAGCCCTACTCCATTATCGTACCACCACTTGATTCCATCACTGGTTCGCATAAGATCGGAGAGTCGCATGCAGCCTCGTAGCTCATTTGGAAGCTTGCTCAGTATGTGGCCGGGTAACGGAGCATCAAAACCCAATGTCGGCCAAACGTGGTATCCGAAGAACATGCCGCGACTAATGGCATTGCCGGCAGCGAATAATGTTACTGCGCGAAATCCAAGCTCCTTCGCCTGCCGAATGCTGAGTATGACCGACCGGGCGCCAATACCTTGGTCCTGAAACTCTTGCCGTACATATATCGAATCGACCACCAACTCAAGATGAAGTCCTTTTTCAGTATTGACGATAATGTATTTCGAAGGGTACTTGAACAGATCGTTTTTCACTTCCAAATTGAAGCTGTCTTCACCACCAAGCGAAACAGCAATGCAGCTGCCATCTGGCGCCCCGGTCAGCCGGGCCAGCAAACTCGGTTATTGAACACATCAAACTCTTCTTCATCGATTGACGATTCGACTTTCAGCGTAATGCCAGCCTGATTAAAGTATTTCTGGGATGTGAGATCGCGAGTGTCCATGGGACACTCTAGAGCGACGCATCAGATCAGGGCTTGAGCGATGTCAAGGTCAGCGACTTGCGTCGGGCGGATACGGATGATGTTGCGGTAGAGGGGCGGCATGGCGGCGCAGATGGCGGCCAGTTCGGCTTCCGGCAGCGACGGCAGCACGTACTGGAATTGCGCCGGATTTTTCAGTGGCAGCGGGCCTTCCATGGTTGAGCCGTAGGCGCCCAGGTTCATGAAGCTGACGGCGCTTGCATCCGGTCCTTTGGCAAACACAAAGGTACCGTCTTTCGGATGGCCGAGGTAGTGGCGCACTTCGTTCTGCTGTTCCGGCGTGGCGCCGTGCATCAGCTTGTAGCGCAGCTGCGCGTAGGCGCGCGTGGTTTCCATGAAGGCGCTGCGGATGCCCGATTGCCCCATCCGTCCCGGCATGCACAGCAGCAGGTTGCCGAAGGAATCCAGCAACGCCACCGCATCCCCTTCCCCACCATGTTCGCGGTCGCGCGCCATGGCTTGCGTGAGGAATGGGGCGAGGCCGGCATCCGGATGGTGCGGCTTGCAGCGGTAGGCCAGCGCGTCCGGATATTGCTGCTTGAGCGCGGACACGATGGCGTGGCCGGCCGGCAGCGTGGCCGGGTCTTTCAGCACTTCCTGCGGCAGGTCGGTATTGAACATTTCCATCACGTCGGCTGAGGTGGCCTCGAACACCAGCGAGCACAAGGCTTGCGTCGGTTCGGAGATGGTTTTCCCGATGAAGAAGGACTTCGGGGTTGCGCCGGTGGCTGCTCGCGCGTACAGCGACGAACCGAGAATGGCCGGGTAGCTGAAGCTGTCGCCAGCCTGCGCGCGCAGCGCTTGCGGCAGCGTGTTGAAACTGGCGCTGTTGTCGTAGTTGATCCCGGCGTTCTTGTCCGGCGCCGCCACCACCACGTTGAAGCCGGCGGCCAAAATCGCGCCGCTGCACATGCAGCACGGATCGAGCGAGGTGACGATGGTGATGTCCTGCGGCTCCGGCAGCGCGCGGCCCTTGGCGCGCTCGGCGTAGTACCAGTCGATCAGCTGGCGCTCGCCGTGCGCGGTCGGATCGTAGATCAGGCCGTCCTTGATGACGTTGTTGTGCAGCGATTGCAGCACGTTGCCGTACTGGTCGAGCATCAGACCACCGACGCCGAACGTGCCTTGCGTCTTCGCGGCGATGGCTTCAGCGGCGGCGACTGCCACCGCTGCTTGCACATCAATCGTCTTCTTGAGCGCCATTACTTCTTCTTGAGGTCCGCGCCGCCAAAGGCGTTCGGCAGTTGCGCGGCGGCGGTAGTCTCGTAGATATCGCCCTTCAGATTGGTCAGCAGGACCGGCAGCTCATTGCCGCCCAATTCCAGAATCACCTGGCGGCAAGCGCCGCATGGCGCGATGGGACCGTCGGTTTCGCCGATCACCACCAACTGGTCGAAATCGCCCGGCTGGTAGCCGTGTGCGAGGGCGCTGAACAAGGCAGTGCGCTCGGCGCAGTTGCACAAGCCGTAGGACGCGTTCTCCACGTTACAGCCGTGGAACACCTTGCCGTCGTTGGTCAGCAGCGCCGCACCAACCTTGAAGTTGGAGTACGGTGCGTAGGCCTTCAAACGCGCGGCTGCGGCTTCGGCGATGAGTTCTTGCTTGTTCATGGGCGAATGGTCCGGTAGATGACTGGGTTGGCTGCTGGCGCAGCATCGGCGATCTGGTAGGCCGACTGGATTTCGCGGATGGCTTGTTCGGCCGCTTCCTGCGTGCGCGCGTGCACCATCGCCAGCGGCTGGCCGGCTTCCACTTTATCGCCAAGCCCTACGAGATCGGTCAGGCCGACCGCGTAGTCGATGGCATCGGCAGCGCGGCGACGACCACCGCCCAGCGATACCACGGTCAGGCCGATTTCACGGGTATTGGCCGACGCGGCGTAGCCCGACGTCAGCGCCGGTGCCGGCACGATGATCGGCGAGCGTTCCAGGTACTTGTCCGGATTCGACATCAGGTCGGCCGGGCCGCCCAATGCTGCCACCATGCGCGCGAAACGCTCGGCCGCTTCACCGCTGTCCAGCGAGGCTTGCAGCTTGGCGCGCGCTTCTTCTTCGGTCGCGGCCAGTTTGCCCAGCACCAGCATCTCGGCGCACAGCGCCAGGGTCACTTCGTGCAGGCGCGCAGGACGCGACTTGCCGGTCAGGTAGTCGATCGCGCCGCGCACTTCAACGGCGTTACCGGCGTACGGCGCCAGCGATTCGTTCATATCGGTCAGGACCGCCGACGTCACCATGCCCGCGCCATTGCCAACCTTGACGATGCTCTCGGCCAGCTCCACCGATTTCTCGTAGGTCGGCATGAAAGCGCCGCTGCCGACTTTGACGTCCATCGCCAGCGCATCCAGACCTGCCGACAGTTTCTTCGACAGGATGGAGCCGGTAATCATGGCCACCGATTCCACCGTCGCGGTCACATCGCGCACGCCGTAGAAGATCTTGTCCGACGGTGCCAGCGCCGAGGTCTGGCCGATGATGGCCACGCCGACTTCCTTCACCACCTTGCGGAACAAGGCGTTGTCCGGCACCGTGGTGTAGCCGGGGATGGAGTCGAACTTGTCCAGCGTGCCGCCGGTGTGGCCGAGGCCACGGCCGGAAATCATCGGCACGTAGCCGCCGCATGCCGCCACCATAGGGCCGAGCAGCAGCGACACCACGTCGCCGACGCCGCCGGTGGAGTGCTTGTCCACCACCGGGCCGTTCAGGCTGAGCGAGCGCCAGTCCAGTACATCGCCGGAATCGCGCATGGCCAGGGTAAAGGCCACGCGCTCGTCCATCGTCATGTCCTTGAAGTAGACAGCCATCGCCAGCGCGGCGATCTGGCTTTCCGTCACGCTGCCGCTGGTGATGCCGCCGACGAAGAACTGGATCTCTTCTTTCGACAGCACGCCGCCATCACGCTTTTTGCGGATGATCTCTTGAGGTAAGTAAGCCATACGATTAAACGCCGTAAGGGATCCAGATGTTCTTCACTTGCGACGCATGTGCCAGCACGGCACGGCCGCCCGCTTGCGCGGTGCTGTACCAGTCGCGGCCTTTTGCGCCACCTACCCAGGTGCGTTTCAGCGACGCAGCCGACAGGCGCTCGACTTCTGCGCAGCCTTCGGCCGAACCGTCGTGACGCCACACCGCATCGATATCGGAGTGCGTTGCCAGCGTGCGCGCCAGTTCATCGGCCGAACCGGTGATGATGTTGACCACACCGGCCGGCAGGTCCGACGTATCGAGCACCTGATACAGGTCGGTGGCCGACAGCGGATGCGCTTCCGACGGCACCACCACCACGCGGTTGCCCAGCGCGATGGCCGGGGCCACCAGCGAGATGAAGCCCAGCAGCGGCGCTTCGTTCGGGCAGACGATGCCGATCACGCCCAGCGGTTCGTTCAGCGCCACGGTGATGCCGTGCATCGGCGGCTGGTGCGCCAGGCCATCGTACTTGTCGGCCCACGCAGCCCAGTAGAACAGACGTTCGATCGACGCCTGCACTTCCTTCTCGGCGTTTTTCGAACCGGTCATGGCGGCGATGCGGGCGGCGAATTCCTCGCCGCGCGCGGCCAGGTTTTCAGCGATGTAGTACAGCACTTGCGCGCGGTTGTGCGCGGTGGCCTTGGTCCAGCCAGTGGCCTTGTGCGCGGCTTCCACGGCATTGCGGATGTCCTTGCGATTGCCCTCGCCCACTTCGGCGATGAAGGAACCGTCGGCGCCGTGGATGGCGCGGCTGTAGGCGCCATCAGGGCGCGCTTGCTTGCCGCCGATGTACAGCTTCGCAGTACGGTCGATGGCGAAGGCGCCACCGGCTGCCGGTGCGGCGGCTTTGGCTTTCGCCTTGGCTTCAACCACTGGCGCAGCAGGACGCGCGTCTTCCGCCTTAGCGGTCAGGTATTCATACATGCCTTCGCGACCGCCTTCACGGCCATAGCCGGATTCGCGGTAGCCGCCGAAGCCGCAAGCGGCGTCGAACTGGTTGGCGGTGTTAATCCACACCACGCCAGCCTTGATCGCAGGCGCGACGTCCAGCGCCAGCGAGATGTTCTCGGTCCACACGCATGCGGCCAGGCCGTACACGGTGTTGTTCGCCAGTTGCACGGCTTCCGGTGGAGTGCGGAAGCTCATCGCCACCAGCACCGGGCCAAAGATTTCAGCCTGCGCCACGGCGGCCGCAGTCGACGCGCCGGTGATCAGGGTTGGCGGGAACCACGAGCCGTCGGCCGGCAGTTCGCACGCTGGCTGGTACACGGTGCAACCTTCGTCGCGTGCCGATTGCACCAGGCCTTCGATGCGCTGCTTCTGCACTGGATCGACCAGCGCACCAATGTCCATCGACTTGTCCAGCGGCGAGCCGAGGGTCAGCTTGTCCATGCGGGCGCGCAGCTTGGCCAGGAATTTCTCTTGAACCGATTCCTGCACCAGCAAGCGCGAACCGGCGCAGCAAACCTGGCCTTGGTTGAACCAGATCGAATCGACCAGGCCTTCAACGGCGGCGTCCAGGTCCGCATCTTCAAACACGATGAATGGCGACTTGCCGCCCAGTTCCAGCGACAGCTTCTTGCCGCTGCCTGCCGACGCTTCGCGAATCAGGCGGCCAACTTCGGTCGAACCGGTGAAGGCCAGCTTGTCGATGCCTTCGTGCTTGACGATGGCTTCGCCCACGCGGCCGTCGCCGGTGACGATGTTGACCACGCCTGCAGGCACGCCGGCCTGCACGCAGATATCGGCAAACAGCATCGCGGTCAGCGAGGTGAATTCGGCAGGCTTGAACACCACGGTATTGCCGGCAGCCAGTGCAGGCGCGATTTTCCACGCCAGCATCAGCAGCGGGAAATTCCACGGCACGATCTGGCCGACCACGCCGACAGCGCGGTAGTCCGAGAATTCTTCGGCTTGCAGTTGCGCCCAGCCGGCGTGGTAGTAGAAGTGACGCGCCACCAGCGGCAGGTCGACGTCGCGCGTTTCGCGGATGGTCTTGCCGTTGTCCAGCGTTTCCAGCACGGCGAACAGGCGCGCGTGCTTCTGCATCAGGCGCGCGATCGAGTACAGTACCTTGGCGCGGCCATGACCGCCCAGCGCCTGCCAGCCCGGTTGCGCGGTGCGTGCGGCGGCAACGGCGCGGTCCACATCGGCGGCGGTGCCCTGGGTCAGGTCGGCCAGCTTGTCGCCGTTGGCCGGATTGATGGAAGCGAACAGCTCACCGGCCGCGCTCCACTCGTTGTTGATGAACAGGCCGAATTGGCGGCCGCGCTGCTCCAGCCACGCTTGCGCTTCTTTGGTGCTTTCCGGTGCTGGGCCGTATTCCATAGTGTTCAGGATCTCTTTGATGGTTGGCATGACAGTGTCCGTAATTAAGGTTGCGCGTGGCGGTGAGCGGCCGAGTAGTTACCGGTCACGTAGTGTTCCAGCTGACGTTCGATGTCGGTCAGCAGGCTGGATGCGCCAATGCGGAACAGATGCGGTTCCAGCCACTCGTTGCCCAGTTCTTCCTTCATCAGGGTCAGGTACTGCAGCGCGGCCTTGGCCGTGCCGACGCCGCCCGCAGGCTTGTAGCCGATCTTGAAGCCGGTCTGCTCGTGGTACTCGCGAATCGCGCGCACCATGGTCAGCGACACAGGAATCGTGGCGTTGACTGGCTCCTTGCCGGTCGAAGTCTTGATGAAGTCCGCGCCGGCCATCATGCACACCCACGATGCCTTGGCCACGTTTTCCAGCGTGACCAGTTCACCGGTCGCCAGAATCGCTTTCACGTGCGCTTCGCCGCAAGCCTTGCGGTAAGCGACCATCTCGTCGTACAGCGCTTGCCAGTTGCCGGTCAGGACGTGCTGCCGGGTGATGACGATGTCAATCTCGGTTGCGCCAGCGGCCACCGACAGTTCAATCTCGCGCACCTTGGTTTCCATGCTGGTCAGGCCTGCCGGGAAGCCGGTCGACACCGCGGCGATAGGCAGGCGGCCTTGCAGCACTTCCACCGCAGGCTTGATCATCTCGTGATACACGCACACCGCACCGGTGGCGAGCTTGTAGTCCTGCAGGCCCAGTGCTTCCACCAGGTCTGCGCGCAGCGGGCGCAGCGCCTTGCGGCACAGGCGCTCCACGCGGCCCGGCGTATCGTCGCCCGACAGCGTGGTCAGGTCGATCAGGCCGATGGCCTTGACCAGCCATGCGGCCTGGTATTCCTTCTTCACCGTGCGGCGGTTCGCCAGGCTGGCGGCGCGGCGGTCGGCGGCGGATTTGTTGACGTGGATGTGGTTAATCCAGCTCAGGTCCAGTGGGACCGCTACATTGCGCTTGAAGTCGCTCATAACAGATTGCTTCCGTTCGAAAGTGGCTTGACGCCGAGGTGGTGGGCCAGGGTCTGGCCGATGTCGGAGAAGGTTTCGGAAATACCCAGCGACTGCGGCTTCACATCCGGGCCGAAGAAAATCATCGGGATGTGTTCACGCGTATGGTCGGAGCCCGGCCAGGTTGGGTCGCAGCCGTGATCGGCGGTGATGACCACCAGGTCGCCCTCTTGCAGGCCGGCGATGAATTCAGGCAGGCGCACATCCATTTCGTGCAGCGCGTTGGAGTAGCCGTTGACGTCGCGGCGGTGGCCGAAGGCCTGATCGAAGTCGACGAAGTTCACAAAGGTCAGCGACTTGTCGCCGGCTTCCTTCTGCACTTTCAGCAGCGCGTCGAACAGCGCCATATTGTCTTTGCCCTTCACCACGCGCGACACGCCCTGCGCCGCGAAGATGTCGCTGATCTTGCCCAGCGCGATGACTTCGCCGCCGTCGTTCTTCACGTGGTCCAGCAGCGTTGGCGCCGGCGGCGCGACAGCGTAGTCGTGACGGTTGGTGGTACGGGTGTAGTTGCCGTTCGCGCCGAGGAACGGGCGCGCGATCACGCGGCCGATGTTGTACGGTTCGACCAGTTTGAAGGCGATCTCGCACACTTCGTACAGGCGCTCGAGGCCAAACGATTCTTCGTGCGCGGCGATCTGCAGCACTGAGTCGGCCGAGGTGTAGATAATCGGCTTGCCGGTGGCGACGTGTTCGTCGCCATGTTTGTTGATGATCTCCGTGCCCGATGCGTGGCAGTCGCCGAGGAAGCCCGGCACGCCGGTCAGTTCCTGCAGCTTGCGGGTCAGTTCCGCCGGGAACGACGGCACGGTTTTTGGGAAGTAGCCCCAGTCGAATTCCACCGGCACGCCGGCGATTTCCCAGTGGCCGGACTGCGTGTCCTTGCCGGTCGAGCGTTCACGCGCGGCGCCGTAGGCGGCGGTGAAGCCTTCGCGCTGCGTAAAGCCGGCAGCCCATTCGCCGCTGGCCAGATGTGCGGCGGCGGTCAGGCCGAGTTTTTCCATGGTCGGCAGCGACATCGGCTTGCCGCTTTTGGCGACTTGCTCGGCGATGTGGCCGAAGGTGTTGGCGCCGGTGTCGTTGTACTTCGCCGCGTCGGGCGTGGCGCCCAGGCCAAACGAATCGAGCAGCAGGATAAATGCGCGTTTCATAACGAGACTCCATTTCCGCCCGTCGTCGTCCCGGCGCAGGCCGGGCCCCAAGAACGCATGCCTGCAAGCGAAGCTTGGATCCCGGCCTCCGCCGGGATGACGGGGGCTAACAAAAAAGGGCGGCATCGCCGCCCCTCAAACATCTTACGCTTGCGGCGTTTTCGCCACGTTGCCCAGGAAGCCCAGGATCACTTCCACCAGCGAGGTCGCTGCAACGGCAGCGTACTTCAGGGTTTGTTCATGCGACAGCGGGAACGGCGACAAGCCTTCCGCCAGGTTGGTGATGGCCGATACGCCCACCACTTTCAAACCGCAGTGACGGGCCGATACGACTTCCGGCACCACCGACATGCCGACAACATCCGCACCCAGCGTCTTGAACGCGCGGATTTCCGCAGGCGTTTCAAAGTTAGGACCAGCGTAGGCGATGTACACGCCTTCGTGCAGGGTGACGTTTTTCTCTTTGGCCGAGGTGTGCAGCAGCGCGCGCAGTTCGGCGTCGTAGGCATTGGCCATGCTGAAGAAGCGCGGGCCGAAGCGTTCGTCGTTCGGGCCCATCATCGGGGTGCCCGGCAGGAAGTTGATATGGTCGGTCAGCGCCACCAGCGAACCGGCGTCCACTTCGGTGCGCAGCGAACCGGCGGCGTTGGTCACGAACAGCATTTCGCAGCCCAGCAGCTTCATGGTGCGTACGGCGCTGGTCATCACGCCCAGGCCATAGCCTTCATAGACGTGGCCGCGGCCTTTCATGCACACTACCTGCACGCCCGACAGGGTGCCGATCACCAGTTCGCCGGCGTGGCCGTGCACGGTGGAGATCGGGAAGCCCGGCAGCTGATCGTAGCTGATGGTGACTGCGTCGGTCATTTGTTCCGCCAGCACACCCAGGCCCGAACCGAGGATCATCGCTACGCGCGGCTTGAAGCCAGCTGGGAGACGGGAGCGAATAATGTCGGCTGCCTGGAATGGGGAATTATTAGACATGGATATCCTCTGATTTTTGATGTGGCTGGGGAAGCTGACACTATGCATCATGGTACATATGTATGACAAATACCATTTTTCTTCGTCATTTATATAAAAGACGTATAAATCGGGAGTATTATAAAGCAAGGAAAACTTAGCCACCGCCGCGTGTTTGACTCAGAAGGGACAAATGTTTACCATTATGGACAATTGTTTTTAAGGGCACTACCGTGACCGACTCTTCCAAGAAGGAACAGCTCTACCAGCTGATCCGTGCCAACCCTTTCATTTCCCAGCAAGACCTGGCAGTCGAGCTGCGCCTGTCGCGCTCGGCCGTGGCCGGCCACATCGCCGGTTTGATCCGCGAACGCCGCCTGCTGGGCCGGGCCTACGTGCTGCCCGATAAAAGCCCGGTGATGTGCATCGGCGCCGCCAATCTGGACCGCAAGCTGCGCACCATCGCGGCCATGCAGCTGGGCACCTCCAATCCCGCCACCGCCGAGGAAGTCTACGGCGGCGTGGCGCGCAACATCGCCGAGAACCTGGCCCGCCTCAACCTGCCGACCGCCCTGCTGACCGCGCTGGGCGACGATGGCGCTGGCCGCAGCCTGCAGGAGCACGCGGAAGGCGCCGGCATCGACACGCGCGGCACCCTGAAACTGCAGGACGCCGCCACCGGCACCTACACCGCCATCCTCGACGACAACGGCGAACTGGTGGTTGCGCTGGCCGACATGGCGCTGTACGACCGCATCACGCCCGCGTTCCTGGCCAGCCGCCAGCCGCAACGCGCGGCCGCCGCCATGACCGTGGCCGACCTCAACCTGCCGGCCGACAGCATCGCCCTGCTGCTGGAGAACGCACGCACCGACAACGTGCCGCTGGTGATCGTGGCGGTGTCGCAGCCGAAGATGGCGCGCCTGCCACAGGACCTGCACGGCCTGCGCCTGCTGATCCTGAACCGCGGCGAGCTGGAAACCCGCGCCGGCCGCGCCCTGCCGACCGAAGCCGATGTGCGCGCCGCCTGCCGCGAAGTGCAGGCGCAAGGTGCGCGCGACGTCATCGTCACCTGCGGCAGCCAGGGCGTGTACCACACGCGCGGCGGCGAGCTGGTATGGCTGGCCGCCCACCAGGTCGAGGTGGTCGACGTGACCGGCGCCGGCGACGCCTTCTCGGCCGCCGTCTGCTGGTCCCTGTACCAGGGCAGCGATGATTTGACGCTGGCCTGCCGCCGCGGCCTCAAGGTGGCGGCAATGACGCTGGAAAGCGCGGAGACTGTGTCCCCCGTGCTGGCCGCCGACGTCCTCGACGAAATACACGACTTTGACATGACAGCACCGCTGTTCCCGAATAAAGGATAAAACCATGCACCAATACCTGCTGTTCTCGCCGGAAGTGGCCGCCGCCCGCGCCGCCGGCAAACCGATCGTCGCGCTGGAATCGACCATCATTTCGCACGGCATGCCATATCCGCAAAACGTGCAGATGGCGCGCGAGGTGGAACAAATCATCCGCGACGGCGGCGCCGTGCCGGCTACCATCGCCATCATCGGCGGCAAGATCTGCATCGGCCTGTCGGACGAGCAGCTGGAACTGCTGGGCACTTCGACCGATGCGATCAAGGTCAGCCGCCGCGACCTGCCGTTCGTGCTGGCACAGAGCAAGCTGGGCGCCACCACCGTTGCCGCCACCATGATCTGCGCCGAACTGGCCGGCATCGAGGTGTTCGTCACCGGCGGCATCGGCGGCGTGCACCGCGGTGCCGAGACCAGCTTCGATATCTCGGCCGACTTGCAGGAACTGGCGCAGACTTCGGTGGCGGTGGTGTGCGCGGGCGTGAAGTCGATTCTGGATATCGGCCTGACGCTGGAATACCTGGAGACGCACGGCGTGCCGGTGGTGAGCGTGGGCCAGCGCGGCTTCCCTGCCTTCTTCATCCGCGAGAGCGGCTTCAACGCCGACTTCCAGCTCGACACGCCGGCCGAACAGGCGGCCTTCATCCACACCAAGTGGCAGCTGGGCCTGAAAGGCGGCGTGGTGGTCAGCAATCCGGTGCCGGCCGCTGAAGCGATGCCGAAACAGGAAATCGACCGCATTACCGAGCAGGCCTTGCAGGAAGCCGACCAGCAAGGCGTCACCGGCAAGAACGTGACGCCATTCCTGCTGGCGCGCATCAAGGCGCTGACCGAAGGCCGCAGCCTGGCGACCAATATCGCGCTGGTGAAGAACAACGCCCGCTGCGGCGCCGCGCTGGCGGTCGCCATGCAGCACACCTGACCGTCATTCCGGCGAAGGCCGGAATCCAATAGAACGTGTCCGCGCACGCTCAGCTTGGATTCCGGCCTGCGCCGGAATGACGGGCCAACTTTCAAGGCTCGCCATGTCCATCGATCTGAAACAACTGAAGTACTTCCTCGCCGTCGCTGAAGAGAAAAGTTTCAGCCGCGCCGCCGAACGCCTGCACATTTCGCAGCCGCCGCTGAGCCAGCAGATCATGAAGCTCGAAAACGAACTCGGTGTGAAGCTGTTCGCCCGCACCACCCGCACCTTCGAGCTGACCGTGGCCGGCAAGGCGCTGATGAGCGAAGCGGCCGAGCTGCTGGGCAAGATGCGCATGACCATCGACACCATCCGCCAGATCGACCGCGGTGAAGTCGGCCGGCTGCGCGTGGGCATCGTCGGCTCGGCGATGTGGGGGCCGATCCCTAGCCTGCTGGAAGAATTCCAGACCAAATTCCCGCGCGTGACCTGGACCATCCACGAACTCGGCCCCACGCTGCAGTACGAAGCCCTGCGCGCCAAGCAGATCGACGTCGGCTTCTGGCGCGAGCCCAAGCTGGACGAGGACGATCTCAAGAACGACAACCTGCGCCAGGAGCTGTGCTTCCGCGAAGACGTGTGCGTGGCCATCAACGAGCACCACCCGCTGGCCAAGCAGGACGCCATCGAACTGGTCGACATTGCCGACGAGCCGATGCTGACGCTGGCGCTCGACAAGTCCTCGTTCCCGCGCTACCTGATCCAGTGCTGCGTGAACGCCGGCTTCCAGCCGACCATATTCCAGGAAGCGTCCGAGCCGCAAACCCTGCTGGCGATGGTGGGCGCGGGCCTGGGCGTGACGCTGATCCCGGAAACCACCGGCCGCATCGGCTGGCCCGGCGTGGTGTTCCTGCCGATCCGCACCAACCCGCCGTCGGCCAACCTGTACATCACCTACACCACCACCGACGACGCGCCGGTGGTGCGTGCCTTCCTGAATATTTTGAACCCGCTTAGTGCGTGAGGCCGCCGGCCTCGCGCAGGTCGACGGTGTGGGCGAGCGTGGTGCGCACGGCAATGCGCAAGCCCTCCACCACGTCTTCCAGCTTCATGCTGGCCGAGCCGGGATGCTGTGCCGCCTGCTGCGGTAAGTAAGGAATGTGAATGAAACCGGCACGCATGGTGGTGCCCCACTCGTGCGCCTGATGCATCAAACCGTAGAACACGTGGTTGCATACAAAGGTGCCGGCCGTTTGCGACACCGAAGCAGGCAAACCCGCCTCGCGCAGTTCGTGCACGATGGCCTTGATCGGCAAGGTGGAGAAGTAGGCGGCAGGTCCGCCGTTCACGATAGGCTGGTCCACCAGCTGGCGTTGCTGGTTGTCCGGAATCGGCGCGTCGTCAACGTTGATGGCGACGCGCTCGATCGACATGTCGACGCGGCCGCCGGCCTGGCCAACCGCAATCACGATACTCGGCTGCAGTTCTTCGACCGCCTGGTGCACCACCTTGAGCGCATGGCCGAACACCACCGGCAGCTGGCGCGCATGCACCACGAACTCGCCCTCGTGCCAGCCATCGAGCTGGCGCACGGCTTCCCACGAGGGATTAATGATCTCCTTGTTGAACGGCTCGAAGCCCGTTAACAATATTATCTTTTTCATCTCGACTGCTCCGGTGATGCGTGTAACCGTGGAGCGTCTCACATATTCATCAAAAAATAAAGCAGCGAAATATTTACTAACAATAGAGGCAATGCGGTCCCTACTTGCATCTTTACTACCGCATTTTTGTCCGGCAGCTCCAGCAGCGCGGCCGGCACGATGTTGAAATTGGCCGCCATCGGCGTCATCAAGGTGCCGCAGTAGGCACTGAACATGCCGATGGCCGCCATCACCGCCGGGTTGGCGTGGTAGACGCCGACCAGCACCGGGATGCCGACGCCGCCCGCCATCACGGGGAAGGCGGCAAAGCCGTTGCCCATGATGATGGTGAACAGCGCCATGCCGATGCAGTACACCGCCACCGCCACCAGCCGGATATCCATGTTGATGTAGGACGTGACCACGTGCGCCACCGCCTTGCCCATGCCGGCCTCGGTGAACAGCAAGCCCAGTACCGCCAGCATGTGCGGCAGCACCACCGCCCAGCCCAGATGGTCGATCAGGCGGCGCGATTCGCGCATTGCCTGCATCGGCGTGGAGCGCGTCAGCCAGCACGCGGTGGCCACCGCGAACAGCGAGCCGCAACCAAGGCTGACCAGCGTCAGGTTTTTCGGATCGAGCAGGAACAGGCCGTCCCACTTGACGTCCTTGAACAGCGTGGAGCCGATCACGGTGGTGATGGGAATCAGCAGCGCGGGAATCAGCAGCTTGTGGCCGAGCCGTTGCGCGCTGCTGCGGCGCTCTTCGTCACTGCGGTCGCCGTAGCGGCCCAGCGTGACGCCGCCGAAGCCCGCGATCAGCGCCATCACCACCATCAGCAGGCCGGCTGCGATCGGCGGCAGCTGTTCGCCGGCCAGGTAGACCACGGCGTACAAGGCCCAGAACAAGGCACTGCTGTAGCGCTTGGGGTTGCGCTGGTCGCGCAGCGCCATCCACGCCACCATCAGCAGCATGGCGCCCAGCACGTAGAAGAAGTAATCGAGCTTGAGGATCATTTCACGCGCCGTGCAATCTGCGCATCGAAGCGGTACAAGCGCCACGAATGAATGATGAAGGCGCATACCGCCGTCGGTATGCCCCACAAAGCCATGTGCAGCGGATCGACGTCCAACCCTTCGCCGTGCAGGATGGTTTGCATCAGCACGATGGCGCCGAAGGCGACGAAAATATCTTCACCGAAGAACAGGCCGACGTTATCGGTGGCCGCTGCCATGGCGCGGATGCGGTAGCGCATCTCCTGCGGCACATTCGGATAACGCACTTCGGCCGCGCCTTCCGCCATCGGCGCAATCAGCGGACGCACCATATTCGGATGGCCGCCGATGCTGGTCAGGCCGAACGCTGCGCTAATTTCACGGATGGCAAGGTAGACGATCAGCAAACGGCCGGTGGTGGCCGAGCGGATGCGCGCTATCGAAGCCTGCGCATGCTCGCGCAAGCCGTGCCGCTCCAGCAGCCCGATGGCGGCAATCGGCAGCAACAGAATCAGCGGCAGATTACGCGTCTTGATGAAGGCCGTGCCCAAGGTGGCCAGCAATTGATCGACCGGCATGGCGGCAGCGATGCCGGTGACGGCGCAGGCGGCAATCACCACCAGCACCGGATGCGCGCGCAGCGCAAAGCCAAGAATGATGACGGCCACGCCCAGCAGCGGCCATAGATTCACAGTAGTTTCCAAGTCAGGCTCTCCAAAGAAAAATCCCCGCACGAGGCGGGGATTTTAACCTTAGAAGTTGACCTTGAAGGTCGCGCCCCAGGTGCGTGGTTCGTTCAGCATGCCGGTCAGGTTGTCAAAGTCGATGGCGCCGAGGATGACTTGCTTGTCGGTGATGTTGCGGCCGAAGGCTGCCACTTCATACTTGCCGTCGCCCCATTTGTAGCCCAGGCGCACGCCACCTTCGGTGAGCGGCTTGGCCTTGTACTCAGGTGCTTCGTACAGGAAGAAGTTGTAGCTGCTGCGGTAGGTCCAGTCGGTGTAGGCGTAGAACTCGCCGTTGCCCACATCGGTGCTGTACTTGAGCGTGAAGTTGGCTTGCGACTTCGGCGCGCGCGGCAGCGGGTTGCCGTTGATCTTCGAGGTGCCTGCGAACGGACCGGCCGGATTGGTCGGGGTGCAACCGCTGGCGTGGGTCGGGTTGTTGCCGTAGTTGCCGCAGTACTGCACGAACAGGTTCGGATCCTTGATCTCGGTGTCGTTGTAGCTGTAGCCGAGCGAGCCGCTGAAGCCGCCGCCCAGGTTGGCCTGGAAGTCCAGTTCCAGACCCTGGCCGGTAACCTTCTCCGCGTTGATCAGCTGGTTCATGTTGACCGAGCCACTACCGGCGGTCAGCTGCTTGTCCTTGACACGGTACTGGAACACGGCAGCGCTCAGGCGCGCGCGCTTGTCGAACAGATCCTGCTTGACGCCGGCTTCATACGACAGCGCTTTCTCAGCGCCAGCGAACGATGGCTTGTCGCCCAGGCCATTCAGGCGGCCCTGCATCGATGGCGCGCGGTAGCCGGTTGCCACGCGGGCGAACAGGTTGGTGTTCTTGTCCAGCTCGTAGGTGGCGCTCAGATCCCAGCTGGTGTTTTTCGAGGTGTTGTCGATCTCGAACGGGCCCGAGCTCTTCGGCGGTTCAACGCGGAGGGCCGAGAACTCTTTCTTGTCGTGCGTGAAGCGCAGGCCGCCGCGCACCTTGAACTTGTCGGTCACGGTGTAGTTCAGCGAGCCGAACGCGGCCCACGACTTGGCGTTCTGGAACTGCTGCGCGTAGGCGGCGTTTTGCGGATTGCCCGGCGTGAACGAGTCAAAGCTGATCGAGTCGATCTGGATGCTCTCGTTGAAGAAGAACAGGCCGCCAATCCATTGCAGCGGGCCGGCGTAGTTCGACTCGGCGCGGAACTCTTGCGAGAACTGCTTGTGGTTAGGCAGCAGGTCGGCGGTCTCGACCGGGAACGGGATGTAGCCCGGGCCCGATGGCGGCGCAAACACGGCGCCATAGCCGCCGTCCACGTCGGCGCGGCTGTTGAACTTCAGCGTTTCGTAGCCGGTGATCGAGTGCAGGGTCAGGTCGTTCAGGTTGTACTTCAGGCGGATATTGCCGCCCTTGGTTTCCAGCTTCTGGTAGTTGACGCCGTCGGTCGGGTAGGAGCCGTAGTCAAAGCCGTCCACCAGATCGTTGGTGCCCTTCTTGATGATGTTGGCGCGGAACAGCGTGGCCGAACCGTGGTAGTCGCGCTCGTGGTAGTTGAACAGCGCGCTGAAGTCCTTGTTCGGCTGCACCAGGGCTTGCAGGCGGAAGGCGTTGTCGCCGTAGCCTTCGAAGTCCTGGGTGGCGGTGTTCTTGTTCGGGTTGGTGTTGTGCACGCGGTCGCCGCGGTGCTGGCTGGTGCCCGAGAAGCGCAGCGCCACGGTGTCGCTGACCGGCACGTTGAACACGCCTTCCACGGTCTTGGCCGAGAAGTTGCCCACGCCCAGTTGCAGGTAGCCTTCGGTGCGGAATACCGGCTTGGCCGAGTCGAACTTGATCACGCCAGCTGGCGAGTTACGGCCGAACAGCGTGCCCTGCGGGCCGCGCAGCACCTCGACCTGGTCGACGTCAAATACCGGGAAGCCTTTGAGCATGGCGTTTTCCTGGACGATGTCGTCCATCACCAGGCCCACCGGCTGCGAGGCGTTCAGGTCGAAGTCGGTATTGCCCAGGCCGCGAATGTAGAAGCGCGGGAAGGTACGGCCGTAGTCGGATTCCACGTTGACCGACGGCGAACGGCCGGCCAGGAAGCGGATGTCGGCCGCGCCCGAGGTCAGCACGTCCAGCTTGTCGCCCTTCAGGGTGGCGATCGACATCGGCACGTCCTTGATGTTTTCGGCGCGGCGCTGGGCCGTCACGATCACGGTTTCCAGCTGGTCCTTGCTGGCGGCCGGGGCGTCCTGCGCCGCGTCAGCCTCGGCGGCCCACGCCGCGTTGAGTGGAAAAGCGCTGGCGACGGCCAGGGCGATCAGCGATCGCACTGCGAAACTACCTTGCTTGCTCATATATCCTGCTCCCTAAATTGTGTAGATAGTCATGTTCTAGTTGTTAAATGTGTACCGAGTCTGAACGCTTCCGCATATCGATATACAAATTACCAATCATGCTAGCACGGAAAAATTTGGCTTTGATTCATATCTATTTTGTATAAATACGTAAGAAAAAACGAATTTGTCGTACATATCGGCCGTGGGGCATAGTGACGGATGGCCCATTCGGCGGGACTTTGCGCCCCCTCCCCTATGAAACTGGAGCAAGAGCGGCAGAGTGGCAGCAGTGGGAATTTGTCCGAGCGGACAAAAAAGCAACATGAGAAAAATATTTAATTCGGCTGTCGCTGTTGTTGCGGTGCGACATGAGGCCCCAAAAACAGGAATTACGTGTTGCGGCCAATAAAAATATACAATAGCGATCTTCCAGGAGCCTATTCATGAAACTTTCACAACTTAGTTTGACGGTTGCAGCACTGTTTGTCGCTGCCAGCGCGTCCGCGGCTGACCCTAAGCTGGGCATCGTGTATGACGCAGGCGGCAAATTCGACAAGTCGTTTAACCAGTCCGCTTTTGAAGGCGCTTCGCGCTTCAAGAAGGAAACCAATATCAATTTCATCGAGGTGCAAGCCTCCAGCGACACCCAGGCTGAACAGGTGCTGCGCGGCCTCGCCCGCAAGAACCTGGACCTGATCGCCTCGATCGGCTTCGCCCAGCAGGCAGCCGTACAGAAGGTCGCCAAGGAATTCCCGAAAGTCCGCTTCGTGCTGATCGACGGTGTGGCGCAAGGCGCCAACGTCAACTCCATCACTTTCAAGGAAGAAGAAGGCTCGTACCTGGTCGGCGTGGCTGCGGCCATGGCCTCCAAGTCCAAGAAGCTGGGCTTCATCGGCGGCGTCGATATTCCGCTGATCCGTACCTTCTCCTGCGGCTACGCCCAAGGCGCCAAGGCCGTCAATCCGAAAGTCGAAGTGACCTCCAACATGGTCGGCACCACCTCGGATTCGTGGAACAACCCAGCCAAGGGCGGTGAACTGGCGCGCTCGCAATTCGACCGCGGCGTCGACGTGGTGTTTGCCGTGGCCGGCGGTTCGGGCCTGGGCACGCTGCAAACCGCCAAGGAAAAAGGCAAGCTGGCGATCGGCGTCGATTCGAACCAGAACCACCTGTATCCAGGCTCGATCCTGACCTCGATGGTCAAGCGCGTCGACAACGCCGTGTACGACTCCTTCATGCAAATGAAGAACGGCACCTGGAAGGCCGGCGTCACCGCCAAGGGCCTGAAGGAAGGCGGCGTCGATTGGGCGCTGGACGAGAACAACCGCAAGCTGATCACGCCGGAAATTGAAAAGCGTGTGACCGGCGCGCGCAAGGATATTATCGATGGCAAGGTCAAGGTCATCGATATTCGTTCGGGCGCTGCCTGCCCGGTCTAAAACCTGTTTGAACATTGAGCGCGCCGCCGGGGATGTCCCCGTGCGGCGCGTTTTACTTAATTAATTTAATCCTATGCAGCCAGCAGTAGAATTTCGCGGCATCTCCAAGCACTTCGGAGCTGTAAAGGCGAACACGGACGTAAGCTTCACCATCGCCAAGGGTTCGATCCATGGCCTGGTGGGCGAGAACGGCGCCGGCAAGTCGACCCTGATGAGCATCCTGTACGGATACTACCGCGCCGACGGCGGGGAGATCCTGCTCGATGGCCAGGCGCGCCGCATCCACAACAGCCAGGAGGCGATTGCGCTCGGCATCGGCATGGTGCACCAGCACTTCATGCTGGTCGAGAACATGACCGTGCTCGATAACGTGATGCTGGGCAGCGAGGGCGGCTTCAAGCTCAAGGCCAACCGCGCCCGCGTGGAGCAGGAACTGCGTGAGATCTGCACCCGCTACCGCCTCGACGTCGATCCGCTGGCCACCATCCACGATTTGTCGGTGGGCGCGCAGCAGCGCGTGGAGATTCTCAAGCAGATCTACCGCAGCGCCAACATCCTGATCCTGGACGAACCGACCGCGGTGCTGACTGCACAGGAAACCGAATCGCTGTTCGAAATCCTGCGCCTGTTCAAGGAACAGGGCAAGACCATCATCCTGATCACCCACAAGCTGCAAGAGATCCTCGACATCACCGACACCGTGACCGTGATGCGCGGCGGCCGCGTGATCGGCGCGGTGCCGACCGCCGGCACCACCAAGGAAGACCTGGCCAACATGATGGTCGGCCGTCCGATCGAGAACAACCTGCCGCGCAAGCCGTACAACCCGGGCGCGCCGGTGCTGCAGGTCGACGGCCTGCAACTGCTGGACGATCAGGGCGTCAAGCTGCTGGCCGATATCGGCTTCACGCTGCGCGCCGGCGAGATCGTGGCGATTGCCGGCGTGTCCGGCAACGGCCAGAGCGAGTTGATGGAGATCTTGTCCGGCATGCGTCTGCCGTCGTCGGGCAAGCTGGATTTCCTCGGCAAGGCGCTGCCGTTTGAAGGCCGCTCGGATGCCGACGGCCTGCCGCTGAAGTTCCGCGACCTGGGCATCGCCCACGTGCCGGAAGACCGCCTGCGCGATGGCGTGATCAAGGCCTTCTCGGTCATGCACAACACCATCTTCGGCTACCAGGACAAGCTGAAAAACAAATGGGGCCTGCTCGACTTCAAGGCCATCGCAGCACGCTGCGCGGAGCTGATGAAGAACTTCGATGTGCGTCCGAATAACCACGACCTGCGTATCGGCCTGCTCTCGGGCGGCAACCAGCAGAAGGTGGTGATCGCGCGCGAAGTGCTGGCGCAACCGAAGCTGATGCTGGTCGGCCAGCCGACACGCGGCGTCGATATCGGCACCATCGAGAGCATCCACACCCAGCTGCTGAAGCTGCGCGACGAAGGCGTGGCGATCCTGCTGGTCTCCGTGGAGCTGGAAGAAGTGCGCGCGCTGGCGGACCGTATCCTCGTCATGTGCGGCGGCCGCATCACCGGCGAACTGAAAATTGAAGAATTCGACACCACCCGCATTGGCCTGCTGATGGGCGGGATGCACAAATCATGAATAAAGACCTGCCACGCTGGGCCACTGCGTTTGTCATGCCCGTTCTGAACCTGCTGTCGGCCATGCTGGTGACGGCACTGGTGATCCACCTGCTGGGCGAGAGCCCGACCGAGTCGCTGGCCATTCTGGTCAACAGCGCCGTGGTCAATCCGGAAGGTTTGAGCTACACGCTGTTCTACGCCTCGACCTTCATCTTCACCGGCCTGGCGGTATCGATCGCCATGCAGGCAGGCCTGTTCAACATCGGCGCCGAAGGCCAGATGTATGTCGGCGGCCTTGGTCTGACGCTGGTCATGCTGGGCCTCGACAGCTCGCTGCCGGCATGGATGCTGATCCCGCTGGGCATTCTCGGCGCCGCGCTGTTTGGCGCACTGTGGTCCTTCCTGCCCGGCTACCTGCAAGCGAAGCGCGGCAGCCACGTGGTGGTGACCACCATCATGTTCAACTTCATCGCCTCGCAGCTGATGAACTTCGTGATCGTGAAATACATGATCCCGGACGGCGAGCAGAATCCGGCCAGCCGCGCATTTGCCGCCGCTGCCGAGATGCCGCGCCTGAACCAGTGGTTCCCGGCGCTGGGCGAGACGCCGCTCAATATCAGCCTGTTCCTGGCGATTATCGCGCTGGTGATTTACGGCGTGGTGGTATCGCGTTCGGCATGGGGCTTCAAGCTGCGCGCCACCGGTCTCAATCCGCACGCCGCGCACTACGCCGGCATCCGCATCAGCAAAATGATCATCATCGTGATGCTGATTTCGGGTGCGCTGGCGGGTCTGGGTTCGGTCAACTCCATCATGGGTTCGACCCACTACCTGTCGATGAACTTCGTCGGCGGCGCGGGCTTCATCGGCATCGCGATTGCGCTGATGGGCCGCCAGCATCCGGTCGGCATCTTCCTGTCCGCACTGCTGTTTGGCGCGTTGACGCAAGGCGGCTTTGACCTGTCGCTGGAAAAGCAGAACATTCCGCCGGAGATGGTGATCCTGGTGCAGGGCGTGATCATCCTGTTCTGCGGCGCGATGGAGAACATGTACGCGCCGGCCATCGCCAAAGTGCTCAAATTGAAGAAGTGAGAACGATATGACTTTTGACGATCTCCATATCGGCAGTATCCTGGTATCGACCGTGCGCAATGCGCCGGTGCTGATTTTCGCCGGCATGGCCGGCTTGTTCGCCGAGCGTTCGGGCGTGATCGACATCGGCCTGGAAGGCAAGATCCTGGCGTCGGCCTTCGTGTCTGCCGCTGTCGCATTTACGACGCAAAATCCTTGGTACGGCGTGATGGCGGGCATGCTGGTGTCGGTGCTGCTGGCAAGCCTGCAGGCTTACGTCGCCATCTCGCAAAAGGGCAACCAGCTGGTGGCGGGCATCGCCATCAACATCGCCATGAGCGGCCTGACCTTCGTGGTGGCGCAATACATCTTCCAGCAAGGCGGCCGCACGCCGGACCTGGGCTCGGCGCGATTGTTCGATGTGGTGCTGCCAGGTTCCGCCGCGGTGGAAAATATCCCGTTCATCGGCTGGCTGTACGCGCACCTGATCGGCGGTCACTCGGTGCTGGTGTATGTGGCCTTCCTGCTGGTGCCGCTGGTGCACTGGATCGTCTACCACAGCCGCTTCGGCCTGCGCCTGCGCGCCTGCGGCGAGAACCCGCATGCGGCCGATGCAGCCGGTATCAGCGTCGAACGCCAGCGCTACTTCGCCATGCTGATCGCGGGCGCACTGTGCTCGTTGTCGGGTGCTTACCTCGCCATCGTACAGAGCGGCTTCTTCCTGCGCGACATGTCGGCCGGTGCAGGCTACCTGGCGTTGACCGCCATGGTGTTTGGTAACTGGCGTCCGCTGTACACCTTCCTGGGCTGCCTGATGTTCGGCTTCTTCGGTGCGGTGCAGATCCAGATCGAAGGCGTGGAACTGCCGGTGGTCGGCCGCCTGCCGGGCGCGCTGATCCAGATGATTCCTTACGTGCTGACCGTGATCGTGCTGGCCGGCCTGATGGCCAAATCGGTGGCGCCGAAAGCCCTCGGCACCCCGTTCGTCAAGTCGCGTTAAAGCGTCTTCAAATAGGACAGCAGGTCGGCGACCTGCTGTTCATCCTTGATGCCCCAGAAGCGCATCGACGTCCCCGGCACCACATCATGCGGCGCACGCAGATAAGCGGCGAGCGTCTTCTCATCCCACGTCAGTCCCGACTTCTTCATCGCCTCGGAGTATTTGTAGTCCTTGGTCGATGCCGCTTTGCGTCCCACAATCCCATTCAACTGCGGCCCGTACCCCGCACTCGCATACGGTCCCACCGCGTGACAAGACGCACACCGCCGAAACAAGAACGCCCCGTTCTTCGGATCCCCCGCAGCACCGGCATGCCCTGCTACCAGCAACGCCAACAACACCCATCGCTTACAGCGCTTCAATTGCGTAGTGCTCCTTGTCATAGCCACCAACCATCGAGGCCAGCAGCTCCAATAAGCCAGCCAACGGATGCTGCTCGTTTTCACCCATGATATCCAACACATGATTCATCAATGCCACCGCGTGGTCGTACTCCGCCTCAGTCCTGACCGGCCGCAGTTGTGCGAGATGATTGAACTGTGACCACGCCGCTTCCAGGGCCATGCCGTCAATATTCTCAACCAAACTATTCATGATTTGATCTTCCCCTGCCGATAGCGCTTGCTCCATTTATCGTACTCGGAGTGGGTCAGCATCTGCCTGATGAAGACCGAGCCAGTCGAGTAGTGAACAATTGCTATCAAGCGGAATTTGTTACCTGCGATATTAAAAATCGTGAAGGGAGTCACGTAGTCCGCACTTCCGGACAGACCCCGTAACTCATTAAAATTACGCGGATTACCTGCTTCCATCCGACTCGCCCATTGCTTAACCCCACCTGTGGCTTGAGGCCGACGGCTACAAAACTCAGTCAATATTTTTAAGGAAAAGAGGCGCATGCGCCACTGTATGACTCTACTACTTTCCCCCTTTGAGGACACGCAAACTAAGCATCTAAACCCACCTGAGCTGGTTTGAAGTCTTCAATACAAAGCCTATAGCTCTATCAAACTATCGGGATATCGATAGAAAAATGTCCTCTCAAAAGGACTGGTCAATGCATTGGCGGTGAAATCCTCCTTTGCGGCGATGAGTGATGATGGTTTCGTTGCATCAGCAACGATCACCAGCCAATTCGTATGCGCTGCATTCTGATACGAAGAAATCCGCTTTGCTTTCTCATTGATGCGCTGCTGAAGGACGCGATGGCAGTTTTAGTGTGTTTTTGTTGCAGAAAAAAATCGGGGATACTCCAACATACTCGGCCAATTTTACCGCCAAAGTGGCGTCAATTTCTTGTTGCCCTCCAAGTATCCCTTCCAATTCAACACTATTCAGTATCCCCGACAGATCTGCTGCGCTGCGGTCGGTCTGCTCCATCATGAACTCCAGCACGCATCAACTGCAGTGCATGCTCATGGTCCGCATCCGTTTTCAAGGCACGCAATCCAGCGATGCGCTCAAACGCGAGCCATGTAGCCTGAAGCTCATCGATATCTGGGCTCGAAGTTTTATTCATCGCCTAGCGTCCAACGCGCAGTTTTCGCCTGCAGATACTCTAGTCCATTTGCCGATTGAGTGGCGGACTTCTTGCCGTCAGCCCAGCAGGTGCAGGGCCGCGTATTGCAGCAGCATGATGGTTTTGCCGTCGGCGATGCGGCCGTCATGGATCATTTGCAGGGCTTCGTCCAGCGGCAGTTCCAGTACTTCGATATCTTCGCCTTCTTCGGCCAGGCCGCCGCCTTCACCAGTGCGCGCGGCGGCATCGTATTCGCCGACGAAGAAGTAGAGGCGCTCGGTGACCGAGCCGGGACTCATGAAGGCTTCAAACACTTTGCGCACTTCACCTACGCGGTAGCCAGTTTCCTCTTCCACTTCAGCCTTGATGCGCTCTTCCGGCGAGGCCTGGTCCAGCAGCCCCGCCGCCGCCTCGATCAGGAAGCCGTCATGCCCATTGCCCCAGGTCGGGAAGCGGAACTGCCGCACCAACAGCACCGTGCGCCGCTCGCGGTTGTATAGCAGGATGGTGGCGCCGTTGCCGCGATCGTAGGTCTCGCGCGTCTGGCGCTGCCAGCTGCCATCGCGGCGGCGGTAGTCGAAGGTGGTCTTTTGCAGCAGGAACCAGTCGTCTGACAGGGTCTCTACTTTGTGGATGCGGATTCGGTCTTCCGGCATGTCGTTCTCCCATTGCGTTTATTTACGATATCATGCAATATCGTGCAATATCAAGAAAATTCATGCATATGCTGACACGCCAACGCAAAGAACTCCTGCTCGCCCGCCTGCACCAGGACGGCCAGATCGTCGCCAAATCGCTCAGCGAAGAGCTCGGCCTGTCGGAGGACACCATCCGCCGCGACCTGCGCGAGCTGGCCAGCGAAGGCCTGCTGCAGCGCGTCCACGGCGGCGCCCTGCCCGCCTCGCCGGCGATGGGCAACTTCGCACAGCGCCAGCAGATTTCCAGCGACGCCAAACCGGCCATCGCACGCGCCGCCGCTGCCATGATCGAACCCGGACAAGTGGTCTTCATCGACGGCGGCACCACCGCCGTGCAGCTGGCACGCGCGTTGCCGCAGGACCTGCGCTGCACCGTGGTCACGCACAGCCCTTCGGTGGCGGTGGAACTGGCCGGGCATGCGCAGATCGAAGTGATCCTGATCGGCGGCCGCCTGTTCAAGCATTCCATCGTGGCGATGGGGCCATCGGCGCTCGAAGCCATCGCGCAGATCCGCACCGATATCTATTTCATGGGTGTGTGCAGCCTGCATCCGCAGAGCGGCATCAGCACCGGCGATTTCGACGAGGCGGGCGTCAAGCGCGCCATCAGCAATATGGCGCAGCGCACCGTGGTACTGGCCTCGCCGGAAAAACTGGACACCGCCTCGCCTTACCAGATCGCATCGCTGTCGCAGGTCAGCGCCATCATCGTCAACAGCGACGCCCCCGAAGCTTTGGTCAAGCCATATCGCAAAATGGGCATCGCCATCACTAGGGCATAGACGCTGAATATGGCAAACTAGCCGGATGACGAGATTTAACGCATTAAGCCGACGCGCGGCGTGGCGCATGTTTGCGGCAGCTTTGTACCTGGCTGCCGGCGGCTGCATGGCAGCCACCACGCGCGTGGTGTATCCCCTCACCGCGCTGGAAGATGTCGATAGCCGCTACGAGTATGACTGGGCCGTGCTGCGCGTGGCCTTGCAGAAGACTGAGCCGCGCTACGGTCCGTTCGAGCTGCACCAGTCCACCCAAGCCATGTCGCCGCAACGTGTGGCGCAGGAGCTGCGGATGCCGGGTGGCCGCATCAATATCTTCGCGCGCGCCACCTCGGCGGAACTGGAGCGGCAATACCGGCCGATCCGCCTGCCGATCGACAAAGGCCTGCTCGGCTACCGCCTGTTCCTGGTCCGCGATGACGACCTGCCGCGCTTTGCCTCGGTGCGCACGCTGGACGATCTGCGCAAGCTGCGTGTCGGCCAAGGCAAGGACTGGATCGATGTGCCCATCCTGCACAAAGCCGGCTTCAAGGTGGTGGAAGGCACCAGCTATCCCGGCCTGTTCGCCATGCTGGATGCCGGACGGTTCGATTTCTTCTCGCGCGCGATCGACGAGGCGCAACGCGAATTCAAGGAGCGCCGCGCCGCTTTTCCGCACATGGTGATCGAGCCGACTTTGCTGCTGCAATATCCGCTGCCGCTATATTTCTTCACGCGCCGGGATGACGAAGGCAAGCTGCTGGCGCAGCGCGTCACCGAAGGGATGGAGATGATGATCAAGGATGGTTCGCTCAATGCCCTGTTCCAGCAGTACAAAGGCGCGAGCATCAAGGCTGGCGGGTTGCAGCAGCGGCGCGTGCTGCATGTGCAGAACCCGTATCTGACGCCAGAGACGCCGCTGTCGCGCAGCGAACTCTGGTTCAATCCCCTGACGGGAAAATAGTTACGGCCAGATGGCCTTCAGCACGGCGGCCAAGTGATAGCCGCCACGGATCAGCTGCTCTTTCGCCACAGCCGAAGATGGCACCGGGTAGTTGTCCGGGATCGCCAGCGGCCAGACGTTGTACACCTCCCCGCTACTCTTGCTGGTCTGCTGCGCCATCGGACCAGGCACCACGTCGGTGTATGCCAGCTTGGCCACCACCAGCGTTTGGTCGGCCCACTGGTACGGCCAGGTCACCGGGTCGCCGCTGTTCGGTTCTACCGCCGGATTGCCGGCGATGACCATCTGCGCAAACTGCTCCGGCGTGCGTGCGCCGATGCGGCGGAACGCGTAGTTCACCACTGTGGTGTCCCAATACGAGTGGAACGCGCGCGTGGCTTGCGGCTTGGCCGGCTTGTCGTCGGCAGGAATCAGCTGCGCGCTGTTGGCGGTCAGCTTGGCGTCATCCAGCTGCAGGTTATTGCCGCCGGTGGACGGGAAGGCTTCCTTGTCATCCAGCTGCTTCTGCGTCGGCACCACAAAGCCGCCGTTCTTGCCGACGTAGCCTTCGCCCACGTGCAGCGGCTGCGTGATATCGCCGCTCAGGTGCGTCAGCATCAGCAAGGCCTGGCGAGGCGTGAAGTTGTGCGGATTGGTGACGGCGTCGCCCTTCCCTTGCAGGACGGCGATGCACTGCTTCAGCGTCTGCACGATATCGTGACCGTGGGTGCCTACGCCATTGTCCTCATAGTGCGACAGCTGGAACGGCACGTCGGTATAGTGGTACTCGCTGTGCTTCGGATTGGCCGTGGTGTAGGCTACCATCTCCGGCGTTTGCGGGCCGCAGTAAGTGCCCTTCACGCAGTCCGCCCAAGAAGCGATGCCGGCCAGACTTTCGCTCGGCAGCAGCAAGGCTTGCACCTGCTGCCCGGCGTTGCTGCCCTTGATCAGCTGGTCGGCGATCGCTCCCACAGCGCGGTGGCCATCGTTGCCCCATGCGTGGGCGTTAAACGAAACAAAGGCGCTGCTCAACGCCAGGATGCAAACAAGCTTCTTCATTCAGGACTGCCTTTCGACGGCTTCGGATATTGTTTGTTGATGTCAAGGACCTGCGCATACGGCGAGCTCCAGGTCTGCTCCTGCAAGGCCGCCAGCCGCTGTGCCATCTTTTCGTTGCGCAGTACGACTTCCAGGTTGCGCGACAGGTCCATGTAGCCGCCGGCCCAGTTGCTGGTGCCAACCCATGCCAGCTGGTTATCGATCACCATCGTTTTGCTGTGGATGACGCGCGCGAATGGAATGAAGCCGCTCGACGCCACCGGCAGCGTCACCACGCGGATCTCGACGTTGGGCAGCAAGGCCAGGCTTTTCAGATAAGCCAGCGCCGGCTTTTCCAGATTCCAGTTGGAGACCATCAGCTTGATCTTGACGCCGCGCGTCGCCGCTGCGCGCACCGCATTGTCGATCACCGCGTAGTAGGGACGTGTGCCGTTCGGGCCGTAGCTGAGCGGCGCGTAGTCCAGCAACTGGATGCGCACTTCGCTCTTCGCCTGCGCCAGCAAGGCCGGCAAGCCGGTCTCGGAGTCGCCCACTCCCGCAGGGTTGAACTGGTTAGGGCTGGACAGCAGGAAGGACTGCTGGCCAATGTCCGCCGCCACGGTGCGCGCGTTCAGCGCAGGCGCGGCCAGCCCCTGTGAAGTCAAAGCCTGCGCGCGCCAGTCCTGGTTGAAGATCGCCAGCACCTGCCCCACCACTTTCGGATCGGTGATGCGCAAGCCGGTTTCGTGGATGTGTTCAAACGAGCGCCAGTCGAAATTCTGGCTGCCGATGTAGGCGGTTGCGCCATCCACCACCAGATACTTGGCGTGAATGATGCCGTTGCCGGTCAGCTTGTTGAAATCGAGGATGCGGAAGTCGAGATTCGGTATCGCCTTCAGGCGCTCAATGGTCGGCTGTTCCGACAGGCCTACACCTTTTTTATCGAGCAGGAAGCGGATTTTCACGCCGCGCTTGCCGGCGGCTTCCAGCCGCTCCACCACTTTTTCGAACACGCTGCCCGGCTTGACCACAGCGTAGAACTGACCGATGACGATTTCGCTTTTGGCGTTATCGAACATCTCGCTCCACACTTGCGCGGCGCTGCGCAAGTCGTCGCTGTGCAGCGAGGTTTCTATTGGCGCGGTCTGCACCAGCTCATAGCCCGGAATGGAAAACTCCGCGCGCGCCGACGCCGACAGCAGCGCCGCCGACACCAGCAGGGAAATGGAAATACGACGCATCATGGCTCCTTATTGCAGGCGCTTGTAGCGCACCAGCGGCGCGGCAGTGCCGGCCGGCTTTTTGTCCTGTTCACGCTTGACCAGATAGGCGGTCAGCGCATCGATATCGCGGATATTGGTCGGCGCGCGGCCGCTGCCCTTGATGAAGGTCGGGAAGCCGTCGCCGCCCTCGGCCAGGAAGTTGTTGGTCACCACGCGGTAGGACTTGTCCATCTCCAGTGGGATGCCGTTCAGCTTCACGCTGCCCGGCACGATCCTGCGGCCTTCGGGCTGCGCTGGATCCCATTCGTACCAGAAGCCGTCCGACACTTGCAGCAGGCCGCGCTTGGCATCGCGTCCGCCGATCCACTGCTCTTCCAGCAGATCCACGATTTGCGCGCCGCGCAGGTTCAGCGCCACCAGCGAATTCCCGAACGGCAGTACCGCCATCGCGTGGCCCAGCGTGACGCGGTTGCCGGCTGCGGTTTCCAGATCCTGGCGGATGCCGCCCGGATTTTGCAGCGCGATCTGCGCGCCGAACGGACGGCCGGCATTCAGCATGGAGTCCGCCACCAGATCACCCAGCGCCGACTCATTCGCTTTGTCCTTCTCGCGTTTCACGCTCGGCACGGCCAGCGTGGCAATCGGTTGTGCCAGCGCGGCGGTGCTGCGTTCGCGGGCCTTCTTCAGGTAGGCGTCCAGCACGGGATCGGCAGGCCAGGTGCCCGGCACCATCACCTCCTGGCGCGCGCTCACATCGCGCACGCTGTTGGTCTGCGTGTCCACCGTCAGCTTGATGCGGCTCAGGACATGGCCGCCCATGTCGGCCTGCGTCACCGCGCGGCCATCCACCTTGCACAGATAGCCTTCATGCGAGTGGCCGGTGATGACCAGAGGGATCGAAGGATCGAGGCGCTTCACCACATCGGTGATCGGCCCTTTCAGGTCGGAGCAATCCTGCTGATCGAATTTGGCCTTGGAGCGGCCGCCCTGGTGGATCAGCACCACGAACACGCCCACGCCTTGCTGGCGCAATTCAGGCAGCTGGCGATTGATGGCGTCCGCCTCGTCGACAAACTGCAGGCCGGCGATGCCGGAAGCCAGCGCCGACTCGGACGCCTCGCGCAGCACGGTGCCGATGAAGGCCACCTTCACGCCATGCGCGGTCTCGATTTTATAAGCCGGCAGCACCGGCTTGCGCGTGACCATGTCGATCACATTGGCCGCCAGGTATTGGAACTGCGCGCCTTGATACGTGCCTTCAAATTTGCAGGCCTTGTCGGCGCGCGGCGAGACGCAGCCGCCCTTCTGCTGGCGCAGCAGCTCGATGCGGCCTTGGTCGAATTCGTGATTGCCGACCGAGGTCGCGCGCAGGCCGAGCAGATTCATCGCGCCGATGGTCGGCTCGTCGGCCCACATCGCCGAGATGGCGGGACTGGCGCCGATCAAATCGCCTGCGCCGACCAGCAGCAGCTCGGGGTCCTGCTTGCGCCACGCCTGCAGCGCCGCGCCGATGGTGTCGATGCCGCCGGCCTGGATCACGCGCTCGCCGCCGCCGGCTGCACTGTCCCAGGTGTACTTGCTGGCTTCCAGATTGCCGTGAAAATCGTTCAGCGTCACCAGCTGAATCTCGGTCAGATTGGACGGCGGCGCGGGCGGCTGGCGCCATGCGCAAGCAGCCAGCGAAGCAACCGCCATAAGGCTTAGATATTTTTTCATGCGGTCATTGTACCGTTCCGCCACGGCCCTGCGCAGCGCTGAAAATAATACGTTACAAACAAAAACACCCTATAAGTCCGAGAACTTACAGGGTGTGAGACGTACTTTTCAAGACGGGCCGAGGCCCGTCTCAAATGAACGCTTAGAAGTCCACCGACAGGGTCGCCGAGGTGAAGCGCGGTGCGCCCAGGTAGTAGCGGGTGGCGCCGGAAGCGGCCAGACCTTGGTACGGCAGCGAGTTGAGGACCGTGGTCGACGACGGGTTGCGGTACTGCTTGTCGGTCAGGTTGCTGACGTTGAAGGTCAGCTTAGGACGCTTCAGCCAGCCGTAGTTCGGGAAGGTGTAGCCACCATCCAGACCGAAGGTGGTGTAACCAGGCGCCACTTCGTCGTTCATCAGCGAAGCGTACTGCTTGCTGGTCGCACGGGCTTTCAGGCGAACCCAGAACGGGCCGTCCTGGTACTCAACCGACAGGCCGGCTTTGCGGCGCGGCGCGTTTGGCGCATCCTTGCCGGCGGTCGGCAGGGTCACGGTGGAGCTGCCTACCAGGTTGTCCTTCAGCTCGGCTTTCAGGAAGCCCAGCGAGCCGTAGAACGCCCAGCCGTTGATCGGGGTGTTACCCAGTTCGATCTCCAGACCGCTGTGCTTTTCGCGGCCGATGTTGCGGTAGAAGCTCTTGCCCGAGTCAGGATCGAAGGCAGTTGCCTGCTTGTTCTTGAAGTCGGTGTAGAACGCGGTCACCGTGGCGATGAACTTGTTATCCTGGTGGCGGTAGCCCAGGTCACCGCTCCACGAGGTTTCAGGGGTCACATCGTTCAGTGCGGTCGGGATCAGCGATACCGGATCCACCACCACGCTGGTGCCAACGTTACCGAACACGAAGTTCGGCGGCGCTTTCATGTTCTTGGCAACCGAGGTGAAGATCTGGTCGTCGTTGGTCACGCGGTAACGCGCGCCGAACTGCGGCAGCACTTCGTTGTAGGTCTTGTTGTACGAGTATGGCTTGACGTTGTTGGCTTCGTCGCCGAAGTTGGTGAAGTCACGCTTGATGTACGGGGTGCGTACGCCGACGTTGATCTTCAGCTTGTCGTCCGCCAGGGTGATGGTGTCTTGCAGGAAGGCCTGGTACGCGGTCGAGATCGAGATCCAGTCGCGGCTCTGGGCTGGGTGGCCGTCCGGACGCAGGATCTGGCCGTCTTGCAGCCAAACGTCAGCGCGGTTGCCGTCGTTGGTCAGCGCCAGCATCGGGCCGGTCTGTTCGTGACGGGCACGCTCCCACCATACGCCGGTCTTGATTTCGTGCATATCGGTGGTGTAGATGAAGGCCAGGTTGGCGCCTGGACGTACGGTGCGGGTCACACTGGCATTGGCCACCAGGACGGTGTCGAGGGTATCGCCGTCGCCGTTCAGGTCCACTGCCTGGTCACGTTTGCCGGTGGCCGGGTTGTAGAAGCCTTTTTCCGACTGGGCGCGCTGCTGCACGCCGCCATTGCCGAAGCCGTACCACATGTACGGGGTGAAGGCCACGTCCAGGTTGTCGGTCAGGCGGAACTTGCTGACGGCCGACGCGATGATGTTTTTGAACGGGTTCACGCCCAGGCCGTAGTATGCCGGCGACTGGGCGGTTTCATTCTGCGCGGTGCCCTTGACCGGGGTCAGGTGACCCTTGAAGGTGTCGGCGTAGTCGAAGTAGTAACCGTTGGCGTTGATTTCAGCCAGGGTCAGGTTGTTGATGTTGTTGTTGACGGCCTTGTTGAACAGGACGGTCGCGTGGATGTAGTTGAAGCGGTCCCAGTCGTAGTTCGCACCGAAGTCGATGTGATTACGGTCGGCGGCGCCTTTGCCCTTCCACTTGTCGGCCTCAGCGTGCGAAGCCGAAATGAAGGCGGTGAACTTGCCGTCCAGCAGAGCGCCGGTGTCGTAACGCACGTAGGTCTTGTTCATGTTCAGCTGACCGAAGGTCTGCATCACACGCCAGCGTTGGGTTTTCTCTGGTGCGCAGGTGGTGATGCCGAAGTTGCCGCCGGTGGCGCCAACTTGCGGCGAGTCGACGTCGGTCGATCCCTGGGTCACGAACTGCGAGCAGGTGTTTTCCTGGTCCACATACTCTTGTGGGTAGATAGCGAAGTTACCGGAGTCGTTGACTGGCACGCCGTTGATGGTGGCGCCGATCTGGTCCGAGTTGAAGCCGCGCAGGGTCATGCCGCCGCCGAACAGGCCGGTTGCGTCATAGTTGTAGCTGTTCACTGCTGGCAGCATTTCCAGAGCTTCATAAGCATTGCCGGTTGGACGCTGTTTTTCCAATTCTTCAGCGGTAATGGTCGAACGTGCTTTTGGCGCGTCTTCCGTTACCATCAGGCCCATACCCAGCTTTTTACCGGTGATGACCACCTCGGCCTTGCCTGGCGCGGCGGCGGTGTCGGCCTCCTCGGCAAAAGCAGCGCCTGCTGACAGGGCAGTCAGGTGAGCGGCTACGGCAAGTGCGCTCAAGCGCAAGACCGGAGATTGTTTGGATTGCATTCAAAACCCCTTAAGAGTGTTATTGTGAAAACTTTAAAGAACTAACGAAATCGGGTGTGAAGAGCGTATTTTCCTCTGCACCAATGTGCGAGTTTATATGCCGAAAATGACACTGGTATGACAGTAAAAGTTGTCAAATTGCTCTAACTGCCTATAACTATTGCATGTCGCTACACCCGCGACAAATACGTTTTTACTTGGCGATTCAGTCGAAAAACAAATAAATGAACGTGGAATGCTAACTAATTAGCAATTCGTGAGGACAGCAGAGGCTAGATTCGGGCGGGATTATAAAAGCATATGCGGCCGATGAATTTTGTTCATGGCAACATTTAGAGACTTTTCTCAGAATTGTAGTAAATCCGAGACAGAAATTACAGGTAATTTTGACAGAAGCACAAGCCGGCGGGAGAAATCCGCCGGCCCGGCCATGCGAGGAAAAAAGTTTAACGTTTGGCCTTGGCGGCGGCGCCGGCGATCTCCGCCTCAAATTTGGTGAATTTTGCGTCCAGCGATTTCAAAAGTCGTTGTTTGTCCGCATCAGCCAGGAAAGAATAGCGAATACTGTCGTAGGACAGTTTTTTCACTTCCGCGTAATCGGGCTGGTAACGGGCCGCATACAGCACGTATTCCCCCGACAGATTGTTACGCGACACACCGGCGTCATCGGTCGACAACACAAACGGCACACCATATTTGCGGTACAGCGTGACCGGGTGCGCCTGCTCCTTGATGCCCAGGATGAAGTCGTTGCTGCTGAGGTTGACCTCCACCGCGATCTTCGCATCACGCATTTTTTTCATGATGGCCAGCGGATTGCTCTCGTGGGCGATATCCATGCCATGGCCAATGCGGTTGGCGCCGGCCACGTCGATCGCGTCCTTGATGTGGAAGGTCAGGCCTTCCGGCGGCACCATGCCCAGCGACAGCTCGCCGGCGTGCAGCGCCAGTTTCACGGTCGGGAATTTGGCTTTCAGGAATTTATACATCTGCATGTGCAGCGCGTAGTCGCGCATCGACACATTCACGCTTTCCTGGCCGACGATGTTGATGCCGACGATTTTCGGATGGCTGGCCGCCAGCTTGAAGCTGGACAGGATCTGCGAATACACCTGCGACGGCGACAGGAAGCGCAGCGCGAACGGCTGGTAGCGCAGCGTGAACTGGTCGTCGTCGATACCGGCGCCGGATTTGTTCACGTTGTCGATGTAGCCGGCGATCCAGCCGTTGAAGGCCTGGTCCTGCTCCAGCTTGGCGCTCAGTGCCGCGAAGTCGGCGTCGGTCACGCCGCCGCTGGTGGCTTTCTTGTCGAAATCCACGTCCTGGGCGATCGGCGCGATCTCGAAGATGGTCTCGATGTAGCTCAGGTTTTCCTGGATGGCGCGCTGCTTCAGGCGCTGCAGGCCGTCGGCGGTGTTGGTCGACGATACCGGGCCAAAGTAGGCGAAGGTGTCGAAGAACTGGCGGTCAGGAGGCGACTGGATGGCGCTATGGTTGTAGAAGTCCTTGTCAGACCAGCGCTGCAGCAGGTTGGCCAGCAGCGTGTTGTCGTTCATGACGTCCTGGCCGGACACGCAGGCGCCGGCCGGCTTGTTCTTCTCGATGGTATAGGTGGCTTTGTTGACGCAGAAGCCTTCCTTGTCCACCCACTCCAGATACTGCTCGGCGTAGATAGCGCCCGAGTAGTGGTGATGCAGGTCGCCGCCCTTCGGCATCATGGTAAAGAACATCGTCAGCTCGGCCAGTTTCGGTTCCTTGCCCGACGCGACCAGCGACGCGAAGTGGCGCTTGGTGGCTTCCTCATTGGCGTTGGCGGCCTGCGCTTGCGGCAGTGCGCACAACACGGCGGCGGCCAGTGCGATGGCTGTGATGTTCTTGTTCATGCGTCGTTCCTTAATTAAGTCGTTTCACGGACATGTACCTGGCGGCCGGCGGCATAGGTGGCGGCGATGGCGCGGTCGTCACCCAGCAGGGCCAGTGCGAACAGCAGTTCTTCCAGGCTCTCGACACGCGAGGTGCGGCGCTGCAGCAGCGGCGTGGCTTGCGGATCGATGACGATGAAATCCGCTTCCGCACCGGCTGCGAAATTGCCGATCGTGCCTTCCAGCTGCATGCTGCGCGCAGCGCCCAGCGTGGCCAGGTAGAACATCCGCAAGGCCGGCAGATAGCTACCCTTCAAGCGCGCTACTTTATAGGCTTCATTCATCGTTTGCAACATGGAGAAGGAAGTACCGCCGCCAACGTCGGTGGCCAGCGAGAGCAGCACGCCCGCTTCGTCGGCGCGCTCGAAGTCGAACAGGCCGCTGCCGAGGAACAGGTTGGAAGTCGGGCAGATGGCGGCGGCGGACTGGGTTTCGGCCATGCGCTGGCGGTCGCGTTCACTGAGCCAGATGCAGTGGCCGTACATCGCGCGAGGACGCATCATGCCGAAGCTGTCGTAGACGTCGATGTAGCTGCGGGCGTTCGGGAACAGTTCGCGCACCCATGCACATTCGGCTTCGTTTTCCGATACGTGGGTCTGGATGAAGGTGTCCGGATAGGCGGCCGCCAGTTCGCCTGCCAGTTGCAGTTGTTCGTTGGTGGAGGTCGGGGCGAAGCGCGGCGTGATGGCGTACAGCGAGCGGCCGCGCTTGTGCCAGCGGTTGATCAGGGCTTCGGTGTCGCGCGCGCTGGATTCGGCGGTGTCGCGCAGGAAGTCGGGGCAGTTCCGGTCCATCATGACTTTACCCGCGACCATGCGCAGGCCGCGCTGCTCGCTGGCGGCAAAGAAGGCGTCCACCGATTGCGGATGGACGGTGCAGTAGACCATCGCCGTGGTGGTGCCGCAGCGGAGCAGTTCGTCGAGGAAGAAGTCGGCCACGTTGGCGGCGTGTTTGCTATCTTCGAACTGCCGCTCGACCGGGAAGGTGTAAGTCTCCAGCCATGGCAGCAGACCTTCCGACGGCGAGGCGATCATGTCGGTCTGCGGGTAGTGCAGGTGCGTGTCGATAAAGCCGGGCATCAGCAGCTTGCCGCTGTAGTCGTGCACCACCGTGCCTGCGGGGAGCGTGGCGTGCAGCGCGGCGTAGTCGCCGGCGGCTTGCACTTTGCCGTCAGCGACGATCAGCAGGCCGTCTTCATGCCATGCGTGCGCGTTGTCGCTGAAAGCCGGATCGGCGAGAAAGTGCAGCAAGCTGCCACGGTAGGCTTGCAGGTTGGAGGTCATGTCGGTCTTTCTTAAATCTGAATTCGAATATTAGCGCGATGCGAGGCGAAGTGCAGGTTCGCTGTCGTTGAGGGTGGCGATTTGCTGCGCTTCCCACACCATCAGCAGTTGTGCGCACACGGAGGCGGCGATGGCGGCGGGGAGTTTGCTGGTGATGCCGGGCAGGCCGATGGGGCAGACCATGCTGGCGATACGTTCCTGCGGCAGGCCGCGCGCAGCCATGCGGCGCTCGAATTGAACGCGCTTGGTGTGGGAGCCGATCAAGCCGAACCAGCCAACGTCCGCGCGTGCAAGGATCGCTTCGCAGAGCCGCTGGTCCAGCGCATGGCTGTGGGTCATAACAAGGTAGCTCGCACCGGGCGGAGCATCGGTCACCGCAGCCTCCGGCGTATCAGTGGCTTCGATACGGACGTTGGCCGGCACGCCGGCAGGGAACATATCTTCCCGCTCATCGACCCACGTGACGGTGCAAGGCAGCTCGCCCATCATGCGCACGATAGCCGCGCCGACATGGCCCGCGCCGAACAACACCAGATGCGCACGCGGCGCCAAACAAGGATCAGCAAGCCAACGCCGACCGCTCGCGTCGCGCAGCACATGCGTCCCGCGCGCGCAATCAAGCGTCGGCGCCCCCTCGCCTGCACCGCCGACGACGATGCCATCGGCGTCGAGCAGCGATGCGGCAGGCGGACCATCGATGGCGCTCAGGCGCCAGCTGTCCGCGCGGCGGCGCGCGCGCAAGCCAGCCAGCACGCCGGCCAGCGATGCGTCAACGATCTCAAACGCCAGATGCACCACGCCGCCGCAGCACTGTCCCAGCGTCGGCCCAAGCGCGTATCGTTCAAGCCGCGCCTGGGCCACGTGCTCGCTGACCGCGCCTTTCAACACTTCACGTGCAAGCTCGATCGCGCACATTTCCAGGTGGCCGCCGCCGATGGTGTCATGCTGGCCGCGCGCCGTCACCAGCATTTTGGCGCCGGGCTCGCGCGGGCCGGAGCCCTCCACGATTGCCACGGTCACCAGCACTGCCGGTTCCGACACCTGCGCTGTCAGCCACTCATTCATCTCAAGCCGCCATTTCCACTGCGGACACCGCCCGCAAAATCTCTTCACTGGTCGCCGGCGCATTCAACGGCGGATTCACACGATGACCACCCACAGCAGAAACCGCATCGCGAATCGCAAAGAACACCGAGAACGGCAACAGCAACGGCGGTTCACCCACCGCCTTGGAACGGTGAATGCTGTCCTCCACATTGCCGTTGTCGAACAGCTTCACGCGGAAATCCTCCGGACAATCCGAGATGCCCGGGATCTTGTAGGTCGAAGGCGCATGCGTCATCAGCTTGCCCGCCGCGTTCCACCACAACTGCTCGGTGGTCAGCCAGCCCATGCCCTGAATGAACGCGCCCTCCACCTGGCCGATATCGATGGCCGGATTCAGCGAACGCCCCGCATCATAGAGAGCATCCGCGCGCAGCAGCTTCCACTCGCCGGTCAGCGTATCCACCACCACCTCCGACACCGCAGCACCGTATGCATAGTACGAGAAAGGATGCCCGTTCATTGTCTTCGGATCCCAGTGCAGGCCTGGCGTGGCATAGAAACCATCGGACCACAACTGCACCCGTGCCAGATACGCCTTTTGCACCAGCTCAGGGAACGCCACCTTATGACCATTCACATGAACGTGATTATCAAAGAAGCGCACCGGCTGCCCGTCCTCGTCGCCATACAGCTTGACCGCATACGCGGCGAGACGCTCGCGAATCTGCCGCGCAGCATCCTGCGCTGCCTTGCCGTTCAAGTCCGCGCCGGTGGATGCCGCCGTTGCCGACGTATTCGCCACCTTGCTGGTATCCGTCGCCGTGGCACGCACGTGCGACATGTCCAGGCCCAGCTCGTGCGCCACCACCTGCATCACCTTGGTGTTGATACCCTGCCCCATCTCCGTGCCACCGTGATTGACCAGCACCGAGCCATCCACATACACATGCACCAGCGCCCCCGCCTGATTCAGGTGGGTGACGTTGAACGCAATGCCGAACTTCAGCGGCGTGAACGCAATGCCCTTCTTCAGCACCGGGCTGCTCGCATTGAACGTCTCAATCGCCTTTCGGCGCGCGCGATACTCGCTGGTCTGCTCCAGCTCCGCCGTCAACTCCTCGATCACGTTATCGACAATCTCCTGTCCATACGGCGTGACATTGCGCTCGGTCTTGCCGTAGAAATTCAGGCGACGGATATCCAACGCATCGCGCCCCAGATTGCGCGCGATTTCATCAATGATGTACTCAATCGCAATCGCGCCTTGCGGGCCGCCGAAACCACGGAACGCCGTATTCGACTGCGTGTTGGTCTTGCCGCAGCCGGCGCGGATTTCCACATCCGACAGATAGTAAGTGTTATCGAAGTGGCAGACCGCCCGCGTCGCCACAGGCCCGGACAAATCGGCCGAGAAGCCGGCGCGCAACGTCATATCCACCTTGGCCGCGAGGATCCTGCCGCTGTCGTCGTAACCGACTTCATACTCGTAGAAGAAACAATGACGCTTGCCGGTCACCAGCATGTCGTCATCACGGTCCGCGCGCAGCTTGACCGGACGGCGCAACTTGGCCGCAGCAATGCCCGCCGAAGCCGCCCACAGCGCCGACTGCGACTCCTTGCCGCCGAAGCCACCGCCCATGCGGCGGCACTCCACCTGCACCTTGTGCGAATGCACGCCGATGGCATGCGCCACCACGTGCTGCATCTCGCTCGGGTGCTGGGTCGAGCACTGCACCAGCATGCCATTGTCTTCCTTCGGAATCGCGTAGGCGATCTGGCCTTCGAGGTAAAACTGCTCCTGGCCGCCGACAAACAGCTGGCCCTTCACCACACGCGGCGCCATCTCAAACGCCGTCTGGTAATCGCCGCGCTTGAGCTGCATCGGCGGCAGCACGTAAGAATTGGCTGCCTTGGCTTCCTGCGGCGTGAAGATGGCCGGCAGTTCGTCGTACGTCACCACTGCCTTGCGCGCCGCACGGCGCGCATTGTCATGCGTATCTGCCACCACGATGAAAATCGGCTGGCCGACATACATCACCTCACCGGCCGACAAGATCGGATCGTCATGGATAATCGGCCCGCAGTCATTGGTGCCGACGATATCGGCCGCCGTGTACACCGCCACCACGCCCGGTGCACTGCGCACAAGCGCCAGATCCATCGCCGTGATGCGGGCATGCGCCTTCGACGACAAACCCAGCGCCGCATGCAGCGTGCCTTGCAACTCGGGGATATCGTCGGTGTAGGTGGCCTGGCCCAGCACATGCAGCTCGGCCGATTCGTGCGGACGGGCTACGCCCACAGCCTTCCATGCCGATTCCGCAATCACGGAGGGAGCAACTGGTTGATTCATGATGGCTCCTTTCAAGCGCGGCAAGCGAAGGCGTTGACGGCATCTGCCGCAAGCGGCGCATCGGCGCGGGTCTCAAGCCAGAAGCGGCGCAGCAGGTTCTGCGCCGTCTGCATGCGATACGTATTCGATGCGCGCATGTCCGACAGCGGCGCGTAATCCTGCTGCAGCAAATCCATCGCCACGCGCAGATTGGTTTCGTTCCAACCCAGGCCAATCAGCGACGCTTCGGCACGCGGCGCGCGGCGCGGCGTGGCGGCCATGCCGCCAAACGCGATGCGTGCGTCCACCACCTTATCGCCATCCAGCGTGAACGCGAACGCCGCGCACACCGCCGAGATATCCTGGTCGAAGCGCTTGGCAAGTTTGTAGGTTCGGAACTGCACATTGGCGCGCGGCAGCGGCACGCGCACGGCGACGACAAATTCGTCGGCCCGCATATCCTTTTTCTGATAATCGAGATAGAACGCTTCCAGCGCCAGCACGCGCTGGCCGGACGGGCCTTGCAGCACCACCTCGCTGCCCAGCACGATCATCCACGGCATCGAGTCTCCGATCGGCGAACCGTTGGCGACATTGCCGCCCAAGGTACCCGCATTCCGGATCGGCAGCGAGGCAAAGCGCTGCCACAACTCGCCCAGCTCCGCCGGATATAGCTTGCACAGCGCTTCATACGCGTCGTTGAGCGACACGCCCGCGCCAATTTCCAGCATGCCGTCCTTCTGCTGCACGCTTTGCAGTGCGGTTACGTGGCCGAGGTAGATGATATCGCCCAGGTCGCGCATCTGCTTGGTGACCCACAGGCCGATATCAGTGGAACCGGCGAGCAGCGTTGCTTTCGGGTGAGCGGCGCGCAGCGCAACCAATTCGTCCAGCGTGCGCGGCGCGTGGAACGACTGACCGTGCGCGGTGTAGGTCGAACCGGCTTCACGCTGCAAGGCTTGCAGCTGCTGGGTCAACGCGGCGCGGTCGAACGACACTTTCGGCAGCTCGGTCATGCGGTGAGCGGCATCGATGATCGGGCGATAGCCGGTGCAGCGGCACAGGTTACCGGACAGGCAGTCATCAATCTCCTTGCGCTGCGCCGGCTGGCCGTCCTTGTCCAGATACATGCCCCACAAGGACATGACGAAGCCCGGCGTGCAGAAACCGCATTGCGAACCGTGGCATTCCACCATCGCCTGCTGCACCGGATGCAGCGTGCCATCCGGCTGCTGCATGTCCTCCACCGTGAACAGCGCCTTGCCGTCCAGCGTGGGCGCGAACTGGATGCAGGAATTCACCGCTTTCATTTCCAGCTGGCCGGAAGCATTCAGGCTGCCGACAACCACCGTGCACGCGCCGCAATCGCCTTCCGCGCAGCCTTCCTTGGTGCCGGTGCAATGCAAGTCCTCGCGCAGGTGCTGCAGCACGGTACGGGTCGGGGCGGCGTTGTGGATTTCCTGTACTGCGCCGCGGTAGTAAAAACGAATCGGTTCGGACATCACAATCTCATTCTGCAAAAGGGTGAACCTTGCGCCAGTGTTCGGCGATATCGATACGTCGGGTGATCCAGACGTTGTCGTGGCTTTGCACGTAGTCGAGGAAACGCGCCAGCGAAGCCGCGCGCGCCGGACGGCCGACGATGCGGCAGTGCAGGCCGATGTTCAGCATCTTCGGCTGATTCAATCCATTCGGATCGCCCTCGGCGTACAGCACGTCGAACGCATCCTTCAGATAATCGAAGAACTGCGTGCCGGAGTTGAAGCCCTGCGCGGCGGCGAAGCGCATGTCGTTGGTGTCCAGCGTGTACGGCAGGATCAGCTGCGGCTCGCTCACGGCCTGGCCTTGAGCGTTGGTGAAATCGACCTTCTGCCAGAACGGCAGGTCATCGCCGTAGTAATCCGAGTCGTAGCGGAAGCCGCCATGCTCCATCACCAGCTTGCGGGTCTGCGGCGAATCGCGGCCGGTGTACCAGCCTTGCGGCGCGCTGCCGGTCAGTTCACGGATGATGTCCACCGCTTCCTTCATGTGCGCGCGCTCGGTGGCTTCGTCCATGTTTTGATAGGTGATCCAGCGCAGGCCGTGGCAGGCGATTTCGTGGCCCAACTGCTGGAACGCGGCCACCGCCTCCGGATTGCGCTTCAGCGCCATCGACACGCCGAAAATAGTCAGCGGCAGCTTGCGCTCTTCGAACATGCGCAGCAAACGCCACAAACCGGCGCGCGAGCCGTACTCGTACAGCGACTCCATGCTCATGTGGCGGTTGCTGAACGAGGCCGCGCCGATGATCTCGGACAGGAAAGTCTCGGAACCGGCGTCGCCGTGCAGCACGCTGTTTTCCGCGCCTTCTTCATAATTCAGCACGAATTGCAGGGCGATGCGGGCCTTGTTGGGCCACTGGGCGTGCGGCGGTTTCGGGCCGTATCCGATCAGGTCGCGCGGGTAGTTATCGTAGGTGGTCATGGCGCCGGTTAGTCTATGGGGGTTATATCTCTAATCATATATGCCAAACCCGATGACGGTATATGATTTAGACAATAGATACCTGTTACAAGCAAATATAGGACCAATCATGGGCAAACTCAGTACGCACGTTCTCGATATCACCCAGGGCAAGCCTGGTGCTGGCGTCAAAGTGGCTTTGTATGCGGTCCGGCCGCAGGGCCGCGAACTGCTGAAAACCGACGTTACCAACGCCGACGGCCGCTGCTCCACCCCGCTGCTGGAGGGCGACGCACTGAAACAGGGCAAATATGAGCTGGTATTCAGCGCCGGCGATTATTTCGCGGCGCAGGGCGTGGCGTTGCCGGAGCCGCGTTTCATCGACGAAGTGACGCTGGCTTTCGGTGTCGCACATGCGGACCAGAACTACCACGTGCCGCTGGTGGTGTCCCCATGGGCGTATTCGACCTATCGCGGCAGCTGACCTGATAAGATGCGGCCACTATGACAGACACCTTGGCCGCATCCCTCCTTCAACAAGCCGTCGAACTGCACCAGCAGGGCCGGCTCGAACCGGCGCAGGCGCTGTACCGGCAGGTCCTCGAACTCAATCCGCGCCAGTTCGATGCGCTGCATCTGCTGGGCGTGATCGCGCGCCAGCAGGGCGACTGTAACGCCGCGATTGAGCTGATCTCGCGCGCGCTGGAAGTCGACAACGCGCAAGCAGGCGCGCACTGCAATCTCGGCGTGGCCTTGCTGGACGCCGGCCGCGCGGACGAAGCACTGGCCAGCCACGAACGCGCGCTGGCGTTGAATCCTTCCTATGCACTGGCATGGAGCAATCGCGGCAACGCGCTGCGCCGGCTGGCGCGTCTCGACGAAGCGCTGGACAGCTACCAGCGCGCGCTGCAATTCAAGCCCGATTACGCCGAAGCGCACTGCAACCGCGCCATCGTCCTGCAGGACATGGGCCGCTACCTTGATGCGCTGGGCGCGGCCGAGGATGCGCTCAACATCAAAGACCGCTACGCCGATGCGTGGCTGGCGCGCGGTCACGCCCTGCACTGCCTGCGCTACCTGCCGGAAGCGGTGGAGAGTTTCGACCGCGCCATCCACCTGCGGCCCGACTGGGCGGAAGCGTACAGCGCGCAAGGTTCATCGCTGTTCAAGCTGGGCGAATTCGGCGCGGCACTGGACAGCTACGACCAGGCGCTCAAGCACCGGCCCGATTACGCACTGGCGCACTACCATCGCGGCAATGCCTTGCGCGCGCTGGAGCGGCGCGAGGAAGCTATCGCCGCCTACCGCGCCGCGCTGGCGCATGGCGACAATCCTGAAACCATCGCCTTCGCCCTGGCCTCGGTGGGCGAAGGCGAAACGCCAGCCGCGCTGCCGAACGACTACGTGCGCTCGCTGTTCGACCAATACGCCAACCACTTCGACCAGCACCTGACCGAAGTGCTGGGCTACAAAACGCCGGCCGTGCTGGATGCGCTGTTGCGTCATGTAGCGCCGTCGTCGGAGCTGAACACTGTCGATTTGGGTTGTGGCACTGGCCTGTGCGCTCCCTTCCTGCGCAATTACTCGCGCAAACTGTCTGGCGTCGATCTGTCACAGCAGATGCTGGATAAAGCCGCCGAGCGCCAGCTCTACGACGAACTGGCCTGCGCCGATCTGACCGGCTACCTCGCCGATCGCGAAGGCGCCTTCGACCTTGCAGTGGCGGCCGACGTCTTCGTCTACATCGGCGACCTCGCACCTGTGTTCCGTGCTGTGCATGCCGCGCTGCGTCCGGGCGGCCGCTTCTGCTTCTCGGTCGAAGCCGGCGACGGCGCCGACTACGTGCTGCGCCCTTCCAACCGCTACGCCCACACCCCATCCTACCTGCAACGGCTGGCGGGAGAAACCGGCTTCACCGTACTCGCCTCGCAAGCCATCTCCGCGCGCGAAGAAAACGGCGCCCCCATCGCCGGCCACGCCCTGCTGCTATGCAAATAGACCACCTCTTCATCCGCGTACAGCCCGGCGGCCCGGAAGCCGAGTTGCTGCGCGAATTCGGCCTGAGCGAAGGCAGCGGTAATGTCCATCCCGGCCAAGGCACGGCGAACCGCCGCTTCTTCTTCGCCAACGCCTTCATTGAATTGCTGTGGATCGCCGACGAAGAAGAGGTCCGCAGCGCGCAAACGCGGCCCACCATGCTGTATGAGCGTCTCAGCGCAGGCGATGCCTCGCCGTTCGGCATTTGCTTCCGTCCAAACGCCGAGTTTCCCACCTGGGACTACAAGCCTGCTTACCTGCCCGCCGGGATGACCATCGGCATCGCCAGCGACACGCCGCTGACGGAGCCGATGTGGTTCTACACCTCGGCCGGCAAAGCCCCTGAATTATTCGAAGGCGAACGCCGGCAGCCGTTGCAACATGCGGCGGGCCTGCACCGCATCACAGGCCTGCGCTGCACGCTCCCTTCGACAGCAGCGCCTTCCCCGGCGGCTCTCGCCAGTCGCATCCATTTTTCCGAAGGCGACCAGCATCTGCTGGAAATCAGCTTTGACGACGAAACGCAGGGCCTGACCAAAGACTTGCGCCCCAGCCTGCCCATCATCCTTCACTATTAAGTTAAGCGATGCCAGATTCCATCAAGCGTTTTATTGCTGACTCGGTTTTGCAGCCAGACGAAATCGGCGAATCGCCGTGCGAGGTGCACAGCTTCCGGCGCGGGAACGAACTTTATTTTCTGAAGACTTCACCGGCCATCTATGCGGATACCACCTACAGCGTGCTGCGCGAAGCCGCCGTACTGCAATGGCTGGCGGGTAGACTCAACGTGGCGGAAGTAATCGTTACCGCGCAGGACGACGAGCGCGAATACATGATCACCCGCGCCGTGCCCGGCGTGCCGCTAGCCGAACTGATCGGCACCAAGGGGCCGGTGCTTGAACTGTTCCATGAAGCGTTGCGGCAGATGCAGTCGGTGCCCATCGCAGATTGCCCGTTCGATTCCTGCGCCGCAGTGCGTCTGAACGAACTGGCATTTCTGCTGGGCCAAGGCCTGATCGACGAAGACTACGACTTCGAGGCATGGTCCGGCATCAGCACGCCGCAGGACCTGCTCGCCCACCTGCACGCCACAGCGCCACAAGAAGACCTGATCTTCTCGCACGGCGACCTTGGCGACAGCAACATCTTCGTCACCGACAACGACGAACTCCACTTCATCGACCTCGGTCGCGGCGGCAAAGCCGACCGCTGGCTGGACATCGCCTTCATCCATCGCAACCTGCGCGAAGACATCTCCGCCCGCAGCGCCACCACCTTCCTGCGACTGCTAAACCAACCCGACCAGCCAGCAAAACGCACGTTCTTCGAGCAACTGGATGAACTGTTCTAAATCTAAACGCCTTGTTGCATCGCAAAGACTAGAACTACAATGAACATGAAAATACAAGACTGAGAATTTTTCTTGCAGGAGGCGCTCATGGCATCCCCCCCCCATTTATGCTGCCGCTGCAGTCAGCATTACCGAACTGCGGCGCAATCCTAGCGCAGTCATTGAAGAAGCTGGTGACGCAACTATCGTCATTCTCAACAAGAATCGTCCCGCCGCGTATTTAGTTCCCACAGAAACGTTTGAAGCGCTCATTGATAAGTTAGAAGACCTTGAGTTGGCAGCAATAGCCCGGCAGCGGCGCGGTGGAAAAACGGTCAAGGTCTCGTTGGATGAGCTGGTAGTTCTCAGCGTCTCCAAACGCGATAAGAATAAGGCTTACCATCTGGCCCAACTACGAAAAGCAAAATAAAGCTTCTATTTCCGGCAATGCCACCAAACTTGCACGTAACTCGGCATTCCCTTAGAATCCCAGCTATCCCCACCACCTCTATCCCCCTTGGATACCGTGCCCTTTTGGGTGCAATTTCTTGCACTCTTCATTCTGATTCTCTGTTCGGCCTTCTTTGCAATGGCTGAAACCGCCCTGATGGCGGCCAACCGCTATCGCCTGCGCCATGAAGCCAAACGCGGCAGCCGGCGCGCCATCACTACGCTGTGGCTGCTCGAGCGCACCGACAAGCTGCTGTCGCTGGTGCTGATCGCCAATACGCTGTTCAACGCCGCCGCTACCGCGCTGGTCACTTCGATCGCCATCCAGGCCTTCGGCCACGACGACAATGTGATCACGCTGTCCACCGGCGGCGTGGCGTTCCTGCTGATCGTGTTCGCCGAAATTTCGCCGAAAGTCATCGGCGCCACCTTCCCGGAAAAAATCGCGCTGCCAACCAGCATGGTGCTCAAGCCGCTGATGGCCATTTCCAAGCCGGTGATCTGGTTCGTCAATCTGTTCGTGTCGATGCTGCTCAAGGTGTTCGGCATCAAGGCCGGCTCGCATGCGCACGACCCGCGCCTGTCCCCGGAGGAGCTGCGCTCGATCGTGCTGGAGGGAGGCAACTTCATCCCGCAAAAGCACAAGTCCATCCTGCTCAATCTGTTCGACCTTGAAACCATTTCGGTCGAGGACATCATGACCCCGCGCGCGCAAATCGAGGCGCTCGACCTCGAAATGCCGGTCGAGGAAATCATGCGCGAGCTCACAACCTGCTACCACAACAAGCTGCCGGTCTACGAAGGCGAGATCAACCGCATCGTCGGCATCCTGCACGTGCGCAAGGCGGTGGCCCTGCTCAACCAGGAAGATGAACTCACCACCGATCACCTGCGCAGCCTGCTGACCACGCCCTATTTCATCCCGCAGGACACGCGCCTGTTCACCCAGCTGCAGTACTTCCAGGAGAACAAGGAACGCCTCGGCATCATCGTCGACGAGTACGGCGAGGTGCAGGGCCTGGTCACGCTCGACGATATCATCGAGGAGATGATCGGCGAATTCACCACCTCCACCCCGAGCGCGGCCAAGGCCGACAGCTTCGGCTGGGACGCCAACGGCGAATGCCTGCTCGACGGCGCCACCCCGCTGCGCGACGTCAACAAGCGCCTCGGCCTCAACTTCCCGCTCGACGGCCCCAAGACCCTGAACGGCATGCTGCTGGAACTGTTGCAAGAAATTCCAGACGCGCCGATCAGCCTCAAGGTCGACCAGTGCATCATCGAGGTGGTGCAGGTGCACGACCAGGCCATCAAAGTCGTCAAATTGCGACGCCCCCCCTCCCGCTAAAGCAGGTAAAAGCAGGCAAACGCGTGGGCGCACGCAACAGAGCGGAGTAAAATTGTTGCACGGGCTTTACAAAAATAATGCCTGAGAGCATTATTTGGGATCGCCCTCCCTCCAACCTGACCCACGCGACTATGGCAGCAGTCCTACCGAACGCAGCGCCAGGCGCCCCGATGCCGGGGTTGGCGAGGGCATTGTTGCAGGCCGGCCGCCTGACCGCCCCGCAAGCCGAGGGTTTGTTAAAAAAGTCGGTGGCGGAGAAGCAGGCCTTCATTGACGTGCTGCTGGCCAGCGGCACCATTGACGCCAGGACCTTGGCCGCTTTCTGCGCCGACACCTTTGCCTATCCGCTGATGGACGTCAGCGCACTCAACATCGAGGCGCTGCCGCCCAAGATCATCGACAACAAGCTGATGCAGGCGCAGCGCGTGATCGCGCTGGCCAAGCGCGGCAACAAGATGTCGGTGGCGATTTCCGATCCGACCAACACGCAGGCGCTGGACCAGATCAAGTTCCAGACCGAGTCCACGGTGGAACCGGTGATTGTGGCGCACGACGCGCTGCTGCAGCTGCTGGCGCGCATCAGCAAAAGCAGCGAGCAAAGCATTGCCGAGCTGGCCGGCGAGGAAGCCGATATCCAGTTCGCCGAGGAAGAAGAAGCCCCATCCACCGTGGCCGATGCCGGCGCCAACGATGTGGAAGACGCGCCGGTGGTGCGCTTCCTCAACAAGATGCTGATGGACGCAGTCAATCTGGGCGCCTCCGACTTGCACTTCGAGCCGTTTGAAAAGTTTTACCGCATCCGCTTCCGCGTCGACGGCGTGCTGATCGAGCATGCCCAGCCGCCGATCTCGATCAAGGAAAAGCTGGTCTCGCGCATCAAGGTGCTGGCCAAGCTCGATATCTCGGAAAAGCGCGTGCCGCAGGATGGCCGCATGCGCCTGATCGTATCGCCGACCAAGACCATCGACCTGCGGATCTCGACCCTGCCCACCCTGTTCGGTGAAAAGACTGTGATGCGCATTCTGGACGCCACCCAGGCGCAGATGGGCATCGACTCGCTCGGCTACGACCCCGACCAGAAAGAACTGCTGCTGGATGCCATCCAGCGCCCGTACGGCATGGTACTGGTGACCGGGCCGACCGGCTCCGGTAAAACCGTGTCGCTGTACACCTGCCTCAATATCCTGAACAAGCCCGGGATCAATATCTCCACCGCCGAAGACCCTGCCGAGATCAACCTGCCCGGCGTCAATCAGGTCAACGTCAACGACAAGGCCGGCCTGACTTTCCCGGTGGCGCTGAAATCGTTCCTGCGGCAAGACCCGGACATCATCATGGTCGGCGAGATCCGCGACCTGGAAACCGCCGACATTGCCATCAAGGCCGCGCAGACCGGCCACATGGTGTTCTCCACGTTGCACACCAACGACGCCCCGTCCACGCTGACACGCCTGATGAACATGGGGGTGGCGCCGTTCAACATCGCCTCGTCGGTGATCCTGATTACCGCCCAGCGCCTGGCGCGCCGCCTGTGCAGCTGCAAGCAGCCGGTCGACATCGCACCCGACCTGCTGGTCAAGGCCGGCTTCAAGCCGGAAGAGCTGGACGGCAGCTGGAAACCCTACGGCCCGGTCGGCTGCGAGCGCTGCAACGGCGGCGGCTACAAGGGCCGGGTCGGCATCTACCAGATCATGCCGATCACGCCCGCGATCGAGACCCTGATCCTGGCCCACGGCAACGCGATGCAGATCGCCGCCCAGTCCGAGGCGGAAGGCGTGAAGTCGCTGCGCCAGTCCGGGCTGGTGAAGGTCAAGGCTGGCCTGACCAGCCTGGAAGAAGTGCTCGGCTGCACCAACGAATAGGAAAGCGATCATGGCGACATCGGGCGGCAATCAGATCAAGGAGTCGGTCTTCGCGTGGGAAGGCAAGGACAAGACCGGCAAGACCGTGCGCGGCGAGCTGCGCGCCGGCGGCGAGGCGGTGGTTAATGTGACCCTGCGCCGCCAGGGCATCATGGTCACCAAGGTCAAGAAAAAGGCCTACCGCTCGGGCAAGAAAGTCAGTGACAAGGACATCACCCTGTTCACCCGCCAGCTGGCCACCATGATGAAGGCCGGCGTGCCGCTGCTGCAATCGTTCGACATTGTCGGCAAGGGCCACGCCAATCCGTCGGTATCCAAGCTGGTGATGGACTTGCGCGCCGATATTGAGACCGGCACCAGCCTCAACCAGGCTTTCCGCAAGTTCCCGCTGTACTTCGATCCGCTGTTCTGCAACCTGGTGGGTGCCGGCGAACAGGCCGGTATCCTGGAAGACTTGCTGACGCGTCTGGCCATCTACAAGGAAAAGACGCTGGCCATGAAGGCCAAGATCAAGTCGGCGCTGATGTACCCGGTGTCGATTCTGGCGGTGGCCTTTATCGTCACGGCGGTGATCATGATCTGGGTGGTGCCGGCCTTCAAGGAAGTGTTCACCAGCTTTGGCGCCAACCTGCCGGCGCCCACGCTGTTCGTGATGGCGCTGTCGGAATTCTTCGTCAAGTGGTGGTGGATGATTTTCGGCAGCCTGTTCGCTGCGATTTACTTCTTCTTCCGCGCCTGGCAACGCTCGCTGCAAGTGCAGCGCTTCATGGACAAGCTGCTGCTCAAGCTGCCCGTGTTCGGCGAGGTGATCCGCAAAGCCACGGTGGCGCGCTGGACCCGCACCCTGTCCACCATGTTTGCGGCCGGCGTGCCGCTGGTGGAGTCGCTCGATTCGGTGGGCGGCGCGGCCGGCAACGCGGTCTACCTCGACGCCACGCGCAGGATCCAGACCGAAGTGAGCACCGGCACCAGCCTGACGGTGGCCATGCAGAATGCCGAGGTGTTCCCCAACATGGTCACGCAGATGGTCTCGATCGGCGAGGAGTCCGGCTCGCTGGACGCCATGCTGGGCAAGGTGGCCGACTTCTACGAGGAAGAAGTGGACGAGGCCGTCGCTTCGCTGTCGAGCCTGATGGAGCCGGCCATCATGGTCATCCTCGGCGTGCTGATCGGCGGCCTGGTGGTGGCCATGTACCTGCCGATCTTCAAGCTCGGTTCGGTGGTCTGACGGCAAGGCCAGGCTAACCCTGGCTGCCGGTGCGGCCCAGCCACGCGGCCAGCCGGCACTGCCAGCCGGTCTGGCGCGGGGTCTGGTAGCACATCTCGCCCGGCACCTTGAGGATCACTTCCGTGCCCCGCTCTGGCAGGCTGAGCACTTCCAGCGTGCCGTTCATGCGCGCCACGCGTTCGCGCATGCCGGCCAGGCCGCGCGGCGGCTGCAGCATGCCCTTGCCGTCGTCGCGTACGTAGACCAGGAAAAATTCGCAGCCATACACCAGCTCCAGCTCGATGTTGCCGGCCTGCGCATGCTGGAAGGCGTTGTACAGCGCCTCGCGCGCGATGGCGTAGATTTCCTCGCCGCGGTCGCCATCGATGGACGCCCGCTCGCCGCCGGCCACCATGCGGAACGGGATGTTGAAATTGTCCTGCAGCGACTGGCCGATCGCCGCCAGCGCCTGGCTCAGGTTGTCGCCGTACACCACCGGCATGCGCAGCGCCAGGATTTGATGGCGGCCCTCGGCCAGCACATCGTCGGCCTGGTCGAGGATGTGCTCGATGGTGGCGCGCTCGACGCTGTCGGCGGCCAGCCGGTGGCTGACGCCCTGGAAGCGCAGGATCAGGCCCTGCATGCTTTGCAGCAGGGTGTCGTGCAGGCCGGTGGCCACGCGCTCGCGTTCGGCCAGCAGGCGCAGGCGCGCCTCGTAGCCGCGCCGCACACGGCGCAGGCAAATCGCGAAGGCGGCCGCGAAAGCGAAGCACGCCAGCAAGAACCCGAGCAGCAACAATAACGGTGTCTGGGAAAACGACGGCAAGATAGCTCCGGGCGGAAAAACAGAACTGCCACCTTGCCATTGTTCCAATCTTTTGCCCATCTCCCCGAGGGGATAAGGGGGGCCGGAAAAAGCATCCGCAATGTTGCTGTAATGCTTTAAACTAAGTCCGTGATGATTAACGTATATTGACGACCATGGCGGAATTCACCCTGTTGTTCGCCCCTGCCGGCGTGCTGGCCATCAGCCTGATTGCCGGCCTGTTCGGCCTGCTGTTCGGCAGCTTCCTGAACGTGGTGATCCACCGCCTGCCGATCATGATGCAGCGCGAGTCGGACAACTACGTGGCGTCCGAAAGCGGCAAGCCGCTGCCGCACACCGACCGCTACAACCTGGTGCTGCCGCGCTCGGCCTGCCCGCACTGCCAGCACCAGATCACGGCGGCGGAAAATATCCCGCTGGTGAGCTGGCTGGTCCTGCGCGGCAAGTGCAGCAACTGCAAGGCGCCGATCTCGGCGCGCTACCCGGCGGTGGAGCTGCTGACCGGCGCGCTATCAGTGCTGGTGGTGTGGAAGCTGGGCAGCGGCTGGGCCGGATTGTCCGCATTGTTCTTCCTGTACTCGCTGATCGCCATGACCTTCATCGACGCCGATACCCAGCTGCTGCCGGACGACCTGACCCTCCCGCTGCTGTGGGCCGGCCTGCTGATGAACGTGAACGCCACTTTCGTGCCGCTGCAGGATGCGGTGATCGGCGCGGCAGCCGGCTACCTGGCGCTGTGGTCGATCTACTGGCTGTACAAACTGGCCACCGGCAAGGAAGGCATGGGCTATGGCGACTTCAAACTGCTGGCTGCGCTGGGCGCATGGATGGGCTGGACCATGCTGCCGGCCATCATCCTGATGTCGTCGGTGGTCGGCCTGATTTTTGGCGTCGCCATGATCATCATCAACCGCCGCGGCTTCGATGTGCGGATTTCATTCGGCCCCTACCTCGCGGTGGCCGGCCTGATCGCCCTGCTGTACGGCCAACCGCTGCAGGCCTTCACCATGAGCGTCGTCCATCCATGAGCCAGCCACCGTTTGCCATCGGCCTGACCGGCGGCATCGGCAGCGGCAAGAGCACCGTGGCCGACATGTTTGCGGCGCGCGGCGCCACCATCGTTGACACCGACCTGATCGCCCACAGCATGACCGCGCCCAACGGTCCGGCCATGCCGGCCATCGTGGCTGAATTCGGCCCCGAATTTGCCGATGCCAGCGGCGCCATGGACCGTGCCCGCATGCGCCAGCTGGTGTTCAGCGACGCCGGCGCCAAGGCGCGGCTGGAAGCCATCCTGCATCCGCGCATCCGCGACGCCGCGCTGGCGGCCGGAGCGGCGGCCACCGGTGCGTATGTGATTTACGCGGTGCCGCTGCTGATCGAATCGGGCACGTGGCGTGCACGGGTCGCGCGCCTGTTGGCGGTAGACTGTCCGGAGGAAGTGCAGATCGCGCGCGTGATGGCGCGCAACGGCCTGCCGGAAGCGCAGGTGCGCGCCATCATGGCGGCGCAAGTGAGCCGCGCCGAGCGGCTGGCGGCGGCGGATGATGTTATTGTCAATAATGCAGGAATCGACATTTTGGAAGCGCAAGTCGAGCGTTTGCATGCCTTCTATCTGCAAATTCGCTGGTAATTTGCGCTAGAAAGGCAATAATGCCTTCGCAACGTTTGTAATTTTGCTTGGCTTGCTTCAAAATCACGAGAATTCTTTGCAGGTCCATCTATAGAGGGATGTTATTTTGATCGTCTACGAATATCCTTTCAACGAGCGCATACGCACGTTGCTGCGCCTGGAGGATTTGTACGAGAAATTCAAGTTCTTTGTGCATCAAGAACACCCCATGCAGCACCACGTGGCGCTGGCCACCATCTTCGACATGCTCGAAGTGGCCGGACGCGCCGACCTGAAATCGGACCTGCTGCAAGAACTGGAGCGCCAGCGCCAAACGCTGCTGGGCTACCGCATGAATCCCAATGTGCAAGCTGAAACGCTGGACGCCATCCTCAACGAGCTCGATGGCGTGAGCAGCGCGCTGGTCGCCGCCCAGGGCAAGACTGGCCAGAATGTGCGCGACAATGAATGGCTGATGAGCATCCGCGGCCGCACCATCATCCCGGGCGGTGCGTGCGAGTTTGATTTGCCGTCCTACTTCGCCTGGCAGCAGCGCCCGGCCGAGCAGCGTTTCAACGATATCGCCAACTGGTTTGCGCCGCTGGCGCCGCTGTTCGATGCGCTGGGCCTGGTGCTGCGCCTGCTGCGCGATTCGGGCGGTCCGGTCAAGATGATTGCCGTGGCCGGCAGCTACCAGCAGATGCTGCAGGGGAAGGTGTACCAGATGCTGCGTTTGACGCTGGATGAATCGCAGGGCGCGATCCCGGAGATTTCGGCCAACAAATACATGCTGTGGGTGCGCTTCACCTCGCAGGGCGGCGACCTGAAACCCAAGCCGCTGGAAGATGATGTACCATTCGAGCTTACCCTCTGTAACTTCTAAAGTAAGCTGTCATGACCACTGTAGTTGAATGCCCGACCTGCTCCGCCAAAGTGGAGTGGAAGCCGGAAAACAAATTCCGCCCGTTCTGCTCGGAACGCTGCAAGAAAATCGATTTAGGCGCGTGGGCCGAAGAGAAATACGTCATCCCCGCCGCTCCGCCCAAAGACGCTCACGACGAAGAATAACCACGTCGTCCCGGCGAAGGTGGGCGGTCCGCCGCTGCGGCCCAAGGAGCGCTTGCGCTAACGCACAGCATATTCAACTTGGATTCCGGCCTTCGCCGGAATGACGGCGTCAGGCGTAGCGTACCTGCTCCAGCCACTCCAGCAATGGGATCGTCGCTGGCAGTAGCGGCTCTACGCCCACCGTTCCCTGCCACGCGAACGCCTGCCCTTCCAGGCTCTGCGGCTCGCCCGACCAGTCGCGGCTGATGAAAAAGTGCAGCCGCACATGCGCGTGCGGATACACGTATTCCACGCCGCACCACTCTTCGGCGCTGTGAATCGTCAGGCCCAGTTCTTCCACGAATTCACGCTTAAGCGCTTCCAGGATGGTCTCGCCCGGATCGACTTTACCGCCGGGGAATTCCCAGTAGCCTTCATACGGCTTGCCGGCCGGGCGCTGGCCCAGCAGCAAGTCGCCGTTCGGCTTGATCAAGACGCCGACCGCCACATCAACAGGCTTGTTGCTCATGCCAGCTTCCCCGCGTAGTCCTTGGCGAACTGCCACGCCACGCGGCCCGAACGCGAACCGCGCTGCAAGGCCCAGCGCAAGGCGTCGCCGCGCGCATCGGCGATCTGCTGCTCGCTGCAGCCCAGCGACGCCAGCCAGTGGCCGACAATCGTCAGGTAGTCGTCCTGCTTGAACGGGTAGAACGTCAGCCACAGGCCGAAGCGCTCGGACAGCGAAATTTTTTCTTCCACCGTCTCGCCCGGATGCAGGTCACCGTCCTCGTCATGCTTGTAGCTCATGTTGTCGGACATGCGTTCCGGCAGCAGGTGGCGGCGGTTCGAGGTCGCGTAAATCAGCACATTGTCCGACTGCGCCGAGATGCTGCCATCCAGCGCCACCTTCAGCGCCTTGTAGCCGCTCTCGCCCTCTTCAAACGACAGGTCGTCGCAGAAGATGATGAAGCGTTCGGGACGCCCAGCCACCAGATCGACGATATCGGGCAGTTCGGCCAGGTCGGCCTTGTCCACCTCGATCAAACGCAGGCCATCCTTGGCGAACTGGTTCAGGCAGGCCTTGATCAGCGATGACTTGCCGGTGCCGCGCGCACCGGTCAGCAGCACGTTGTTGGCCGGCTTACCGGACACGAACTGGCGCGTGTTCTGCTCGATCTGCTGCTTCTGCGGGCCGACGTGCTGCAAGTCGTCCAGCGCGATGTTGGACACGTGCGCCACCGCCTGCAAATAGCTCGGGCCGTTGGAACGTTTGCGCCAGCGGAAAGCGTGGCCGCTGTTCCAGTCGGTCTGTGGCGCGGCCGGCGGCAGGATGGCTTCCACGCGCGCCAGCAGCGCCTCGGCGCGCGCCAGGAATTGTGCGAGGGCGTCCGCCATCTTACGAGCGGTAGTCGGCGTTGATGGACACGTAATCGTGCGACAGGTCGCAGGTGTACACCGTGGCCGATGCCGCGCCGCGAGCCAGCTTGACGCGCACCGTGATCTCGCTCTTCTGCATCACGCGCTGGCCGTCTTCTTCCTTGTAGTCCGGGTTGCGGCCACCGTTCTTGGCCACCCACACGTCATCCAGGTACAGGTTCAGTTTCGACACGTCCAGATCGTCCACGCCGGCGTAGCCGATCGCGGCCAGGATGCGGCCCAGGTTAGGGTCGGAAGCGAAGAAGGCAGTTTTCACCAGCGGCGAGTGGCCGATCGAGTAAGCGATCTTGCGGCACTCTTCGACGCTGCCGCCCTCTTCCACGATGATGCTCATGAACTTGGTCGCGCCTTCGCCGTCGCGCACGATGGCCTGCGCCAGGAACAGCGACAGTTCGGTGACAGCGTCGCGCAGTTGCGCGTATTCCGGCTGCTCCACCGAGTTCACTTCCAGCGCGCCGGCGCCGGTGGCGATCAGCATGAAGGAATCGTTGGTCGAGGTATCGCCGTCGATGGTGATGCAGTTGAACGAGTGGTTGGCCGCGTGCTTGACCAGTTCATCGAGCACCGGCTGCGCCACCTTGGCGTCCAAGGCCAGGTAGCCCAGCATGGTCGCCATGTTCGGCTTGATCATGCCGGCGCCTTTGGAGATGCCGGTCATGGTCACCGAATGGCCGCCGATGGTGACGGTGCGCGAGCCCGCTTTCGGCTGGGTGTCGGTGGTCATGATGGCTTCGGCCGCGTTGTACCAGTTGTCGGCCTTCAGGCCGGCCACGGCTTGCGGCAGGCCGGCGATGACTTTCGCGGCCGGCAGCGGTTCCAGGATCACGCCGGTCGAGAACGGCAGGATCTGCGACGCATCCACGCCCAGCTGCGCCGCCAGCGCGGCGCAGGTCTCATTCGCCAGCGACAGGCCCAGCTCGCCGGTGCCGGCGTTGGCGTTGCCGGTGTTGACCAGCAGCGCGGCAATCGGCTTGCCGCTGGTTTTGGCGGCCGCCAGGTGGGCCTTGGCGATCTGCACCGGCGCGGCGCAGAAGCGGTTCAGCGTGAACACGCCGGCCACGGTGGCGGTCGGCGCCAGCTTCATGACCAGTACATCCTTGCGGTTCGGCTTCTTGATGCCGGCTTCGGCAAAACCGATTTCAACGCCGGCAACCGGCTTCAGTTCGGAGGCAATGGGCAGGGGGGAATTGACGGCCATATTCGTGTTCTCGTGGGTGAAAAGTGGGAGCCGCTATTGTAATGCCTCGCGACCACGATTGCGTTTTTGCATAAAAACTACAGAAATTAGTACAGTCGTTCGGTTTAACGTTTTTCCATTTCGTGCCGTACGGAAATTAGTCTAAGGTGTGAAGCGAATGCCCCATCCCCGCATTGCCACGAGACGCACCTGACGGCACAACCGTCACATACCAACAATAACCCCCATTGGACTGAACACATGAAAAAGCACTTGTTAGCAGCAGCAGTACTGGCCGCCACCGCCGCCCTGTCGGCGCAGGCTGGCGTCCTGGACGACGGCAACCTGAGCATCAGCGGCTTCGGCACCGTTGGCGTCGCCCAGAGCAATACCGATGACGTCAAATTCGCGCGTTACAACCAGGCCGACGGCGTCGGCAACAGCGCCCGCATCGGCCTCGACACCAACCTCGGCCTGCAAGCCACCTACAAGATCAACGACTGGCTGTCCGGCACCGCGCAAGTGCTGACCCGCAAGGCCACCGAACACAGCTTCACCACCGACCTGACCTGGGCCTTCCTCAAAGCCCGCATCAACGATGAAGTGTCGGTGCGTGTCGGCCGCGTGGTGGTGCCGACCTTCCTGATTTCCGACTACCAGAACGTCGGCTACGCCAACACCATGATGCGGCCGCCGATCGAGATGTACGGCCAGGCCCCGATTGAAAACTCGGACGGCGCCGACATCAACTACCAGCACGCCTTCGGCGACCTGAACTTCACGGCCCAGGCCTTCGCCGGCGTCAGCCGCGGCAAGCTGTTCGTCTCGACCGGCGCCGGTTCGACCGCCACCTACCGCGCCCCGGCGCGCGGCATCAGCCTGGCCGGCGAATACGGTCCGTTCCTGCTGCGCGTGGCCCACGCCCGCGCCGACATGGAGATCAACGACATCCAGCCGATCAACGCCCTGACCAATACCCTGACCAGCGTCGGCTTTGGCCAGCTGGCCTCGGACATCACCTTCAGCACCGGCAAGAAGATCGCCTTCACCTCGATCGGCGGCACCATGGACTGGAACAACGTGGTCGGCCAGGCCGAGTACGCCCAGCGCCGCGCCAAGGACAAGGTCTACCTGCCGGACACCAACGCCTGGTACGCCATGCTCGGCTACCGCTTCGGCAAAGTGCTGCCGTACTACGCGCACGCTTCGGCCAAGGGCGCGGGCAGCTCGATCACCCCGCCGGCCGCGCTGGCCAAGATCCCGGCCCTGAACGCCGGCGTCGCCAACCTGCTGACCTCCGCCGAGCAAACCACCGACATCGTCGGCGTGCGCTGGGACTTCGCCAAGCAACTGGCGCTGAAAGTGCAAGTGGACCGCGTCAAGCCAGGCGCCAAGTCGGGCCTGCTGATCAACGTGCCGGCTGCCGGCTACACCAAGGACGTCACCGTGGTAGCGGCCGGCGTGGACTTCGTATTCTGATCGGGAGACTATAAAAATGAAAAAAATCGCAAGCGCTCTCCTGCTGTCGGCCATCGCTGCAGCAGCCGTGCCGGCATCGGCCGCGGAAATCGTGGTCATCGTCAGCAAGCAGAATCCGGCGACCCGCATGTTCTCGGAACAGGCGTCGCAGTTCTTCCTCGGTAAATCCAACCTGTTCACGCCGGTCGACCAGGCCGATGGCTCGGCCATCCGCAACGAGTTCTACCACAAGGTGGCGGACAAGGATGCGGCGCAGGTGAAAGCCCTGTGGTCCAAGCTGGTATTTACCGGCAAGGCCACGCCGCCGAAGGAATATCCGAATAGTGCCGAGGTCAAGAAAGCAGTTGCTGCTGATCCGAAAGCAATCGGGTATATTGATAAATCGGCAGTTGACGATACTGTAAAAGTGATCCTGACCCTGCCTTAATCCCAGGGCGTCCGCGTTCGCTCCTGGTTTCACCTAACTGGGAGTGAACGTTTTGAGTCTTTCGCTACGCGCGCGGTTCCTGATGCTGAGTGCCGTGATCCAGGCACTGGTGGTCGGCGTCCTGATCTGGAACAGCCTGCGCCTGATGAACCACGCGGTCAACACCAACGCCGAGCGGGTGGCCCAGGAATACGCGGTCACGCTCAACCTCTCCCTCAGCGCCTACGCTGTCAGCGGCCGCCTGCCCGAGCTGAACAGCTACCTCACTGAAATGCTGTCCGACCCGGACGACAGCTTCCTGCGCTACCTCACCATCCTCGACGAACACGAGCAGCCCATCATCGCGGTCGGCAAGCGCGACATGCCATTGCCGGCGATTCTGAAGCAAGGCGGCGGCACCGGCCACAAGGGCGTGCGCACCATCATCAGCGGCGCGATCCTGCACGCGCGCTCGCCGCTGCTGCTGGCCGACAACCGCATCGGCAGCATCAACTTCGGCCTCACCACCAAAGACCTCAAGCAGGCGCGCGACGAGGTGATGCTGCAGGGCGTGCTGATTTCGCTGATCGGCTTTGCGGTTGGCGTGTTCATGTTCTACATCTTCACGCAAGGCATAGGCCGGCGGCTGGAAGCGCTGACCGGCGACTCGGAACAAATCGCGCGCGGCGACTTCAGCAAGGCGCTGCCGGTGCAGGGCGACGATGAAATCGCCGTGTTCACGCGCGCACTCAACACCATGGGCGCCACGCTGCGCGACCGCATCGCCCAGCTGGAGCAATCGCAGCTGCGGCTGTCGGAATCGGAGGCGCGTTTTAAAACCCTGTTCGACATGGCGCCGCTGCCGCTGACCGTGTCCGACCGAGACGGCCGCATCATGGCCGCCAACCGGGCGCTGATCCACACCTTCGGCCCGGCCGCCACCGAGCTGGTCGGCAAGCGCAGCGACGAGGTGGCGTTCTGGGCCAGCCCACTGGAGCGCGAGCGCATCTGGAATATCTACCGCGCCGATGGCGCGGTGCAAGGCGCGATTGCCGGCGTGCTGCTGCCGGACGGCAGCGTCGGCAGCGTGGCGATCTGGTCGTCGTCGCTCACGCTGGACGGCAACCCGGCCATCATCTGGGCGCTGCTGGACCTGACCGAAGAACTGAACGCCAAGCGCGAACTGAAAGACCTCAACGTCTCGCTGGAATCGCGCGTGCGCGAACGCTCGGCCGCGCTGGAACGCGCCAACGCCGAGCTCAGCGCGGCACTGGCGACGTTGCAGCACACCCAGGAAGAACTGCTGGCGTCGGAGAAAATGGCGTCGCTGGGATCGCTGGTGGCCGGCATTGCGCACGAGTTGAACACGCCGATCGGCAACAGCCTGCTGGCCTCCACCGCGCTGGGCGACCGCGTGCAGGAATTCGACGCCCACGTCGCCGCCGGCGCGCTGCGCCGCTCCGAGCTGACTGCGCATCTGGAAGAAGTGCGCATGGCCAGCGAACTGATTTCAGGCTCGCTGCACAAGGCAGCCGAGCTGATTTCCTCGTTCAAGCAAATCGCGGTCGACCAGACCAACGACCAGCGGCGCTCGTTCGATTTGCTGGCGGCGGTGCAGGACACCATCGCCACCTACATGCCGCGCCTGCGCCGGGTGCAGTGCGAAGTGGTGCTGCAAATTCCCGAGGCGATGGTGTTCGACTCCTATCCGGGCGGCCTGTACCAGATCCTGAACAATTTGATCAACAACGCCATCACCCATGCGTTTGAACACCGCCACGGCGGCACCATCACCGTGCGCGCGGAAGCGGTGGACGACGACATCATCGAACTGATGTTCAGCGACGACGGCTGCGGCATGCCCGAGGACGTACTCAAGCGCGTGTTCGATCCGTTCTACACCACCAAAATGGGCCAGGGCGGCACCGGGCTGGGCATGAACATCGTCTACAACATCGTGACCGGCATATTGGGCGGCCGCATCAGCATCGACTCGGCCCCCGGCATCGGCACCGCAGTGCGCATGCTGCTGCCGCGCGTGGCACCGCAGCGCACATAAAACCCCGGATGTAAAAACGGAGCCCGAAGGCTCCGTTCTTGTTTTAGGCCAGCTTGCCGTGGCAGGCTTTGTACTTCTTGCCGCTGCCGCATGGGCATGGATCGTTACGGCCGACTTTCAGGCCCAGCTCCATCAGCTGTTCGCCCGTCAGGCCTTGCAGCTCCGGCGGCAGTCCGCTGAATTGCGGCGGCGCCAGCAGGTCTTCCGGTGCGGCGTTCGGGTTGAAGTCGGCGTGCTGGTAGCTCACGTTCTCCAGGTGCGACTGCTGCATCGCGGCTTCCGCTGCGTCGATCTCTTCGCGCGACTGGATGCGCACGGTCATGATCAGCTTGACGACTTCGTTCTTGATCATGTCCAGCATCTGGCCGAACAGTTCGAACGCTTCGCGCTTGTATTCCTGCTTAGGGTTCTTCTGGGCGTAACCGCGCAGGTGGATACCCTGGCGCAGGTGGTCCAGCGCCGCCAGGTGTTCGCGCCAGTGCGAGTCCACCGATTGCAGCATGACGTTGCGCTCGAAGCCGCCGAACGATTCCTTGCCGACGATGTCCACTTTCGACTGGTACAGTGCATCGGCCGCAGCCAGCACGGCGTTCAGAATGTCTTCGTCGTTCAGGTTCGGATCTTTTTCCAGCATGGCGCGCAGCGGCACATCGATTTGCCAGTCAGCCGCCAGCACCGCTTCCAGGCCCTTGATGTTCCACTGCTCTTCCACCGATTCTTCCGGCACGTATTCGCGCACCAGGTCGGTGAAGGCGCCGTGGCGCAGCGACTGGATCAGTTCCGAAATGTCGTTCGCCTCCAGCAGCTCGTTACGCTGCTGGTAGATGACCTTGCGCTGGTCGTTGGAGACGTCGTCATATTCCAGCAACTGCTTACGGATATCGAAGTTGCGCGCCTCAACCTTGCGCTGCGCCGATTCGATCGAGCGCGAAACGATGCCCGCTTCAATTGGTTCGCCTTCCGGCATTTTCAGGCGGTCCATCACCGCGCGCACGCGGTCGCCGGCGAAGATGCGCAGCAGCGGATCGTCCAGCGACAGGAAGAAGCGCGACATGCCCGGGTCACCCTGGCGCGCGGCACGCCCACGCAGCTGGTTGTCGACGCGGCGCGATTCGTGGCGCTCGGTGCCGACGATGTGCAGGCCGCCCGCGGCCACCACTTGCTCGTGCAGCGCCTGCCAGCCGTCGCGCAGCGCCTGGGCTTGCTTGGCCTTCTCTTCGTCGCTCAGGTCCGGATTGGCTTCGATGAACTGGATCTGTTTTTCCACGTTACCGCCCAACACGATGTCGGTACCGCGACCGGCCATGTTGGTGGCGATGGTGATGGCTTTCGGCGAACCCGCCTGGGCAATGATTTCCGCTTCGCGGGCGTGCTGCTTTGCATTCAGCACGTTGTGCGGCAGGCCGGCCTTGGTCAGGATGCCCGACAGCAGTTCCGAGTTTTCAATCGAGGTGGTCCCCACCAGCACTGGCTGGCCGCGGTCGTAGCACTCGCGGATTTCCAGCATCATGGCGTTGTATTTTTCCTGCGCCGATTTGTACACCTGGTCCTGGCGGTCTTTACGCTGCGACGGACGGTTCGGCGGAATCACCACGGTTTCGAGGCCGTAGATTTCCTGGAATTCGTAGGCTTCGGTATCGGCCGTACCGGTCATGCCGGACAGCTTGGAATACATGCGGAAGTAGTTCTGGAAGGTGATCGAGGCCAGGGTCTGATTCTCGTTCTGGATCTTCACGCCCTCTTTCGCCTCGACAGCCTGGTGCAGGCCATCCGACCAGCGGCGGCCCGTCATCAGGCGGCCGGTGAATTCGTCAACGATCACCACTTCATTGTTCTGCACCACGTAGTGCTGGTCCTTGAAGTACAGCGCGTGCGCGCGCAGCGCCGCGTACAGGTGGTGCACCAGCGTAATGTTGGCCGAGTCGTACAGCGAGGCGCCTTCCGGCAGCAGGCCCATCTTGGTCAGGATGGCTTCGGCCTTTTCGTGGCCGGCTTCGGTCAGCAGCACCTGGTGGGCTTTTTCATCCTTGGTGTAGTCGCCCGGGACTTCGACCTTGCCCTTGCCGTCCGGGGTCTCTTCGCCGATCTGCAGGGTCAGCAGGCGCGGCACTTCATTGATCTTGTAGTACAGGTCGGTGTGGTTCTCGGCCTGGCCGGAGATGATCAGCGGGGTACGGGCTTCGTCGATCAGGATCGAGTCAACTTCATCGACGATGCCGAAGTTCAGCACGCGTTGCACGCGGTCCTTGGCGTCGAACACCATGTTGTCGCGCAGGTAGTCAAAGCCGAATTCGTTGTTGGTGCCGTAGGTGATGTCCGAGGCGTAGGCCTGCTGCTTGTCGGCGTGCGCCATCTGCGACAGATTGATGCCGGTGCTCAGGCCGAGCCATCCGTACAGCTTGGACATGGTGTCCGCATCGCGCTGCGCCAGGTAGTCATTGACGGTCACGATGTGCACGCCCTTGCCGGACAGTGCATTCAGGTAGGCCGGCAGGGTTGCGGTCAGGGTTTTACCTTCACCGGTGCCCATTTCAGCGATTTTGCCGTAGTGCAATACCATGCCGCCGATCATCTGCACGTCGAAGTGACGCATCTTCATCACGCGCTTGGAGGCCTCGCGGCAGACGGCGAAGGCTTCCGGCAGGATCTGGTCCAGCGTCTCGCCGTTGGCGATGCGTTCCTTGAAGGCCGGCGTCTTGGCTTGCAGTTCAGCGTCCGACAGTGCTTCCATGGCCGGTTCGAGCGCATTGATCTCGCGTACCGTTTTTTGGTATTGCTTGAGCAGGCGCTGGTTGCGGCTGCCGAAAATCTTGGTCAGAAAGGACATGCTTAATAAGGCCGGTTAAAGGTTCGACTACGACAAAAGACGGTGATTTTATCACGCGCCCGATGCTACATTGGGTTATTGCCCTGGATAACAATAGCCGAGGCTACCACAATGTCACAAAATCAACCGATTTTAACCGGTGGTGACGATTTTGGGGGCCTGTGATAAGGTTCGCCGCATGCGTTTCAACTCCTCCAACATCTCGCTCAAGCGGCCGACCGCCGTTGGGGCTACCGACTTCCTGCGCCGCAACGACCGCATGGCCGCCCTGCTGCCGGCCGTCGAGCGCATGGCGCGCCTGCAAAAGGACTGCGCCGACTGCCTGCCGGCCATGTTCAAGCACTGTGAAATTCTGGCCTTCGAGGACGGCCAGCTGCTGCTGTCGCTGCCGACCACCGCGCTGGCGGCCAAGCTCAAGCAGCAATTGCCGAAGTTACAAGACACGCTGGCCCGGCGCGGCTGGCAGGTGCAGGGCGTCAAGCTCAAGGTGCAGATGGCCAAGCCGGCCGAGATCAAGGAAAAGATGCGAGCGCTGGAATTGCCGCCAGCCGCCGTGGAGGCGTTCGACCAGCTCAGCGCGCAGCTGGAAGCCAGTCCGCAGAACAGCCCGCTGATCGACGCGGTCAAGGCTATGGTGGCCCGGCGCCGCGCCGGCGGCGGCTGAGGTCAGCTTAAGTTAGCGCCCACTCGCGCGCCATCTGGCGCACGTACGATTGCGGCGCGGCGTCATTGCTTTCAAACGTCACGATTTCGTAGGCATCCGGGTGCTTGAGCAGTTCCAGCAGCAGCTGGTTGTTCAGCGCGTGGCCGGATTTGTGCGCTTCGTAGCTGGCCAGCAGCGGATGGCCGACCAGGTACAGGTCGCCGATGGCGTCGAGGATCTTGTGGCGCACGAACTCGTCTTCATAGCGCAGGCCGTCCGAGTTGAGGATGCGGTACTCGTCCATCACAATGGCGTTTTCCAGCGAACCGCCCCGCGCCAGGCCGATGCCGCGCAACATTTCCACGTCCTGCATGAAGCCGAAGGTGCGCGCACGGGCCACGTCGTGCACGTAGGAGACGTCGCCGAAATCGACATGGGCGCGCTGCTGCGTGCCGTCCACCGCCGGGTGGTTGAATTCGATGAAGAAGTCGAGCTTGAAGCCGTCGTGCGGCAGCAGGCGCGCCCACTTTTCCTTGTCGCCCGTGCCTTCGCGGATTTCGACCGGCTTCAGCACGCGGATGAACTTCTTGGCGGCCGGCTGTTCCAGCACGCCGGCCTGCTGCAGCAGAAACACGAAGGACGAGGCCGAGCCATCCATGATCGGGATTTCTTCGGCGCTGACTTCGATGTACAGATTGTCAATCCCAAGGCCGGCGCAGGCCGACATCAGATGCTCGACGGTCGACACGCGGGCGCCGTCCTTGACCAGTACCGAGGCCATGCGGGTATCGCCCACCGCCATCGCGCTGGACGGGAACTCCACCATCGGCTGCAGGTCGACGCGGCGGAACACGATGCCGGTATCCGGCGCGGCCGGGCGCAAGGTCAGCTCGACCTTGGTGCCGGAGTGCAGGCCGACACCGGTGGTGCGGACCAGTTCTTTGATAGTGCGTTGTTTTAACATCCGGCGATTATAGCGTGATTACGGATGCTCGGCCTCGGCATGCACCGCCTCGCGCCGCACCAGATAAATACCGCTGCCGATGATGATGCCGGCGCCCAGCAAGGTGTAGCCATCTGGTAAAACTTGCCACAACAGCCAGTCGATCGCCACGCCCCAGGCCAGCGCCGTGTACTCGAACGGCGCCACCACCGAGGCCTTGCCCGAACTGAACGCGCGGGTGATGGCCAGCTGGCCGAGGAAACCGCTGATGGCCAGCGCCAGCAGCACCCAGCCATCCTCGGCGCGCACCGGCACCCAGTGCTGGACCGACATCGCCAGGCCGCCGAGCGCCATCAGGATCAAATACCAGAACATCATCGACTCGTTGGAATCGGTACGCGCCAGCACGCGGCTGACGATGGCGGTGGTGGCGTAGCATGCCGCCGACGCCAGGATGGCCAAGCCACCGATCGACAGGAAGCCCGTGCCTTCGGGGCGCAGCACCACGATCACGCCAATCAGACCGACCACGATGGCGACCCACTGCCCCGTGCCGACCTTCTCCTTCAGCACAAATACCGACAGCGCCGTAATCAGCGCCGGCGCGATGAAGAAGATGGAATACGCCTCGGCCAGCGACAGCATGCTGAGGCCGAAAGCAAACATGGTCAGCATGCCGACGCCCAGCGCGCTGCGCAGCAAGTGCATCGGCCAGCGCACCTTGAAGATGCCCTTGAACGCGCCGCGATACAGCATGTAGGCGCACAGCAGCGGCAGCGAGCTCAATGCGCGCAGCGCCGTGACCTGGCGGGCGGGATAGTGTTCGGAAAGCAGCTTCATGGTGGTATCCATGAAGGAGAACATGGCGACGGCGATCAGCATCGCATAAATCGCGTGCAGGTTTTCGTTACGGCTGGACAGAGGAAGCTCCTTGACGGAAGAACGTCATCATGGCGACGTTGGGAGCCAGGACGGCGCGGGTGGCGCGGTCCCTGCCATTATAGCCTCCCCGGTCAAAAGCTTCCGGCTCACAGATCAGCCCATTTGGGCAAACGGTGCAAGCGCGCGCTGGTGCGGTAGTAGAAGCAGATCCCACCACCAAAAACGAGGGTAACAAGCAGGACAAGGGCACTGGCGTTTGCAACAGAAAACGGGCCGGTGTCGAGATCCATCATGTATAAGCCCAGGACACACAGGCCAAAGGGCAATCCCATTATCAGGATCAAGGGCACAATCCTCATGAAATGCGGCGGCGGAATTTGCACGCCCCATTTCCACAGCAGCGCGAAAGTCGGCGGCTTGTAGTTTCTTTCGATGATGCTGGTCCGGCGCAAGGCGGCCAGCGATGCGGCTTTTTTCCGTTCAAAATCACTCATGGCAGCAGGATGACTAGTTTGAGGTCGTGGCGTTGGGCGAGGTGGAAGGTGGTTTGGTTGAAGCTCAGCTCGCCAGCACGCGGATGGTGGAAACGGCGCTGGCCGCCTTCGCGGCTGACCACGTCCTGCGATGCCCACAGCGTGCGGAATTCGGCGCTGTCTTGCGAAAGCTCTTCGATCAGCGCGGCCAGCGGCGGCTGGGTGGCGTGCTTGCCGGCGTCGGCGCGGAACTCGGCCACCAGGCGGTGCGCGCGGTCTTCCCAGTCCACGATCAGGCCGCGCGCTGCCGCACTGCGGAACATGAAACGCAGCAGGTTAGGCTTGGCCGGCGCAGTTTCTTCCACGTCGAGCCAGCCGCCGAACAGGGCCAGCGCGTGTTCGTTCCATGCCACTGCGTCCCATTGACGGTCCAGCATGTAGGCCGGGCCGTCGATGGCGTCGACGATAGCTTGCAATGATTGGCCAGCATCGTCGGCAGTCTCATCGTGCTGCGGGTCCAGCCGCTCGGCAAGACTGAAAAGATAGGTGCGCTCGGCGGCGGTAAGGTGCAGCACGTCGGCCATACGCGCCAGCAGCTTGCCGGAGGCCGCCACTTCCCTGCCCTGCTCCAGCCACGTCAGCCAGGTCGGACTGACTTCGCACAGCTGCGCCAGTTCTTCACGCCGCAGGCCGGGTGTGCGGCGGCGTCCGCCGCCAGGCAGGCCGACGCTGGCCGGCGTGGTGCGCTCGCGATGGGTGCGGATGAATTCGCCTAGCGTGGTAGTAGTCATACTGGGATAAGTCCTTGTCTTGTTACAGGATAGCAGTCCCTCTATTCTGCACTGACTTACCCATCTTGAGGAGAAAGATCATGCAACAGCCAGCCGTCGTCGCCCAGCAGTTCGGCAATACCGCCAGCGCCTACCTCACCAGCAGCGTCCATGCGCAAGGCACGGACCTGAGCATGCTGCGCGAGATGGCGGCAGCGCTGCCCAAGCGTCCGCTGGTACTGGACCTCGGCTGCGGCGCCGGCCACGCCAGCTTCGCGGTGGCGCCGGTGGCGGAGTCGGTGATGGCGTTTGACCTGTCGCCCGAAATGCTGGCGGTGGTGGCCAGCGCTGCACAGGAGCGCGGCCTGCAGAACATCAGTACGCAGCAGGGTAATGTCAGCAAGCTGCCGTTTGCCGACGCCTCGTTCTGCATGGTGGTGACGCGCTTCTCGGCGCACCACTGGCTCGACGTGCCGGCCGCGCTGCGCGAAGTGAAGCGCGTGCTGAAGCCGAAAGGCGTGCTGGCCATCATCGACATCACCGCGCCGGAAATGCCGCTGCACGATACCACCTTGCAGGCAGTCGAGTTATTGCGCGACGGCTCGCACGTACGCGACTACCGTCCATCGGAATGGATGCAGATGCTGGCCGACGCCGGCTTCACCGCCGAGCGCGTCGACGACTGGAAACTGCAAATGAAGTTCGACGACTGGACTGCCCGCATGCGCACGCCGACCGAACGCGTGACCGCCATCCGCAGCCTGCTCCGCACCGCACCAGAAGAAACGCGCGACTACTTCGCCGTGCAGCCCGACGACTCCTTCACCATCGACTCCACGCTGTTCAAAGCCACACAAGCAAACTAATGCAGACTGCAGCCGCTTCCAGTGCCATGGCGGCGGCTTTTAAGTTGGCTCGGGCAGCACAAAGCGCGCTTCCAATTGATATAAGAGATCGAAGGTGTTCATCCACCTGACACCCAATGTCTCGCACACATTGGGAATCAGAAATTTCTTTATCACATCTGCATGATGACGCTCGTGCGTCACTACAACGCACCCCGTATCCATAGCTTTGGCAATCAACCACGGATCGGCACCGGAAAGAAAATCTTCCACCGCCCCGGTCTTCATTCTTGCGGCCTGAGCCGCAACATATTCCGCGATGAGGGAAAAGCATTCCTGCGTTGACGCATCAGACACTTCTAAAAACAACTGGGGATTGTTCTTCGCCCAAGCGGCCAGTTCATCGTCGCCTGCTTTGAGCTCGTCACCAATCATCGGAATACTTGCTACCAGATCTTGTGCGTGCTTTTGCAAAATCCAGCTCCAATAAGCTGGGCAGACCGGCATGTTGTAGTAACGGTTCTTCGCTTCCACAAAAGTATTGGCATCAAGTAGGAAGTTCACTCGTCTATCTTTTCAGCGTAAGTGCGAACCTTGGCAGGTTGGACACCGAGTAGCTTGCCGGCTTCCCTGAGCAGTAACCGGCCACTCAATGCTTCAGATAGTACAGCGCGGCTGAACCGCTTGCTGTTCTTGCTTTCGGCAGTACGATAGAAACTGCCGCCACTACTTTTCTGTGCCCGGTGGAGGTTTAACTCGGCGACATAAAACGCGCTGTATGCATCTCTCGAAATAAATCCCAGGTCGCACGCGCGGCGCGCAACAACCAGGCGACTTACATGAAACACCCCGGCAAGACCGGGAAGCTGGGCCAGCCAATCATCCGCTTCGCGCCATAATGCCTTGAAGCGAACCTCCGGCACCAAAAATTCGCCTGCAATCGCATTACAGTACACTTCTTCGCGCCGATGACTGGATGGCGCCACGCTCGAAATCCCGGAACTGCCGATCCAGATATGGGCGAGTTCATGCAGCAAGGTGAACAATCGTGCCGCCGGTGCATCAGCAATGTTGATAAACACCACGGGGGCGTACGGATCGCTGATTGCAAAACCACGGAACTCGCCCACATCCAATTTTCGATGCGTATTCGAGCCGACCACACCACTGCGCATGACGAGAACGCCGGCAGCATCGGCAGCGGTGACCAGTGTCCGCAGATAATCCTCCCCTTGCTGCGCCTCTCCCACGCCGAGTACAGCGCGAATATCAGCGACCACCTGCACCACCGGCACGTCCAGGGAAAATCTTCCGACAAAAGGCAGGGGTTGCCGTTCTTGCTCGGACAAGTAATCTTGATACCATTCCTGCTTTCGCAGCACATCCCGCACGGTATCCAGCAAATCAAGGCTCGGTGCCTGTGGTGCAACGCTGCCCAAAGTGCGCAGGTCGGGCAGTGGCAACATTTCGCGCGGGGGTTCTTTCAGGAACAGGAAGCCAAACGGAACATGCAAACGCTCAGCCCATTGCTGGGCCTGACGAAACGTCGGTTTAGCCTCGCCAGCTTCCCAAGCCAGGACCTTATCTTCTTTGACGGTAATGCTATGCGCAAGCTCAGCCGCACTCACTCCCGCACGCTGGCGGGACCAGGACATCAAGGCTGGATTGATCAAAGCTTGCGTCATGGTATAAATATACTCCCTAAAAACAAAACGGCGCCTGCGGCGCCGTCTGTTTGATTACAGCTGGCCCAGCAGGGTTTCAGCGTTGGAGACTTCGAACTTGCCGCCTTGTTCGATGTTCAGCTGGGTGACCACGCCGTCCACGGCCAGCAGCGAGTAGCGCTGCGAGCGGGTGCCCATGCCGAATTTGCTGAAGTCAGCGTCCAGGCCCAGTGCCTTCGAGTACGCGGCGTTACCGTCAGCCATCATGCGCACGATGCCGGTGGCTTTCTGATCACGGCCCCAAGCACCCATCACGAATGCGTCGTTGACCGAGATGCACCAGATTTCATCCACGCCCTTGGCTTTCAGCTCAGCTGCCAGCTTGACGTAGCCTGGCACGTGCTGCGCCGAGCAGGTCGGGGTGTAGGCGCCTGGCAGGCCGAAGATGGCGATCTTCTTGCCCTTGACCAGATCCTGCACGTTGAAAGTGTTCGGGCCCAGCGCGCAGCCTTCGGTTTCGGTTTCGATGAATTCGGACAGGGTGCCTTCCGGCAGCTTGTCACCAATCTTGATGGTCATGGATAAACTCCTTTTATAAATATAAAAAAGCCGCACCAAGGTGCGGCTCTTCCCTCGGATAGAACCCGAAGTATGCCTTAATCGGCCTGTTTGCGCAGGAATGCTGGAATGTCGTAGGTCTCCATGCCGTTCTTCTCCATCGCGCGCACTTGCTCCGATGCCGACTCCCGACGCCACACAGCAGGCGCCTTCATGCCGTCGAACGCTGGCGATGCGCCGCCGCCCATGCCGCCGGCCGCGCCCATCGACAGGCCTTGCGCCGCAGCGGCGCCGCCCATCGCAGCCGATGGCATCATCGGGCTGTTGTGGGTGCCGGTGCGCAGCATCTGCTGAGGAACCAGCTGCACGTGCTTCTTGGCTTTACCCAGGCCGGTGGCAACCACGGTGACGCGGATGTTGTCGCCCATGTCGTCGTCGTACGCGATACCTTGTGCGATCGATGCATCCGGTGCAGCAAACGCGCGCACGGCAGCCATGACTTCCTTGATCTCTTTACCTTTCAGGCCACGCGATGCGGTGACGTTCACCAGCACGCCGCGTGCACCCGACAGGTCCACGCCGTCCAGCAGCGGCGAAGCCACGGCTTGTTCAGCTGCGATACGCGCGCGGTCCACGCCGGAAGCGGTGGCGGTGCCCATCATGGCCTTGCCCTGCTCGCCCATGATGGTCTTCACGTCGTTGAAGTCGACGTTGATGTGGCCCGGCACGTTGATGATCTCGGCGATACCGGCAACGGCGTTGTTCAGCACATCGTCAGCGTGTTGCAGCCATTCGATCAGCGATTCGTCTTCGTAGATCTCTTCCAGCTTTTCGTTCAGGATCACGATCAGCGAGTCGACGTTGGCCGACAGCTGTTCCAGACCTTCGTCCGCGATGTCCATGCACTTCTGGCCTTCGTGCGAGAACGGCTTCGACACCACCGCCACGGTCAGCGCGCCCAGCGACTTCGCCACTTCAGCGACGATCGGTGCGGCGCCGGTGCCGGTGCCGCCGCCCATGCCGGCAGCGATGAAGACCATGTGCGCGCCGCGCAGCGAGTCTTCGATGCGCTGGCGCGATTCTTCCGCCAGCTTGCGGCCAACGTCAGGCTTCATGCCTGCGCCCAGACCGGTGTCGCCGATCTGGATGACGTTATCGGCCTTGGAAGTCGACAGCGCTTGCGCGTCGGTGTTCGCGGCGATGAACTCCACGCCGGACATGCCTTTGTTGATCATGTGCTGCACCGCATTGCCACCCGCACCGCCGACGCCGACGACCTTGATGACAGTACCCAAAGCTGCGTTATCGACCATATCGAACTCCATGATGTAACTCCCTATCAGAATGCGGTTTTCAAGCGCCAGTCCTCATAATTGTAGGAGAACTGGAGATTGAAAACTGCGGTTTAATATAAAAAATTCAGATCTTTCGTACCGCCTCAGAAATTCCCGAGGAACCATTCCTTCATGCGCTGCCAAACTGCCTTAACCGATCCATCCTGCCGCGTGACGATGTGGCCACGCAGGTACTGCTTTTTCGCTTCCAACAGCAGGCCAAGCACGGTCGCGTAGCGCGGGCTGCGTACCACGTCGGCCAGCTGGCCACGGTAATCCGGCGTGCCGAGGCGCGCCGGCTTGAGGAATATGTCTTCTGCCATTTCGACCATGCCCGGCATGATCGCGGTGCCGCCGGTGAGCACGATGCCCGACGACAGCACGCCTTCGTAGCCCGACTCGCGCACCACCTGGTGCACCATCGCGAACAGCTCTTCCACGCGCGGTTCGATCACGGCGGCCAGCGCCTGGCGCGACAGGTTGCGCGGACCGCGGTCGCCCAGGCCCGGCACTTCCAGCGATTCGCCCGGATCGGCCAGCACCTGCTTGGCCACGCCGTAGCGGATCTTGATCTCTTCCGCTTCGGTAGTCGGGGTGCGCAGCGCCATGGCGATGTCGTTGGTGATCTGGTCGCCGGCGATCGGGATCACGGCGGTGTGACGGATCGCGCCGTCGGAGAACACCGCCACGTCGGTGGTGCCGCCGCCGATATCGATCAGCACCACGCCCAGTTCTTTTTCGTCGCCGGTCAGCACCGCATCAGCGGAGGCCATCGGCTGCAGGATCAGGTCCGACACTTCCAGGCCGCAGCGGCGCACGCACTTGACGATGTTCTGCACCGCCGACACTGCGCCGGTCACGATGTGCACTTTCACTTCAAGGCGGATGCCGCTCATGCCGATCGGCTCGCGCACATCTTCCTGGCTGTCGACGATGAACTCTTGCGGCACCGTATGCAGCAGCTGCTGGTCGGTCGGAATGTTAACCGCCTTTGCCGTTTCAATGACGCGCGCTACGTCGGTCGCCGTCACTTCCTTGTCCTTGATCGCCACCATGCCGCTCGAATTGAAGCTGCGGATATGGCTGCCCGCGATGCCTGCGTAGACATTACGGATTTTGCAGTCGGCCATCAGCTCCGCTTCTTCCAGTGCGCGCTGGATCGATTCCACGGTCGCTTCGATGTTGACCACCACACCTTTTTTCAGGCCGCGCGATTCGTGCTGGCCCAGGCCAATCACCTCGTGGCGTCCATCGCCCATCACTTCGGCCACCACGGCCACCACCTTGGAGGTGCCGATATCGAGGCCGACGATCAGGTTTTTCGCGTCTTTAGTCATTTCTGTTTGCCTGCTTACGGTTTTTTCTTAACTAACGTTTTTGGTTTCGCGCCTTCCGCCGGAATCTTCAATCCCTGCGCGCTCAGCGCCAAACCGTTCTGGTACCGCATGTCTATCGTGTCTATATTCGGCAGGTGTTCCACCAGTTGCGGATAAATCCCGATCAGGCGGTCCACTCGCTCCTTCAACGTGGTGCTGGTCTGTTCCCGGCCCAGCGCCACGCTTGTTCCATTACTCAGCTTCACAGTCCACGCATAGCGGCTGGACAGCGACAGTGCTTGAGGCACCAGCTTGAGCGGCGCAAACCACGTGCGCAGCTCGTCGTAACGCGACAACACTTCCTTCTCGCTGCCGTCCGGTCCTTCAAACTCCGGCAGCGCATGATCCTCTTCCGCCTCGGCCAGGTTGGCGGTGAACACATCGCCCTTGGTCGACAGCAGCCGTCCATCCTCGCCCCACGTGCCCAGCGCTTCATGCTCCTCCAGCGCCACGATCAGCTGGTCCGGCCATTCGCGCCGCACGGTTGCGCGGCGTACCCAGGGCACCGATTCAAACGCCTGGCGTACTGCGTCCAGGTTGGTGGTGAAGAAGTTGCCCTTGATACGTCCCAACGCATTGTTCCGCAACGTCAGGTGATTCACATGCTTCAGTTCTTCGGTACTGCTAATCGTTTCAATACGAATCGTGCGCAGGTTGAACATCGGACGCTGCGACACCCACCACACGCCGGACGCGATGCATGACAACACGGTCAGCGCGAACAAGCCGCTGGCGGTTGCATTCAAAGCCTTCACGTCATGCCACATCTACCACTTAGCCCTTCATCTTCAAGCGCGCACTGCGCAGGATTTCCACGCACAGGTCTTCATAGCTAATGCCTTCCGCGCGCGCCGCCATCGGCACCAGCGAGTGGCTGGTCATGCCAGGCGAGGTATTCACTTCGAGCAGGAACGGCTTCTGGTCACGTTCGCGCAGCAGCACGTCGACGCGTCCCCAGCCCTCGCAACCAAGTGCGCGGTAGGCTTCCACGGCGATGCGCTGCATCTCCGCCGCCAGCGCGTCAGGCAGCGCGGCAGGGCAGAAATACTTGGTGTCGTCCGTGAAGTACTTGTTTTGATAATCGTAGTTACCTTCCGGCGCCACGATCTCCACGATAGGCAACGCGCGTGCTTGCGCGCCGCTGCCCAGGATGGCGACCGTGAATTCGCGGCCGGTGACAAATTCTTCGGCCAGCACCGAGTCATCCAGCGCGGCGGCTTTGTCGTACGCAGCCTGGAAGGCAGCGGCCTCGCTCACTTTGGTGATGCCGATGGTCGAGCCTTCATGCGGCGGCTTGACGATCAGCGGCAGGCCGAGGTCCGCAGCGACGGCGCCCAGGTCCGACTGTGCGTTCAGCACAGCGTAGCGCGGGGTCGGCAGGCCCTGGTGCAGCCACACGATCTTGGTGGTGATTTTGTCCATGCCCACCGAGCTGGCGGTCACGCCGCTGCCGGTGTACGGAATGCCCAGCAGTTCCAGCGCGCCTTGCAGACTGCCGTCTTCGCCGAAGCGGCCATGCAGCGCGATGAACACGCGGTCGAATTTTTCCGCCGCCAGTTCGGCCAGCGAACGTTGGCCCGGATCGAATGCGTGGGCGTCGATGCCTTTGCTTTGCAGCGCGGCCAGCACGCCGGCGCCGGACATATTGGACACTTCACGTTCCGCAGAACGGCCGCCAAACAGCACGCCGACCTTGCCGAAAGCTTTTGCGTCTTGTGGATTGAGGGTACTCACGATTCAGACCTTTGGATAATTAGTCAGTTTGGCTGGGACGCCGCTGATCGAGCCTGCGCCCATGGTCATCACGACGTCGCCGTCGCGCACCACGCCCATGATGGTCTCCGGCATATCGCCGATGGCCTCAACAAAAATTGGTTCAGTCTTGCCGCGTGCGCGCAGCGCATGCGCCAGCGCGCGGCCGTCGGCAGCGACAATCGGTGCTTCGCCGGCGGCGTACACTTCGCCCAGCACCAGCACGTCCGGTGCGCCCAGCACCTTGACGAAATCCTCGAACAGGTCGCGCGTGCGGCTGAAGCGGTGCGGCTGGAACGCCAGCACCAGACGGCGGCCTGGATAGGCGGCGCGCGCAGCGGCCATCGTCACTTCCATCTCCAGCGGGTGGTGGCCGAAGTCGTCCACCAGCGTGAATGCGCCACCACCCGGAATGGCGACGTCGCCGTACTTGGTGAAACGGCGGCCCACACCCGCGAAGCCTGCGAGACCGGCTTGGGTTGCGCTGTCCGCAATGCCAATCTCGCGGGCAATCGCCACAGCGGAACAGGCATTCTGCACGTTGTGCAGGCCCGGTTGATTCAGCACGATATCCAGATCTGGATAGCCTTCCTGCTTGACGGTGAAGTGCATCTCCACGCCGACCGCGCGCGCATTCACTGCGCGCACTTCGGCGTCTTCGGCGAAACCGTAGGTGGTGACCGGCTTGGTCACGTGCGGCAGGATCGAGCGCACATGCGGATCGTCGATGCACAGCATGGCGCGGCCGTAGAACGGCAGGCGGTGCGTGAAGTGGACGAAGGCCTGCTTGAGCTTTTCGAAATCGTGCTCGTAGGTTTCCATGTGATCGGCGTCGATGTTGGTAATGACTTCGATCATCGGCGTCAGGTTCAGGAACGAAGCGTCCGACTCGTCGGCTTCTGCCACCAGATATTCACCGGTGCCCAGCTTGGCGTTGGCGCCTGCTGCGGTCAGACGGCCGCCGATCACGAAAGTCGGATCGAGCCCTCCCTGCGCCAGCACCGACGCCACCAGGCTGGTGGTGGTGGTCTTGCCGTGCGTGCCGGCGATGGCGATGCCACGCTTCAGGCGCATCAACTCGCCCAGCATCACTGCGCGCGGGACGATAGGAATCTTACGGCTGCGTGCCGCTACTACTTCAGGGTTGTCCTGCTGTACAGCGGTCGAGGTCACGACGGCGTCGGCCTTGCCGATGTTTTCCGCCGCGTGGCCTTGATACACGGTCGCGCCCATGTCGGCCAGACGCTGGGTAACAGCGTTGCTGCCCAGGTCCGAGCCGGACACGGAGTAGCCCAGCGTGAGCAGCACTTCCGCAATGCCGCTCATACCGCTGCCGCCGATGCCGACGAAGTGTATGTTCTGTACTTTATGTTTCATGCGAGTTCTTCCAATACTTTTGCGATCGCATCGTTTGCGTCGCGTTTGCCAACTTCACGCGCTGCGTTGGCCATCGCCAGGCAGGATGCGCGAGTCAGCGTTTCCAACAGCGCCGCAACGGATTGCGCGCTTAATTCCGTTTGCGGCATGTGAATCGCCGCTTTTTGTTTCGCCATCCACTGCGCGTTGTCGCGCTGGTGGCTGGTGGTCGATGCCACGAACGGCACCAGCACGCTGGCCACGCCCGCCGCCGTCAGTTCGGAGACGGTGATGGCGCCGGCGCGGCAGATCACCACATCCGCAGCGCTGTAGGCCGCCGCCATGTCGTCAATGAAGTCGACCACATTGGCCGTCACGCCAGCCTGCTGATACGCCGTGCGCAGCGCATCGATATTCTTCTTGCCCGACTGGTGGGTCACCAGCGGACGCTGTGCTTCCGGGATCAGCGCCAGCGCCGCAGGCAGCGCGTCGTTCAGCGCCTTCGCACCGAGGCTGCCACCCACCACCAGAATACGCAGCGGGCCTTCGCGGCCTTCAAAGCGCTGCGCCGGCGATGCCATCTCCAGAATCTCCTTGCGCACCGGATTGCCGGTAACGACTGCCTTGCCGGCCGCCTTGCCGAAATTGGCCGGGAAGCCAAAGCACACGCGCGAAGCCGCAGGCACCAGCGTTTTATTCGACAGCAGCAGCGCCGCGTCGGCATTCACCAGCACCAGCGGTGCGCCGCGCAGACGGGCCATGAAGCCGCCCGGCACCGTCACGTAACCGCCCATGCCCATCACCACATCCGGCTTGCGGCTGCCGATAAAGCTGAAGCAGTCGGCAAACGCCTTCACCATCTTGAACGCGCCGCTCACCGTATGCTTCAGGCCTTTGCCGCGCATGCCGGTGAAGTTGATGCTGTCCATCGCGATGCCGCTCTTCGGCACCAGATCCTGTTCCATGCCGGTCGAGGTACCGAGCCAGCTCACTTCCCAGCCGCGCGCGCGCATGGTTTGTGCGATCGCCAGGCCAGGGAAAATATGACCGCCCGTACCGGCCGCCATAATCATTAATCGTTTCATAGTCTGCCACCACGCATCAGGACCCGGTTCTCGTAATCGATCCGGAGCAGGATCGCGAGTCCGATGCAATTAATTACAACGCCCGTGCCGCCATAGCTCATCAGCGGCAGGGTCAAGCCCTTGGTTGGCAGTAAGCCCAGGTTCACACCCATGTTAATAAACGTCTGCACGCCGATCCAGATGCCGATGCCTTTGGCCGTCAGGCCGGCAAAGGTCTGGTCGATGGCGATGGCCTGGCGGCCGATATCGAAGGCGCGCTTGATGATCCAGTAGAACATCGCGATCACCACCAGCACACCGGCCAGGCCCAGCTCTTCGCCGATCACCGCCAGCAGGAAGTCGGTGTGCGCTTCCGGCAGGTAGTGCAGTTTTTCCACGCTGCCGCCCAGTCCAACGCCAAAAATCTCGCCACGCCCGAAAGCGATCAGCGAGTGGGTCAGCTGGTAAGCCTTGTTCAATGCGTTGTCCTCTTCCCACGGATTGAGGTACGCGAAATAACGCTCGCGGCGGAATTTCGACAGCGCGATGATGGAGCCGAAGATCAGCACCAGCACAGCGCCGATGCCGCCGAACCAGACGGCGTTGATCCCGCCGAGGAACAAGATACCCATCGCGATGCAGACGATCACGCCGAAAGCGCCGAGGTCTGGCTCCAGCAGCAGCAGCAGGCCGACAAAACCAACCGCTGCCGCCATCGGCATGAAGCCCTTGGTCAGCTTGTGCATGTACTGCTGCTTGCGCACGGTGTAATCGGCGGCGTACAGCACGGCGACGACTTTCATCAGTTCCGACGGCTGCACATTGAATACCTTGAGCGACAGCCAGCGGCGGCCGCCGTTGACCACCACGCCGACGCCAGGAATCAGCACCAGCACCAGCAGCACCAATGTGCCGATGAACAGGTATGGCGCGGCCTTCTGCAAATCCGCAATGCGGATGCGGAACACGAACAGGCCGGCGATCAGCGAGACGGCGATGAACATGGCCTGGCGCTGCAGGAAGTAGGTGTTCTGCCAGCGCACGTAGTTGGCGAACTTCGGCGAATCCGGCAGCGAGATCGAGGCCGAGTACACCATCACCATCCCCAGCAGCATGAGCAGCAGCGTGACCCAAACCAGCGGCTGGTCGTACTCCATCATCTTCGACTGCCGCGCGCGACTCTCCATCGGCGTTTCAGCCGACTTGGAGCCAAAGCGGAACGGCAGTTGCAGGGCCATGATCAGATCTCCTGTCCGGCGTCGAGCGCGATATCGCGCACGGTGTCGATGAACACCTGGGCGCGATGCGCGTAGTTCTTGAACATGTCCATGCTGGCGCACGCAGGCGACAGCAGCACGGCGTCGCCGGCCTGCGCCAGTTCGCTCGCGCGCTTGACCGCGTGCGGCAGGTCGGTGCCGCAGTCTTCCAGCTCATACTCCAACACGGCGCCCTGTTCGCGCGCGGCCGATTCCAGCGCGGCGCGGATTTGCGGTGCGTCGCGGCCGATCAGCAGCGCGGCGCGGGCGTAGCGGGCGACCGGCTCGGCCAGCGGCGCGAAGTCCTGGCCTTTGCCGTCGCCACCGAGGATGACGACCAAGCGCTGGTTCTCGCCGGTGAAGGCTTTACCCAGGCCATTCAATGCGGCCACGGTGGCGCCGACGTTGGTGCCTTTGCTGTCGTCGTAGTATTCGACGTCGTTGATGGCGCTGACCAGTTCCACGCGGTGCGGCTGGCCGCGATATTCGCGCAGCCCGTGCAGCAGCGGCGCCAGTGGCAGATCGATGGCGCGGCACAGGGCCAGCGCGGCCAGCGCGTTGGCGGCGTTGTGGATGCCGCGGATTTGCAGCGCATCGGCAGGCATCAGGTTTTTGACGATGCACTCGACCGGTGGCGGCGGTGGATCGTTCTTCTTGCGTTTCTTCGGTTCGCCCTCTTCTTCGGCCGGGATGGCGGTGGCCAGCCACAGCACGCCGCGCTCATTGTTCAGGCCAAGGTCGTCGCGCAGGGTTGGCGCGTCGGTGCCGAAGGTGACGTTATGGCCGGTGGCGCTGGCCATGCGCATGGTGGTGGCGTCGTCGCGGTTCAACACGCGCACGGTGTTGGCGGCAAAGATGCGGTGCTTGGCGGCAGCGTAGGATGGCATGTCGCCGTGCCAGTCCAGGTGGTCCTGCGTGACGTTCAACACGGTCGCAGCGTCGGCTTCCAGCGTGAAGGTGGTCTGCAGCTGGAACGACGAGAGTTCGAGCACCCAGACTTCCGGCAGCGCATCGTTGTCGAGCACTTCACGCAGCACGTCCAGCGCGGCCGGGCTGATGTTGCCGGCGACGCGCACGGTCTTGCCGGCGCGTTCGCACAGCTGGCCGACCAGCGTGGTCACAGTGGTCTTACCGTTGGTGCCGGTGATGGCGATGATTTTCGGTGCGTAGCCGCGCGACTCGTTCAGCGATTCCAGCGCCTGTGCGAACAGTTCGATCTCGCCCCACACTTCAATGCCTGCAGCCGCAGCGGCCGGCGCAATCTCTTTCAGTTCACGGTTCGGCGCCAGGCCAGGGCTGACGGTGACGAAGTCCACGCCTTCCAGCAGGGATGCGCCGAACGGGCCGGCGACGAATTCCGCTTCAGGCACTGTCTCGCGCAATGCTGGCAGGCGATCCGGCGACTCGCGCGTATCGGCCACGCGCACGCGCGCGCCGCTGCGGGCGAGCCACAGCGCCATCGCCAGGCCGGATTCACCCAGCCCGAGTACCAGTGCGTTTTTGCCTTCGTAAATCATCAGCGCAGTTTCAACGTCGAGAGTCCAACCAGTACCAGAATCATCGTCACAATCCAGAAGCGAACGACAACCTGGGTCTCTTTCCAGCCTTTTTGTTCAAAGTGGTGGTGCAGTGGCGCCATCAGGAATACGCGACGGCCAGTGCCATAACGCTTCTTGGTGTACTTGAACCAGCTCACCTGAATCATCACCGACACCGTCTCCGCAACGAAGATGCCGCCCATGATGAACAACACAATCTCTTGACGCACAATCACCGCAATAGTTCCCAGCGCGCCGCCCAGGGCCAGTGCGCCGACGTCGCCCATGAACACTTGCGCCGGGTGCGTGTTAAACCACAGGAAGGCCAAGCCCGCGCCGGCCAGCGCGCCGGTGAAGATAATCAGCTCGCCCGCGCCAGGAATGTGCGGAATGAACAGGTACTTCGAATACGTGGCGCTACCGGTCAGGTAAGCGAACAGGCCCAGGGCCGAACCAACCAGGATGGTCGGCATGATCGCCAGGCCATCCAGACCATCGGTGAAGTTAACGGCGTTCGACGAGCCGACGATGACACAGTAGGTCAGCGCGATAAAGCCCCATACGCCCAGCGGGTAGCTGATCGTTTTAAAGAACGGCACAATCAAGTCAGCCTTCGGCGGCAGGTCCATCTCAAAGCCGGAGCGCACCCACGCATAGAACAGCTCAAACACCTGGGTAGTGCTGGTAGCCGACACCGAGAAAGCCAGATACAGCGCAGCTGCGATACCAACCAGCGACTGCCAGAAATACTTCTCGCGCGAGCGCATGCCTTCCGGGTCCTGGTACACCACCTTGCGGTAGTCATCCACCCAGCCCACCGCGCCGAAGCCCAGCGTGACGATCAGTACTGGCCAGATCAAACGGTTCGACAGGTCGCACCACAGCAGCGTCGACACAGCGATCGACAGCAGGATCAAGACGCCGCCCATGGTTGGCGTGCCGTGTTTTTTCAGGTGGGTTTGCGGACCGTCGGTACGCACCGCCTGGCCATATTTCATGGCGGTCAGCTTGCGGATCACGAACGGGCCGGCGGCCAAACCCATGAACAGCGCGGTCGCGGTGGCGAACACCGCGCGGAACGTGATGAAGTTGAAGACGCGGAGCAATCCGACGTCCTGCTGGAAAAACTGTGCGAGCCAGAGCAGCATGATTAGTGACCTTCCTTGTTAGCTTGTTGCGACCCAATCAAATGCTGCACGACCCGCTCCATCTTCATGAAGCGGGAGCCCTTGATTAAAACCGTTGCATCCGGCGACACCGCTGCGTCCACCGCAGACAGCAAATCGCCAAAGTTCTCAAAATGACGAATGTTCGCGCCAACCATGTGTGCGGCCAGTTCGCCCGTTACCAGCACCGTTTCGATGCCTTTGTCCTGCGCGTATGCGCCAACTTCTTCGTGGAACTCGCGACCCTGCGTGCCGACTTCGCCCATGTCGCCCAGCACCAGCACGCGCGGCGCGGCGGCTTTCGACAGCACGTCGATGGCGGCGCGTACCGAGTCCGGATTGGCGTTGTAGGTATCGTCGATCACCACGGCGCCATTCGCGGCCTGCTTCTTTTGCAGGCGGCCACTGACCGGCGCGAAGGTATCGAGTCCCAGTTTGATTTTTTCCAGTGGCACGCCTGCGGCGTAGGTGCACGCCACCGCGGCCAGCGCATTGCGCACATTGTGCTCACCAGCGGCTTGCAGGCGCACGAAGAACTGGCGCGTATCCGCTTCGCTCTCGCAGATGGTGACGAACATCTCGCTTTCGAAATCGCTGGCGCGGTAGGTGCAGCTTACTTCCGCATCCTTGGTCAGGCCGAAGCGCAGCATGCGGCGGCCGGCCGACAGTTCTTCCCAGATGCCGGTGAACTCATCGCCATGCGGGAACACGGCCACGCCATCGGTCGGCAGCGCGGCCAGCACTGCGCCATTCTCGCGCGCCACCGCTTCCACGGTGTGCATGAATTCCTGGTGCTCGCGCTGGGCGTTGTTGACCATCGCGATATTCGCGCCGGCGATGGCGGCAAGGCGGCCGATTTCGCCCGGATGGTTCATGCCCATCTCGATGACCGCCGATTGCTGTTGCGCGTCCATGCGGAACAGCGTCAATGGCACGCCGATTTCGTTATTCAGGTTGCCGCGCGTCGCCAGCCGGCCTTCCTCGCCATAGGCTGCGGCGAGGATCGCAGAAATCATCTCTTTGACCGTGGTCTTGCCATTGCTGCCGGTGACGCCGATGACTGGCACATCGAACTGCCTGCGCCACCAGTTGGCGATCTGGCCCAGCGCTGCCAGCGTGTTCGGTACAACGATGGCAGGCAGGGTCCAACCCTCCGGCAGTTCTTCAACAACGACAGCGGCAACGCCCTTCTCCGCTACTTGCGCGAGGAAGTTGTGGGCGTCGAAAACTTCGCCGCGCAGAGCGACGAACAAAGCACCTGCAGATACGCTACGGCTGTCGGTCGACACGCCGTTGAATACGACATCGCCGGCGTTCACTAAGCGTGCGCCGGTCAGAGAAGGCAGAATTTGTGCGACTGCTGCACGCATTAATTCGTCCTCATCATGGTTAAACGGGCCGACAGCGCCAGCTGCGCGTGATCGGCGTCGGAGAATGGCAGTTTCTTGCCCTTGATTTCCTGGTACGGCTCATGGCCCTTGCCGGCCAGCAGAATCACATCAGGCTTGCCGGCGTGCTTGATGGCGGACAGGATGGCGGCGGCGCGGTCGTCCAGCGCCTGCACCGTCGATGCCGGATTGTTCTGGTCCATGCCGGCCAAAATCTGTTCGATGATGGCGTGCGGATCTTCGCTGCGCGGATTGTCGCTGGTGACCAGCACATGATCCGCCGCCTGCGCGATCTTGCCCATCTGCGGACGCTTACCCGGATCGCGGTCGCCGCCGCAGCCGAACACGCACCACAGCTGGCCGCCGCGGTCGGTCGCCACTGGGCGCAGCGCGGCCAGGGTTTTCTCCAGCGCGTCCGGTGTGTGCGCGTAGTCGATCACGATCAGCGGCGCCTCGTGGCCGCCCACTTGCTGCATGCGGCCCGGTGCCGGTTCCAGCGCTTCCGCCGCGTCGATGGCGGCGCGCAGGCCCAGGCCTTTCGCGATGATCGCGCCCATCACGCCCAGCGCATTGCTGATGTTGAACGCGCCGACCAGTTGCGTGCGCACTTGCGCCGCGCCCAGCGGGCAGTCCAGATGGAATTCTGTGCCGCCGCTGCGGCCTGCGCGCAGCTGGCTGGCGCGCAGCATCAACACACCGTCGATGTCCGGCTGCGCGGTGGCGTCCTGCAAGGTGTAGCCGATCAGAGGAATCAGGCCGGCCAGCGGCGCTTTCGCTTTCAGGTGCGCGATCAGGCGCAGGCCGGCCGGGTCGTCCAGGTTGACGACCGCCGTTTTCAGGCCCGGCCAGTCGAACAGCATGCGCTTGGCCGCCTCGTAGGCTTCCATGGTGCCGTGGTAGTCGAGGTGATCGCGGGTCAGGTTGGTGAACAGCGCCACGTCGAAATGCATGCCCGATACGCGGCCTTGCACCAGCCCGATGGACGACACTTCAATCGCCAGCGCGGTCGCACCCTGGTCGCGCAGGTCGGCCAAGTTACGCGCCAACAGCACCGCGTCCGGCGTGGTGTAGCCGGTGACGTCGTATTCCACTTCGCCGCGCGGACGGAACACGCCCACGCCCAAGGTGCCGATGACCGCTGCCGGTTCGCCGGCGCGCGACAGGGCCTGCCCCAGCCACACAGCGCTCGAGGTCTTGCCGTTGGTGCCGGTAACGCCGACGGTGAACATGCCCGCATCCGGCTGCTGGTAGAAGGCGTGCGCGATGGCACCGGCGTTGGCCTTCAGGCTATCCACGGCCAGGTAAGGCACGGCCCACTTGTCGTTCCAGGTAAAGCCGGCGGGATCGAGCACGATCAACGCCGCGCCCTGCTCGATGGCGCTTTCAATAAAGCTGCGCCCATCGCCGGCGTCGCCGGGATAAGCAAAGAACACATCGCCCAGCTTCACGCGGCGCGAGTCCGAAGCCAGGTTCGCCGTTGGCGCCAGCTTGCGGATCGCGGCTGCGACAGCCGATGGGTCGAAAGTAGAAGTCGTCACATGTTCCCCTGTGCTGCTGATTCAGGAATGATGATATGGGTCAGGTCCGAGTCCGGCGCCACGTTCTTGGCGCGCAGCGCCTGCGCCGCCAAGGCCGAGAACACCGGACCGGCCACGTCGCCGCCGACGTGCACCGGGCCGCCCGGTTCGTCGATCATGACGGCGATGATGAAACGCGGGTCCGACATCGGCGCCATGCCGACGAAGTTACCGATATATTTGGATTGCGAGTAGCGGCCGTTGACGACCTTCTGCGCCGTGCCGGTCTTGCCGCCGACGCGGTAGCCCGGCACCTGTGCTTTCACGGCGGAGCCGCCCGGCTGGGTCACCATCTCCAGCATTTCGCGCATCTCGGCGGCGGTCTTGGCGGAGATCACCTGCGTGCCGTGCGGCGCTTCGTGCAGCTTCTGGAACGAGAGCGGAATAATGTCGCCGTCGCGGGCAAAGATCATGTAGGCGCGCGCCAACTGGATCAGCGACACCGAGATGCCCTGGCCGAAGCTCATGTTGGCCTGTTCGATGGGGCGCCACGATTTATAAGGACGCACACGGCCCGCCACCGCGCCGGGGAAACCCCACTTCGGCTGTTGTCCGAAGCCGACCTTGGTGAACATCTCCCACATGTCCTCGGCCGGCATGCCCAGCGCGATCTTGGAAGTGCCGATGTTGGAGGACTTCTGGATAATGGTCTGCACGTCGATCATGTAGTGCGGGTGCGTATCGTGGATCACGCGGTCGGCGATCACCATCGAACCGGCGCCGGTGTCGAACATGGTGTGCGGCTTCACGCGCCCTTCATCCAGCGCCAGGCCAACGGTGAACGGCTTGAGCGAGGAACCCGGCTCGAAAGTGTCGGTCATCACGCGGTTGCGCAGCTGTTCGCCGGTCAGCTTGGAGCGGTCATTCGGGTTGTACGTCGGCCAGTTGGCCAGCGCCAGCACTTCGCCGGTATGCACGTCCAGCACCACGGCGGCGCCGGCCTTGGCGTGGAATTTCTCCACCGCGTCCTTCACCTGGGTGAAAGCGATGTACTGGATCTTGCTGTCGATCGACAGCGTCAGGTCCTTGCCGTCGTGCGGCTCACGCACCGACTCGATATCTTCCACGATGCGGCCCAGGCGGTCCTTGATCACGCGGCGGCTGCCCGGCACACCCTGCAGCGTTTTCTGCTGCGCCAGCTCCATCGATTCCTGCCCCTGGTCTTCAACGTTGGTGAAGCCCACCACGTGGGTCGTCACTTCACCCTGCGGGTAGAAGCGCTTGTATTCCTTGCGGGTCTGGATGCCTTCGATACCGAGCTTGGTGATCTGGTCGGCCACGTCTTGCTCCACCTGGCGTTTCAGGTAGACGAAGTTGCGGTCGGAGTCCAGTTTCTTCTGCAGTTCGGCGTCGCTCATGTCGAGCAGTCTGGCCAGCTGTTTCAGTTTGGCCGGTGGAGCTTCCTGCACGTCGTCAGGGATCGCCCAAATGGCTTTCACCGGCACGGACGATGCCAGCACCTGGCCATCGCGGTCGGTGATCTTGCCGCGCGTGGCCGGCAGTTCGATCGTGCGCGCGTAGCGGATCTCGCCCTGCTTCTGCAGGAACTGGGTCGACAAGCCTTGCAGCCACAAGGCGCGGCCGGCCAGCGCGGCGAATGCGGCAAACAATACGAACAGCACAACGCGCGAACGCCAGGTTGGCAGACGCACTGCCAGCACTGGGCTCTTGGAGAAGGCTACGCCTTTGGAGGCGGCCACACGCGAGGTGTTCACATTGCTGCCGCGGCTCATTTGGAGGCCTCCGGCGTCAGGTACTGCGTGCGCGTCGCGGTCAGCGGCGTCATGTTCAAATCGCGGCGCGCGATTTCTTCGATACGCGCGTGCTTGCCCAGCGTGGATTGATCCAGCTGCAGCTGCGCCCATTCGATATCGAGCTGGCGCGCTTGCGACTGCGAGCGTTCCAGTTCGATGAACAGGTGGCGCGCCTGGTACTGCGCGTTGACCAGCGACAGGCCGCAAGCGACCAACAACATCGTCAGCACCAGATTGATCTTGCCGCTCATGCGCCCTCCGTCGAAGGGACAGGCAAGCGGCGGGCCACGCGCATCACCGCCGAGCGGGCGCGCGGATTCTCATCGACCTCGCGGTCGGATGGCTTCATCTTGGACAGCAGCTTGAGCTCCGGCTGCGGCAGGTCGACCGCGCGGATCGGCAGGCGGCGGTCCGGCTGCTCGACATTGGCCTTGGACGCGAAGAAGCGCTTCACCATGCGGTCTTCCAGCGAGTGGAAGCTGATGATGGCCATGATCGCGCCTGGGGCCAGGCTGTCGTAAGCGTGGTTCAAACCGACTTCAAGGTCTTCAAGCTCTTTATTGATGAAAATCCGGATAGCCTGAAATGTGCGGGTTGCCGGATCCTTGCCCTTTTCCCGAGTCTTGACCGCGCCTGCCACGATGCCGGCAAGCTGTCGTGTGGTTGAAATTGGCTCGACTGCCCTGCGAGCAACAATCGCCTTTGCAATCTGAAAAGCAAACCGTTCTTCCCCATATTCCTTTATCACCTTTTCCAGTGTCTCTACGGTTTCAGTGGCGAGCCACTGCGCCGCCGACATGCCGCGCGTGGTATCCATGCGCATGTCGAGCGGGCCGTCGTTACGGAAGCTGAAGCCGCGTGCGGCGTCATCCACCTGCGGCGACGAGATGCCCAGATCGAGCAAGATGCCGTCGACTTTATCGATGCCGCGTTCGGCGAGCGCTTCGCGCATGGTGGCGAAGCTGTCGTGCACGATGGTGAAGCGCGGGTCCTTGATTTGTTCGGCGGTGGCGATGGCTTGCGGGTCTTTGTCGAAAGCGATCAGGCGTGCGTTGGCGCCCAGTTTCGACAGGATCAAACGCGAATGGCCGCCGCGGCCAAACGTGCCGTCGACGAACACGCCGTTGGCGCGCGCGCCATCCAGCGCCAGCGCATCAACCGCTTCGTCTAGCAGCACCGTGCGATGCTGGAATTCAGGCACCGTTGTCGTGGTCATGTGACGGGGCCTTAGAAAGAGAAATTAGCGAGTACATCGGGGGTGCCGGCTTCGAGAGCCTGCTGCTCTTTTTCCGCCATCTTGGCGGCGTCCCAGATCTCGAAGTGCGAGCCCATGCCCATCATCATGACCTCTTTGTCCAGGCCGACGGCGGCGCGGAGTTCGGGCGAGATCAGGATGCGGCCGGCGCTATCCATTTCCACGTCGGTGGCGTAACCGAGGAAAATGCGCTGCCAGGCGCGCGCCTGCAGAGGCCAGGAAGAGATTTGTTCACGGTGTTGTTCCCACACAGGACGGGGGAACAGCATGACGCAGCCGTCGGGGTGGCGCGTCAGGGTGAGGCGGCCTTCGCACTGGATCGAGAGCGCGTCACGGTGCTTGGCAGGGATAGACATCCTGCCTTTGGCATCGAGATTGATTGCGGACGCGCCTTGAAACACGTGATTACCTTTTACCTCAGTTGGTTAGCGGAGCATAAAAAACTGGCTTATTGCTTTCATCTTCCCTGTCCGCTAAGTCAGGCAAAATTTCCCACAAAAAGACACTTTTTCACACAGATGCCCACTTTAGAGGATGCAAGAATAGTGGTCAAGCGGTTTCAGCCAATCGAAACGGGGATTTTAGTAATGAAATTAAGGACTTAGCGCGATTCCTTGAAGCCAGCTAGAAATAAAATAATCCAATAAATTAAGTACTTATGAACGGTTGTGAAGGTGTCACCTCATCTGTACCCATGTGTTTAACAGTGAAAATGCTTATATAAAAAAATTGAATGAAAAGCATAAAGTTGCAAGTAGCCAACATTGCAGTATCAAATGGACAACGGATGGATGAGGGTGGAAAACGCGGGTAATCGGGAGGGGAAACGCCAGCAGGTCGCACCAGCAGCGCGATCACGAGGAATGAGGAACCTTCACAAAACAGCCACAACGAACTTCAACTTTGACTTCACAAACACAACTTGTCTATACAAATTTCAGGCGACGCAAGGCAGCAAGATAGGCCATTATACGCCTCCGGCACGCCCTATTTCCATCTGGATTTCAAGTCAAACGATAGCTGGCGATGGTGCTTTATCGACAATAAATTCACCACTGCGCCATCCCAAGCATACAGGAAAAGATAATCGCTCCACAGACATTGGCGCACCTCTGTGCCAGCCGGCAGCTTGCCAAGCAGGGTCGCCAAAGCGCGGGCAACCTCAACCGAGTTGCCGGTGCGAGCTGCGAATGGCGGTCCCATTTCGGGGAAATCCTCAAGATTGGGGATGACATGGCTCACCAAGCCATCCAACAGGTTATCAAAGATATGAGGCACTCCCGCATCAATAAGAAACTGCTCAATATCGTCGAGATTGCGCTCAAAGTTTGCAGTAAGGCGAACTTCCGCACGCCGGACGTTCACCGCTTTTTCAATGCGGCGATAGTGGCGCGGGCATCCTTGGTGCGGCCGGCAGCCACATCATCCAGTCCGTTGGATGCCTCGTCTATCAGCAACAGGTGGATGCGCTCGCGCTCCAGCTGGTGATAATAGTCCAGCCGCGCCGCATCGATCAGTGCGACATAGCTTTCGCCGTTCTTTGTAATAATCTTTTCCGCACCAGCCTTTACCTGATCCGCCAACTCAGAAAGATTAGCCCGCGCCTGCGACAAAGGCACAATGTCAGCTGCTGTGATCGCCATCTGGTCACCTCAAGATGTACATTATTTTGTACATTATAGGCTCATCACGCGAGGAGGGGCTGCCAGCTTCGGAACCAATCGCTAGCCTCAGGCTCCCAAGGGAAAGCCCCCGAGGTATTTGGGAAGATGATTTGCCAGACACGGAAGTTAGGGCCTTTGTTAAGCCAGAGCGCCCACCCCATGTATTCGTCATAGTGTTCGGGCGATACCTCACCAATAATGCACTCAAAGCCACCACCCAGCAGATCGGCCACACGAACACCCGGTGCGAGGACCGTGCCCGCTTTCAGCTGCCGGTAGCATTCGTTGATCGCCGCTTGCGCGACTTCGTGCTTAAGGCCTATCACAATCAATTCCGGCTGACCAAGCGACTGTTCGATGCCGATGGAATAGGAGAACGGCGGGAGATCGCCCTCTTCCATTACATTCAAGATATGCAAACCGTGGATCGCGATGTCGGCCAGTGCTTTTTGCTCACCAGACCCGGTATCGCATTCATCTTTCCAGCGCTTCCACTCAGCACCGACGTGCTCACGGCAGGCTCTCCAACCAAGCGGCAAGTCACTGATTTGCGCCAGGGTTGGATCGGCTTCATAGACGCAGCCCAGGCATTGCAGCATGCACTCACCCGGCTCATCTGTGGTGGCATCAAGGAATTGCCAGTCACCGTCCTCGTCATGCGAAACCTGCAGCACCGGCAGGCGACGCTGCGCCACCTCGGCAGTGCAATAGGTGGCGGTATTGATTTGATCGGCAAAAGGCCAGTTGGGGAAATCGTGACTATGCATCAGGTTTCCCACGCCTTCGCGCGCTCAACGGCACGGGACCATTTGGCGAGCAGCTCGGCGCGGCGGTCGGCGGTCATGGTGGGTTCGAAGCGGCGGTCGCAGGCCCATTGCGCGGCGATTTCTTCCTGGCTTTCCCAGAAGCCGACAGCCAGGCCGGCCAGGTAGGCGGCACCCAGTGCGGTGGTTTCGGTGACTTTGGGACGGACCACCGGCACGCCCAGCACGTCGGCCTGGAATTGCATCAGCAGGTCGTTGCGGGCGGCGCCGCCGTCGGCGCGGACTTCCACCAGCGGCATCGAGGCGTCTTTTTGCATGGCCGTCATCAATTCGGCGCTTTGGTAGGCGATGGCCTCCAGCGCGGCGCGCGCGATGTGGGCGCGGGTGCTGCCCCGGCTCAGCCCGAACAGTGAGCCACGCGCATACGAGTCCCAATGCGGCGCTCCCAGCCCGACGAAGGCAGGCACCATGAAGACGCCATCGCAATCGGGCACACTGGCCGCCAGCTCTTCCACTTCTGCCGACGACTTGATAATGCCGAGGCCGTCGCGCAACCACTGCACCGTGGCGCCGCCCATGAAGACGCTGCCTTCAAGCAGATAATCCGTCGCGCCATCGACGCGCCAGCCCACCGTGGTCAACAGGCGGTTGTGCGACGCCACAGGATGGCGCCCCAGATGCATCAGCATGAAGCAGCCGGTGCCGTAGGTATTCTTGACCATGCCCGGCTGGTGGCACGCCTGGCCGAAGGTCGCGGCTTGCTGATCACCGGCGATGCCAGCCACCGGAATCGCCGCGCCGAACAGGCTGTGATGGGTATTGCCCACCTCCTCGCTCGACGACACCACCTGCGGCAGCATCGCCTCCGGTATGCCGAACAGGTGCAGCAGGTCGTAATCCCAGCGCATCAGGTGGATGTTGAACAGCATGGTGCGCGACGCGTTGCTGACATCGGTCACATGCTTGCCGGTCAGTTTGTACACCAGCCAGCTATCAACGGTGCCGAACGCCAGACCGCCCTGCTCGGCCCGCTCACGTGCGCCCGGCACGTGATCGAGCAGCCATTTCAGCTTGGTGGCGGAAAAATAAGCGTCCAGTTCCAGTCCGGAGGCATCGGTGATTTTTTTGGCTTTGCCGTCGGCGCGCAACGCGTCGCACAGCTCGGCCGTGCGGCGGTCCTGCCAGACGATGGCCGGGGCGATCGGCTCACCGGTCTTGCGGTCCCACACCACGGTGGTTTCGCGCTGATTGGTGACGCCGATGGCCAGCACCTGATGCGGATCGATGTGGTTATCGGCAAGCACCTTGCGAGCCACGTTGAGCTGGCTGTGCCAGATATCCATCGGGTCGTGCTCGACCCAGCCGGGATGCGGGAAATGCTGGGGGAACTCCTGCGCCGCGCTGCCGCAGATCTGCCCTTGATGGTCAAACAGGATGGCGCGCGAACTGGTCGTCCCCTGGTCCAGCGCGAGTATGAATTTTTTCATCTCGTGTAATTAGTTGAAGCAAGCCGATAGGCCGGATTTTGTTACGGCGCAGGCGAACCTGCGCTATGACAGCCATTCCTCTAGGCGCTGGATTGCTCCAGCGCTCAAGCTTCCTACCCGCACGCTCCGCGAGCCACATCATCGCGTGCCTATTTGGAATTGCACCAGGTGGAGGTTACCGCGTTTCACCGTAACTTAATACGCTCGTCTCTGTGGCCCTATTCCTCGCCTTATACCTTGCGGCTTTCGACGGACGGCCGTTAACCGTCACCCCGCTCTATGGAGTCCGGACCTTCCTCCCGCCAGGCATTACGCGCTGGCCAGCGGCTGTCTGGCTTGCATCAGGCGCTATTGTACCAGCCCGCCCCTCCAAATCTGAAATTTGGTGTCGCCATTCCAAAAGCCGCCCTCCCCGCTCCACCGTAGAATGCTTGGATAATTCACCCACGAGGCTCACCATAATGACGCAACCATCCCGCACCGGCGGCCAGATCCTGGTCGACGCCCTGAAGATCCACGGCGTAGACACCGCTTTCGGCGTACCCGGCGAAAGCTACCTGGACGTGCTCGACGCCCTGCATGATTCCGATATCCGCTTCATCATCAACCGCCAGGAGGGCGGCGCCGCGTTCATGGCCGACGCCTACGGCAAAATGACCGGCAAGCCGGGCATCTGCTTCGTCACCCGCGGCCCCGGCGCCACCAATGCCTCGATCGGCGTGCACACCGCATTCCAGGATTCGACGCCGATGATCCTGTTTATCGGCCAGGTCGGCAGCGACTTTATCGACCGCGAAGCGTTCCAGGAAGTCGACTACCGCCGCATGTACGGCCAGATGGCCAAGTGGGTCACGCAGATCGACCGCGCCGACCGCATCCCGGAATACATCGCGCGCGCCTTCCAGATTGCCACCAGCGGCCGTCCCGGCCCGGTGGTGCTGGCGCTGCCGGAGGATATGCTGATCACCAAGGCCAGCGTGGCCGACACCCGCTGCTACCAGCCGGTGCAGGCCTCGCCCTCTGCCGCGCAGATCGAGACCGTGCGCAGCATGCTGGCTTCGGCCAAAAAGCCACTGGTGCTGCTGGGCGGCGGCGGCTGGAACGCGCAGGCCTGCGCCGATATCCAGCGCTTTGCCGAAGCCAATCAGCTGCCGGTATCGTGCGCGTTCCGCTTCCAGGATTTGCTGGACAACGAACACCCTAACTACATCGGCGACGTCGGCATCGGCATCAATCCGAAACTGGCGGCGCGCGTGCGCGAGGCCGATGTGATCCTGGCCATCGGCCCACGCCTCGGCGAGATGACCACCAGCGGCTATTCGCTGCTGGCCTCCCCGGTGCCAACGCAGCGCCTGATCCACGTACACGCGGATGCCGAGGAACTGGGCAGCGTGTATCAGGCTGAGTTGATGATCAATAGCGGCATGCCGCAAGTGGCGTCCATGCTGGCGGCGATGCCGCCGGTCGATGCGTCAGCATGGAAAGCATCGGTAGCCGAGGCGCGTGAAGAATTGAAAGCGTGGCAGCAGCAGCCGGCCATCTTCAAGGACGGCAAGGCGCCGCTCGACCTGTGGCAGGTGGTGCAGCAGATTGAAAAGCTGGCGCCGCATGACACCATCATCACCAACGGCGCCGGCAACTACGCGACGTGGGCACACCGCTTCCACAGCTACGGCGGCATGCGCACGCAGCTGGCGCCAACCAGCGGTGCGATGGGTTACAGCGTGCCGGCCGGCGTGGCCGCCAAGATCATCGATCCGGCGCGCACGGTCATCACCTTTGCCGGCGACGGCGAGTACATGATGAACGGCCAGGAGCTGGCGACGGCGGTGCAGTACCAGGCAGGCGTGGTCATCATCGTATTCAACAACGCCATGTTCGGCACCATCCGCATGCACCAGGAGCGCGAGTATCCGGGCCGCGTGTCGGGCACCACCTTGCACAATCCTGATTTTGCGGCGCTGTCGGTGGCCTACGGCGGCACCGGTGAGGTAGTGACCAAAACCGAGGAGTTCGCCCCGGCCCTGGAACGCGCGCTGGCGCACACGCGCGAGAAAAATCTGCCGGCGCTGATCGAGCTGCGCTACGACGGCAACCTGATCACGCCGGGCGCCACGCTGGAGACCATCCGCAAGAACGCGGAAGCCAGCAAGGCCAAATCATAAGCCAGCGGTAATCGTGGAGCCGGTGTCGATCACCGGCTTCTCTTCTTTTTCCTTCTTCACTTTCGGCACAGGGCAGGCGCGGCAGGTGCCGGCCTTGCGGCTGAAATCCGTCACCAGCGGCAGCCGCATCGGCACCGACTCGTCCTCGCAGTAGCCGCCTTCCAGCACCAGCGTCTTGCCGCCGTCGGCCAGCTTGCCGCTGATGGTGCGCTCTTCTTCATCGGGCGGCTGCACCGTGAAATAAAACTGCTGGCCGCGCGGATCGATGGTCACATCGCTGGCCACCACCGGCCAGCTCAAGCCGCCGGCCGTGTATTCGTACAACACCGTATCGACTTCGGCAAAGCGCTGCAGCGTGATGCGCTGGCCGCCGAATTCGCCGCTGTCCGGATGGATGCACAAATCGGAAAACACCAGCATGCCGTAGCGCGGCAGCGCGCCGGGCTTGGCCGGCTTCTTCGGCGCCGCCAGCACGGCGCAGGACGCCAGCAGAATGGCGCCGGCTAACACAGCTCGTCGAATCATTTTCACTTCCAGAAAAGAACAACGGCTGCACGAGGCAGCCGTTGTGGATCCTAAACCTGAATAATCAGATTAGAACGAGTGACGCAGGCCCAGGTTGAAGGCTTTGTCGCCAGTACCGGCTTCGCTGTTGTTACCAACGGTGTAACCAGCGCCGTTCTTGTTCTTGATCTTAGCGTAAGCAACGTAGGTGCTGGTGCGCTTCGACAGAGCGTAGTTGTAGCCGATTGCCCACTGGTCGGCATCACGGTTAGCCAGTTCTTTGTCGTTCTTGCGGATGAACGAAGCCATCACGGTGCCAGCGGCGCCAACTGGTGCGGTCAGGCCGATCAGCGCGTCGCTGCTGTCTTGCGAAGCAGCGAAGGTCACGCCGGTGTAGGCGGTAGCCGAACCGTTCAGAGGAGCGCTGTTCAGGCCCTTGTCTTTCGAGTAGGCGCCGAACACTTTCACTACTTTGAAGTCGTAGTTAGCAGCGATCAGGGCGTTGTGGCCGATACCGTTGGTTTTCGCGGTCAGGGTGTCGTTGTTTTTGCTGTTGTAAGCAACGGCAACGTTCAGAGGACCGTTCGAGTAGCCCAGCGAGCCGCCAACTTGACGGTTAGCCGATGCGTCGCCAGCGGTTTCACCCAGGCTGTACGAAACAGCGGCGGTGAAGCCTTCCAGGTTAGGCGATTTGTAGACCACGGCGTTCGAGTTGCGGGTCATGAAGCTGGCAACTGGGAACAGGTTTTTCGCGGTACCAGCGTAGCCCATGGCGAATGGATCGCCAACGTCGCGCAGGGTTTCGTAGTACGGGGTGTACTGACGGCCCAGGGTCAGGGTGCCGGCGGTTTTCGACGACAGGCCAACGAAGGCTTCACGGTTGAACAGGGCGCTGTTGGCGTTGTCCAGGGTGCCGTCGTCGATACGTGCGCCGGTTTCCAGCTTGAAGATTGCGCTCAGACCGCCACCCAGATCTTCGGTGCCTTTGAAGCCGATACGCGATGCCGAAGCGGCGCCGCTGGTCACTTTGCTGACGTTGCCGTCTTTGCCGCCGCGCTCGGAAACGATGCCGGCGTCCAGGATACCGTAGATGGTGACGTTCGATTGAGCAAATGCTGCGGAGCTGGTAGCGGCCAGTACGGCGATAGCGATAAGGGATTTTTTCATTACTTTTTTCCTTCGGTTGTGTTGCTTCAAAAATAAGCCAGTAGTACGGCGTGTTCGGTGCTTCTCGGCTAAAGCCGTTTGTGCGTGAGGGCAAACTCCCCAGCTGCCCGTGTGCACCCGCTAACGGGATGCGTTCACTGTGTTGCGGCCGATAAATCTACGCCGGCGTTGTCGCGGCACTCTCGTGGAGCGCCGGAGGCGGCACTATACTGATGCTTAGAAACTTCAACAAGTGTAAAACCATTCATACTGAACAGTCGAAATTCTTGTCGTTTTTCCAAAGCAACGGCATTTTACCGCATCGCAATATTTCCTGCCGAGCAAGCGAAACGGGCCGGGGTCTCCGCACGATGAACACGGTGGCGATACCACTGCTCTTCGGACCAAGTAAAAATAGCCACATTGCTATTTCTGACGCTATTTTATACTGAAGCTCCCCCGCACTCCTCTCTACCGAATGGTAATAAGCTTACAACCCCGCCATTTGTTCGGCGCTTTTATCGTGCAAAATAGCTCCAAAACCAACTTTGCTCCTAGGGTTACAGCTTTACTTGTGTAGTAAATTTTGCCAAAACGGCAGTAAGTTGCAAGCCGTTACCGATTTGTAAGAAATTGCTACTTGTTGTATTGAGGAGACAAACAGGTGCGGTGGCTTGCATTTCCGCACCAATTTAGTGCATCAATTCTATTCATTCAACTAGTTGCAGCCAGCTGAAGCGTCCGCTGGCTACAACAAGCAGTCACATTTATTTTTGCACCCGACGGAATATTTTGTCCTGAACAAATAATGGGGAATGAGCAGATTCAGGTAATTAGTTCTGGAAGTCAACTGTGTGTCGTGGACAAGCGGTTTGTGGCAGGTTGGACGCTGCAAAACGCGATTGGCGCGTCGTGTTTTCGGGGGAAAAACGAATGTAAAATGCGTTGCGCTCACTGCCCCAACCTCGCAGTCGCAAACTACCTGATGACAAATACCACCCCCTCACAACCAGTTCCAAGTACCATCAGCGACGTCGAACGCGACACCGGCGTGGCCAAGGAAACCTTGCGCGTGTGGGAACGCCGTTACGATTTCCCCCAGCCGCTGCGCGACCCCAATGGCGAGCGGGTCTACCCGATCGAACAAGTCCACAAGCTGCGGCTGGTGAAGCGCCTGATCGACCTCGGCTTTCGTCCCGGCAAGGTAATCCAGTTCAGCACCGACGAATTACAAGCCCTGACCGGCAAGGCCAGCGGAAAAAAGCCCGGCCAGCCGACGCCCGAGCTGCTCGGCTATCTCGATCTGTGCAAGAGCCATCAAATGGAAGCGCTGCGCCGCAAGCTGTCGCAGGCGCTGCTGATGATGGGCTTGAAGAGTTTCGTGATCGAGCTGGTGGCGCCGCTGACCACCCTGATCGGCGAAGCCTGGGCCAGCGGCCAGCTGGCCACGTTTGAAGAGCATTTATATACCGAGTCGCTCACCGTGGTGATGCGCAGCGCGATATTTGCCATGCCGCAGGCCAACGCCAGCAATGTCGGCACGCCGCGCATTTTGCTCACCACCTTGCCCCAGGAACGCCATGGCCTGGGCCTGCTGATGGCCGAGGCCATGTGCGTGGCCGAGGGCGCGCAATGCATTTCGCTGGGCGTGCAGACGCCGCTGCTCGATATCGTGGAGGCGGCGCGCGCGCAGCGGGTTGATGTGATTGCGCTGTCGTTCTCGGTGGCCATGAATCCGCGCCAAGCGCTGGACGGGCTGGCCGAGCTGCGCAACCGTCTCGGCGGCGGCGCCGAGCTGTGGGCCGGCGGCAGCAACGCCGCGCTCAAGCGCCGCCGTCCGGCGTTCGTACGGGTGTTTGAACTGGCCGATCTGGCCGGCGCGATTGCCGAATGGCGCAAGCGCAACGCGGCCTTGTCGGCCGGCTAAGCGCTGGCCGCTGCAGGGCTCTGGTAAAATAAGCACACTTCGTGCTGGCCAGCACCCCAAATTCATATCCATGTTCAGCTTTTTCAAGAAAAAACCTGTCGCTCCCGAAGCGCCTGCGGCGCCTGTCGTCGCCCCTCCTCCCGCAGTCCCTGCGACTGCCGCTCCCGACCTGCCCGACCTGCTGCCGATTGAAGAACCGGCGCAGAAGCAATCGTGGATGTCACGCCTGAAGGCCGGCCTGTCCAAGACCTCCAGCAACCTGTCCATCCTGTTCGTCGGCGCCAAGATCGACGACGAGCTGTACGATGAACTGGAAGCCGCCCTGCTGATGTCGGACGCCGGCGTGGAAGCAACCGACTACCTGCTCACCGCCCTCAAGCGCAAGGTCAAGGAAGACAAGCTGCTCGACGCCGCCGCCGTCAAGGCCGCGCTCAAGCAGCTGCTGATCGAACTGCTGACTCCGCTCGAGCGGCCGTTCGAACTGGGCCGCCACACCCCGACCGTGATGATGATCTCCGGCGTCAACGGCGCCGGCAAGACCACCACCATCGGCAAGCTGGCCAAGCACATGCAGACCCACGGCCAGTCGGTGCTGCTGGCCGCCGGCGACACCTTCCGCGCCGCCGCCCGCGAACAGCTGATGGTCTGGGGCCAGCGCAACAACATCGCCGTGATTTCGCAAGCCTCGGGCGACCCGGCCGCGGTCTCGTTTGACGCCGTGCAGTCCGGCAAAGCCAAGGGCGTGGACGTGGTCATGGTCGACACCGCCGGCCGCCTGCCGACCCAGCTGCACCTGATGGAAGAACTGAAAAAAATCCAGCGCGTGATCGGCAAGGGCATGGAAGGCGCACCGCACGAAACTCTGCTGGTGATCGACGGCAATACCGGGCAAAATGCGCTGGCGCAGGTGAAAGCCTTCGACGACGCCCTCAAGCTCTCCGGCCTGGTGATCACCAAGCTGGACGGCACCGCCAAGGGCGGCGTGCTGGCGGCCATCGCGCGTGTGCGTCCGGTGCCGGTGTACTTCATCGGCGTCGGCGAGAAGATTGAAGACCTGCAGCCGTTCGTGGCTGCCGAATTTGTAGAAGCACTGCTTGGATAATCAGACCTCTATGATCGAATTCCGGAACGTCTCCAAACAATACTCTTCCGATGTGACGGCGCTGCGCGACGTTTCATTCACAGTAAATAAAGGCGAACTGGTATTCCTGGCCGGCCCATCGGGCGCCGGCAAATCCACCCTGATGAAAATGATCGCCGCCATGGAACGCCCGAGTTCCGGCCAGGTGATCGTCAACGGCCAGGACATCAGCCGCATCAAACCGGTGGCCGTGCCCTTCCTGCGGCGCAACCTGGGTTTAATTTTCCAGCAGCAGCGCCTGCTGACCGACCGCAGCGTGCTGGCCAATGTGATGCTGCCGCTGCTGGTGACCGGCGCCTCGCACGGCCAGGCCGAGCAGCGCGCGCGCGCAGCGCTCGACAAGGTCGGCCTCGGCGACCGCGCCGGCGCCCAGCCGCTGGCCCTGTCCGGCGGCGAGCAGCAGCGCGTGTCAATCGCGCGCGCCATCGTCAACCGGCCGCAAGTGATTCTGGCCGACGAGCCCACCGCCAACCTCGACCGCGCCAGCGCCAACAAGGTGCTCGATGCATTGAAGGCGTTTAACTCGGTCGGCGTGACCTGCCTGATTTCCAGCCACGATGAAGTGATGCTGGACGCGGCCGCGCGCGTCATCCATCTCAACCAAGGCCAACTGGAGGTGGCGGCATGACGCACTGGTTCCGCCAACACCGCTACGCGCTGGCCGCCGCGCTGGTGCACCTGCGCCGCTCGCCGGGCGGCTTCCTGTTCAACATCCTGGTGGTGGCGATCGCGCTGGCCCTGCCCTTCATGGGCGTGACCCTGCTCGACAATGTGCGCCCGATGTCGGAATCGCTGTCGGTCGATCCGGAAATCAGCGTGTTCCTCAAGCAGGACACGCCGCGCGAGCAGGCCGAAGGGCTGGCCGTGTCGCTGCGCCAGGCGGTGAAAGACAAGCAAGCCAAGATTATCTTCACCCCGCGCGAAAAAGCGCTGGACAACCTCAAGGACAAGAACGGCCTGGCCGACGTGCTGGCCACGCTGGGCGACAATCCGCTGCCGGACAGCTATGTGCTGAAACTGGACGCGTTCCGCAACGCCCAGGCCGGCGGCGACGTCGATGCGCTGGCCGAACAAATCCGCCAACTGCCCGGCGTCGATACCGTGCAGGTTGACTCGGCGTGGGTGAAACGCCTGGCCGCGCTGCTCAACGTGCTGCGCCTGGCCCTGCTGCTGCTGGCGGCGACCCTGGGCACCGTGGTGGTGGCGGTAATTTTCAATACCATCCGCCTGCAGGTGCTGACCCAGCGCGAGGAAATCCTGGTCTCCAAGCTGATCGGCGCCACCGACAGCTTCATCCACCGCCCGTTCTACTACACCGGCGCCCTGCTCGGCGTGTGCGCCGGCGGCGTGTCGCTGGGCGCGGTGACGCTGGCCTTGCGCCCGCTCAACACCGCGATTGCCGAATTTGCAAAGTTGTACGCCTCGGAATTCCAATTGGCGCCGCTGCCACCGTTGGCTGTGGCGGCCCTGCTGGCCCTGTCGGCCGGCCTCGGCCTGATCGGCGCCCGCCTGTCGGTCAAGCGCCATACCGCCCGCCTGAACTAAACCACCGGCCCATTCCGTGCGTCCGCGTACGGAATGGCGCATCCCCCCGGCTTAACATGGTTAAGCCTGCCCTAAGATCCATCGCGCATTCTAAATACAACAGAAATCTCCATAGTATTTTTACTATCGGAGCCATAAATTTCGGACGATTGGCACTCATCGACAGAGAGTGCTAATATATGTTCGAAAGAGCACGTTAGTGCTCCACAGCAATCTCAAGCGAAGGAAACGAAAATGACGACGATGTCCGTGGTACCTGCAAACAACCATGCTCTGGGACTCGGGTTCAGTGGCAACCTGGGGAACCTGGATGCCTACATTTCGGCCGTAAATCGCCTGCCGATGCTGACGCACGACGAAGAAATTACCCTGGCCAAGCGCCTCAAGGAACAAGCTGACCTGGGCGCCGCCCAGCAGCTGGTGATGTCCCACCTGCGTCTGGTGGTCTCGATCGCGCGCGGCTATCTGGGCTACGGCCTGCCGCACGGCGACCTGATCCAGGAAGGCAATATCGGCCTGATGAAGGCGGTGAAGCGTTTCGACCCGGATCAGGGCGTGCGCCTGGTGTCCTACGCCATGCACTGGATCAAGGCCGAGATGCACGAATACATCCTGAAGAACTGGCGCCTGGTCAAAGTGGCCACCACCAAGGCCCAGCGCAAGCTGTTCTTCAACCTGCGTAGCCACAAGCAAGGCCTGGACGCGATGACGCCGGCCCAGATCGACCAGCTGGCCAAGACGCTGGACGTCAAGCGCGAGGAAGTGATCGAGATGGAAACCCGTCTGAGCGGCCGCGATATCGCGCTGGAATCGCCAACCGATGACGAAGACGACAAGTTCGCACCGATCGCCTACCTGTCGTCCGACGCCACCGAGCCGACCCGCGTGCTGGAAGCCGAACAGGTGACCCGCCTGCAATCGGAAGGCCTGGAAGAAGCGCTGGGCAAGCTGGACGCCCGCTCGCGCCGCATCATCGAAGCGCGCTGGCTGGCCAACGACGACGGTTCGGGCGCCACGCTGCACCAGCTGGCAGAAGAGTTCGGCGTATCGGCCGAGCGCATCCGCCAGATCGAAGTGGCCGCGCTGAAGAAAATGAAGGGTGCGCTGGCCGCTTACGTGTAAGCCATCCCCAGCTCTCCCCGGAATGCCGCCGGCGCCAGCGCCGAGCGGCATTTTTTTTCGCCCGTCCTTTGACGTGGCGCTGACTGCGTGCTGTTTGTGCGCCGTCTTCGTGGCATTTTTGTTAAGATTGCTTGTAAAAGAAGCAGGAGTTCTTCCAATGAAAATCACCATCTTGCGGCAGCTCATCGTGCTGCCCATGCTCGTGGCCATGATGGCCGCGCTGCATGCCTGTGGCAGCGCCGGCACGGTGCAACGGACCGTAGCGCCCGCCTCATTCACCCAGACTTACGTGCTGCGGCAAGGCGCCAGCGCCGTCATCACGCCGGCCGCAGCGGCCGGCCGCAGCGCCGGCATGGCCAGCGCCGCGCCGGTGGTGCGGCTGGAACGCGTCAACGACAGCCGCTGCCGCACCGGCGCCGTGTGCGTCTGGGCCGGCTACATCAGCTTCAGCTTCGTGCTGCAGCAGCCAGACGGCAGCGCCAGCAATTTCGTCCTGTCCGACAGCATGCCCAACGGCTCCCCCACGGCCACACAGAGCGGCCTCAACTTTACACTGGCCGGATTCACGCCGCAGCAGGCGCCGTCGAAAAACGATCCGGCGCCGGATTATCAGGTAAGCTTAAAGGTGAGCAACATTAACTCACCTTGAAGCTTGCCCACATGACCACTCTCCGCCGTCCCGCCCGCACCGTTCTCGTTTCCTCGATCATTCTCACACTGGCCCTGCCGGCCGCCGCCAAGACCCCGGTGGCCACTGGCACCGGCGGCGCCGTCGCCTCCATCAGTGAACCGGCCTCGCAAGCGGCCATTGCCATCCTCAACAAGGGCGGCAACGCGGTCGATGCAGCCGTCGCGGCAGCGGCCACGCTGGGTGTGACCGATCCGTTCAGCTGCGGCATCGGCGGCGGCGGCTTCATGGTGATTTACCTCGCCAAGGACAAGCGCGTGATCACCATCGACCACCGCGAAACCGCGCCGGCCAGCTTCACGCCGAGCGTGTTCCTGAAGGACGGCAAGGAGATGGACTTTGAGAAGGTGGTCGCCAGCGGCCGCTCGGTTGGCGTGCCGGGCACGGTGCGCGGCTGGCATGAAGCACTGGACCGCTACGGCTCCATGTCGTTCAAGCAGGTGCTTTCGCCAGCCATCGATGTGGCCAGCAAGGGATTCAAGGTCAACGACAACTTCAACCACCTGGTGCAGGGGAACGAAGCCAAGTTCGCGCAGTTCCCCGCCACCGCAGCACTCTACCTGCGCAACGGCAAAGCGATTCCGGCCGGGACCACGCTGCGCAATCCGGACCTGGCGAAGGCCTACCGTGAACTGGCCAGCGGCGGCGTGAAAGCCTTCTACAGCGGGAAGGTGGCGCGCGCAGTGGTCGATGCGGTCAACGCCAACAGCGGCAGCATGACGCTGGCCGACCTGGCCAACTACGAAGCGCGCCTGCGCCAGCCGGTGCACAGCACCTATCGCGGCTACGATTTGTACGGCATGCCTTTGCCGAGCAGCGGCGGCGTGGCGGTGGCGGAAGCGCTCAATATTCTGGAAGGCTACGACCTCAAGTCGATGCCGCGCGCGAAAGCGGAACACTTGTACCTTGAAGCCAGCCGCCTCGCCTTCGCCGATCGCAATGCCTATCTGGCCGATCCCGAATTCGTCGACGCGCCGGTGGCGGGCCTGCTGAACAAGGACTACGCCGCGCGCCGCCGTGAGCTGATCAACCCCGAGCAAGCCAGCGTGCAAGCGCCGGCCGGCGATCCGTATCCATTCCAGAACGACGTGAGCGTGCCGCTGCGCCCCAACGCCAACAAGCTGATTGCGGAAGGCGCGCACACCACTCACCTTACCGTGTCCGACAAGGACGGCAACATCGTCTCCTACACCTACACCATCGAATCGTGGGGCGGCAGCGGCATCGTGGTGCCGGGCTACGGCTTCCTGCTGAATAACGAGATGACCGACTTCGATTTCTCCGGTCCCGCCCCCAACGTGCCGGAAGCGGGCAAACGTCCGCGCAGCAGCATGTCGCCGACCATCGCCTTCAAGAACGGCAAGCCGGCGTTCAGCATCGGCAGCCCTGGCGGCGCAACCATCATCACCACCGTGCTGCAAACCATCTTCAACTACGTGGACCTCGGCATGCCGATGCCGGAGGCGGTGAACGCACCGCGCCTGTCGGAACGTAACGGCCTGGCGACCGATGTGGAGCCGGACTTTGCCGGCAGCGCGCAGGCGCAGGCGCTGGAAAAAACCGGCCAGCACTGGAGCAAGACGCCGGAGGAAATCGGCGCCGCCAATGCGCTGGTGTTCAATCCCGACGGCACCGTGACAGCAGTCAGCGAAGGCCATCGCCACGGCGCCGGCAGCGCGCTGGTGCAAAAAAGCGCGCACTAAGTTCTCGTTAAGAATATGCTCACATGATGAGGAGACCAAAACTCATACAGGGAGAAAAACATGAAGAACTGGATGCGCGCCAATAAAGGCTTTCTGATGTTCCTGATGCTGTTCGGGATCTTCCGCACCGCAGTCGCCGACTGGAATCCGATTCCATCCGCGTCCATGCATCCCAACCTGCTGGAAGGCGACGTGGTGTTCGTCAACCGCTTGGCCTACAACGTCAAAGTGCCGCTGACCGACATCGTCATCAGCCCGACCGGCGAACCGCAGCGCGGCGACATCGTCACCTTCTCCTCGCCAGTGAACGGCATGCGCCTGATCAAGCGCGTGATCGCCCTGCCCGGCGACCGCGTCGAGATGCGCAACGAGCAGCTCATCATCAACGGCCGTCCGGCCGCCTACAGCACCGCCGGCCACGCCGTTGAAAACATCAAGGGCGTGGGCGAACTGGCCGCCGTGCGCGTTGACGAATCGCTCGGTGATCGCAGCCACGCCATCCAGTTTCTCCCGCAGGTAAAGGCGCGCCGCGATTTCGATGCCATCGTGGTGCCGCCCGGCCAATACATGATGTTGGGCGATAACCGCGACAACAGCGAAGACTCGCGCTACATCGGCCTGGTGCCGCGCGCCCTGCTGATCGGCCGCGCCGAGCGCGTGCTGGCCTCGGCCGACATTACCGGCAACTGGATGCCGCGCGCCGAACGTTTTGGCATGAGCCTCTATCCAAATCACTAAGCTGCCGCGCCGGCGGTGTTATGATGGCGTAGTATTTTTCATAACATTGCCGGTGCCAACATGATCGAGTTTCAAAGCCTGTCCAAAACCTACGGCAGCTTCAACGCCGTTAAGCCATTGTCACTGACCGTGCAGCGCGGCGAAGTGTTCGGTTTCCTCGGCCCCAACGGCGCCGGCAAGACCACCACCATCCGCATGATGATGGGCATCCTCGTGCCCAGCGGCGGCCATGTGCTGATCGACGGCCTCGATTGCCACGCCGATGCGGCCGAAGTGAAGCGCCACGTTGGCTACCTGCCCGACACCCCCATCTTCTACGACTACCTGCGCGGCCGCGAGATCCTGCAATTCGTCGGCGAGATGCACGGCTTCGCGCGCGCAGAAGCGGCCGAGCGCAGCGCACGATTGCTGGCGGAATTCGGTTTACAGGAAGCGGGCGAAGATTACGCCGTCAACTACTCGCTCGGCATGAAGAAGCGCCTCGGCCTGGCCTGCGCGCTGATCCACGATCCCAAAGTGCTGATTCTCGATGAGCCGATCAACGGCCTCGATCCGCGCGCCTCGCGCGAAGTGCAGGAACGCCTGCTGGCGGCAGCGGCGCGCGGCGTCACCATCTTCGTCTCCACCCACCTGCTGGACATGGCGGAAAAGCTGTGCGACCGCGTCGGCATCATCCATCGCGGCGAACTGGTGGCCACCGGCACACTTGATGAAATCCGCGCCGAAGCCTCGGCCAGCGGCTCGCTGGAAGACGTGTTCCTGAAGATCACCGACGAAGCCGCCGAAGAGACTGCGCAATGAGCGCGGCCAACACCATCTGGCTGATGACGCGCATGCGCCTGACGCGCCAGCGCAACATGCTGGCCAATCAGCTGTTCCGCTCCTTCAAAAAAAAGAAACAGCGCGACGCCACGCCGGGCAAGCGCAGCAACGTATGGATCCTCACGCTGGTGATGGCGCTGCTGATGTCCTTCTCGTTCACCGTCATGTCGAACAACGTGATGCTGAACATGCAGTGCCATCTCGACCCGGCCAGCACCTGCCACTATGTCGACAAGGACGGCGATGCGCAAATCAGGATGGAAGCAGCAGCCAAAGAGCTCGGCGCCGCGCCGTTCGCCGCGCCGCTGATGCACGGGCTGACGATGGAAGTGGCCATCCTGTTCTGCCTCGCGGTGCTGATGCCGCTCGGGAGCAAGGAGATGGCGCAACCGGACTGGGATCTCGAATGGCTGGTGACCATGCCGGTCGAACGCAGCACGCTGCTGTGGGGGCGGGTGCTGGAACGCAGTGTCAGCAACCCGAGCGGATGGCTGGCATTGCTGCCGGTCTTCGGCGTGGCCGCATGGTACTCGGGCCACACATGGACCGCGCTGCCGGTGGCGCTGCTGTCCGCCGCAGTATTGCTGCCGCTGGCGGCGATGCTGCACACACTGGCCGACACCGGCCTGCGCATGTGGCTCCCCGCATCGCAGCTGCGCAACCTGCAGGCCATGACGGGACTATTCAATCTGCCGCTGATCTACTTCGTCATGTCACTCGGCATGCCGCAGGCCAGCGGCTTCGCGATGGACTGGACGCGTGCCTTCCCTTCGTGGGCCAGCTGGACACCGCCCGGCCTGGTGCTGCAGGCGATACAGGCGCAAGACCTGTCGCAGTTCATCGCGCGCGCCGCGCTGCTGCTGGCAGAAACCGCATTGCTGCTGTGGGCCGGTATGGCGCTGCTGCGCCACCAGCTGCGCCACGGCGTGGTGAATTCCGGCTCGCGTGAAAGCGTGCGCCGCCCATCGGCAAGCGCAGCATCCGCATCGCAAGCACGCGGCCTGCACACTCTGCTGTCGCCGATCAAGCGCCGCGAGCTGCGGCTGTTGAGCCGCGACCGCAACTTCCTTTTCCAGACCTTGCTGGTGCCGATCTTCGTGGTCGGCAGCCAGATTGTCTTCAACGGCAAACTGAATAGCATGTCGGAGCTGGGCGAGCACCACACACTGGCCGCTGCCATCGCCTTCGGTCTTGGCGTCTACGTGCTGATGCTGTCGGCCTTCCAGACGCTGAACAATGAAGGCCACGTCCTGTGGCTGCTGTACACAGTACCGCGCTCGATCGAAAGCGTGTTGAAGGAAAAGGCGCAGCTGTGGGCCGGTGTGACCATGATCTATCCGGCCGTGGTGCTGGGCGTCAGCGTCTGGTACAGCACTCACTTCGAATGGAACATGCTGGTGCTGGTGCTGACCGTCGCAGCCGGCATCCCGATCTACTCCATGATCGCCGTCTCGCTGGGCGTCTTCGCTTGCGATCCGCAAGCGGTGGACGTGCGTACGCGCGTACGGCCCACCTACGTTTATTTGTACATGCTGCTGGCCAGCTTCTACACCTGGTCCATCTACAGCAACGTGTGGTCGCAAAAACTGGTGACGCTGGTGCTGACCGCATCGATGGCGCTGGCATTGTGGCAGAAGGCGCGCGACTCACTGCCGTACCTGCTCGATCCGGCGGCCGCGCCGCCGGCGCGCGTCTCTACCGCCGATGGCCTGATCGCCGCGACTGCCTTCTTCATCCTGCAGGGCATCCTGCTGCTGTTTGCGGATAAGGTAAACACCCAAGCCTTCACCATCTCCTTCGGCATTGCGGGACTGACCATATACGGCTTGATGCGATTGACCTACTGGCGCAGCAAGGCGGCCGGCGTGCCGGTCATCCTGCGCGGCGCGAACATGGCGGTATCGCTGCGCAGCGCAGCCATCGCGGCGGCCATCGCGTGCGCCGTGGGCATCGCCTACCTGCTGGCGATCCAGTATACCGACATGTGGAAGGAAGTACAGAAAGCCGCAACCGGCGGCTCGCGCGTGTGGATGCTGGCATTGGCCGTCATCGCCGCCCCGCTGTGCGAAGAATTCATCTTCCGTGGCCTGATCTTCGGTGGCCTGCGCCGCTCGATGAGCGCCTTGCCGGCGATGGTGATGAGCGCAGCCATCTTCGCGGTGGTTCATCCACCGCTCTCGATGCTGCCGGTATTCGTACTGGGCCTGTGCGCCGCATGGACCTATGAACGCAGCAAAACCCTGCTGGCGCCGATGCTGGTCCACGCGCTGTACAACGCCGTTATTCTTGGCGTCCAGTTCTGGCAATAACCTTGATCTCAAAGTCGAAACCGGCCAGCCAGGTGACGCCGACAGCAGTGATATTGGGATACGGCGCAGCGCCCCAGAACTCAGGGACCACGGACCAGATGCGCTCGAAACGGCTTTGCGGATCGACCATGAAGACGGTGACGTCAACCACCTCTTCAAAGCTGCTGCCTGCTGCTGCCAGAATCTCATTCAGATTGCGGAAAGCCAGACGGACCTGCTGCTCCAGGTCAGGCTCGGGCGATCCGTCAGGCAGGCTGCCGACCTGCCCGGACACGAACAGGAAGCCGTTGGAACGGATGGCCGGCGAGTAGCGGTAGCGCTCATATAAATCCTGGCGGCCAGGTGGGAAAACAACGTCGCGTACAGTCATGATCAAGTCCTCGTTAAGTGATGACGAGACTTTAAACACTGGCCGCAGCGCGATAAACACGCAAGTCGTACAATGACTGTTTGGCGATCCCAAACAATCATCCCATGGACCGATTCGACACCCTGCTGGCCTTCGTGCGCGTGGTGGAAGCAGGCAGCTTCACCAAGGCGGCGCAGACGCTCCATATGAGTAAGACCACTGTATCGCAGCTGGTGCAGCAGCTGGAGGCGAGGCTGCAGGTCAAGCTCCTTCACCGCACCACAAGGCAGGTCAAAGTAACCCCGGAAGGCGCGGCGTATTACGACCGCGTAGTGCGCGTGCTGGGCGACCTGGAAGACGCCGATAACGATCTGACGGACGAACTGGCGGCGCCGCGCGGACGATTGCGCATCGACGTGCCGAGTCCATTCGCCCGCTTCATCCTCATGCCGGCGCTGCCGGACTTCCACCAGCGATACCCGGACATACAGATCGACATGGGCGTAAGCGACCGCAACATCGACGTCATCGGCGAAAACGTCGATTGCGTCGTGCGCGGCGGCGAGATCACCGTACCGTCGCTGGTGGCGAAGCACATAGGCGATTTGAAGCTGGGCCTCTATGCAGCACCCGACTACCTGCGCCGCGAAGGAAAGCCTTCGCATCCGGCCGATATTGAACACATCGTCGGCTATCTGCGCTCCAGCAGCGGCACCGTGGCGGCGGGAGAAATGCAGCGCGAAGGAGAAGCCCCGGTACAAATCAACGCCCGCTACATCGTTGCCGCCGACGATGGCAACGCCTATCTGGCAGCGGGACTGGCGGGCATGGGCGTCCTCTGGCTACCTCACTACATGGCGAAGCCGCACGCGGCGCGCGGAGAACTCACACCGTTATTCGAAGACTGGACGATAGCGCCCATGCCCATGTACCTCGCCTATCCCCAGAACCGCCACCTCAGCGCCAAACTGCGCGCCTTCATGGCGTGGATAGGCGAGTTGATGGCAAAGCTTTAGTCCTTGTAGCGCACTTCGGCCAGCGCGAAGGCGCCGCCGTGGTAGGTGACGGAGGCGTTCTTGTCAGGGTAGGCGCCGCTGTCAGGGAACTTGGCGTCGAATTGCGACGAGCTGTCTTTCGGCTTGTAGCCGAGGTGCGATGCCTTGCTGTTGTCCCACCATGCCACGTCGTTGTTCGACATGCCGAACAGGATGGTGAAGCCGACGCGCGTTGCGAACAGCGAGCGGCGCAGCGCTTCTTCCAGATCGTCGTAGCTGAGCCAAGTGACCATCATGCGGCGGTCCACCGGCTCGGGGAACGAAGAGCCGATACGCAGGCACACGGTTTCCAGGCCGGTGCGGTCCCAGTAGTAGCTGGCCAGCTGTTCGCCGAAGCACTTGCTCACGCCGTAGAACGAATCCGGGCGGGTCGGCGCGGTGGCGTCGATGTAGTCGGTGTTGCGGTAGAAGCCCACGGTATGGTTCGAGCTGGCGAACACGATGCGCTTCACGCCCTTCTTGTGCGCGGCCTCGTACAGGTTGGCCGTGCCCAGGATATTCGCCTGCATGATGTTCTCGAAGGTGTTCTCGGTCGAGATGCCGCCGAAGTGCAGCACCGCTTCCACGCCTTCCATCAGCTTCATCACGGCGGCCTTGTCGGCCAGGTCGCATTGCACGATTTCTTCGCCTTCACGCGCTTCGCCCATATCGGCGATATCGGACAGCACCACCACATCAGCCCACGGCTTGATGCGCTCGCGCAGGACTTTCCCCAAGCCGCCGGCGGCGCCGGTCAGCAGCAATCGTTTGAATGGTTTTGCCATGTTTGTGTCTCGCTTATTTTGATCAGGTCACTGGAGCAGGATTGAACAGCACCAGTGCGTTGTGCAGTTTCCATTTTTCGGCATAGGTCTCGCGGCCGCTGGCCACGTCGAGCATCATCTGGAACAGCTCCCAGCCCACGTCCGCAATCGTCGCTTCGCCGCTGGCGATGCGGCCGGCGTTGATGTCCATCAGGTCGTGCCAGCGGTTTGCCAGGTCGTTGCGCGTGGCGACTTTAATCACCGGCACTTCGGCCAGGCCGTAAGGCGTGCCGCGTCCCGTGGTGAAGATATGCAGGTTCATACCGGCCGCCAGTTGCAGCGTACCGCAAATGAAATCGCTGGCTGGCGTGGCAGCGTAGATCAGGCCTTTCTGCGTCAGCTTGTCACCCGGCGACAGCACGCCCGAAATCGGCGCGCTGCCCGATTTGACGATTGAACCCATCGCCTTCTCGACGATGTTGGACAAGCCGCCCTTCTTGTTGCCCGGCGTGGTGTTGGCGCTGCGGTCCACGCCGCCGCGCTTGAGGTAATTGTCGTACCACTCCATCTCGCGGATCATGGCCTCGGCCACTTCCGGCGTGGTGGCGCGCGAGGTCAGTTGGTCGATGCCGTCGCGGACTTCGGTCACTTCCGAGAACATCACGGTGGCGCCGGCGCGCACCAGCAGGTCGGTGGCAAAGCCCACCGCCGGATTGGCGGTCACGCCGGAGAAGGCATCGCTGCCGCCGCACTGCACGCCCACCACCAGCTCCGAGGCCGGCACGGTTTCGCGTTGGCGCTTGTTCAGTTCTGCCAGATTGATTTCGGCCTGCTTCATGATCGACTCGATCATCGACATGAAGCCGACGTGCTGCGCATCCTGCAAGCACACCAGGCCAGGATCGGCGCCGCCCGCGTTCTGGATCGGGATCGAACCTTTCGGGAACAGGCGCGTTGGCTGCAGCTTTTCGCAACCGAGGCTGACCACCATGGCCTGTCCGCCGAAATTCGGATTCAGCGCGATATTGCGGATGGTGCGGATCGGGATGTTGGCGCCCGGCGCGTCAATCGCCACGCCGCAGCCGTAGGTATGCTCAAGTCCCACCACGTCATCAACGTTGGGGTACTTCGGCAGCAGCTCCGCCTTGATGCGCTGCACCGCGAAATCGACCACGCCCGACACGCACTGCACGGTAGTGGTAATGGCAAGGATGTTACGCGTGCCGACGCTGCCGTCCGGATTGCGGTAGCCCTGGAAGGTGTAGCCCTCCAGCGCATCCATCGGCGGCGGCTTGATGGTGGCAATGGGCAGGCCATCGAGTTCGCGCGCGGCCGGCATCTCGACATTGTGCTCGGCCAGCCAGCTGCCGGCCGGCAGATCCTTGGCCGCGAAGCCGATGGTGACGTTGTAGCGGACAACCTTATCGCCCTTGGCCAAGTCGCGCAGCGCGACCTTGTGGCCCTGCGGGACCGCTTCCAGCAGCGTCAAGCCATTGGGGAAGATTGCGCCGGCCGGCAGGCCGCCGTCGTTGACGACAATCGCGACGTTATCGTTGTCGTGCATGAGGATGTAGCGCGGCGTGTTGGCGCTCGGCGTGGTGGTCATCTGGCGTTCCTACGTTGTTTTTTGGTTTCGCAAAGTGGTCTGACCACTTCAGTTATTGGCCGGCCAACTCTGCATTGTGGCCTGCGCGCCACAGTCTGAAACCCGCATGTTTTCAAGGGTTTAAACCTTGTAGCCACAGGGCGCAAACGGCTGCTCGATGAATTCAGTATGCCATTTAAAAATTAATTTGGCTAGTCCACATTGCGTATTTGGTCTGACCACCTTAGAATGGCCTGACCAGATGGCAATCCGATAAGCCACACCAGAACAACGAGACACCATGTTGAAAAAGACCGCACTTCCTGCCGACAGCAACGCCCACGAACCGCGACTGTATCGCGTGGTGGCCGACCGCATCCAGGAACTGATCCGCAACGAGAACATCGCCGCCGGCGAGCGCCTGCCGTCCGAGCGCGACCTGGCCACCAAGCTCAGTGTCAGCCGCGCCTCGCTGCGCGAAGCGCTGATCGCGCTGGAGCTGGGCGGCGTGATCGAAGTGCGCGGCGGCTCCGGCGTCTACGTCAGCGAGCTGCCGGAACCGGCCGCGCTGCCGGAAGCCGGCCCCGGTCCATTTGAAGTGCTGTCCGCGCGCCGCCTGATCGAATCGGAGATCGCCGCGATTGCCGCGCGCGTCGCCAGCGACAGCGCCATCGACGCCATCCTGCAAGCGGTGGTGGAGATGGAAAAACACCACTCAGATTATTCGAGCAACGAGCAGGCCGACCGCAACTTCCACCTCGCCATCGCGCGCGCCACCGGCAACAGCGCGCTGGTCGGGTCGCTGAACTACCTGTGGGACCAGCGCGGCCGCCTGTGGCACAAGCTCAAAGAACACTTCCAGACCGAAGAACTGCGCCAGGAAACGCTGAAGGACCACCGCCGTATTCTGGAGGCGATTGCCGCCCACGATCCGGCCGCGGCGCGCAAAGCCATGCGCGCCCACCTGGAACGCGTGACCCGCACGTTCTCGCGCGGATAAACAGTAACAGAAGTAACGCAGGTCCGGCCTCGATGCCGGCCGCGCAAATAAAGTAATCAAGTTATCGACCGGCTCGACCTCGGCCCGCCCTGCTCCATGCACGGCTCCACGGCCCTCGTCGCAGCGGCACGGAGTACGCGAGGTGCTCCACTCACGCAAGCGCTTTCCAGCGCTGCGTATAACTTTATTCAAGAGACGAAGGAGACAACACCATGAAGTCCGAGCACCCGGTCCAGAAACGTTCCGCACAACCCCGCCTGCTGCTGTCTGCCATTAGCCTGGCCGTGCTGACGCTGGCCAACCAGGCTGCCGCGCAAAGCGACGACGCCAACATGACCCGCGTCGAAGTGACCGGTTCGAGCATCAAACGCGTCGCCAACGAAGCATCGCTGCCGGTTACCACCGTCAAGGCCGAAGACCTGGTCAAGCAAGGCATGACCACCCTGGCCGACTTCATGATGGCACTGCCGCAATCGGCCTCGCTGGCGCCGTCGAACGCCGGCTCCGGCACCAACATCAACCTGCGCGGCCTGGGCGTGAACCGCACGCTGGTGCTGCTGAACGGCCGCCGCCTTGCCAACGAAGCTATCGCTGACGGCTACGCCAACCTGGACACGATCCCAATGAGCGCCGTGGCCCGCGTTGAAGTGCTGCGTGACGGTGCATCCTCGATCTACGGCTCCGACGCCATCGGCGGCGTGGTCAACTTCATCACCAAGACCCAGTTCGAAGGCACGCAGCTGACCGCGCAAGCCGTGCAGCCTGAGAAAAAAGGCGGCGGCGACGAACAGCGCCTGACTGCCACCTGGGGCAAGGGCAACCTGGAACGCGACGGCTGGAGCTTCTACGCCACCGTCGACGCCCACCAGCGTACCCGCCTGGCCGCATCGGACCGCGCCTATCTGAGCTCCGCTGAAAAACTGACGGCGCTGGGCCGCCCTCCTACGCTGGGCACCGGCGGCAACGCCACCCCGGCCAACTTCACCACGCCGACCAACAAGAACGCACAGAATCCCTACGCGGCCAGCGGCTGCCTGGCGCCGTACTCCATCGTCGGCCAGAAGGGCACTTGCGTACTGGATGCGAACGAATACGGCACCGCGCTGTACGCCAACCAGCAAGTCACCTTCTACGCACGCGGCGCCTACAAAGTCTCCGAAGACCACGTGATCAACGTCGACTACTCGCGCGGCGAAGAATTCATCCTTGGCACCAAGAACCCGACCAACGCACTGGCGGTCAACGGCGTGTCCGCCATCGTGCCATCGACCAGCAAATGGTATCCAGGCGCCAGCGGCGGCGTGCCGGCAGTGGCAGGCCTGAATGGCGCTCCTCTGACCGTAACCTGGGCCGTGGCCGACCTGGGCCTGGCCACCACCAAGGACGTGCAGCTGAACCAGCGCCTCGCCATCAGCGACGAAGGCACGCTGGCAGGCTGGGACTACAAGGCCGGCTTGGTGTTCGGCGTTTCGAACCGCGACAACTATTATCACGAAGGCTACGTCACCGGCCAGGGCCTGCTGGATGGCCTGAAGAACGGCAAGCTGAATCCATTCGGCCTGCAGGATGCGGATGGCAAGGCCTATCTGCAGTCGATCAGCGTGGACGGCGCCAAGAACCGTACTTCGAAATCGACCTTCACCGGTGTTGACGTCACCGCCAGTCGCGCCCTGATGGAACTGCCGGGCGGCTCGCTGGCACTGGCGATCGGCGCCGACCTGCACCGCGACACCACCGAAGACACCAAGCTGCCTATCGTCAGCCAGGTCACCTACGCCAACACCAGCCCATCGCACGGCGAAGGCCAGCGCAACGTGTTCGCGCTGTTCACCGAGGTGAATGCGCCGGTCACCAAGACCCTGGAACTGAACGCCGCCGTACGCGCCGACCGCTTCAGCGACTTCGGCACCACCGTCAATCCGAAGATCAGCTTCCGCTGGGAGCCTAGCAAACAGCTGATGTTCCGCGGTTCGGCCAACACCGGCTTCCGCGCGCCGACCCTGTTCGATGCCTACGGCTATCGCCTGCCAGGCGCCACCGGCCTGACCGCCGCCAAATGGGACGACCCGGTACTGTGCCCGGGCGGCACCCCAGGCGTGGCAGGCACCGGCACCGCGCTGCCAGGCTACGTCGCATCGACCGTCTGCAATACCACGCTGCCAAAACAGACCGGTTCCAACGCCGGCCTGAAACCGGAAAAGTCGAAAGGCTACACGCTGGGCGTGGTGATGGAACCAATCAAGAACAGCATGGTATCGCTGGACTACTGGAACATCCGCATGACCGACATGCTGGCCAATCTGCCGGAGCAGGTGTACTTCCTGTACCCGGAGCGGTACAAGTCGTTCTTCGTGCGTAACGCCGACGGCACCATCAACTACATCAACAACACCACCATGAACCTGGGCGGCCAGAAAGCGGCTGGTGTGGACGTATCGGCTTCGTATGCCTTCCCTAAATCGTCGTACGGCGATTTCAAGGTGTCGATCGACGGTACTTACCTGACCCAGTTCGACAACCAGCTGTATGACGGCAGCCCGTTCGTGTCGAACATCGGCCAGTTCGGTTTGGCCAGCAACGGCACTACTTCCAGCTTCCCTATCATCACCTACCGCTGGAAGCACACTGCCAAGCTGAATTGGGCCAAGGGTAACTGGAACATGCAGCTGAGCCAGAACTACAACTCCAAGTACACCGACCAGAATCTGGTGGCGAAGCAGTACTGGCGCGATATCAACTCGTACAAGCAGTGGAATTACACCGCGACCTACAACGGTTTCGCCAACACGCAGGTGGTATTCGGTATCACCAACCTGCTGAACGCGGAACCGCCGGCAACCAACAGCAGCCTGTATAGCTTTGGTTACCTGAGCAGCGCCGCCAGCCCGATCGGCCGCGCCTACAACGTGCGTGTCACTTACACGTTCTGATTCTCCGCCTGATTTTGGGCGCCGGACCAACACCAAGGCCGGCGCCTTTTTTTTGCCCGGATATCACATGAAACAAACTTTTAACTATCTTGCCGCCGCAGCGATCCTGATGGCCGGCAGTGCGCACGCAGCCGACAAGCCGGTGCGCTTCATTCTCGTCGGCGATTCGACCATGGCCAGCACCAGCGGCTACGGCGACGCTTTCTGCGCGCGCGTCAACCGCGCTAACACTTGCATCAACCTCGCCAAGGGCGGCCGCAGTTCCGGCAGCTTTCGTGCCGAGGGGCGCTGGGATGAGGTGGAAGGCTTGCTGCGCGGTGCGGCGGCGTACAGCGCGACCTATGTACTGATCCAGTTCGGCCACAACGACCAGCCGGGCAAGCCTGGCCGCTCGACCGATCTGAAAACCGAATTCCCCGTCAACATGGCGCGCTATGCGCAGGAAGTGAAAGCGCTGGGCGGCGTACCGGTTCTGGTCACGCCGCTGACACGCCGTACCTTCAAGGACGGCGTGTTGGAGAACAATCTCGCGCCGTGGGCCGACGTGATCCGCGCCACCGCAGCCGCGCATAAGACGCCTCTGCTGGACCTGAACGCGGAAAGCTACGCGGCCGTGCAGGCGATGGGGCAGGACGAAGCCGACACGCTGGCGATGGTGCCGCGTCCCGCCGATTACGGCGTTGCGCCGGCCGCAGGCAAAGTGGAAGTAGCCGGCGCCGCGAAAACCGCCTTCGACCGCACCCACCTCGGCGCCAAAGGCGCAGCCTATTTCTCGCGCATGGTGATGGAAGAAATCAAACGCGCCATGCCGGAAGCCGCCGGCTACTTCAAGCCGGAGAGCGAGCAGTGATGCAGCGCCGCAGCCTCCATTTCGCTGCACTGCTGGCCGCCGGCATGCACGCAAGCGCGACGCACGCGCAGGATACGCGCAAGGTGGTCGAGCCGACGCCGCCACCGGCCTGCGCGGTGCTGACCGCAGGCGCGAGCGGCGACGACACTGCCCGCATCCAGGCCGCCATCGACGGCTGCCCTGGCGGCCGCGCAGTGCGTCTGTCCGGTGCCTTCGTCTCCGGCCCGCTCAAGCTGCGCAGCGGCGTGAGCCTGCTGATCGACGAAGGCGCGGTGCTGCAAGCCAGCCGCAATCCCAGGCTGTACGACCGCGGCGCCAACACCTGCGGCACCATCGACAAGCTAGGCCGCGGCTGCAAGCCCTTCATCACCATCGATAACGCCAAATCCAGCGGCATCTACGGCGAAGGCAGCATCGACGGCCAGGGCGGCCGCGTGATCGACGGCGGCACGGAATCCTGGTGGCAGCTGGCCCGCCGCGCGCAAAAGGAAGACGCCCGCCAGAACGTGCCACGCCTGATCGAAGTCACCAACGCGCAGAACATCACCCTGCACAAGATCACCCTGCGCAACTCGCCCAACTTCCACGTCACGCTGAATAAAGTGGACGGCTTCACCGCATGGGGCGTGCGCATCGACACGCCAGCGACGGCGCGCAACACCGACGGCATCGATCCCATCTCCTCGCGCAACGTCACCATCGCCTACAGCCATATCCGTACCGGTGACGACAACGTGGCCGTCAAGGCCGGCAGTAACGGACCGACCGAAAACATCTCCATCCTGCACAATCGCTTCTACAGCGGCCATGGCATGTCCATCGGCAGCGAGACCAACGGCGGCGTGCGGCGCGTGCTGGTGGAAGACCTGAGCATGGATGGCACCACCTCCGGCCTGCGCATCAAGAGCGACGTCTCACGCGGAGGCGTGGTGGATCAGGTCATGTATCGCAATGTCTGCCTGCGCAACGTGAAGACGCCGATCGACATCGGTAGCCGCTACGAAAACCGCAACGAAGGCACGCTGGTGCCGGTCTACACCAACATCGCCTTCGACGACGTGCATAGCGTGACGCCGGGCCGCGTGCTGGTGCAAGGCTACGACGAACAGCACGCCGCGCAAATCAATCTGCGCAACGTCAGCATCGCCGGCAAAAGTGAACGTAAAATCGAATTTGCCAAACTGTCCGGCGATGCGATCAGTGCCAGCGACACCAGCACCTGCGCCAACCGCTTCGCGCCGTTCCCGGAGACGGCAACCAGCATGCGCCCGCAACTGACGCTGGAACAGGCGAAGCAATACGCCTACAGCGAAGTGCTGAAGTACGTCGGCGCAGCCGGCAAGGAAATCATCGATCCGTGGGATCCGCTGTCCGACCCGCTGGCCAAAGGCGCAAGCTTCACACCCGACTACATCGTCGACAAGGCAGCGCGCGTGGACGGCGTCCGTATCTTCCACACCGTGCAGGAAGCCGTCAGCCGCGCGGTGCTGGACAGCGCCGGCAAACGCCTGTATATGCTGCTGAAACCGGGCGTTTACCAGGAACTGGTCTACATCCCCGCCTCCGCCGCGCCAATCACACTGTACGGCGAGGGCAAGGACGCCGCCGCCACCCGCATCACCGCCAGGCTGGATGCCTCCAACACCGGCGCCGCCTACGACGCGCAATACGGCCCCCAATTCTCCAAGGCGGCACCGGCGGTGCAAGCGATGTACGCCACCATCAAGGACCGCGCGCAGATCGGCACCTTCGGCACGCAGACCGTCTGGGTGCAGAACAACGGCTTCCAGGCGCGCAATCTCACGTTTGAAAACGGCTACAACAAGGACACCGGCAACGCCCGCGCCGAGGAACTCCCCAACGTCAACAACGTCCACCACCAGGCGCTTGCGCTCAGCGTGGACAGCGCCGACAAGGCGCAGTTCGAAAATGTGCGCCTGATCGGTTTCCAGGATACGCTGTACCTGAAGTCGCCACAGGTCGGCAGCACGGTGCGCAGCTTCTTCAACAAGTCCTACATCGAAGGCGATGTCGATTTCATCTTCGGCGACAGCACCGCCTACTTCTACCAGAGCGAAATCCGCACGCTCGGCGACCGTGGCGTGTCCTATGTGGCCGCGCCGGATACCCACGTCAAAACAAAGTACGGCTTCGTATTCGACAACGTACGCTTCACCCACGAAGGAAAACGTACCGATAACTTCTACCTGCTGCGCCAATGGTTCCACAGCGCGCGCTGCACGCCGTACGCGCCGCTGGCGGTGGAAGGCTACAGCTGCACCTACGGCGTCACCAACGGCTACAAGGCGCCCACCGGCACCGTGGCACGCACCTCGCTGGAAGCAGTCGGAAAAATGGTGGTACTGAATTCGCGCATCGGATCGCACATCAACAAGCAGCAGCCGTGGGCCGACTGGAACAAGAAAGGCACGATCTCGTATCGCCCCGCCCAATACAACTCGGACGACCACTGGAACAACCTGATTAAAGCCGGCATCGATCCCGTCAAGGATCTCGGCTACACGCAAGCGCCTTCGCCGGCCGATATCTTCCTCGGTGAATTCAACAATTCGGATGAATAAGGATCACAGCATGACCATCAATTCGCAGCGCCGCAACCTGATGAAAGCCTTGCCTGCGGCCGGCCTGTCGTTCAGCCTTCCCGCCGTCGCTGCCACCGCGCCCGATCCGTGGCTGCAAGCGCAGTCCATCATTGACCACGTATCCAAGCCGCTCAAGTTCCGCAAGCAGGATTTCGATATCACGAGCTATGGCGCCAGGACCTGCAAGCTGACCAAGGTAAAGGCGTGGATCTCGCACGAGGAACAGGAGGAACTGGGCACGCCAGCCGCCGATGCGCCGGACTGCTACGCCGCCATCAAGGCCGCGATTCAAGCCTGTCACGATGCCGGCGGCGGCCGCGTGGTGATCCCTGCCGGCGACTGGTTCGTGGCCGGCCCTATCGTGCTGCTGTCAAACGTGAACGTCCACCTGAACAAAGGCGCGCATGTCTACTTCAGCCACAATCCGGCGGACTTCGCCAAGTACGGCGATATCGACTGCGGCAAGCATGGCAAGCTGACCATCTCGCGCTGGCAGAGCAACGACTGCCTGAACTACTCGCCGATGGTGTACGCCTACGGCCAAAACAACATCGCGCTGACCGGCGACGACTGGACCGCGATCCTTGACGGGCAAGGCGGCGTGCCTTTCAACGACGCAGGCGATTGCTGGTGGACGTGGAAGGGCAAACAAAAAACCATCAACTCCATCGGCCAGGGCACCACGCCCAACTTCAAGGCCGGCAAGATGTCGGAGAACACCGTCAACCCGCTGAACGCTCAGTCGCTGGCAGCGGTCGCACCGGCGCTGACCGAAGCGGAGCGCGTGCTGATTCAAGGCGAAGGCGATAAATGGCGCGCCGATGCGTCCTACCTGCCGGCGCTGTCGGAAGCGGGCGTGCCGCTGTCCAAGCGCGTGTTCGGCATCGGCCACTATCTGCGGGCGCCGATGATTCAGCTGATCGGCTGCACCAACGTGCTGCTGCAGGGCTATCGTGTGCAGAATACGCCGTTCTGGCAGCACCACCCGGTCCACTGCCGCAACCTCGTGATCCGCAACGTGGAGATGCACAGCCACGGCCCTAACAGCGACGGCTTCGACCCCGAAGCCTGCGACCATGTACTGGTGGACGGCTGCACCTTCGACACCGGCGACGACTGCATTGCCATCAAGGCTGGCAAGGATCTCGATACGCAGTACGGCCCTTCGCAAAACATCGTCATCCAGAACAGCGTCATGCACAGCGGCCACGGTGGCGTGACGCTGGGCAGCGAGATGGCGGGCGGCATCCAGAATGTGTTCGCGCAAAAGCTGGTGTTCGAAAACGCCAACTGGAAAACCAACCCGCTCAACACCGCGATCCGCATGAAGACCAATATGAATCGCGGCGGCTTCCTGCGCAATTTCTACGTGCGCGATTGCACGGTGCCGAATGGCGTGCAGATTTCGCCGTCGTTCTATGCATCGCTTCCCGGTTCGCCGATTCAGTCGAAGACCGTGGCCACAGCGGCCGGCGCCATCGTCACCTTTGACTGCGACTACACGCCGATCAGCGACAACGTGCGTACCCGCCCGCCGGTGGTGGACAACATCCAGATCTCCAACATCAAGGCCGGCAATGTGACCAAGGATGGCAAGACCGCGTCGTGCTTCCAGGCGATCGTGATTCTCGGCCCGGTGGCGTCGGACTACAACGGCCCGCAGCCGATGCCGCCGGTACTGCCGGTGACGAACGTATCGATCAGCGACTGCGATTTCGGCACGCCGGTGAATGCGGCCGCGCCGTGGTATCTGTACAACGTGAAGGGACTGACGCTGAAGAACGTCACCATCGGCAGCAAAGTCCACAACACCACTTTGTCGGCATAGTTGGCATATACTGGTAGGACTACAATAAGGAGACCTGCCATGCGTCCACTGCTCGTGCTGTTGTTGATGTCATCCGCTGCCGTTCAAGCCGCGCCTGCGGAAGCACTGAAGCCCATGGCATTTTTAGCGGGGCACTGCTGGAAAGGCGAATTCCCGGATGGGAAGCAGACCGACGAGCATTGCTTCTCATGGATACTCAACGGCCACGCGCTGCGCGACGTCCACACCGTGCGCACGCCGGGCAAGCCGGACTACGTGGGCGAAACCGTCTACCACTACGACTCGGCCGCCAAGGTGGTGAGCTATCTGTACGTGGAAAACGACGGAGGCTTCAGCCGCGGCACCATGAAGCCGACGGCGACGGGGCTGGAATTCCCCGAAGCCCAATACATCAACGGCAGTATGGTCCTGCCCTACCGCGTGCAATGGACCGTCAACACCAACTCCTACGAAGCCTTCAGCGAAATGTACGTCAAAGACAAATGGGTCACCCAGTTCAAGATGGTCCTGAAGAAGCAGTAGTCACTTCTTCGTACCACTGGTGAAATAAAAAGAGATCACCAGTGTTGCCATCGGCAGGATCCCAATCTTGATAATCTCAATGAGTGCTAACAGTGCCTTATTATCTGGGTAGCAAGCATATCCAGCCATGATGGCTGAGCTCATGATGGCTAAACCCAGCGTGACCTGCTTGGCAAAAATCAGGCGGTCGCCCTCATTGATCGCCACGCCAGTGCCATGCTGAAAGATATCGTCAAGATTGCCGACGATCGGTTTGTCGGATGCTTTCATCGGCTCTCCGCCACAAAGCCTATTACCTCGACTGAGTCATCAGGCATACGGCGTACGAGACCAATTGAAGAACCGTCTCTTTTTCTTTTCTGGTCATCCGCAATCTTCAACAGCGCAAAAGCTCTCTTCATTGCCTGCGCCTTGCTTATACCTCTTTCATAGGCATAAGCCGTAAGGAAGTCGTCAATCTCCTTGGACAAGCTCAAAGTCATCGTTCTCATGATGCGCCTCCGCATGGTGAGCTGCCATTTTACTGCGCTGGTTTGGCGCTCGCCTTTGATGTAGGGCAAACGGATCAGGGGGTGACGCGGAAGTAGTCGATGTCGGCGTGGCCGGAGGCGCCCGCGCTGAAGAGGCCGATCTGGGCGCCTACCCAGCGGCCCATTTTGGCGGTGAACTGAGCGCCGATCGGCGTGTACTTCGTGCCGTCAACGCTGTAAGAGAATTGGGTGACGCCGCCAGCCAGCACTTGCATGCGCAGCCAGACTTTAGGCGATGGCAGGTCCACGCCCGCCTCCTGCTGTTCGTGGCAATTCATATCCGCCTTGTAGCAGCTGACCAGCGCCAGCTGCGTTCTGCCGTCGTTGCGGCGCGTGCCCAGCCAGGCGTAATCCGCGCCGTACATCACGAGGCCTGCGACGCCGCCGTTCGCCAGTCCGGATGCATCCAGCTGCGTGGTCACAGTGAAGGTTTCAGCCGGCAGTTTCTGCAGCAGCAGCGATGGCACGTCCCACAGGTTGCCGGTGCGCGCCTGCGAGAACAGACGCAGCTTGCCGTCGCTTAGCGCGTACCACGACGGCTGCCAGTTCGCATTCCATTGCCATTGCAGGCCGAGCGTCGAACCGTTGAATTCATCACTGCTCGGCGGCGCGGCGGCAGCGTGGCCTGTGACCGGCATCCGGTAGCGCAGCACCGGCTGGCCTGCGGCGCCACCGATGTCTTCGCCGATCAGCGGCCAGCCGTCGCGCCACTGCATCGGCTGCAGATGCACCACGCGGCCATACGCGCGCTTGTCCTGGAAGTGGATGAACCAGTCTTCGCCTTGCGGCGTCTGCACCCACGCGCCTTGGTGCGGGCCGTTCACCGGCGAGCTGCCCTGCGCCATCACGATGCGGTCCTCGTACGGCCCGTCGATGCTGCGCGAACGGAAGGCCGACTGCCAGCCGAATTCCACACCGCCCGCTGGTGCGAACACGTAGTAGTAGTCATCGCGCTTGTAGAACTTCGGCCCTTCAAGCGTGGTGTATTTCGGCAGCTTGTTACCGTCGATGATGACGGTGCCTTTATCGTCCAGCAGGCGGCTGGCGTCCGGCGCCATGCGGCGCAGGGTCAGCACGTTGGCGAATCCGGCGCGGCTCTTGGCCCATGCATGCAGCAGATAGGCTTGCCCGTCATCGTCCCACAGCGGTGTCGGATCGATCAGGCCTTTGCCTGCAACCAGCAACTGGGGCGCGCTCCACGGGCCGGCGAAGTCTTTGGCCGTCATCACGTAGATGCCGAAATCGGGATCGGGATAGAAGATCCAGAACTTGCCGTCGTGGTAGCGCAGGCAAGGCGCCCACACGCCCTTGCCGTGCTGCGGCTTGGCGAAGACGTCGGACGGAACCAGCTGCGGCAAGGCGTGGCCGACCAGCGTCCAGTTGACGAGGTCCGGCGACTGCAGCAGCGGCAGGCCGGGAGCATTGTTAAAACTTGAGGAAACGAGATAGTACATATCGCCGACGCGGATCGCATCGGGATCGGAATAGTCGGCGTGGATAATCGGGTTTTGATACTGCAGCGGCGCGGTGCTGCACGCGGCCAGCAAGGCCGCAAACAAAAAGGGCAGACACCGTTGTAGTATCCGCCCCATCATCATGCTCCGAACAGCGTTTCAGCCACGCCTTTGACACCAGGCCGCAGCATCACTACCGAACCGCCCCACTCCGCATCTTCCGCCTTGCCGGAGACGATGGAAGTGACCAGCAGGGTATCGAGATCCTTGCCGCCAAAGGCGCACATGGATGGCTTCAGCATCGGCACTTCAACGCGGCGATCCACTTTGCCTTCCGGCGTGTAGCGCAGGATGTAGCCGCCGTCGTTACCGCAGATCCAGTAGCAGCCATCGGCATCGACCGCAGCGCCGTCGGGACGGCCGGCCTGGCCCGTCATGTCGGCAAACACGCGGCGATTGCTTGGCACACCGTCGGCGATATCGTAATCGAACGCCCACACCATGCGCCGCTGCGGATGCGAATCCGACAAGTACATGGTGCGGCCGTCCGGCGAGAACGCCGTGCCGTTCTGCGTCAGCAGTTCCGACACGAACGGCGCCGAGATGCCGCGCGATGCGTCGTAGCGATACAGCTGGCCCACTGCACGCGCCGCGCTCATGTCCATGAACATGGTGCCGGACCAGAAACGGCCCTGCCGGTCGCAGCGGCCGTCGTTGAAGCGCATGCCTTCACCGAGGCCGGAAGCCGGCGTCGCCAGCTTGAACGCAGCCGCGTTTTGATCCGCGCCCAGCTCAAGGCTGAAGATGCCAGTCTCCATGCCCGCAATCAGTCCACCGCCAGCCTTGGCCGCCACGCAGGCGACCATCTCGGCGTTGTCCCAATAACGGGCGGCGCCGGTCGAGCCATCCAGGCGCCACACGCGGCGCGCGGGAATGTCGACCCAATACCAGGCGCCTTCGGCCGCGCTCCACGTTGGGCTTTCGCCCACCGTGCAGCTCACGCCATTTACGCGTTCCATACCAGATCGCCGTTCACTACGCGCGGGATCTTCTGTGGATTGGCGTCCTGCAGCGACTCAGGCAGCAGGTAGGCCGGCACGTCCTGGTACGACACTGGACGCAGGAAGCGGTCGATGGCCGACGCGCCCACCGAGGTGGTGCGGCTGTCCGAGGTCGATGGGAACGGACCACCGTGCACCATCGCGTGCGCGACTTCCACGCCGGTGCCGAAGCCGTTGAACAAGATGCGGCCCACTTTGCGCTCCAGTACTGGCAGCAGCTTGGCGGCCAGCGCCTTGTCGTCGGCGGTGGCGTGCACGGCGCCAGTCAGCTGGCCTTCCAGGTGCTCGGCCACGGCCAGCAGTTCTTCTTCGTTTTCCGCCACGACCAGCAGCGAGGTCGGGCCAAAGATTTCGCCTTCCAGCGCTGGATCGGTCAGGAAGCGCTTGGCGTCAACCTGGTACAGGAACGCTTGCGCGCCGCATGGCAGATCATTGGTCTGGCCGGCAGCAACCTGCTTCACGCCTTCCACGCCAGCCAGGCTCTTCACGCCGCTGGTGTAGGCTTTGTGGATGCCAGGGGTCAGCATGGTGGTGGCGGTCTTGGCGCCGATGGTGCCGGCAGCAGCGTCAACGAAGGCTTGCAGCTTGTCCGACTTCAGGCCGATCAACAGGCCTGGGTTGGTGCAGAACTGGCCCGAGCCCAGCGTCAGCGAATCGGCAAATGCTTGTGGCAGCTTAGGATTGTCCAGCGCGCCCGGCAGCAGGAACACTGGATTAATCGAGCTCATTTCTGCATACACAGGGATAGGTTCTTTGCGGGCTGCAGCAGTGTGCATCAGCGCCACGCCGCCAGCGCGCGAGCCGGTGAAGCCGACCGCCTTGATGAACGGATGCGCCACCAGGTTCTGGCCGATGGTCTGGCCCGAGCCGATCAGCATCGAGAACACGCCTTCAGGCATGTTGCACTCGGCGGCGGCTTTCGCTACGGCCTTGCCGACCAGTTCCGAGGTGCCGAGGTGGGCCGAGTGAGCTTTGACGATCACCGGGCAGCCGGCCGCCAGTGCCGAGGCGGTATCGCCGCCGGCCACCGAAAACGCCAGCGGGAAGTTCGATGCGCCGAACACGGCCACAGGGCCGAGGCCGATTTTGCGCAGGCGCAGGTCAGGACGCGGCGCAGGCGCGCGGTCCGGCATGGCGCTGTCCAGGGTCGCGGTCTGGAAGCGGCCATCGCGCACGACTTTGGCGAACAGGCGCAGCTGGGTGCAGGTACGGCCGCGCTCGCCTTCCAGGCGGGCTTGCGGCAGGCCGGTTTCCTGCATCGCGCGCTCGATCAGGGTCGGGCCCAGGTCCATGATGCGGTCAGCGATGGTTTCCAGGAACTTGGCGCGCTCTTCCAGGCCGGTGGCGCGGTAGACGTCAAAAGCAGCATTGGCCAGTTCGGCGGCGCGTTGCAAATCTGCCACACTTGCCAGGCCAAACGCCGGCTCGATTTCCGCGTTGCGCGACGGGTTAACCGCCTTCATCACGCCTTCTTTGCCGTAGACCGCGCTGCGGCCGATGATCATTTCTCCAGCTACTTGCATTTTCTGCCACTCCTCATGTGTAAAAAGCGCGGCAAAGGCCGCGCTTGAATTTGTTTTTCGGTTCAACTAATAGCTTAACCGATTATTGGGCACCTTGCTTGAGCATCAGTTTATGCAGCATATCGGTTTCTTCGGCGGTCAGGTCGGTCAACGGTGCGCGCACCGGGCCGGCATCGTGGCCCGCCAGCTTGGCGCCGGCCTTGACGATCGACACGGCGTAGCCGGCTTTGCGGTTGCGAATCTCCAGGTACGGCAGGAAGAACTCGTCGATCATGCGGTTCTGTTCGGCGTGGTTGTCCGAGGCCACGGCGTGGTAGAAGTCCATCGCCAGTTTCGGCATGAAGTTGAACACGGCCGACGAGTACACCGGGGTGCCCAGCGCCTTGTACGCGGCGGCGTACACTTCGGCGGTTGGCAGGCCGCCCAGGTAGCTGAAGCGGTCGCCCAGCTTGCGCCAGATCGAGACCATCAGCTCGATATCGCCGATGCCGTCCTTGAAGCCGATCAGGTTAGGGCAGCGGTCGGCCAGGATGGCCAGCGAGGTTGGGCTCAGGCGGCAGTTGGCGCGGTTGTAGACCACGACGCCCAGGCTGGTGGCCTTGCAGACCTCAGCCACGTGTTCGATCAGGCCGTCCTGCGACGCTTCGGTCAGGTAGTGCGGCAGCAGCAGCAGGCCTTGCGCGCCGGCCTTCTCGGCTTCCCTGGCGTAGGCTGCAGCCACGCGGGTCGGGCCGCCGACGCCGGCCAGGATCGGCACTTGGCCGCGGCAGGTGTCCACCGCGGTCTTGATGATTTCAGGGTATTCCTGCGGGGTCAGCGAGAAGAACTCGCCGGTGCCGCCGGCAGCAAACAGCGCGCTGGCGCCGTACGGAGCCAGCCATTCCAGACGTTCAATGTAGGTCGATTTGCGGAAGTTGCCTTCAGCGTCAAAGTCGGTGACCGGGAACGACAGCAGGCCGGAGGAAAGGATTTTTTTCAGGTCATTCGGTTGCATTTACAGTCTCCAATATTGACGTCTGGTGAGGATGTGGGCGACATTCCGTATCGCGTTGTATGACATCGTACAACTAGATCTAAACGGAAGCAAGCGATTTCAACGTCGCTTGCTCAAGCGTTGCTTATTGGTTCGCTTCCTGTTGCGCGCGGCGCAGGCGTTCGCGGCTGTTGCTGAGGTGGGTACGCATCGCGGCGCGGGCCGCTTCGGCGTCCTTGCGCAGGATGGCGTGGTAGATATCGTCATGCTCGCGGTTGACGCGCTCCTGGTAAGCCACCGGATCGTCATGGGCCAGCTGGGCCGAGTCGAGGCGCGCGCGCGGGATGATGGTGTTGCCGAGGTCGCTCAGGATATCGACGAAATAGCGGTTGCCGGTGGCCTGCGCGATCAGCAGGTGGAAGGCCTTGTCCGACTCCACCGCGCCCTGGCGGTTCTGCGCGGCGATGATGCGCTTGAGCGCGGCGTCCATCTGCTGCACCTGCTCTTCCGTGCGGCGGCTGGCGGCCAGCCAGGCCGCTTCGGTTTCCAGGCTGATGCGCAGCTCCAGGATGGCCAGCACGTCGCCGATGGTGCGGATGGTGTCGGACGAGAAGATATTGGCCGGCTGCGGCTCCAGCACAAAAGTACCGATGCCGTGGCGCGTCTGCACCAGGCCGGCGGCCTGCAGGTGCGAGATGGCCTCGCGCACCACGGTGCGGCTGACGCCGTGCATTTCCATGATCACGGACTCGGTCGGCAGCTTTTCACCCGGTTTCAGCGTGCCCGCCTGGATGCTGGTGGTAAAGCTCTCTACCACGCCCTGGGCGAGGTTGCGGTGCTTTTTCTTGGGAGGGGCGACGGCGGCCGGGGTGGCAATCTGATTCATGGCTGTTTTACTGTTGTCTGACGACGATAGCATACACGCAATGACACGCTGGAGGCCAGCACTTAAACCAGCAGCGCAGTCGTCATCGAGGCCGCTTCATCGGCCGCTTCCTGCCGGGCGGCGTCGTCGATCAGACTGTCCAGCGCGGCGCCCTCCTCTGCTGTCGCGAACGGCGAACGTGCCGGCGCCAGCCGCTTGGCCAGCAGCAATGTGTCGCGCAGGCCCAACGGTGGCGGCGTCAGCGTGGCGCCGCGCAACGCCACGATGGCCTGGCTGACCGGCTCGGGAATCGCCATCTTCTTCATCAGCTCGCGCGAGATAATTTCCTGCGCCGCCCCCATCCACTCGGCCGGATCGTCCAGCAGGCCAGGAATTTCATCGGCGCGCGCCAGCAGATACAGGCCGCCGGCCTCATGCACGATGCCGGCAAACAGCGCGGTATCGGGATCGGTGGCGGTCAGCTTGCGCGCGATCACATACGCCAGCGCGGCCGTGTGCGCCGAGTGGCGCCACAGCTGGTCGGCCTGGCGGCGCAAGCGCTCGTCGCGGATGCGGGCGCCGAACTGGCGCACCACCATCGCGGCTGCCAGCGTGTACAGGTTGCGGAAGCCGACCCGCTGCACCGCCGCGCGCACGCTGGTGACCGGCACGCCGCTGCGGTTGAACACCGCCGCATTGGCCAGCGCCACGGTGCGCGCCGCCAGCAGCGGCTCAGCCAGCACCTTGCGGATGACGTCGTCCGTCTCGCAGTCGGGATCGGCCAGCGCCAGTTGCAGGCGCAAGGCCGCGTTGACGCTGGTGGGGAAGACCAACTCGCCGCGCGCAGCCTGGTCCACGATTTGCGAGAAGTCTTTTAGTTTTTCCATGGAAACATTATAGCCCGGCTCCGGCATTGCGGGGCAAGCGCAATGCATCAATCAGCCCGAGCAGGCTCACCAGCGCCACCAACAGGAAGGCCAGCCGGTAGTCGATGGCCGGCCAGTGGGCGATGCCCAGCTGCTGCGCGCTCCAGTGGCCGAGCCGCACACCGGTCGCGCCGAGCGCCACGCCGAGGCCCAGCGCCACCTGGAAGGCGGTGCTGAACAGCGTGTTGGCCGCCGCCATGCGCGGCTGCGGCACATCGGCAAACGCAATGGTGTTGAGCGCGCTGAACTGCATCGAGCGCGTCAGGCCGCCGATGAACAGGATGGCCGCGATCAGCCACACCGGCGTGGCCGGCGTCAGCAGCGCGCACGCGGCCAAGGCGCTCACGTTGGCCATGCCGTTCACCAGGATCACGGTCTTGAAACCGAAGCGCCGCAAGATCGGCGTGGTGGCCGGCTTCATCATCAGGTTGCCGGCAAAAACCGCGATCACCAGCAGGCCGGAATGGAAGGCATCGAGGCCGAAGCCCAGCTGGAACATCAGCGGCAGCAGGAACGGCACCGCGCCGATCGCCATGCGGAACAGCGAACCGCCCACGATGGTGATGGTAAAAGTAGGAATCGCAAATGAGGACAGATCGATCAGCGGATGCGCGGCGCGCTTCAAATGCCAGCCCAGCGCGGCCAGCAGCAACGCACCGAGTACCAGACAGGCGCTGGCTTCGTTCCAATCGGGGTGCTGGCCGCCGCTCACTTCCGCGCCCCAGGTCAGCAGGAACAAGGCCGTGCCGCTCAGTACAAAGCCGGGCCAGTCGAAGGGCCGCCGCTCGGCCGCGCGCTGGTCGGGAATCAGCTTCCACGCCAGCGCCAGCGCAATCAGGCCGAGCGGCAGGTTCAGATAAAATATCCAGCGCCACGATGCATAGCTGGTGATGAAGCCACCCACCGGCGGCCCCAGCACCGGCGCCACCAGCGCCGGCCAGGTCAGCGTGGCGATCACCGAGATCAGCTTGTCCTTGGGCGTGTTGTTGAGCACCACCAGCCGCCCCACCGGCACCATCATCGCGCCGCCCGCGCCTTGCAGCACGCGCAGCCAGACAAATTCGGTGAGACTGTGCGCCAGCCCGCACAGCACCGAGGCCAGCGTGAAGATCGCCAGCGCGGCCGCAAACACGCGGCGCGCGCCGAAGCGCTGCGCCACCCAGCCGCTGATCGGAATGAACACGCCCAGCGTCAGCAGGTAGGCGCTGACACCGACGTTGAGCGCCAGCGGCGCCACGCCAAACGACTGCGCCATGTCGGGTACCGCCGTGGTGATGACCGTGCCGTCGAGGTTCTCCATGAAGAACGCGCCCGCCACCAGCAAGGCTATCCATTTGCTAGGATCGTTTATACCGTTTAGTGTGTTTTTCAAGCCACGCTCCGAATAGAACATACGTGCTAATTCTACGGCACTGCTATACAGTCCAACTACAAACACAACAACGGAGACCACCACATGAAGAGAACCGCCGCCTACGCTGCGTGCTTGTCCGCGCTCGCTTTCATTTCGGGCCACGCTGCAGCGCAATCCTCAGTCACCATGTATGGCACGCTCGACGTAGGCATCGACCGTGTAGATAAAAGCCAGGGCAATGTCCAGGGCACGGTATTCGGCGTCAGCGGCGGCACGCCGGTGCCGAACAGCATCGCGGCGCCATCCACCGTCACCACCCGCCTGAGCCCTTCGCACACGCGCCAGAGCAATATCGGTTTCAAAGGCGTGGAAGACCTGGGCGGCGGCTATCGCGGCCTGTTCGTGCTGGAAGGCGGCGTCACCATCGATAACGGCGGCCTCGCCAACGACAACCGCCTGTTCGGCCGCCAGGCTTATGTGGGCCTGACCACGCCGGTGGGCGAAGTCAAACTGGGCCGCCAGGCCAGCCCGATGCTGATCTCCTACTACCTGGTGACGCCGGAAGCGCTGGGCTCCACCGACCTGTTCGGCGCCGGCCTGGTGGTCAACACCGTGCAGACCTGGCAGGACAACCAGATCAGCTACGCCATCAAGAATGGTCCGTGGACGGCGATCGCATCGTACTCCACCAACTCCGGCATCGGCAGCGGCATCAGCGCGGCGCGCTCGACGGCCACCTCCTCGACGCCGGTCGCGACGGCCGCCACCGGCCAGATCGTCGGCGGTTTGACGGCAGGAGCGGAAACCGCCAGCGGCCGCGGCCGCACCACCGGCGCCATGCTGGCCTACCGTACCGATGCGCTGGTGGCATTGGCGTCCTACCACCGCAACAACTTCGACAACGTGCCGATCGGCGTGGTCTCGGGCGGCAACCTGGTGCCGCTGTTCTTCGGCGAGCACTTCACCTCGTTCATGGCGGCCGCCAAGTACACATTCCCCGGCATCGGCACCTCGATCGCGGTGGCCGGCCACAACGCCCAGTTCACCCTGCGCGGCAATACCGATCCGGAAGTGCGCACCTGGACCGCGACCCTCAAGCATCCGGTCGGCGCGTTTGACCTGACGGCGGTGTTCCTCGACACCTACTTCACCAACTACACCAGGGGCAAGGACCGCGGCATCATGCTGGGCGTGGACTATAACTTCTCCAAGCGCACCGCGTTTTACTCGCGCTTTGGCGGCATCAGGGACAAGCGCGGCAACACCGTGGTCAGCAGCGCCACCCCGCTGCCGCTGGCGGGCGGCCCGGGCGCCATCCTGATCCCGCTGGGCACGCAGGAAGTACCGCTGTTCTCGGGCGCCGGCCAGAACATCGATGCGCGCACCACCATGCTGAGTCTCGGCCTGCGTCATTCGTTCTGACGAAAAAAAGCGGAGCACTGCCGGTACAGTGCTCCGCTAAAACACACAGTGCGAAAAACGATTCCGTCATTCCGGCGCAGGCCGGAATCCAAGGAACGCGTGCATTCATTGGATCCCGGCCTTCGCCGGGATGACAGCACTTACAGGTGGGTGGCGATCTGCGGCAGCAGGTCGTCGAACGTACGGCCGTTGCCGTTCTCGCCGATCGCGTGCATCTTCCACTCGCCGTTGTGGCGGTACACCTTGGCCATGATCTGCGCCGAGTGCGGCCCCTGCACCGACAGGTTGAAGCGCGCCACTTCCTTGCCATTGGCTGCATCCAGCAAACGGCAATACGCATTCTCCACCTGCGCGAACGTCTGGCCGGTGAAGCTGTTCACCGTGAACACCAGACTCTTGATGTTCGCCGGCACCGCATTCAGGTCGACGTTGATCTGCTCATCGTCGCCATCGCCGGCGCCGGTGCGGTTGTCGCCGGTGTGGACCACGCTGCCGTCCTTGCTCTTCAGCTGGCGGAAGAAAATCACATCCACCGGACGATGGCCTTCATCGAACAGCACGCACGAGGCGTCCAGGTCGACCGCTTCGGTTTTGGCGCCGAAGCCGAGGAAGCCCTTGGTCTTGATGGCGTCCCAGCCCAGGCCCATGGTCACGCGGCCCAGCGCGCCGCCGGCTTCCTTCTCCAGCGAGATCTTTTGGCCCTTGCTCAAATTGACTGACATAAAAACTCCTTATTGCGCGGACTGACGCAGCAACCAGGCCTGGAACGAGGTGCTGTTACGCGAGCAGATCAGGACTTTACCCTTGCCCGAGAAACGCAGCACCATGCCCTCGCCACTGGTCTGGCTGTTCACCAGATTGCTGAGGAATCCGCTATTGCCGCCCGTGGTGACCGAGATTTCATAGCGCAGCGCGCTATCCCATGCCACCACGTGCGAGTTATCGATAATGATGTCGCGGCCCGGCTCCACTTCCAGCTGCGAGATCGCGCCGAAACCGGACACCGCCACCTGGCCCACACCGCTGGTCTCGGTGATGAAGAAGCCACCGCTTTGCGCAAACAGCGCATTGCCGACGCTTTGCGTGCGCACCTTCAGTTCCACGCTGGAGGTGGCGGCCACAAACGCGCCGTCGCTCAGCATGTACTGCTGGTTGCCCACGTCCAGAATCTGCATCGCACCGGGCAGGGTTGGCGCCAGCAGGCAATCGCCGTCGCCGCGCACCGCCTCGATGTGCTGCTGGAAGAAGGACTCGCCGTTGGCGAAGCGGCGCATGATGGCAGCGCCGATGCCCCCGGTGATCTTGCCCTTCAAATCGAGCGCGGCTTCCATCATCACCATCGCGTCCGATTCGCAGTAGATTTTTTCACCCTGCCGCATCGAGACATGCAGGAAGGGATCGACGTCGCCAGTGATCGAAAATACAGGCATGATTACGAGTCCTTTCCGTGTAAATTAAACGCCGACGCCGAACGAGCCAGCCAGCGGACCAAGGCCGCCCTTGAAGCCCTGGCCTACCGCCTTGAACTTCCAGTCGCCGTTGTTGCGGTACACCTCGCCGAAGATCATGGCCGACTCGGTCGAGCTGTCTTCCGACAGGTCGTAGCGGGCGATCTCGGCATTGGTGCCAGCGTTCACCGTGCGGATGAAGGCCTTCTGCACCATGCCGAAGTTCTGGCGGCGTGCATCGCCTTCGTGGATGGTGGCGCAGATCGCGATACGCTCCACATCGGCCGGCACCTTGGTCAGGTCGATGGTGACGGTTTCGTCGTCGCCATCGCCGGCGCCGGTGCGGTTGTCGCCCGAGTGGGCTACCGACTGGTCGGCCGATTTCAGGTTGTTGTAGAAGATGAAGTCGCTGTCGTTGCGCACTTTGCCATCCACTTTCAACAGGAAGGCCGAGCCGTCCAGGTCGAATGCATTGCCATCGGTGGTGCGTACGTCCCAGCCGAGGCCGACCACGATCTTGGTCAGGCCAGGTGCTTCTTTGCTCAGGTTGACGTTGCCGCCTTTTTGCAGACTGATTGCCATTTGTATTGCTCCTAAATGAAAACCGGACTTGGGTACTACAGGCGGCGAGCCGTTGTCCGTAATGAACGGCCCGCCGAATTCTTTACGCCGTGACGGCGATTGCTTCCTGCTGGCGACGGTGGCGCACCGAGGACCACACCGAAGCCGCGATAAACGCCACGCCAATCAGGCCGGTGAAGATCTCAGGCACATGGAACTTCATGCTTGCCAACATAATCGCGGCCAGGATACCGATCGCGTAGTGGGCGCCGTGCTCCAGGTACAGGAACTTGTCCAGCGTGCCTTTCTTCACCAGGTAAATCGTCATCGAGCGGACAAACATCGCGCCAATCGCCAGGCCCAGCATGATGATCACGACGTCGGTGGTGATCGCAAACGCGCCGATCACGCCGTCGAAGCTGAACGAAGCATCGAGCACTTCGAGGTACAGGAAGCCGCCGATACCGCCGCGCTTGACCATGTCGCCCACATTGCCGCCGCCTTCTTCTTCCTTCTCCAGCAGGCTGCTGATGCCGTCGACACCGACGTAGATCAGGATGCCCCACAAGCCGCTCAGCAACACCACCAGCTTCTGGCCTTCTTCCACCAGGCCCATACAGCCGAGCAGCACACCAATCGCAATCATCACCGACACCGAGGAAATCTTGCCCAGCGAGCCGAGCTTCTTCTCGAAGTTACCGAGCCAGTGCGTTTCCTTCTCCGAGTCCAGCAGGAAGTTCAGGAACACCAGCAGCAGGAACATGCCGCCGAATGCCGCCACTTCAGCATGGTGATTGGTCAGGTGCGTCGAATAGGTTTTCGGATCATTCAGCGCCAGTGTCCAGACCTCGGCGATATTCATATCCGCGGCCACCGCCACAATCACCAGCGGGAACACCAGCCGCATGCCGAACACCGCAATGATGATGCCGACGCCGAGGAACAGCTTCTGCCAGTATTCATCCCAGGTCTTCAGCACCGAGGCGTTCACCACCGCGTTGTCGAACGACAGCGAGACTTCCATCGCCGCAAGAATCAGCGCGATACCGAAAGCGGACAAAGCGCCGCCCCACCCTGCCAGCTCATAGCCCCACCAGCCTGCCAACCCAAGGCAGATAAAGCTGACGAGGAAAGAAATTCTGAAGTGCTTCATCGTTTTCTCTCGTAGTTATTAATCGATGGGATGGAGTGTAAAGAAAACCGGCACTTTGAAAAATAGAAGATAATTGAAGTATTACTTCGAAAAAACAGAACCATGAAAAACAGCGGATTGAATTTCAGACACTTGTATTTCTTCTGGATGGTGGCCAAAGAAGGCGGCGTCACGCGCGCTGCTGAGAAGCTCGGGCTGGCGGTACAAACCATCAGCATGCAACTCGCTTCATTGGAACAATCGATCGGCAAGCAGCTGCTGGAACCGCAGGGACGGCGGCTGGTGCCGACCGAAGCGGGCCGCACCGCGCTCAGTTATTGCGACCAGATTTTTGCGCTGGGCGACCAGTTGCAGGATGCACTGGAAGAAGCCGACACCGGAAAAATGCGCCTCACGGTCGGCATCTCCGACTCGCTGCCCAAGCTGATCGCCTACCGCCTGCTGCAGGCAACCCAGCAGATGGACACGCAAGTGCGGCTGGTGTGCATGGAGGATGAATTTGAAAATCTGCTGGCCGACCTCGCGCTGGGCAAGCTGGACGTGGTGCTGACCGACCGCACCGTGCGCGCCGGCGGCAGCCTGAAAGTATTCAGCCATCTGCTTGGTGAAAGCGATATGAAACTATTCGGCACGCCCAGGCTGGCGCGCAAATACCGGCGCAACTTCCCGTCCAGCCTGGATGATGCGCCGCTGCTGCTGCCGACCCGCAACAACGCCCTGCGCGGCCGCATCGACGCCTGGCTGGTGCAGCACGGCGTGCGGCCGGAGATTGTGGGCGAGTTCGAGGACAACGCCATGCTCAACACCTTCGGCCGCAACGGCCTCGGCCTGTTCTTTGCACCATCGGCCCTGGCGCAGGACATTGAAGACCAGTTCGGCGCCGTGCTGGTAGGCGACGCGCCTGAGCTGCGCGAGCATTTCTATGCCATCTCCAACGCCCGCAAAATCACCCATCCGGCAATTGAAGCGATTCTCAACGAAGTGCACTCAGGACTGTTTTCCGGTTAAATCGTTTAAGATGCAGGTTTAAACTTCGGAAACACGCCGCTCGGCCCCTATGCAAAACTTCCTGCTTGTCGTTCTCGCCATCTTCCTGGTAGCTTTGAACGGTTTCTTCGTCGCTGCCGAATTCGGCATCGTCACACTGCGAAAAACGCGCGTGCGCGCCATCGCCAAGACACAGGGAATCAAGGGGCGCATCCTCGGCAAGGTGCACGGCGAGCTCGATGCCTACCTGTCGGCCTGCCAGCTCGGTATCACGCTGGCCTCGCTGGGCCTGGGCTGGGTCGGCGAGCCGGCGTTTGCCGGCTTGCTGGAGCCGCTGCTGACTTTCGTCGGCATCACCTCGCCGGAGCTGGTGCACGGCATCGCCTTCGTGTTCGCGTTTGGCGTGATTTCGTTCCTGCACATCGTGGTCGGCGAACTGGCACCGAAGTCGCTGGCGATCCGCATGCCCGAAGTGATCGGCCTGTGGTCGGCGCTGCCGCTGTATGGTTTCTACTGGGCCATGTATCCGTTCATCTACCTGCTCAATGCCAGCGCCAACATGGTGCTGAGCCTGGCCGGCCTGTCCGGCAAGGGCGGCCATGACAGCCACTACTCGGTGGATGAACTCAAGCTGATTTTGCGCACCAGCCAGCCGGGCGAAAAGTTCAATCAGGATGAACGCAATATTCTGGCGCACTCGCTGGATTTCAGCGACCTGTCGGTGTCGGACCTGATGCGCCCGATTAACGAAGTAATCAGCCTGCACGCGACGCGCCCGCTCAACGACAATCTCGACACCATGCTGCGCAACCGCTTCAGCCGCTATCCTTACTACGACAAGGATGGCGAAACCGTGCTGGGCGTGGTGCACTTGAAGGACCTGTTTTTCGCCATGCAGTCGGGCAAGCAGATCACCGACCTGGTGCCCTTCCTGCGCCCGGTCGAAACCATTTCCGCGCGCACGCCGGCGCTGGAACAGTTCCGCCGCTTCCGCGACGGCGCGCCGCACTTTGCGCTGATCGGCGAAAAGGGCAAGCGCCCGGTCGGCTTCATCACCCTGGACAATCTGCTGGGCGCCATGGTCGGCGAGATCCACGACGAGTTCCGCCTCAACGAAAACGACTGGCTCAAGCAGCCGGACGGCACCCTGATCGGCAAGGCCAGCCTGCCGATCTTCTCGCTCGAGCGCACGCTGGGCATCGATATCGAAAATGAAGAGCTCGGCCTGGAAGAGGTAGAATCGGTGGGTGGCCTGATTATGCTGAAACTGGGCGATATCCCGAAACAGGGCCAGCGCATCAGTTTCCGCAGTTTCGACATCGTTGCCAAAAAAATGAACGGCCCGCGCATTCTGCTGGTCAAGGTTATCCCGAAGGACGATACCGAGGATAACGCCGACCAGGACTGACCGGCCCACGGAGGAGATATGTTAGCCCGGCTTATCCTGTCTGCCGCCCTGCTCGGCCTCAGCGCGACCGCCACCGCCGGTGCCGAGACCGAAGCGCCCTGCGGCCACCTGCGCAGCGCCTTCTACGAATACGGCGCGCTCTACTACAAGACCGCCGACGGCCACTGGACCGGCATCGACAAGGATGTGGTCGACGAAGTGGCGCGCCGGCTCGGCTGCATCATCGACGCCAGCACCGATTCACGGGTGCGCATCTGGGCCGGCCTGAACGGCGGCACCATCGACCTGTCGGTGTCGGCGCTGTCGACCCCGGAGCGGGAAAAGGTCGGCCGCCTGGTGCCCTATCTGTCCGAACGCAACTACGTGTTGCTGAGCAAGGAAGTCAGCCCGCATATCCGCAGCATGGAAGATTTCATTGCCGATCCCGGCATCCGGATCGGCGTGATCAAATCTTTCCGCCACGGCAAAGCCTACGACGCCTGGCTGGAGCGCCTGCGCGCCAAGGGACGGGTGTATGAGGCGCCCGACTACGAAGCCCTGCTGCGCCTGCTCAAGGTCGGCCGGGTGCAGGCCATCATGGCCAATATCAGCGGCTGGTATCCACTGCTCAAGCAGCAGCAGATGGCAGGCAGCTACCGCATCATGGACTGGGCGCCGCCCAAGGACGTGCTGATCGGCGGCCTGATCCTGTCGCGCCAGCACGTCGATGAAGCGCTGGCCACGCGCATCAGCCATACCATCCGCGCCATGCGCGAGGACGGCACGCTCAAGCGCATCTTCGAGCGCCACCTCGATGCCGAGCTGGCCGCCAAACTGCTGAACTTCTAGCCGGCGCTGCCGGTCCAGTTGCGCAGCAGGCCGAGGCCGACCGCCAGCAGGGTCGGACCGATGAACAGGCCGACAAAGCCGAATGCCAACACGCCGCCCATCACGCCCAGCAGCACCAGGATGAACGGCAGGCTGCTGCCGCGCGAGATCAGCACCGGCTTGACCACGTTGTCGACGCCGCTGATCACGAACATCCCCCATACGAACATGAAGATGGCCCAGCCGGTGCTGCCCTGGTTGAACAGCCAGATGGTGGCGCCGCCCCAGATCAGCGGCGGGCCGACCGGGATCAGCGAGAACAGGAAGGTGGCCACCGACAGCAGCGCCACCGCTGGCACGCCGGCAATCAGGAAGCCGAGCGCGGCCACCACGGCCTGTGCCAGCGCAGTGCCGAGCAAGCCGTACATCACGCCGCGCACGGTGCGGCTGACGGTGTCGGCCACGCTGACCGCTTGTTCGCCAATCAATTTGTCCATACCGGTGGCCAGGGCCTGCAGGATGGCCTGGCCGTCGCGGTACAGGAAGAAGCTGACGAACACCGCCAGGCTGACCTGCGCCACGCCGCTGCCCAGCACCATGCCGCCACCGAGCAGGATGCGGCGGCCCGGTTCCAGCAGGTTCTTGGCGGCGTTCAGCAATTCCTCGCGGCTGTGCAGCAGCTTGCCGAGATAAGTGTGCGCAGCTTCGCCGACCAGCGGCACGTCCTTCAGCCAGGCTGGCGGATCGAGTGTGCCGCTGCCGAGACCAGTCTTGATCTGGTCGTAAAAATCGGAAGCGTTATCGGCAATATTCCACGTGACCAGCGTCAGCGGCACGATGATCAGCAGCGTCAGGCCGATGCTCATCACCAGCGCGGCAACGGTGCGGCGCTGCTTGAGGCGGACCAGCAGGCGCTGATACAGCGGCCAGCTGGAAATCGTGATGGCGGCGGCAAACAGAATGGCGGCCAGGAACGGCCGCAGCACAATCAGGCAGCCGATGACCAGCAGGACGATCGCGGCCAGGCGAGTGTAGGGTTGGAAGCGCTGCTGCATGGATCAGCCCAGCAGCAGTTTGATGTCGTGCACGGTCGGGGCCACGCCCTGCCCGTTGCGCAGCAGCAGGCGCAGCTTGCCTTCCTTGTCGAACACATAGCTGGCGGCGGTGTGGTCGACCGTGTAATTGTCCTTGCTGCTGCCGGCGACCTTGTTGTACATCACCTTGAATTCCTTGGCGACAGCGGCGGTCTGCTCAGGCGTGCCGTACAGGCCGATGAAGCGCTTGTCGAAAGCCGGGACGTACTGTGCCAGCAACTGCTGCGTATCGCGCTCGGGATCGACGGTCACGAACAGCACCTGCACCTGGTCCGCCTGCGGGCCGAGCTGCTTGAGCACCTCAGTCATTTCCGCCATTGTGGTCGGGCAGACGTCGGGGCACTGGGTATAGCCGAAGAACATCACCACCACCTTGCCCTTGAAGTCGGCCATGGTGCGCGGCTTGCCGGTGTGGTCGGTGAGCGCGAAGTCCTTGGCGAACGAAGCGCCGGTCAAGTCCGTGCTTTGAAACGCCGGCTTCGGCGCCTCGCCCTTCTTCTCGCCGCAAGCGGTAAGCAAGGAAACAGCAATCAATGCAAGGGCGAGAACTTTTTTCATCAGCATGTATCTTTCAAGGACATCATAAAAATCTTATTTTAAACGGCTATCCTGAAACTCCTTGATCAAGGATAGCACTTGCTCAAAGGCAGGCGGTTCAACACTAAACATCTCAGCCTGCATGGCAATAAAATCTTTGCGCCAATTTTCTTCCTGATCAGGTGATGGCAGGAAGTCTAGCATTCCGGGTTTCAGCGCACGATAATCAATCCAGCTTTGCGCGAAGAATACACTCCGGTGCTCCAGCACTTGGCGAAATAGTTCGGTATCTTCTGCCGCCGTCTTACCGACACCTGTCTCGATTAAGCGAAACAGGTCATAGTAATGCCGAGCCATGCGTGGCTTCAGCGGCCTACCGGCAGGCCGGGATGCTTCCTCGTGCAACAACATGATTTTCTCCCAGAAGGTGCGTTCCGGGGCCAACGCGCGAACCACTATCGACGGTCCTAATGCTAACTGCGAGAATGCCTCAGCGATCACCGACTCAACTATCGCTGTCTTTTGATCTGCTTTCGAGAGTGTGAGGAAGCCGGGCATTTAGCTATTACTTTCTTGAGCGATCCTACGCATGATGTTGCCGATCCAAACTGGCGCTAGTGGTGCGTCTTGCAGCAGGACTTTCTTATCCTCGACATTCAAGCGCGCCGTTAGTTTTTGGATGACGCTGTCGTCGACATTCGATTGTTTAAAGTGACGCAACGCCTGTATCACTAACCCGCTAATCCGCCCCGCAGTCGCCATGTTACGCGGGGTGGTGTGTTTAAGAAGGATGGTCTGTTTTCCGACTTGCACCGACCTGGAGGCCCCATCCGTCAGAAATGCCAACTTCATCGGCACCTGCTCTGTCAGTCCCAACAAATTAGCGGCATACGCGCCGGATGGCTGGAGGCGCAAACTGGCTTTATCAGCAACTGCTTTTGCAAGCGCATCGGAGGAAGGCAATAGCGACCCAAAAATCGTGTGGGTTCGAGGAACATCGTAAAGACCTCTCGCCACCCTCCTGAGCGTGCCCTCAGCCGTAAGCCGCGACAGTACCTTATCGATGGCAGCGCGACTGCCTAAGTGCAAAAAATCGGAAGGGCTAAATACCTTGCCAGCCTCGCTTTTTTTCAAAACCGCGCGGACAGCCCCATCAACACTAGTCGCAGTAGCGGATGTAATATCGGCAGAAGGGAAAACTGTTCGCATGTCAGAAAATATAGCACATTTTTCTGACAAAATATCCCACTAGTGGGACTCAGAATTTCAGGTAGTGGTCGACCAGCAGGGCGAGGAACAGGAGGCCGAGGTAGATGATGGACCAGGCGAAGGCTTTACGCGCGATCAGGTCGGTGTAGTGGCGGTAGACTTTCCACGCGTGGCGCAGGAACACGGCGTTCAGGATGACCGCGCTGATCAGGTAGATCAGGCCGCTCATCTGCACCGCGTACGGCAGCAGCGTGGTGGCCGCCAGCGCGATCGAGTACAGCCAGACGTGGAACTGGGTGAACTTCATGCCGTGCGTGACCGGCAGCATCGGCAGGCCGGACTTGGCGTAGTCGTCGCGGCGGTAAAGCGCCAAGGCCCAGAAGTGCGGCGGGGTCCAGACGAAGATGATCAGCACCAGCAGCCAGGCCTGCATCGGCACGTCATTGGCCACCGCCGCCCAGCCCAGCGCCGGCGGCATCGCGCCCGACAGGCCGCCGATGACGATGTTCTGCGGCGTCGACGGCTTCAAGATCATGGTGTAAATAATCGCGTAGCCGAGGAAGGTGACAAAGGTCAGCCACATGGTCAACGGATTGACGAAGGTGTACAGCACCCACATGCCGGCGCCGCCGATCACCAGCGCAAACACCACCGTCTGCGACACCGAAATATCGCCCAGCGCCATCGGACGGCGCGCGGTACGCGCCATGCGCGCATCGATCTCGCGCTCGGCCAGGCAGTTGACGGCAAACGCCGCACCGGTCAGCAGCCAGATACCCACGGTGGCGTACAGCACCAGCGACAGCGACGGCAAGCCGTCCGCCGTGCCGAGGAACATGCCAATGACGGCGCAGAACACGGCCATCATGGTGACGCGCGGTTTGGTCAGCGCCCAAAATTGCGAGGCGCGGCTCTGAGATTTGCTGCTTACGGTTTGCGTGGTCATGAGAGGTACTTAATCAATGCCGTACCGTCGACGTCGGAGGATGCGAGGCGCTCGAAGCTGCCTTTTTTGCAATGTCGTACTGGTACTTAGCCTTGTAGTTTAACATGGTCAGCAAAAGTACCAGCATCGCCGCCCCGGCGTTGTGCAGCACGGCGATGGTCAGCGGGAAGCTCAGGTAGATGGTGGCCACCCCGGTCAGGATCTGCGCGCCCAGCGTCAGGGCGATGTTGCGGGCGGTTTTGTGCAGAGCGTCGTGGCCCCACGCGCGCCACGCCACATAGCCCGCCACCACGGCCACGATGAAGCCGAAATTGCGGTGCACCCAGTGGATCGCGACCAGCGCCGAGAACGGCAGGTAGTGGCCGGCCGCCGTCTTGCCCAGCTCGCGCCACAGCGTAAAGCCGTGCTCGAAGTCCATCTCCGGGATCGCCTTGCCGCCGCACAGCGGGAAATCGTTGCAGGCCAGCGTCGCGTAGTTGGTGCTGGTCCAGCCGCCCAAGGCCAGTTGCACCAGCAGCAAGGCCGCTGCCACGCCAGCCAGGATGCGGATGTTGCGCATGGCCGGCGGCGAAGCGCTGACCAGCTCGCGCGGCGCGTGCAGATGGTTCTGGCGGCCGCCGTACCACACCAGCATGGACAGCAAGCCCATGCCCAGCAGCAGGTGGATGGTGACGATCACCGGCTGCAGTTTCAGCGTCACCGTCCAGGCGCCAAACGCGCCCTGCAGGCAGACGAAGAAGAACAAGGCCGTCGGCAGCCAAGGCGCGTACTCAACGCGCCTGGTCTTGCGCCATTGATACCAGGACTGCGCCATCATCGCCACGATCAGCACCCCGATGGTCATGGCCAGGTAACGGTGAATCATCTCGATCCAGGCTTTGACCACGGTTACCGGCCCGGTCGGCATCAGCGTTTCCGCCGCCACGATCTGCTCATGCGCCAGGAATGGGTTGGCGGCGCCGTAGCAGCCCGGCCAGTCCGGGCAGCCGAGGCCGGAATCGGTCAGGCGCGTGAAGGCGCCAAACACGATCAGGTCGAACGTCAGGAACACACTGACCCACACCAGCTTGCGGTACTTGTTGGCGTCCGAGGACGTCCAGACGATGGCGGCCGGCAGCAGCGCAATCAGCAGCGCCGTGATGGCCATTTGGGCAAGAGTGAGATGCATAACTAGCCTATTGCAGAAGCCTTTAACAGTTTAGCGATATCCTTGTGGACCCGCTTGACCTTCTCGATATCACTGGACACCGCGCCTTTCGGGTAGCGCATCATCAGGTTGCCCAGCGGGTCGATCAAATACACATGATCGGACGCGCGATCACCGCCGCCCTCGAGCGGCAGCCACTTTTCCAGCACCGCAGCCGGCGCGCGCAGCATGCGGGTGCCGTCGTTCACGCGCAGCAGCATGGTTTCCAGCGGCTGGTCGTCGGTGATCAGCCACACCCGCTCGATGCGCTCCATCTCCTTGCCCTGCATGGTGCGCAGCTGACGCATGGCGAACAGCTGGTCCTGGCACTCCTGCTGGCAGTCGGACGGACCTACCTTCAGCATAATCCATTTGCCCTTGTAGTCTTCCAGTTTGGCCGGCTTGCCGTCCAGCGTGGTGCTGGCCATGGCGGGAATCGGGTACTGGCGCGGATCGATCAGCGCGCCGTAATTGGTGACACCGCCTTTCGGCTTGATCACGTAATAGGTGAAGTATGACGCAATCAGCGGCGACGCGCACACGGCCAGCACCGCGAACAATTTCCAGCGGCTGCGTTGTTGATTATTTGCTTTTTCCACGCCTGAATCCATTTGCTACAAAAAAGATAACCGCCATCGCCGCCAGCGCGTACCACTGGAAGGCGTAGCCCTGATGTTTTTCCACGCCCAGCGACGGCGCCGGCCAATCGCGCACCATTTGCGCGTCGTCACCGGCCGGCTGGGCCGGAGCGCCCTGCTCCACCACGAACGGCTGCATGGTCAGGCCGCTGTCCTTGGCCAGCTGCAGCGGATCGGCATTCTGCACGATGGCGTTGGGCGTAAGCGGCGGCGCATCGCCCAGCTGCATCACATGGCCGGCGTTGAGCCGCGCCACGCCCTGCAGCGTGACCGTGCCTTCCGGCGTGGCGTAGTTGGGCAACTTGTCGCGTACGGCAGGATCGCGCGGCAGCCAGCCGCGCGCCACCAGCACGTGCATGTTCGAACCCGATATTTTAAACGGCATCAGCAGGTAGAACCCGGCCTTGCCCTGATACGGACGATTGTCCAGATAGACCGGCCAGCCGCGCACGAATTCGCCGCTGACGGTGACACGGCGGTAGGCCACGGCATCGGCCGCCAGCGGCACGCCGTCCAGCACCAGCGGCGCGGCGCGGGCGCCCTCGGCCAGCTTGGCCTGCAGCGCGATTTTCTGCTCGGCGCGGCGCGACTGCCAGTTGCCGAGCTGCACACCCAAGGCCACCACCAGCACCGTGGCCACGAAAGGAATCAATTTAAAGCGGAACGCCATTACAATGGAACCTCGATCAAACCGTCACCCCCACATGATATGAAAATTGCCGTCGCCATCGCGTTCATTCTGATTCTCGGCAGCCTGGGCGCGGCGTTCTTCTTCCTGATGCGCGACAAGGGCCGCAGCAACAACACCGTGCGCGCGCTGGCGGTGCGCGTGGCGCTGTCGATCACCCTGTTCCTGCTGATCCTGCTGGCCTACCGCATGGGCTACATCCACCCTACCGGCATCCGCACGGGATAAAAAAAAGCCGCACCGGAGTGCGGCTTTTGTGTCTCTGGATATTACAGCCAGTAGACCACGACGTACAGGCCCAGCCAGACCACGTCCACAAAGTGCCAGTACCAGGCCGCGCCTTCAAACGCGAAGTGGTGGTCCGGCGTGAAGTGCCCCTTCAGCACACGGTACAGCACCACCGACAGCATGATCGCGCCCATGGTCACGTGGAAGCCGTGGAAGCCGGTCAGCATGAAGAAGGTCGAGCCGTAGATGCCCGAGGTCAGCTTCAGGTTCAGCTCAGTGTACGCGTGGTGATATTCATAAGCCTGGAAGCCCATGAACACCGCGCCCAGCAGGATGGTGGCAAACAGCCAGATCGCGGTTTGCGCGCGGTGGCCTGCACGCAGCGCGTGGTGGGCGATGGTCAGGGTCACGCCCGAGGTCAGCAGCAGCGCGGTGTTGATGGTCGGGATCGGGAATGGGCCCATGGTCTTGAACTCTTCCACCGTGCCGGACGGGCCAACGCCGCCCCAGTGCGCGGCAAAGTCCGGCCAGATGAACTTGTGGTCGAGGTCGGCCAGCCATGGCATGGAGATGGTGCGTGCATAGAACAGCGCGCCAAAGAACGCGCCAAAGAACATCACCTCCGAGAAGATGAACCAGCCCATCGACCAGCGATACGAATGGTCGATGCGCTGGCTGTACAAGCCGCCTTCGGATTCCTTGATGGCGTCGCCGAACCAGAAGTACAGCACGATCAGGGTGGCAACAATGCCGGCCAGGTTCAGGCCAGGGCCCCAGGCGGCGTCATTGACCCAGCCGGAGGCGCCGGCCATGGTGGCCAGGAGGGACATGCCCGCCAGCAGCGGCCAGCGCGATGGGCCGGGCACGAAGTAGTACGGTGCAGTGCCGCCGTGCGTATGTGTGGAACTCATCTTCATCTCCCTAATCAACTTTTATTTAGCTACTACGAGTTTGACGATAGTAATCAGAACACCTATGAACACGGCCACCGCCAGCAAGGCCGCGACAATGATGTGCAGCGGGTTCATGCCCTGCTGGTCCTCATCGAAATCGCGCTTGCGGCGCAAGCCGACAAACGACCACAGCACCGCCTTGACCGAGTACAGGAAGCCGGGCTTCTTGCTCATCAGTTGGCCGCCGCAGTCTTGACCAGCCCGCCGCCCACCTCGAAGAAGGTGTACGACAGCGTGATGGTCTTCACATCCTTGGGCAGTTTCGGATCGATGTAAAACACCACCGGCATCTGCCGCGCTTCATTGGCTTTCAAGGTTTGCTGCTTGAAGCAGAAGCACTCCACTTTCAAAAAATACGGCGTTGCGCTTTGCGGCGCGTAGCTTGGAATCGCCTGCGCATTCATCTCGCGCTTTTGCGTGTTGACCACTTCATACATCACCGTGGTCAGCTCGCCCGGATGCACCGTCATGCTGTTGACCGTGGGGCGGAAGCGCCACGGTCCCTGCGCGTTGCCGTCGAATTCGATGGTCACATCGCGGGTTTTATCCACCTGCGTGTTCTTGTCGAATTCAACCGTGCCATCCTTTTGCGTCAACACGTTCAAGCCCAGTGCCTCGCAGATCTGGCGGTAGAACGGGTTGAGCGCGTAGGCAAAGCCGAACATCACGACGGCAATGATCAGCAGTTTGCGCAGTAGCAGGCGGTTTTCCATCTCAGCTCAGCCACATCCGTTTAACGAACACCGATACGAAGAAGAACAAAGCCAGCCCGCCCAGAATCAGGGCGGTACGCAGGTTGTTCGGCTTATGCTGGCCGCTCATGATTACTTGAACTGCGGCGGGGTTTCAAAGGTGTGGAACGGCGCCGGCGACGGTACGGTCCACTCCAGGCCTTCCGCGCCTTCCCACGGCTTGGCTTCTGCTTTCTTGCCGCCGCGGATGGTCGGGATGATCACGCCGAACAGGAAGAACACCTGCGACAGGCCGAAACCGAAGGCGCCGATGGTGGCAATCATGTTGAAGTCAGTGAACTGCGCCGAGTAGTCGGCGTAGCGGCGCGGCATGCCGGCCAGACCCAGGAAGTGCATCGGGAAGAAGGTGATGTTGAAGGTGATCAGCGACAGCCAGAAGTGCGCCTTGCCCATGGTCTCGTTGTACATATGGCCGGTCCATTTCGGCGACCAGTAGTAGAAGCCGGCGAACAGCGCGAACAGCGAGCCGGCTACCAGCACGTAGTGGAAGTGCGCCACCACGTAGTAGGTATCCTGCAGCTGGATGTCGATCGGGGTCACCGCCAGGATCAGGCCGGTGAAGCCGCCGATGGTGAACACGAAGATGAAGCCGACCGCGAACAGCATCGGGGTTTCAAAGGTCATCGAACCGCGCCACATGGTGGCGATCCAGTTGAACACCTTCACGCCGGTCGGCACCGCGATCAGCATGGTGGCGTACATGAAGAACAGCTGCGAAGTCACCGGCATGCCGGTGGTGAACATGTGGTGCGCCCAGACGATGAACGACAGGATCGCGATCGAGGCCGTTGCATACACCATCGAGGCGTAGCCGAACAGCTGCTTGCGGGCGAAGGCCGGCAGGATCTGCGAGACGATACCGAACGCCGGCAGAATCATGATGTACACCTCCGGGTGGCCGAAGAACCAGAAGATGTGCTGGTACATGACCGGGTCGCCGCCGGCGGCCGCGTTGAAGAAGGTGGTGCCGAAGTGGCGGTCGGTCAGGGTCATGGTGATGGCGCCTGCCAGCACCGGCATCACGGCGATCAGCAGGTAGGCGGTGATCAGCCAGGTCCAGCAGAACATCGGCATCTTCATCAAGGTCATGCCAGGGGCGCGCATGTTGAGGATGGTGACGATGATGTTAATCGAGCCCATGATCGACGACGCGCCCATCAGGTGCATCGCGAAAATACCCATGTCCATGCCGGCGCCCATCTGGGTCGACAGCGGTGCGTACAGCGTCCAGCCGGCTGCGGTGGCGCCGCCCGGCACCAGGAACGAGGTGGCCAGCAGCAGCGCTGCCGGTGGCAGCAGCCAGAACGAGAAGTTGTTCATGCGGGCGAACGCCATGTCCGAGGCGCCGATCTGCAGCGGGATCATCCAGTTGGCGAAGCCGACGAAGGCCGGCATGATGGCGCCAAACACCATCACCAGGCCGTGCATGGTGGTCAGCTGGTTGAAGAACTCCGGCTGGAAGAACTGCAGGCCCGGCTTGAACAGCTCGGTGCGGATGCCCAGCGCCAGCACGCCGCCCGACAGCAGCATGACGAAGGAGAACCACAGGTACAGCGTGCCGATATCCTTGTGGTTGGTAGCGAACAGCCAGCGCGACAGACCGTGTGGATGGTCGTGTGCGTGGTCGTGATCGTGTGCGTGATCCAAAGTGCTCGTGCTCATGTTGTAACGCTCCTGATTACTTACGTGCAGCCACGACTTCGGCTGGTTGAACGATGTTCTCGGCGGCCTTGTTCGACCAGCTATTGCGGGTATAAGTGATCACAGCCGCGATATCCGTATCCGACAGTTGCTTCCAAGCTGGCATCTCGGCAGGATATTTCCCGCTCTTCTTACCGTGCAGCAGAACGTTGATCTGTTCAGCCTTAGGACCGTTGACCACTTCCGAGCCGTCCAGCGGCGCGAAGGCAGCCGGCACACCCTTGCCGTTGGCCTGGTGGCAGACCACGCAGTTGGTGTTGTAGACTTTTTCGCCCTTGGTTTTCAGCTCATCGATGGTCCAGGTCTTGTTCGGATCATCGGCCAGCGCGGCCATTTCTTTCTTCTTGCCGTCGACCCAGGTCTTGTACTCGGCGTCGGTCACCACGCGCACCACGATCGGCATGAAGGCGTGCTCCTTGCCGCACAGTTCCGAGCAGTAGCCGCGGAAGGTGCCGGTGTGTTCGGCCTTGAACCAGGTGTCGCGCACGAAGCCCGGAATCGCATCCTGCTTGACGCCGAAGGCCGGGATCGACCACGAGTGGATCACGTCGTTGGCGGTGGTAATCAGGCGCACCTTGCGGTGGACCGGCACCACCACCTCGTTGTCGACTTCCATCAGGTAGTTGTCGCCGCGCTTCTCGGTCGGCTCAAAGCCTGGTGCGCCCACCTGCGCGCGCGGGGTGGACAGGTTGGACAGGAAGCTGATGCCCTCGCCCTCGCCCTTGAGGTAATCATAGCCCCACTTCCACTGCATGCCGGTGACCTTGATGGTGAGGTCGGCGTTGGACGTATCCTTCATGCCGACCACGGTGCGGGTGGCAGGCAGCGCCATGCCGATCACGATCAGGAAGGGCACGATGGTCCAGGCCACCTCAACGGCGGTCGATTCGTGGAACGTGGCTGGCTTGTGGCCCAGCGACTTGCGGTGCTTGAAGATGGAATAGAACATCACGCCAAACACAGCAATGAAGATGACCAGGCAGACGCCCATCATCCAGTTGTGCAGGCTGTAGATTTCGGTGGCGATTTGGGTGGCGGGAGGTTGAAGATTGAGTTCCCCGGCGATCGGTCCGCCGGTGCCGCCGGTGGCTGCGGCGTAAGTGCCAGTGCTTGCTGCGGTCTCAGCTGCCCACGCTGGCATACCGGCCGCCAGCATCGACAGTCCGAGCATCAACGCTTGAAGTCGCTTCGCATGTTTCATGTTTTCCCCAACTGCCCAAGAAATTAAAATATTTTTTTAACGTCTTACCGGCTGATCGGTGAACTGAACCGGCGACGCTCCTTAAACAACTGACATCGGCCCGGTTCCGCAAACTGCCGCGAAACAACGCCGACGCTCGATTCTGCTTAATTCAACTGCTCGTTCGTGCTCGATGTAACCTGATTTTGCCTGGGGTCGCGGGTTTATAGCTGGCGACGTGACATGCTGGCAAAATTAGTGAATGATTATATAGAACAAAAACGAGCCACATCAAGAAATAATCGATTTCACAACTAGGCTGTTGCCAGAGGCGGTACGCCGCATGGCAACATGAACTCCCCTCTCAACGCGACTTGCGCGGCGGATCGAAACGGATAATGGCTTCCCCCTTGGAAGTGACCTTGGGGGCGGGCCGGAAGGCGTGACCGTAGATAACTTCAAAGGTCAGGCCGAGTTTCCCATCGGAACGACGAGCGCGCTCGAGCGCTTCCAGCATGCGTTGCCAGGCTTGTTTGCCCATCATGCTGCGGCGCAACGTCGTGAGCGGATTGCCGCCCAGTGCGCGTACGTCGGACAACAACGCTTGCGGCGTGTCATAGGTCACGGTGATGGTTTCCATGTCCAATACCGGGGTCGAAAAACCGGCTTCGACCAGCTGATCGCCAAAATCGTGCATATCGACGAAGGGCAGCACGTGCGGCGCCAGATCGGCCTCGGCAAAGGCGTTGCGCACCTCGCGCAGCGAATCGGGGCCGAAAGTGGAAAACATCAGCAGGCTATTCACGCGCAGCACGCGGCGCCATTCGGCAAACACGCGGTCCGGCTGCGGATGCCAGTGCAGCGCCAGGTTGGACCACACCAGATCCAGCGAGTTCGGGCCCAGCGGCAGCTCGGCGAAATCGCCGCACAGCAGATCGACGCCGCTCTTCGACGGCAGCAGCTTGCTCAGCAGCTGATTCAGCGAGGATGGCTTGGCGCCCGGCTCCTGGGCAGCGCGCAGCATGGCTTCGGCGGCGTCCAGGCCCAGGATCTGGGCGGCGGGATACGATTTTTGCAACAACGGCAAATCGGCGCCGGTGCCGCAACCGGCATCCAAAACGCGCTGCGGCGCTATTTTAATCAATTCCAGCCGGTCGAACATGCGCGAAGATACCTCACGGCGCAGGAAATCGGCGGTCTGGATGCGTTCAGGGCGGGAAAACAGCTGGCGCACGCGTTCCAGGTCGATCGGCGCGCTGAGTTTGGGGGGATTAGCGGGGACTTGCATGGTGATGAGTCGTTGTAATGCGATAATGTCGGCAGTGTACATGGTTGCACGCCATCGCGACGGCGACCGGGCCGGTTTTCAGCGCGGAGGCGTGGCATGAATGGCAAGATAAACTCAGCGACAACGGGCCCGGCCGGGCTGCGCGAACGGTTACGGCGCGGGGCCGGTGCGCTGCTGGAGCGGCTGCTGCCGAACGAATGCGCTCTGTGCGGCGGCGCCAGCGAAGACGCGCTGTGCCCCGGCTGCATCGACCAGTTCTTCGGCCCGTCCGCCACGCGTGCCCGCTGCCGCCGTTGCGCCAACCCGCTGCCTGAGCGGACGGAGCGTTCGGAGTCGGAACATCCAAGGTCACATCCGGGGTCAGGTCCGCCAATCGCACACGGCCTCGACGGTCAGCTCTGCGGCGTCTGCCTGGCCGACCCGCCGGCCTTCGACCGCACACTGGTCGCTGCCGACTATGCCCTGCCGGTCGACCAGCTGGTGTTGCAGCTAAAATTCGGCCACCGCCTGGCGCTGGCTCCGCTGTGCGCCCGTTTGCTGCGCGACGCCGTGCTGTCCCACCCGGACACCACGCTGCCCGCCCTGCTCTGTCCGGTGCCGCTGGGACCGCGCCGCCTGGCCGAGCGCGGCTACAACCAGGCACTGGAAATCGCCAGGCCGCTGGCGCGCAGCATGGGTGTCGCCTTGCATGCGCAGCTGGTGGTCCGCGTACATGAAACCGCCGCCCAGAGCAGCGTCGCGCCCGAACGGCGCCAGCAGAACATCGCCGGCGCCTTCGCCGTGCCGGACGCCGCCCTGGTGGCAGGCCGCCACATCGGCGTCGTCGACGACGTGATGACCAGCGGCCGCACCCTGAACGAACTGGCGGCAACGCTGAAGCGCCACGGCGCAGCGCAGGTGAGCAATTTCGTATTCGCCCGCACGCCGCCGCATTGATTTAACAAAGGAAGAAAACATGTTCCACGTCGTCCTGGTCCACCCAGAAATCCCGCCGAACACCGGCAACGTCATCCGCCTGTGCGCCAACACCGGCGCGCAGCTGCACCTGATCGAACCGCTGGGCTTCCCGCTGGAAGATTCCAAGCTCAAGCGCGCCGGCCTCGATTACCACGAGTACGCGCGCATGAAAGTGCACAAGGATTGGGATGCCTTCCTGGCCGAAGTGAAGCCCGACACCAGCCGCATGTACGCCATGACCACGCACGGCTCGTCGCCATTCGCGCAATGCAGCTTCCAGCCGGGCGACGTGTTCGTGTTCGGCTCCGAGACCGCCGGCCTGCCAGTGGCGCTGCGCGAAAGCTTCCCGCCGTCGCAGCGCATCCGCCTGCCGATGCGCCCCGATAACCGCAGCATGAACCTGTCCAACACCGTCGCCGTGGTTGTGTTCGAAGCCTGGCGCCAAAACGGCTACGCCGGCGGCGCCTGAAGCAATGAAGACGCCTGCCGCCAGCATAGTCATTACCCTGCTGGGCTACCTGCTCGGCTATCTCGGCCTGGACGGCACGCTGACCGACGGCGTCTGCGGCGATTTCGGCACGCACTGCATGGGCCTCGCCGTGTTGCTAGGCAGCGTATGCTGGCTGGTCAGCCTGTTCGTCGCGATCGGCGCATTCTGGCGTGGCGCTATCTCATGGCTGCACTGGCTCGCCTTGCTGCTGTGCGGGGCCCCGCTGCTCGGGCTGGCGTGGTTCGGGCTGCGAGTTCTTGGCCGCATGTAGCCAAACCGAGCCTGCGACGCCTGCAATCAGCAGCACGATCGCCATCCATTCCAGCGGGCGCGGCATCTGATGCTGATAGATAAAGCCGTACAGCAAGCCAAACAAGGTTTCAAATAGCAGCAGCTGGCCGGATAGCGTGACCGGCACCCGGCGGCTGGCGATGTTCCACAGCTGGTTGCCGATCACCGAAGCACCCAGCGCAACGAGCGTCACCACAACCCAGAAACGCGGCCAGTCGCGCGGTGCGCCACCCTCGCCCGGTCCGCCTGCCCAGCCAGCCGCGTAAGCCGCAGCCGCCAACACCAGCGCCACCAATCCGGTGCTCAAGCCATACAGTCCCGCCCACTCAGCGCCGCTGAAGTGCGGATTACGCTTGAGGAAGCGCGCATTGTCGACCGCATACCACGTCCAGCACAGCAGCGCGCCAAACGCGCACAGCATGCCCAGCGCGACCATCGGCCAAGGCTGGCCGCCAATCTTCGCGTGCGTGAAAACATCAACGTTGATGCAAGCGATGCCCGCCACCACCAAGGCCAACGGCCACGCCAGCTGGCGCAATGGCAGCGCGCCATGATCGCGCCGCCCCAGCAAGGTCACGCTCAACGGCAACAGGCCGATGATCAGCGACGCCGCCGCCACGCCGGCCAGCTGCACGCCAGTCGACAGCAGCAGGTAGTAGATGATATTCCCCGCCAGCGCGTGGCGCAGCAGCACGCGGCAATCGCTGCGCGTGAGACGGCGCAACAGGCCGCTCAAGCGCGGCATCAGCAGCACCAAAGTAATCAAGCCATACGCCAGATAGCGCCCCAGCGCCAGCTCCACCGGCGAGAACTCCGCCAGCCAGCGCGGCATCACAAAGATCATGCCCCAGAAGGCACCGGCCGTCAGGCCGCATAAAACTCCATACCACATGTCACTCTCCTTTCGGCGGACAGTGTGGCGTCAGGCGCGCAGCAAAGATTGTGCAGGACTAGCGGATTTTTGTCTGGTTCTGCTTGCGGTAGGCCAGCGGCGTGGTGTCCATGGCGCGGCGCATGGCGTGCGTCAGTGCGCTCTGGTCGGCGTATCCGGCCAGCGTCGCCAGCTGCGCGATCGGCAACGAGGATTCCACCAGCTGGCGGCACACGAAGCGCAAGCGCATCGCATTGAGCCAGGCCAGCGGCGTGGTATCAAGCTCCTCGCGGAACACGCGGTGCAAGCGGCTCACGCTCAAACAAGCCGCTTGCGCCATGCTCTCCGCATTCCACGGCTTGCCGGGCGATGCTTCAACCTGCGTCAGCGCCGCTTGCAGGCGCGAGGCCGGCCGGATCGGCTGCTGCGTCAGGGATTCCAGCAGCAAGGGCGTCCAGTTGGACAGCACGCCCGCGCTGGCCGCGCCCTGCGCCTGCAGCATCCCCATGAAGTCGATCAGTTTGGAGGTCGCAGCACTCACAGGTGCAAACGGACGCGCAGCCAGCAAGCCCGCCGTTTCAGCCGGCACGGCGGCGAGATCAAAATCGAGAATCAGCGATGCATTGGGCTCATGCGAAAACTGCGTATGCACCAGCCCTGGCGCGATGAAAGCAGCGCGCAGCGGATGCAGCAACGCTCCGTTGCCATTGATATCGAGGGTGAGTTTGCCGCGCAGCGGCAGCACCATCTGGGCGAAATCGTGCGCATCCGAGAACGGATCGTCGTAGCTGCGCAAATCGATTTCGGTGGCACCCATGGTCAGCGCTTCGCAGCCCAGATGGCCAGCAGCGCCAGCAAGCCAGCGCCCAGCAGGCCGGTCAGGATGGTGGTGGCTGCCATGATGGCGGCCGGGTTGCGCAGGCCGGAAAACTCGGCGGCAAACGCCAGCGTCACCGCCGTGATCAGCTGCGCCGGCAGCACAAAGCGTAAATTGCGGAAGGCCCACGGATTCTCGCGCAGCCAGTATTTGCGCGCCACCATCAGCGGCGGTCCCCACAGCGCAATCAGGAACGCCAGCACCGCCACCAGGATCAGGAGGATCCTCATTTGAACGACCGCACCTTGGCCAGCAGCTTGGTGGTCGAGCGGTCATGCTCGAAGTCGATCGCCACCGCTTCGCCGCCGTAGGCGATCACCGCCTTGCCTTCGGGGATAGCATCCATCTGGTAATCGCCCCCCTTGGCGTAGATTTCCGGACGTGCTTCCTGCACCACTTCCAGCGCGGTGTCTTCATCGAAGTCCACCACCAGGCTGACCGATTCCAGCGCCGCCAGCACCGCCATGCGGTCGCCGCAGTTGTTCAGCGGACGATCATCGCCCTTGCCCAGCCGCTTCACCGAGGCGTCGGTATTGGCCGCGACCACCAGCGATGCGCCCAGCGCGCGCGCCTGCGCCAGGTAGGTCACGTGACCGCGGTGCAGGATGTCGAACACGCCGTTGGTCAGCACCACCGGTTTCGGCAGCGCGGCGACACGGGCGGCCAGCTCGGCGCGGGTACAAATTTTGTCTTCAAATTGAGGCATAGGTTCAGGTCTTAGGTTCTTCGTCTTCAGGTTGTTCTTCTTCGATGCTCAGCGAGCCGAACGCGCTACCGCCTTCGCCCGGCTCGGGCCTGCCGCCGTGCAGTTTGATCTGCAGGCGCAGGCCGTTGGCCGAGTCGGCATTGCGCAGCGCTTCTTCGTACGCGATGTAGCCCTTATTATAAAGTTCGAACAGCGCCTGGTCGAAAGTACACATGCCCAGCTCGCGCGACTTGTGCATGATTTCCTTGATCGCCTGGAAGTTCCCCTTGAAGATCATCTCGGCGATGGTCGGCGTATTCAAAAGAATTTCAATTGCCGCCTTGCGTCCCTTGCCGTCCTCGGTGCGGATCAGCCGCTGCGACACGATGGCGCGCAAGTTGGACGACAAATCCATCAGCAGCTGGTTGCGCCGCTCTTCCGGGAAGAAGTTGATGATGCGGTCCATGGTCTGGTTGGCGTTGTTGGCGTGCAGGGTGCCGAGGCACAGGTGGCCGGTTTCCGCAAACGCGATCGCATGCTCCATGGTTTCGGTGTCGCGGATCTCGCCGATCAGGATCACGTCCGGCGCCTGGCGCAGCGTGTTCTTCAGCGCGTTGTGCCACGACAGCGTATCGACGCCAACCTCGCGGTGCGTGATCAGGCAGCCTTTATTTTTATGCACATACTCGACCGGATCTTCCACCGTGATGATGTGCCCCGCCGAATTGGCGTTGCGGTAGTCGATCATCGCCGCCAGCGTGGTCGACTTGCCGGAACCGGTGCCGCCCACCACCAGCACCAGCCCGCGCTTGGTCATGATGATGTCCTTCAGCACCTCCGGTAACTGCAGCTTTTCCAGCGACGGAATCTCGGACGCAATGGTGCGGATCACCATCGCCACGTTCTGCTGCTGCACAAACACGTTGACGCGGAAGCGGCACACGTCCGGTAGCGAGATGGCAAAGTTGCATTCCAGTTCAGACTCGAACTCGGCCTGCTGCTTCTCATTCATGATCGACAGCGCCAGCGCGCGCGTCACGCTGCCGGTCAGCTTCTGCTGGCTGAGCGCCTTCATTGCGCCTTGCGATTTCATGCTCGGCGGGAAGTCGGCCGAGATGAACAGGTCGGAGCCGCCGGTGTGATGCATCACCTTGAGCAGCTTGTGCAGGTAAGCCTGCGCTTCTTCAGGACCAAATGTGGAGGACATACATCGCCTTTCGAGAATACGCTGCATTATATCGACAGCATTCCGCTACAATAGCTCAACTTGGCGTTCATTTATTGCATCCCGGCATCGCCTGTGTTCAAATATCTTTATGACACTGACCGAACTGAAATACATCGTCGCCGTTGCCAGAGCGAAGCACTTCGGACATGCGGCCGAGGCCTGTTACGTCGCCCAGCCGACGCTGTCGGTCGCCATCAAGAAGCTGGAAGATGAATTGGGCGTGGTCCTGTTTGAACGGGGCGGCGCTGAAATCTCGGTCACCCCGCTGGGCGCGCAGATCGTCGCCCAGGCCGAGCGCGTGCTGGAACAAACCGCCGCCATCAAGGAACTCGCCAAACAGAACAAGGATCCACTGGCCGGCCCGCTGCGCCTGGGCGTGATCTACACCATCGGCCCTTACCTGTTGCCGCCGCTGGTCAAAGGCATGATCGACAAAGTGCCGCAGATGCCGCTGATCCTGCAAGAGAACTTCACCGTCAAGCTGCTGGAAATGCTGCGTCAGGGCGAGCTCGACGCCGCCATCATGGCGCTGCCGCTGCCCGAGCACGGCATGGCGATGCAAGTGCTGTACGACGAGCCATTCGTGGTCGCCATGCCGGCAGCCCATCCGTGGACCAAGCGCAAGAGCGTCCCTGCCGACGATCTCAAAACCGAAAATATGCTGTTGCTTGGTAACGGACACTGCTTCCGCGACCAGGTACTGGAAGTATGTCCCGAGATGGCGCGTTTCTCTGCGCCGGGCAATGGCATGCAGCGCACGTTTGAGGGCTCCTCGCTTGAAACCATCCGTCACATGGTGGCCAGCGGCATCGGCCTGACCGTGCTGCCGCGCGCCTCGGTGCCGGACATGGACGCCAAGGACGGCATGCTGCAGTTCCGCCCGTTCGACGATCCGGTGCCGTCGCGCCGCGTGGTGATCGTGTGGCGTAAAAGCTTCACCCGCAAGGCGGCCATCGACGCCGTGTGCGAGGTGGTCGCGTCGTGCAACCTGCCGGGCATCACCACCCTCTGCGCTGAACAATGACGAGCACGGGCAGGATTTGCGATAATCACCGCTTTCCTGTTTCCTGACGTCGCGCCAATGAACAAGCTGCAGCTCTACTTCCGCCTGATCCGCCTGGACAAGCCCATCGGCACCGTGCTGCTGCTGTGGCCCACGCTGTACGCAATGTGGATGGCGGCCGGCGGCATGCCGGACTGGCATCTGCTGCTGATCTTCACGCTTGGCACTTTCCTGATGCGCTCGGCCGGCTGTGCGATCAATGACTACGCCGACCAGGACATCGATAAATTCGTCAAGCGCACCGCGCAGCGCCCCATCACTAGCGGCCGCATCAGCGGCAAGGAGGCGCTGGCGATTGCGGCCATCCTGGCCATCGTGGCGTTCTGCCTGATCCTGCCGCTGAATGCGCTGACCAAGCAGCTGTCGGTGGCGGCCGTGATCATTGCCGGCACTTACCCTTACTTCAAGCGTTTCTTTGCCATTCCGCAGGCCTACCTCGGGATCGCATTCGGCTTCGGCATTCCGATGGCGTTTGCCGCCGTCCAGAACCAGGTGCCGCCGCTGGCCTGGCTGCTGCTGATCGGGAATATCTTCTGGACCCTGGCCTACGACACCGAATACGCGATGGTCGACCGCGACGATGACCTGAAGATCGGCATCAAGACCTCAGCCATCACCTTCGGCCGCTACGACGTGGCCATCATCATGTTGTGCTACGCGCTGCACCTGGCCATCCTGCTGGTGTGCGGCTGGCAGCAAGGCTTGCGTTTCTGGTTCGTGGCCGGACTGGCAGTGGCGGCCGGCATCGCCGCCTACCACTACACCCTGATCCGCAACCGCGAGCGCGACGCCTGCTTCTACGCCTTCCGCCACAACAACTGGCTGGGCGGCGTGATCTTTGCCGGCGTGGCGCTGGACTACGCGCTGCGCTGAGCGCGAGCCCGCACGATTGAGCGAACGCAAAGCGGCGGCAGCGCCGATCCTTTTACACTGGCTGTTTTCTCACCAGTGAACCGGAGGTTCTCATCATGGAACAAACCAACACCATCGCCGACAGCCAGGCCGCCAGCAGCGCCGTGTGCGACCGCCTGCTGGACGACCTGCAGCACACCATCAGCGAAGCCGAGAAATGGCTGGAAGAGGCCACCGCGCCGGAAGCGGGCAGCGAAGCCCGCGCCCGTTTCGACGACACCCTGCACACCGCACGCAACGACTTGCGCAAGCTGGAGGACAGCCTGCTGGCCCACAGCCGCAACGCCGCCGACACCGTCAACATCTATGTGCACGACAACCCGTGGAAAGCCGTCACCATCGGCGCCGCGCTGGGCCTGCTGGCCGGGGTGCTCCTCTCCCGCAAGTAGTCACACTCTCTCCACAAAGCCGGGGCCAATGAAGGTGCGCTGGGCATTACCACGCTCAGCTTGCTTGTGCTGCACATGGCGCTCGGCCCGACTGCGCTGTCCTGCGGCTACCGCCAGTTCCTCCAGTTTGATTGCCAGCAGCTGTGCCGCCAGTTTCTTATTGGCGTGCTGGCTGCGCTGCGATTGCACCTTCACCGATAGTCCGCTGGCGACGTGGGTGGCGCGTATGGCGCTATCCGTCTTGTTGACGTGCTGCCCGCCGGGGCCGGAGGCGCGGGTCGCCTCATAGCGGATTTCGCCGTCCCCCGGCGTGGCGCCGGACGGAACCAGCGTTGCGCCTTGCAGGAACCAGTTTTTGCGCTTGTGCTGCTTGCGGTAGGGACTTTCGCACACCCACAGGATGCTGCCGCTCCAGCGCCGCGCCAGCATCTCGGCCCCGTCGCCATCCAGCTGCAGCAATACTGAACGCAGCGTCCCGCCGACGGGACCATCGGCCTGCTCGATCAGCGCGAGGCTGACGCTCGCCGCAGAGGCTTCTTGCTGCAGCCGTGCCAGTGCATGTTTCAAGCCGAGGCAGCATTCGGCCGGGCCGGTATTGGCGGTTAAATGTAGCCATGTCATTCGCAGCACTCCCCGCGTGTTTTGTAGGTCAGCACTGGCTTGCTGCGGTAGATTACGCGCACCAGTCCCGCACCGAGCAAGCAGCCGAGAACGCTGTCGACGTTCTTGTAAGCCTGGGCCGCCTCCTCGTAAATCAAGGCGCGGTCATTGCAAATCACGCGGCCGCCCAGCGAGGTGCGGCTCAGCTGGACCGGCGTGGCAATTCGGTGCAAGCGGTCCTTGCAGTCGGAGCGCTGCCACTTGCGGCCTGCGCCGTGCGCCAGTGAGTGCAGGCTGCTTGCCGCCTGATCGGCGATGGGCTCCAGCATGTAGCTGTAGTCATCGCGCGAACCGGGCAGCATCACCAATCCCTGATCGCTCGGCGTTGCACCCTTGCGATGCAACCAGCCGCGATGGCCGTCGATGTGCGCTGGCGTGACCGTGTTGTGATTCACGTCCAGCACCAGCGTGCTGCGGCAACGCAGGCGATGCAGGATGCGGACGCCAATCACCGCGCGGTTCAGTTCCGCGAACAGCACGGCAGCGTCATGTTGCTGCAAATAGCCGAACGCCTCATCGTCGTCCAAGCCGGCATGGCCGATGGCTTCCACCTGCGCGGCCAGAATCGCCTGCCCGAGGCCGCGCGAACCGCTGTGCACCAGCAGTTGCAAGCTCTTGCCCGCCACACCGGCGCGCGACGCGGTGTCCGCGCACTCCATGCCATCCACTACCTGCAGTTCCGCAAAGTGATTGCCACGGCCGATGGTGCCGAGCGAGCGCAAATGCGACAGTTCCAGACCGGCGGCAATGAGTGCGCGCGACAGCGCATCGCGCCGCTCCTGCAACGCCGGATCGTATTGCAACAGCGCGTCCCACTCGTGCTCATCGACCAGCTCATCGAGATTGCCGATTTGCCTGTCCAGCTTATCGAGCCGGACCTTGCCGGCCAACAGGTCGGTCTGCCACAGCGTCATGCCGCAACCGATATCGTTGCCGACCAGCGCCGGGTACAGGCGACCAACGCTGAAGAACGCCGCGCCCACCGGATAGCCGCGCCCTGGATGCAAGTCCGGCAGACCGACCACCCGCAGCATGCCCGGCAAATTGGACGTGGTTTTAGCTTGTTGTAATGCTGCATCCTCAAGCCACAGACGATCGGATGCGATGACCGACACGCGGTCAGAAAGATGCTGAATAGAATTGCCCATATTGGCGCCTTATCCTGAAAAATCTAAAGGAATGGGCGTGGCGGCACAGCGGCGATCAAGCGCCGCTAGCGGTGCGAGGAGGCGGTTGGAATTAAATCAGGAAGCCAGTCGCCAAGCCCAGGAAATTAGCGGTAGTGGTGGTGTTTTGCATCGCGATCTCCTTTCAGAACAAGTGGGTTGGCAAAAGTGAAGTCGCCTATCGTAGACGAAATCGCCCATCCAAACAAGCGATTTTCATTAGCAACATGCTATGCTTGGCCAAATAACCACGGTGGAGACTTGGATGCAGGCGATACAAGGTCGAATGAAATATCTGCGCAATGCGGAAGCGTTTTGCGCATTTTTCCTGCCGTTGATCTTCTGGCTGGACTGGCACAAGTCCGTTGAGCCGGTGGCGTGGGACTTGCGCATCGCCGCCGCTGTGGCGATGAGTTACATCCTGCTGCAAGGCGCGCTGTACTGGCACCTCAAACTGCAAGCCTTCACGCTGCACCAGCCGCTGCCGGTTTGGTTCCAGCCGCTGTATAAATTCTTCAAATATTCCAACGTGATTGCCATCGCCGCCGTGCTCGCGCTGGTCGCCAGCCGCAGCGCTGCCGTTACCGGCGAGGATCTGGGCTGGGCCGGCTGCATGCTGGCCTTGGTGGTGGCAGAGCAGATCAATTACTACCACTACCAGCTGATGTACGACACCCGCGGTGCCTTCGCCTATCTGCGCCGCCACCGCCGCCTGCGCGAGGCCGCCCTCGCGCTGGACCTCAAGCGCAGCAAAACCAACACCATCTAGTTTCATCAATTTACGCAAAACATACTGCTATACTCGATTCATAAAAATCAGAATTTGGGGAGACTGTAGATGAACAATGCGTTACGCGTGGTTGCACTATGTGGTTCCTTCGGCGTCCTGCTGGGCGCCTGCACCAAGACTGACGGGCCAGCCCCGTCGGCGGAGAAAGTCAGCGCCGATGCGGCGTTCCAGAAGAAGCTGCAGGAGCAGCTGCTGGACGCCAAACCCGGCAGCGTGATCGAGATCCCGGCCGGCACCTATCACCTCACTTCCGGCCTTACCCTGCGCGGCGACGGCGTCACCATCCGCGGCGCCGGCATGGAAAAGACGGTGCTCTCTTTCAAGGGGCAAGTCACCGGACCGGAAGGCTTGCTGGTCTACGGTAACGGCTTCACCATTGAAAACCTCACCATCGAAGACTCCAAGGGCGATGGCCTGAAGATCAACGACGGCGACACCATCACCGTGCGCAAGGTCAAGGTGCAGTGGACCGGCGGCCCCAAAGTGACCAACGGCGCCTACGGCATCTATCCGGTAAAGACCAAGAACGTGCTGATCGAGGACAGCGTGGCCATCGGCGCTTCCGACGCCGGCATCTACGTCGGCCAGTCGAACGGCGTGATCGTGCGCCGCTCACGCGCCGAGGGCAATGTGGCCGGCATCGAAATCGAGAACACCGTCAACGCCGACGTCTACGACAACGTCGCCACCAACAACACCGGCGGCATCCTGGTGTTCAACATGCCCAACCTGTCGCAGCCGGGGCACAGCACCCGCGTCTACAAGAACAAGGTCGAGAAGAACAACCTCGGCAACTTTGCAGCCAAGGGCACGGCGGTGGCCAGCGTGCCGGCCGGTTCGGGCATCGTCATCAACTCCAACTCCAAGGTGGAGATTTTCGATAACGACGTGATCGAGAACCAGACCGCCAACGTCATCATCTCCAGCTACCACTCGACCGGCTACTACACCGAGAAAGGCGTGGCGGCCAATTACGATCCGTACCCGAAAGCCATCTACGTCTACGGCAACCGCTTCAAGGGCGGCGGCGATTCGCCCGATGGCCTGGACCTGAAGGCGCTGAAGATTGCCATGTACGGCCTGACCGGCCACCTGCCGGACGTGCTGTGGGACGGCTACGTCGACACCAAGCTGCTGGTGAAAGGCCAGTTGCCGGCCGACCAGCGCATCTGCGTGCAGAACGACGCCGAGGTGCTCAACGCCGACGGCCCCAACAAGTACAAGAACCCGAGCAAGGACGCCGCGCCGTTCCGCTGCGAACTGGCCAAGCTGCCCCCTGTCACTATCGCCCAACTCGCCGCACAGTCATGATGTTTAAACACGCAATTCGTCCGCTGCTGGCGGCGGCGGGCGCGCTCGCGCTGGCAGCCTGCACGCAAACCCAGCCGCCGGTCAGCTTCATCGCCGACGGCAACCCGGAAAAACTCAGCGACTGGCATTTGATGGCGGTCGCCAGCAGCAAGCTGCAACTGAACAAGGATGTGGTGCCGTACGACTTGAACACGCCGCTGTTCACCGACTACGCCCACAAGCTGCGCACCGTGTGGATGCCGAAAGGCCAGAGCGCGGCGTACAACGCCGACACCACGTTTGATTTCCCGGTCGGCACCATCATCAGCAAGACCTTCTACTATCCGAAAGGCGGCGACGGCAAGACCGTGCTGGCCAACTACGACAGCGACGGCGACAAGCTCGACACCACCAGGGTGCGGCTGATCGAAACCCGTCTGCTGGTCAAGCGCGCCAGCGGCTGGATCGCCCTGCCCTACGTATGGAATGCAGACCAGACCGACGCCGTGCTGTCGCGCACCGGCGACCAGATTCCACTTGACGTGGCGCATGACGACAAGAGCGTCAGCAAGCTGACCTACGTGGTGCCGAACGTGAACCAGTGCGCGTCCTGCCACGTGGCCGATGTGAAGTCGCGCCAGTTCCAGCCGATCGGCCCGAAAGCGCGCCACCTGAACCGCGACTACACGTATGACGGCGTCAGCACCAACCAGCTGGCCTACCTGGCGAAGATCGGCTACCTGAGCGGCGTACCGGCCGACGTGGCCAAGGCCGCGCCGCACAACGCCAACTGGCGCGACAACACGCAAACCGTGGATGCGCGCGCCCGTGCCTACCTCGACATCAACTGCGCCCACTGCCACAACGACAAGGGTGCGGCCAACACCACCGCGCTGCACCTGAACATGGGCGCACCGGCCGACCTGCACCTCGGCCTGTGCAAGCCGCCGGTCGCCGCCGGCGCCGGCACGGGCGGCCGCAGCCACGACATCGCCCCCGGCAAGCCGGACGACTCCATCATGCTGTATCGGTTGATGTCGGCTGAACCCGGCGTGATGATGCCGGAACTGGGACGCGGCTCAGTCCACAAAGAAGGCGTGGCCCTGATCCGCGAGTGGATTGCAGCCATGAAGCAAGGCTGCGATAGCAAGTGAGTCCTAGGCGGCGCCCAGTTCGTCGCCCAGTTCCTTGCCGCGTGCAGCGGCGGCTTTCAGGGCGGTGACGATGGCCGCCTTGACGCCGCTGCTTTCCATGCTGGTCAGCGCGGCGTAGGTGGTGCCGCCTTTCGAGGTGACGCGCTCGCGCAGCAGCGAGACCGGCTCCGACGAGCGTTCCGCCAGTTGCGCCGCGCCGGTAAAGGTGGCCAGCGCCAGTTGGGTGCCCTGCTCCGCGCTCAGGCCCATTTCCTCGGCCGCCTGCTGCATCGCTTCAATGAAGTAGAACACGTAGGCCGGGCCGCTGCCCGACACCGCCGTCACCGCATCAATCTTCGCCTCATCGTCCAGCCATACCGTGGGGCCGACCGCACGCAGGATATCGTCCGCCGCCTTGACCTGCGCCTCGCTCACGCCCGGCATGGCGACCATGCCGGTGATGCCCATGCCGATCAGCGCCGGCGTGTTTGGCATGCAGCGCACGATGGCGCCGTAGCCGCCCAGCCAGCGCGACAGATCGGCGCCGCGGATGCCGGCCGCAATCGATACCACCAGCGGTTGCTTGGCTGCATCGATAAACGGCAGCAGCTGTGCCGCCACCTCGCGCATGCTTTGCGGCTTCACCGCCAGCACGATCACATCAGCGGCGCGCACCGCCGCATCGGCCGCAGCGGCCGTGGTCACGCCGTATTGCTGGTGCAGGCGCGCCAGCGCGTCCGCATTGGGATCGGCCACGTGGATGTTGGCGCCGTCCGTCAGCTTATTGGCCAATCCCGCGATCAACGCAGCGGCCATGTTGCCGCCGCCGATAAATGCAATTTTCATGTCTCAAGCCTTGTTGTAGTTTCGCGCGCCAAAAATGGCGCTGCCGACGCGCACGATGGTGGCGCCTTCGACGATGGCCGCCCGCATGTCGGCCGACATGCCCATCGACAGCGTATCGAGCGCCAGCCCGTCGGCCCGTAATTGTTCGTACAAAGTCCGCAGGCGGGCGAAGGCCGCGCGCTGCTGCTCAAACTCCACGGCGGGCTCGGGGATCGCCATCAGGCCACGCAGGGTCAGATTCGGCAGCACTGCGACCTTGTGGGCCAGCGCCGCCACTTCTTCCGGGGCGACGCCGCTCTTGCTGGCCTCGCCGCTGATATTCACCTGCAGGCAAATCTGCAGCGGCGCCATGCCGGCCGGCCGCTGCTCGGACAGCCGCGCCGCGATCTTCTCGCGTTCGACCGTGTGCACCCAGGCGAAGTTCTCCGCAATCGGGCGTGTCTTGTTGCTCTGGATCGGGCCGATGAAATGCCACTCCAGCGGAGGCGCGCCAGCATCATTCAGTGCACGGATTTTATCCAGCCCTTCCTGCAGATAATTCTCGCCAAACGCGCGCTGGCCTGCCGCTGCGGCTTCCTGCACCGCTTCCGGGCCAAAGGTCTTGGAGACGGCCAACAATTGCACCGAATCCGGCTGCCGGCCCGACTCTTGTGCCGTGGCAACAATAGTCGCGGTGATTGCTTGCAAGTTCTGGCGGATCAGGGACATAATCAATGAGTAAAAAACGTTAAACCGGCCAATAAAGCAGGGATTATAAATGGACATCTCCGAACTACTCGCATTCTCTGTCAAGAACAAAGCCTCGGACTTGCACCTGTCGGCCGGCCTGCCGCCGATGATCCGGGTGCACGGCGACGTGCGGCGCATCAATCTGCCGCCGCTGGAGCACAAAGACGTGCACGGCATGATTTATGACATCATGAACGACGGCCAGCGCAAGGTGTACGAGGAAATGCTGGAGATTGACTTCTCATTTGCAATCCCCGGTCTGGCGCGTTTCCGCGTCAACGCCTACAACCAGGAGCGCGGGGCATCGGCGGTGCTGCGCACCATCCCGTCCAAGATCCTCAGCCTGGAAGACCTGAACGCGCCCAAGATCTTTGCCGAGTTCGCGCTCAAACCGCGCGGCCTGGTGCTGGTGACCGGCCCGACCGGCTCCGGCAAGTCGACCACGCTGGCGGCCATGATCAACCACCTCAACGAAAACGAGTACGGCCACATCCTGACGATTGAAGACCCGATCGAGTTCGTGCACGAATCCAAGAAATGCCTGATTAACCAGCGCGAAGTGGGCCCGCACACGCTGTCGTTCAACAACGCGCTGCGTTCGGCACTGCGCGAAGACCCGGACGCCATCCTGGTCGGCGAGCTGCGCGACCTGGAAACCATCCGCCTGGCGCTGTCGGCGGCGGAGACCGGCCACCTGGTGTTCGGCACCCTGCACACCTCGTCGGCGGCCAAGACCATCGACCGTATTGTCGACGTGTTCCCGGCCGATGAAAAGGAAATGGTGCGCGCCATGCTGTCGGAATCGTTGCAGGCCGTGATTTCGCAGACGCTGCTGAAAACCAAGGACGGCGCCGGCCGCGTGGCCGCGCACGAAATCATGGTGGCGACGCCGGCCATCCGCAACCTGATCCGCGAAGCCAAGATCGCGCAGATGTACTCGGCGATCCAGACCGGTAGCGGGGTCGGCATGCAGACGCTGGACCAGAACCTGACCGACCTGGTCCGCCGCAACGTCATCAGCAGCGCGGCCGCCCGCAGCGCTGCCAAGACGCCGGAAAACTTCCCCGGCTAAACTCCGGGGTCAGGTCCGCCATTTCTACACGAGCTCTGCTGTAGCGCACGCTACAGCAGAGCTCGTGTAGAAATGGCGGACCTGACCCCGAATTAAAGGATTGATTATGGAACGCGACCAGGCCTCCAAATTCATGTTCGACCTGCTGCGCCTGATGCTGGCGAAGAAGGGCTCGGACTTGTTCATCACCGCCGGCTTCCCGCCTGCCATCAAGATCGACGGCAAGATGACGCCGGTGTCGTCGCAGGTGCTGACTTCGGCCCACACGCTGGACCTGGCCCGCTCCATCATGAACGACAAGCAGGCCGCCAATTTCGAACTGACCAAGGAAGCCAACTTCGCCATCAGCCCCGGCGATATCGGCCGCTTCCGCGTCTCCGCCTTCGTGCAAATGAGCTCGGTCGGCATGGTGCTGCGGACCATCACCTCGGAAATCCCGAAACTGGAAGACCTCGGCCTGCCGGAAGTGCTCAAGGATGTGGTGATGTCCAAGCGCGGCTTGGTGATCATGGTTGGCGCCACCGGTTCCGGCAAGTCGACCACGCTGGCCGCCATGCTCGGCTACCGCAACGAGAACAGCTACGGCCACATCATCACGATTGAAGACCCGGTCGAGTACGTGCATCCACACAAGAACTGCATCGTCACCCAGCGCGAAGTCGGGGTCGATACCGACGACTGGGAAGTGGCGTTGAAAAACACCCTGCGCCAGGCGCCGGACGTGATCCAGATCGGCGAGATCCGCGACCGCGAGACCATGGATCACGCCATCGCCTTCGCTGAAACCGGCCACCTGTGCCTGGCCACCTTGCACGCCAACAGTTCCAACCAGGCGCTGGACCGCATCATCAACTTCTTCCCGGAAGAGCGCCGCGCGCAGCTGCTGATGGACCTGTCGCTCAACCTGAAAGGCATGATTTCGCAGCGACTGATTCCGAAGAAGGAATCCAAGGGCCGCGCGGTGGCCATTGAAATCATGCTCAACTCGCCGCTGATTTCCGACCTGATCTTCAAGGGCCAGGTGCACGAGATCAAGGAGCTGATGAAAAAATCCCGCGAGCTCGGCATGCAGACCTTCGACCAGTCGCTGTTCGACCTGCACGAAGCCGACCTCATCACTTACGAAGACGCCTTGCGCAACGCGGACTCGGTCAACGACCTGCGCCTGGCGATCAAGCTGGAAGGCAAGGCCGCGAAAAACCGCGACCTGTCCGCCGGCACCGAACATTTGGGTATCGTTTAATGAGCACTATTTTCGACATTTCCGCCGACAGCCTGTCGGGCCAACCGGTCAACCTGGGCCAGTACAAAGGCAAAGTCCTGTTGATCGTCAACACCGCCAGCAAGTGCGGCTTCACGCCGCAGTACAAGGGCCTGGAAGCGGTCTACCAGCAGTTCAAGGACAAAGGCGTGGAAGTGCTGGGCTTCCCCTGCAACCAGTTCGGCGCGCAGGAACCGGGCAATGCCGACGACATCGGCGCCTTCTGCGAAAAGAACTACGGCGTCACTTTCCCGCTGTTCGCCAAGATCGACGTCAACGGCGACAACGCTCACCCGCTGTTCAAGAAATTGAAGCAGGACGCGCCCGGCATCCTCGGCACCGAAGGCATCAAGTGGAACTTCACCAAGTTCCTGATCCGTAAGGACGGTACGGTCTACAACCGCTACGCGCCGACCACCAAGCCGGAAGAGCTGATCGCCGATATTGAAAAGCTGCTGGCCGAGTAATGCTCTTGCTCGGGAAAATACTCGCGCCGTGGCTCCGCATGGGAATGTATTCCCGGCTGTTCATCCCTATTTTCGTCATCATCGCGGTGGTGGTGGGCGTGCGCTATCACCTGCTGCTGCAATCTGAAACCAGCTACGCCAGCACGCGCTACCAGAAGGACGCCGGCGAACTGGCTGCGCACCTGCGCAAGTACCTGGAACCGGCACTGGCCATCCCCGACCGCGGCCAGCTCGATGCGGCCCTGTCCTCCGCCCTGCTGCTCAACGCCGACCTGACGGCGGCGCGGCTCGATTACGCCGGCGGCCATCTCGAGGCGCTGCGCAGCAAGCCCGCCGATGCGGCGTATCCCGCCTGGTTCACGCGCCTCACGCCGATTGCGCCCATCAACCGGAATATCGGCATCGGCAACGCCACGCTGTCGCTGAGCTTTGAACCAACGCTGCCGCTGATGCAGGTGTGGCGCAATGTGCAGCAGCAGGCGGTACTCTCGCTGGTCAACATCACCATCATCTACACGCTGCTGGGGATTATCATCTACGCCAACAAGCGCATGCTGCGCCGCCTGGCCGAGGCGACCCAGCGCTTCCAGAACGGCGAACACGAGGTGCGCCTGCCGGTACGCGGCACGCTGGAAGGACGCATGCTGGCGTCGACCTTCAACAATATGGCGCAGCGCGTGCAGGCGCTGGTACACAAGCTGCAGCAAAGCCAGAACGATTTGAGCGCGCAGCTGGCGCGCACCCTGCTGGCGCAGCAGCAGCTGCAAGTGGAAAAAGATCGCATCGAGGTGACGCTGGCTTCCATCGGCGATGCCGTCATCACCACTGACCTGGGCGGCCGCATCGAGACCATCAACGACGTGGCGCAGCAGCTGACCGGCTGGCCGGCGTCGAGTGCGCGCGGCATGGAGCTGCACCAGGTGTTTGTACTGGCGAATAACTTCGGCCAGCATTCGCTGCTCAAATCGATGCGGGCGATTTACGCCGGCGGTGACGTGGTCAAGGTCGGCAACCAGAGCCTGCGCCACCGCATGGGCAACATCTGCATCGTGGAATACACCGCCAACGCCATCCGCGCGCCGCAGGGCGAGGTGCAAGGCTCGGTGCTGGTGTTCCGCGACGTGACCGAGCGCCGCCAGCTGATCCAGCAGATTTCGTGGCAGAGCAATCACGACATCCTCACCGGCCTGCCCAACCGCGCGGCGCTGGCGCATCGTTTCGAACAGGAAGTAGCACGGGCGCGCGAACATAACTACCTGCTGGCCGTATGCCTGTTCGACCTCGATCACTTCCAGCATGTGAACCAGTCGCTGGGCCAGGCCGTGGGCGACGAGATCCTCAAGCAGGCCGCCAGCCGCCTGCACGACTTTGCCAGCCAGCGCCATTACGTGGCGCGTTTAGGCGGCGATGAATTCGTCCTGCTGCTGCCGGACCTGCACGACCGCGCCGCCATCGAACACGCGCTGGGCAAGCTGATGATCGATCTGGCGCGCGATTATATCTGTGATGGAGAAGCGGTGAGCATGTCCGCCAGCGTCGGTATTGCGGTCTACACTGGTAGCGATATCAGCGCCGACAGCCTGCTGCGCCACGCGGACCAGGCGCTGTACCAGGCCAAGATCACGGGCCGCAACCGCCATCACTTCTTCGATGCGGATCTGGACGAACAGGTGCGCACCCACCACAACCGCCGCACCGAGGTGCGCAACGCGCTGCTGGCCAATGAGCTGGTGCTGTACTACCAGCCCAAGCTCGATATGCGCAAAGGCCGCATCGTCGGCATGGAAGCGCTGCTGCGTTGGCAGCATCCTGAACGCGGTGTGGTGGCACCGGGCGAGTTTCTGCCGATCGTGGAGCACAGCGATGTGATGGTCGATATCGGCGAATGGGTGCTGCGCGAGGCGCTGCGCCAGCTGCAGTCGTGGCGCGCGTTCGATCCGCTGTGGGTGATCAGCGTGAACATCGCGGCGCGCCATTTCCAGCGCCCCGATTTCGTTGCGCGGCTGACCGCGATACTGGCCGAATTCCCGGACGTGCCGCCGCATATGCTGGAGCTGGAAATCCTGGAATCGTCTGCACTCAGCGATATCGCGCATATACGCAGCATCATGCAGGATTGCCAGGCGCTGGGCATCAGCTTTGCGCTCGATGATTTCGGTACCGGTTATTCCTCCATGTCCTACCTCAAGCGCCTGCCGGCCGATGTGCTGAAAATCGACCAGAGCTTTGTGCGCAATATGCTGGTGGATCGCGACGATCTGCATCTGGTGAGCGCGGTAATCGGTCTGGCGCGTTCGTTTGGGTTGGGTGTGATTGCGGAAGGTGTCGAAACCATCGAACACGGCGCCATGCTGATGCGCCTCGGCTGCGACCTGGTGCAAGGCTACGGCATCGCACGGCCGATGCCGGCGGATGATGTGCTGTCGTGGGTCGCCAGCTTCGATACGGCAGCGGTGTGGCAAGCTGCGGCCAGCCTGCCACCCATCGTCAGCCTGCACGACGGGCAGGATGGCGACGCCTCGCAGCTGGCTTTACTTTAACGCGCGGTCGATCAGTTCTATCCAGTGCATTACCGGCGTTTCGGTGCCTGATTGAAGGTGCGCGGTGCAGCCGACGTTGGCGGAGACGATAGTCTGCGCGCCGGTGTCTGCGAGATTGGCCAGCTTGCGGTCGCGCAGTTGCAGCGAGAGTTCCGGCTGCAGCAGCGAATAGCTGCCGGCCGAGCCGCAGCATAGATGGCTGTCGGCGCACAGCACCACATCCACTCCGACAGCACGCAGCACACCTTCAACCTTGCCCCGGATTTGCTGGCCGTGCTGCAGCGTGCAGGGAGGATGATAGGCGACGCGCCCCTCCCCTGCGATCCGTACGCGCTGCGCCAGCCCGGACTCGAACTGCGGCATGATCTCGCTCAGGTCCTTGGTCAGCGCCGAGATACGCGCAGCTTTTTCTGCATACGCGCTGTCGTGCGCCAGCAAGTGGCCGTATTCCTTCACCGTCGCACCGCAGCCCGATGCCGTCATGACGATGGCTTCGACCGTACCTGGCTGCACATACGGCCACCACGCATCGATATTGCGGCGCATATCGTCCAGCGCCGCTTCCTGCTCGTTCATGTGATGGCGCAGCGCACCGCAGCAGCCGGCCTTGGGGACGACGATCAACTGCACGCCCAGTGCATCGAGCACGCGTGCGGTGGCGGCGTTGATGTTAGGCGCCATCGCCGGCTGCGCGCAGCCATCCAGTACCAGCATCTTGCGCGCATGCTCGCGCACCGGCCACACGCCTGCATCCTGCCGCTCCGGTATCTTGTCCTGCAGGGCCGGCGACAGCAGCGGCCGGAAAATTTGCCCTGCCTTCAATGCCGCGCCAAACACCGGCTTGCGCGTCAAGCCTTCCACCAGCACCTTACGCTTGATGCGCTCACCCAGCGGCCGAGGCACACGCTCTTCCACCACCTTGCGGCCGATATCCACCAGCCGCCCATACTTCACGCCGGACGGACAGGTGGTCTCGCAGTTGCGGCAGGTGAGGCAGCGGTCCAGATGCAGCTGCGTGCTGGCCGTCACCTCCGCGCCTTCGAGCACCTGCTTGATCAGGTAGATGCGGCCACGCGGCCCATCCAGCTCGTCGCCCAGCAACTGGTAGGTCGGGCAGGTCGCGGTGCAGAAACCGCAGTGCACGCAGGCGCGCAGGATGGCGTCGGCCTCTTCGCCTTCGCGCGTGTGCTTGATGAAGTCCGCCAGATTAGTCTGCATACATGCGTCCGGGATTGAAGATGCCGTTCGGATCAAACGACTGCTTGAGCCGTTCATGAATTTTCGCCACCGCCGGCGCCAGCGGATGGAACACCCCCACGCTCTTGTCGCCGCCACGGAACAGCGTCGCATGGCCGCCAGTTGCGGCAACCGTGCGGCGTATGCTTTCCGCCTGCGCGGCTTCATCCACCTTGAGCCAACGCTGCGCACCGCCCCACTCGATCAATTGCTCGCCGCGCAGGATGATCGCGCTGGCGTGCGACGGCACCGACATGCGCCACAAGCTGCCGCCGCTGAAATAGTTGTGCGTCTGGTCGCGCAGGGAGGCCCAGAATGCCGATGCATCGTCATCCGCCAACGGATGCCCACCGAGCTTGCGCTGCGCCGCCTCGACCGCCGCATCCGCGCCGGACAGGCGCAGCGACAGCACACCCTGGTGCCAGCAGCTGGCCGATACCGGCAACGGCTGGCCGGCCCATTCATTGAGCCGCATGATCGCATCGATCTCGCTCATTTCGAAACGCAGGCTGGCCTCGCGCAGCGGCACCGGCAGCACCTTGAGCGACACTTCCAGTATCAGTCCCAGCGTACCGAGCGACCCGGCCAGCAGGCGCGAGACGTCGTAGCCGGCCACGTTCTTCATCACCTGCCCACCGAAGCGCAGCACTTCGCCACGGCCATCCATCAGCACCGCGCCAAGCACGAAGTCGCGCACCGCGCCGGCACTGGCGCGACGCGGACCGGATAGCGCGCTGGCCACCACGCCGCCGATGGTCGATCCCTCGTAGCGCGGCGGCTCAAACGCCAGCATCTGCTTGTGCTGCGCCAGCAAGGCCTCAATCTCCGCCAGCGGCGTACCGCAGCGCGCAGTAATCACCAGCTCCGTAGGCTCATACGAGACGATGCCGCTGTTGACGCGCGTATCGAGCACTTCGCCGTTCAGCGCCTGCCCATACCAGTCCTTGGTGCCGCCGCCGCGCAAGCGCAATGGCGTTGCCGTACTGCGGATGCGATGCGCAAATTCGTCGTAAATGGTCATCTTCAAAAACGCGGAAGGTTGGAGAACGGCAGCGCGCCGCCGCTGACATGCATTTTGCCGAATTCGGCGCAGCGGTTCAGCGTCGGAATCGCCTTGTCGGGATTGAGCAAGCCATGCGGATCGAAACTGCGCTTCACCGAGAAGAAGGCTTCCAGCTCGGCGGGCTTGAACTGCACGCACATCGAGTTGATCTTCTCGATGCCCACCCCATGCTCGCCGGTGATGGTTCCGCCGACCTGCACGCACAGCGCCAGAATCTCCGCGCCAAACGCCTCGGCGCGATGGAACTCATCGGGGATGTTCGCGTTGAACAGGATCAGCGGATGCAGGTTGCCATCACCGGCATGGAACACGTTGGCGCAACGCAGGCCGTACTTGCTCTCCATCGCCGCGATGCCGGCCAACACCTCGCCCAACCGCTTGCGCGGGATAGTGCCGTCCATGCAGTAGTAATCGGGCGAGATGCGGCCGGCGGCGGGGAAAGCGTTCTTGCGGCCGGACCAGAACTTGAGGCGCTCCGCTTCCGACTGCGACACCGCAATCGCAATCGCACCCGCCGTATTCAGCACCGCCGTCATGCGCGCGATTTCCTCCTCCACTTCCTCCACCGTGCCATCGGCTTCGCACAGCAGGATGGCGGCGGCTTCGGTGTCGTAGCCGGCTTTGACGAACGGCTCCACCATGCGCGAGGAAGTCTGGTCCATCATCTCCAGCCCTGCCGGGATAATGCCCGCAGCGATCAGCGCCGCCACCGCGTGGCAACCCTTCACCACCTCATCGAACGACGCCATGATCACGCGCGCCGTCGCCGGCTTGGGCACCAGCTTGACCGTCACCTCGGTGACGATGCCCAGCATGCCCTCGGAACCGATAAACACCGACAGCAGATCGAGCCCCGGCGCATCGAGCGCCTCGCTGCCCAGCTCCACCACCTCGCCGTCGATGGTCACCATGCGCACGCGCAGCACGTTGTGCACCGTGAGGCCATACTTCAAACAATGCACGCCGCCAGAATTCTCAGCCACATTGCCACCGATGCTGCAGGCGATCTGCGACGACGGGTCGGGCGCGTAGTACAAGCCATGCTGCGCCGCCGCTTCCGAAATCGCCAGGTTGCGCACGCCGGGCTGCACCACCGCCGTGCGCGAATACGCATCCATGCGCACGATGCGGTTGAGGCGCGCAGTCGACAGCACCACCCCATCCGCAATCGGCATCGCCCCGCCGGAAAGGCCGGTGCCAGCGCCGCGCGGCACCACGGGCACGCCCAGTTCGCGGCACACATTGAGCACCGCCACGACCTGCTGCTCGCTATCCGGCAGCACCACAATCATCGGCAGCTGGCGGTAAGCGGCCAGGCCGTCGCACTCATACGGACGGGTATCCTCCAGCGAGGACAACACAGCCCGTTCCGGCAGCACCTGCCGCAACGCGGCCGCCACCTGCGCCCGCCGCGCGCCAAGATCAGTAACAGTGTTCATGGGATCGTGTACCTGAAAACACAGAGTGAGACACGATTGTAAGCACAAACGCTGATTTGTTGTATTCTTTCGGGCGCAGCTTTATCAATGACTGGAACAGAGAGTATGGAACACAATTTCGAACAGGCTTGGCTCCTGGCGCTGGAAGAACGGTTCGGCGTGCAGGCCAGGGTCGCTCAGGTTGCGCTGGATGATCGTCCACGCATGCTGGTCTACTATTTTGAGGATTTCCCGGCCAAGGATATGACCACCGCCATCACTGCCGGTCTCTCCAACGCCAGCCACCCGGACTGGAAAAACGGCAAGCCGGAGCTGTGCTTTTCGCTGTACACCAAGGATGCCAGCTGGGGCAGCGCTGCCGCCTACATCGCGCAATCATTCTTCAACGACAGCTCGTTCCATTACCAGGCCTCGTTCAAGATCGACCAGCCAATGTCGAAGGACAGCGCCATGAACGCCTGCTTCGTCTACCGCCCGCAGTTCATGAACGAAGAGCAGATCAAGTTCGAACTGCCGGACCGCACCATCTTCCTGGCCGGCCTGTTCCCGATGTACGACGAGGAAGTGCCGATGTACGAATCCAAAGGCATCCAGGAATTCTGGAACACGCCAGGCTTCGATCCCTACAACCCGCGCCGCGCAAGCATCGCTCCGAAAGGCTGATCTATCATGGGTAACCGACTCTCGAAAATCGCCACCCGCACCGGCGACGGTGGCACCACCGGCCTCGGTGACGGCAGCCGCACCGACAAGGACAGCGTGCGCATCACCTCCATCGGCGAGGTGGACGAGCTGAATTCGCATATCGGCCTGCTGCTGTGCGAAGACATGCCAGCCGACCTGCGCGATGAACTGGTCACCATCCAGCATGATCTGTTCGATCTTGGCGGCGAGTTGTGCATCCCCGGCTACCAGATGATCAAGGAGGCGCATGTCGAACGCCTCGACACGCTGCTGGCGAAGTACAACGCCACCCTGCCGCCGCTGACGGAATTCATCCTGCCCGCCGGCTCGCGCGCCGCGGCGCAGGCCCACGTCTGCCGCACCGTGTGCCGCCGCGCCGAACGCGCCATCGTCACGCTGGGTAAGGCCGAAACCATCCACGAGCATCCGCGCCAGTACGTGAACCGCTTGTCGGATCTATTGTTTGTGCTGTCGCGCGTATTGAACCGCTACGCCGGCGGCAGCGACGTGCTGTGGCAGCACGAACGTAAACGCGGCTAATCAGTCATCGAACAGCCTCACCATCCCTTGCGCCATGCTGACGCGCGAGGCGGTGGCGGGATAGGCACTACTCACCAGCGCCGACTGTTCGCCCCCCGCCAGCTTGCGATAGAAACTCACCATATCGGCCGCCGCCCATCCGGCGCGGTGCGCCAGCACCATGCCCAGTTGATCGGCCTCGGATTCCTGCAGGCTGGATAATTTCGACAAACGGATTTGCAGCGAGAGATCGCTATCGAGCCGCGCCATCACCACCTCCAGCGGCACGGCCGGCAGACGGTTCAGCAGCATTGCTTCGGAAAAGGTTTCGCGCGGATGCTCGGCCACTACATGGGCCACTTCATGCGCCAGCAAGGTGGCCAGTTCGCCGTCGGTGAGCGCCAACTGGCGCACGAAGGCGCTGCCTACCAGGATCTTCCCGCCAGCCATGCACAGCGCGTCGATATCGGGATCGCTGGTGGTGTGGACCTCCCATTGCCATTGCGCGGCCTCGGGTTTCAACTCGATAGCGGCGCGTATCAGCTCCGCGCTGATGTAGCGCAGCCTGGCCAGCAGGCGGCGGTCTTCATCCAGCTTGCCAGCCGCCGCCAGATCGACCGTGCGGTCGATGTAGCGCTCCTCCATGCTGGCATCCACTTCCTCGGCGCTGAAGACCAACTCCTGAGCCCGGCCCGATTCCGGTACCTGCGCCGAGGCGCTTGCCGCCGCCAATAACAAGCCTGCAAGGAACGGCTTCATCATGATCTCTGATATAAACTATTTATATCAATATAGACCAGACTACGCCGGAGGCAAGGAGTTTCAGGCTGCGCTGTATCCCGGCAACAGAGGGATCTGCGTGGACAGGTAGTCCAGCAACAGCCTTGCACGCAGCGGCTGGTAACGGCGCGATGGCGACAGCAGGTGCAGCGGCTGCGATTGGCCGTGCCAGCTCGCCAGCACCCGCACCAGCTCACCGCTATCGAGTAAATCCTGTACCAGCCACAAAGGACACATGCCGATACCGCCACCCGCCGCCAGGCTTTCACGTATCGCCAATGCGTTGTTGACGCGGTAGCGGCTTTGCGTCAGCACTGTTTCGGTACGCTCGCCCTTGTGCAGCGTCAGCACATCGCCGTCGGCCAGCCAGGCAAAGCGGATGTAATCGAAGCGCGCCAGATCCTGCGGCTGCCGTGGCTTGCCATGCGCCTGCAGGTAGGACGGCGCGGCAACCAGATGGCGCGGCGACACCGCCACCGGCCGGGCTATGGCGTCCGGCGGCAGATCGCGCCCCTGGCGCACGGCGATATCCACGCCCTCCTTCACCAGATCAACCATGCGGTCATCCAGTATCAGCTCGATATCGACTTGCGGATAGCGGGCGAGGAAAGGCGCCAGCAAGGCGTTCAGGCGGAACTGGCCGAAGGCGGCCGGCGCGTTCACACGGATCAGGCCTGCCGGCGTTTCGGTCTGGCCGCGCGCCTCGGCCACGGCTTCCTGATATTCGGCCAGCACGCCCAGCGCACGCTGATAGAAGCGGCTGCCCTGCGGCGTCGGCTGCAAGCTGGTGGTGCTGCGTTCCAGCAGGCGCACGCCAAGTTCGCGCTCCAGCGCCGCCATCAACTTGCTGACCGTAGGCTGGGTCGTCCTTTCTTCGCGCGCCACGGCAGACAGGCTGCCCAGCTCCACGGCGCGTACAAAACAGCGTAATGATCGGATGGTATCCATCTGTCCCTCATTCCATATTTGAATGAAGTATAGTCAGTTTCATCGTCTTCTGCGCTGCGTGGGAATGACCTATCGTAGGCCCTCAACCAAGGAGGGCATCATGAAAATGTTTATTGCCGCTGCCGCTCTGGCAGCGTTTATCGCCGTCCCGGCAAGGGCGGAAAACTGGGTCGCTAGCTGGCAGGCCAGCCCGCACGCAACGTGGGACGCGCAAGAATTTGCGCTGCCGACCGGCCTGCCGGCCACGCTGGAACGGCAAACGGTGCGCGAGACGGCTCGCATCAGCGTGGGCGGACAGCGCGTGCGGGTGGTGCTTTCGAACCGCTACGGCACGCAGCCGCTGGTGATCAGCGAGGCGCATCTGTCGCGCGGCCCCGCAGCAGGAGGCGGCACCGGCGGGACCATTGGCAGCGCGACGGACCACGCACTGACGTTCGGCGGCCAGCGCAGCGTCGCCATTCCACCGGGCGCGCCGGTGGCCAGCGATCCGGTGGAGATGCCGGTGGCGGCGCTCGAGAAGCTCGCGGTGAGCGTGTACCTGCCGCAGCGCACGCCGCTGGCGACCTTCCACTGGGGCGCGCAGCAAACCGGCTACATCGCCGACGGCAATCAGGCCGGCGCAGCGCTGCTGCGGGACACACAGCCGCTGCATGGCCGCGCGCTGCTCAGCGGGATCTGGGTCGATGCCGCAGCGCCCACACCGGTGCTGGTGGCGTTCGGCGACTCAATCACGGACGGTAACGGCTCGACGCCGGACGCCGACCGCCGCTGGCCGGACTATCTGGCGGCTCGCCTCTGCAAGGACGGTGTAGCGGTGGTCAACGCAGGCATTTCAGGCGCACGCCTGCTGGGCGACCGCATGGGTGTGAATGCTGCCGCGCGCTTCGAGCAGGACGTGCTGTCGCAGCCCGGCGTGCATACCACCATTGTGCTAATGGGGATTAACGATATCGGCTGGCCGCAAAGCATATTTGCGCCGCACGAAGAGCCGATGACGGCGGCGCGCATGATCGCCGCCTACCGCCAGCTGATCGCGCAAGCGCGCGCACGCAAGGTGCGCATCATCGGCGGCACGCTGCTGCCGTTTGAAGGTACGCAGATCGGCGGCTACTACACGCTTGCCAAGGACGCGCTGCGCCATCAGGTCAACCAGTGGATCAGGGAGAGTGAAGAGTTCGACGCGGTGGCCGATTTTGACGCGCTGCTGCGCGATCCGGCCAACCCGGCGCGCATGCAGCCGCGCTACGACAGCGGCGACCATCTGCATCCCGGCGACGCGGGATACGAAGCAATGGCCGCCGGTCTGGCGCGTCTTCTTTAGCCGTTGTTGACGACCAGGCGCGGCTCGTCGCCGGCGTAGCGCTGCTTGATGGAGGCGGTGATGCCGGCGGCATCGAGGCCCACGCTGGCCAGCAGCTTGGCAGGGTCGCCGTGGTCGATGAACTTGTCCGGCAGGCCGAGCATCAGCACCGGCTTGACGATGCCTTCGGCCGCCAGCGCTTCCGCCACGGCCGCACCGGCGCCGCCCATGATGCAGCCTTCTTCCACCGTCACGAAGTAATCATGGCTGGCGGCCAGCTGCTTGACCAGTTCCACGTCCAGCGGCTTCACGAAGCGCATATTGGCCACGGTGGCGTTCAGCGTTTCGCCAGCAGCCACCGAAGGCGCCACCATCGAGCCGAAGGCCAGGATGGCGATCTTCTGGCCCTGGCGCTTGATTTCGCCCTTGCCGATTTCAATCGACGCCAGTTCCTTCGCAATCGCCGCGCCTACGCCGGCGCCGCGCGGATAGCGGATCGCTGCCGGACCGTTGTAGTGGTAGCCGGTGGTCAGCATCTGACGGCATTCGTTTTCGTCCGATGCGGCCATCACCACCATGTTCGGGATGCAGCGCAGGTAAGCCAGGTCGTAGTTACCGGCGTGGGTAGCGCCGTCCGCGCCCACCAGGCCTGCGCGGTCCAGCGCAAAGGTCACGTCCAGGTTTTGCAGCGCCACGTCGTGGATCAGCTGATCGTAAGCGCGCTGCAGGAAGGTCGAGTAAATTGCCACCACCGGCTTCAGCCCTTCGCAGGCCAGGCCGGCGCCGAAGGTCACCGAGTGCTGCTCGGCGATGCCGACGTCGAAGTAACGGTCAGGATATTCCTGGTCGAAGCGCACCATGCCCGAACCTTCGCGCATGGCCGGCGTGATGCCGACCAGCTTCTTGTCGGCGGCAGCCATGTCGCACAGCCAGTCGCCGAAGACTTCGGTGTAGGTTTTCTTCGATGGCGCGGCGGCAGGCTTGATGCCCTCCGCCGGATTGAACTTGGGCGTGCCGTGGTACAGGATAGGCTCGGCCTCGGCCAGCTTGTAGCCCTGGCCCTTCTTGGTCACCACGTGCAGGAACTGCGGGCCTTTCAGCTGCTTGATGTTCTGCAGGGTCGGGATCAGCGAATCGAGGTCATGGCCGTCGATCGGGCCGATGTAGTTGAAGCCGAATTCCTCGAACATGGTGGCCGGAACCACCATGCCTTTGGCGTGTTCTTCCAGCTTCTTCGCCAATTCCAGCACAGGGGCCGGCAGTACCGACTTGCCGACGTTCTTGGCGGCGGCGTAGAACTTCCCGGACATCAGGCGCGCCAGGTAGCGATTCAACGCGCCCACCGGCGGCGAGATCGACATGTCGTTATCGTTCAGGATCACCAGCAGGTTGACGTCTTCCTGCACGCCGGCGTTGTTCAGCGCTTCGAACGCCATGCCGGCGGTCATCGAGCCGTCGCCGATGACGGCGATGGCGTGGCGATGCTCGCCCTTGATCTTGGCCGCCTGCGCCATGCCCAGCGCCGCCGAAATGGAAGTCGACGAGTGCGCGGTGCCGAAGGTGTCGTATTCCGATTCGTCGCGCTTCGGGAAGCCCGAGATGCCGCCCAGCTGGCGCAGCGTGTGCATGCGGTCGCGGCGGCCGGTCAGAATCTTGTGCGAATAAGTCTGGTGGCCCACGTCCCACACGATACGGTCGTGCGGGGTGTTGAACACGTAGTGCAGCGCCACGGTCAATTCCACCGTGCCGAGATTGGACGACAGGTGGCCGCCGGTCTTGGACACGGAATCGAGCAGGTAGGCGCGCAGTTCATGCGCCAGCGGCGTCAGTTGGGTGTACGCCAGTTTGCGTACATCGGCCGGGGAATCTATTTTTTCGAGCAAGTTCATTTAAGCCTTCCGCTGCACGATCAAATCCGCGAGTTCGCGTAATCGCAGAGCTTTTTCTCCAAACGGCGCGAGCGCTGCGTGCGCGTCGAGCCGCAATTTTTCCGCCAGCGCGCGCGACGGTTCCAGGCCGAGGATAGAAACATAGGTCGGCTTGTTATCGGCGGCATCCTTGCCGGCAGTTTTGCCCAGCGTGGCCGAATCAGCCGTCGCGTCGAGCACATCATCCACCACCTGGAACGCCAGGCCGATGGCGCGCGCGTAGACATTCAGCGCGTTGAGTTCTTCTTCAGTCAGATCCTTGCCGGCCAGAGCGCCCAGCACCACGGACGCGCGCAGCAAGGCGCCGGTCTTCAGCTGGTGCATCTGCTCCAGCTGTTCCAGCGTCAGGCTGATGCCGACGCTATCCAGATCGATGGCCTGGCCGCCGCACATGCCGGCCGAACCGGAGGCGTGGGCCAGCAGGCGCACCATCGCCATCAGGCGCGCAGGCGGCACCGTGGTCGCCTCCGACAGCACCAGGAAAGCCTGCGATTGCAGCGCATCGCCGACCAGCAGCGCGGTCGCCTCGTCGTAGGCCACGTGTACTGTCGGTTTACCGCGGCGCAGTTCATCGTCGTCCATGCACGGCATATCGTCGTGCACCAGCGAATAAGCGTGGATCATTTCCACTGCGGCGGCGACGCGGCTCAGGGTCGCCGCATCGGCGCCGAACAGCGCGCCGGCAGCGTACACCAGCAGCGGACGCACACGTTTGCCGCCACCCAGCAGCGCATAGCGCATGGCGTCGTGCAGCTTGGTCGGGATAACATCGGCGGCGGGCAGGAAAGCGGATAAATCGTTTTCGGATCCGGCCTGCACGGTTTTCATCCAATCGTCGAAGGCGGCGTTCATTGCTCGCCCTCGCCAGTTACTACGAAGGGCTTGAGCATTTCGCCTTCCAATACCTTGACTTGTGATTCGACTTTTTCCAGCTGGGCGGCGCAGAATTTCACCAGCTCCGAACCGCGCGCATAGGCGGCTACCGAAGCTTCCAGCGGCAACTGGCCCGCCTCCATCTGTGCGACCAATTGGGCCAGTTCCGCCATCGCTTCTTCAAACGAGACGGGTGCGGCGGCGGTCGCGTCAGCAGTTAATTTCTTAGACATAGTCACTCAGTTATCTTAGCCCGGTATTTTAACATTAGAGGCCAACTCTGAATTTTATCGCAATTGGCGGCGGTGCCCCCGAATTGTGCAAAAGACGGTATAATCGCCGGTTCTGTCCTAAATACCACCTTTAACGCATACGAATGCGGGTCGTCTTTACGGATTCTGTCTCTTCTTGGTTTGAATTTTTAATTAAGGGGGGTTTGGATGTCCGATCTGGGTACCCACGCCAAGCTAGCGCGGCCAACCGCGCAACTTCCGGTTAACGTCTATTTCGACGAAGCGCTACTGCAGCGCGAAATGCAGCAATTGTTTAAAGCCGGTCCGCGCTACGTCGGGCATGAGCTGATGGTGCCGAACGTCGGCGACTACGCAACCCTGAAAGCCGAAAACGAAGGCCGCATGCTGGTGCGGAACGCCAATGGCCTGGAGCTGTTGTCCAACGTCTGCCGCCATCGCCAGGCGCTGATGTTCAATGGCCGTGGCAATGCTAACAACATTGTCTGCCCGCTGCACCGCTGGACCTATGACCTCAAGGGGGAGTTGATCGGCGCGCCGCACTTCCCGGAGACGCCTTGCCTGAACCTGCCGAAGACCCAGCTGCAAAGCTGGAACGGCTTGCTGTTCGAGCAAAACGGCTATAACGTGATGCAGGAGCTGAACAACCTGTCCGTCACCAAGGACCTGGATTTCACCGGCTACATGCTGGATCACGTGGAAGTGCACAACTGCGACTACAACTGGAAGACCTTCATCGAGGTCTATCTGGAGGATTACCACGTCGAGCCGTTCCACCCTGGCCTGGGCAGCTTCGTCACCTGCGACGACCTGCGCTGGGAATTCGGCCGCGAGTACAGCGTGCAAACCGTGGGCGTGCACAAGGGCCTGAAGAAGTCCGGGTCGGAAGTCTACAAGCACTGGCAGGAGCAGGTGCTGAAGTTCCGCGGCGGCGAACCGCCTCCATATGGCGCCATCTGGCTGACGCTCTACCCCAACATTATGGTGGAGTGGTATCCGCACGTGCTGATCGTCTCGACCCTGTGGCCGGAAGGCCCGAACCGCACCAGGAACGTGGTGGAGTTCTACTATCCCGAGGAAATCGTGCTGTTCGAGCGCGAATTCATCGAGGCCGAACGCGCGGCCTACATGGAAACCTGCATCGAGGACGATGAAATCGGCCAGCGCATGGACGCTGGCCGCAAAGCCCTGATGGAGCGCGGCGAAACGGACGGCGGGCCGTATCAGTCACCGATGGAAGACGGCATGCAGCACTTCCACGAGTGGTACCAACGTAAGATGGGTTTATAAGGTTTCACCATGCAGTCACTTTGGATGTTGTTTGCCAGTTTCATGTTTGCCGTCATGGGCGTTTGTGTGAAGCTGGCCTCCGTGGAGTTTTCAACATCCGAGTTGGTCTTGTACCGGGGCGTGGTCGGCGTGATCACCCTCGGCACCATTATCAAGCTGTCCGGCGAGACCTTCCGCACCACCATGCCGGGCGCGCACCTGTGGCGCGGCATCATCGGCGTGGTGTCGCTGTGGCTGTGGTACTACTCCATCGGCCAGCTGCCGCTGGCCACCGCCATGACCCTCAACTACATGTCGCCGATCTGGATCGCCGTGTGGCTGTTCGCGATGGGCTGGTGGCATGCCAGGAACGACGTCAAATGGCCGCTGCTGCTGGCGGTCGGCATGAGCTTCATCGGCGTGACGTTGCTGCTGCGCCCTGCCTTCCATGCCAACCAATTGACGCCAGCCCTGATCGCGCTGGGTTCCAGCGTGATTACCGCCACCGCATATATGCAAGTCCGCAAAATGGGGCTGGCCGGCGAGCCGGAAAACCGCGTGGTGTTCTACTTCACGGTCATGAACCTGGCGGCCGGCATCGTCGGCGTCTTCATCACCGGCGGCAGCGACGGTCCGGTATTCCATCCGGTTACCACCTGGCGCAGCGGCTTGCTGCTGCTGGCGATTGGCGTCTGCGCCACCAGCGCGCAAATCGCGATGACGCGCGCCTATCGTCTCGGGAACACCCTGGTGGTGGCGAACTTGCAGTACACCGGCATCGTGTTTTCCAGCGTGTGGGGCGTGTTCATCTTCGGCGACGTGTTCGACTGGCATAGCTGGGCGGGCATCGGCATCATTCTCGCGTCAGGCATGGCCGCAACGTTCTACAATACGCGCAACACTGAACGCGGTAAGGCGATTGCCAATACCGATCCCATTGCAAGCGAAGTTTAAGGACAACCATGCACACTACCCTGATCGACGCCGTCACCCTGTCCCAGCACCTGAATGATCCGAAGTGGGTCATCCTCGATTGCCGCCACGATTTGATGAATCCGAACGCGGGGCGCGACAGCTTCGCCATCGGCCATATCGAAGGCGCGCAGTTTGCCAATGTGGATACGGATTTGTCGGGCGCGAAGGTGGGTGCGGATGGCAAGTTCCGCGGCCGCCACCCGCTGCCGGGCCGCGCGGCGCTGATCGAAACCCTGCGCGGCTGGGGCATCGACGACGACACCCAGGTGGTGGCCTACGATGCGCACGGCGGCATGTTCGCGGCGCGCCTGTGGTGGCTGCTGCGCTGGGTGGGCCACCCTGCGGTGGCGGTGCTCGATGGCGGCCTGGTGGCATGGCAATCGGCCGGCCAGACCATGACCACGCAGACCGCAGGCCGCCCGGCCGGCAGCATCAGCGACAAGCCGTCGCTGGTCGCCACCGTCTCGGTGGATGAAGTGCTGGCCAACGTAGAAACGCAAGCGCGCACCGTGGTCGACGCCCGCGCCAACGACCGCTATCGCGGCGAGAACGAAACCATCGACCCGGTGGGAGGCCACATCCCCGGCGCAAAAAACCGCTTCTTCAAGGACAACCTGACCGCTGAAGGCCGCTTCAAGGACGCGGCGCAGCTGAAGGCCGACTTCGCGCCGCTGTTTGCCGATCCTTCGAAAGCCATCATGCAATGCGGCTCCGGCGTCACCGCCTGCCACAACCTGCTGGCATTGGAAGTGGCCGGCCTGCCAGGCGCCGCCCTCTATCCAGGCTCCTGGAGCGAATGGTGCGCCGACACCAACCGCCCCGTCGCCACCGGCAACTGAGTACCTTTCAGTTTTTACGCCTGCGTGTCTGCCGGCTCCACTTAGAAATCAAGATCTCATCACCCAGGATACGGTAATCAATATAGTGGCCTGTCTTGGGGATAACGAAGCGCCTGAACCCGGAGCGTGACACTTGCGTTCCCAGTTTGGGCCGAAGTGCCAACACCGCAAGAACTCGCTCCAGCCGTTGCAGGACAAGTCGGCTCGTCCGGAGATCTTGTTGATCTATACGCAAAAGTGTATCGCTTAAAGCTTGCTTTGCTTGTGGCGACCAACGGATCACCAGCTTAGCCGGCGCGCCGTTTCCGCTGGGCACCATGACTATCCAGTAGACGTAGCATATCAGCCATGACTTTCTCATGCGGGATAGTGCGGCCTGCTGCGTAATCTGCCCGAGCATCAATATCTGCCTGAACGCTCTCCTCAACTTCGTCGAAGCCGTACTGCCAAACTTCAGGCCAAATTTCCTCGGAACTCAACTCAGCCAGCGCAGCCAAGCGCTCCAGGCGAGCGCGATCATCAGCGGACAGGGCCGCCAAGGCTTCGGTTTGTTTTTTCAGTCGGGAGTTCATCTTGCCATCATACTCCCGGGGGCGCTGATGGCAAGTTGAGGTGGCGCAGGCTTAGTGGTGGTGCTCGCCGCCGGTGAGGAACAGGACGATGGCAACGCCGGCGGCGATCAGCAGTACCTGGGGAATCGATTCGCGCAGCGTGGCGCGGCGCTGCATCTGCGGCATCAGGTCGCTCACGGCGATGTAGATGAAGCCCGATGAGGCAAACACCAGCACGTAAGGAATCAGGCTGCTGGCGCGTTCCAGCGTGTAGTAGCCAAGCAGGCCGCCGGCAATCGCCAGCAGGCTGCACAGCAGGTTGTAGACGTAGGCGCGGGTGCGCGAGAAGCCCGCGTTCAGCAGCACGATGAAGTCGCCGATTTCCTGCGGGATTTCATGGGCGATGATGGCCAGGCCAGTGATCAGGCCCAGCTGCGGATCGGCCATGAAGGCGGCCGCGATCAGAATGCCGTCGGTGAAGTTGTGCATGCCGTCGCCGACCAGGATCATCCAGCCGGCCTTGCCCGCCTCGCGCTTGTCGTGGCCGTGGTGGTGGTGGTGACCGTCATGCTCGTGATGGTGCGAATGGCGCAGGATGGCCAGCTTCTCCAGCAGGAAGAACGCCAGCAGGCCACCCAGCAGGGTGGCAAACAGGCTGCGCGCGCTGGCCTGCGACTCGAACGCTTCCGGCAAGGCGTGCAGCAGCGAGGTCGACAGCATGATGCCGACCGACAGGCTGACCATGCGCTCGACCAGCTTGGAGAGCAGCGTAAACGAGAACACGGCCGCCGCAGTGATGCTCACTACGCCAGCCAGTGTGGTTGCCAGGATGATGGAAACGAGTACGGGATCGATGTTATAGCCTCTGGTACTAAATCCGGCCGCACAGGCCGGGGCGTTATTTTACCCTCAAACGAGCTCGGCTTGCTTAAACCCGCTCACAGCGCCAGCAGCATGGCCTGGGTGCCTGGGAAAGGTGGCGCTGGTCTTGCCGACCAGCCCTCCATACCAGGCCACGCCTGTTTTGATGTCGGGATTATGCGCCGCGTACAGCCAGGTGATGCGGCCGCCCCAGCGGAAACCACTGATGGCGATCTTGTCGCCGTTGCCACCGTGGGCCTTGGCCCAGGCCACCACGGCGTCGAGGTCGGCAAACACTTGCGCGTCGGTAGGGTTGGCGCGGATGAACAGGTCCGGCGCCAACGCCAGATAGCCCTGCCGGGCGAAGCGGCGCGCCACCTCGGCAAGCTGCTCGCGTGCGCCGGCGATTTCGGAAATCACCAGCACCACCGGCAGATTGGTCTTGCCCTCCGGCTGGGCGCGGTACACCGGCACCTCCTGGCCGCCGACCCTGATCTGGATGATACCGGTCTGCATCAGTTCCTCTGCATGAAATATCAAGGCGACCAGTTTATCAGAATGGAAAGACCGGCGTTTGGCGGTGGTTTACAATGCTCAGGTTCAATCCTCAAGCGATGCGGGAGGTACGATGCACCGGTTCATCCAGCGTTCACTACTGTTCCTGGCCCTGCTCTGGAGTTGCGCGGCCGTGGCCCGTACCGATCTGTCGCAGCAGGCGTGGGTGTTCGAAGATCCTGACGGCAAGCTGCAAATCGCCGACATGCTGGCTCTCAAGCAGGCTGGCAAATTCGTGCGCCAGAAGCCGGTTCCCGGCTACAGCGTGGCTGCCTACTGGCTGTATGTAGTGATCGACAGTCCGCAATCCACGACCTACTGGCTCGATACCGCCAGCCGCACTGCGCAGGAAGTCGATGCCTATGTCGTGGATGCAAAGGGCCGCGTCCAGCACATGGAAACCGGCGCCCGTTTTCCCTTCGCGCATCGCCCGTTAGCCACTGACAGCTTTGTCTTTCCAGTGGCGGTAGCATCGCACAGCCCGGTGACCGTCTTCATCCGCATGCGCGCGACTGGCTATCAGCCCATCGCCATGCACCTGTCGCTGTGGCAGCCCGATGAATTCCGCGAGCACCAGCTCTCGATGTGGCTACAATGGGGCGGCTACCTGGGCATGGCATGCACGCTGGGAATGCTGAACCTGATGCTATGGATTTACCTGCGCGACGCCAATCACCTGCGCTACCTGCTTGCCTTGTTCAGCGTGGCCTTTGCGGCCACCTCCGGCGGAGGCGGCTACGGCGCCGCCTTCCGGCTAGGCTGGCCGGACTACCCTGTGATAGAGCAAATGAGCTGGGGATTTTCCATCATCTTGTCCTTGATCTTCCCTCCGTGGTTCGTCGCACGCCTCGTCAATTTCGGGCAGCACGCACCGAAGATATGGCTCGCCATGCAGTGGATCATCGGCTTCACCACAGCCTTGGTCTGCTGCTATATGTTCGGCACATTGGTTCCCAGCGCGCTCTCTGCGGCGTGGCTGCATCGTCTTTACCTGCTCAGTGCCGTCACCTTCGGTCCGGTTTTCCCATTGATGCTGATCGCCTGTGTGTTTGCCGTGCGTAAGCGGGAACGTGCCGCGCTGTTTGTCATCGTCGCCTACATTCCCCTAGTGCTGGCCGCACTTTACACTGACTGGGCGGCCATGAGTGGCAACTTGATGTCGATGGCTGGCGTAGTCTGGACCTCGGCGTTTGAAATCCTGGTGATGACCGTCGCACTGGCGGACAAGGTGTACCAGGAACGCTCGCAGAAGATGGCGGCGCAGGAGGCGCTGGTTGGCGCGCTGCGCCAGTCCGAAGCGGAGCTGGAACAGAAAGTCCTGCAGCGCACGCTGGAACTGAAGCAGGAGCAAAACAGGGCCAAGGAACTGCTGTACAACATCCTGCCCGTCGAACTGGTCAACGAGCTGGAAACCACCGGCCGCGCGGCGCCCACCCGCCATGAATCGGCTACCGTGCTGTTCACCGACTTCTCCGGCTTCACGGCCGCCGCCGCCACCATGCCGGCCGACCGCATGATCGCGGAACTGAACGACATCTTCGCCGCCTTCGACGATATCGCCGACGAATGCGGCGTCGAGAAAATCAAGACCATCGGCGACGCCTACATGGCCGCCGCCGGCCTGCCCAAGCCGTGCGCAGACCACGCCCAGCGCTGCGTGCGCGCCAGCCTGCGCATGCTGCACTACATCGAGCAGCGCAACCAGACTTCCGTATTCAAATGGCATCTGCGCGTCGGCATCCATTCCGGCCCGGTGGTGGCGGGCGTGGTGGGCAAGCGCAAGTTCGCGTTCGATATCTGGGGCGATACCGTCAATATCGCCTCGCGCATGGAGAGCTCCGGCGAGGCCGGCCGCATCAACGTCTCGGCCTACACCAGCGATCTCGCCCGCGAACACTACACTTGCGAATACCGCGGCAAGGTCAGCGCCAAGGGCAAGGGCGATATCGATATGTACTTCGTGGTGGGTGAGCGCGCCTGATCAGTGGGCCTGATCCCAGTTCGGGCCCACGCCCACTTCGGCAATCAGCGGCACCTTCAGCTGGGCCACGCCGGCCATCAGCTCCGGCAGCTTTTGCTTGATCAGCGCCAGCTCGGCGTCCGGCACTTCCAGCACCAGTTCGTCGTGTACCTGCATGATCATCTTGGTGCCCAGCTTTTCCGCTTCCAGCCAGTTCTGCACCGCCACCATCGCCAGCTTGATCAGGTCGGCCGCCGTGCCCTGCATCGGCGCGTTGATTGCCGCGCGTTCGGCGCCCTGGCGGCGCGGGCCGTTCGGCGAATTGATCTCCGGCAGCCACAGGCGGCGGCCGAACACGGTCTCGACGTAGCCGCGCGCCTTCGCTTGCAGGCGGGTGTCGTCCATGTATTGCTTCACGCCAGAGAAGCGCGCGAAGTAGCGCTCGATATAGCTCTGCGCCGCGCCGCGTTCGATGCCGAGGTTGCTAGCCAGGCCGAATGCGCTCATGCCGTAGATCAGGCCGAAGTTGATCACCTTGGCGTAGCGGCGCTGCTCGCTCTCCACCGCTTCCGGCGCCACACCAAAGATTTCGGCGGCGGTGGCGCGGTGAATATCGACACCTTCTGCAAACGCGCGCAGCATGTTTTCATCTTCCGAGATGTGCGCCATGATGCGCAGCTCGATCTGCGAGTAGTCGGCCGAGACGATGTGCGAACCGGCCGGCGCCACGAACGCCTCGCGGATGCGGCGGCCTTCCTTGGTGCGGATCGGGATGTTCTGCAGGTTGGGGTCGTTGGACGCCAGGCGCCCCGTCACCGCCACCGCTTGCGCGTAGTTGGTGTGCACGCGGCCGGTTTCCTTGTTGATGCCCTTCGGCAGCTTGTCGGTGTAGGTCGATTTCAGCTTGGACAGGCTGCGGTATTCCAGCAGCACTTTCGGCAGCGGGTAGTCTTCGGCCAGCTTTTGCAGCACTTCCTCGTCGGTCGACGGCGCGCCGCTCGGGGTTTTCTTCACCACCGGCAGCTTCAGTTTCTCGAAGAAGATTTCTCCGATCTGCTTCGGCGAGCCGAGGTTGAACGGCTGCTCGGCCAGCTCATGCGCCTTGGCTTCCAGCTCGGCGATGCGCGCGCCCAGCTCGGCCGATTGCGTTTCCAGCAGCGCGGCGTCGATCTGCACGCCGTTGCGCTCTATCTTTTGCAGCACCACCGCCGTCGGCAGTTCGATATTGCGGTAGATGAAGTTCAGCTTGGCGTCGCTCTCGACTTCGCTGATCATGCGCTGGTGCAGGCGCAGCGTGATGTCGGCATCCTCCGCCGCGTACTCGGTGGCGCGGTCGATTGCCACCTGGTCGAAGGTGATCATGCTCGCGCCCTTGCCGCACACGTCCGAGAATGGAATCGTGGTGTGGTTCAGGTGGCGCAGCGCCAGCGAGTCCATGTCGTGCGAGCGGTGCGATTCAAATACATACGATTCCAGCAGCGTGTCGTGATGAATGCCCTGCAGCGACACGCCGTGGTTGGCGAAGATGTGGCTGTCGTACTTGAGGTTCTGGCCGACTTTCAGCTTGGTGGCATCTTCCAGCCATGGCTTCAGCTTGGCCAGCACGTGCTCGCGCTCCAGCTGCTGCGGCACGCCCTGGTAGGCGTGCGCCACCGGGATGTAGCAGGCCTCGCCCGCTTTCACCGCCAGCGAAATGCCGACCAGTTGCGCCGTCATCGGCTCCAGCGAAGTGGTTTCGGTATCGACGGCGGTCAGCTCGGCGGCGTTGATGCGTGCTATCCACTTGTCCAGCTGTTCTTCGGAGCTGACCGTTTCGTAGGTGGCGACCACCGGTTCGGCAAACAAGTCGCCATTGACCGATGCCGCGCCGCCGACCGGCGCATCCAGCGACACCTTGACGGTGGCGGCCGGACCGCCGGTAGCCGCCGCCGCGCCCAGCTCGCGCAGCAGCGTCTTGAAGCCGTATTTGCTGAAGAAGTCCAGCAGCGCCGGCTTGTCTTCCTCGCGCGCCACCAGCGATTCGCTGATCGACACCATGTGGCCCGACAAATCGCAATCCAGTTTCACGGTAATCAGCTCGCGGCCCTTCGGCAGCCATTCCAGCGCGTCGCGCAGGTTCTGGCCGACCGCGCCGGTGATGTTGGCGGCATTGGCGATCACGCCGTCCAGCGAATCGTAGGCCGTCAGCCATTTGAGCGCGGTTTTCGGGCCGCACTTGTTCACACCCGGCACGTTGTCGACCGTGTCGCCGATCAGGGTCAGGTAGTCGATGATGCGGTTCGGCGGCACGCCGAACTTGGCCAGCACGCCCGCCTCGTCCATCTTCTCGTTGGTCATGGTGTTGATCAGCATGACCTTGTCGTTGACCAGCTGCGCCAGGTCCTTGTCGCCGGTGGAAATCACCACGTTCATGCCGGCCCTGGCCGCATCCACGGACAAAGTCCCGATCACGTCGTCGGCCTCCACGCCCTCCACCATCAGGATAGGCCAGCCCATGGCCTTGACCGCCTCGTGAATCGGCTCGATCTGCAGGCGCAAATCGTCCGGCATCGAGGCGCGGGTGGCCTTGTATTCCGGGTACATATCATCACGGAAGGTCTTGCCCTTGGCGTCGAACACGCAGGCAATGTAGGCGGCCGGGAAATCCAAGCGCAAACGGCGCAGCATATTGACCATGCCGTGCATGGCGCCGGTCGGGTGGCCGTCCGGGCTGCGCAGGTCGGGCAGCGCGTGGAAAGCACGGTAAAGATAGCTCGAGCCGTCTACTAACAACAGGGTATTTTGCATAGGTACTAAGATGGGGTGCATGTCGACGAATGCAACATTATCGCAGGTTTTCTCCCCCCTCCGCCCAGCAAGCGTGCCGGTTTGTTACAATGGGTAATCCAGCAAAATAGGCGGACTATCATGAAACGCATCTCTCTTCTTCTCCTGACGCTCGCCGCGCACGCGGCCTTTGCCCAGTCGACCCCGAGCCAGGCGCCGCCCAAGCTGGAAAAAATCGAAGAATTCGCGGATGACTCGATCAACGTCTCCGCCAAGCCCGGTACCGAGGGCAAAATCACCGAACGCCGCGACAACAGCGGCAATGTCGTGGAAACCACCGTCAAAAGCGGCCCAAGCACCTACACCCTGCGTCCCAGCCACCCGGTAGGCACCTCGCTGCCCGGCGACGCCACCAGCGGCCCGCAGCGCGGCGCCCAATGGACGGTGCTGGAATTCGACATCGGCAAGAAGAAAAAGAAAACCCCGGACGAGGAAGCGGTGCAGGACAACGCACCGCCACCGCCGCCCACCGTTAAATAAACAGAACCGAACTCATCACACTTTCACATGGCAGTCTTTACCCCGGTATCGCTGGAAGATGTCACCCAGTGGATCACCCAATTCCCGCTCGGCAAAGCGCTCGGGCTCAAAGGCATCAGTTCCGGCATCGAGAACAGCAATTTCTTTCTGACGACCGAGCGCGGCGAGTACGTGCTCACCATCTTCGAAAACCTGTCGTTTGAACAGCTGCCGTTTTATCTCAACCTGATGCGCCACCTGGCCGAGCGCGGCGTGCTGGTGCCGGCGCCGGTCGCCAATGACAAGGGCGAGCTGATTACCGCCCTGCACGGCAAGCCGGCATCCATCGTCACCAAGCTGGAAGGCAGCTCGCAGATGGACCCGCAACCGGTGCATTGCGCCGAAGTGGGCGCCATGCTGGCGAAAATGCATCTGGCCGGCCTCGACTACAAGCTGCAGCAGCCCAACCTGCGCGGCCTCGAGTGGTGGCATGAAACCACGCCGCTGGTGCTGCCCTACATCCCGGAAGACAAGGCCCAGCTGCTGAAGTCCGAAGTGCACTACCAGGAAACCTTCGCTGCCTGCGATCACTACAAGCAGCTGCAAGTGGGCCCGGTACACGCCGACCTGTTCCGCAACAACGTGATGTTCGACGGCGACAAGCTGACCGGCTTCTTCGACTTCTACTTTGCCGGCTGCGACACTTGGCTGTTCGACGTCGCTGTCACCGTCAACGACTGGTGCATCGATCTGGATACCGGCAAGCTGGATGAGGCCCGCGTGCGTGCCATGCTGGACGCCTACCACGCCGTGCGCCCGTTCACCGAAGCCGAACAGCACGCCTGGCAGACCATGCTGCGCGCCGGCGCGCTGCGCTTCTGGCTGTCGCGCCTGTACGACTTCTACCGTCCGCGCGAAGCCGAGATGCTGACCCCGCACGATCCGGCCCACTTCGAGCGCATCCTGCGCGAACGCATCGCCACCCCGGCGCCGGGACTGTTCTGATGGAAAAGCTTCCCGCACGCGCAGGCTGGCACTGGGTCAAGCAAGGGTTTGCGGTGTTCCGCAAGCAGCCGGGCGCGCTGATGGCGATCCTGTTCAGCTGCATGTTCCTGTCGCTGTTGTCGACCATCCTGCCGGTGGTCGGCATGCTGCTGCCGGCGCTGCTGGCGCCGCTGTTCAGCGTGGCCCTGCTGCAGGGCTGCGCCGACATCGACAGCGGCAAGCGCGCCCTGCCCAATCTGCTGGTGGCCGGCTTCCAGTCGCCGGCGCGCAAGCAATTGCTGCTGCTGGGCGTGGTGTACGTGGGGGTGGCCGGTGTCGCCCTGCTCACCCTGAGCCTGCTGGGTGCGGACGCCATCACCCACATCAACGAGAATCCGGGCAAGCTCGATCCGCAGGTGCTGAAGAGCATGCAGGGTGCGGCCTTCATTGCGTCGCTGATCTACATGGGCGGCTGGATGCTGAGCTGCCTGGCGGCGCCGCTGATCTTCTGGCAGAAAATGGCCTTGGGCAAAGCGCTGTTCTTCAGCGTGGTGACGGTGGTGCGCGAGATCAAGGCGTTTGCCACCATGATGTTCTCGCTGTACATGCTGTGCCAGCTGATGGGCGTGATCCCGCTGCTGCTGTTCGGTTCGCCCCAGCTGGCGTTTGCGGCGGTGTTCTCCATCATCCTGATGATGATCGTGCTGATGCACTGCGCCCTGTACGCCGCCTACCGCCAGATCTTCGGCGCCCCACCAGCTGCCGCCCCGAAGGACACGCCTTGAGCAGCTGGCAATCGCGCACCCTGGCCGAAGCCGCCAATGCAGCAGATAACGGCTTCAACCTGGTGCGCTTGCTGGCGGCACTGGCCGTAGTCTACCTGCACGCTCATCTGAACACCGGTGTGCTGCCAAGCGGCGAACCGGTGAGTCGCCTGCTGCAGCCGGTGGCGGACATTAGCCTGGTCGCGCTGGCGGTCTTCTTCCTCATCAGCGGCATCTTCGTCACCCGTAGCTGGATGCACGATCCCCACCCGGTCCGTTTTGCCATCCGCCGCGCGGCACGGCTGCTGCCAGCGCTCGGCGTCTGCCTGCTGCTGACGACCGCCGTGGCGGTACTGTTCTTTTCCTCGCCGGAGGCCGGCGGCTTTTTCAGTCGCCCCACCTGGCGCTACATCCTGGGCAATTTCAGCCTGCACGGCCTGCGCTTCGCGATTCCGGACAGCGAATGGCATATCGATGGCGTGCTGGGCGGCGTCGGGCTCAATAGCTCGTTGTGGACGCTCTTCTGGGAAGGCCGCATGTACGTGATGGTGGCGCTGATCGGCATGGCTGCCGCGCTGCCTTTGCGCCAGTGGTTCCTGGGCGTTTCCGCCTTCCTGCTGCTGTCGGCACAGGTCTTTCCCGAGGTCGCAAGCGGCTATCTGTGGGAAACCCGCCTGTGGAGCATGTTCCTGACCGGGATCTTGTGCTGCGCCCTGGCGTCGCAGTTGCGCGTGGGGCCGATGCAGGTGGTCTGCGCCTGTATCTTTGTCTTCCTCAACTGGGCACGCAATGCCTCAATGGGACCCAGCGGTTTTACCTGGTTTGGCATCGCACTGATCAGCGGCACTGTGGCGCTGTGGCTGGGCGGCGCCCGCATCACAGGTTTTGCCCATCTGCGCCGCCATGACTATTCGTATGGTGTCTACATCTACCATTGGCCGGTGATGAACGTGCTCAAAACAGTCAAGCCGGATCTGGCCACCATGGAAATGCTGGCTTACGCGCTGCTGATTACCATTCCGCTGGCAATGCTAAGCTGGCATTACGTGGAAGCGCCGGTGCTGCGCGCGACCCGCAACTGGCTGTCGCGGCAGCCCCGTGCTGCCGTTAAAGCCGCTCAAGCTTAGCAATACTCAGGTCCAGCACCTTCATGCCTGCGCTGCCGAAGTTGATCTGGGCGCGGGCGTTATTGCCGCTGCCCTCGATATTCACGATAACGCCCTCGCCAAACTTGGCGTGGGCCACCGATTGACCCAAACGCCAGCCAGAACTGGCCTCAACCGCCTTGCTGGCGATCTTCTGCGCCAGCGCCTTGTCCGAACCGACCAGCGGCGCTTCATCCCACGCCGACTTCCTGGCGCCGAACCAGCTCGGCTGCACCTTCGGCGTCAGCCACTTCAACGCATCTTCCGGCAACTCATCAAAGAAGCGCGACTTCATGTTGTAGCGGGTCTGGCCGTGCAGCATGCGCGTTTGCGCAAAGCTCAGGTACAGGCGCTGGCGGGCGCGGGTGATCGCCACGTACATCAGGCGGCGTTCCTCTTCCACGCCGTCATGCTCGCGCGAGCTGCTCTCGTGCGGGAACAAGCCCTCTTCCAGGCCGGTGATGAAGACGTTGTTGAACTCCAGGCCCTTGGCCGAGTGCACCGTCATCATCTGCACTGCTTCCTGGCCGATGGTGGCCTGGTTGTCGCCTGCTTCCAGCGAGGCGTGCGACAGGAAGGCCGACAGCGGCGACATGACGGTCGCCAGCGGCGCATCGGCGTCGAGAATTTCGAAACCATCCTCGTTCACCACTGCTGTGCCAGCCGAAGCTTGCGCCTGCGGCCCCAGATGCGCCGGCGCGCCCTGTCCGTAACCTTCCTCGGACAGGAACTGCGTGGCTGCGCTGACCATCTGCTCCAGGTTTTCGATGCGGTCGGCGCCTTCTTTTTCGGTGGCGTAATGGGCCAGCAGCGTCGACTGCTCCAGCACCACGCGCACCAGCTCCGGCAGCGCCATCTGCTGGGTTTCAAAGCGGGTGCCTTCGATCAGCTTGACGAAGCCGGCCAGCGCGGTGCCGGCCTTGCCGCTGACGTAAGGCACGGCCGCGTACAGCGAAATGCCGTACTGGTCGGCAGCCGCCTGCAGCGTTTCAATCGACCGCACGCCGATGCCGCGCGCCGGGAAATTCACCACGCGCAGGAAGGCCGAATCGTTGTGCGGGTTGTCCATCAGCTGCAAATACGCAATGGCGTGCTTGACCTCGGCGCGCTGGAAGTAGCGCAGGCCGCCGTACACGTGGTACGGAATGCCGGCCGAGAACAGCGCATGCTCGATCACGCGCGACTGCGCATTCGAGCGGTACAGCACCGCGATCTCGCTGCGCGAAGCGCCGTCATGGATCAGGTTCTTGGTTTCCTCGATAATCCACGACGCTTCGGACAGGTCCGAGTTGGCTTCATACACGCGCACCTGCTCGCCGTGGCCGGCGTCGGTGCGCAGGTTCTTGCCGAGGCGCTTGCTGTTGTTGGCGATCAGCACGTTGGCCGCGTCCAGGATGTGGCCGTGCGAGCGGTAGTTCTGCTCCAGCTTGATCAGGTTCTTGACGTTGAACTCGCGCTCGAAGGCGCTCATATTGCCGACGTTGGCGCCACGGAAGGCGTAGATCGACTGGTCATCGTCGCCGACCGCAAACAGCACGCCGCCGTTGTGGCCGCCCTGCCCGGCCAACAACTTCAGCCACTTGTATTGCAGGTCATTGGTATCCTGGAACTCATCGACCAGGATGTGCTGGAAGCGCTGCTGGTAATGCTCGCGCAGCGGCTGGTTGCGCAGCAACAGCTCGTAGGTGCGCAGCAGCAGTTCGGCAAAATCGACCACGCCTTCGCGCTGGCACTGGTCATCGTAAAGCTGGTACAGCTCGACCTTCTTGCGCTCGTCGGCGTTGTATGGCTCGATATCTTTCGCGCGCAGGCCCGAGTCCTTGGCGCCGTTGATGAAGTACATCACGTCTTTCGGCGGAAACTTCTCGTCGTCGACGTTCTGGGCCTTCAGCAGGCGCTTGATGGCGGACAACTGGTCTTGCGTATCCAGAATCTGGAACGTCTGCGGCAACGCGGCGTCGCGGTGATGGGTGCGCAGCAGGCGGTTGCACAGGCCGTGGAAGGTGCCGATCCACATACCGCGCGTATTGATCGGCAGCATGGCGGACAAACGGGTCAGCATTTCCTTGGCGGCCTTGTTGGTAAAGGTCACGGCCAGGATGCCGGAAGGCGACACCTGGCCGGTTTGAATCAGCCAGGCGATACGGGTGGTCAGGACGCGGGTTTTGCCGGAGCCGGCGCCCGCGAGGATCAGGGCGCTCTGGGCGGGCAAGGTAACAGCGGCAAGCTGTTCGTCGTTCAGATTATGGAGAAGATTTTGCATCCCGTGATTATACCGGGATGCTTGTCATCAGGCCGACGGTACGGGTTGGGCTTTACCGTTTTGCAAACTCTCCTGCATCAGCGCGCGCAGCACGCGCTCGGCCTGGCGCACGGCTTCTTCGTGTTTCTGGCTGAGTTCACCCATGCGCAGATTCCACTCGCCCATGGGACGGCTGGCTTCGGCCATCTTCTGGTTCAGCGCCTTCATCGTGCCGTCGCGCTCGTGCAGATTGCCCATCTTCGCGCTCAGCTCACGCTGGTACTCGTTCATCTGCTTTTGCAGCGGCGCCATTTCGGCTTGCAGGGCCGCCATCCTGCTGGCGAACTCGCGGGCTTTTTCCGGTGTGTGATCGGCGCCGAGTTCACGCGCTGCCATGTCCATGCGGCGGGCCACTTTTTCCTGCTCGCGCGCCACCTGCTCCATCTGGCGCTCGAACTTCTCGCTTTCGCGCCCGGCGTGGCGGCTGAACGCTTGCGCGGCGGTGTTCATCTCTTCGCCGATGGCGTTCATGATTTTGCCCTGGGCTTCCATCTTCTTGCCCTGCGCGTCCATCTGCTCGCCGATGCTGTTGACGGGCGCCCAGGCGGCGTCGATCCTGGCCATCATGGCCGGGTCCTGGACCAGGTAAGTCTTGTCGCCGTCACGGAACCAGACGAAGTCGCCTTTCACCTTGTCGCGCAGGGCCGAGACTTTGCGGATATCGCGGGTGTTGGCCGACACCGTGATCGAGTCCTTGTTGGCGCGCACGATGGCGTAGCCCTTGCCGTCATCGGCAGCGCTGACGCGCGGGAGCTTCGGCGCTTTGGGCGGCGTTGCCGGCAACGCAGGCAGCGCTGGCAAGGCCGGGGTTGCAGGCGTGGCCGGCGTCGCCGGGGTTGGCGGCGTGATCGGCGTTGCTGGCGTGGCGTGCGTCATGCGCGCTGGCGGTGCCGGCGGTTCCGGTGGCGCGGGTGGTTCGGCCGGTGCGGCGGGCTCGACCAATGCCGCCGGTTCTGGCGGGGCCGGTGGTTCCGGCGGCTGCGGCGCGGCGTGGGCATAGAAGACGGCGCCGGCCGCCAGCAGGCCGGCCAGCGGCATGGCCAGCTTCCAGCTAACCGGTTCGACATCGGGACGCAGCAGGCGTTTGATACGAGACATGAGATTTCCTCCGTGAGCCGCATGGGCTAGTTGTGTTGTATCGAACTGGAAGCGATCCAGTTGCGACAGGGCTTGCGCCAGCTGGTGCGGCTGGCCGAGCATATCCACGGCAAGGTCGTCGGCGATTTGTTCTCGCTCAATCCGGATCCTGCGCGATATAGCCCAAACACTAGGGTGATAGAACAGCACGATTTCAATCGCGCTTTGTAGGAGGTTCACGAGGTAGTCGTGGCGCTTGATGTGCGCCAGCTCATGCGCCAGCAGCGCTTCCAGCAGATCGGCCGGCATACCGCTGATCAGCGCGGCAGGCACCAGTACGATAGGCTTGAAGCAGCCGGCGGTAATCGGGCTGTCGAGCTGGTCGGCCACGCCCAGCCGCACGTGCTGCCCGATGCCAAAACGGCGCGCCAGCTCGGACAAGCGGCGCTGCCAGTAGGGATTGGAGGTGAATTCATCGGGCCGGGTGCGGTCCGCAACCCATTTCAGGCCGATAGCCAGGCGCAGCGCCATCAGCGCCGCCCCCGCCAGCCACAGGCCGACGATCCACGGCAGCTGGCGGCGCAGCACATTCTGCGCGGCGTCCAGCGTATCGCTGTCGATGATGCCGCGCGCAGCGGGCGCCAGCACGGAGAACACGACGGAGCTGCCATCGGCGGCAACCACGGCGGCCGATGCAGTGCTGGCTGCGGCAACGGCACGCGCATCGGCCAGCTGCATCAGGATGCCCGACAGCGGCAGCACCGCGCACAGCAGCATCGCACCGCACGCTACGGCATACCGGGTCTGCGGCCGCGCCTTGCGCAGCAGGTGCATGGCCAGCGTCACGGCCCAGCCGATCAGCAAGCCCTGCCAGACGAAGTGCAGCAGCGCCCAGCCGGTGGCCGACACTAACGTAGCGAGTTGTAGTTCCATTGCCGCACTCCCATGTGATGGATGTAGAATAAATTATCTAGATCGCGGTGTCTAGAACTTTTTTTCTACATCCAGCGGGACAGGCTTAGTACAGCACGACCGAGCGGATCGATTCGCCGCTCTTCATCAGGTCGAAGCCCTGGTTGATGTCTTCCAGCTTCAGGCGATGGGTAATCAGGTCATCGATGTTCAGCTTGCCTTCCATGTACCAGTCGACGATCTTCGGTACATCGGTGCGGCCGCGGGCGCCGCCGAACGCGGAACCCTTCCACTCGCGGCCCGTCACCAGCTGGAACGGACGGGTCGAGATTTCCTGCCCCGCCGCCGCCACGCCGATGATGATCGATTTGCCCCAACCCTTATGGCAGCACTCGAGCGCCTGGCGCATCAGGGTGGTGTTGCCGACGCACTCGAAGCTGTAGTCGGCGCCGCCGTCGGTCAGCTGGATGATGTGGTCGACCACGTTCTCGACTTCACTTGGGTTAATGAAGTGGGTCATGCCGAACTTGCGCGCCATCGCTTCGCGCGCCGGGTTGATATCGACGCCGATGATCTTGTCCGCGCCAACCATCCTGGCCGCCTGGATCACGTTCAGGCCGATGCCGCCCAAACCGAACACCACCACGTTCGCGCCCGCTTCCACCTTGGCGGTGAACAGCACCGCGCCCACGCCGGTGGTGACGCCGCAACCGATGTAGCAAACTTTATCGAACGGCGCATCGCTGCGGATTTTCGCCAGCGCGATTTCCGGCACCACGATGTAGTTGGAGAAGGTCGACGTGCCCATGTAGTGGTAGATCGGCTTGCCGTCGATGGAGAAGCGGCTGGTCGCATCCGGCATCAGGCCCTTGCCCTGAGTGGCGCGGATCGACTGGCACAGATTGGTTTTCTGCGACAGGCAGAATTTGCACTGGCGGCATTCCGGCGTGTACAGCGGAATGACGTGGTCATCTTTTTTCAGCGACTTGACGCCAGGACCCACATCCACCACCACGCCCGCGCCTTCGTGGCCGAGAATCGCTGGGAAGATACCTTCCGGATCAGCGCCGGACAGGGTGTAGTAATCGGTGTGGCAAATGCCGGTGGCTTTGATTTCCACCAGCACTTCGCCTTCGCGCGGGCCGCCCAGCTCAACTTCTTCGATAGTGAGTGGCTTGCCCGCTTGCCATGCAACGGCTGCTTTGGTTTTCATGAACGTTCCTTTTCGCGTGGGAACGTCATGATAGCAAAATCAGTCGTGGAACGCGTCCACCACTTTGCGCTGGCCGAGCATGAAAGCGTCGGCCACATGGCGCAGCGGCGCCACGTCCACGTCCGATTTACCGGCGCGGATGATATCGGCAAAGCGCTGGTACAACGACGGATACTCGGCCTCTTTTTCCAGCGCTTGTTCCGTGCCGTTGATCCACAGGCGCGCGCCGCCATTCGCCAGGCGCACTTCGCCGCCGGCCGTGGTGACGATAATGTCCCAGCTTTGCGGGCCAGTCTGGCGCCAGTCGAATTCGGCATGCACCTTGATCCCTTCGGCATTCTGGAAGTGCAGGTCGGCGGCGATCGGCGCGTCGCGGTTCTCGGGGAACTCGAGCGCGGCCTTGGTCAGGAACACGGCCGACGGCAAAATCTCAGTCACGATCGACAGTGCGTTGATGCCCGGATCAAACACACCGAGACCGCCCGCCTGCCAGATCCAGTCCTGGTTCGGGTGCCACTGGCGCACGTCTTCTTTCCAGATCACGTGCATGGCGGTTGGCTGGTTGGCGGCCAGGTGGGCCTTGGCCGGCTGCACGCCCGGCGCATAGCGCGAGTGCCAGCTGGCGAACAGGCTCACGCCCTGCTTAGCAGCGAAGGCTTCCAGGTCGGCCACTTCCGAGAGCGTGGCGCCCGGCGGCTTCTCGAGGAACACGTGCTTGCCCGCAGCCAGCGCTTTGCAGGCGGCGGCGTAGCGGTACTGCGGCGGCATGCACAGTGAGACCGCTTCAATGTCGGGGCGCGCTGCCAGCATCGCCTCAATGGTCGGGAAGCTCGGGATGTTGTCGATGGTGTTGTTGCGGCTGGCCGTCGCGACCAGCGTGAATTGGGCGGCATTGGCGGCAATCGCCGGCACGTGCTGATCGTAGACGATCTTGCCCACGCCGACGATGGCGAGTTTGATTGGTGACGTCATCTGGTGTGTCCTGGTTGAGTTGATCCGGGAGACTATCACCTCCGCCAGCCGCGCAACAAGCGCGGACCGGCGTCACCGAGTATTTATTATCAATCTTGCGATTATTGGGGTTCAACCGGCATCGCAGGACCGATGCCCAGCAGGTCCGCCACGGTGCGCCACAGCTGGCGCGGCGAAGTCCACGGCTTGGGCAGGAAGGCGTTGCCAGCGTGAGGGTGCTCGGGATGGCGGGCCGAGTACATCAGCACCCGCGCCTGGCGCTGCTGGCGGCGCAGGTCGGCCAGCAAATCGATGCCGTCGCCGTCCGGCAGGTCCGGGTCCAGCACCACCAGCGCGAACTGCTCGTTTTGCAGCAATTCCTGCGCTGCGGCCAGGGTCGGCACGTGGGTCACCTGGGTTTCCGGCACCAGCAAGGCCGCCAGCACCAGCGCGGTGTCGTGATCGCTGTCGACGTGCAGCACGCGCGGGGCCTCGGCGAAAATCGAAAAGCCGATGGCGCCGCCAGTGCCGGTGTCATCGGTGTTGAAAGGGCGATAGGTACTCGTAGGGAAATCATTTGTCATGTCGGACTCCGCTCGGAAAGCTGTTGAAAGCTCGGCGGAGTTGGGCCGAAAGGACTAGGTTGGCGCAGGGGGAAGGCGGCCAATGGGGCGGCAAGTGCAGATGATGAGGCCCTGCCGCAGACTGTAGTGTATAACAAAAATGCCGTGGAACAAGGAAATTTGCCCCCGGCGTTTACTTTTTCAGACGGTTGTTAAATGCCGCATGCAAGCTGTTCAAGGTTTCCTCGGCCGCCAGCAGCTGGTCGGCCACCTCGTTGACCTTGCGGCGGTTCGAGCGGGCGTGGTCGCGCAGCACCTCGAACGCGGTGTTGCGGTCGGTCTGGAACTTGCACATCAACAGGCCCACGGCCAGGCTGGTCTCGCGGCCGGCGGCCAGCGCGGCGTTCAGGTTCAGCTCGGTGCGGCGCAGCTGGCGAATTTCGTCGGCGCGCGCCAGGCCGGCGGCGAACGCCGGCATCAGGTGCTTTTCATCGACCGGCTTGACCAGGAAGCCGACCGCGCCGTAGGAAGCGGCCTGCTTGCCGGCATCGGCATCGCCGCGGCCGGACAGGAACATGAACGGCACCGAGCTGGTGGCATGCAGCTGCTTGGCCAGTTCCAGGCCGTTCATGCCGGGCATGTGAATGTCGAGCAGGGCCAGGTCCGGTTCGCGCTGGGCGATGGCTTGCAGCGCCTGTTCCGCCGAGGAAGCCTTCACAATCTCATAACCGGCATGACCCAGAACTTCGCCAAGGAAGTCCAGCAGCAAGGGATCGTCGTCGACGATGAGGATCAGGCGCTTCTGTGCAGGAATGGATGCGGTCATGGGGCAGAAACCTTGGGCGATTGCTAACGCCCCAATTATAAGACCGAAAACCCCTCATACTTCAAGCGTTTTTATTGCTGTGCGAAAAGCGATTGGAACTGCCCAACGGCCTGCGCCACACTTTCAGCTTGATACACGCTGCTGATGGCGGCCACCATGTGGGCGCCGCGCGCCACCAGCGGCGCTGCGTTCTGCGGCGTCATGCCGCCGATCACCACGGTTGGCACGCGGATCGCGTCGCGCGCCTGATCGAGGATGGCGGGCGGCGTGGTCACCGCGTACTGCTTGACCCGCGACGGGTAGAAGCCGCCGAAGGCCACGTAGCTGGCGCCGGCGTCTTGCGCGTTGAGGGCGCGCGTCATGTCGCCGTAGCAGGAGGCGCCGATGATTTTTCGTTGACCCAGTTTCATGCGGACCTGGGCCACTTCGGCATCCGTGCCGCCAAGGTGGATGCCGTCAGCATCGAGGTCGGCGCACAGGTCGACGTGGTCGTTGATGATGAAGGGCACCCGGTAGCGGCGGCACAGGGCCAGCAGCGCGTGGGCCTGTTCGTAGCGCAGCACCGGGCCGGCGTCCTTGTGACGGTATTGCAGCAGCGCGATCGGCGCGGCGCGTAATGCCTGTTCGGTCAGTTGCAGCAGGCGGCTGGTGTCGTCCCAGTTGGGGGTGACGAGGTAGAGTCCTTGCATGATGTGTCTCCCTTTGTTTTTTAACGCAGCGGAATGCGCTGGCCTGCGGCGATGGCGTAAGCGTCGCGCAGCGCGAGGTAGGTGTAGTGCTGGGCGTGTTCCACAGCGATCGCGGTCGGCACGCCAAGAGCGAGCTGGCCAGCGATGGCCGAGGCCAGCGTACAACCGCTGCCATGAAACTCGCCAGCCAGCCGCGCCCATTGCCACTCGCGGGGCGCATCGGGGCCATACCAGCGATTGATGACTTCATCGCCGTCGCCGTGGCCGCCGGTGATCAGCACATGGCGGCAGCCGCGTGCGCGCAGTATCTGCGCTTGAGCGTCCGGCCGGGTGGCGTCGCTCAGGGCCTGCGCTTCCGGCCCGTTCGGCGTGATGACCGTGGCAAGCGGCAGCAGCGGCGCCAATGCCTGCGCCGCATCGTCGCGCGACAGCAGATCGCCATGCCCGCTGGCCAGCACCGGGTCCAGCACCACCGGCAAATCCGGCTGCCGTTCACGCAGATGCGCGATCACCTCCGCAATCGCCAGCGCATTGGCGGCGCTGCCGGTAATGCCGATCTTGACCGCGCTGATGGCGCACTTGCCGGTCAAAGCCCACGCCTGCCGCTGCACCATGCCCGCATCCACCGGCTGCACGCCGAAGACGCGGTCATTGTCCTGCACCGTCAGCGCCGTGCAGACCGTGAGCGCATGCGCACCCTGCCCCGCCACCGCCTGCAAATCCGCAGACAGCCCCGCCCCGCCGGACGGATCGAGGCCCGCGAACACCAGCACACATGGTTTCATGCCAACCGGCCAGCCATCGGCGAGGAAGGCGATGCGGCGAACTTGCGCGCGATGCGGCCGGCGAGATAAGCCTCGCGTCCCGCCTGTACGCCCAGCTTCATGGCGCGCGCCATGCGCACCGGATCCTGCGCACCGGCGATGGCAGTGTTCATCAACACCCCGTCGCAGCCCAGCTCCATCGCAATCGCTGCGTCGGACGCCGTGCCCACACCGGCATCCACCAGCACCGGCACCTTGGCCTGCTCGATAATCAGCGACAGATTCCACGGATTCAGAATGCCCATGCCCGAGCCGATCAGCGATGCGAGCGGCATCACCGCCACACAGCCGATATCCTCCAGCATGCGCGCCTGGATCGGATCATCGCTGCAGTAGACCATCACATCGAAACCATCCTTCACCAGCGCTTCAGCGGCGACCAGCGTTTCCGGCATATTGGGGAACAAGGTCTTTTCATCGCCCAGCACTTCCAGCTTCACCAGCTTGTGGCCATTGAGCAGCTCACGGGCCATCTGCAAGGTGTAGATGGCATCCCTGGCGTTATAGCAGCCCGCCGTATTCGGCAGGATCGTGTACTGCGATGGCGGCAGCACATCCAGCAGCGACGGCGCCTTCGGGTCCTGCCCGATATTCACGCGGCGAATCGCCACCGTGATGATCTCCGCCTCGGCCGCATCAGTCGCCTCGCGCGTCTGCTGCAAATCCTTGTACTTGCCACTACCGACCAGTAGGCGCGATTTGTATTCCTTGCCTGCGATTTTTAAAACATCACTCATATCCGTCTCCGATTTAACCGCCGCCGATGGCGCGCACAATATCCACCTTGTCCTGCGCCCGCAGGACACGCTCCGGCCACTGCTGGCGCGGCACCACATTGCGGTTGACCGCCAGCGCCAGCGCCTGCCCCGTGAGCTCCAGCGCATCGACCAGCTGATTCAAGGTCTGCTGCGGCGGCACCTTGTGCGGCGCCCCGTTCAATTCAATCTCGATCATGATCATCAGGCCTTGCTGTACAACTCAGCGCCGTTCTTGATGAACTCCACCGCCTTCACCTGCATGCCCTCTTCCGCATACGCGCGTACTTCCTGCGTGATCTTCATCGAGCAGAAATGCGGACCGCACATGGAGCAGAAATGCGCCACCTTGGCCGAATCCTTCGGCAAGGTCTCATCGTGGAACTCGCGCGCCTTGTCCGGATCGAGACCGAGATTGAACTGGTCTTCCCAGCGGAACTCAAAGCGCGCCTTGGACAGTGCGTTATCGCGAATCTGCGCGCCCGGATGGCCCTTGGCCAGATCGGCCGCATGCGCCGCGATCTTGTACGTGATGATGCCGTCCTTGACGTCATTCTTGTCCGGCAAACCGAGATGCTCCTTCGGCGTCACGTAGCACAGCATCGCCGTGCCATACCAGCCGATTTGCGCGGCGCCGATGCCGGAGGTGATGTGGTCATAGCCCGGCGCGATATCGGTGGTCAAAGGTCCCAGCGTGTAGAACGGCGCCTCGTGGCACTGCTCCAGCTGCAGATCCATGTTCTCCTTGATGAGCTGCATCGGCACGTGGCCCGGACCTTCGATCATCACCTGCACGTCGTGCTTCCACGCGATTTGCGTCAGCTCGCCCAGCGTTTTCAGTTCGCCCAGCTGCGCCTCGTCGTTGGCGTCATAGATCGAACCCGGACGCAGGCCATCGCCCAGCGAGAACGACACGTCATACGCCTTCATGATCTGGCAGATCTCTTCGAAGTGCGTGTACAGGAAGTTCTCCTTGTGATGCGCGAGGCACCACTTGGCCAGGATCGAACCGCCGCGCGAGACAATGCCCGTCATGCGCTTGGCCGTCAGCGGCACATAGCGCAGCAGCACGCCGGCGTGGATGGTGAAGTAGTCGACGCCCTGCTCCGCCTGTTCAATCAGTGTGTCGCGGAAAATCTCCCAGGTCAGGTCTTCGGCCTTGCCGTTGACCTTTTCCAGCGCCTGGTAAATCGGCACCGTGCCGATAGGTACGGGCGAATTACGGATGATCCATTCGCGCGTTTCGTGAATGTGCTTGCCGGTGGAGAGATCCATCACCGTATCGCCGCCCCAGCGGATCGACCAGGTCATCTTCTCCACTTCCTCGCCGATGGACGACGTCACCGCCGAGTTGCCGATATTGGCGTTGATCTTGACGAGGAAATTGCGGCCGATGATCATCGGCTCCACTTCCGGGTGATTGATATTGGCGGGGATGATGGCGCGGCCACGGGCGATTTCATCGCGCACGAATTCCGGCGTAATCTCGGCCGGAATCGCCGCGCCGTAGTTCTGGCCCGGGTGCTGGCGGCCCATCAAATCGGCGAGGCGCTGGCCGGTCGGACCGGAGGCCTTCAGGCTCTCGATGTACTCCTTGCAGCGCAGGTTCTCGCGGATGGCGACGTACTCCATCTCCGGCGTGATGATGCCCTGGCGCGCGTAATGCATCTGCGTGACGTTGCGGCCTTCGCGCGCGCGGCGCGGCTTGCGGTGCAGGTTGAAGCGCAGCTCTTCCAGCGCAGGATCGGCGAGGCGCGCCTTGCCGTAGTCCGAACTCGGGCCATCCAGTTCTTCGGTGTCGCCGCGCTCCAGTATCCATGGCAGGCGTGGCGTTTCGGCGAGGCCGGAACGGATATCGATGTTCGCTTGCGGATCGGTGTACGGGCCGGAAGTATCGTAGACGTAGACCGGCGGATTGGCCTCGAAGCCGAACGACGCAGGAGTGTCGGCCTGCGAGATTTCGCGCATCGGCACGCGGATATCGGCGCGGCTGCCTTGCACATAGACCTTGCGGGAATTGGGAAGTGGCTTGATTGCTGCCTCGTCCACCGTGGCGGTGGCGGACACAAATTTCAGGTTGGCGTTCATTTGGCTCCTTTGTTTGGCTACAGGAGCCAGCAAAGGAGGTTGGACGACAGCCCGCGCACGTGAAGCGATGGAACAGTGGCGCGGCGTTATCCTAAGCTTCCCTTCGCTGGCATTATCCAGATCAGGTTCGGAGGGTATTTCTCACCCGCTGCGCATGCGCGCCGCAGGACCCCTAGCGTGTGCCACCTTACGGCAGCGCGCCGATTATAACCGCATCCACGTCCGGTAGCAAAAAACCCACATTCTTGCCCGCTTGCTCAGGTATAGTACCGTCATGCCCTACAGCAATTTTCTTTCCTGCCGCGCTGTACTGCCGCGCGCGTCCAGCGTGGCCGCCATGCTGTGCCTGTTGTTGTGCTGGCTTGTGCTGGCCGCGCCGCTGCACGCCGCCAATGGCGAGCGCTGGGCCGGCCAGGCGAACACCAGCTTCAAGCACAATATGCACATCGACGTCAGCAGCGGCGTGTGCATGACCCAGGATCGCCAGGGCTTTGTCTGGATCGGCACCCAGGCCGGCCTGGTGCGCTGGGACGGCAACCGCCCGGTGAAGTACGTGGCCGACGCCGCCCGCGAACAGGCCCTGCCTGATAGCTACATCATGAGCTTGCACGTCGACACCCGGGGCCAGCTGTGGATCGGCATGAGTTCAGGCGGCCTGGCGCGCTACGACGCTGCACGCGACAGTTTCGTGCGCTATCGCGCCGGCCCCGGCGGCTTGCGCGATCCGCGCGTCAGCGCCATTGCCGACGATGGCGCAGGCGGTTTGTGGCTGGCCACCGGCCGCGGCCTCGACCATCTGGGCGGTGACGGCCGCTTTACCCGCCGCGGTATGGAAGACGCCGCCAGCGTGCCGGACGGCGGCATCGACACCCTGTGGCGCGACACCGACGGCACGCTGTGGCTGGGCACCCGCCGCGGCCTGTTCCAGCGCAAGCCGGGCCAGCCCGCGCAGCAGATTACGCTGGGCGGCAAGACCGGCCTGGCCATCACCGCGCTGCTGCGCGACAGTGCCGGGCGGCTGTGGATCGGCAGCCGCACCAGCGGCGCCTTCAGCCTGGCGGCCGGCGCCAACGCACGCGACGCGGCAGCGGTGCACGAGAGCGGCCCTGAGCCGACGCTGCAATCGGAACGCGTGTCGGCCATCGTCCAGGCCGGGCCGGAGGAAATCTGGCTCGGCACCAACGGCGCCAACGGCGGTATCGTGGTGCTTGATGTGCGCAGCAATACCACGCGCCGCATCCGCCACCGCGCCGACGCGCCCGACAGCCTGCCCGACAACGACATCATGGCCCTGCTGCGCGAGCGCAGCGGCATCATCTTTGTCTCCTACATGTCCGGCTTCAGCCAGCACGACCCGCAACCGCGCGCCATCACCACCATCCGCCACGCCGAGCCCGGCCGCGGCAACGTGCTGAGCGTGCCCAGCGTGATGGCTGCGCCCGACGGCCAGCTCTGGCTCAGCAACACCAGCGGCGGCATCGACATCATCGATCCCTACCGCGGCCTCACCGGCCGCCTGGCCGCCTCCAGCCTGCCCGGCCGCGTGTTGGCGCTGGCGCCGGGGCCGGACGGCGACGTCTACATCGGCACCCAGCACGGCCTGTACCGCGCCGGCGCCGACGGCCGCCACCTGCAGCGCGTGCCGGTGCCCACCCGCGGCGACGAGGAAGAAGTCTGGTCCCTGGCGCAGCGCGGACGCACGCTGTGGGTGGGCGGGCTGGACGGCCTGTGGGTACTGGACCTGCCGGCCAGCGGCGCGCCGCGCCTGCTGCGCCATGAGGATCAGCAGCTGGGCGACGCGCGCGTGACCGCCCTGCTGCCGGTGGGCGACGAGGTGTGGGTCGGCACCCGCAGCGGACTGGCCCGGCTCACGCCGGACGCGGTGGAGCGCATCCCGAGCGAGCTGGCCGCGCCCGACCGGCTGCCGCCCGGCTATGTCTCCTCCCTCGCGCTGGACCGCCGCGGCCGGCTGTGGATGTCCAACTTCGGCACCGGCGTGGTGATGCTGGAACGGACCGATCCGGACGGCCGGCGCCGCTTCCGCCGGCTCGGCATGCAGCAGGGTTTGCCCGACAGCGGCGCCAACAAGCTGCTGCTCGACCGCGAGGGCATGTTGTGGGCCAGCACCGACGCCGGCCTGGCACGCATCGACCCCGAGGCGCTGACCATCCGCGCGCTGGGCGCCAGCGACGGGGTGCAGGTGCCGACCTACTGGACCAACTCGGGCGCGGTCACCGCAGAAGGCGAACTGGTGTTTGGCGGCCTGTCCGGGGTCAGCGTGGTCAAGCCGCAGGCGCTGGGCGTGTCGCACTACGCGCCGCCGGTGGTGGTGACGCGCCTGCTGCTAAATGACAAGGAAATTCCGGCCGCAGTCTACAACGACGGCCTGGGCGGCAAGGCGCCGCCGGTGACGGTGACCACCGCCGCGCGCGAACGCGGCTTCTCGCTGGAATTTGCCGCCCTCGACTATGCCACGCCGGAGCGCAACCGCTACGCCTACCAGCTCAAGGGTTTCGATTCCAACTGGGTGGAAACCGACGCCAGCGCGCGCCGCGCCAGCTACAACAACCTGCCGCCCGGCGACTATGTGCTGCAACTGCGCGGCACCAACCGCCATGGCGACTGGTCGGCGCCGATCGCGGTACCGGTGCATGTGCTGCCGGCGTGGCACCAGCAGCCGCTGGCGCGGCTGGCCATGGCCGCGGCCGCCATCCTGCTCGGCGCCGGCCTGCTGCACATGCGCACCGCCTACCTGCGCCGCCGCCAGCGCGAGCTCGAAGGCATGGTGGAAGCGCGCACCGCCGAACTGCGCACCATCCAGTCGCAGCTGGAGACGCTGGCGTACGGCGACCCGCTGACCGGGCTGGCCAACCGCCGCCTGTTCAACGACCAGCTGCGCCATCTGGTGGCGCAGGCCGAGCGCGGCGGCGCTGCCTTCACCTTGCTGCTGATCGACCTCGACCGCTTCAAGCAAATCAACGACACCCTTGGCCACGACGCCGGCGACGCCCTGCTGGTGGCGGCCGCCGAGCGCCTGCGGGCGGCAGTGCGCGAATCGGACCGCGTGTTCCGGCTCGGTGGCGACGAGTTTGCCGTGCTGCTGCACCAGCCGCTGGAAAGCGGCACGCCGGCCGCGGTCTGCGAGCGCATCCTGGCCGACCTGGCCGCGCCGCTGGCGCACGGCGACGCCGTGATCGAGATCAGCGCCAGCGTCGGCGCCGCCATCCACCGTTCGGGCGACAGCCACGAACAGCTGTACAAACGGGCCGACGTCGCCCTGTACCACGCCAAGGCCGCCGGCCGCAACACCTGGCGCCTGGCCGAGGGCGACGCCTGACTATGCCGCCGTCAAACGGGCCACGCGGGCGATTCACGCCGCCACCAGATAGGTCGATTGCACCAGGCCTGAAGCAAAGACGCGGCTGGATGCCAGCTTTAGGTCGACATCTTCCGGCAGGGCGCCAAACAGCGGCCGTCCCGCGCCGATCAAGACCGGCACGGTGGTGACCACCAGGTCGGCGACCAGCCCTTCGCGCAGGAACGATTGCACCAGCTGGCCGCCATCGAGATAGATACGGCGCACGCCAAGCTTGCCGGTATTCACGGCGCCGCTGCCGTCGCGAAAGCGGCAATGGCACCCTGCCACGATAATGCGTCAGTCCCTGAACTGCGGTGTGGATTTGCTCATGCCGGCCATCATGGCCGCTTGCAGGTCGGCGGACATGAGCATGGCGGCGTTCCAGGTGGCGACGTAGTTCAGGCCATCGGCCACTGAGTGGTCGCGCGCGTAGTTGATCATCTCCTTGGTGCCGCGCACCGACAGCGGTGACTTGGCGGCAATCGAAGCGGCGATTTCGCGCACGCCTGCACGCAATGCCTCGGGCGATTCGAACACGCGGTTCACCAGGCGCATCTCCTTCGCCTCGGCGCCGTCGAACTTGCGCGCGGTGTAGGCCAGCTCGCGTGCCATGCCTTCGCCGATCAGGCGCGGCAGCCGCTGCAAGGTGCCCACGTCCGCCACCATGCCGATATCGATTTCCTTGATGGTGAACCACGCATCCGATGAGCAGTAACGCATGTCGGCACAGCTGATCAGGTCAATCCCGCCGCCGACGCACGCCCCATGCACCGCCGCCAGCACCGGCTTGCGGCAGCGCTCCAGGCTGGTCAGCGTATCCTGCAAATCGAGAATCACGCGGCGCAGGTTTTCGCGCGTGCGGCCGTCGCAATCGTCGCGCACTTGCGCGCCCACGCCCATCATCATTTGCAGGTCGATGCCGGCGGTGAAAGCCTTGCCCTCGCCTTCCAGAATCGCCACGCGTATCTCCGGCGTCTCGTCGACGTAGCGGAACGCCGAACGAATGTCGTGCCACATTGCAAGGTTCATTGCATTCAGCTTATCCGGGCGATTCAGGCGGATGGTGGCGACGTGGCCGTCGACGGCAATGCTGACTGCTTCAAGCGTGGGAATCATGCGTGTCTCCTTTTTGGTGGTAGCCACATATTAGCGGCCTGAGGCAATTCTGTCGTAGAGGAAATACGCTATTATTTGAACCCCGTGGCATGCATATTCTTGGAGGATAGACATGGCAACAAAGTTCAAGCTTAACGGCAAGGAAGTCACCGTGCAGGCCGAACCGGACACCCCGCTGCTGTGGGTGATCCGCGATGAAATCGGGCTGACCGGCACCAAGTTCGGTTGCGGGATGGCGCTGTGCGGCGCCTGCACCGTCCACCTCGACGGCGAACCGGTCCGCTCCTGCCAGACACCGGTTTCGGTGGCCGCCGGCAAACAGGTCGCCACCATCGAATCGCTCTCCAAAGACAATTCCCACCCGCTGCAAAAAGCCTGGATCGCGCACGACGTGCCGCAGTGCGGCTACTGTCAATCGGGCCAGCTGATGAGCGCCGCCGCCCTGCTGCGCACCAATAAAAATCCCAGCGACGCCGATATCGAGAACGCCATGAGCGGCAACATCTGCCGCTGCGGCACCTACAACCGCATCCGCGCCGCGATCAAGACCGCCGCCGCTGAAATGCGCAAGGCGTAAGGGAGGCCGCCATGACCACCAATCGCAGGGACTTCCTGAAAACCTCCGCCGGCCTGACGCTGGGCGTCTTCCTGCCGACGCTGGCCGCGCAGGCCGATGCCGCCGGCACGCTGCACACGCCCAACGCCTGGGTCCACATCGCCGACGACAACACCATCACGCTGCTGTCGGCCCGTTCGGAAATGGGGCAAGGCGTGTACACCGCCATGCCGATGCTGATCGCCGAAGAACTGAACGTCGACATCCGCAAGATCAAGGTGGAGATCGCTCCGGTAGCGCCGGTCTACACCAACGCCCTGCTGGGCGGCCAGCTGACCGGCGGCTCGACCTCGGTGCGCGAAGGCTGGGAAAAGCTGCGCATCGCCGGCGCGCAAGTGCGCATGATGCTGATCGCCGCAGCTGCAGAACAATGGAAGCTGGATCCGGCCAAGCTCACCGCCGCCGACGGCAAGGTGACCGGCCCCGGCGGCAAGAGCGCCACCTACGGCCAGCTGGCCGCCGCCGCTGCCAAACAGCCGGTGCCGGAAAAAGTCACGCTGAAAGATCCCAAGGATTTCAAGATCATCGGCAAGCCCACCAAGCGGCTCGACACGGCCGGCAAGGTCAACGGCACGGCCGAATACGGCATCGACGTCAAGCTGCCCGGCATGGTGTACGCCTCGCTGGAGCAATGCCCGGTCATCGGCGGCAAGGTGGTGAGCTTCGATGCCGCCAAGGCCAAGGCCATGCCCGGCGTAATCGACGTGGTGCAAATCCGCGACGGCGTGGCCGTGGTGGCCGACAGCTTCTGGCGCGCGAAGAAAGCGCGCGAAGCGCTCACCGTCCAATGGGACGACGGCCCCGGCGCGCGCATCGACAACGCCTCGATGAAAGAAGGCATCCGCAAAGCCAGCGATGCCACCATCCCGATCAAGAAAACCGGCGACGCCACCGCAGCGCTGAACAGCGCCAGCAAAAAACTGCAAGCCGAATACTGGTCGCCGCTGCTGGCCCACGCCACGATGGAGCCACAAAACTTCACCGCCCACTACAAGGACGGCAAATGCCTGGTGATCGGCCCGGCCCAGTTCCAGCAAGGCACGCAGGGCAATGTCGCCAACGCGATCGGCCTCAAGCCGGAAGACGTGACCGTCAGGACCACCTTCCTCGGCGGCGGCTTCGGGCGCAGGCTTGAATACGACTTCGCAGTGCAGGCAGCGGAGATTTCCAAAGCGGTCGGCAAGCCGGTCAAGCTGGTGTGGACGCGCGAGGACGACACCACCCACGACTTCTATCGCCCGATGGCGCTGCACCGCATGGCCGGCGGCCTCGACGCCAACGGCAAGCCGGTGGCGCTGACCTTCCAGCTGACCTCGCAATCGGTGACGCAGCGCGCCTTCGGCCTTCCCAAAGGCACGCTCGATCCCTTCATGGCCGAAGCGGCCGTGGTCGGCTATGACATTCCCAATATGACAGCGGAATTGATCGAGCACGACAGCGGCCTGCGGGTCGGCTACTGGCGCTCAGTCAGCCACGCGCTGAACGCCTTCGCCAACGAAAGCTTCATCGACGAAATGGCGCATGCGGCCGGCAAAGATCCCTACCAGTTCCGCCTGTCGCTGCTGGGCAAGCAGCCGCGCTTCGCCAAGGTGCTGAAACTGGCGGCCGAAAAATCCGGCTGGGGCAAGCCGCTGCCGAAGGGCCACTATCGCGGCATCGCCCTGATGGAAGGCTACGACACCTACATGGCGCAGGTGGCGGAAATCTCGGTCAAGGACAACACCATCAAAGTGCATCACATCTGGGCCGTGGCGGACCTGGGCCGCATGGTCAACCCGGACACGGTGGAAGCACAGATCCAGTCCAGCATCGCGTTCGGCCTGACCTCCACCCTGGGCGCGGAAATCACGCTCGACAAGGGACGGGTGCAGCAGACCAACTTCCACGACTACCCCATCCTGCGCATGAACGAGATGCCGAAGGTGGAGGTGACGCTGGTGCCCAGCACCGAGAAGCCGGGCGGCATCGGCGAGCCGGCCACGGCGCTGGTCGGCCCGGCCGTGGCCAACGCCCTGTTTGCCGCCACCGGCAAGCGCCTGCGCAAACTGCCGCTATCTTCGGAGAACATACAGGCAGCGTGACGCAAAACCAGCAAAAATAGCAAAAACACCACCCAAATACGCGGCAGGCCGTGCCAGTTTCCAGCGCACGGCCTGCCGCGTCATTTATAATGGTCGTTTCGCCAAATTTAAATCTGGAAATCATGGAATTAGCCAAGTCTTTCGAGCCTGCCGACATTGAACAATTCTGGCGCACTGAGTGGGAATCGCGCGGTTACTACACCGCCACCCTCGACGCCGGCAAACCTTCTTTCAGCATCCAGCTGCCGCCGCCGAACGTCACCGGCACCCTGCACATGGGCCATGCTTTCAACCAGACCATCATGGATGGCCTGACCCGCTACTACCGCATGCGCGGCCACAACACCGCCTGGATTCCAGGCACCGACCACGCCGGCATCGCCACCCAGATCGTGGTGGAACGCCAGCTGGACGCGCAGAAAATCTCGCGCCACGACCTGGGCCGCGAAAAATTCATCGAAAAAGTCTGGGAGTGGAAAGAGAAATCCGGCTCCACCATCACCGGCCAGATGCGCCGCCTCGGCGCCTCGCCGGACTGGAAGCGCGAATACTTCACCATGGACGCCGAGCGCTCCAAGGTCGTGACCGAAGTGTTCGTGCGCCTGCACGAGCAAGGCCTGATCTACCGCGGCAAGCGCTTGGTCAACTGGGACCCGGTGCTGGGCACCGCCGTCTCCGACCTGGAAGTGGTATCGGAAGAAGAAGACGGCTCGATGTGGTACATCAAGTACCCGCTGGCCGATGGCAGCGGCTCGCTGACCGTCGCCACCACCCGTCCTGAAACCATGCTGGGCGACGTCGCTGTGGCCGTGGACCCGACCGACGAACGCTATCAGCCGCTGGTCGGCAAGATGCTGACGCTGCCGCTGGTGGGCCGCGAAATCCCGATCATTGCCGACGAATACGTCGACAAAGCCTTCGGCACCGGCTGCGTGAAAATCACGCCTGCGCACGACTTCAACGACTACGCCGTCGGCCAGCGCCACAAACTGGCCATGCCGTCGATCCTGACCTTGGAAGCCAAGATCGTTGACGACGCGCCGGAAGCCTACCGTGGCCTGGACCGTTTTGAAGCACGCAAGAAAATCGTCGCCGACCTGGAAGCGCAAGGCTTGCTGGAAGAAGTCAAAAAGCACAAGCTGATGGTGCCGCGCGGCGACCGTACCGGCGTGGTCATCGAGCCGATGCTGACCGACCAGTGGTTCGTCGCCATGAGCAAGCCGGCGCCTGAAGGCACTTTCAATCCGGGCAAATCGATCGCTGAAGTGGCGCTGGAAAAAGTGGCCACCGGCGAAATCAAGTTCGTGCCGGAAAACTGGAGCACCACCTACAACCAGTGGCTGAACAACATCCAGGACTGGTGCATCTCGCGCCAGCTGTGGTGGGGCCACCAGATCCCGGCATGGTACGACGACGCCGGCAACATCTTCGTTGCGCGCACCGAAGAAGAAGCCAAGGCGCAAGCTGCGGCCAAAGGCATCACCGCGCCGCTGAAGCGCGACAACGACGTGCTGGATACCTGGTTCTCGTCCGCGCTGGTGCCGTTCTCGACCCTGGGCTGGCCGGAAGAAACGCCTGATATCAAGGCCTTCCTGCCATCGTCGGTGCTGGTGACCGGCTTCGACATCATCTTCTTCTGGGTGGCGCGCATGGTCATGATGACCGCGCACTTCACCGGCAAAGTGCCGTTCGAAACCGTGTACGTGCACGGCCTGGTGCGCGACTCGCAGGGCCAGAAGATGTCCAAGTCCAAGGGCAACACGCTGGACCCGATCGACCTGATCGACGGTATCGGCGTCGAAGCGCTGGTGGAAAAACGCACCACCGGCCTGATGAACCCGAAAGCGGCCGAGAAGATCGCCAAGGCCACACGCAAGGAATTCCCGGAAGGGATCGCCGCCTACGGCACGGACGCGGTGCGCTTCACCATGGCATCGTACGCCTCGCTGGGCCGCAACATCAACTTCGACCTCGGCCGCTGCGAAGGCTACCGCAACTTCTGCAACAAGATGTGGAACGCGACCCGCTTCGTGATGATGAACACCGAAGGCAAGGATTGCTCGGCGTCGGAAGCCGACCTGTCGAACGCCGACAAGTGGATCATCTCACTGCTGCAAAAAGCCGAGCTGGAAGTGGCCAAGGGCTTCGAAGACTACCGCTTCGACAACATCGCCTCGGCCATCTACAAGTTCGTGTGGGACGAGTACTGCGACTGGTATCTGGAAGTGGCCAAGGTGCAGGTACAGAGCGGCACCGAAGGCCAGCAGCGCGCCACCCGTCACACCCTGCTGCGCGTGCTGGAAGTGGTGCTGCGCCTGGCGCACCCGGTGATCCCGTTCGTGACCGAAGCGCTGTGGCAAGCCGTTGCGCCGCTGGCCGGCAAAACGGGCGACTCGATCATGCTGCAACCGTACCCGATCGCCAACACCGCCAACATCAACGAATCGGCCGAAGCATGGATGCAGCAGTTGAAGGCGCTGACCGATGCAACCCGTAACCTGCGCGGCGAAATGCAACTGGCGCCGTCGCTGCGCGTGCCGCTGATCGTCGAGCCGGGCAATGCTGAAGAGAAGGCGGCAATGGAAGGCTTTGCACCGTACGTGCAATCGCTGGCCAAGCTGTCGGAAGTGCAGATCGTCGACGCGCTGCCGGATTCGCCGGCCGCCGTGTCCATCGTCGGCACGACCAAGCTGATGCTGAAAGTGGAAATCGACGTCAAGGCCGAGCGTGAGCGCTTGACCAAGGAGATCACCCGTCTCGAAGGCGAGATCAACAAGGCCAACGGCAAGCTGTCGAACGAAAGCTTCGTGGCGCGCGCGCCGGCGGAAGTGGTGGCGCAAGAGAAGGAGCGTGTTGCCAACTTCTCGGCAACGCTGGCCAAGATGAAAGAGCAGATCGCCAAGCTGCTAGCAGCTTAAGCGCTTGTAAGGCCACGAAAGCCGCCCTGTTCACACCGGGCGGCTTTTTTATTCCTCGCCGCGGCGCTTCGATTGGGCACTGTGCGGCGCCATGACGAAGGTGCAGCTGACAAGCTGGTCGCGCTTTTCCGTGCGCGGATGACTCATCAACTCGCACAAACGCTCCAGTAGCTGATTGGCCTCCTTCAGTTCGGCCTTGCTAAGCCATGCCTTGTTACGCGCAGCCCATAGCTGCCGCGCCGGACCATGCGTCACCACCTCATCTGCAAGCAGCGCTTCCGAAAAATCCTTCTCCGCCACCTGCACCAGGCCATGCGCAAACTTGCGCAGCGCAGACGCATGCTTTTCGCTGCCAGTGCTGTAGGCAAGCCGCAATGGCTGGTCGCCGCTCGCCAAGCGGTAGCGGCGCTCGTCGCCATCCCCCTCCAATTCCGTGATGAGTTTAGCCTTGCTGAGCAATTTCAAATGGTAGTACAGGCCATCTGCATGGCGGCCGATCTCCAGCGCCAGCTCCGCCACGCTGGCCTCACCTCCCAGTGCCGCCAGCGTGTCGGCGATCTCCTGCCGCGTGGGCGAAGACAGCAGCGTAATCAGGGCAGGATCGCTGATGGCGCGGTAGTCGATTTTCATGGCTTTTGCGTTCGTTGAAAAATACATATATTATTTCAACAAACGACTTGAGGCAACCGCATGATGAAAATCCGATTACTCCTGCTGATATCCTGCCTGCACTGCGCCACGGCGATGGCAGGCAACGATGTCTCCTTCATTCGCGAAACGATTGCGGCGGCGCATCCAGACATCGGCTTCTCGGCCAATTCAGCTGTAGTCAACAAGGCACTGGATGCAATGCAGATGCAGCCCGGTATGCCACGCGACGAGGCATGGCGGCGGCTCTCCAGGTTAAACCCTCTCTTCGCCGACGCCCATCTCTTCGTTGGCTATGCAGATTGGCGCGGTGATACCACCGCTCACTTGCAAGCGGGCGGCGGCCTGTTTCCTTTTGAAGTCGATATCGATGACGGCCAGCCGGTGATACGCGCTTCATTGGGCGGCGGCGCAACCGGGCTGGCAGGCGCGCGCATCGTCTCAATCAATGGCGTGCCGGCCGATGCCGCAGTCGTTGAGTTGGTTCAGCACGCGCACGGCGACACGGCGCTATTCCGCTCGCACCTGGCGGCGCAGCGCTGGTGGCTGTATCACTGGAAAATCTACGGCGCCCCATCCCACTACAAGCTGGAACTGGCGCGTGATGGGCGCAATTGGCTGGTCGACGTGCCGGCCAGCCAACAAGCGCCAGCCGTCCTGCAACAAGAGGGAAATTTCAACTTTGAGATCACGCCTGGCGGCGCAGTGCTAACGGTCAGCACCTTCGACGGCGCCCACAAGGAACGTTTTCTGTCGCTGACGCGCACCGCCTTCACCCGCATGCGCGACGAAGGCGTCGCTACACTCACTATCGATATCAGCGACAATGGCGGCGGCGATGACGATATGTGGCTGGAAGGCCTGATGCCCTACCTCGCCACCAAGCCTTACCGCACCGGCTCCACCTACATCAGGAAGGCCGCCAGCGGCGAAACCGTCAACGGCCAGATCGAAACCTGGCGCCAGCCGCAGCCCGGCAATCCGCTGCTGTTCAAAGGCAAAGTGTTGGTGCGTATCGGCCCAGCTACTTATTCGTCGGCCATCTTGTTCGCCAACGTGATGCAGGACTTCGGCTTCGCCACGCTGATTGGCATTGGCAACGCCGCGCGCCGCACGCAGTCCGGCGGCATCCGTAAATTCACGCTGCCGAATAGTGGGCTGGTGCTGTGGGTGCCGCGCTTTGTACTTGATCCGCCGGCAGGCGTCGCAGATCGCACTGCCCTGCTGGCGCCGCGCTGATTACTGCGCCAGCAGTTCGGCGTAGCGGGGAATGTCCACATTTCCCCCGCTGATGATGATGCCCACGCGCGTGCCTTGCAGTTGGGTTTTGATCACACGCGCAGCAGCCAGGCCCAGACAACCAGTCGGCTCCACCACCATCTTCATGCGCTCCGCAAAGAAGCGCATCTCCGCGCGCAGCTGTTCATCGCTGGCCGTCAAAATATCATTCACTTCACGCTTAATGATCGGGAACGTCAGGTTACCCAGATGCTGCGTCTGTGCGCCGTCCGCAATCGTCTTCGGCGTTTCAATGTGCACGATGCTGCCGCTGCGGAACGACTGCTGGCCATCATTGCCCGCCTCCGGCTCTACGCCATAAATGGTCGCATTCGGCGACAGCGCGCGCGTCGACAGCGCCGTACCGGCCAGCAGGCCGCCACCGCCCAGCGGTGCAAACACAAAGTCCAGCGGCCCCACTTCTTCCAGCAACTCCTTGGCCGCCGTGCCCTGCCCCGCAATCACGTCCGGATGATCGTACGGCGGAATCAAGGTCAGGCCATGCTTGGCCGCCAGGTCACGGCCGATCTGCTCGCGGTCTTCCTTGTAGCGGTCATAAATCACCACCTGCGCGCCATAGCCCTTGGTGGCGGCAACCTTGGCGGCCGGCGCATCATGCGGCATCACGATGGTAGCCGGAATGCCCAAGAGCTTGGCCGACAGCGCAATCGCCTGCGCATGATTCCCCGACGAGAACGCGACCACCCCGGCCTTGCGCTGCTCCGATGTGAATTTCGCCAGCGAGTTATAGCCACCGCGGAATTTGAACGCACCCATGCGCTGCAAGTTCTCGCACTTGAAGAACACCTCGGCGCCCAGCGCTTCGTTGATGGTGCGCGAGGTCTTGACCGGTGTTGCATGCGCCACGCCGGCGATGCGCTCGGAGGCCGCAACCACGTCGGCAAAAGTTGGCAGATTCAGTTCGCTCATATGGATTCCTTGGTGGATTAGCGCGCGTCGTTGTACACGGTGGCGCGGGATACGTTGAGATAGGCGGCGACAATGTCCATCGCCCGCCGCACATCGCTCAGGCCGGACTCCTTCAGCTCGCGCATCAGGGCCTTGCGTTCCTCAGCCTTCAGCGCGCGCGGCGTGGTGCCATGCCGTGCCGCAAATTGATCGATGCGCAGGCGGATGGCGTCCGCCCCGCTCGGCGCCATCGTCTCGCTGACAGCGGCGGCCGTGTCCACGCTGCCGAATTGGGTCAGCATGGTGTTCAGGCTGCGGAACACGGTCAGGTCAACATTCATGCACAGCGCGGCCACGTACTGGCCCTGGCTGTCCTTGATGCCGATCGAGGTGCTCTTGGCCAGGCGGCCGTCGGGGAAGGTATTGGGATAGTTGGCTATCACCTGCTCGAACGCGGGATCGGCCGCGCGCGCGAGGCCCAGCTCGGTCGCCGGCGCACCCACGCTGCGGCCCGACAGGTTGTTGTGGATGGCCAGGATGGCGTGCTCCGGCTGCGTAAGGTCATGCAGCACCACTTCGCAGAATGGCGCCAGCGTCTTGCCCAGCCCTTCCGCCACGTGCTGCAGCTGCGCCAGCAGGTTTTGATGTTCGGTCGTTTTCCTCATCCGAACATTTTATCTTATTTTAGATTTTTTGTTTAATTGGATGCCAGCCTCTAATTTCGCGCCATTTGTCGTTCGTATAATCGACGCACAACTAAAACTTTTGGAGACAACAGATGAAAGTCCTCGCATTCATTGCCGCAGCCGCCCTGAGCATTGCCCCGGCCTTCGCCCAAAGCAATTCGCCAGCCGGCCTGTGGAAGAACATCGATGATGAAACCGGCAAGCCGAAAGCGCTGATCCGCATCACCGAGAACAATGGCGTGCTGACCGGCCAGATCGAGAAGCTGTTCCGCGACGCCAACGAAGACCAGAATCCGAAGTGCGAAAAATGCAGCGACGCGCGCAAGGACCAGCCCATCATCGGCATGACCATCCTGTCCAACCTGAAGAAGGATGGCGATGAATACAACGGCGGCGAAATCCTCGACCCGAACAACGGCAAGGTCTACAAGAGCAAGCTGCACTTGGCCGACGGCGGCAAAAAGCTGAGCGTGCGCGGCTACATCGGCGTACCGATGCTGGGCCGCTCGCAGACCTGGGTGCGCGAGCAGTGATTACTGCTTGATGCCCTTGCCGGTGGCAGTCCAGTAGATGCCACCCATCAAATGCGCAAGGTACTGCGGATCGCGGTACATATTGCCGTCGTGCCCGAGGGCCGTAACAAAGACGCGGCCCTTCTCCGCGTAGTGATACCAGCTCAGCGGGTGCTCCTTGCCCATCCCATGTGACACCTGGCCCGGCCAGATTTTGGTCGGGTCGTAGCTGCTCTCGTCCACGTTCAGCACCGGGTTGATCCTGACTTGGTAGGGATTGTCGAACACGTAGAATTCATCGCTCCAGATCCAGTGCTGCGGCAAGCCGAACGTGGCGGGGAATTTGCCGTCGACCACATCGACCACGCCGGTCTGCAGCATCGGATGATTGCCGGTGCGGCGGCCGACCAGCTTTTCGTACCAAGGCCAGGTGTTAGCCGGGATGATCAGCGAGCGGTGCACCAGCATGGCGTTGCCGCCGTCCTTCATATAGTCCTCGAATTTCTTGCGGCGCGCTTCGTTGAGTTCTTCCGGCGGCGTGTTCAGGAACATCACGGCGGCGTACTGCTTGAGATCGCCGTCAAATACTTCCGGCTTGTTGGTGAAGGTCATGTCGAACGCATGCAGCTTGCCCAGCCGCTCAAAACTCTCGCGCGCGATGGGGATGTATTCGTAGTGGTACTTGCTCGGCATGGCCAGCACCAGGATTTTGTACTGCGTGTCGGCCCATGCGCTGGACATCATCATTACCCCGGCCGCAGCGGCCAGAACCAGTTTCTTCATCGTCCCCTCCATTAAAAGTTAGCGCTATCATTTTTCCGTAGTCTAACCCAAGGTGATACGATCTGGCCAAATGAAAATAATTCTCAACTTCGTCGGTATCGTGGCCGTGGTGCTGGGCGTGCTGGGCATCTTCCTGCCGTTGCTGCCGACTACGCCTTTCCTGCTGCTGGCCTCGGCCTGCTTTGCGCGCGCCTCGCCGCGTATGCACGGCTGGCTGCGCAACAACCGCGTATTCGGCAAATACCTGCGCGACTACGAAAGCGGCGCCGGCATTCCCAAGCGCGGCAAGGTGTGGATTCTGATTTTCATGTGGGGTTCGATGAGCTATTCGATCTGGCGCACCAAATTCTGGTGGGTGCGCATCCTGATCATCGTCATCGGCGCCTGCGTCACCATCTACCTCACCCGTTTCGTGCCGACCATGCGTATTCAGCGAGCCCCTGCTGACGGCGAATGATGTTCATCAGCGTGCGCAGCGCCGGATGCTTGTGGCGGCGGCTGCTGTAGTACATGTGGAACGGCTCGCCTTTCGCCGCATGCTCGGCCAGCACGATGCGCAGGCTGCCCTCCTTCAGTTCGTCAGCAATGCGCTGCTCCAGCAGGTACGCCAGCCCCATGCCGGCCTTGGCAGCAGCGATACTGGTGACGGTATCGTTGATGGTGATCGCGCCCGGCACGCGCAGCCGGCGCCCCCGGCTGAGCTCCCATTTGTAGCTTGAGTTATCGCCAAGCAGCAGTTGCAGGCAGGTGTGCTGCGCGAGGTCGTCCGGATGCCGCAGCGGTCCATGCGCCTTGAGATAAGACGGTGCTGCGGCAATGACCCAGCGCTGCGTTTTACTCAGCGGCACAGCGACCATATCTTCCGGCACGTAATGGCCGTAGCGGATGCCGGCGTCGTAACCTTCCGCCACGATATCGATGGGCCGGTCCTCGACCACCACCGTCAGTCGCACCTGCGGGCACTGGCGTGCGAACTCCGGCAGGGCCGGTGCAATCAGCAGATGCGCCGCGTCGGAAAACACGTTGATGCGTAGTTCACCGAAGCGGCCGCTGCCCGGTGCATCCAGTCCGGCCAGCGCATCGCCGATCTTGTCGAAGCCCTCGTCGATGCGCTGCGCCAGTTCGCGGCCCACGTCGGTGGGCGACACGGCGCGGCTGGAACGGTTGAGCAGCTTGGTCCCCAATCGCTCCTCCAGCCTGCGCATGGCATGGCTGACCGCCGACGGCGTCAGCCCCAGCTGAATGGCGGCGCCTTTGAAACTGCCACTGCGCATGATGGTGAGGAAAATCCTCAGGTCGGCAAGATCAACACGGTCGAAAATAGACATGAGCGACAATCATCCTAACGATGAATTTGAATCAACATCAAATCCTACCATGCAGTGCTATAACTACGGTCTTTGATCATTGGGCAGAATCATGAAACAGAACACCTTCGGACGAACCGGCCGCACCGTATCGGAAATCGGCTTTGGCGCCTGGGCCATCGGCGGCGCATGGGGCGACGTGAGCAAGGACGACGCCAAGGCCGCGCTGCACGCGGCGCTGGATTCCGGCGTCACTTTCCTCGACACCGCCGACGTCTACGGCGACGGCCGCTCGGAACAGCTGATCGCGGAAGTGCTGAAGGAACGCGGCGGCGACAAGCCCTACGTCGCCACCAAGCTCGGCCGCCGCCTGTCGCCGCACGTGGCAGAAGGCTTTACCAAACAGAACCTGACCGCCTTCGTCGACCGCTCGCTGGCCAACCTGCAAACCGACTGCCTGGACCTGGTGCAGCTGCACTGCCCGCCACCAGCGGTCTACTACCAGCAGGAAGTATTCGGCCACATGGACGACCTGATGAAAGCCGGCAAAATCCGCCACTACGGCGTGTCGGTGGAAAAGGTAGAGGAAGCACTCAAGGCCATCGAATACCCGAACGTGCAATCGATCCAGATCATCTACAACATCTTCCGCCAGCGCCCTGCCTCGCTGTTTTTCGCGGAGGCGAAAAAGCGCCAGGTCGGCGTGATCGCGCGCGTGCCGCTGTCGTCCGGTCTGTTGACCGGCAAGATGAATGCATCGACTGCTTTCGCCGCCGACGACCACCGCGCCTTCAACCGCAACGGCGAAGCCTTCGACAAAGGCGAAACCTTCTCCGGCGTGCCGTATGACGTGGCGCTGGAGGTGGTGGAAGAAATCCGCAAGCTGGTGCCTGCCAACGCCACCATGGCCGAATTCGCGCTGCGCTGGATCCTGATGGAAGACGCCGTCAGCACCGTGATTCCCGGCGCACGCAACGCGGCGCAGGCACAAGCCAACAGCCGCGCCAGCGCGCTGCCGGCCTTGCCGGCGGAAACGATGGACGCGCTGCGCGAGCTCTACCGCAACCGCATCGCGCAGTACGTCCACCACAGCTGGTAATCAGCTGGCCTGCCTGGTCGGCATCACCACCACCTGCTGCAGGTTCACGTGTTTGGGCTGGTCGGCGAGGAAGCCGACCACTTCAGCCACGTCCTGCGGCTGCAGGAACTCCATGGTTTGCGCCGCGCCGGCGAACCAGTCCTTGGCGCCCTGGAAGGTCCAGTGGCCTTGCAGTTCGGTTTCGGTGATGCCGGGCTCGATCAGCGAGACGCGGATATTCTTCGGTCCCAGTTCGGCACGCAGGTGCCGGCTCAGGTGGCTGACGTAAGCCTTGGTGCCGCTGTACACCGCAAAGTACGGATAGAGGTTCTGCGCCGCGATCGACGAGGTGTTCACCAGATCCACCACCGCGCCCTGCTCCGCGCTCTTGACCAGTTGCGGCACGAAGGCCGAGATCACACGCATCACCCCGGTGACGTTGAGATCGATCTGGTGTTCCCAAGCGTTCATCTCACGCGCTTCCACCGCACCGGGCAGCATCACACCTGCATTATTGAAGACCAGGTTGGCCGGGCCGTAAGCCAGCTCCACCGCCGCCGCAGCAGCATCGACCGATGCCTGGTCAGTGACATCGACAGCCAGTGCCAGCGCCTCTCCACCGGCAGCGCGAATCTCTTTGACCGCCTGCTCCAGCACGTCTTTGCGGCGCGCCAGCAAGGCGACCTTGGCGCCGCGCGCGGCCAGCAGTTTGGCAGTGGAAAGGCCGATGCCGCTCGACGCACCGGTAATGACAGCAACACGATTTTGCATGATAGTTCTCCTGTTTGGGTTGAAAGACAGGTGAACTATAGGCTCGCGACCACAACCAAAGTAGTGGCAATATACCGTTTCAGCGACAACTAAAAGTTGATATAAAACTGCTCGCTGTCCAGCAGGCGCTCGACCGCAAAATCGATGAAGCGGCGTACGCGGCCCGGCATGTCGCTTCGCTGCGGGAAGTAGAGATAGAAGCCCATGCGCGCGCTGACCAACTCCGTCAGCACCGGCTTCAGCTTGCCGGCGCGGATGGCAGCGCTGGCGTTGATGCTATCGATCTGGCCGATGCCCATGCCGGACAAGACGGCGTGCAGTTCAGTGTCCGGGTCGTTGCTGAGCAGGACCGGCTGCACGTGGTGGAACACGGTGCCGCCATCGATGACGAATTCCCACGCCATCGGCTTGCCGCTGCCCGGCTGGCGGTAGGCGGTGCAGCGATGCGACGCCAGGTCCGCCAGGGTGCGCGGCGTGCCGTGGCGCTTCAGGTAGGCCGGCGTGGCGCAAACGATTTGCTGCACCGGGAACAAGCGCCGGCTGACGATTTGCGCGTCGGGCGGATTGCCGCCCCGGAAGCCGACGTCGATGCGGTCATGCACCAGGTCGGCAAAGCCGTCTTCCTGGATCAGGTCGATCTGGATGTTCGGGTACTGCTGCTGAAACTCGGCCAGCAGCGGCATCAGCACGCGGCGGCCGATCGAGCCGGAGGCCGCCACGCGGACCAGCCCTTCGTCCTCGTGCGCGGCGTTGCGGGCGCGGGCCAGCGCGCCGACCACGCCGTCCAGGCTGGGCTTGATGGATTCCAGCAAGCGCTGGCCTTCCTCCGTCAGCGCGCTGTTGCGCGTGGTGCGATGGAACAGGCGCACGCCGAGATGCTGCTCGAACTGACGAATGGTTTTGCTGACTGCCTGCGGCGTGGTGCCCTGCGCCTCCGCGACCTTGTTGAAGCTGCCTAGCTCGGCAGCGCGAATGAAGGTCGAGATAGCGCGCAGTTCATCCATGTTTGCGCTTGGCCAGATGGCGATCCAGGCTGTTGGCGAAGTTCTGGCGATCGGACTGGCTGAAGGCGGCTGGGCCGCCGGTGTCGACGCCGCTGCCGCGCAGCTCGTCCATGAAGGCGCGCATGGTCAGCATTTGCGCGATGTTGTCGTTGGTGTAGAACTCACCGCGCGGGTTGAGCGCGTAGCCGCCTTTTTTCAGCACGTCCGAAGCCAGCGGGATATCGCCAGTGATGACCAGGTCGCCCGGCTCCAGCAGGCGCACGATTTCCTGGTCCGCCACGTCGGCGCCGGACGGCACTTGTACCGAGCGGATGAAACGCGATGGCGGCACGCGCAGCAGCTGATTGGCCACCAGCGTCACTTGCATCTGCACGCGGTCGGCCACGCGGTAGAGGATTTCCTTGATGACGGCGGGACAGGCGTCCGCATCGACCCAGATCTGCATCACAGGTCCCACAACTCGCCGTTGGGATTGGTGCGCGGCGGGTTGACGCCGAAGTGCTTGTAGGCCGCCGCCGTGGCCACGCGGCCGCGCGGCGTGCGTTGCAGGAAGCCTTGCTGGATAAGGTACGGTTCCAGCACGTCTTCAATCGTGTCGACCGCTTCGCCGATCGCTGCGGCCAGGTTGCCGATGCCGACCGGGCCGCCGCCGAATTTGTACAGCACCGCTTCCAGCAGCTTGCGGTCCATCACGTCGAAGCCGACCGTGTCCACGTCCAGCATCACCAGCGCCGCATCGGCGACCGGCTTGGTAATTTCGCCGTTGCTCTTCACTTCCGCATAATCGCGCACGCGGCGCAGCAGGCGGTTGGCGATACGCGGCGTGCCGCGTGCGCGGCGGGCGATTTCGTGCGCGCCTTCAGGATCGATGGCGGCCTTCAGCAGCGCGGCGCTACGCGTCACGATCTGGGTCAGCTCGGAGGTGTTGTAGAACTCAAGACGCGCCACGATACCGAAGCGGTCGCGCAGTGGATTGGTCAGCATGCCGGCGCGGGTGGTGGCGCCGACCAGCGTGAATGGTTGCAGGTCGAGCTTGACCGATCGCGCCGCAGGGCCTTCGCCGATCATGATGTCGATCTGGTAGTCCTCCAGCGCGGGGTACAGAATCTCTTCCACCACCGGCGACAGGCGGTGAATCTCGTCGATGAACAGGACGTCGTTGGCTTCCAGGTTGGTCAGGATCGCGGCCAGGTCGCCCGGACGCTCCAGCACCGGGCCGGACGTCTGGCGCAAGTTCACGCCCATCTCGCGGGCGATGATGTTGGCCAGCGTGGTTTTACCGAGGCCCGGAGGGCCAAACAGCAGCGTGTGATCGAGCGCTTCCTGGCGCTTGCGGGCGGCGGAGATGAAAATCTCCAGCTGGTCGCGGATCTTGGCCTGCCCGACATATTCATCGAGATGCTTGGGACGCAGGGCGCGTTCGATCGCCTCTTCATTGGGAGAGGACGGCGCCGCGTCGATGATGCGCTGTTCGGTAAAATTGTCGGTCTGTATGCTCATACAGTTATTTTACTCTGCCTTGGTTGGACGGGGTTGACGTTGCATGTCGCCAGTAAATCCAGTCTGGCTTGGCCGCCACCGGTGAAAAATAACGCCGTGACTATCTAAACATGCATGGCGGCCAAAGTATTACTGGATGCCGAGACAGATGTACTTCACCACGAGGTAATCTTCGATGCCGTACTTCGAACCTTCACGGCCCAGGCCGGACTGCTTAACCCCGCCGAAAGGCGCAACCTCATTGGAGATCAGGCCGGTATTGACGCCCACCATGCCGCACTCCAGCGCCTCGGCAACGCGCCACACGCGGCCGATATCGCGCGAGTAGAAGTAGCTGGCCAGGCCGAATTCCGTGTCGTTGGCTTGCCGGATCACTTCATCTTCGGTGTGGAAACGGAACAACGGTGCCAGCGGGCCGAAGGTTTCTTCGCTGGCCACCTGCATCGCCTGCGTGACGTCGGCAAGCACGGTCGGCTCGAAGAACGAACCGCCCAGCGCGTGACGCTTGCCGCCGGTGACCAGTTTCGCGCCTTTGGACAGCGCATCGGCCACGTGCTCTTCCACCTTGGCCACGGCCTTCAAATCGATCAGCGGGCCTTGCGTGATGCCAGGGTCGGCGCCGTTGCCGACCTTGAGCTCGTTGACCGCCGCTGCCAGCTTGGCGGCAAAGGCATCGTACACGCCGTCCTGCACGTAGATGCGGTTGGCGCAGACGCAGGTCTGGCCGGCGTTGCGGAACTTGGAAGCGAGCGCGCCCTGCACTGCCGCGTCGAGGTCGGCGTCGTCAAACACGATGAACGGCGCGTTGCCGCCCAGTTCCAGCGAGACCTTCTTCACCGTCGGCGCGCACTGCTCCATCAGCAGCTTGCCGATGGCGGTGGAGCCGGTGAAACTCAATTTACGCACCAGCGGATTGGCGCACAGCTCGCCGCCAATGGCGCGCGCGTCGCCGGTGACCACGTTCAGCAAGCCATCCGGCAAACCGGCGCGCTTGGCCAATTCCGCCAGCGCCAGCGCGGTGAATGGCGTCGCTTCGGCCGGCTTGACCACGATCGGGCAGCCGGCGGCCAGCGCCGGGCCGACCTTGCGGGTAATCATCGCGGCCGGGAAGTTCCACGGCGTGATGGCGGCGCATACACCGATGGATTCCTTGGTCACCACGATGCGGCGGTCTTCCCACGGCGACGGCAGCGTATCGCCGGCCACGCGCTTGGCTTCTTCCGCGAACCACTCGATGAAGGATGCGGCATAAGAGATTTCGCCGGTAGACTCGGTCAGCGGCTCGCCCTGCTCGGCCGTCATGATGGCGGCCAGGTCGTCGGGGTTGGTGACGTCGACCGTGCGGCCATCTTGCGCGTCGCAGAAAGCACCGTTGATAAAGGCCTGCTGCTTGAGCAGGGAGTTGTCTTTGAGTTGCAGCATATTCGTACTCCTTTTTATGCGCGCAGGGCGGCGTCCAGAATCGCCAGCGCTTCAGTCATCACGTGGTCTTCGATGGTGAGCGGGAACAGGAAGCGCACCACATTGCCATGCACGCGCCGCAGGTCAGCAGCAGCAGGCCTTTTTCCAACGCCACGCGCTGGACTTTCCTGGTGAAATCCGGATCGGGCTTGCCGGTGGCCGGGTCGTTGAATTCTACGGCGACCATCGAACCGAGGCCGCGCACATCGGCAATGTGCGGTACGCTGGCCTTGGCTTCGCGCAGCATGGATTGCAGCTGGTCGCCGAGTTTGTTGGAGCGATCCAGCAGCTTTTCGTCGTTGATGACGTCCAGCACGGCATGCGCCGAAGCGACCGCCAGCGGATTGCCGGCGTAAGTGCCGCCGAGGCCGCCCGGCGCTGGGGCATCCATCACCTCGGCGCGGCCGCAGACGGCGGACAGCGGCATGCCGCCGGCCAGGCGCTTGGCCATGGTGGTCAGGTCGGGCGCGACGTCGTAGTGCTGCATGGCGAACATCTTGCCAGTGCGGGCAAAGCCGGTTTGCACTTCATCGGCGATCAGCATGATGCCGTGCTCATCGCAGATCTTGCGCTACAGCGGCCCGCCGCTGGCCTCGCTGCAGGGATTGGACAGCAACGAGCGCGTGATCTATCTGGGGACCTTCAGCAAGACATTGTTCCCCGGCCTGCGGATTGGTTTCATGGTGGTGCCATCGGCGCTGGCCTCCCGCTTCGCCCGCGCCAACGCCGAACTCTTCCGCGACGGCCAAAGCTTTCTGCACGCGGTGCTGGCCAACTTCATGAACGAAGGCCACTTCTCCTCACACGTGCGCAAAATGCGGCAACTGTACGCCGAACGGCTGGCCTGTCTGCAAGCCGCGATCCGACACGAGCTGGGCGGCACCGCGACAATTTCCGGCAGCGACGCCGGCCTGCACCTGGCGCTCGGCCTGCCCGCCGCTATTCGCCGAGCTCGCGCAAGAAATTCAGGGTCAGCTCTGTCATTTGGACACGCACGCATGATCCTTGAGAAATCTCAATACATTCTGCGCGCGCCTCAGCGGCAGTACGCAGTTGCGCGTCTTGAGCTACATCAAACCTAGGCGCCGCGTGTCCAAATGACAGAGCTGACCCTGAATTAACCTTTGGAAAGGGCCTTGAGGGCTTGCTTGATGCCGTCGGAGACGGAGGCGCCGGCGGGCACGGTTTTCAGCGCCAGCAGCGCTTCTTTGTCGGAGTAGCCCAGCGCCAGCAGGGCGTTGAGGATGTCGGACTGCGAGTCCGGCGCGGCGTGCGCGCCGCCGGCGCCGATGTCCGCGCCCAGCTTGCCTTTCAGTTCCAGCAGCAGGCGTTCGGCGGTTTTCTTGCCGATGCCGGGGACTTTCACCAGGCGGCCAGCTTCTTGCAGCGTCACCGCTTGCGCCAGGTCGGCGATCGACATGCCGGACAAGATCGACAACGCGGTGCGCGCGCCCACGCCGGTAATTTTGATCAGTTGGCGGAACACGGCGCGCTCTTCGGCATTGCCGAAGCCGAACAGCAGGTGCGCATCTTCGCGGATCGCCTGGTGCGTGAACAGCACCACTTTCTCGCCCACACCGGGCAGGTTGTAGAAGGTGCTCATCGATACGTCGACTTCGTAGCCTACGCCACCAACATCGACCAGCAGTTGCGGCGGATTTTTTTCAAGCAGGGTCCCGGAGAGACGTCCGATCATTATTTTTTACCTTTAAAAATTAACCGACCAGCCGGCCGCGACGCATGCGCAGTCCGGCCAGCGGGCCGTTGGCGGTGGCGTTGGTGCCGCCGGCGATCAGTGTCAGTGTTTCGCGGCTGTGCGCGTGGCAGATGGCGATGCCCAGTGCATCAGCCGCATCGGTGCCCGGCATGCCTGGCATCGACAGCAAGCGCACCACCATTTCCTGCATCTGCGCTTTCACCGCGCGGCCGGTGCCGACGATGGCTTTTTTGATTTGGGTAGGAGAGTACTCGGCCACGCTCAGGTCGGCCGACACCAGTGCGCAGATCGCCGCGCCGCGCGCTTGCCCCAGCAGCAGGGTCGATTGCGGATTGACGTTGACGAACACTTGTTCAATCGCGGCGCAGTCCGGGTTGTAGGTGCGGGCAACCTCGCCCACGCCGTCCAGGATCACTTTGAGCCGCGTCGGCAAATCACCCTCGCCGCTCTTGATGGTGCCGGAGGCGATGTAGCGCAGCTTGCTACCTTGCTTTTGTATGACGCCAAAGCCAGTGGTGCGCAAGCCGGGGTCGATGCCGAGAATTATCATTGGGGAATTGTATGCACTAAAGAAAACGCCCGCAAGCTTGCGGGCGTTTTAATCGGAACTAAGCCTGAATTAATGGCGGAAGTGACGGGTGCCGGTGTACACCATCACCACGCCGCGCTCATCGGCAGCGTCGATCACTTCCTGGTCGCGCATCGAGCCGCCCGGGTGGATCACGCAGGTCGCGCCTGCATCGACCACCACGTCCAGACCGTCACGGAACGGGAAGAACGCGTCCGACGCCACCACCGAACCAGCCAGCGACAGGCCTGCATTCTGCGCCTTGATCGAAGCGATACGTGCCGAGTCGATACGGCTCATCTGGCCCGCGCCCACGCCCAGGGTCATGTTATTACCGCAGAAGACGATAGCGTTCGACTTCACGTACTTGGCCACGCGCCAGGCGAACATCATGTCCTGCAGTTCCTGCTGGGTTGGCTGCTTCTTGCTGACCACGCGCACGTCGTTCAGCAGCACGTTTTTCGAGTCGGCCGACTGCACCAGCAGGCCGCCGCCCACGCGCTTGAAGTCCATGGCGTTGACGCCGTCGCCCAGCGGGATTTCCAACAGGCGCACGTTCTGCTTGGCCGACAGGATCTGCTTGGCTTCCGCGCTGAACGAAGGCGCGATCAGCACTTCCACGAACAGCTTGGCCAGTTCGGTTGCAGCCGCCGCATCCACTTCCACGTTGAAGGCGATGATGCCGCCAAACGCCGAGGTCGGGTCGGTTTGCAGCGCGCGCTTGTACGCTTCCACAGCGTTGGCGCCCAGGGCTACGCCGCATGGATTGGCGTGCTTGACGATGACGCAAGCTGCGCTCTGGTCGAAGCCGCCCATGCTCTTCACGCATTCCCACGCTGCATCGGCATCAGCGATGTTGTTGAACGACAGCTCCTTGCCTTGCAGCTGCTTGTAGTTGGCCAGCGCGCCCGGGGTGGTCACGACGTCGCGGTAGAAGGCGGCCGACTGGTGCGGGTTTTCGCCGTAGCGCATGTCCTGCACTTTTTCAAACGCCACGTTCAGCTTGGCTGGGTAGGCGCTGCGGCTGCCGTGGGCGCGGGTCGCGTCCAGGCTGGTCAGGTAGTTGGCGATGGCGCCGTCGTACTGCGCGGTGTGCGAGTAGACTTTGGTGGCCAGGGTGAAGCGGGTGTCGTAGCTGACGTAGCCAGGGGCGTTGTCGGTGGTTTTCATTTCCGCCAGCACCACGCCGTAGTCGGCCGGGTCGCAGATCACCACCACATCCTTGTGGTTCTTGGCCGCCGAACGCAGCATGGCCGGGCCGCCGATGTCGATGTTCTCGATCGCGTCGTCCAGCGTGCAGGTGTCTTTGGCAACCGTGGCCTGGAACGGGTACAGGTTGACCACCACCATGTCGATGGTCGGGATGTTGTGCTCTTCCAGCTTGGCCACGTGCTCCGGGAAGTCGCGGCGGGCCAGGATGCCGCCGTGGACTTTCGGGTGCAGCGTTTTCACGCGGCCATCCAGCATCTCCGGGAAACCGGTGTAGTCGGCAACTTCGGTCACTGGCACGCCATTGTCGGCCAGCAGTTTGGCGGTGCCGCCGGTCGACAGGATGTTGACGCCCATGGCGGACAGCGCGCGCGCGAAGTCCAGCACACCGGTTTTGTCGGATACGGAGATGAGAGCTTGTTTAATCATGGCTATGAAAAGACTAGTGGTTGAATATTCGGTCGGCCGGCACGCATACTGCGGCCGTCCCCAGCCACTTCATGCCGGATAGAACGGGCGCTATTACAGCAGGCCGTGCTCTTGTAATTTCTTGCGCAGGGTGTTGCGGTTGATGCCCAGCATCTGCGCGGCGTGCGACTGGTTGCCGTCGGCACGGGTCATGACCACTTCCAGTATCGGTTTTTCAACGGTCAGCACGACCATGTCGTAGATGTTCGATGCCTGTTGCTCGCCCAGGTCGTTGAAGTATTCTTCGAGACTCTTCTGGACTACTTCCTGGATACTTTCTTTGCTCATTTTTATCGTTCGCTATGTGATCTGTTGTTGCTGGTAAATCGTTCCTAAGCTTGTGGCTGGAAACGTTTGCCCTTCTGATAATGTGACTTTTTTAGTACTCTCTCGTACCGCTCACGCGGCCTGCAATTCTTCGGCGAGGCGGTATTGTAACCGTTCGCCGTAACTCCACTGCGATTCGAAGAATTGGTCTACAGCAAGCAATTGTTCTTCAGTGGATTCCAGCAGGTTCATGCGCTGTCGGAATTCCTCACCGCCTTGCAGGTCGCGCACATACCAGCCGATGTGCTTGCGGGCGGTGCGCACGCCGAGATAGTCGCCGTAGAAGGCGTAGTGGGCGCGCAAATGTTCATCCATCAGCGCGCGCACTTCGTCCACGTACGGGGCCGGCAAGTGCTTGCCGGTGCGCAGGTAGTGGTCGATCTCGCGGAAGATCCACGGTCGGCCCTGGGCGGCGCGGCCCACCATGACGGCGTCGGCGCCGGTGTAGTCCAGCACGTACCTGGCTTTTTCCGGCGAGGTAATGTCGCCGTTGGCCACGACTGGAATTGAAACCGATTTCTTTACGGCGGCAATGGTGTCGTACTCGGCGTCACCTTTGTAGCCGTCGGCGCGGGTGCGGCCGTGCAGGGTCAGCATGGCGATGCCGGCGTCTTCGGCGATGCGCGCGATGTTCAGGGCATTCTTGTTTTCGCGGTCCCAGCCGGTGCGGAATTTCAGCGTCACGGGCACATCCACCGCGCCCACCACCGCGTCAACGATACGTTTGACCAGTTCTTCATCCTGCAGCAGGGCCGAACCGCACCAGGCGTTGCAGACTTTCTTGACCGGGCAGCCCATGTTGATGTCGATGATCTGGGCACCGCGCTCGACGTTGAAACGGGCGCAATCGGCCAGGTCCTGCGGGTCGGCGCCGGCGATTTGCACGGCTTTCGGCTCCATCTCGCCGGTGTGGTCGGTACGGCGCGAGCTCTTCTCCGTGGCCCACAGCCGCGGGTTGGAGGCCGCCATTTCAGACACCGCGTACCCCGCGCCCAGCTCCTTGCACAGCTGGCGGAATGGACGATCCGTGACACCCGCCATGGGAGCGACGAAAACGTTGTTACGCAGTAAATGAGGGCCGATTTGCACTGACATTGCCTGAAAGGGTGAGAAGGAACCTTCTATTTTAACCGAAGCCCTGCTCAAATAATAAGCACTATTTTTTATGAATTCGGCAAATGTGCAGTCTGGCCGTTATGAACCGTTGTTTCCGTGTATAAATTTTCGGCACGGTCGTTAGATGACGTCGTCCATCGCCGCCAAGGCCAGATGGTCGATTTCGCCCCAGCTGTCGAGCGCCAGTTTTCCGTCCGAAACGGTGAAACGGTTGATGCTGGCGTTCTTGACCTGGAAGTCGCGCGGACTGTCGAGCTGGATGCCGCGCGCCTCGCGGTAGGCGCACTCCAGCACGCCACCGTGGGCCACTACCGCTACGGTCTGCCCGGCATGGCGCGCAGCCACGGCGCGCAGGCCGGAGATGGCGCGGTCGTAGAACTGGTGGAAGCTTTCCGCCACGCGGTCGCCGGCCGGCATCACGGCTTCGATATCGCGTGCCTGCCAACGGGCGAAATCGACCGGGTACTGCTGCTGGATATCCTGGTACAGCATGCCTTCGAATACGCCGTAAGCGCGCTCGCGCAGCCCCGGTTCGGTTTGCAGGCTCAGGCCGGCATGCAGCGCGGCGACCGCCTGCGCGGTTTGCATGGCGCGCTGCAAGTCGCTGGAGACGATGGCATCCAGCTTTTCAGCCGCCAGCGCGCGCGCCAGAGCCGCAGCCTGGCGTTCGCCCTCTTCGTTCAGCGGAATGTCGATGTGGCCTTGCAGGCGGCGCACGGCGTTCCATGCCGTCTCGCCATGGCGGATCAGCAAAATAGTGGTGTGAGTCATGGTTGTGTATAAGCGCCTATCAGCTGCGCTTCGTCGATGATATGGCCGTAAATGGCGGTCAACAGGTCGTTGCCGGTAAAGCGCGCCGGCAGTTCCAGTTGCGCCACGTCCAGCGCATAGATGCGAAAAATATATTGGTGTGTCTCGTTCGGCGGCAGCAAGGGGCCATGATACCCGACACTGCCGTAATCGTTCAGGCCCTGCCTCAAATGCGCGGCAGCGCCTTCGGCAATGGAAGCCGGCGACGGCGGGATATCGGCCACGCACCACAGGAAAAAGTCGGCCGGCGCGTCGGCATCCATGCACAGCAGCGCCAGCGATTCAATCCCGGCCGGCACCTCGCTCCAGCCCAACTGCGGGCTGCGGCTTGCCGGGATGGGGCCGTGCTCGCGAAAGCTGTCGCTGGAGAGCTGCATCTTATTTCGCGTTGGTCTGCAGCCAGAAGGTAACCGGGCCGTCGTTGGTCAGCGACACTTTCATGTCGGCGCCAAACTGGCCAGTCTGCACCGTTGGATGCTTGAGGCGCGCCTGCTCGACAAAGTAATTAAACAGCCGCAGGCCATCGGCCGGCGCGGCCGCCGGGGTGAACGACGGCCGCGTGCCGGACTTGGTGTCGGCCGCCAGCGTGAACTGCGGCACCAGCAGCAGGCCGCCTTGGGTATCGGTCACGCTGCGGTTCATCTTGCCGGCATCGTCGGCGAACACGCGGTAACCGAGCAGCTTCGTGAGCAGCGCGTCCGCCTCCTTTTCGGTGTCGTTGCGCTCGGCGCAGACCAGCACCATCAAGCCGGCGTCGATGGCGCCGATCGTGACACCATCCACCACCACGCTGGCACTGCTTACGCGTTGCAGCAGGCCGATCATGCGGACAGGGTCACGCGCGCGAACTTGCGCTTGCCGACTTGGAGCACGAAGGTGCCGGCGTCCAGCTTCAGCGCCTTGTCGCTGATGACGGTGCCGTCGACGCGCACACCGCCCTGGTCGACCATGCGCATGGCTTCACCGGTCGAAGCACACAAGCCGGCTTGCTTCAGCAATTGCGGGATGCCCTGAGGTGCGCCGCTCAGTGCGACTTCCGGGATGTCATCCGGGATGCCGCCTTTCGAGCGGTTGACGAAGTCGGCCAGTGCATCTTCCGCCGCCTGCTGCGAGTGGAAGCGCGCCACGATTTCCTGGGCAATCGCCACCTTGGCGTCGCGCGGATTGCGGCCGCCGGCGACTTCGGCCTTCAGCGCCGCCACATCGGCGATCGAACGGAACGACAGCAGATCGAAATACTTCCACATCATGTCGTCGGAGACACTCATGATCTTGGCGAACATGGTGTTGCCCGGCTCGGTGATACCGATGTAGTTGTTCTTCGACTTGGACATTTTTTCAACGCCGTCCAAACCTTCCAGCAGCGGCATGGTCAAAATACACTGAGGCTCCTGGCCGTAGTCCTTTTGCAGCTCGCGGCCGACCAGCAGGTTGAATTTCTGGTCGGTGCCGCCAAGTTCGAGGTCAGCTTTCAGGGCCACCGAGTCGTAGCCCTGCATCAGCGGGTACAGGAATTCGTGCACGGCAATCGGCGTGCCGTTTTTAAAGCGCTTGGTGAAGTCGTCGCGCTCCATCATGCGCGCCACGGTATAGCGCGAGGCCAGCTGGATCATGCCGCGCGCGCCCAGCGGGTCGCACCACTCGGAGTTGTAGCGGATTTCGGTCTTGGCCGGATCCAGCACCAGCGAGGCCTGCTTGAAGTAGGTCATCGCGTTTTGCTCGACCTGTTCCTTGGTCAGCGGCGGACGGGTGGCGTTGCGGCCCGACGGGTCGCCGATCATGGAGGTGAAGTCGCCGATCAGGAAGATCACCTGATGGCCGAGGTCCTGCAGCTGGCGCATTTTGTTCAGCACCACGGTGTGGCCGAGGTGCAGGTCGGGCGCGGTTGGATCCAGGCCCAGCTTGATACGCAGCGGCACGCCGCTTTGTTCCGAGCGCGCCAGCTTCTGGGCGAACTCGCTTTCAATCAGCAACTCGTCGACACCGCGTTTGGTGATGGCGAGTGCCTCTTGTACGTTGTCGGATAACGGCAACGCTTTGGAGGGAGCCGGCGGTATCGAAGAAGAGGTAGTCATAATTTTTTAAACGGTTTTTTCAGAAAAAAGAGGACAGCTTCAGGAGTTTGATATAATCCTCGATCGATCAATCTTGCCGCACGAAAACTAACCAAACACATAATTAGAAAAAATAAAACGTTCCTGAATAGTTCAAGCGGCAAATTTTAACTGATTGCATGAACCAAATACATAAATTCACAAGCTCACGCTTGTTCAGTCTGCTAGGTTCGACGCGCAAGGCGCGCATCATCAGCGCGTCTGCATTGTTTCTTGCAGTATGTGCTTTTGGTGCCGCCGGCGTGGCGCCGCTCGCGCCTGACGCGTCCGACTTGCCTGTGAAAACTGTGCAGGAATCCGTGGTTGCACCGGACCTGGCCCCGCAGATCAACGCGCTGGAACAACAGTCTTCCAATGAGCATTTCGTCCACGAAGAACGCATCCGCGCTGGCGACACGCTGGCCACCTTGTTGACCCGCCTGGGCGTGGATGACGAAGCGGCCGAGAACTTTATCAAAAAAGATAAAGTTGCGAAAGGCGTGATGCAGCTCAAGACCGGCAAACGCGTGCAGGCGCAGACCGACGACGAGGGCAACCTGCAGTGGCTGCGCGCCACCGTGGTCGATGGCAAGGACGATCCAGTCACCAACATCAAGGTCACCCGCAAGGGCGACGGCTTTGTTGCCACCGCCGAGCCGGCCAAGCTGGAACGCCGCGTCGAGATGCATGCGCGTACCATTCGCTCGGGTTCGCTGTACGCGGCCACCGACTCCAACGAAGACGGCGCCAAGCTGCCGGACACCATCGTCAAGCAGATCATCGAGATGTTCTCGACCAACATCGACTTCCGCGGCGACCTGAAACGCGGCGACAGCTTCAACGTGGTGTACGAAACCTTCTGGCAGGACGGCGAGTTCGTGCGCGCCGGCCGCGTGCTGGCGGGCGAATTCACCAACAAGGGCACCACCTACCAGTCCGTGTGGTTTGAAGACCCGCAAAGCAAGCAAGGCGGCGGCTACTACAGCTTCGACGGCAAATCGCTGAAAAAAGCCTTCCTCAAATCGCCGGTGGAGTTCTCGCGTATCTCGTCGGGCTTCGCCATGCGCGTGCACCCGATCTCGGGCCAGTGGAAAGCCCACAAAGGCATCGACTTCCCGGCCCCGACCGGCACCCCGATCCGCGCCGCCGGCGATGGCGTGATCGATTTCGCCGGCACCATGAACGGCTACGGCAACTTCATCATCATCAAGCACTGGAACAACTACACCACCGCTTACGCCCACATGAGCCGCTTCGGCACCGGCATGAAAAAAGGCGCGAAAGTGAGCCAGGGCGATGTGATCGGCTATGTCGGCACCACCGGCTGGTCGACCGGCGCCCACTTGCACTATGAGTTCCGCGTTGGCGGCGAAGCCAAGGATCCAAGCAAGATGAACGTGCAGGCCCAGGCGCCGCTGACGGCCGCCGAAATGTCGCGCTTCAAGGTCTACGCCAACGACATGATGCACCGCTTCGCACTGCTGCGTCCGGCAGGCGGCGGTGGCGCACCGACCCGCGTCGCCGCGAAATAAACACCACAGGCCAGCGCAGACTGGCCTGTTTTTTTCTATCGATGACATTCCGCGCGACCTTTACCGCCCTCCTCCTGTGCCTGCTCGCCGGGCATCCCTGCGCTCACGCTGCCGAGGCACGGCCGCTGCTTACCGATTACACCCACACCGCCTGGACCGAACTGGACGGGGCACCGACCGGCGCCACCAAATTCGCCCAAGGCGCGGACGGCTGGCTGTGGATCGCCACGCCGACCGGACTGCACCGTTTTGACGGCGTGCACTTCGAGCGCGTCACCGAGGTCTACGGGCAGCCGCTGGCATCGAGCAACATCATGGCGCTGGCCATCGCGCCGGACGGCGCGGTCTGGGTCGGCTACCGTGTCGGCGGGGTGGCGGTGTTCCGCAAGGATGGCGCCCATACCTACGCCGAGGCCGACGGTCTGCAGCCGGTCGGCGCCATGCACATCGAGGTGGCGCCGGACGGCGCGGTGTGGGCGGCCATGCGCGACGGCCTGGCGGTGCTGCCCCAAGGCGGCCAGCGTTTCCAGTACCTGCCGCCCGAGGCCGGCGTGCCGGCGCTGGGCGTGTTCCAGATCCTGTTCGCGCGCGACGGCACCACCTGGATCGGCACCAATACCGGCGCCTTCTTCCGTCCGCGCGGCGCGGCCCGCTTCACGCAGGCATGGCCGCGCAACACAGCGCTGGTGGCGCTCAACGAAGCGCCGGACGGCGCCATCTGGGCCAACGATTTCGCCCACGGCAATTACAAAGTGCGCAAGACTGCGCCGGCCGCAGGCGAAACCATCCAGCCCGAATTCGAGGGCGACGCCGTGCGCTGGGACCGCCGCGGCACGATGTGGGTGACCCACTCCTACAGCATCGAGCGCAAGCTGCCCGGCGGCGGCCCCGAGCAGCAAATTTCGCGCTCCGAGCATCTCAGCGGCCCGATGCTGGGCGCGCACTTTGAAGACCGCGAGGGCAATCTGTGGCTCGGCACCTCGCGCGGCGTCGACCGGCTGCGCCGCAACCGCCTGCACACCACGCCGGTGATCGAGCAACTCGAGTACCCGGCACTGGTGACCGGTCCCGACGGCGACATGTGGGTCGGCGACTATAACGCCACCCACGACCTGTGGAGCTTTTCCCCGGACGGCCGCCTGCGCCGCCAGGTCGAGGGGGCGCTCACGGCCAGCTACACGGCACCCGACGGCGTGGTGTGGCTGGGCGGCCTCGATTGCGTGAAGCGGCGCGACCGCGATGGCGCCGTCCGCATTTTCCCGATCCCGGACGAGGTCAAGACGCTGCGCGTGCACGCCTTGCAACAGGATAAGCATGGCGCGTTGTGGGTGGCCTTCTCGGCCGGCAAGGGCGTCTACACGCTGATGGACGGGCAATGGCGCAAGTCCGGCGGCCGCCAGGGCTTGCCGGAAAACCTGCTGACCACCACCATGACGCTCGACGCCGCAGGCGACCTGTGGCTGGGCCACCTGCGCAGCCAGATCACCATCATCGGCGACACCACGGTACGCCAGCTCGGTGCAGCGCAAGGCCTGGAGCTGGGCACCATCCTGGCACTGCAGCGCGAAGGCCAGACCATGTGGGTGGGCGGCGAACACGGCGTGGCGCTGTACCGTGACGGCCGCTTCATCCGCCTGCGCGGCGAACGCAACGAGACGTTCCGCGGCGCCTCCGGCATCGTCCACCTGCCCGGCGGCGACCTGTGGATCAACGGCGCCGAGGGCTTGTACCATCTCGCCGCCGGCGACCTCGGCAAGTGGCTCAAGGATGGCCGCAGCAATGTGGCCTTCGAACGCTTCGATGCGCAGGACGGCATGCAGGGCCACGCCCCGCAGCTGCGGCCGGTGCCGTCGCTGAAGCAGTCGCGCGACGGCTTGCTGTGGTACGCCACCACGGGCGGCGTCGGCACCATCGACCCGGCCAACATCCTGCGCAATCCGCTGCCGCCGCCGGTGGAAGTGACCAATCTGCTGGCGGACGGCGTGCGCCAGGCTATCCCGCACCGCGGCGTGCTGGTGCTGCCGCAAGGGACGCGTGACCTCCAGATCGACTTCACGGCGCTGGGCCTGTCGCTGCCCGAGCGCGTGCGCCTGCGCTACCGGCTGGTGGGCCTGGACCGCGCGTGGCAGCAGCCGGTCGGGCGGCGCCAGGCCTACTACACCAACCTGGCGCCGGGCCAGTATCGCTTTGAAGTGATTGCCTCCAACGAGGACAATGTCTGGAACAATACGGGGGCGGTGCTGGAGATCGACATCCCGCCGACCTTTGTGCAAAGCGCCTGGTTCAAGCTGCTGCTGGTGGCGCTGGGCCTGCTGCTGTTGTATGCAGCGTATGCGCTGCGCATTCGCTATCTGACCCGGCGCATGCAGGAGCGCTTGCATGAACGCCTCGCCGAGCGCACCCGCATCGCCCGCACCTTGCACGACACGCTGCTGCAAAGCATCCAGTCGCTGCTGCTGTCGTTCGATGCGCATAGCCGGCTTTTGAAAGAAGGCACGCCGGAGCGCACCCGGCTCGATCAGACACTGAATCTCGCCGAGCGGCTGCTGGTGGAAGGCCGCGACCAGATCATGGACCTGCGCGCCTCCGCCTCGCCCGAGGTGCTGGCGCTGACGCTGGAACAATTCGGCAAAGGCCTGGCCGAACACCGCGCGCACCTGTTCGACGTGAAGGTCAACGGCGCCGCGCGCCAACTGCGCGCCGACGTGCATGACGAAATTTACGCGATTGCGCGCGAAGCACTGTTCAACGCCTCGCGCTACGCCAATGCCAGCCGTATCGTGCTGGAAATCGACTACAGCAGCAGCGCCTTCGTCATGCACATCCGCGACAACGGCGGCGGTCTGGAGGAATCGGTGGCGGCGGCGGGCCACCGGCCCGGGCACTGGGGTTTGCCGGGCATGCGCGAACGCGCCAACGGCATCGGCGCCGCGTTCGATATCGCCAGCCAGGCCGGCGAAGGCACCGTCATCACCGTCACCGTGCCGGGCAAAAAAGCCTACTGAACTATAATCGGGCGATTGATCAGGAGAGCGCTATGGCTTTGTATATCGGTTTAATGTCGGGCACCAGCCTGGATGGCGTGGACGGCGCACTGGCGCAGTTTAATGGCCCCAGCATCACCACGCTGGCTGCGGCTTACATCGCGTTCCCGCCATCGCTGCGCACGGAGTTGATGGCCTTGCAGTCGGCCGGCGCCAACGAGATTGAGCGCGAGGCGCTTGCTGCCAACCAGCTGGCGCAGTTTTATGCGCAGTGCGTTGCCGAGCTGTTGCGCGAGTCGGGCAAGCAGGCGCAGGACGTGCGTGCGGTTGCGGTGCATGGCCAGACTATCCGTCATCGCCCTGAACTGGACTTCACACGCCAGACCAACAACCCTGCCCTGCTCGCCGAGCTGTGCGGCATCGATGTGATTGCGGATTTCCGCAGCCGCGATATCGCCGCTGGCGGACAGGGTGCGCCGCTGGTGCCGGCGTTCCATCAGGCGCTGTTCGGTAAAGCCGGGCAGGCGCGCGTGGTGGCCAACATTGGCGGCATCTCCAACATCAGCGTGCTGGCCGGCGACGGCGGTGTGATCGGTTTCGACACCGGCCCCGGCAATGTGCTGATGGATGGCTGGATTCATCGCCACCAGGGCAAGGAGTACGATGCCGACGGCGCTTGGGCGGCCAGCGGTAAAGTGATTCCCGATCTGCTGGCGGAACTGCTCAAGGAGCCTTACCTGGCGCTGCCTGCGCCGAAAAGCACGGGCCGCGATTTATTCCATCTCGACTGGCTCGACGCGCGCCTGGCCGTGCACGCGCCGGCCGCGCCGGAAGACGTGCAGCGCACGCTGACGCAATACACGGCCGTCACGCTGGCTGATGCCATCAAGGCTTATGGCGGCGGCGCGGATGCGGTCTACATCTGCGGCGGCGGCGCTTACAACAGCGTGCTGATGGAAGCGCTCGGCGCCGAATTAGGCAAGCAGGTATTGGTCGCGTCCACACAGGCGCTGGGCGTTGCGCCGAACCGCGTGGAGGCGCTGGCGTTCGCGTGGCTGGGCTACCGCTTCAGCGAACGGCTGGCAGGCAATCTGCCGGCAGTGACCGGCGCTCGCGGAGAGCGAGTCCTCGGCGCGCTCTACCCGCGCTAAGCCATCCCGCGCAGGATCAAATCAATGCCGGCGAGGAAGTCGGCACGATCATCATGCGCGTGGAACTGCGCCGCGATGCTGCGCGTGAACGGAAACGCGTCGGCATCCAACTGCGTCCATCCTTGCGCCACCTGCGACAGGATCGCTTCACGGCCGCCGCCGAGCTGGCGGCCGAGTTGCGCATTGGCCGCGTTCTGCACGCTGACGCCAACCACATAGCTGAGCAAGGCGGACGCCGATGCCAGTTGCGCCGCCTCCGGCACACCCATCGCCCTCACCTGCTGGCCCAGCCGTTCAAGAATGCGCACCATCGGCATCTGCAATGGCGAGTTCGTTAGCGCCGAGCCCAGCCACGGATGCGCATCGATCGCATCGAACAAGCCCAAAGCTAATGCGCGCACCACCTCCTGCGGCGCGGCATCGACAGGCGTCGCCTCATCCAGCGTGCGGGCGACAATCGCATCGCAGGCGGCAGTCAGCAAATCGCTCTTGTTGGCGACGTGCCAGTAAATCGCGCCGGCGCCGGTGGCCAGCCGTTCGGCCAACGCGCGGAAAGTCAGTCCGCTCTCGCCGCTGCTGTCGAGCAGCGCAATCGACTCTTCAATGATGCGCTCGCGGGACAGGCCATCCTCGCGGCGCGGAGTGTTTTTCTTCATGGCCGCTATCTTGACATACCCTACGGCCTGTCGCAAAATCCGAATGGAACAACGTTCCATTATGGGTAAATTATGAAAAATACATCAATTGCCATCATCGGCGCCGGGCTAGGCGGGCTGGTACTGGCCCGCGTGCTCCATCTGCAAGGCATTGCCGCCACCGTCTACGAAGCCGATGCCTCAGCCTACGCCCGCACCCAGGGCGGCCTGCTCGACATTCACGATTTCAACGGCCAGCTGGCGCTCAAGGATGCCGGCCTGTTCGAGGAATTTACCGCCCTGATCCACCACGGCGGCCAGGCCACCCGCGTGCTGGACCAATACGGCGCGGTGCTGCTCGAGCAGCCTGACGACGGCAGCGGCGGCCGCCCCGAAGTCCAGCGCGGCGAGCTGCGCCGCATCCTGCTGGAATCGCTGCCTGAAGACGCGGTGCAATGGGGGTGCAAGCTGACGCAGGTGGTTGCGCTCGGCGACGGCCAGCACCAACTGCAGTTTGCCGACGGCTCGAGCGTGACCTGCAGCCTGCTGGTCGGCGCGGACGGCGCATGGTCGCGCGTGCGTCCCCTGCTGTCCGACGCCAAGCCGGTCTACACCGGCATCGCATTGATCGAAGCCTGGCTGCGCGATGCCGACCGCGATCACCCGGCCACCGCTGCCGCAGCGGGTGGCGGCTCCATGTTCGCGGTGGCGCCGGGCAAAGGCATTCTCTCGCACCGCGAGCCGGACGGCGTGGTGCACGCCTACATCGCCTTGAGCAAACCGGAAGTATGGCTGGACGAGATCGACTTCAGCAACGCCGCGGCCGCCAAGGCCCGCATCGCCGCAGAATTTGAAGGCTGGCTTCCGGCGCTGACCGCGCTCATCACCGACAGCGACAGCCCGCCGGTACTGCGCAAGATCCACACTCTGCCGCCAGAGCATCGCTGGCCGAGGGTGCCCGGCGTCACGCTGCTCGGCGACGCCGCCCACCTGATGGCCCCGTCCGGCGAAGGGGCCAACCTCGCCATGCTCGATGGCGCAGAACTGGCCAAAGCCCTGGCCACCCATCCCGGCGACACCGAAGCGGCACTGGCCGCCTACGAAAACGCCCTCTTCCCCCGCAGCGCCAAGGCCGCCGCCGAAGCGGAAGAAGTCAACCAAGTGCTGTACGGTGAAGACGCCCCGCACAGCCTGGTGAAAATGTTCAATCCATAAAAAAACGGCGGCCCGCAGGCCGCCGCTTTCGTGGACGAATCCGAATTTATACGGAGAACGAGGAACCGCAGCCGCAGGTTGAAGTGGCTTGCGGGTTCTTGATCACGAACTGGGCGCCTTCCAGGTCATCCTTGTAGTCGATTTCCGCGCCGACCAGATACTGGTAGCTCATCGAATCGATCAACAGCTGGACGCCGTTCTTGACCATGGTGGTGTCGTCTTCGTTGACGATTTCGTCGAAGGTGAAACCATACTGGAAGCCGGAGCAGCCGCCGCCCTGCACGAATACGCGCAGTTTCAGGTCGGGATTGCCTTCCTCTTCGATCAGTTGGGCGACCTTTTCAGCAGCGCTATCGGTGAAAACGATAGGTGCTGGCATTTCGGCAACAGCGTTCATTTCTAACTCCTACGAGAAAACAATTGAGGGCCATTATAGACCCTTGGTGTAATTTATGCTCCGCACCCCGCAAAAACAGCGGGTTTTAGGGCAACAGGGCGATTTGCGTCAAACCCAGGGTTTCTTCCAGGCCGAACATCAGGTTCATACATTGCACCGCCTGGCCGGACGCGCCCTTGACCAGGTTATCCTGCACCACCAGCACGATCACGGTGTTGCCGTTGTCCGGACGGTGCAGCGCCAGGCGCAGCATGTTGGAGCCACGGGTCGAACGGGTCTCAGGATGCGAGCCAAACGGCATCACGTCGACGAAGGCGCTGTCCTTATATTGGTCTTCAAACAGCTTCTGCAAGTCGTCATTGCTGATGTCCTTGGTCAGGCGCGCGTACAGGGTCGAGTGCATGCCGCGGATCATCGGCACCAGGTGCGGCGTGAAGATCAGGCCAACCTTGTCAGAAGTGAACTTCTGCAGCTGGGCCGAGGTTTCCGGGGTGTGGCGGTGACCAGCCACGCCGTAGGCCTTGAAGTTATCCGACGATTCCGAGAACAGGGTGCCGATTTCCGCCTTGCGGCCGGCGCCCGATACGCCCGACTTGCAGTCGGCGATCAGCGAGCCGGCATCGACGATGCCAGCTTTGAGCAGCGGGTAGTAGCCCAGTTGCATGGTGGTTGGGTAGCAGCCCGGGTTGGCGACCAGACGGGCGTTCTTGATGCCGTCGCGGTTCAGTTCTGCCAGGCCGTAGGCGGCTTCTTCCAGCAGTTCCGGGCAGGTGTGCTCGATCTTGTACCATTTTTCAAAGACCGCCTTGTCCTTGATGCGGAAGTCGGCCGCCAGGTCGATGACTTTGACGCCGGCTTTCAGCAGCTCAGGCGCTTGCGCCATGGCCACGCCGTGCGGGGTGGCGAAGAACACCACGTCGCACTTGGTCAGGTCGGCCTTGTCCGGCGACGAGAAAGCGATGTTCACACGGCCACGCAGTGAAGGGAACATATCAGCGACTGGCAAGCCGTCCTCTTTGCGCGAGGTGATTGCTGTCAGTTCCACGTTCGGGTGGACTGCCAACAAACGCAGCAGTTCTACCCCGGTGTATCCGGTGCCGCCGACGATGCCAACTTTGATCATTGTTCTTTCCTTGAAGTGTGAGGAGATGCGTGGGTAAATGGGTGCCATTTTATCAGGCAATGGCTACCGGCGTATGACGCCAGACAATGCGTAGCCAGATGGAAAAAAAGCCGCCCGACCCAAGGCCGGCGGCTTTTTCGGTGATGCGCCGCAAGCAGCGCACCAGAGCGTAAAAATTAACGCTTCGAGAATTGTTTTGCGCGACGTGCTTTGCGCAGACCAACTTTTTTACGTTCAACTTCACGTGCATCGCGGGTCACGAAGCCTGCGCGTGCCAGATCACCTTTCAGGCCCGAATCGTAGTCGATCAGAGCGCGGGTGATGCCGTGACGAACTGCACCAGCTTGGCCGGACTCGCCGCCGCCGTGTACGTTGACTTTGATGTCGAAACGTTCAACGTTGCCGGTCAGTTCCAGTGGTTGACGGATCACCATCAGGCCGGTTTCGCGCGAGAAGTATTCCGACGCTGGCTTGCCGTTAACGATGATCTGGCCGGTGCCAGCTTTGATGAACACACGAGCTACTGCACTCTTGCGACGGCCGGTGCCGTAATTGTAGTTACCGATCATGTCAGTTCCTTAGATTTCGAGTGCTTTAGGTTGCTGAGCAGCGTGCGGGTGCGAACCTTCGGCGTACACTTTCAGCTTCTTGATCATTGCGTAGCCCAGCGGGCCTTTTGGCAGCATGCCCTTGACGGCTTTTTCCAGAGCACGACCTGGGAAACGCTGTTGCATTTTCAGGAAGTTGGTCTCGTAGATGCCACCTGGGTAGCCCGAGTGACGGTAGTAGGTCTTCTCGGTTGCTTTGGTGCCGGTCACGCGCAGTTTGCCTGCGTTGATGATGACGATGAAATCGCCGGTATCGACGTGAGGGGTGAACTCAGGCTTGTGCTTGCCGCGCAGTCGGAGTGCCACTTCGCTGGCAACACGTCCGAGGACTTTGTCCGTCGCGTCAATCACGAACCAGTCGCGCTGGACTTCATGTCCTTTAGCGGAAAAAGTTTTCATGTGATGACTTTCTAAATTAGAAATTACCGCCCAAATGGTGGTTCCGCCAGCAACATCAGCGGACTCGGCCTTTTTATTTATTTACTTTCCTGGGCGAATGGAAAGCCGACAATCATAACCGCTTGAAGGCTGTCAAGTCAAGCCCGATATAGCCTTCAGGCCCCGGAAACACAGGGCTGGCGCGGTCCATTACAATATGGACAAAGTTTTTCACTCGGAGAATGCAATGGAATGCAAAGTTAGCTGGAATGGCCCGTCGGGCATGAGTTTCCTGGCCCAGACCGGCTCCGGCCACCTGGTCAACATGGATGGCGCACTGGAAGGCGGCGGCCACAACCTGGCGCCGCGTCCGATGGAAATGGTCCTGCTGGGCACCGGCGGCTGCACCGCCTACGACGTGGTCCTGATCCTGAAAAAAGGCCGCGCCGACATCCGCGGCTGCGAATGCGTGCTGAAAGCCGAGCGCGCCGACACCGAGCCGAAAGTATTCACCAAGATCAACTTCCACTTCGTGGTGACGGGCAAGGGCCTGAAACCGGAACAAGTCGAACGCGCCATCACCCTGTCGCACGACAAATACTGCTCCGCATCGATCATGCTGGGCAAGACTGCCGAAATCACCCACTCCTTCGAGATCGTCGAAGCCGCCTGAGGGGAGACACCATGAAACCGGCTTACCTGGCATTCTTGTTCAGTGCGATGTGCGCCGTGGCCCAGGCGCAGGACGTCGGCAACTCGGCCTCCGTCGACGCCAGCGGCCCGCAGCATGTCGCCACCATTCGCGGCAACTCGGGCATCGCCCAGCTGGACGACGACAAAATCGAGCTGTCGCAGCGCGTGGTGTATGTGAACGGCGTTTCGTACGGCCCTGTGCCGGCCAACTGCGAAATCAAATTCATCGTCGCCAACGGCAAAAAGACCCTGTACGTGAACGGCAAGCCGCGCACGCAGCCAGCCAAATAATCGCGCCGCGGTACCGTCAGATGTAATAGGCGGTGCTGGTCATGACTTTGCCCATCACCGACATGGCGTGCTGCACCGGCGCCGGCACGGCCGCGGCGCCGAGGTTTTGCGCGGCGGCGCCGTGCTCGATTTCGTCGATGCGCATCTGGTCGACGATGGCGCGCGATTTGGCGTCTTGCGGCGGCAGCTTGTCCAGATGGCTTTCAAGGTGCGCTTCCACTTGGCGCTCGGTCTCGACCACGAAGCCCAGGCTGCGCGCGTCGCCCAGCACGGCGGCGACCGTGCCCAGCGCGTACGCGCCGGCGTAGAACAGCGGATTCAAGACGCTGATGTGCGAGTTCAGCTCGCCCAGGCGCTGCGCGGTCCACGCCAGGTGATCCTCTTCCTCGCGGCTGGAATGCTCGAACTGCTCGCGGATCTGCTCGGTGCGGGCAAAGCGCGCCTGCGCGTTGTACAGCGCTTGCGCACACACTTCGCCGACATGGTTCACCCGCATCAGGCCGGCGGCATGGCGGCGCTCCGCTTCGCTCATCTCGGCATCGGCCGCGTGCGCGGCCGGCGTCGGACGCGAGGCCGAGGCGACGCCGCTCACCACGCGCAGCGCCTTGTCGGCGCCGGCAATGAATCGGTCCAGTGGAGTGTGATGATGTGCGGCCATGTGCAAACTCGTGTCTTCAGATGGAAAGCCACATTTTAACTGGCATCGGCCTCTTCGCGCAGCTGACGCTGGCGTTCGATGTAGTCGGCCACCGGCCCGCGCACGTCGATTTTGGAAATGTCTTTTGCCACGCCCAGGTTCAGGCCCAGCAGGAAGGGAATGTTCTCCAGCGGCACCTCGGCGCAGTGCTCGCCGAACGCCTTCAGAAAACGCTTGGACTCCACTACCCGCACCACCTTCTCGCCGCTCATGTACTGCAGGATGCTGGTGATGCTGTGGCCCTTGCCGATGGTGTGGTAGATGAAGCGGTTGAAGTCGCGGTCCAGTTGCTTGAAATCCAGCGTTTCCTTGGTCATCAGTCCGGACAGGTAGTACAGCCCCAGCGCCACGCGGAAGAAACCGGTAGCCTCGTCACGGTCGACACCGCTCTGCATTACCGCCAGTATTTTTTCCTTGAGTTGTGCATTCATTTTTCGCCGCGCTCCCGTGTGCGACTATAGCAAGAGTTTTCTCAAACCAGTAGCTTGCGTGCAAGAATTTTGACATGCTATTCTTGAAACTTTCCACCTTCGGACGACCACGATGATCGAAGTAAGGAGCCTGGCCAAACGCTTTCGCCTGCCCACGCGCGGCAGTAAAACCGCAACAGCGCGCGATCCGCGCGATCACGATGGCTGGTTCCACGCAGTGCGTGACGTCAGTTTCCGCTGCGCGCCGGGCGAGGTGCTCGGCCTGCTCGGCCCCAATGGCGCCGGCAAGACCACCACCCTGCGCCTGCTTTCCACCGCCCTCAAGCCCGACGCCGGCAGCATCCACGCCAACGGCATCGATCTGCTGGAAAATCCGCTGGCCGCGCGCCAGCACATCGGCTTCCTGTCCGGCTCGACCGGACTGTACGGCCGCCTCACCGCACGCGAAAACATCGAATACTTCGGCCGCCTGCACGGCATGAGCCCGGCCTATCTCAAGCGCCGCTGCGATGAACTGTTCGAGCTGCTGCAAATGCACGAATTCGGCAACAAGCGCGCCGACCAGCTCTCCACCGGCATGAAGCAGAAATGCGCCATCGCCCGCACCGTGGTGCACGAGCCGCAAATCGTCATCCTCGACGAGCCGACCACCGGCCTCGACGTCATGTCAGCCAAGATCCTGCTCGACTTCATCGCCAGCTACAAGGCGCTGCGCGTGCCGCTGATCTTCTCCACCCACCACCTGCACGAGGTGGAAAAACTGTGCGACCGCGTGTGCATCATCAACCACGGCAAGACCGCTTTCCACGGCACGATGGACGAGCTGCGCCACCTCGGCGGCAGCGCCGATTTGTACGATGCCTTTGTCGGCGTCATCAACAAGGAGGCCTGAGCCATGTGGACCATCTACCTCAAGGAATTGCTGGAACTGGCGCGCGACCGCCGCACTTTCTTCTTCACCGTGTTCATCCCCGTGTTTGCCATGCCGCTGATCTTTGGCGGCTTCGGCTTCCTGTCGTCGAGCATGTTCAAGCAGGCCAGCACGGCCGACATGGCCTACGCCATCTTCGGCCAGCAGCACGCGCCGCAGCTGGCTGAGCGCTTCGCCAAAGAAAAGGGCTTCCATCAAATCGTGCTGGCCAGCCCGGACGAGATCAAGGGCGCCATCGCCGCCGAGCGCATCAAGTTCGCGCTGGTGATTCCGCCCGGCCTCAACGAGCAACTCACCGCCCAGCAGCAAGGCGTGATCGAGCTGCACTACAACAGCGCCGCCACCATCGACCTCACCCGCAAGCGCGTGCAATCGGTGATCGGCAACGCCAACAGCGAGCTGCGCGAACGCGCCCTGTCCGCCTTCAACCTCAACCAGCAGCAGCTGGCGTTTGCGCTCGATCCCATCACGCTGGAAGACCACTCCACCGCCGACAAGCGTGAACAGATGGGCGCGATTGTCGGCGGCATGCTGCCCTACGTGCTGCTGATGGTGTGCCTGATGGCGGCCATGTACCCGGCGATCGACACCGGCGCCGGCGAGAAGGAGCGTGGCACGCTGGAAACCCTGCTGCTGGCGCCAGTCTCGCGCACCGCCATCGTGCTGGCCAAGTTCCTGATGCTGTTCACCATCGGTCTGACCTCGGCGCTGTTGATGATAGGCAGCGTGGGCGTGCTGCTGCATTTCTTCGGACAGCAAGTCGGCGGCGACCTGGTGCAGATGGTGCGCGCCATCGGCGTGCTGGACCTGGTGATGGTGGCACTGATGCTGGTGCCGACCGCCGCCATCTTTGCCGCCATCCTGCTGTCGATTTCGGTTTATGCCAAAAGCTACAAGGAGGCCGCCGGGCTGATCTCGCCGCTGATCATCGTCACCATCCTGCCCACGCTGGTGGCGCTGCTGCCCGGTGTGGAGCTGAACTGGAAATGGGCGATGGTGCCGCTGACCAATGTCGCGCTGGCCATGAAGGAACTGGTCAAAGGCACCATGGACTACCGCATGTTCTCGGTCATACTGCTGTCCACTACAGTAACCGCCGGGCTGCTGCTGGCACTGTGCCGCTGGTGGTTCAACCGCGAGCAGGTTTTGTTCAGGAATTGATGAAGTTGTCTATTCAACCACGACCGATTCCCTTCCGGCCTGTTCCGCCAATTCTGCACTCTGGCGCAGCATAGTGCGGCCCATCGCAATGGCGCCCCGGGTATGGATCAAATTCAATACAATGCCATCATGTGAAAAGTGGTTTGTCGCGCAGAATCTGGAGTTAGCATGGAATTAAGCATTAGCAATTTGTCCAAAACGTACAGCAACGGTGTTGTCGCGCTGGACAATATTTCGCTCACCATCCCGACCGGGATGTTCGGTCTGCTCGGCCCCAATGGCGCCGGCAAATCGACGCTGATGCGTACGTTGGCAACCTTGCAAGAATGCGATTCCGGATCGGTGTTCTTCGGCGACCTTGATGTGCTCGACGAAAAAGATGAAATCCGCCGCCTGCTCGGCTACCTGCCGCAGGACTTCGGCGTCTACCCGAAAGTAACCGCTTACGAACTGCTCGACCACTTCGCCGTGCTCAAGGGCCTGAGCAACCGCAACCGCCGCCGCGAAGTGGTCGACGGCCTGCTCCAGCAGACCAATCTGTTCGAAGTGCGCCACCAGCGCCTGGGCGGCTTTTCGGGCGGCATGCGCCAGCGCTTCGGCATCGCGCAGGCGCTGCTGGGCGATCCGAAACTGATCATCGTCGACGAGCCCACCGCCGGCCTCGACCCGCAAGAGCGCGTGCGCTTCCACAACCTGCTGTCCGACATCGGCGAGGACAAGACCGTGATCCTGTCCACCCACATCGTCAGCGACGTGGCCGACCTGTGCGCCAACATGGCCATCATCAACAAGGGCCACCTGCTGCTGTGCGGGCCGACGCAGGAGCTGATCCACGAAGTCAGCGACAAGATCTGGGCCCGCTTCATCAACAAGGCCGACCTGCCTTCGTTCCAGCTGCGCCACCCGGTGATCTCGTCGCGCCTGCTGTCTGGCCGCACCCTGATCCACGTCTACAGCGACACCGATCCCGGCGACGGCTTCGAGGAAGCCATCGGCGACCTGGAAGACGTCTACTTCGCCACCATCGCCGGCCGCCACCGCGCCGCGGGCACCTGCGATTAAGGCCGGATCATGTTTGCCATCGCCTTCTTTGAAGCGCGCCAGCGCCTCAAGCTGTTATCCACGTGGGTGTACTTCTTCGGCTTCCTGGCGCTGACCATGCTGTGGATGGCCGCCGCCGGCGGCTTCTTCAAAGGCGCCTCGGTCACTTTCGGCAGCCAGCTGATCGACTCGCCGCGCTCGCTCATGTTCACCACCAGCTTCCTCGGTTCGATCGGCGTGATCGTCATCGCCGCCATGATGGGACGCTCGGTGCAGCAAGACTTCGAGTACGACATGCAGCACTTCTTCTTCAGCGCGCCGATCAGGAAACACGAGTACATGTTCGGCCGCTTCCTCGGCGCCTACTTCACGCTGGCGGTGATTTTCACCAGCATCCTGCTCGGCGCCTGGCTGGGCAGCTTCATCCCCGGCATCGATCCCGAACGGCTGGCGCATGCCGATGCGATTGCCTACATCATCCCCTACCTGATCGTCATCCTGCCTAACATCTTCATCTTTGGCGCGGTGTTCTTCATCCTGGCCGCGCTGACGCGGCGCATGCTGCCGGTCTACATCTCCAGCGTGGTGATGCTGATCGGCTACATGGTGGCGCCGGGCCTGGCGCGCGACCTCGACTACAAAACCTTCGCCGCCCTGATCGACCCGTTCGGCACCACCGCCGTGATCCGCCTGACCGAATACTGGCCCATCATCGAGCGCAACACCCGCCTGTTCCTGCCGGAAGGCGTGTACCTGCTGAACCGCGTGATCTGGGCCTCGGCCGCGCTGGCCGGCCTGCTGGTCGGCTACTGGCGCTTCCACTTCATCGCCACCAGCGACAGCGGCCACGGCAAGCGCACCAGCACCGGCGAAGGCGAAATCCCGCAGCACCTGTCGCACACCTCCACCAACACGCAAGAGAAGCCGGACTTCCAGGCCCGCAGCCTGGGCTGGCTGCTGCTGCGTTCCAGCTGGCTCAACCTGCGCGAGACCACCAAGAACATCTACTTCCTCGTGATCGTGCTGGCCGGCGTGCTGATGATGATTGCCGCCTCGCTTGACCTCGGCTCGATGTGGGGCACCAACACCTACCCGGTCACCTATCAAGTGCTGGAAGTGGTGAGCAGCACCTTCGCGCTGTTCATGATGGTGATCACGACGTTTTATGCCGGTGAACTGATCTGGCGCGAGCGCGAAGCCCACATGGGCCAGATGCTGGACGCACTGCCGGTGCCGAGCTGGCTGCCACTGCTGGCCAAGCTGTTCGCGCTGTTCGGCCTGCAGGCGCTGCTGATGCTGATCATCATGCTGACCGGCATGGCGATACAAATCTTCCAGGGCTACTTCATCCTCGAACCCGGCCTGTACCTGCATCAGCTGTTCCTGGTGCAGATGCCGGGCTATATGCTGACCGCCGTGCTGGCGATTGCGCTGCAAGTGATCATCAACCAGCGCTACATCGCCTACTTTGCGATGATCGTCTACTTCATCATCAGTATCACGGCAGGCAGCATCGGGCTGGATAACCCGATGCTCATCTACGGCAACCTGCCGATGTTCACCTACTCCGCCATGAACGGCTACGGCCACTTCCTGCTGCGCGAGCGCTGGTACGAAGCCTACTGGGGCGGCGCGGCGCTGCTGCTGATCGTGCTGTCGCTGCTGTTCTGGGCACGCGGCACCAACGACGGCTGGCGCCAGCGCCTGCAACTGGCGCGCCACGCGCTGACCATGCCGGTACTGGCCACCATTGCCGTGGGCGTACTGATCTTCGGCGGTGCCGGCGGCGTGCTGTTCTACAACCAGTACGTGGCCGACTGCTTCAAATCGGCCTATCACAAGGAAGCTGAAAAGGCCGACTACGAGCGCAAGTACAAGCAATACGCCGTGCTGCCGCAGCCGCGCATCACCGACGTCAAGATGAACGTGGAGATCTGGCCGGAGCAGCGCGCGCTGATCGTCAAGGGCCGCTACCTGCTGCAGAACAAAACCACGCAGCCGGTCAGCGACATCATCGTCACGCAGGACAACAGCGTGGCGCAGTACCGCGTGCGCTTCAGCCAGGAAGTGCGCAACGGGCTGCAGGACCGCGAGCTCGGCTTCTACAGCTACAAGCTGAGCAAGCCGCTGGCGCCGGGCGCGCAGCTGGCGATGGAGTTTGAACTCAACTACTCGCCGCAGGGCATCTTCGGCCTCGGGCGCGATACGCCGGTGATCGGCAACGGCACCTTCTTCAACAACGGCATCATGCCGCACATCGGCTACCAGCAGGACTGGGAACTGAACGACGCCAGCGACCGCAAGAAACACAAACTGGCAGCGCGCGAACGCATGCTGCCACGCGATGATCCGGGCGGATTAGCCAACAACTTCGTCGGCAACGATGCGGACTGGATTACGTTTGACGCCACCGTCAGCACCAGCGCCGACCAGACCGCCATTGCGCCGGGCATGCTGGTCAAGGACTGGACCAGCAAGGGCCGCCGCTACTTCCACTACAAGGTCGACCAGCCGATCCTGAACATGTACGCCTTCCAGTCGGCGCGCTACCTGGTCAAGCGCGACTGGTGGCAGGACGTCGGCATCGAGCTGTATTACCATCCAGGCCACGAGTACAACCTGGACCGCATGGACAAGGGCATCAAGGAATCGCTGGACTACTACACCAAAAACTTCGGGCCGTACCAGCACAAGCTGGTGCGCATCGTCGAGTTCCCGCGCTACGAGCAGTTTGCGCAGTCGTATCCGAACACCATTCCGTACTCGGAATCGGTGGGCTTCATCGCCAAGGTCAACGACAAGAATCCGAAGGATATCGACTACCCGTTCTACGTCACCGCGCACGAAGTGGCGCACCAGTGGTGGGGCCATCAGCTGGTGAGCGGCAACACGCGCGGCGGTACGGTACTGAGCGAAACGCTAGCCGAGTATTCCGCGCTGATGGTGATGAAGAAGAACTTCGGCGCCGCCAAAATGCGCCGCTTCCTGCACTACGATCTCGACCAGTACCTGCTCGGCCGCGCCTTGGAGCGCAAGAAGGAATTGCCGCTGGCCGAGAACGAAAACCAGAACTACATCCAGTACCGCAAAGGCAGCCTGGCGATGTACCAGTTGCAGGACATGCTGGGCGAAGACAAGGTCAACGCGGCGCTCAAGGATGTGCTGAACCAGTACGGCCGCAAGTCCGGTCCGTATCCGAGCGTGACAGTGCTGGTCGATGCTCTGCGCAAAATCACGCCAGCCGACCAGGCTTATCTGATCGACGACCTGTTCAACAACATCGTGCTGTACGAGAACCACGCAGTGGCGGCGACGGCGCGCAAGCTCGCAGACGGGCGCTACGAAGTGAGCTTCACGGTCAGCGCGGCCAAGGTACGCGCTGGCGAGCAAGGTGAGGAAAAAGACGTGCCGCTGCGCGACTGGATCGATGTCGGCGTCGACGACAAGGATGGCAGCAGCCTGTTCCGCGAACGCATGCTGGTTGCGCAGAAGGAGAACCGCTACACGGTGGTGGTGAATGGCCGTCCGGCCAAGGCGGGCATTGATCCGGATAACAAACTGATCGACCGCAAGCCGGATGACAACATGATCAACGTGGAGCTGCAAGCACAGTGATGCACGTCATTCCGGCGAAGGCCGGAATCCAATAAACGCATGCGCTACCTCAGTGCATGCTGTCTATGGATTCCGGCCTGCGCCGGAATGACGGTGGCTAGCGCAGCTGCAGTTGGCGGCCAGCCGGCGCCTCATGCAGCTTGAACACGGAGACGATCGCAGTCAACGCATCGGCCTGATCATGCAGCGAACCTGCCGCCGCAGCGGCTTCCTCCACCAGCGCCGCATTCTGCTGCGTCACCTGATCCATCTGGCCGATGGCCTGGTTGACCTGCTCGATACCGCTGCTCTGCTCCACCGAGGCCGACGTGATCTCTGCCACGATATCAGTCACGCGCTGAATGCTGTCCACCACCTCGCTCATGGTATTGCCGGCCTGCGTCACCAGCGCGCTGCCAGCGTTGACCTTCTCCAGCGAATCATCGATCAGCGACTTGATCTCCTTGGCCGCCGCCGCACTGCGCTGCGCCAGGTTGCGCACTTCCGACGCCACCACCGCGAAACCGCGACCCTGCTCGCCGGCACGCGCCGCTTCCACTGCCGCATTCAGCGCCAGGATATTGGTCTGGAACGCAATGCCGTCAATCACACTGATGATATCGGCAATCTTGCGCGAGGAACCAGTGATCGCATCCATCGTCGTCACCACTTCCGACACCACGCCGCCGCCGCGCTGCGCCACTTCCGACGCCTTCACCGCCAGCTGATTAGCCTGGCGTGCATTGTCCGCATTCTGCTTCACGGTCGCGGTCAATTCTTCCATCGAAGACGCGGTTTCTTCCAGGCTGGATGCCTGCTCTTCGGTACGGCCCGACAAATCCAGATTACCGGCCGCGATCTGGCTCGACGCGGTGGAAATGCTCTCCGTGCCATTGCGCACTTCGGTCACGATGCTGATCAGGCCATCATTCATCTGCTGCAAGGCTTGCAGCAGGCGGCCGGTTTCATCCTGGCTGGTGGCTTCGATATGCGAGGTCAGATCCTTGTTCGCCACGGCCACCGCAATATCGACCGCCTGGCTCAGCGGCACAGTGATACCGCGCGTCAGACGCCACGCACACAAGCCGCCCAGCGCCAACACCACCAGACCGCACACCATCATGAAAGTGCGGCTGCTGTTATACAGGTCTTCAATGCGGGCGGCGTTGGCGTCGATGCTCTTGCGCTGCAAATCCAGCAGGCTGCTCAGCGAAGCCAGGTAAGCCTTGCCGTCCGGCGTGAAACGCTTGTCCAGTACCTCGGCCGCTTCTTCGAACTTGCCATCCTTCTTCAGCGAGACAATGGCATCGCGCGAGGCCAGATAGCGCTTGCGGTTGTCCATCATGCCGCTGAAGATGGCTTTCTCTTCATCGCTCTCCAGCAGCGGTTCGACCTTCTTCTGCAGGCCGTTGACCTCGGCCGTGGACGACGCGGTCTCTTCGGCAAAGAACGGGCCCAGCGACGGGTCCGAGCTCTTCGAAATCGCCGACGTGCGGCGCACGCTGGTGTGGATCAGGCGATACCAGTCCGAAATCATGCGCTCCTTGGCCAGCGGCTGCTGCATCATGTCGCGGGTTGCGGAGGCCACCGTGCCCATGTGACGGATGCCGATCACCGTCATCAAAATCATAAGCGCCAATACCAAACCAAAGCCCGCCGCCAGGCGCGTGCCAATTTTTAAATTTTTCATGATGAGTGCGCCCGAGGGCGATGTTGGGGACGAAGCGTTGCTACTATTGAAACTGCGAATCAGGCAGAAGAAATGAAGTTGCCTTAAAGAATCAAGAGCTTATCACGGAAAACACTTTATTGCTCTACGCAGTAACCACAAGCGTGCTGACCAGGCCTGAGTCAAAGGAACTGGAAATGACCGTACTGGCCAGATTGGGATTGGATTTCAGCAGTTCCGCCCAGTTGCTGGCGGCCTGCTCGGACAGCCCGTTGATCGTGCCCTCGCCGGTGTAGATCCCGGAGCCGGACGCGCTGGTTGCCAGCGTCGAGACGATGCCCTGATTCAGCGCCTGCTGCGCCGTGGTGGAAGTATCAACATTGCTGCCTTGTTCAGGCACGCTGACCGGCTCTTCGACCGCCCCTGCCTGCTGCAAGGAGCTGAGCAGCCCGGTAGGCGTGTACACCGTGGCGCCGGTGGAGCCACCAAGCGATGCCACCACCGCCGACTGCGCCGACAAGCTCACCGCCTGCGACGACAAGTCCGCCGCCGACGGCGCCGGGGCGACGGTCGGCACATACGGCTGGTAGGCCGCATTGGAGGTAACGGTGTTGAGCGAGACAGTCATGATCTCTTCAATATAGCACCAAACCGGGCGACTTGAAGGCGCCCGGCTTGGCTTAGCGAAACGGCAATCAGATCTTGGCGGCGTCGTGATCGCGCTTGGCCTTGTCTTCGTGACGCTCCAGTTTGGCTTCCTGTTTGTCTGCCTTGTGTTTCGCGATCACTTTCTGATCATGCTTGATTTCCTGCTTTTGCTGCTTGATGACATGCTGCTCGTCGCGGCGGGCTTGGTCCAACTGCTTGGCGCCGGCGATATCACCCTTCTTGATCTCGGCGTGCTCGGCACGGGCCAGTGCATTGCGCTCCTGCTTTTCCGCTTGCAGCTGCTGCTTGCCGGCGACGACTTCACCTTTCTTCTCCGCGATCACGGCATTGTCATGCTTGATTTCGCGGGTGTCCTGGCGGATCTGCGCATTGTCTTGGTGGACCTGGGCCACTGGCGTCTGCGCAAAGGCAGCAGCGCTGATCATCGAAAGCAAGCCGGTAATCATCAGGGTTTTGGTTTTCATGACTGTGTTCCTTTTCTTGGGTTGGCAGATCGCTGTTCATCAGCGTTCTTGAGCATTCAACGCGGCCGCTCCACAGCGAGACGACCATATTCCCGTAAGAAAAGTTACGAGTTGTATCCAGCAAGTGACTGCGCCAGATCGCGCTGCCAGGCACTGGCTTGGGCGCGGTTCCACACCAGCACCACGTGCTCTACGCACTCGAACGCACAGTCCACCACTTGAATGCGGCGCAGCTCGCTATCGGCCAGCGCGAAGTCCGGCAAATAAGCCAGCGCCTGGCCTGCCTTCACCAGCGTCAGCAGCAGCTGCAGGTCATCAGTCCAGTAGCGGATCTTGCGTGGCAGCTGGTCGTCACGCCAGCCATCCGAATGTGCGCCACGCTGCACGCCGCAGAACAGCGAGCGCGATGGGCAGGCGAAGTCATGCTTCAGCACCTCGGCCGTGCGGGCCTTCAGCTTGCGCGCCTTGACCAGCGGATGCTGCTTGCCCGCCATCAGGTGCAGGGTGATGCTGCCCAGCGGCGTGACTGCCCACTCCTCCGACCAATGCTCGCCGCGCCCCTCGATCACATCCGTGGTGACAATGGCGGCGTTGATATCGCCGCGCGCCAGGGCCGCCAGCGCTTCGTCCTCAAACATGGCCTGCATGCGCAGGCTGGCTTCGGGATACGCTTGCAGCGCCTGCGACAGCATCTCGCCATGCCGCCACAGCAGGATGGCCGGGCCGCCGATGCGGCTGTCGATGGCGGCTTGCTCGCCCATCAGGTCGGCCTTGGCCTGGTCGGCCAGCGCCAGCAGCGTCTGCGCGCGATCCAGCAGCAACTGGCCGCTGTCGTTCAGCACCAGCTGCTTGGCGCTGCGGTCGAACAGCGGTTTGCCCAGCACGTCCTCCAGCCGCTTGAGCGCTTTCGAGACGGCCGACGGCGTCAAATGCATCTCCTGCGCCGCCGCGCCCAGCGAAGGACGGCGCGCGGCGCTGACAAAGATGCGTAAATCGCTGAGATTCATGATTTCCTGATGGGACACGAAAAGTGAATTTAAGTTGCTTTACTGGATACAACCATCATCTTACCATTCAGCCCTATGATTACGACCAAACAATGGATCTACCGCCGCCAGCCGGCGGGCCAGATCACCACCGACCACTACGAACTCGTCGAGCAGGCGCTGGACACCACGCTGGCCGACGGCGAAGTGCTGATTGCATCGCGCTACTTCAGCGTCGATCCCTACATGCGCATCGGCCAGTCAAGCAAGCCGACTTACGATCCCGATCCGCATCCGCTCAACACCGTGCAGCAGAGCGGCGTGGTGGCGCAGGTGCTGGCCTCCAACGCGCCCGGCTTTGCCGAAGGCGACTGGGTGCAAAGCTACACCGGCTGGCAAACCCACGCCCGCGTGCACGCCAGCGCGCTTAAACGCATCGATCCTGAACTGGCGCCCGTCACCACGGCGCTGGGCGTGCTTGGCATGCCGGGCCGCACCGCGTGGTTCGGCCTGACCGAATCGGGCAGGCCGCATGCGGGTGAAGTGGTGGTGGTATCCGGCGCGGCCGGCGCGGTGGGTTCGCTGGTGGTGCAGTTCGCCAAGCGCCACGGCGCGCGCGTGCTGGGCATCGCTGGCGGTGCAGCCAAGTGCGACTGGGTGCGCAGCACCTTGGGCGCCGACTGGGCCGTCGACTACAAAGCCTTCGACAACGCCGATGCGCTCGGCGCGGAAATCAAACGCCTGACCGGCGGCGTCGACGTCTACTTCGACAATGTCGGCGGCATGGTGACCGATGCCATCATCCCGCTGATCAACCGCCGCGCGCGCATCGTGATCTGCGGCCAGATCAGCCAGTACAGCGGCGGCCTGGAAACGCCGGAACGCGGCCCGCGCCTGCTGCACCACCTGCTGTACCAGCGCGCCACCATCCAGGGCATGCTGGCGCGCGACTACCTGCACCGCATGGACGAAATGATTCGCATCGTCGGGCCGTGGGTAAAAGCCGGCGAGATCGTGTTTGAAGAAACCGTGATCGACGGCTTCGAGCAACTGCCATCGGCGCTGAACTCGCTGTTCACTGGCGACCATCGCGGCAAGCTGCTGGTGAAAGCATGAAGATCGCCGCGTTGTTCACACTGCTGCTGAGCGGCGGCGCCTTCGCCGCCGACGTCACCTTTGGCGAGCACGGCATGGCGCTGTTCGGCGGCAAGGACGGCTTGTACGCCTCGCACCTGCCGATGTTCCATGCACCGCATGATTATCAAGTGATCCTGCAAGTGCACGTGGCCGATGCCGCCACCGATGCCGCCTTGCGCAAACGCCTCGACGGCAAGACCGCCTTGTGGACTATCGCACCGGAGAAGTTTGAACTGTCGCGCCTGGCGCCGCAAGCGCCCTTGCCGCTCAAGCACTTCAAGGCAGATCTGGTGCAGGGCCATTTCGAGCAAGGCGGCAAGACGCAATACGCATCTTCGACCATCGTGGTCGACAAAGTACTCATGTTCCGCAAACTCTCGCCGGAGATGAACGCCAACAGCACCGCCACCTACGTCCAGATCGGCAACGGCAAACAGCGCTACCTCGTGAAGCAAATCGACAGCCGCCCCGACTACGACCACATCCTGTCCTACCGCGCCGCGCCGGGTGCATCGACCGACAGCATCACCCTCATCAAACAAGCCCTGCGCGAGCCGAGTCCGGCCGAACTCGCCACCGCCCTCCACACCCGCTGCGACGCCATCAAAGGCACCGTCTACTTCTACACCGAAGATCTCAAGTGACAGAGGTAGCGCAAGCAGCGCATGCAACGGCTTTCCGATGCATCAAGCAAAACGCGTAGCTCGGGACGCGCAGGCAGATCATCCGGCAGCCGAAGGTTCCACACCAGACCTGCGGCACGCATCAGGCACAATGCCCACCACCCCGGGTCCCATTCATCCATCTTGAGGCCCAGCCGCGCGGAGCCCGGAAACGCGTGATGATTGTTATGCCAGCACTCCCCCATCGTCAGCAGCGACACCAAGTGGATATTGCGCCCCTGTACGGCCGCACCTTGCACCTCATACCCCATCACCCCATGATTGTGGGCGAAATACCCGATCAGCCAATGACCAAACACACCAGCCGTCACCCGCGCACAAGTACCGAAGAACACGAAAGCCCATCCGCCCCACCAATATAGCAGTAATGCCACCGGCAGTTGCTGCAGCATCCATGTCCGCTCCAGGAATTGATAGAAACGGTCCTGTGCGATACGCGGCTCGATATAAATATGCGGTTCATTCCGCAAACGCAGCTCGCAGTTCAACTGCCACCACGCATCAATCCAGAACGAACGGCCATGACGCAGATAATCGTGACAATCGGGCAAACGCTGCGCATAGTCGCGTAGCTCGTGCTGGCGCAACAAGCCCAGCGGGCCGGCCAAGCCAACCTGCACGCCCAGATATACCAGCACATATTCCAGCCATAACGGACACTGGAAACTATTATGAATAAGCTTGCGATGACTGCCGAGCGAATGGCCTAACAGAAGCACCAGCGCAGTAGAAAACAGAAAAAGCGAGAATGCCGCCCAGCTAAACGTCAATGCGCCTCCGATTAGCGCGACTGCTGTCATCCCAAGAAACCACAACGACTTCGCTGGCGCGTATTTCACCTCACCGTCAAGAACATCAGCGGGCGCTGTCGCCTTTACCCTATGCTGATCGCTATGCGAGAATGACATGCTGCACCTCCCCTCAGGATATGCTGGCTAGACTGCTTTCTTTTTCTTGCTCAGAGTCTTGGATTCGCGTTTCAACGGACGGCCAACCGGGCATACCTCGAGTGCGTAGCCGGTCAGTGTATTGACGAGGCTATCGGCATTCAGCTTGTAAAGCACGAATTGCCCTTTGCGTTCGCTGGACACCAGACCGGCATTTTCCAATATCGACAAATGGCGCGAGATCGCCGGCGCGCTCATCTCAAAACGCGCCGCCAGATCGGAGGTCGACAACTCCAGTTCCGATAAGTAGGCCAATATCTGTCGCCTTGGCTTGGATGCCAAGGCCTCGAAAACGCGGTCCAGTTCCATGAATTTAAGTATTAACGAATAAGTTAATATTTAAATCGTCTTCTAGAGACTTGTCAAATAATTTTTCGTCAGGTTCGACAAGAGCTATATCAACCTGACTCGATGACTGCACTCTTGAGGACATTCAATTCTGGAAGACGAGCGCTTGGTCGTCCTCTCCGCCGTCCATACTCGCCGCTGACAACGAGTCCAGGCTAAAAAATAAACAGAAACACTCACGCCATGCTTGCGCCAGCGTTGACGAGAAGTTCGCGCAAGATGGAGCGATGGCAGTGGGATTCGTCTTCGCAATAGCAACCGACGGAGAAGTTACTTTGGTGGGACAGTGTCGCCAACAGGGCGATGGAGTGTGCAGCTTCTGGCTTGGCCATTTCGGCTTTGTATTTGCGCACGAAGCTGTTCCATTCCGCCGGCGTTTGCGCATGCAAGCCTAGCTGCATGGTCTCGGCGCTCGGCGAAAGATTCGGATACCAAACGTCATACCAATTCTCCGAAGCGAACTTCGCTTTGGGCACACCACGTGGCGGACGCCGCACCGTGCCGATGCGAACACCTTCATCTTTGGCGCGGTCCGTACCAAGTCTGACGACGCGGATGACCATGTTATGACGCCACTCTCTGTTGTAGTGCTTCTTGCGCTAGCGCGTTGATGCTCTTGCCTTCCAGCTGCGCTGCGATGGCCAACTTCTCATGGAGTTCTGGAGAAATCCTGAGGTTGAACTTCCCTGAAAAATGACGTCGAGGTTCAATACCTTGTTCGCGACAAACCGCTAGGAAGACTTCGAGTGACTTCTTGAACTCCGTACGCAACTGCTTCGGGTTCTTTCCATAGAAATCAGCACCGCCGTTCAGGCCAAGAATCTCCCCGCGAAAAAGGTCTAGCTCCGGGTCATACTCAATCTTGGCCTTGTAATCATCTATGGTCATGACACTCATGGTTTCACCCCGTGTTGCTCCATCCACCGGCGAATACTTGCTAACGCGTGCGCTGATGCCTGCGTTTCATAGGAAAAATAGTACCATTAAATGGTACCCCTATCGATTAGTGATGGCCACAAACATACACCCTCCTCGCTAACAAGGGTTTTAAGGCCGATCATAAAACCCGCTCTTTCTAGCGCGGTTGAAAACAATGCTCAGTGTGCAGGGCACTCAGGATCAGTTCCGGCATCGCGCCATCATGACTGAGTGCCGGTTTATTCATCATGTTTTAACAACATTAATATTTTATGCAATATTGCCTTCCGTCATTGCAAACTTAATATTCCCGAAGGATTTCTCATGAATTGGAAAAAGATCGCCAGCACCACTACTCTCACTATGCTGGCCGCCGCTGCAATGCCGGCAAGCCATGCACAGGGCACATTCTCTGCAACACTGTCCGGCTTCACCTACACTTTGATCGATCTTGATCCGAACGATGGCATCACGCCTGGCCTGACGCTCACCAATCCAGATTACTGGATCGCAGCCGCTGGATATCCCGATACGACAGGCTATCCCAATCCAGTGGACATTATCAGCACGCCGGGCAGCGCCCATGTCGCCACTCACACCGGTAGCGCCACGTCCAGCTATAACAACTTGGCGGTGTCGGCCATTACCACTGTGAGCGGCCAGTCCCCGCGCTTCTCCTCCGATGCCATTGCTCAATGGAGTTTCGCGCTGACGCCACACACTGCAGCTGTGATCATGGGCTATGGCAGCCTTGCAGCAACCAGCACGCCAGACGCCGCGATGGATGGCTACGCCCAGCTGTTTGCAGCCTATGATGCCACTTATCTGGACGATTCCATCTATGCCTATCAGGGCGCGAACCAGAGCAAGGTGTTGAACGTCACGTTCAGCTCTGGTGATGCTGAGTTGGACGGCCGGCTGGGTCTTTTTGTCAGCGCTGCGGGTCAGAGCTTCGCAGCGGCAGTGCCCGAGCCTGAAACCTCTGCCATGATGATTGCCGGACTGGGAATAGTCGCTTACGCGCGACGCCGCAAACAGGCATAAAAAAATGGGACACGGAGGTGTCCCATTTTTTATTCTGCAGTGGCAGCAGCTTTGTTCATTTTCCGCTCCAAGTGAAATTCACTTCCTTCACGCCTGCAACTGGATCACCAAAACGTAACGCAGGCGTGAACGTACAGATGGAGATGGCATCCACCGTGGCGCGATCGAGAATCGGAAACCCGCTTGAATGCTGTACTTCGCTGCGCTCCACTTTGCCGTCTGCGCCAACCCACAGCCGCAGTCCTACCGCGCCCTTATCCTTGCGCCCACCCGCAGCGTCTGGATACGTCGGCGGCCGGCACGGCTTGCTGGCATCGAACTCAGGGCCGATAGTCATCGGGGGAAAGGCATGCACAACGATCGGATGCTTCTTCTGCCACGCTTCAGCCAACTGCCGGGCTTCATCGACTTGGGCGCTGGTCAGCAATGGCTTCAGGGTGGCGATGTAACCATTAAGCTCGGCCGCGAACTTTCCTTGACCTGCAGATGGCAGCGCGATCTGAAGCCAACTGTAAGCCTTCGCCAAATCCGCCGGCACGCCCTGCCCATTCGCGTAGGCGGCCGCCAGATTCACATACGCCGCCCCCTCCTCCCGCTCAACAGCTTTGCTGAACAAGTCAAAGGCCGCCACCATATCCACTTTACCTCCTTGTCCATCGCGGTACATTTCACCGAGCTTGCTTTGCGCGCCGCCGAAGCCCAGACCTGCTGCCCGGCTCAGCCAAGCTCGCGCCTGCGCAAAGTCTTGGGGCACGCCCTCGCCCAAAAAATAAATCCACGCCAGCTCATACTGAGATGAAACGTCGCCTTGCTCGGCCGCCAGCTTGTACCATTTGATCGACTGGATCGGGTCCGGGGTGACCAGCGCCGACTTCTTATAAATACTTCCGAGGTTCCGCTGGGCCCAGGCATAATTTTTCCCCGCCTCGGCGCGTAAGACGTCGAGCGAAGAGCTGTCATCCGCGCGGATTTTCTTGATCAAGTCGATCTGCTCGCCCCTGGACCACCCGGAGGTTATTTTTGCCAGCGTCCGGGCATCGAGAATCTCGCCGTTCAACAACGTCGCAGCATTCCTTTGCAGCTGGGGCGCCGGCTTCAGTACCAAAGCAGCCGGCGCCTCAGGAGCTGCCGAGGCCAGGTGCATGGACGAGGCTAATAAAAATGGCGCAAAAATCACAACAGGGGACAAAATTCGCATAAGTTCCTAACATTGAAAAATAACCGGCTGCCTGAGCGTTCGACGTCGAAGCCGAATGGAAAACGGGACCCGAAGGTCCCGTTTTTTACTCTGCAGTCGCAGCAGCTTTTTTGGCTGCTGGTTTCTTCGCTGCCGCTTTTTTCGCAGCGGGCTTTTTCACTGCGGCGGCTTTTTTCGCCGGGGCTTTTTTCTCCTCGGCGGCGCCGTCGTCGGCAGCGGCGGCGGCTTTACCCTTCGCCGGCGCTTTCGCTTTGCGCTCTTCAAACTCGAAGCTGATCTTGCCGTCCTTGCCCTTCACCAGGAAGGCCTTGAACGGACGGCGCGTGCGCTGCGAGATGAAGCCTGGCAGCAGGTCGGTCTTGCCGTCGTTGAGCAGCTTGGCCATTTGCTCCGGCAGGATTTCCTGTTGCAGGATGATGCGGCCACTGCGGAAGTCGCAGGTCTTCGGCTTCGCCACGCTGTGCTCGCACACATACGCCAAGCCCATCTCGTACACGCCGCCATTGCACTTAGGGCACGGGCCCAGAGGCGTCTGCTGGCTGAAGTCGACCGGTTCCGAATCTTCCGAGTCATCGTTCTGGCCGAAGTCGAACTCGAGCTTGAAGTTCTTGATCTCTTCGTCGCGCACGATGCGCAGGATGGCGGCGAACGGACGGCCCATCTTGGAGCGGAAGCCTTGCAGCGGACCGATGGTGCGATCCTTCAGCAACTGTTCCACTTCCTCGATTTCAAACTGGCGGCCGCCCGGCGTTTTGCTCATCGAGAAATCGCACTTGGTGCAGGCGAAGCGGCGATAGTTTTCCTTCACCACGCCGCCGCAGTTCGGGCACGGCGTGTGCATGGTGTGGTAGTCACCGGGAATCGTATCGTTGTTGTATTCCTTGGCGCGCTTGACGATCACTTGCGTCATCTGCGCGATCTCGCGCATGAATTCGTCACGCGAGATTTTGCCCTTCTCCATCTGCGACAGCTTGTATTCCCACTCGCCGGTCAGTTCAGGTGCGGTCAGTTCGTTCACGCCCAGACCACGCAGCAGGGTCATTAGCTGGAATGCTTTGGCGGTCGGCATCAGCTCGCGGCCTTCGCGCAGCAGATACTTCTCGGTCAGCAGACCTTCAATGGTGGCGGCGCGCGTCGCTGGCGTGCCCAGGCCTTTACCAGCCATGGCGTCGCGCAGTTCGTCGTCTTCCACCAGCTTGCCGGCGCCTTCCATGGCCGACAACAGCGTCGCTTCAGTGTAGCGTGCAGGCGGCTTGGTGACGAGGCCGTTGGCGTCGACGCGATCGGTCAGCACTTTCTCGCCCTTGGCGACCGGCACCAGGCTCTTGTTGTTGCCTTCCTTCTCTTTATCGTCGCCGTCGGCTTCCTTGCCGTAGATCGCCAGCCAGCCCGGATTGGTCATCACTTTACCTTCGGTCTTGAAGGTGTGGCCCGACACTTCGGTAAAGCGGGTGGTGACCTGGAACTCGGCGGCCGGGAAGAACACGGCCATGAAGCGGCGCGTCACCAGGTCGTACAGTTTCTGTTCCGGCTCGGACAGGTTCTTCGGTGCGATGGTGGTCGGGATGATCGCAAAGTGGTCCGAGATCTTGGTGTTGTCGAAGATGCGCTTGTTCGGCTTGACCCAGCCCTTGTCCAGGATCTGCTTGGCGAACTGGTGATAGTTGTTGTTCTCTTTCACCACGTCCAGCGTCTGCTGCACGGTCGCCAGGTAGTCTTCCGGCAGGTGGCGCGAATCGGTACGCGGGTAGGTCAGCACTTTGTGCTTTTCGTACAGCGCTTGCGCCAGGCCCAGCGTGTTCTTGGCCGAGAAGCCGAAGCGCGAGTTGGCTTCGCGCTGCAGGCTGGTCAGGTCGAACAGGCCCGGCGCCATCGAGGTGGTCGGCTTGGCTTCTTCGGTGACGTTGCCCTGCTTGCCGCGCACGGCCAGCGCGATGGAGTCGGCCGCGGCCTTGCTCCACAGGCGCTCGGCGCGCTTCTCCGGATCGGTCTCGTCTTTCTTGAACTTGGTGTCCAGCCAGCGGCCTTCGTACACGCCGGCGGCGCAGACGAATTCGGCGCGCACTTCCCAGAAGTCGCGCGAGACGAATTTCTTGATCTTTTCTTCGCGCTCGACCACGATCGACAGGGTCGGCGTTTGCACGCGGCCCACGGTGGTCAGGTAGAAGCCGCCCTCTTTCGAGTTGAACGCGGTCATGGCGCGGGTGCCGTTGATGCCGATCAGCCAGTCCGCTTCCGAGCGGCAGCGGGCGGCGTCGGCCAGCGGCAGCATCTCGTCGTCGCTGCGCAGGTGGGCGAAGCCGTCGCGGATCGCGGTCGGCGTCATCGATTGCAGCCACAGGCGCTTGACCGGTTGCTTGGCCTTGGCGTTCTGCGCGATCAGGCGGAAGATCAGCTCTCCTTCGCGGCCCGCGTCACATGCGTTGATCAGGGTGGTGACGTCTTTGCGCTTGATCAGCTTGTTCAGCACCTTGAGGCGCGCCTCGGTCTTGGCGATCGGGTTCAGCGCGAAATACGGCGGAATCATCGGCAGGTGCGCAAAGCTCCATTTGCCGCGCTTGACGTCGTGTTCTTCCGGGACGGCGATTTCCAGCAGGTGACCGACGGCGGAGGACAACACGTACTCGTCGGATTCAAAGTACTCATCGTGCTTGGTGAAGCCGCCCAGCGTCTTCGCGATGTCATTCGCGACCGACGGTTTTTCGGCGATGATGAGGGTTTTGCTCATATTTTAATATCTCGTTTTTAACACTTTGGGGGGACAGCATGCGCATCATACATGGATCGCGCCGCAATCTGCACGTTTCCGTCACAGTCTTGTCAAAGCGCCAATAATACGCGGATTGCCCTGACGACTGCAAGCGCAGGATGCCACAGGGCCCATTATGGCCTGTGGCATTGCCTACAGGGAAGTTTTTGTATGGATTAATGCAACAGGCGGGGTGCCTGGTCTTCATCCGAGCCGAACAGATCGTCAAACATCAGCGCGTCCGGTTCTTTGCCCTGGCTCCAGAGCAACATCAGCACGATGACCTTGAGCTTGCCCAGCGACACCGGCGCCTCGTCCAGCGCCAGCGCACGTTCGATGACGATTTCGCGTTGCAGCGGGGACAGCACCTTGGCCGATTCCAGGAACTGGATGAAGCCGATGGCGGCGCCGCCCAGGGCGTCAGTCTCTTCTTCGACGTAAAAGCGGGTGCCGGTGGAGGACGCGGTCAGCGCCTGCTCCTCGCCGGCGATGGCGGTCAGGTCGGTGAGCCACACCAGCGCCTCGGAGATCTCGACGTCGTCAAAACCGACAGCCGACAGCTTCTTGGCCAATGCGGCCGGTTCCGGGCAGGCATCGGGACGGTAATAAGTCTCGTAGAGATAAACAAGGACGTCGAACATGGCTCTACTCTATCAGTTAAAACGAATCGGAGACAAGTGCTGTTCAAACCCGCAACCTTTGAAACATTCCGCCCGGCAAACGTTCCAGCAAACCGGCCAGTTCCAGCGCCAGCAACTGGCCTTGCAGCTCGCCCGGCGGCTGCCCCAGGTGCAGGGCCAGCAGGTCGGCCGGCAGCGGATCGTCGCCCATGGCATCGAGGATGCGGTCGACAAAGCTGTCGTCCGCTGCGAGCCGGCTGCGCGCGCCGGATTGCGCGTCGGCCTGCATCTGCAACTCTTCCAGCACGTCGTAGCCGGACTCCACCAGCCGGGCGCCCTCACGGATCAATTCATGGCAGCCTTTGGACAGTGTCGCATGAATCGAGCCGGGGACGGCGTACACATCGCGCCCTTGCCCCACCGCCAGCCGCGCGGTAATTAATGAGCCGGACTTTGCCGCCGCCTCCACCACCAGCACGCCGCGCGCCAGCCCGCTGATGATGCGATTGCGGCGTGGGAAGTTATCACGCGACGGCGGCGTGCCCAGCGCGCACTCGCTGACAATACAGCCTTCTTCGGCGATGCGGCGCGCCAATGCGCCATTGCGGGCCGGATAGATGCGGTCGATGCCGGTACCGAGCACGGCGACGGTGCCGCCGGGGCCGCTCAAGCCGCCGAGGTGGGCTGCCGCATCGATGCCCAGCGCCAGCCCGGAGACGACCGTCACGCCGGCGTCCGACAAGGTCTGCGCCATGCGCTCGGCATTGAGCACGCCCTGCCGGCTGGCATTGCGCGAGCCGACCACCGCCACCGAACGGCGCGCCAGCAGTTCGGCGTGGCCTTTGACGTACAGCAGCAAGGGCGCGGCCACGATCTGGCGCAGGTACTCGGGATAATCGGGATGGTCGAACGGCAGCAGGCGGTTGCCGGGCTGCGCCTGCCAGGCTTGCATGACGTCGAGCCAGGCATCGATGTGGCCAGCTGCCGCGCCGGATGGCGGCGCCAGCAAGGCGTCGGCTTGGCGCGCGGTCACGACTTCCAGCAACGCATCGCGGCTGGCCTCGAAGATCGCTTGCGGGTGCTGGAAGCGTTCGAGCAGCTTGTGCGCGGTCAGCAGGCCGACACCGCCGGTCTGTTGCAGACGCAGCCAGCCCGCCAGCACTGGCCTGGTCACTTCAGATTGGGATTCCGTGGCTTGCACGGCACGATTTACTCCGGCGACTTGGCGACGTCGCCCACTTCCACCGGCGCTGTCACCTGCATGATCAAGCCGTAGGAAATATGCTTGAACGTGCGGAAGATAAACAAGCTGCCCACTTCCTCGTCTGGCAGCTTGACCTGCTGCTCGCGCCCGAACCAGCCGGTCTTGGCCGTGGAATCGCTCACAGTTCTTCCTGCATGGTACAGCTGTAAAACGCTGCCGATATCGAGCCCGTCAAGCTTTCCGCGATTAATGCTGACAATCTGGTTCTGGCCGGCGTGGGTGACGCCGCCGTACACCGCCACGATGCGCGCATCGACCGGCTGCTGCGGCGGATGCGGTGCGTAGTTCTGGATCGGCGTCGGCGGCACGGCGCGCAGCTGATCGCCCTTGCCCATTTCCTGGGCGGCGGAGGAAACGGTGAAGGTGTGCACGTCGGAGCCGGCCCTGGCCTCGGTTTGCAGCTTCAGCGTGCCGAGATAAAACGCCTCGTAGCCTATGACTTTCTTGGTGAGCGGATCCTTCAGCGGCGCGCCGGGACGGAATGCCTGGAACGCGCTGTTGTCTTTCAGATCGCCGCGCACGTACGCCTTGTCGCCCTTGCCGAGGAACACGCGGCCCTCTTGCGTGGCGACAATGCGCGGCGCGCCTTTCAGTTCGTCATCCTCGATGATCAGCGGCTGGGTCAGGAAGGGCTCGATCACGCCCGGCGGAATGGACGGCACGGCGTCCTTGCCCAGGCCTTCGCTGCGGATGCGCGGTTCCAGCTTTTGCGTCGAGGCCGGATCGTTGACGCCCTCGCCCAGCTGGTTGCCCAGCCGCAGGCGGCCGGCGGCGCGGTCGAACCAGATGATCTGGCCCGGATAAATCCAGTGCGGATTGGCGATTTCGTCGCGGTTCATGCCCCACACGGTGGGCCAGCACCACGGCTTTTGCAGGAACACGCCGGAGATATCCCACAGCGTATCGCCCTTGACCACCACGTGGCGGTCCGGCGCGTCGGCCCGGAACTCGCATGTGAGGGGGGCGGCCGAGGCGGCCGAGGAGGCGGCAAACAGGGCGGCCAATGCGTAGCGGGTACTGACTGTGCTAAAATTTTTCATTAATAGATCCAGTAAGTGCGCCGCAGGCACACGGCAGCCAAGCAGTAAAGCTTGCCAAATTGAATCAAATTCTGCCCATAAAACCCTGAACTAGCAAGCGAAACCGCGCCCGGCAAGACCGTGCGGCGACAGGGGCATTAGCAAGGCATTCACATAGTTTTCACTTAGTTATCATGGCAATTTTAAACATCCTGCGTTACCCCGATCCACGCCTGCACAAAGTGGCCGTTCCAGTCACCCAGTTCGATGAGCGCCTGGAAAAACTGGTCGCCGACATGGCCGAGACCATGTACGACGCACCGGGCATCGGCCTGGCCGCTTCGCAAGTCGACGTGCACGAGCAAGTGGTGGTGATCGACATTACCGAAGACAAGAGCGGCCTGGTCGCCTACATCAATCCGGAAATCCTGTGGAGCAGCGACGACAAGCAGGTCTACGACGAAGGCTGCCTGTCGGTGCCGGGCGTGTACGACGGCGTCGAGCGGCCATCGAAAGTGAAAGTGCGCGCCTACGACGTCAAGGGCCAGCCGTTTGAAGTGGACGCTGACGGCCTGCTGGCCGTGTGCATCCAGCACGAGATGGACCACCTGAAAGGCAAGGTCTTCGTTGAATACCTGTCGCCGCTCAAGCGCAACCGCATCAAGACCAAGCTGCAGAAGGAAGAACGCGGTTTGCAGCGCGAAGCCCAGCTGCGCGCACAAGGCCGTCGCTTCTGATGAAAGTCATCTTCGCCGGCACGCCGGAATTTGCCGCCGTGGCCCTGCAGTCGCTGCACGAGGCCGGTTTTGAGATCCCGCTGGTGCTGACCCAGCCCGACCGCCCTGCCGGCCGCGGCATGCAACTGCAACCTTCGGCGGTGAAGCAGTACGCGCTGTCGAAAGGCATTGAAGTGCTGCAGCCGCTGTCGCTGCGCATGGACAGTAAGGACCCGCAGCGCGCGGAAGAAGCCAAGGCCGCGCACGAGCGCCTGCTGGCCACGCCGTACGATGTGATGGTGGTGGCCGCCTACGGCCTGATCCTGCCGCGCTCGACGCTCGATATCAAACCCTGCCTCAACATCCACGGTTCGCTGCTGCCGCGCTGGCGTGGTGCCGCACCTATCCATCGCGCGATCGAAGCGGGCGATGCGGAAACCGGCATCACCATCATGCAGATGGAAGAAGGCCTGGACACCGGCCCGATGCTGCTGATCGAAAAAGTGGCCATCGAAGACAGCGACACCACCGGCAGCCTCCACGACAAGCTGGCGGCGCTGGGCGGCAAGATGATTGTCGAGGCGCTGCAAAAGCTGGAGGCCGGCCAGCTGCCGGCAACCGTACAGCCGGAAGAAGGCGTCAACTACGCCGCCAAGATCAGCAAAGAAGAAGCGGCGCTGGACTTCTCGCAATCGGCGCTGGAGATCGGCCGCAAGATCCGCGCCTTCAATCCCTTCCCGGGTGCGCATGGCACGGTCAACGGCGTCAGCGTCAAGCTGTGGGGCGCGGAAGTCGTGGATGCCAACGGTCCGGCCGGCAAGGTACTGTCGGCCGATGCGCAGCATGGCATCGTGGTCGCTTGCGGCACTGGCGCGCTGCGCCTGACCCAGTTGCAAAAGCCAGGCGGTAAGCGCCTGCCTGCAGCGGAATTCATCAAAGGCTTCCCGCTCGAAGGCCAGTCGTTCAGCTGAAAAAAAGCGGTCTCAAGCACAATCGCCGCATATTCGTTATGATAGTTTGTTGCCCGGCCCATTAGGCGCCGGGCCTTATAAACAAAGGGAATATGCATATGAGCGAAGTGATCAATCATCTCAACTGGCGCTACGCCACCAAGAAATTCGACCCGGCCAAAAAGCTGGACGAAGACAAGCTGAACCGCATCCTCGAAGCCATTCGTCTGACACCGACCTCGAGCGGCCTGCAGCCGTATGAAGTGTTCGTGGTGAAGAACACTGAGCTGCGTTCCAAGATCCGCGAAGTGGCGTGGGGCCAGTCGCAAGTGACCGATGCGTCGCACCTGCTGGTGTTCGCGGCGTGGGACAACATCACCCCGGCACGTATCGATTCGATGTTCGACTACACCAACGAAGTGCGCGGCTTCATCAACGAAGGCTGGGAAGCTTATCGCAAGCAGCTGCACGGCATCGTCGCTGCACGCGGTGACGCCGCCAACTTCGACGCCGCTGCGCGCCAGGCCTACATCGGCCTGGGCGTGGCGCTGGTGGCTGCCGCTGCCGAAGGCGTGGACAGCACCCCGATGGAAGGCTTCGACCCGGCTGCGGTCGACCAGATCCTGGGCCTGAAAGAACGCAACCTGCGCAGCGTGGTGATCCTGCCGCTCGGCTATCGCCAGGAAGAAGGCGACTGGCTGGTGAACCTGAAGAAGGTACGCCGTCCGCGTGAGAAGTTCATCACCGAACTGAACTAATCCAGCAGTGAAATGACGCGGTCGCCGTCGGCCGGTTTGCAGCCGTCGGCGATCGGCGTCCAGCCGCGATGGATGACGATCTGTTGTTCGTCGTGGCACAACTCCACGCGCTCGCTTTGCGGAAAGCGGGCGCGCACAAAACTCTCCACCGTCGTCGGCAGGCTGATGTGCAGCTTGAGTGCGGCGCGGTCTTCATCGGGATGATCGTCGAGATGCAGCAGCGGCACGAAGTATGAGGCCAGCATCCAGAAGCGCGATCCCACCTCCACCGGTTCCGGCGCATAGCCTTCCTGGCGCAGCCATGCTTGCGCGCGCTCGCGCAAATCCTCGCCGTCCGCCAGATCACCCCACCCTGCAGCCAGCATTTCGATCAGCCATTGATTGCAGTTCTGGTAGCGCAGGCTGTAGGCATAGGCATTGGCGCTGTATTGCGCGGCCAGCAGGTGCAAGGCGCGCGGCGTATCGGGTCGTAATGGCAGCACCGCTTGCGGCGGCAGACGCACGATGCTCAGGTAGCCAAGTTTGGGATCATCGGTGCCCATCGCAAAACCTGCCAGGCCCTGGTCGTAGATGCGCGGGCGGCGTTCGTCGCAAGCGTAATACAGCTGGCGCGCGGCCCACAGGCCCTGTTCCGAGCGCCACGCAATCGCAGCGTGTGAATAGCGGATGTTAAAGCGCGACAGGTCCAGTCCGGAACGGCTGACCAGCGCCACGCCGTCGTCGGTGGCAGCCAGCTCGTCGCGCAGCACGGCGGCAAAGCGCAGCAGGCGGTCTTGCTCGGCGGCGCTCAGTTCCTGCGCGCGGTCGCAGAAGCGGCCGGAGGATGCATGGGCTGCGCCTGCCGCAAGCAGGAGGCACAGCGCCAGCGGGAGAAGGCGCTTCAAAGACTCAGCGGACGCGAGGCCAGCTCGCCATGCCATTCATCGGCCAGCACCAGGTAGAACGGCTGGCGATTATCGGCGCGGCCGAACTCGATGCCGTACACGCGGTTGTGCGCGTACATCGCATCGCCCACGGCCAGCTGCTGCCGCTCGAAGGTCGCCTGCGGCAGGTCGAGCACGATACGCTGTTCGGGATCGTCAGCCTGCATGGTGACGCGGGTGCGGCCGGCGCGTTCCGGCGTGGCGGCAATCTGGATGATGCGGTAGTCGCCATCGGCGACGCGGCGGTCGTTGTGCGAACTGTTACTTGAACTGGACAAAGAATCGGACACGCTGCCGCTGGACGCGGAGCTGGCGCTCGAGGCGGACGAGGCAAAGCTTTCAGCCTGCGCATTCAAGACCAGGCCCAGCGCGCCAACTGCAGCAATCAAACGAAAAGAGCACTTCATCAACATTTCCTCAACACGACAAAATGAGGGAATTTTACGCCACAAAAAGCTGGCGCACAGAAAGAAAACTCTCCGATTATCACCAATTCAGGCATATGATGAAACCCAGACTGCCGCACTTCCGGAGATTGTTATGTCTACTTATTCCTTCCTCGGCCAGCTGCGCCTGGCGCACAAGTTCCTGTTCCTCAGCGTGATCGCGCTGCTGCTGGCCTGCATTCCCACCTATTTCTACGTGCAGGAGGCGTCCAAGGGACTGAGCGCCTACGAGAGCGAGCAGGAAGGCCTGCCGCAAGTGGCGGAAATCATGAAGACCATACAGCTGACCCAGCAGCATCGCGGCATCGCGGCGCTGGTGCTGGGCGGTGTGTCCGGCACCGAGGACAAGCGCGCCGCCAAGCAGGCCGAGGCCGACCAGTCCTATCTCAAGGTCGATGCGTTGGTAAAGGAGATGCAGGATCCCGCCGTCGACGATATCTGGCGCAAGGCCAAGGGCGATTGGGCAACCCTGCGTAGCGGCGTCAGCAGCAAAAGCCTGACCGTGCCGCAGAGCTTTGCCGCGCACAGCGCGCTGGTGCCGCAGCTGCTCAAGCTGAACGACCGCGTCGGCGACCATTTCGGCCTCAGCCTCGATCCCGACCGCGACAGCTACCAGCTGATCCAGTCGATGTACTATCAACTGCCCTACCTGACCGAAGAACTGGGCCGCACGCGCGCGCTGGGCGCCGGCCTGCTGGCGCGCAAAGCCGCCACGCCGGAGGAACGCATCGCGCTGTCGTCCATCATCGGCCGCGTGAACGACCGGCTGGACCAGACCCGCACCGCGTTCGACAAGGCAGTCCACTTCAACGCCGACATAGGCGCCAAGCTGGGTCCGCTGATGCAAGAAGCAAGCTCGGCAGCGGCGGCCCTGACGCGCCTGGCCAGCGAGCACATTCTCAACCAGGAAACCCCCGACTATCCGGCCCCGGATTACGTGACGGCAGCCACGCAAACCATCGACCTGCAGTTCAAGCTCAACACCGCCGCCAACGCGGAGTTGCAGACCATGCTGGCCGATAAGATCGCCGCCTTCCACCGCACCCGCTGGACCATGCTGGGCAGCATGCTGGGGCTGGTGGTGCTGGCCGGGCTGGTGGCGCGCATGATTTCGCGCTCGGTGACGGTGCCGCTGCAAAACGCCATCACAGTGGCGCAGAGCGTGGCGCGCGGCGACCTGGTGTCCGACTTCGACGTCGGCGCGCCGGACGAGGTGGGGCAGATGCTGCGCGCGCTGCGCGAGATGAACGACAGCCTGCGCACCATCGTGCGCGATGTGCGCACCAGCATCGACAACATCGGCGCCGCCACGCGCGATATCGCCAGCGGCAATGCCGACGTGTCGGGGCGGCTGGAATCGCAAGCCTCCAATCTGGAGGAAACCGCCTCCTCGATGGAACAGCTGACCTCCACCGTCAGGCAAAATGCCGAGAATGCGCGGCAGGCCAACCTGCTGGTGGGCAGCGCGTCGACCGTGGCGAGCAAGGGCGGCGACGTGGTGGCCCAGGTGGTGCAGACCATGGGCGAGATCAACGCCAGCTCGCACCGCATCGTCGATATCATCGGCGTGATTGACGGCATCGCCTTCCAGACCAACATCCTGGCCCTGAATGCGGCAGTGGAAGCGGCACGCGCCGGTGAACAGGGGCGCGGCTTTGCGGTGGTGGCATCCGAAGTGCGCAATCTGGCGCAGCGCTCGGCAGCGGCGGCCAAAGAGATCAAGGACCTGATCGGCGCCAGCGTGGAAAAAGTCGATGCCGGCAATGCGCTGGCCGAGCAGGCTGGCAAGGCGATCGGCGAAGTGGTGAGCAGCGTCGAGCGCATTACCCACATCATGAGCGAGATTGCGACTGCCTCGGCCGAGCAAGGCGCGGGCATCGAACAAGTCAACCAGGCCGTCACGCAGATGGACGACATGACGCAGCAGAACGCGGCCCTGGTCGAGCAAACGGCCGCCGCCTCGGCCAGCCTGCAAGAACAGGCGCAGGCGCTGGTGCAATCGATGAGCGTATTCAAGCTCGATAACGACGGCAGCGGCCCGCAACTGGCCGCACCATCCCGCCCGGCCAGGCTCGCTGGCCGCGCGCTGCAACTGAGCTCCTCGCACTGATGGCGGCTGCGGCAATCGAATGCTGGTTCGACTTCGCCAGCAACTACAGCTACCTGAGCGTGCTGCGGCTGGCGCGGCAGCAGGAGGTGGTCGTGCATTGGAAGCCCTTCCTGCTGGGGCCGATCTTCAAGGAACAAGGCTGGGACAACTCACCGTTCGTGCTGCAAAAGGCCAAGGGCGACTACGTGTGGAAAGACATGCCGCGCGAGTGCGCCAAGTATGGCCTGCCATGGCGCCAACCATCCGAATTCCCGCGCCGCTCGATCCTGGCCGCGCGCGTGGCCTTGCTGGGCGAGCACCAGCCGTGGATGGCGGAGTTCTGCGCCCGCGTCATGCTGGCCAACTTCGAGCACGACGAAGACATCGGCAGCGAGGCCGTCATCGCCGCCATCCTGACCAGCATCGGCCTCGACGCGCCGGCCCTGCTGGCCGCCGCCCAATCGGCCGACAACAAAGCCCGCCTGCACGCCCGCACCGACGAAGCGCGCGCCCGCCGCATCTTCGGCGCCCCCACCTTCTTCGCCGGCCCCGAAATGTACTGGGGCAACGACCGCCTCAGCGACGCCCTTGCCTGCGCCGCGCGCTGAAACAGCAGATTGTTGCGGCGATGCCGCTGTTGGCTGAAGCTTATTCAGGGATGCCGTATAATCTCAGACCGCCCTCCGCTACGGGCGCGCCTCCCTATGACCTTAGAGATATCAAATGAATAACACCGTGTCCCATCCCGTCATGTCCAAGACCGATGCGCAGCTGCGCGAGATTCTCGCCCGCCGCATCATGATTCTCGACGGCGCGATGGGCACCATCATCCAGCAGTACAAGCTCGATGAAACCGCCTACCGCGGCGGCCCGAACGGCCGGTTCATTGACTTCGCCGCCCCCGCCGACAGCGGCGCGCGCGAGCTGTTCGTGAAGGGCAATAACGAGCTGCTGACGCTGACCCAGCCACACGTCATTCAGGAAATCCACGAGCGCTACCTGGCCGGCGGCGCCGATATCATCGAGACCAACACCTTCGGCGCCACCTGGATCGCGCAGGACGATTACTACATGGGCGAGCTGGCCTATGAGATGAATGTGCAAGCGGCCAAGCTGGCGCGCGCCGCCACCGCCAAGTACAGCAGCGCCGACAAGCCGCGCTTCGTCGCCGGCGCGCTCGGCCCGACGCCGAAAACCGCCTCGATCTCGCCTGACGTGAACGACCCGGGCGCACGCAACATCACCTTCGACCAGCTGGTGGACGCCTACTACGAACAGACCAAAGGCCTGATCGACGGCGGCGTTGACCTGCTGCTGGTGGAAACCATCTTCGATACGCTGAACTGCAAGGCCGCACTGTTCGCCATCGACAAATACTACGAAGACCATCCAGCGCAGGAACGCCTGCCGCTGATGATCTCCGGCACCGTGACCGACGCTTCCGGCCGCATCCTGTCCGGCCAGACCGTGCCGGCTTTCTGGAACTCGGTGCGCCATGCCAAGCCGCTGACCATCGGCCTCAACTGCGCACTGGGCGCGGCGCTGATGCGTCCCTACGCCGAAGAGCTGTCGCAGATCGCCGATACCTTCGTCTGCATCTACCCGAACGCCGGCCTGCCCAACCCGATGAGCGACACCGGCTTCGACGAACTGCCAGCCGATACCTCGGCCCTGTTGAAGGAATTCGCCGAAGCGGGCTTCATCAACGTCGCCGGCGGCTGCTGCGGCACCACGCCGGACCACATCAAGGCCATCGGCGAAATCCTGTCGACCGTCAAGCCGCGCGCCATTCCGCACGTGCCGATCGCGCAGCGCCTGTCGGGCCTGGAGCCGTTCACCATCGACGACGATTCGCTGTTCGTCAACGTCGGCGAGCGCACCAACGTGACCGGATCCAAAGCCTTCGCCCGCATGATCCTGAACGAGCAGTATGACGAAGCCCTGAGCGTGGCGCGTCAGCAGGTGGAAAACGGCGCCCAGGTCATCGACATCAACATGGATGAAGCGATGCTGGACTCGCAAGCCGCGATGACCCGCTTCCTCAACCTGATCGCGTCCGAACCGGATATCTCGCGCGTGCCGATCATGATCGACTCGTCCAAATGGTCGGTGATTGAAGCGGGCCTGAAATGCGTGCAGGGTAAATCCATCGTCAACTCCATCTCGATGAAGGAAGGCGAGGAAGAGTTCATCCGCCAGGCCAAGCTGTGCCGCGCTTACGGCGCCGCCGTCATCGTCATGGCCTTCGATGAAAAAGGCCAGGCCGACACCTTCGAACGCAAGATCGAAATCTGCGAACGCGCCTACAAAGTGCTGACCGAGAAAGTCGGCTTCCCGCCGGAAGACATCATCTTCGACCCGAACATTTTTGCGGTCGCCACCGGCATCGAAGAACACAACAACTACGCGGTGGACTTCATCAACGCCACCCGCTGGATCAAGGACAATCTGCCGCACGCGAAAATTTCGGGCGGCGTGTCCAACGTCTCGTTCTCGTTCCGCGGCAACGATCCGGCGCGTGAAGCGATCCACACCGTGTTCCTGTACCACGCCATCAAGGCCGGCATGACCATGGGCATCGTCAACGCCGGCATGGTCGGCGTCTATGACGACCTGGAACCGGAACTGCGCGAGCGCGTGGAAGACGTGGTGCTGAACCGCCGTGAAGACGCCACCGAACGCATGATCGAATTCGCCGGCACGCTGAAAGCCGGCGCCGGCAAGCAGGAAGCAGCCACGCTGGAATGGCGCAACGGCCCGGTCGAGAAGCGCCTGGCACACGCGCTGGTGCACGGCATCACCCAGTTCATCACCGAGGACACGGAAGAAATGCGCGCCGCCGTGGCGGCCAAGGGCGGCCGTCCGATCCACGTGATCGAAGGCCCGCTGATGGATGGCATGAACATCGTCGGCGACCTGTTCGGCCAGGGCAAGATGTTCCTGCCGCAGGTGGTGAAATCGGCGCGCGTGATGAAGCAGGCCGTGGCCCACCTGATCCCGTTCATCGAGGAAGAAAAGCTGGCGGAAGAAAAGCGCACCGGCATCGTCGCCAAACCGAAGGGCAAGATCGTCATCGCCACCGTCAAGGGCGACGTGCACGATATCGGCAAGAACATCGTCTCGGTGGTCCTGCAATGCAATAACTTCGAAGTGGTGAACATGGGCGTGATGGTGCCCGCCTCCGAAATTCTGGCGCGCGCCAAGGTCGAGAACGCCGACATCATCGGCCTGTCCGGCCTGATCACGCCGTCGCTGGAAGAGATGGCCCACGTGGCCAAGGAAATGCAGCGCGACGAGCACTTCCGCATGATGAAGATCCCGCTGCTGATCGGCGGCGCCACCACCAGCCGCGCCCACACGGCAGTAAAGATCGCCCACAATTACGACGGTCCGGTGGTCTACGTGCCGGACGCATCGCGTTCGGTGTCGGTGGCGCAGTCGCTGCTGACGCCGGAATCGCGCGAGCAGTACATCGCCGAACTGGAACAGGATTACGAACGCATCCGCGAACAGCACGCCAACAAGAAAGCGCTGCCGATGCTGTCGCTGGCCGATGCGCGCGCCAACAAGATGAAGCTGTCGTTCGCGCCGGTGAAGCCGAAGTTCATCGGCCGCCGCGAGTTCAAGAACGTCGACCTCGGCACGATTGCCAAGTATATCGACTGGGGCCCGTTCTTCCAGACCTGGGATCTGGCCGGTCCCTTCCCTGCCATCCTGACCGACGAGGTGGTGGGCGAAGCCGCCACCAAGGTGTTCGAGGAAGGCCAGGCCATGCTGAAGAAGCTGATCGACGGCCGCTGGCTCACCGCCAACGGCGTGATCTCGCTGCTGCCGGCTAACTCGGTCAACGACGACGATATCGAGATCTACACCGACGACACGCGCAGCACCGTGGACTTCACCTACTACGGCCTGCGCCAGCAAGGCGTGAAGCCGGTGGTGGATGGCGTGCAGCGCCCTAACCAGTGCCTGTCCGACTTCATCGCGCCGAAGGATAGCGGCATCAAGGACTACATCGGCATGTTCGCCGTGACCGCCGGCCTCGGCATCGAGCGCCACGAGCAGCGCTTTGAAGACGCACACGACGACTACTCGTCGATCATGCTGAAGTCGCTGGCTGACCGTCTGGCCGAAGCGTTTGCCGAATACCTGCACGAGCGCGTGCGTACCGACCTGTGGGGCTATGCCGCCGACGAGAAGCTCAGCAACGAAGAGCTGATCGGCGAAAAGTACCTCGGCATCCGTCCGGCGCCAGGCTACCCGGCCTGCCCTGAGCACACCGTCAAGCGCGAGATGTTCAACACCATGCAGGCCGAAGAGATCGGCATGGTGCTGACCGAATCGCTGGCCATGTATCCGGGCGCGGCGGTGTCGGGCTTCTACTTTGCGCACCCGGAGTCGAAGTACTTCGTGGTCGGTAAAATCGGCGACGACCAGGTCAACGACATGGCGCAGCGCCGCGGCGTCGACAAGGCCGAGCTGGAACGCTGGCTGGCGCCGAATCTGTCCTAAGCGCTCCTGAGTTTGAACTTTCGCCAGCCTTGCCTGACTAAGTAGAACACCGCCAGCCGGCGGTTTCTACTTGGGAGGCAATATGGCAAACAATCCATCCGTCAAACGCTGGCAGGATCAGGTGATCCTGCTGCTCGGCCTGTGGTTCTTCATTACCCCATGGGTGTTCGGCTATCCGATTCCATCGGTCCAGGCGTGGACTGCGTTCATCTCGGGCGCGGTGGTGGCGCTGCTGGCCGCGTTCGACCTGTACAAGACCTACTTCTGGGCCGTGGTGCTCAACCTGCTGGTGGGGGTGTGGGTGGCGGTGTCGCCGTGGGTGCTGCGGATCGAGGATAACCGCGAGCTGATGTGGAACTCGGTGGTGGTCGGCGTTGCCGTGGCAGTGCTGGCGCTGTGGGAGATGCGGACCGATCCGGAGCTGGTGAAACACTGGCCGGGCGCTGGCCATGCGACCTGACCCGGCAATGGTGCGTTACAGCGCGTAGCGCACCACGTTGTCGCTCCACTCGAACGCGGCCATTTCCAGTTCCACCAGTTCGTCGGTGGACATGGCGAGGTCGCGCAGCGTGGGCACAATGTGGTTATCCATTTCTTCAATGCGCTCGATGCACTCGACCAGCTTGAGCAAGTCGCCAAAGAAGCCGCTGCGGGTCAGCAGCGCGTTGCGCACGTCGTCGCTGACCGGGATCTGCTCGAGGATCTCCGACATGGCGATGCCGAACAGCGTGTCCATCAGCGACATGATGCCCACCGTGAAAGCGATATCGGCAGACTCGCGCTGGCTCGGCCGCAGCTTGCCGGCCAACAGTTCCAGCAGGCGGCCGCGCGTGGTGGCCAGCATCAGCAGCGGCGTCATGCTGTGGCCGCGCTTGCTCGGCTCGGCATACAGCATGATCTGCAACCAGCGCTGCAACTGGCGGCGGCCGAGGATGGTCACGGCCTGGCTCAGCGAATCAATGCGCTGGCGTGCCCCCACGGCCGGCGTGTTCACCAGCCGCAGCAGGTTCAGCGCCAGCGACACGTCGCGCTTGATGGCGCGCTCGATTTCCTGGTTATCGGCATCCGACGTCACCAGGGTCATCAGCTCCATCACTGCCAGCTGCGACGGCGACAGCTTCTTGCCGCTCATGATGACCGGCTTGGAGAAATAATAGCCCTGGAAGTAATCAAAGCCCAGGTCCAGGCAATTCTTGAATTCTTCGCGCGTTTCGACTTTTTCCGCCACCAGCTTTTTCTTCTCCTGGCGGAAACGCGGCGCCAGCTTCATCAGCGTGGACAGCGGGATGGTGCGCATGTCCATCTTGACGTACTCGACCAGCGGCAGCAGCGCCAGCACGTCGGCGGTTTCGCCGCTGACGTCGTCCAGCGCAAAGCTGAAGCCATGGCCGGCCAGTTCGCGGATGCGGGTCAGAATTTCCGGCGTGGCCGGCATGGTGTTCATGATCTCGAGCACCACCTTCTCGCGCGGCAGGAAGGAGAAGATGTCGCTCATGAGGACGCTGGCATCGACATTGACGAAACCCAGGGCGTCGCCGATGGTTTTTTCCATGCCCAGCTGCGAAGCGTGGGCGATCACCGCCGCCGTGGCCGTCAAATCGTTGGTGACGTGGGCCGGCCCGACTGGAGCGTTGCGGAAAAGCAACTCATAGCCGAACAGGGCCTGATTGCGGTCCAATATCGGCTGGCGCCCCAGGTAGAACTCGCGCACGCGCAAGCTACGGGGGCCGGAGTCATGTAGGGTGAGGTCGATCATTTGCCTATTTTGACAGCAATGCGCGGCCGTGTCTTGCAAATTTATATCAATCTACCGCTTGCGGGATGCCGTCGATGAACAGTTTGAGTTCGCCCGGCAGGAAGGCCGTCCATTGCTCATTGGTGGTCAGCGGCTGGGTGACGATGATGGCCACCCGGTCGTTGGGCGTGGTCACCTGGGCGAAGTCCACGCTCACGTCTTCATCGGACAGCTTGGCCGTATCAAACGGGTGCTGGCGCACCAGATAGAACAGATTGGTTGAACAATGGGCAAACAATTCGCCGCCCGAAGACAACATCATGTTGAAAGTGCCGTGGGTGGCGATCTCGTGCACCAGCGAACTGAGCACGGAGCGCAGTTCGGCCAGCGGCGGGCGCTGTTCACCGAAGCGGGCACGCAGCTGTTGCAGGATGTAGCAGAAGGCCAGCTCGCTGTCGGTGGTGCCCACCGGGTGGAAGGCGCCGTTCAGCACCGGGGCAAATTCCTTGAGGTCGCCGTTATGGGCAAACACCCAGTACTGCCCCCACAGCTCGCGCACGAACGGGTGACAATTCTCCAGCGCCACCCGGCCCTGCGTGGCCTTGCGGATGTGGGCGATGACGTTGGTGGATTTGATTGGATAGCGCTTGATCAGCTCGGCAATCGGCGAACTGACGGCGGCCTGGTGGTCGACGAAGTGGCGCACGCCGGCGCCCTCGAAGAAGGCGATGCCCCAGCCGTCATGGTGGGTATCGGTCTGGCCGCCACGCATGGCAAAGCCGGTAAAGCTGAACACAATGTCGGTCGGGACATTGCAGTTCATTCCTAGTAGTTGGCACATGGCGTGATTATAACCACGCCATGCGCTAACAGGCCCCTTTTAATGCAGCAGCACTGGCTGGCTCATCAGCACGTCGTAGCTGCCGAGGAATTCATCGATTTCCGCCATGGTCGGTTCGTTGGCGATCAGTTCGTTGACGTCGCGGCGGAAGTGTTGCGCCAGCACGCCGGCAATGAAGATTTCGCGCTTGCCGCCTTTGTCGACGATTTCGTAACCTCCGAAGCGCAAGGCCTCCAGGTTCCGGTCCGCGCCGAATTCAACAACACTGTATTGCTCGCTGTTGTAGATGAGGTTCATTTTGCTTCCTTTCACAAGGGGCGAAACACCTGCGTTTCCGCCTTCCACCCACAGTTGGGGTTGAAAACGGGCCATTTCAAGGCCAATCAGCGGGCTGGGGCTAGGCCGCGATGTCGTCTTGCAAATTCAGCAAGGCCCCGTAGGGCGCCTCGGACAGCCAGGAACGCAGCAGTTCCAGGTGCTCGGCGGAGGCCAGGCTGATGTAAAGCCGCGCGGGGGGACGGCGCAGCACACGGTTTAATGTTACTCGCAAAATCAGATTGCCGCTGCAATGCAGGCAGCCTGGAGCAATACGCAACACTTGCGGCACAATTTCGTAAGGAAACGGGCCATCCGCAGGGTCAAAGGATAAGGCCGAACCACCGTCCGACAAACCCTCCAGAATGATGACGCTGGCCCCCTCCGATGGGAGATGGGCAGCAATGGCCGCCTCGCGCGCGCCGGCGCGGGGACCGGTGACCAGCCACGTCGGCACCGGCGGCCGGTGATGGGCGGCCGCGGTATCGCTTGGACTGGTCACACTATCGGACACTAAGTCAGGCGCCCTTCTTTGCCAGTTTGCCCGGCTCCACGCCCAGCTGCTTGAGCTTGCGGTACAGGTGGGTACGCTCGAGACCGGTCTTTTCCGCCACGCGGGTCATGCTGCCGCCTTCGCGGCCCAGGTGGTGTTCGAAGTACATGCGCTCGAACGCGTCGCGCGCTTCGCGCAGCGGCAGGTCGAACGACAGGTTGAACATGTGGTTGTCCGCACCGGCCACGGTGGCGCCGCCGCGCACCGCGATCTGCGCCGAGGCCACCGGCTGGGCGAAGCCCGGCGACACCGTTTCCTCCACTTGCACCGCCGCCACCGGGCGCGCCGCCAGCGCCGGCGCGCGCACGGTTTCCTGTGCGCGGGTCAGGCCAGCCTGCACCGCTTTCAGCAGCTTTTGCAGGGCGATCGGTTTTTCCAGGAAGTTCAGCGCGCCGATGCGGGTGGCTTCGACCGCGGTATCGATCGTCGCGTGGCCCGACATCATAATGACCGGCATGGTGAGCAGGCCGTCGCGCTGCCATTCCTTGAGCAGCGTGACGCCATCGGTATCTGGCATCCAGATATCGAGCAGCACCAGGTCCGGCGCACCTTGCGCGCGCGCTTCACGCGCCTGCTGGGCGTTTTCGGCCAGCTGTATTGCATGTCCCTCGTCGCTCAAGATTTCCGAGAGCAACTCGCGGATACCCATTTCATCGTCAACCACCAGAATGTTTGCCATCTTCCCTTGTCCTCATTTCGCCATCTGTAGACAGCAATGATTTTTGTAATTCATAGCACTTTAGCTATTTTGCGACGCCGGTGCTAACTTTAACAGCAAAATCAGCACTGACGCGCCACTTCTATCGACATGGTTCTGGATATCGATCCGTCCACCATGTTCTTCGATAATTTTTTTCACCATCGGCAGGCCGAGACCGGTGCCGCGCGCCTTCGAGGTGACATACGGTTCAAACGCGCGCGCCAGGATTTTCGGCGCAAAGCCAGGGCCGTTATCCGAGATCGCCAGCCGCACCGCGGTACGCGTGCTGCCGTCCGCGCCCTGATAATGAATGGCTTCGGTGATCACGTCAATGCGTGGCTGCGGTGCGCCGGCCGGCAGCTCGGCCATGGCGTCCTGCGCGTTCTGCAGCAGGTTGTGGATCACCTGGCGCAGCTGGGTCGGATCGCCCATCACCAGCGGCAGGCCGGCGCCGAGCTGCGGATGAATAATGTCGTTGCCTTCGCCGCTCAGATACAGGTGCAGGATCTCGTCGACCAGCGCGTTCAGGTCGAGCGGCTCCAGCACAGCGGGCGGGGTCTTGGCGTAGTCGCGGAAGTCGTCCACCATGCGCTTCATGGCCGCCACCTGGTTGACGATGGTGGCGGTGCCCTTGTTGAGCAGCTCGACGTCGTCCGGCATCAGCTTGTCCTCAAGCTTCATCTGCATGCGCTCGGCCGACAGCTGGATCGGCGTCAGCGGATTCTTGATTTCGTGCGCCAGGCGGCGCGCCACCTCGCCCCAGGCGATCGAGCGCTGGGCCGAGATCACGTCCGAGATATCGTCAAACACCACCAGGTAGCCGCTGCCGCCCTCGACCGGCAAGCGCGAGCCGCGCGTCAGCAGGGTCAGGTCGTTGCCCTCGACGCCGATGGCCTGGCGCGGCACTTCGATCTGGCGCTGCCAGTGCAGCTTGGCGATGTTACGGCCGGCCGCCGATTGTGCGTTCTGCGCCGCAAACGCGGCCACAATGGCGCCGCCGAATTCCTGCAAGCCTTCGATCTCATCGAGCTTCTGGCCGATCATGGTGACGCCGGCCTGCTGCAAAATCCGCTCGACCGAGTCGTTGCAGCTGATCAGGTGGAACTCGTGGTCCAGCACCATCACCCCGGCCGACATATTGGCCAGCACCGATTCCAGGTGGGCCTTGGCGTTTTGCAGCGCCGCGCGGTTGCGCTCGACCGCGCTGCGGGCGTCAGAGAGCTGGCGCGTCATGGTGTTGAACGACTGGGTCAGCGTACCCAGCTCGTCCGAGGTGGCGACAATCGGCCGCGGCGACAAGTCGCCCTCGGCCACCGCGCGCGTGCCCTCGGCCAGCAGCAGCAGCGGCTGCGCCAGGTCGCTGGCAATCAGGAAGGCGCTGGCGATGGCGCCAAACACCGCCAGCAGCAGGGTCAGCGTCAGCGTCACGATGTACATCTTGCGCAGGCCAAGGCGGGCGTCGAAGCGTTCCTTGTAGTCGGCGTAGGCGGCGCGGATGGTTTCGCCGTCAGCCGCCAGCTGGGTCGGCGCCAATTGCAGCAGCTGCAGGTAGCGCGGCGCCAGGTGAGTGCCGTTGGGCTGCACGTGATCGGGGATGGCCACCAGCACGCGCAGGCGCAGCTGGTTGACGGCTTCAGCCGGCAGCGGCGCGTTGACCAGGTCGCTGTGCAGCTCGTTGCCGCCTTCGGGCGCGCCGTAGACCTCGTCCTTGCGCACCTTGGCCATCATGTCGCGGCTCGGCAGGTCGGCGCTGAGGTTGCCGCTGCGGCTGGCGCGCGCGCTCACCACCAGCCCGCCTTCGGCGTCGACGATGATGGCGTTCTGCATGCCCGTTTCGTTCTTGACCACCGCCGCCAGCGTGGCGCGCTCGGTGCCGAACGGGCGGTCGGCCAGTTCCTGCACGGTGCGGTTGGCCACGGCGGTCAGTTCGCCCACCGCGCGGTCAAGGCCGGCGCGGCTGAGGTTGATGCCCGATTCCAGCGCCTCTTCGACCGGCACGTTGAACCACGACTCGATCGAATGGGACACGAACTGCACCGACACCAGGAAGATCACCAGCCCCGGCAGCACGCCGATGGCGGCAAACAGCAGCACCAGCCGGCCCATCAGCTTGGAGCCGAACTTGCCGGCCTTGAAGCGGGCATACAGGCGGAACAGGGACACCGCCACCAGCAGCAGCAGCGCGCCGGCCACGGCCGCGTTCAGGCCCAGCAGCCAGCCATAGTAGCGGTCGAAGAAGCCGGAGTTATCGGAGGCCGAAGCCAGCAGGAACAGCAGGATGCTGACGATGCCGCCGCCAACGACAAACAAATACCGCAGGGCCGTCTTCACTTACTCGGCCCTGTACTGGAAGGACTTCTTGTCGGACGCCAGGCGCCACTCGTTGTTGTTCAGGGCGTTGACCTTGAGCGGCTTGGGCACGTAGTTGGGGTCGAGTCCCATGCTCAGTTTGACGTTATAGGTTTCCCCGACCTTGAGCGCGCCGCGCGCGGCCACCAGCCAGCGGTTCGGGCGGCGGATCAGGAACAGCGCGTCTTCCAGCGAAGAGAAGCTCTGGTGCACGCTGCCGCTGACGGCGACGTTGTACTGGCGGGTCAGCACGTTGTAGGACAGGCTGACGGTCTGGCGCGCGGTGATGGCTTTTTCGTCGAACCAGTACCAGCGCGGCCGTGTGAATTCGATTTCAGTGTAGAAGTAAAGCGTTTTGCCGTATTGGAGGGCATCCTCCATCTCATGGCTCAGTTCGAAGCCGTAAGTGGCCGAGAGGCGGTAGCCGTCTTCGGTGGCCTCGACCAGCGCGCGACGGATTTCCACGCCTTCGGCGGCGTGCGACAGCTGCGGCAGCAATGCCAGCAGCAGCATCAGGGAACCGATCAGGAGTCGAAAAAATCGCAAAGTCACGTGTGGGCCGGTACTCAAGAGGTTACGCATTTTTCTCAAACAGCGCGTAGAACAAACCATCGTGATCCTGCCCGGAGCCGCCGGCGGGGAGCAATTGACCGGGTGCATCCAGTCGGACAGCCTTGTTGCGTACTGCAAACGCGGCCGCCTGCGCCTCGGATTCCTGCGGCCACAAGGAACATGTCACGAATAGCAATTTACCACCCGGTGCCAGCATCTGCCAAAGGTTGTCGAGGATTTTGCCGGAAAGTGTTGCAAGTTGGAGCGTGTCGGCCTTGCGGCGCAGCCAGCGGATATCCGGGTGGCGGCGCACGATGCCGGAGGCGGTGCATGGCACGTCGGCCAGGATGCGGTCGAATGGCTGGCCGTCCCACCAGTCTTTATGTTGCGCGTCAGCCGGCTTGAGCGTGGCTTGCAGCTGCAGACGCTCGAGGTTTTCGCCGACGCGGGCCAGGCGCTTGGGATCGGCGTCCAGCGCAGTGACGCGGGCGTCGGCCAGCTCCAGGATGTGGCAGGTCTTGCCACCCGGCGCGGCGCAGGCGTCCAGCACGCGCATGCCGTCCTTGACGTCCAGCAGCGGCGCGGCCAGCTGGGCGCCGGCATCCTGCACCGAGACCAGGCCTTCAGCAAAGCCCGGAATCAGCTGCACGCCGACCGGCTTGGCCAGGCGCACGGCGCAGGGGCCGATCTGGCTTGCTGCCATGCCGGCCTCGGCCAGTCTGGCCAGGTATTGTTCCATCGTGGTCTTGCGCGCGTTGATGCGCAAGGTTAGCGGCGGCGCGGTGTTGCCGGTGGCCAGCACGCCCTGCCAGTCCTGCGGCCAGGCGGTCTTGACGGCGTCGATCCACCACTGCGGATAGTTCCATTTTGCTACCGGTTGCAGCAGGACGTCGTCCAGCAGCGCCTTGCGCTCGCGCAGGAAGCGGCGCAGCACGGCGTTGACCATGCCCTTGGCGCGGGCGGTGTCCGGGTGGGCGTCGGCGGCCGTCACGGTCTGGTCGACCACGGTGAATTCTTCGTACGGCGGCGTGTCGTCAGGGGCCGTCATCAGCGCCAGCGCGCAGGACAGCAGGGCCGACACCAGCGGCTCCGGCGCCTTGGGCGCCATCAGGCCGACCAGCGCTTCGCTCTGGCCCAGCTGGCGCATGGCGCGGTAAGCGATGTCCTGCATGGCGCCGCGCGCCTGCGGGGTGACGTCCGGCTGCTGCGCCCACACTTGTGCCAGCGCCTGCGGCAAATTGGTGCCATTCTTGACTTGGGCGATGGCGCTGGCGGCGCCGATCAGGCTGTAGGCCAGCGAATCGGGCTTGAGGCGGGTCTGGAAACCGGTCTGCAACGCTGGTTTCAGGTCGCGCGCATGGCTGGAGCGCAATTTCGGCGCGGCCGGCTTGGGCTTGGCGGGCGACTTCAAAGAGAGCGTTGGACGCTTGTTCATATGCTAATTCCGGAATGGGTGACGGCTGTGATCGCGCAGTATACAGCAGCGCCTATGACAAGGCGATTACGACATATGTAAACACTTGTATCCGTTCCGCTTGATTTGACACAAACATCGGCGTGTTTTCGGGCGTAATATCCCCACATGGACACCCAGATTCAATCCGAACCCACCACCAATCAAATCCTTGATCGGGTAGCTACGCTGCAGGGGCAAGTGACCACGCTGCAGGGGCAAGTGAATGCCTTTGGCGAACGATTGCACGTGGTAGAGATGGATGTCGCGGTCATCAAATCCAATTACGCGACGCGGGAAGACATTGCAAAAACGCACGAGGCCATCGCCAAGCTCGAGGCCCGTCTCATCAAGTGGTTCGTCGGCACCGCCGTCACCCTCTCCGCCGTCGTCGGCACCATCGCCTTCACGGCGGCAAAGTTTGTCCACTAAGCTATAATTACCGCTGTTTGGCCGGCGCCAGCGCGCCTGCCGTTTCCCCTATCTGATGAATTTTTAAGCGCATGTTAGCCCAACAAAAACAAGACATTACCGCCCTGTTCCAGGCCGCCCTCGCCCCACTCCTCGCCGGCACCGAAGTGGTTGCCAACGTCGTGCTGGAGCGACCACGCGACCCGTCGCACGGCGATGTGGCTTGTAATATCGCCATGCAGCTGGCCAAGCAGCTGAAGATGAACCCGCGCGAACTGGCCACCAAGCTGGTCGACGCCGTGCTGGCCAACCCGGCCCGCGACGGCCTGGTCGACACCGTCGAAATCGCCGGCCCGGGCTTCATCAACCTGCGCGTGACCGCCGCCGCCAAGCAGGCCGTGGTCAAGACCGTGCTGGCGCAAGGCGCCGCCTTCGGCTCCGGCACTGCCGGCGAAGGCAAGAAAGTCATCATCGAATTCGTCTCGGCCAACCCGACCGGCCCGCTGCACGTGGGCCACGGCCGCCAGGCCGCGCTGGGCGACGCCCTGTCCTCGCTGTTTGTCTCGCAAGGCTACGACGTCACCCGCGAGTTCTACTACAACGACGCCGGCGTGCAGATCCAGACCCTGGCCAACTCGGTGCAGGCGCGCCTGCGCGGCTACAAGCCGGGCGACGCAGAATGGCCGGAATCGGCCTACAACGGCGACTACATCGCCGACATCGCCGAAGACTTCAAAGCGAAGAAAACCGTGTCGGCTTCCGACGGTTCGCCAGCCACCGCCTCGGGCGACGTGGAAGATATCGAATCGATCCGCGCCTTCGCCGTGACCTACCTGCGCAATGAGCAGGACATCGACCTGCAAGCCTTCGGCGTCAAGTTCGACAACTACTACCTCGAATCGTCGCTGTACTCGGACGGCAAGGTGGACGCCGCCGTCGACATGCTGAACAAATCCGGCAAGACCTACGAAGAAGACGGAGCCCTGTGGCTGCGCACCGAAGACTACGGCGACGACAAGAACCGCGTGATGCGCAAGAAGGACGGCACCTACACCTACTTCGTGCCGGACGTGGCCTACCACATCGTCAAATTCCAGCGCGGCTTCCAGCAGGCCATCAACGTACAGGGTTCGGACCACCACGGCACCATCGCCCGCGTGCGCGCCGGCCTGCAAGCCGTCAACGTCGGCATCCCGCAAGGCTTCCCTGACTACGTGCTGCACAAGATGGTCACCGTGATGAAGGGCGGCGAAGAGGTCAAGATCTCCAAGCGCGCCGGCTCCTACGTCACCGTGCGCGACCTGATCGAATGGTCGGGCGGCGGCGACATCACCAAGGGCCGCGACGCCGTGCGCTTCTTCCTGATCTCGCGTAAAGCCGACACCGAATTCGTGTTCGACGTCGACGTCGCGCTGAAAACCTCGGACGAGAATCCGGTCTATTACGTGCAGTACGCCCACGCGCGCATCTGCCGCATGCTAGAACAGTGGACCGGCGACGAAGCATCGCTGGCGAATGTGGACCTGTCGCCGCTCACCGCGCCGACCGAAGCCGCGCTGCTGGCCACCCTGGCCGCCTACCCGGAAACGCTGGCGCGCGCGCAAACGGAACTGGGCCCGCACCAGATCGCGTTCTACCTGCGCGACCTGGCCGCCAACCTGCACAGCTTCTACTTCGCCGAGCGCGTGCTGGTCGACGACGAAGCACTGAAGGCCGCGCGTATCGCCCTGATGGTCGCCACCCGCCAGGTGCTGCGCAACGGCCTGGCGCTGATCGGCGTCTCGGCTCCTAACAAAATGTAATTGCGAAGGACATCCCGCACAATGAATTTCCGCTCCAGCTTTACTCCGCGTACGCAACAGCAAGGCAACACCTTCATCGGCATCGTGATTGGCCTGGTCATCGGCCTCAGTATCGCGGTCGTGGTGGCGCTGATGATTACCAAGGGCTCGACGCCGTTCACGGACAAGGGCCATCCGGGCAAGGCAGCGGAACCAACGGCGGGACAAGTCGCCGATCCTAACAAGCCGCTGTACGGCAACAGGGACGCAGCGCGCGAAGCGGCCAAGGACTTGTCGCGCGATACGCCGGCACCTGCGCCGGCTGCAGCGCCAGCGCCGGCGGCTCCTGCCGCGCCGCCAGCACCGGCCAAGCCTGCGGCCGACCAGCTACAGGCCGTGGTCGACAAGATCCAGGGCACGCCGGCCAAGCCGGCCGCCGTGCCGAACGCCGCCAACGTCACGCCGCAGCCGGCGGCAGCGGCAGGCGACGACAAGTACACCTACTTCCTGCAGGCCGGCGCCTTCCGCGAAGTGAGCGACGCCGAAAGCGCGCGCGCCAAGCTGGCATTGCTGGGCTTTGAAGCCAACATCTCGGACCTGTCGACCGAAAGCCGCGTGCTGCATCGTGTACGCCTCGGCCCTTACAACTCGGTCGAAGCGATGAACAAGGTGCGCAGCAAGCTGTCCGAAAACGGCATCGACGTTGCCGTCGTTCGCAATCAAAAATAAGGAGTAACGATGCGTTCCTTGAAATTCGCCCTGACCGCCATTGCGCTCAGCGTAACGACTCTGACTGCGCTGACCGCGCTGGCCTCCCCAGCCGATCCGAAGAACGGCGTGGAGTACAAGACGCTGGCCGCGCCGCAGCCTGTGGACACCGGCAAGAAAGTCGAAATCATCGAGTTCTTCGATTACGCCTGCCCGCACTGCGCCGCCTTCGACGCATCGCTCAACGCGTGGGTGAAAAAACAGGGCGACAATATCGTCTTCAAACGCATGCACATCTCGCGTCCGGGCACCGACCTGCCGCAGGAAAAAATGTTCTTCACGCTGGAGGCGATGGGCGTGCTGACGCCTGAACTGCACACCAAGGCCTTCAACGAAATCCACGTCAACCGCAACCCGCTGCGCCGCGACGAGCAGGTATTCGACTTCATCGCCAAGCAGGGTGTGGACAAACAGAAGTTCATCGACACCTATCGCGGCTTCGGCGTGGCCGGCCGCGTGCGCAAGTCGATCGCCATGATGGACGCCTACAACGTCGACTCGTGGCCGCTGCTGGCCGTGGACGGCAAGTACCTCACTTCCCCAACGATGGCCGACGCCGGCGTCAACGCCGCCAAGAACGAGGCCGACCTGCACGGCGAAGTCACGCAGGTGTTGGACGTACTGGTCGTCAAGGCCAAGGCAGAGAAGAAGTAAGCATGACGCCTTTGCGCGTCTTCATCACCGGGGCCTCGAGCGGCATCGGCGCCGCGCTGGCCCGCCAGTATGCGGCGCAAGGCGCCACGCTAGGCCTGCTGGCCCGGCGCGGCGACAGCCTTGCCGCCCTCATCGCCACGCTCCCCAATTCGCAGCAGCACCGCGCCTATGCGGTCGATGTGCGCGACCACGCCGCCATCAACACGGCGGCGCAAGCCTTCCTCGATTATGCGGGTGGCGTCGATGTGGTGATTGCCAACGCCGGCATCTCGGTCGGCACGCTGACCGAGTATGCGGAAGACATTCCGGTGTTCGCCGACATCATCGCCACCAACGTGGTGGCCACCGCCGCGACTTTTGCGCCCTTCATCACCGCCATGCGCGCGCAGCGCACGCCGGGACGGCTGGTGGGCATCGGCAGCGTGGCCGGCATACGCGGCCTGCCCGGCGCGGAAGCCTACAGCGCCTCCAAGGCCGCCGTCATCAGCTACTGCGAATCGCTGCGGCTGGAGATGAAACCGCACGGCATCCGCGTGGTCACCATCTGCCCCGGCTACATCGACACGCCGATGACGCAAAAGAATCCGTACCCGATGCCATTCCTGATGGCGCCCGAAAAATTTGCCGCCGCCGCTGCGGGCGTGATTGCCGCAGGCCGCAGCTACGCCGTCATCCCGTGGCAGATGGGCATCGTCGCCAAGGTGCTGCGCATGCTGCCGAACGTGGTCTACGACTGGGCCTTCGGCAAGGCGCCGCATAAACCACGCAAAACAGCATCATGAGTCATCTCTCGGCATCCGCCATCAGCGCGCACTGCGCCACCTCCGCTACCCACGTCGCGATTGAAGTCGTCGCCGAAACCGGCTCCACCAACGCCGACCTGCTGGCGCGCATCGACACGCTGCAAGGCCCGACGCTGCGCATCGCTGAAAATCAGACCGCAGGCCGCGGCCGCGCCGGCCGTTCGTGGCTGTCCAGGCCCGGCGCCGCCTTGATGTTTTCGCTGGCGTGGCGCTTCAAAGGCCCGCTGCACAAGATGACCGGCCTGCCAATGGCGGTCGGCGTGGCGCTGGCTGAAACCATCTCCGCGCTCGGCGTGCCGGTGCAGATCAAATGGCCAAACGACCTGCTGCGCGACGGCGCCAAGCTGGCCGGCATCCTGGTCGAAACGCAGAAGACCGACGACGCCATCTGGGCCGTCATCGGCTGCGGCATCAACCTGCTGATGCCGGACGAACTGGAAGCAGCCATCGGCCGCGAAGTGGCGAGCGCGCCGTGGCTGGCGCAAATGGACCGCAACCAGCTGATGGCCGCGCTGCTCAGCCGCCTGGCCGCCGTGCTGGAAGAATTCGACGACACCGGCTTCGCCCCCTTCGTCGAGCGCTGGAACGCACTGCACGCATGGCAGGGCAAGGACGTGGTCCTGCTCGACGACGGCGCGGTAGTGCAACAAGGCCGCGCCGCCGGCGTGGACGCCATCGGCCGCCTGTTGCTGGACACGGACCACGGCCGCGTCGAAATTCTGTCCGGCGACGTCTCGCTGCGACTCTCGGGAGCATCAACATGATTTTACTGATCGACGCCGGCAACACCCGCGTCAAATGGGCACTCGTAGCACCAGCTGCACAGGGCGCGCCGCTGGGACAGTGGGTTGCGCACGGCGCCGCCACCCACGCCGACACGCCGCAACTGGAACTGGCCTGGTGCGAAGTCGCCAACACGCATGGCGTCAGCCGCATCGTGATCGCCAACGTGGCCGGCAACGCGCTGCGCGTGCAGCTGGAATACGTGCTGCAACGCTGCCTGGCCGGTGTCGCCATCGAGTGGTTTGCCTCGCTGCCGGCGCTGGCCGGCGTCACCAACGGCTACCGCAATCCTTCACAGCTGGGCTGCGACCGTTTTGCCGCCGCCATCGCCGGCCACGCGCTGGCGCCGGGCGTGCGCGCCGTCGTGGTCAACTGCGGCACCGCCACCACCATCGACGCCATCACGCCGGACGGCGTGTTCCTCGGCGGGATGATCCTGCCGGGACTGGGCCTGATGGCCAGCTCGCTGGCGCGCAACACCGCGCAGTTGCCGCAGATCGCCCAAGACGGTAAGCTGCCGGATGGATTTGCAGACAACACCGACGACGCTATCCTGAGCGGCATCCTGGCCGCGCAGAGCGGCGCCATCGAACACGCCTGCACCCAGCATCAAGCCGCCGAGTGCATCATCTCCGGCGGCGCCGCACCCTACATTGCGCCGATGCTGAAAGTACCGTACCGTATCGTTGAGAATATCGTGCTGATCGGATTACATGCTGCCGTGAGCAGCGCCGAATAAGAGGAAAGCCCTGTGCTGAAGTTTATTTTCTGGTCCCTGCTCGCCGTGAACGCTGCGCTGTTCGCGTATGGACGCGGCTACCTGGGCCACTTCAGCGGCAACGAGCGCGAACCGCAACGCTTGCTCAACCAGCTGAACGCCGACAAGCTGGCCATCATCTCGGCCGAGAAAGCCAATGCCGCCAGTGTGGCCGTCGCGCTGGACGCGCCGGACGCGAAGCCGGAAGCGTGCCTGGAAATCGCCAGCTTCGTGCTGGCCGACGCGCGCCGTTTCGAAAACCAGCTGGAACCGCTCAAGCTGGGCGACCGCCAGTCGCGCCACAACCTGCCCGGCAGCGAGGTATCGAGCTACATCGTCTATATTCCGCCGCAAGGCAGCAAGGAAGGCGCCGACAAGAAGGCCGGCGAACTGCGCGCGCTGGGCATCAGCAACTACTTCATCATGTCCGACAATTCCCCGCTGCGCTGGGGGATTTCGCTGGGTGTGTTCAAGACCGAAGGCGCGGCGCAGAACCAGCTGGCCGCGTTGATGAAGCAAGGCGTGCGCACCGCGCGCGTGGCGCCGCGCATGAGCGGCAGCAAGCTGCTGGCCTACCAGTTCCGCGACGTCAATGCGGACCTGAAAGCCAAACTGGAAAAAATCCGCGCCGGCTTCCCTAACGCAGAACTGCACACCTGCAAATAGTCAGCACAAAATTCAGCGCTGCACAACAATCGGCTTAAGGCCCAGCGACGACGGCAGCCCTTGTGCCGCCTGCTGCGCTTCCTGGCGCGAGGTAAACGGGCCGCTGAACAGGCGGAATACCGAACCGCCCTGCACCACTTCCATTCCATTCAGTTTGCTCGCCAGCTTGTCGCGCACCGACTCCGCATTTTCAGCGCGCGAGTACGCGCCCAGTTGCAGGTAAAAGCCGCCCGCCGTCGCCGACACCGGCGCCACGTAGCCGGCCGGCGCGCGTTCGGCCAGCATCAGCGTTTCGATTTCTTTCGGCGCGGCCGGCGTCAGCACCAGCGGCGGTTGCGGCGTCAAACGCGCCTTGGTGCTGCCGGACACACCGTCGCGCGAGGCCAGCATGCGCTCGATTTCTTCCGGCAGGATGCGTTCGATCTTCAGTTCATGGCTGCCCTTGCCCAGCAAGCCCAGTTTCAGCGCCGCCGTGTACGATACGTCAATGGCGCGGTTGGAGTGGAACGGGCCGCGGTCATTAATTAGCACCACCACGGTGGCGCCGCTCAGCATATTGGTCACGCGCGCGTAGGATGGAATCGGCAGGATGGGATGCGCCGCCGTCATCTTGTACATGTCGTACGGCTCACCGGACGACGTGCGCTGGCCGTGGAATTTTTTACCGTACCAGCTGCCGACGCCGATCTGCGTGAACGGTTTGTCGTCGGTGATCGGCGTGTAGGTTTTACCGAATACCACGTACGGACGATTGGAGCGCGGCAGCAGCGGGTCGTTGCGCACCTCGGCGTCCGGCGTCTCCGCGAGGTTCGGCGGCGGCGAGTCGCCCGGACCGTCGTCCTGGTAGTAGCCGCCCCGTCCCGAGTTCGCGGGCGGCAGCACCGGCAGCGATGGATCGGGCTTGCTGGCGGACGGCGGTTTGACGGCAGGCGGCGCAGGACGCGGTGCGGGCTGCGTGGCCACCGGCGCAGTGCCGCAGCCGGCCAGCACCAGCGCCGAAGCCAGCGCCGTCAGATGCAGCAGATGCTTACGTTGCAGGCGCATCGCCAGTCTCCGTGTTTTGTTTTTCCACTTTACTCTTGTCCTTCTCCGCCGGGCGTTTGCCCAGCAGGTAATAATCCAGCGCTTTGCGCGCAATCGGCGCGGCGGCCTCGCCGCCCTTGCCCGCGTTTTCCACCACCATGGCCAGCACGATGCGCGGCTTGTCGACCGGGGCAAACGCGGTGAACAGCGCGTTGTCGCGCAGGCGCTCCGCCAATCTGGCGGCATTGTATTTCTCGCCTTTTTTAATCGTGATGACCTGCGCGGTGCCGGTCTTGCCGCCTACCGTGTAGCCGGCGTTGGCAAACACGCGATAGGCCGTGCCTCCCGGCTCGCTGGTCACACCCACCATCGCATTCTTGATAAAGTCGATGTTCTCCTGCTTGAGCGGAATGCGGTAGCTTTGCTGCGCCACCGTCAGCTTGCGCGCGCGGGTGGCGCTGTCCTCAACCATCTTTACCAGGTGCGGCTTCATCACCACGCCGTTATTTGCCAAATTGGCCACAGCGTGCGCAATCTGCAAAGGCGTGTAGGCGTTGAGGCCGGAACCATTGCTGACCGAGATAGTATCACCACCGACCCAGCGCCCTGCCACACCTTTGAAGCGCTTCGCTTTCCATGCTGGCGAAGGCAGCGCGCCGCTCTTTTCGTTTTCGAGATCGATGCCGGTCTTCTCGCCAAAACCGAACGGCTGCATGAAGTCGTGAATGGCGTTGATGCCCATGTCGTGACCCAGCTCATAGTAGTAGGTATTGCAGGACACGATGATCGACTTGCGCATGTCAACCGAACCGTGACCGCCCACGAGGTCATCGTTGAAGCGGTGCCCGCCCAGCATGTAGTAGCCAGGATCGTAGGTCACCTGTGACGGCGTGCGTTTGCCCAGTTCCAGCGCAGCCAGCGCCATGAAGGGCTTGAAGGTGGAACCTGGCGCATAGGTGCCGGAGATCGGGCGGTTCAGCAGCGGCTTGTCCAGCGACGTATTCAGTTCATCCCAGCTTTGCGAGTCGATGCCGTCGACGAACAGGTTTGGGTCATAGCCGGGACGCGAGACGTAGGCCAGTACGTCGCCGGTTTCGGGCTCGATCGCCACCAGCGCGCCACGGCGGTCGCCGAAGGCCTCTTCCACAATCTTCTGCAGTTCGATGTCGATCGACAGTATCAGGTTGCTGCCCGCCTTGGCCGGGGTGCGCGACAAGGTACGAATGGCGCGGCCGCCGGAAGTCTTCTCGACCTCCTCGAATCCGGCCTGGCCGTGCAGCAGTTTCTCGTAGCTTTTCTCCAGCCCTTCCTTGCCGATATGGTCGGTGCCGCGATAGTTGGCGGCATCGTCGCCGTCATCCAGCGCATCGGCTTCGGCGCGGCTGATGCGGCCGATGTAGCCGATCACGTGCGACGCGGTTTCCCCCAGCGGATACTGGCGGAACAGGCGCGCCTGCACTTCCACACCGGGGAAGCGGAAGTGCTGCGCGCTGAAGCGCGCCACTTCCTCGTCGCTCAGGCGGGTGCGCAGCGGCACGCTCTCGAAGCCCTTGGATTCGTCCAGCAGCTTCTTGAAACGGCGGCGGTCCTTCGCGTCCACCGCCACCAGCTTGGACAGCTCGGCGATAGTTTCCTCCAGTGGCGCTTCCAGCTTGGACGGCGTGATCTCCAGCGTGTAGGCCGAGTAATTGCTCGCCAGGACCACGCCGTTGCGGTCCAAAATCAGGCCGCGGTTCGGCACCACGGGCACCAGCGAAATGCGGTTCTCTTCCGCCTTGACGGCAAAGTCGGTGTGCTTGACGACCTGCAGCCAGACAAAGCGCACCAGCAGCAGGAAGAAGCACAGGAACGCCATCGCGCCGAGCACCGTAACGCGCAGGCGGAATTCGCGCATCTCGGCTTCGTTGTCTTTGAACTCGGTCATCGGCGCACCTCCCTGCTGTGATGCTGGATGCTCATCAAGATGCCGCCGCCCAGGCCCAGCGTCATCAGCGCCGTGCCGCCGTAGCTCATGAACGGCAGCGGTACGCCCACCACCGGAATGATCCCGCTCACCATGCCCATGTTGACGAAGGCGTACGTGAAATAAATCATGGTGACCGCGCCGGCCAGCAAGCGAGTGAACAGCGTGGGCGCGTTGAGCGTGATGCCCAGGCCACGCCAGATCAGCAGCAGGTACAGTACTACCAGCACCAGATTGCCGAGCAGGCCAAACTCCTCGGAGAACACGGCAAAGATAAAGTCGGTGGTGCGCTCTGGGATGAATTCAAGGTGAGCTTGCGTGCCGTTGGTCCAGCCTTTGCCGGTAACGCCGCCGGAGCCGATGGCGATCATCGACTGGATGATGTGGAAGCCCTTGCCCAGCGGGTCGTGATACGGATCGATCAGCGTCAGCACGCGGTCGCGCTGATAGTCGTGCATGAAGGTCCACAGCAGCGGCAGCGCGGCGGCGGCCAACGCGGCCAGCACACCCAGTGCGCGCCACGACAGGCCTCCGAGGAAGATCACGTAGGCGCCGGCCGCCGTCACCAGCAGCGCCGTGCCCAGGTCCGGCTGGCGCGCGATCAAGCCGGCCGGTATCGCCAGCAGCAGCGCCGCGATGGCATAGGTGCGCCAGTTGAAGTGCCCCTGCTCGCGCTGGAAGAACCAGGCCAGCATCAGCGGCATGGCGATCTTCATCAATTCGGACGGCTGGATTTGTGTGCCGATGTACAGCCAGCGGCGCGAGCCGCCCTTGATCACGCCAAACAGCGCCACCGCCACCAGCAGGGCCACACCCAGCGTATAAGCCGGCACGGCCAGCCGCATCATGGCCTGCGGCGGAATGTTCGCCACGAACCACATCACCAGCACCGCTGCCGCGATATTGCGCAGTTGGTCCCACACCTTGCCGGGAATGGCGATGCCGGCCGAGTACAAGGTAATCAGGCCGACCGACAGCAGCGCGCCGATGATAAGCGCCAGCGGCACATCGAACACCAGCACGTGCGGGCGCACGCGCTGCCACAAGGAGCGGCCATCAGCGAAGTGCATCAGGTCTGCACCAGTTTGCGGTGGCGCTGGATGCTCATCAAAATGCCGGCGCCCAGGCCCAGCGTCAGCAACGCGGTGCCACCGTAGCTCATGAACGGCAACGGCACACCCACCACCGGCAGGATGCCGCTCACCATGCCCATGTTGACGAAGGCGTAGGTGAAGTAAATCATGGTGACGGCGCCGGCCAGCAGGCGCGTGAAGAAGTTGGGCGCGTTCCCGGCGATCATCAGGCCACGGCCGATCAGCATCAGGTACAGCACCATCAGCACCAGGTTACCGATCAGGCCAAACTCCTCCGAATAAACGGCAAAGATAAAGTCGGTGGTGCGCTCGGGGATGAATTCGAGGTGGGCCTGGGTGCCGTGGGTCCAGCCCTTGCCGGTGACGCCGCCCGATCCCACCGCGATGGTGGACTGGATGATGTGGAAGCCCTTGCCCAGCGGGTCGGTGGTCGGATCGATCAGCGTCATCACGCGTTCGCGCTGGTAGTCGTGCAGCACCGACCAGATTACCGGCAGCGCGGCGGCGGCGGCGACGAACAAGCCCACCAGCGCCTTCCACGCCAGGCCGGCCAGGAAGATCACGCAGAAGCCGGCAGCCACCACCAGCAGCGCGGTGCCGAGGTCCGGCTGGCGCACGATCAGGCCGACCGGAACGCCGAGCAGCACGGCCGCAATCGCGTATGAGTGCCAGGTCAGGTGGCCGGCGCGGCTCTGGAAGAACCACGCCAGCATCAGCGGCGTGACGATCTTCATGAATTCGGACGGCTGGATATCGACCACGCCGATGTGCAGCCAGCGCCGCGCACCGAGCTTGATGGTGCCGAACAGCGCGACGCACACCAATAGAAAAACGCCGAAGGCATACGCCGGCACGGCGATCCGCATCATCATCTGCGGCGAGATATTCGCCACCAGCCACATGACGAAAAAGGCCAGGAAGATGTTGCGCACCTGGTCTTCCATCTTGCCGGGAATGCCGATGCTGGCCGAGTACAGCGTGATCATGCTGACCGTCAGCAGCATCAGGATGATGATGGTCAGCGGGCCGTCAAAGACCGTGAAGTAGGGTCGCATGCGACGCCACAGCGAACGTCTTTCGTGTATGCGCATGATGGAATTCCTTATTGTTTCTTGCGTGCCGGCGCCACCGGCGCTGGCGCCGGCGTGGCGGCCGGCGTTGGCGGCGGGGCTGGCGCAGGCGCCGGTTCGCGGCGCGCTTCGGCGGCGGCAGCTGCGGCTTCGGCGGCTTCCGGGTCTTCGATCGGCACGAATTCGGCCGCGTCTTCCTTCGGTACCTTGGTGGTTTCCTTGTCGGCCGGGCGCTTGCCCAGCAAGTAGAAGTCGAGCGCCTTGCGTGCGATCGGCGCGGCGATCTCAGCACCCCAGCCGGCGTTTTCCACCACCATGGCCACCACGATCTTTGGCTTGTCGGCCGGCGCGAACGCGGTGTACAGCGCGTTGTCGCGCAGGCGTTCGGCCAGTGCGGCGGCGTTGTACTTCTCGTTGGCCTTGATGCCCACCACCTGCGCCGTACCGGTCTTGCCGCCCGAGGTGTAGGCGGCGTTGGCGAAGGCGCGGTAGGCGGTGCCGCCCGGCTCCGAGTTCACGCCCACCATGGCGCTCTTGATGATGTCGATGTTTTCCTGCTTGAGCGGGATGCGGTAGCTTTCGCTCGGCACGGTGAGCTTGCGCGCGCGCGTGCCGCCGTCTTCGACGATCTTCACCAGGTGCGGCTTCATCACCACGCCGTTGTTGGCCAGGTTGGCCATGGCATGCGCGATCTGCAGCGGCGTGTAGGAGTTGTAGCCGGAGCCGTTGGACACCGAGATGGTGTCGCCGCCGACCCACTTGCCGGCATTGCCCTTGAAACGCTTGCGCTTCCACTCTTTCGACGGCAGCACACCGGTTTTTTCGTTATCGAGGTCGATGCCGGTCTTTTCACCGAAGCCGAACGGCTTCATGAACGTGGTGATGGCGTCGATGCCCATGTCGTTACCGAGCTGGTAGTAGTAGGTATTGCACGACACGATGACCGAGCGGCGCAAGTCGACGTTGCCGTGGCCGCCCACTTTATCGTCGCGGAATTTGTGGCCGCCGAGGTAGAAGTAGCCGGGATCCGGGTAGGCTTGCGCCGGATTGCGCTTGCCCAGTTCCAGCGCGGCCAGCGCCATGAATGGTTTAAACGTGGAGCCGGGCGCGTAGGTGCCGGACAGCGGACGGTTCACCATCGGGCGGTCCAGCGAGGTATTCAGTTCGTTCCAGCTTTGCGAGTCGATGCCGTCGACGAACAGGTTGGGGTCATAGCCGGGACGCGAGACATAGGCCAGGATATCGCCGGTCTCCGGTTCGATGGCGACGAAGGCGCCGCGCCATTCGCCGAAGGCTTCTTCCACCACCTTCTGCAATTCGATATCGATCGACAGGATCAGGTTATTGCCCGGCGTAGCGGGCGTGCGCGACAAGGTGCGGATGGCGCGGCCGCCGGCCGACACTTCCACTTCCTCGTAGCCGGTCTGGCCGTGCAGCTGCTTCTCGTAGCTTTTCTCCAGGCCCTCTTTGCCGATATGGTCGGTGCCCTTGTAATTCGGGCCGTCGTCGGTGGCTTCGATGGCCTTGATCTCGGACTGGTTGATGCGGCCGATGTAGCCGATCACGTGCGACGCCGTTTCGCCCAGCGGATACTGGCGGAACAAGCGCGCCTGCACTTCCACGCCAGGGAAGCGGAAACGCTGCGCGGTGAAGCGCGCCACTTCCTCGTCGGTCAGGCGGGTGCGCAGCGGCACGCTCTCGAAGCCCTTGGATTCGTCCAGCAGTTTCTTGAAACGCTTGCGGTCCTTGACGTCGACGGTGATCAGCTTGGACAGCTCGTCGATGGCTTCATCGAGCGTGGTGTGCAGCTTGGACGGCGTGATCTCCAGCGTAAAGGCCGAGTAGTTACGCGCCAGGACCACGCCGTTGCGGTCTAAAATCAGGCCGCGATTCGGCACGATCGGCACGATGGCGATGCGGTTCTCTTCCGCCTTCACGGCGAAGTCGCTGTACTTGACGACCTGCAGCCAGATGAAACGCAGCAGCAGCAATCCAAAGCAAACGAATACCAGTCCGCCCAGCACCGTCAGGCGCAGGCGGAACTGCTGCAGTTCGCGCTGGTTGTCCTTAATTTCAGTCATGCTAAACGCGGGGTCAGATCGGGCGGGTGTGGTCGCGGTCTACCGCGCGGCGTTGTGGCGCCAGCAGCAGCCAGGTCGCCAGCGGCCACAGGACCGATGCCACCACGCTTTCGATGAAGTAGAACCAGCCGGGGAATTTACCGGACACGAAGAAGCGCACCACCAGCTGCACCGACTGTGCCATCAGCAGCAGCGGGAACACGTGCATGGCCTGGGTCCAGATCGGGAACCACAGCATCCGGCGGTGCAGCATGATGGCGAAGTAGGACAGCAGCGTGTACGACAGCGCATTCTCGCCCAGCAGCGTAGCGTCGTGCACGTCCATCAGCAGGCCGAGGACGAACGCAGTGCCGATGCCGACCTTGCGCGGCTGGTGCACGCCCCAGAACACCAGCACCAGCGCCACGAAATCGGGCACGCCGACGAACTGGCCCCACGGCAGGAGGTTGAGCAGGAAAGCGCAGAACATGCTGAAGGCGATGAACAGCGGGCTAACCGGCAGCAGGATATAGTGCGGACGATTCATCGTGCCGGCTCCTTGGGTGGGTTGGCGGCCGGCGCGGCAGGCGTCGCGGCGGCGGGCTTGGCGCCGGTGGCCGCGGGCGGCGTGGCCGCAGCGGCGTCTGTGGCCGGCGCCTGGGCGGCAGGCTTCGGCGCTGGCGGCTGCACCGGCATCAGGCCGGGCGCGCCGTTGCTTGCCGGCGCAGCGGCCGGTGCGGCAGCAGGCTGCTGCCCTTCCGCGCCTTCCTTCGGCACGTCCTTGATCGGCGCCATCTTGTTATTGTGCTTTCGCAGCGCGCGCGGCTCCTCATCGGCCGGACGCGGAGGCATGTCCGGCGTCGACATCAGAATCAGCAGCTGGGTGTTGTTCATGATACCGGCCAGCGGCTGGCAGATCACGCCGCCGAACGAACCGCCGGCGCTGTTCTCCACCTGCGTCACGCGCGCCACCGCCAGGCCGGCCGGATACACACCGTCCAGGCCAGAGGTGACCACGATATCGCCGACCTGGATATCCGCATTCGGCGCGGTGAAGCGCAATTCGAGGTTGCCGGCTTTGCCGCGGCCATAGGCCACGCTGCGCAAGCCATTGCGCAGCAGCTGCACCGGAATCGCCTGCTCCTTGTCGGACAGCAGCGTGACTTCGGAAGTGAACGGGAACACCCGCGTCACCTGCCCCACCACGCCCTGGTTATCGATCACCGGCAAACCCAGCGTCACATCATGGCGGGTGCCGCGATCGAGAATGATCTTGCGGCTGTTGACGTCGCGCGCGTCGTACAGCACATCGGCCAGCATCGACTTCACCGGCAAATGCTGGCGCGCGTCCAGCAGGCGGCGCAGTTGCGCATTCTCGGCAGCCTGCAACTGCGCCTGTTGCAGCGCGGTCGAACTGAGGATCTGCTGGCGGCGCAATTCGCGCACCTGCTTTTCCATCGACGACAAAGTAGAGAAATAATCGCCGACGCCGTAGACAGCGTCGCGCGGCAGCAAGGCCGCCATTTGCAGCGGATACAGAACGGTGCCGGCCACTTGCCGCACCGTGGTCAGGGTCCGCATATGCGAGTCAACCAGCAGCAGTGCAATCGATATGCACGCGAACACCGTCATCTTGACCCGAGCCGAGGCGCCTTGCTTGAAAAGTGGCGGAGGACTGTATTCCATGACTTCCAATAAGCATCGGGGCCGCTGATTTGCGGCCCCGTTTCGTCAGATCATTCGTAGGAGAAGATCGAACCCAGTTGGTCCATCCGCTCCAGCGCCATGCCGGAGCCGCGCACCACGCAGGTCAGCGGATCTTCCGCCACCAGCACCGGCAGGCCGGTTTCTTCCATCAGCAGGCGATCCAGGTCGCGCAGCAGCGCGCCGCCGCCGGTCAGCATCATGCCTTTTTCTGCGATGTCCGCGCCCAGCTCTGGCGGGGTTTGTTCCAGCGCGTTCTTCACGGCCGAGACGATGTTGTTCAGCGGGTCGGTCAGCGCTTCCAGGATCTCGTTCGACGAGATGGTGAACGAACGCGGGATACCTTCCGACAGGTTGCGGCCCTTGACTTCCATTTCCTTGACTTCGGAGCCAGGGAAGGCCGAACCGATGGCTTTCTTGATCGCTTCGGCGGTCTGCTCGCCGATCAGCATGCCGTAGTTGCGGCGGATGTAGTTGACGATGGCTTCATCGAACTTGTCGCCGCCCACGCGCACCGAGCCTTTGTAGACCATGCCGCCCAGCGAGATGATGCCCACCTCGGTGGTGCCGCCGCCGATGTCGACCACCATCGAGCCGGTGGCATCCGACACTGGCAGGCCGGCGCCGATGGCCGCTGCCATTGGTTCTTCAATCAGGTACACCTGCGACGCGCCGGCGCCCAGCGCCGATTCGCGGATCGCGCGGCGCTCAACCTGGGTCGAGCCGCAAGGCACGCAGATGATGATGCGCGGCGATGGGCGGAAGAATTTGGAGTCGTGCACCATGCGGATGAACTGCTTCAGCATTTGTTCGGTGACGGTGAAGTCGGCGATCACGCCGTCTTTCATCGGGCGGATCGCCTCGATGTTGCCAGGGACTTTACCCAGCATCTGTTTTGCTTCTTTACCAACCGCTTGAATGGTCTTCTTGCCATTCGGGCCGCCTTCCTGGCGGATAGCGACGACCGACGGCTCATCCAGGACGATGCCCTGGCCGCGAACGTAAATCAGGGTGTTGGCCGTGCCCAAGTCAATGGCCAGGTCGGAGGAAATGTAACGACGTAAAAAACCAAACATTAAAGTGTCCTGTGGCGCTACTGGGTGTGCGCGTAAACCGTTGAGTAAAAAATTCTGTCCGAAATGCGGCGGCAGCAATGATTCAGCGCCGACAAACGCATCAACCCGCCATTCTACCTTATAATTTGACTGTTATTTATCCAAAATCCACGCAAAAGTGTGGCGCCTCAAGCCGCGATTTAAGCGGCATTCGCCGGAGATTGCAGGCGAATAGGCAGAAATTCAAGTTCTTTATTAATATTACAATTAATCCCGCCATGTCCCTGACCTTATCCGACGTAAACCGCATTGCCAAACTGGCCCAACTTGAGATGAGCGAACAGCAGAGCGCCACCGCGCTGGCGCAGCTGAATGGCATTTTTGCGCTGGCCGAGCAGATGCAGGCGGTGGACACCGAGGGTGTCGCCCCGCTGAGCCACCCGCTGGCCGCGCACATGAACAACATCGCCCTGCGCCTGCGTGAAGACGTGGCCAGCGAACCAAATCGCCGCGACGACTATCAAGCCGTCGCACCGAAGACCCAGGACGGCCTGTACCTGGTGCCGAAAGTGATCGACTAAGCCCTGCGCCTGCATTTTTTCCGCACCGATCACCGAATCTGAATTGAAACGCCATGCACACCAAAACCATTAAAGAGCTGTCCGCCCTCCTGCAAAGCAAAGCGATTTCCGCCACCGAGCTGGCCAAGCACTTCCTCGACCGCATCGAGAACAGCGACCTGAACGCCTTCCTGCACGTGGACCGCGAACTGACCCTGGCGCAAGCCGCCGAAGCCGACGCGCGCATCGCCGCCGGCACCGCCACCCCGCTGACCGGCGTGCCGATCGCCCACAAGGATATCTTCGTCACCAAGGGCTGGCGCTCGACCGCCGGCTCGAAAATGCTGGCCAACTACGTCAGCCCGTTCGACGCCACCGTGGTCGAGAAGTTCCAGAAGGCCGGCATGGTCACGCTGGGCAAACTCAATTGCGACGAATTCGCCATGGGTTCGGCCAACGAGAACTCGGCCTTCGGCGCGGTGAAAAACCCGTGGGATAAAGGCGCCGTACCAGGCGGCTCGTCGGGCGGCTCGGCTGCTGCTGTCGCCGCGCGCCTGGCGCCGGCCGTCACCGGCACCGACACCGGTGGCTCGATCCGCCAGCCTGCATCGTTCTGCGGCATCACCGGCATCAAGCCGACCTACGGCCGCGTGTCGCGCTTCGGCATGATCGCGTTTGCCTCTTCGCTGGACCAGGGCGGTCCGATGGCGCAAACCGCTGAAGACTGCGCGCTGCTGCTGAACGCCATGGCCGGCTTCGACGAACGCGATTCGACCTCGCTGACGCCGGAACTGGGCGGCGTGGACGAAGACTTCACCCGCGAACTGGGCCAGCCGCTGACCGGCCTGCGCATCGGCGTGCCGAAAGAATACTTCGGCGAAGGCCTGTCGAAAGACGTGGAAGACGCCGTGCGCGCCGCGCTGGCCAAGTACGTGGAACTGGGTGCGACGCTGGTCGATATCTCGCTGCCGAATACCGCGCTGTCGATTCCTGCCTACTACATGATCGCGCCGGCCGAAGCCTCGTCCAACCTGTCGCGCTTTGACGGCGTGCGTTACGGCTTCCGCGCTGAAGGCTACAAAGACCTGCAAGACATGTACCGCAAGACCCGCGACCAGGGCTTCGGCAACGAAGTGAAGCGCCGCATCATGGTCGGCACCTATGTGCTGTGCCACGGCTACTACGACGCCTACTACTTGAAGGCGCAGAAGATCCGCCGCCTGATCGCGCAGGACTTCGAGAAAGTGCTGAACGGTCCGGACGCCCTCTGCGACGTGATCATGGGCCCGGTGGCGCCAACCGTGGCGTGGGACCTGGGCGATAAATCGGACGATCCGGTAGCCGCCTACCTGGCCGACATCTACACCCTGTCGACCAGCCTGGCCGGCCTGCCGGGCATGTCGATCCCTGTGGGCTTCGGCGCCAAGAACCGCCCTGTGGGCCTGCAGATCATCGGCAAGCACTTCGGCGAAGCCAAGCTGCTGAACGTCGCTCACGCCTATCAACAGGCGACCGACTGGCACACCCGCGCTCCGGCCGGCATCTAAGAATTAAACCAAGCGAGAATAATATGGAATGGGAAGTCGTCATCGGTATTGAGAACCACGTTCAACTCACTACCGCATCTAAAATCTTCAGCGGCTCGCCGACCACCTTCGGCGCCGAAGCCAACACCCAAGCCAGCCCGGTTGATCTGGCGCTGCCGGGTGTGCTGCCGGTCATGAACAAAGAGGCGGTCGACCGCGCGATCCGTTTCGGCCTGGCCGTGGGCGCGAAAATCGCGCCGGCCTCGATCTTTGCCCGTAAAAACTACTTCTACCCGGATCTGCCGAAGGGCTACCAGATCAGCCAATTCGAAGACCCGGTGGTGCAAGGCGGCTCGATGACCTTCGGCTATGAGAAGGATGGCGAGTTCGTCACCAAGACCGTCAACCTGACCCGCGCCCACCTGGAAGAAGATGCAGGCAAATCGCTGCACGAAGACTATGCAGGCATGTCGGGCATCGACCTGAATCGCGCCGGCACGCCGCTGCTGGAAATCGTGTCGGAGCCGGAAATCCGCAGCGCCGCTGAAGCGGTTGCATACTGCAAAGCCCTGCACTCGCTGGTGATGTGGCTGGGCGTCTGCGACGGCAATATGCAGGAAGGCTCCTTCCGCTGCGACATCAACGTCTCCGTGCGTCCGAAAGGCCAGAAGGAATTCGGCACCCGCTGCGAGATCAAAAACCTGAACTCGTTCCGCTTCATCGAAGAAGCCGTGCACGTGGAAGTGCGCCGCCAGATCGAGCTGATTGAAGACGGCGGCAAAGTGGTGCAGGCCACCCGCCTGTACGATCCGGACCGCAAAGAGACGCGCGAAATGCGCAGCAAGGAAGACGCGCAGGACTACCGCTACTTCCCGGACCCGGACCTGCCGCCGCTGGTCATCTCCAACGCATGGATCGACCAGGTGAAAGCCTCGATGCCGGAACTGCCAGCCGCCATGCGCGCGCGCTTCGTCAGCGAATACGCGCTGCCCGAGTACGACTCGCTGGTGCTGACCGCATCGAAAGCGATGGCCAACTACTTCGTGGCCGTGGTGGATGCAGCGGGCAAGGAAAACGCCAAAGCCGCCGCCAACTGGCTGATGGGCGACGTCTCGTCGACCCTGAACCGCGAAGGCGTGGACATTGCTGACGCGCCGGTCAGGCCTGCGCAACTGGCGCTGATGCTGAAGCGTATCGCCGACGGCACCATCAACAACAAGACCGCGAAAGAACTGTTCGGCGACATGTGGGCAGCGAAATCGGACGACGACAACCTGGTCGACGCGCTGATCGAATCGAAAGGCCTGAAGCAGATTTCCGACACCGGCGCGCTGGAAGCCATCGTCAACGAAGTCATCGCCAACAACGAGAAGTCGGTGGAGCAGTATCGCGCTGGTAAAGAAGCCGCGATCAACGCCCTGATCGGCCAGGCGATGAAAGCCTCGCGCGGCAAAGCCAACCCGGCGCAGTTGACCGAACTGCTGAAAGCAAAACTGGCCGGCTAATTCGCCAGCCTGCCAGGAGATCCCCGCACGCTCATGCTCGCGGGGATTTTTTTTAGCGGCTCAGGTCAGCGCGAAAATCCTGCCACAACACCCGCAGCGGCTGGCCATAGGCTGCCTGCACCGACGCGCCGAATGCCCTGCCTGCGGCGACGTCCCTGATCAAGCGTTCAAATGCTGCGCCGTCGCGCTGCTTCATGTAGCCCACCATCATTGAGCTTTGGCGATAATACATCGGCCAGGACAGCTTGAATTCGTCGGCTCGCTTGGGGAAAAACAGCGAGCCTTCATCATCCGCCTCGAAGTGCCGGCCATGCACCAGCGCGAACACGGCCTGCTCGCGCGAGACCCGTTCGGCGGCGCCGCCGTTCGACACAGCGGTCGGCAAACCCTCCATGAACCAGTTAGGCAAACGCGCCACCGCGAAGACGCCGGCCTGCTGCTGCAAGTGCAGGTGCGACAACTCGTGCGCGAGTATGCCTGCGCGTACCGCCGGCGCGTCCTCCGCAAGACGCGGCGACAGGTGAACTGCGCCAAAGCCGGTAGCCCCATACGCAATCGGCTGCACTGCCGAATGCCGCGCGAAGCTCTCACGCGATCCGTAGACCTGAACCCGAACCGGCTCCGGGAAGCTGCCGTAGTGCGCCCGTTCGACCACGCCAACCGCCTCCGCCATCAGCGGCGCGATGGTACGCGCAACCTGCTCCGCGCCCGGCTCGCACCAAATGCGCGGATCGGCCGTGCACTGCGCGAAGCCTGACGTTGGCTGCGCCCATGCCAGCACAATGCGCCCCGTCTGCCCTGCAGCCAGCAATCCAACACCCGCGAGCACAATCCCGCCTGCTATCAATCGTTTAATCAAACACGTCTCCTCGTCTGCGTCATATCATATAGCTAATATTAACCATCCGCGCAAGGACTACGATGGAGTTGCAATTCAACGCCGATCCGGCACTGCTGCCACACGCTGTCCCTGGCGGTGTGAGTTTTGTTTTTGATGCGGCTCCCGATGCGCACTGCGTCGCGCTGGCGGGCACCTTCAATTGCTGGGCCGGTGATGTTTGCATGATGGAACGCGTGTCGCCCACGCGCTGGCAGGTCACGCTGCCGATACCGGCCGGACGGCACCTCTACAAAATCGTCGTCAACGACACGGACTGGATTCCCGATCCAGTCAATCCGTGGATCTCGGAAGACGGCCAGAATAACTCCTGCCTGACGGTGGACGAAACGGGCGCGGTGCTGATGCGCCAGCACGGCCTGGGCGCCGCTGCACCCGGCCCGCTGCATGCGCGCGCTGCGCTGGCCAGCCCAGCGTGGCTGCGCGATGGCGTGATCTACCAGCTGTCGGTGTCGGCCTTCGGCGGCGACTTTGACGGCGTGCGCACCAAGCTGTCCTACCTCAGTGAACTCGGCGCCGATGTACTGTGGATCATGCCCGTCCATCCGATCGGCATCGAAGGACGGCGCGGCGCGCTGGGCGATCCCTACGCGGTGTACGATTTCGACGCCATCGATCCGGCGCTCGGCAATACGGCCTCGCTGCGGGCGCTGGTGGATGCGGCCCATGCGCGCGGCATGCGCGTCATCATGGACTGGACGCTCAACCGCAGCAGCGTCGATCATCCGTTCACGCGCTCGCATCCGCACTGGTACACGCAGCGCGCCGACGGCAGCATCTACTACGCCGTCCCCAATCGCGACTACTTCGCCGGCTTTAACTTCGCCGACCGCGCGCTGCGCCGCTACCTGATCGACAGCATGCGCAACTGGATTGAGTGCATCGGCTTCGACGGCCTGCGTTTCGACGATTCCGATATCACGCCCTGCGACTTCCTCGACGAGATCCGCGCCGAGCTGGCGGCGCTACGTCCCGATATCGCGCTTATCTCGCAGTCCTACGACGAGTTCCACCACCTGGCCGCGTGCGACCTGACCTACGAAGGCGGCACGCGCGAAATGCTGCAACGCTGCGCGCAGGGCAAAGCGGACAACGCCGCCTTCGCGCGCTACTGGAACGAATCCACCTACAGCTTCCCGCGCGGGGCGCTGCGCATGCGCTGGCTGGAAGACAAGGAACAGGGGCGCGCCTCCGTCTTCCTCGGCGCCGCAGCCCACCGCCCTGCCGCCGTTGTGATGCTGTGCATGGACGGCGTGCCGCACATCCTGATGGGGCAGGAATTCAACGAACCGACATGGACCGGCTGGCCGGTGCTGTTCGATGGCTGGCAGCTCGACTGGCAAGCCTTCGACAGCGCGATGTACGCGCACTACCAGACCCTGATCGCCCTGCGCCGCCAGCACGCCGCGCTGCGCACCGGCGCCACCGCCTTCCTCGATGGCCTGCCGCCCGGCGCCATAGGCTTCACCCGCAGCGATATCGTGGTGCTGGCCAACCTGTCCGCCACCACGCTGACGCTCGACGCCAAACTGGCGCACATCGAGCTGCTCTACGCCGCCGGCTGGAACGCGCAAGACCTCACGCTGGCGCCGCACGGCTGGTTAATAGGTCGACAAAAATAATGTAGACATTTGTGTCTAGACAGAATATTCTACGTCTACCGCATCCAGGGAGACGTCATGAGTATTCCGAAGCCGACCGCCGCAGAACTCGAGCTGCTACAGGCACTGTGGCCGCTCGGTTCAGCCACCGCCAAGCAAGTCCACGAGGCCATGCTGGCCGATAAACCGGACCTCGCCTACAGCGCCGTGCTGCGCCTGATGCAGATCATGCACACCAAAGGCATCCTGACACGCGACGAGAGCCAGCGCTCGCACGTCTACGCGCCGGCGCAGGCGCAGGACGCACTGCAATCCTCTTTGCTGAAAGACCTGGTGCAGAAAGCGTTCGCCGGCTCGGCCAAGGCGCTGGTGCTGGCCGCCCTGCGCAACGGCATCTCGAAAAAAGAGCGCGCCGAAATCGAAAAGCTGCTGAAGGAGGACAAGCAATGAGCGCCTTCATCTTCGCCCTCGGCCTGACGCTGATGCACTTCCTGTGGCAAGGCTTGCTGCTCGGCTGCGCCAGCGCCGTCGTCCTCACCCTGCTGCGCAACAGCCGCGCCGAATATCGCTACCTGGTTGCCTGTATCGGTCTGCTGGCCTGCCTGTGCTGGCCGGCGCTGGAACTGTGGCAGCGCCTGGCCGGCGATGCCGCAACCACCAGCGCCAGCCTCCACACCCTGCCCTGGACTGCCGATGAATTCAACGATGACGCAACATGGTTCAACCTGCGCGACGCGCTGCGTTACATGGTCAGCCTGTGGGCCCTCTGCGCCGCCGTGCTGGCGCTGCGCGTGGTAGCGGGCCTGCTGTGGATCGATCGCGTGAGCCGCCAGCCGGCCAGCCATCCCGGCCAGCAGCGCTGGGAGCGCGAACTGGCGCAGCTGGCGCACCACTTCGGCATCACCCGCGCCGTGCGCTTGCAGGTGATCGATGCGCTGGCCAGTCCCGTTACCGCCGGCTGGTGGCGGCCGGTGATACTGGTGCCGGCAGCGCTCATCAGCGGCATGCCGCCCGAACTGCTGCACGCCTTGCTCGCACACGAAATGGCGCACATCAAGCGTCACGACTACCTGGTCAACCTGCTGCAAAACCTGATCGAGACGCTGCTGTTCTACCACCCAGCCGTGTGGTGGCTGTCGAACCGCATCCGCGTCGAGCGGGAATTGATCGCAGACGATATCGCAGCAAGTCAGCTTGGCGAACCGCGGCGCCTGGCCCTTGCCTTATCTGAACTGGAGCGGCTCCGGTTCTCTCATCATCAACTGGCCCAAGCGGCCAATGGAGGAAATCTCATGCAACGCATCCAACACCTGCTGCGCCCCGCGCCGCAAGCCCTGAACTGGAAAGCCGCCGTCGCCATGCTGGGCGTGGCCGTGACCTGCCTGTCGGTCTACGCACAGGCCACCGCCGCCGATAAAAGCGCTTCCGGCCAGCGGTCGGCGCTGATCGACTTCAACACCTGTGCCAAGCCGGTATGGCCCGAGGGCGCCGTCGCCGCCAATCGCACCGGCACCGTGCAGCTGGAGTTCAAGGTCGGCAAGGACGGCAAGGTCAAGGAATCCAGCGTAGACCGCAGCAGCGGCCACCCGGACCTCGACGAAGCGGCGCGCATCGGCATCAGCAAGTGCCAGTTCAAGCCTGCCACCAAGGCCGGCAAGCCGATCGAGACCAAACAGAAAATGCAGTACGTCTGGACGCTGGAATAACTGCTCCAGCAATGCGGCGATGGCCAGCGGCGTGGCGCTGGCCACGCTTCACCATTATGCTGTACGCCTACATGCCCTTGAAGCGGTGCTGGAACCGCTGGCTTACCGGCAGGCGCGCCGCGTGATCGCGCAAGCTTAACCACAACGCGCCGTCGGCATCGCGGTTCACCGCTGCGATGCGCTTCACCGCCACCACGTAGCCGCGATGGATTTGCCAGAAGCCCGCCTCCTCCAGCTGTTCGGCCAACTCTTTCAGCGGCGTGCGGATGTGCGCCTCCAGCTGATCTGTCACCACCCGCGTGTACTTGAGCTCCGAACTGAAGTAGATAACCTCGTTGAGGTCAATGAAGTGGATGGTACTGCCCACACTGGCCTGCAGCCACGCGGGCGGCTTTTTCGGCGCCAGTTGCTGCACCAGCCGCGCCAGGTCCGGCGGCGGCGTGCCAACGCGGCCGCGCAGGCGCTCGATGGCGCGCGCCAGCCGTGCCGTGTCAAGTGGCTTGAGCAGATAGTCCGCGGCGCCTTCGTCGAACGCCGCCAGCGCGTGTTCCTGATACGCCGTCACAAACACCACATGCGTGCGCGAGCCGAACGTGCGCGCCAGTTCCAGTCCGCTCAGGCCCGGCATGCGGATATCGAGGAAAGCGATATCCGGTTCCAGCTCGCGCGCCAGGCGCAGCGCCTCGATGCCGTCGCCGGCGGAAGCGACCAGTTGCGCCTCCGGCCAGAGCGCGGCCAACGCCGCTTCCAGCTCGGCGCGCAGCAGCGGCTCGTCGTCGGCGATCAGGATGCGGGGGGCTTGACTCATGCGGGCTCCGTGCAGGAAAAAGGCAAGTGCAATTCGGCGACGGTCCAGCCGTCTGCGCCGATATGCAGGCGCAGGCTGGCCGCGCTGCCGTACAAGGCTTCCAGCCGCTGGCGCACATTGCGCAATCCGACGCCGCTGCCCAGCACCGCGTTGCCGATGCCGGCGCCGTTATCGCGCACCGCAACCTGCACGCCATTGTGCTGCCGGCGCGCCGACACAACCACTGTCACCTCACCGGCATGCGGCTCGACGCCATGCTGCACGGCGTTCTCCACCAGCGGCATCAGCATCAGCGGCGGCAGCGGCATATCCTGCAAGCCGTCCTCGCACACCACCTGTATGCTCAGGCGCTCGCCGTAGCGCATCGCCATCAGTTCAAGGTAATGCGAGGCCAGTTCGCACTCGCGGCCCAGCGTGGACATGGGACTGCGCAGATCCGGCAGGGCGCTGCGCAAATAGGAAATCAACCGGTCCAGCATGCCGCCGGCGCGTTCCGCATCGTGCCGCAGCAAATAGCGGGTATTGGCCAGCGTGTTGTACAGGAAGTGCGGCTCGATCTGCGCCTGCAGCGCTTTCAGGTCCGACGCCATCGCCGCCTGCGACAACCGGGCGATATGCAAGGTGCGGGCGCGCTGCTGCGCCATCCACAGCGGCAGTACGAACAATACGCTGAACATCAGCGCCTGCACCACCATCACTTGCGCCTCGTTGAGCGGATTGATACCGATCCATGAAAGGCCCAGCGTGTAGATCGCTCCCGCCGATGCCGTAGCGGCGCATCCCAGCGCCAGCAACGCCACCCACGACGCCAGCCAGCTGCGGCGAAGAGGGTGGCGCCGCATCAGCAGCAGCGCGCCGGCCGAGACGCCTAGCGGCAGCAGCAAGGCGGCGAACAGCGCCAGCCAGGTGTAGGCGCGCAGCTCGACTGCCGCCAGCGCACCGGCGCCTACCAGCGCCGCGCTCAATGCGCACTGGCGCGGCGTGCTGGCGGCGATGCGCGACAGCGCCTCGGCAGCGCCGTCAGCATCAGTGCCGCGCCATGTCGACGCCATCATAGGACCGGCTTCTCCGGCAGGCGCGAAAGCGGCATCACGTCCACCGCCACGCTCTTGTCCACCACTTCAAACGACAACTCGTCGATCCACACCTGGCCGTTGCCGGAGTTGATCACGCCGAAGGAAATGGTGGTGCCATCTTCCGGCACGTCCAGCGTCACGCTGCGCACCTGCCACGCCGTGCTGCCCTTGATCGGCTTATCCTGGCTGTTATAAAAAGCAGCGCTAGCGCGTTGTTGCGCCTCCACTTTCATCCACAAGCCGGCCCAGATGTTGACGTCGCGCGTCTTGATCATGGCGCGGAAGCGCACCCGCTGGCCGAGGTAGCGCTGCGCCGAGATCACCTGCACCAGCGAGCCGTAGCCCTTGTCCTCACCCTGCGCATAGCGCAGGAACTTGGCGCCCTTGCCGCTGATGGTCTCGACGTTGTCGATGCCGGCCAGGTAAGAGCTGGCATGGTCGCCCGAGACGAACCATGGCGGCGGCAGCTTGCCGACCGATTCCGCCGCCACCACCCACAAGGAAGTGGCGGCCAGCGCAGCCGCGATGACGTGCAGCGGTTTCATAAGGTCGGCGTCTCCGCTGGCACGCTATGGCCCGGCATCACGTCCACCGGCACCTCCTTGCCCACCACCTCCAGCGACAGCTCGTCGATCCACACCTGGCCGCGGCCGGAATTAATCACGCCGAAGTTCAACGTGGCCGCGTTCTCCGGGATGTCCAGCGTAACGCTGCGCTGTTGCCAGTCGGTGGTCCCGGTGATCCGTTTGTCATAGCTGTTGTAGAACGCGGCCGGGCGATCATCCCCCGGACGCAGTGCGCTCATCCACAAACCAGCCCACAGATTGACGTCGCGCGTCTTGACCAGGGCCTGGAAGCGCACCCGCTTGCCGGCGTAGTTTTTGGCCGAGATCTGCTGCATCAAGGTGCCGAACGACGACGAATCGCCGCTCGTGTAGCGGATAAAGCGCGGGATTTTTTTGGTCTTGCCCTCACCGGTGTCCTCGCCGATTTCGTAAGAGTTGGCGCGCGCGCCGGAGAGTATCCATCCTTCGACCTTGGCGGCAGTGGCCGCGCTGCACAGGGCTGCCAGCAGGACGGCGCCCAGGATTGCTTTTTTCATGTTATCTCCAAGAGTATGACGGACTGTCATGAGCGCTACTGTGCCTCGTGCAACGGGCGCCGTGTGAACGCTGCGACAAGCGCGCCGCATGGCCGATAAGCGTGAAGAAAACCGGATTACCGCGCCATCCACGCCAGGACGTCGGCGAAGATCTGTTCGCGATTAAGCTCGTTGAAGTTTTCGTGGAAGTTCTGCGGGTAGCGCTGGTAGGTTAGCAGCGATGCGGGGACGGACTTCAGCATCGCTTCGGCCGCGTCGGCGTCGGCCAGCTGGTCGGCGCCGGCGACCACCGCAAACAGCGGCGCCTTCCACGATGGCATGCGCGCCGCCAGTCCTTGCTGCGCCTTGGTCAGCGCGTTGCCGAAGCGGACGGTGATCTCGGTGGCACGGATGCCGTCACGCTCATCGTCATGGTGGCGCGCGGTGATGGCACTGTCGTGCGTCAGTTGATCGGTCAGCGACTCCAGCGGCACCTTCATGCGCGGCGCCAGCGCCTCCAGCACGCCGGCCAGCGCCAGCAGCACCGGCGATACCTTGATCGCATTCACGTAGTAAGGCGACGACAGGATATAGCCTTTGATCGCAGCCTCGCCTGCGAAATGGCCCAAGCCCAGATGGGTGGCGATCAGCGCCCCCATCGAGTGGCCCATCACGTAGATCGGCAAGCCCGGATACTGCTGCTTGACCCACTGCAGGAACAGCAGGCTGTCATCGAGGAAGGTGGCAAAGCCGGGAATGTCGACCCGGCGCGCGTCCTGGTGGCCGCACAAGTCATAGGCCACGGTGGCGATGCCGTGCTGGCGGAAGTAGAGCGCGGGCGTGACATAGTCGCCGCCGTGGGCCATGCCGCCGTGGATGGCGAGAATGACCGCGCGCGGCGCGGCCGGTTCCCACACGTGGACGCGGCGCGGCACGCCCTGCCCTGCGGCAAACTCGGCCAGCCTGTCCTCGGAAAACCGCATCAAGCAGTGATGCTCAGGTTGATGCCCATCTCCACCAGCATGGTCATGTCAGCCAGCGAAAAGTCGATGCTCGGGGTCGAGGCGCCCAGGTCGCAAGGGAATGAGATGCGCAGCTCGGCATCGACGTCGGAACGCTCGAAATGGATGCCGCGCGCCCGGCATTCGCCGAGGTAGAAGCGAATCTGCTTGAGCAGCTCGTTGGGGTCTTGCTCGGTACCGATGGCAACATAAAAACCGGAATCGATGCGCACCCGGCCATCGGGCTTGACGTCGCCCTTTTGCCAGTCGCCATGCGGTTCGGTCGGCAGGCCATCGCGGATGTCTGCCAGGCCGTCGTCGTCGCCGTGTACCTTGAGTGTTGCGATATTCATGGTCTACCTTTTCGGGTCTCCTGCCAAAAAATGAGGTTACACCATAGAAATTTCAAAGTCTAGCAATATAGCTATTTAAGCAATGCCGTAGCGAGTGCGGTACGCTGCCACCGCATCCTTGTACTGCGCCAGCTGCGGATCGGCGCCGGCGCCGTTGAGGAAGCCGAACAGGTCGTCCAGGTTGCCGATCGAGATCACCGGGATGCCGTATTTCTCGGTCACTTCCTGCACCGCCGACAGCTCGGACAGCTGGCCGTCCTTGCCGGCGCGCTCCATGCGGTCCAGCGCGATCAGCACGGCGCACGGTTCGGCGCCGGCGGCGCGGATCATTTCCACCGATTCGCGCACCGAGGTGCCGGCCGAGATCACGTCGTCGATGATCACGACCTTGCCCTGCAGCTTGGCGCCAACGATGGTGCCGCCTTCGCCGTGGTCCTTGGCTTCCTTGCGGTTGAAGGCAAACGAGGTGTTGCGGCCTTTGCCGGCCAGCGCCACGGCGGTGGCCGAGGCCAGCGTGATGCCCTTGTAGGCCGGGCCGAACAGCATGTCGAACTGCACGCCGGAGTCCAGCAGGGTCTGGGCGTAGAACTGCGCCAGCTGGGCCAGGGTGGCGCCGTCATGGAACAGGCCGGCATTGAAGAAGTACGGCGACTGGCGGCCCGCCTTGGTGGTGAATTCGCCGAAGCGCAGCACGCCGGTGTTGACCGAAAACTGGATAAATTCCTGGCGTAACGAAGTGGTATTGCTCATCATGGTGCCTCATTTCTTTAAAGTGCCGGTATTTTACCGCTACACTAGCGCATTCCGTATTTTCTGCCCTGAATCTTCTATGCCAAAAATCATCTCCGCCAACCTAAATGGCATCCGCTCCGCCGCCTCCAAGGGCTTCTTCACCTGGATGGCCAAGCAGGACGCCGACTTCGTCTGCGTACAAGAACTGAAGGCGCAAGCGCCCGACATGACGCCCGAATTCCTCAATCCGGGCGGCTACCACGGCCACTTCCACTACGCCGAGAAAAAAGGCTATTCCGGCACCGGCGTCTACAGCAAAGTGGAACCGGACCGCGTGGTGATCGGCTTCGGCTCGCCCGAGTTCGACGCCGAAGGCCGCTATGTGCGCTGCGATTTCGGCAAGCTGACGGTGATTTCCGTGTACTGCCCGTCCGGCTCGTCCGGCCCGGAGCGCCAGGAAGCCAAGTTCCGCTTCATGGACCTGTTCCTGCCGCATCTGCAGGCGCTGCACGCGGAAGGCCGCGAAGTGGTGATCTGCGGCGACTGGAACATCGCCCACAAAGAGATCGACCTGAAGAACTGGAAGGGCAACAAGAAGAATTCCGGCTTCCTGCCGGAAGAGCGCGAGTGGATGACCCGCATCTTCGACGAAGTGGGCTACGTCGACGTGCACCGCGGCCTCGACCCGCGCGAAGAGCAGTACACCTGGTGGAGCAACCGCGGCCAGGCCTACGCCAAGAACGTGGGCTGGCGCATCGACTACCACGTGGCTACCCCCGGCATCGCCGCCAAGGCCACCGCGGTGGCCATCTACAAGGATGAAAAGTTCTCCGACCACGCCCCGCTGACCATCGAATACGGCGCGGTGTAAGTCCCCACTTCGCTGCGCCTGTCCCGACGGGCGCAGCCAGATCGTTGTATCGCCGCACAAATGTGGGTTTTATCAAATTTCCTAAATGGAAATAATTGTGTTTCATTGTTATCATTGACCCTTCCCCAAGGATAACTCTGAAACCGTCATGACCTCGCCTGCCCTGCTGTCCGTTTCCTCGTCCGATAACTCCACCATCACCCTGCACTTCGACCGCAATGTCTTCAGCGGCGACGGCACCATTGTGGTCAGCGACGGCTATGGCCAGACCTACCTCAGCGACGGTGGCCTGAGCACCCGCATCGTCGGCGCCACCGACAAGCGGCTGATCGACTCCAGCGACCATACGCTCAGCTACAGTGGCCAGGACGTCACGATCCACCTGAGCGCGCCGCTGAAGAACGGCCTCAACTACAGCATCACCATGAGCAGCGGCGCGGTGATAGACAGTGGCGACGACGGCAACGCCCGCATCAGCTCGCCCAACCTGTTCAAGTTCACCGCCACCGGCAGCGCCGCCACCATCCCGACGCCGTCGGCCGTGATCGGGTCCACGCTGCACTTCACCGACACCGGCACCAGCAGCAGCGACTACATCACCGCCGCGTCCGAGCAGACCATGACCGGCAGCTACACCGGCACCCTGGGCACCAGCGATTTCATCCAGGTCTCGCTGGACAACGGCGCCAGCTGGCACAAGGCCACCGTCAACAGCGCCGCCAAGACCTGGAGCTACAGCGGCGTCATCAACCTCGACAACCTGACCCACGGCAGCGGCGACACCCTCAACGGCGCCCTGCTGGCGCGCATCGGCAACACCAGCGGCGGCAACAGCGGCACCGCCAGCCATACCTATGTGTACAACAGCCACCCGGTCGAGATCGACGTCAGCAGCGCCTTCAGCTTTTCCGCCGACACCGGCACCAGCAGCACCGACCTGATCACCAAGACCGCAGCGCAGACCATCAGCGGCACCTACGGCGGCGTGCTGGCGACCGGGCAGACCCTGCAAGTGTCGGTCGATGGCGGCACCACCTGGGTCAACGCCAGCGCCAGCGCCGGCAGCTGGCACACCACCAGCACCATCAACCTGAAAAGCGGCACCAATGAACTGCAGGCGCGCGTGATCGACACCGCCGGCAATACCAGCGGCGTGGCCTCGGCCGAATACAAGCTGATCACCAGCACGGTGTCGCTGTCCGGCCATGCGCTGACGCTGGCGGAAGACAACGACACCGGCGTCTCCGCCACCGACGGCATTACCCGCAGCGCCTCGGCAGTGACGCTCAACGTGGCCGGCCTGCACGGCTTCCACGCCGGCGACACCATCCAGATCATCGACACCAGCCACAGCTCAGCGGTGGTGGGCAGCTATGTGATCCAGGACGCCGATCTGTACTACGGCGACGACTATTTCACCCTCAGCAAATTCGATTCCACCGCGCGCTCCACGGTCGACGTCAACCTCGGCACGCTGGCCGACGGCGCCCACACCCTGGCCGCGCGCATCGTCGACGTGGCCGGCAATATCGCGGTTGCCAGCGGCACCAGCACCGTCACCATCGACGGCAAGATCCCGCTGCTCACCACTTCGGCCCCGCTCGAGGACGCGACCGGCGTCAGCACCGGCCTGACCAAGCTGACCTTCACCTTCGACGAGAACATCGCGATTGAAGACGGCACCATCGTCACCATCACCGACGATAACAACAGCAGCAATTTCCAGGAAATCACGCTGTCGAGTTCGGCGGCCAGCGGCAACAAGCTGACCATCAACCTGAGCAGCGCGCTGACCAGCGGCACCTCCTACACCGTGATCGGCGCCATCGTCACCGACCTGGCCGGCAATGCCGGCATCACCGGCGACACCCCGATGCTGCACTTCACCACGGCCGGCACCTACGCCTCGGCCGACCCGGTGGTGGCGCACTACACCGACACCGCGCCGGCCTGGGACACCGACTCCGGCTCGGCCGCCCATACCGACGGCGTGACCAGCAACCGCCGCATCACCGTCACCGGCGAGCCGCTGACCGAGTGGCACTACAGCGTGAACGGCGTCACCCACCTGGGCAGCGGCGACGGCTTCGACCTCGAGGACGGCACCTACAGCGCCGGCCAGATCGAGGTGTGGCAAACCGTGGGCGGCGTCGACAGCGCACATTCCAGCATCGGCAAGACGCTGGTGGTCGATACCACGGCGCCGACCGCCGTGGTGATAGGCACGCCGGAAGACTTCAGCAGCGGTGACAGCAGCATTAGCGGCGGTTTCACCGGCAGTACCGATTTCCCTCACGAATACGTCGAAGTCACCTTCGACCACGGCACCACCTGGATCCAGGCAGACACCACCTTCCTCTCCGCCGGCGTTGCCAGCTGGACGCTGGACAGCATCTCGGCCTCGCTCGGCAACAACTATGGCCTGCGCCTGTCCGACCAGGCCGGCAATATTGCGACCTTCCCCGGCCTGAGCGCAGCCAATCCGGTCTACTACCTGGCCAACGGCGGCGTGACCTACAGCCACGCCAGCGACAACGACACCGCCGTTTTCGGCGGCAGCGGCGCCGACACCATCACCGTCGGCGCGCGTGCGCTGGTCTTTGGCGGCGCCGGCGACACCATCACCACCGGCAGTGGCGCCGACACCATCGTGCTGGACTCGCTGAGCAGCGTGCACGTGCATGGCGGCAGCGGCACCGATACGCTGTTCCTCAGCGAAGACAGCAGCTTCAACCTGGGCGCCGCGCTGAGCGGCTCGACCGGCATCGATATCATCGACTTCGATTCCGATGGCACCAACAGCATGACCATCCTGACCTCGTCCGCGGTGCACAGCCTGACCGACAGCGATCACCTGACCATCAAAGACAGCGGCGGCGGTACCAGCACGGTGACGCTGGAAAGCTTTGTATGGGCCAAAACTGGCGTCGATGGCGACTACGACATCTACAAGAATACCGTGAGCGGCGGCGATGGCACCGTGGTGATCCTGATCGCCAACACCATCGACGTCACGCTGTCGACCGCCAGCGCCTGAGCGTTTTAAAGCGAACGGCGCGAGCGGAACTCGCGCCACTCGCCGCTGATCGGATCAATGAAACTGATGGCGCGCGCCAGCAGCTGCAAGGGCTGCGACACATCGTCCTGCTTGCACGGCAGGGCCACCGGATAAAAGGCGTCGTTGACGATCGGGATGCCGAGCGATGACAGGTGCACGCGCAGCTGGTGCTGGCGGCCGGTGTGCGGATACAGGCGATACAAGGTCAGCTCGCCGCGCTGCTCGATCACGTCGATCAGCGTTTCCGAATTCGGCTCGCCCTCCACTTCCTTCATGACGAAGAATTTGTCGCCCTCCACCATGCGGCTGCGATAGGTAAAGGGAAAAGTCACGCCTTCAAGGCGTGGCGCCAGCGCTTCGTATTCCTTGTCGATCACACGCTTCTGGAACATCGACTGGTACACGCCGCGGCTGGCGGCGTTGCGTGAGAAGATCACCACACCGGCCGTCTCGCGGTCGAGGCGGTGGATTGGCACCAGGTCTTCCTCGCCCAGCGTTTTGCGCAGGCGTACCAGCAAGGTCTCGTGCAGGAAGCGGCCGGACGGAATCACCGGCAGGAAATGCGGCTTGTCCACCACCACCAGATGCTGGTCCAGATGCAGGATCTCTTCCTTGAACGGGATCGGTGTTTCCGGCTGTTCCAGCTCGCGGTAATAGAACATGCGCAGGCCACGCTTGAAGCGGCTCGATGGGGTGAGCGGCGTGCCGTCGTTGTCGACCACATCGCCGCGCGCCATGCGCTCGCGCCACGCCGCCTCGCTCACGTCCGGGAAGCGCGCCACCAGGAAGCTGATCATGTCAGGCCAGTCGCCCTCCGGCAGGTACAGATAGCTGGGCGCGACACCGTCGCGCATGGGCAGCGGCGCAGGTAGCATTGCACGCGGCATATCAGGACTTCGGCAGCGCGATCGAGCGGTATGGCGGCAGCTTGTTCGGATCCAGGCCCTTGGCGCGCGCGAACACCGGCAGCACCAGGTGCATATTGGCGTTCATTTCATTGATGCGGTCTTTGCCGGCCGGGTGGGTCGACAGGAAGCTGATCGGCTGGTTCTGGTTCACCGCGCCCATCTTCTGCCACAGCGCGATGCCCGCGCGCGGATCGAAGCCGGCGCGCGACGCCAGGTCCATGCCGACCAGGTCGGCCTCGGTTTCGTCCTCACGCGAGAACTTCAGCGACGCCAGCCTGGCAGCGCCGCTGCCGACCGCATCGCCAAGGCGCGGATCGAGACCAAAGTAAGCGGCGCCCACCGAGCCCGCCACGCGCCCCAGCAGCGAGGTGACATTGTTCTTGCCAGCCTGCTCGCGCGCGTGCTCGCGCAATGCATGGGCGATTTCGTGGCCCATCACCATCGCCACTTCATCGTCGGTCAGATTCAGCTTGGTCAGGATGCCGTTGTAGAAAGCGATGCGGCCGCCCGGCATGCAAAAGGCGTTGACGGTGTCGGAGCGCAGCAGGTTGACCTGCCAGTCCCACTTGGCGGCGTCCGGATTCCAGCGCGAGGTGAACGGGATGATGCGCTTGGCGATGGCGCGCAGGCGGATCAGTTGCGGATTGCTGTCGGTGGCGACGGCGTCCTTCTTGTGCGCCTCCGACAGCATCTGGTTGTACTGCAGTTTCGACTGCTGGTCGAACTGCGCGGCATCGGCGCCGGCCAGGCCGCGCATGCGCGACAGCTTGGAGACCGGAATGCCGTCATCCTGCGCCAGCGCTGCTGCGCTGACCAGAAGCGCCAGCAGTACGGCTTTCAATTTAAGGTTTTTCATGTCCACTATTCCACGGAGCGATTTTGGGCAGCATCATCATTGCAGGGAATGCAAGGATAAAGCATACGATAAAGAACCAGAACCATCCGGTTTCGGCAACAATATACCCTACCGAGGAGTTGATGAATGTGCGCGGCACCGCCGCCAGGCTGGAAAACAGCGCGTACTGGGTGGCGGTGTAGCGCGGATCGGTGGCGCGCGACATGAAAGCCACCAGCGCCGCCGCGCCCAGCCCCGGGCTGGCAAACGCCTCGAAACCGTAGACAGCGCTCAGCAGCACGGGATCCGGCCCTACCTTGGCCAGCCACGCGAAGCCCAGGATGGCCAGCGCCTGCAGTACACCAAACACCCACAGCGCGCGATTGATACCGAGCTTGATCATCCAGATGCCGCCCACCGCGCCGCCGGCCAGCGCCGCCCACCAGCCGGTGGCGTTGGCCGCCAGGCCGATTTGCTTGGTGGTGAAGCCGGTATCGAGGAAGAATTTGGTCGACAGCGCCGTCGACATGGTGTCACCGATTTTGTACAGCAGCACAAAGGCGATGATCAACAGCGCCTGCTTGATGCCATCGCGCTTGATGAATTCCTGGAACGGCAGCACCACCGCCTCTTGCAGGTTTTTCGGCGGCTGGCCGTACAGCGTTGGCTCTTTCGCCAGCAGCGTGCACACGAGGCCCGGCAGCATGAACGCGGCCACGGTCCAGAACACGATCTGCCACGGCTGGCTGTCCGCCATCACCAGGCCAAGCGCGCTGGGAATCAGGGCAGCAGCCTTGTAGGCATTGACGATGATGGCCGCGCCCAGGCCCTGCTCTTCATCGGCCAGGATTTCGCGGCGGTAGGCATCAATCACCACGTCCTGGCTGGCCGACATGAAGGCAATCAGGAACACGGTGACGGCAATCATCGACAGTTCCAGTTTCGGGTCCAGCATGCCAAGGCCGCCGATAAAGGCGAACAGCGCCAGCTGGGTCAGCGCCATCCAGCCGCGCCGCCGGCCCAGCGGCAGCACGGTGTAGCGGTCCATGAACGGCGCCCACAGGAATTTGAAGGTGTAGGGGAACATCGCCAGCCCGAACAGGCCGAGCGCTTTGACATCCAGCCCGGACTTCGCCAGCCACGCCTGCATCAGATAAATCAGCGTGTAGAGCGGAAGTCCGGAGCTAAAGCCCAGGAACAGGATGGAAACGGTGCGTCCGTTGATGTAGCTGTACCAGGGCGTTTTTTGCGTCATTATTTTTTACGTAGTCGGAACACGGCAAGATCGCCGCGCAGGTTAGGCAGGAAGGATACACGCTTCCCCTCCGCCAGCGCCACACATTCGATCACTTCCAGCCCGCATTCTTCCGCCAGGTCGCGGAAGTCGGTGATGGTGGCGCAGCGCAGGTTGGGCGTGTCGTACCATTCGTACGGCAGCGACTCCGACACCGGCATGCGCCCCTTCAGCAAGGCCACGCGGTGCGGCCAGTAGGCGAAGTTGGGGAACGAGACGATGGCTTCCTTGCCGACGCGGACGATGTCGCGCAGCAGTGCTTCCACGTGCTTCATCATCTGCAGCGACGACAGGCACAGCACCGTATCGAAGGTGTTATCGCCAAACAGCGCCAGGCCGTTTTCCATATCCTGCTGGATCACGCGCACGCCGCGCTGGGTGCTGGCCAGTACCTCGTCGTCGGCCAGCTCGATGCCGTAACCAGTGCATTGCTTGTCGCTCTGCAGATAGTCCATCATCACGCCTTTGCCGCAGCCGAGGTCCAGCACATGCGATTTGTCGCCAACCCAGTGTGCGATGAAAGCCAGGTCCGGCCTGGCCGCGCTCAATTCATTGAAGTTCATACCTTGCCCCCGATCTCGTTCCACACCTGGCCGTAATAGGCGCGCACCATGTTCATGTAGCGCGGGTCTTCCAGCAGGAAGGCATCGTGGCCGTGCGGCGCATCGATTTCCGCGTAGGTGACCTGGCGGCGGTTGCTGACCAGCGCCTGCACGATTTCACGGCTGCGCTCCGGCGAGAAGCGCCAGTCGGTGGTGAAGGAGGCCAGGAAGAACTTGGCCTTGGTGCCGGCCAGCGTCTTGGCCAGGTCGCCGCCATGCAGGCGCGCCGGGTCGAAGTAATCGAGCGCCTTGGTGATCAGCAGGTAGGTGTTGGCGTCGAAGTATTCGGAGAACTTGTCACCCTGGTAGCGCAGGTAGGATTCGATTTCGAAGTCGACGCCGAAGTCGAATTTGTAGTCGCCGCTTTCGGCCACGTCGCGCAGCTTGCGGCCGAATTTTTCGGCCATGTCGTCGTCCGACAAATACGTGATGTGGCCGACCATGCGCGCCACGCGCAGGCCGTTCTTCGGCACCACGCCGTGTTCGTAGAAATCGCCGCCGTGATAATCCGGGTCGGACAGAATCGCCTGGCGCGCCACGTCGTTGAAAGCGATGTTCTGCGCCGACAGCTTGGCGGTCGAAGCGATCACCACGCAGTGGCGCAAACGATCGGGGTACATGATGGACCACGACAGCGCCTGCATGCCGCCCAGCGAACCGCCCATGACGGCGGCAAACTGCTTGATGCCCAGTGCATCGGCCAGGCGTGCCTGCGCGGCCACCCAGTCTTCCACCGTCACCACCGGGAAGGCGGCGCCGTATGGCTTGCCGGTGGCCGGGTTGGTGTGCATCGGGCCAGTGGAACCGAAGCAGGAGCCCAGGTTGTTAATCCCGATCACAAAGAATTTGTTGGTGTCCAGCGGCTTGCCCGGACCGACCATGTTGTCCCACCAGCCGGTGCTTTTCGGCTTGCCTTCATATTCGCCGGCCACGTGGTGCGAAGCGTTCAGCGCGTGGCACACCAGCACCGCATTGGACTTGTCGGCGTTCAGGGTGCCGTAGGTTTCGTACATCAGCATATAGTCGCGCAGCGACGCGCCGCTTTGCAGGAGCAGGGGCTCGGCAAAATGCATGGTTTGCGGCTTAACGTATCCCAGGGATGACATTGTTGATTTAATTTTTATGGGGCGGCCCCGCGGGCCATCTATCAAGGCGGAACCGCGAGGGTGGGTTCCGCCACGTACTACATCAACTGCAATTGTTCGACCGCGTCTGCAATTACGTTGGGTTCCATCGAGCGCATGATCTTGCGGGTTTGCGGCATGATGCGCGCAAGGTCGCTGTTCAGGATTTCCTGCTTGACCGAGAGCAGTTGGGCCGGATGCATCGAGAATTCCCGCAATCCCATGCCCAGCAGGAGGCGTGTCAATTTAACATCCCCCGCCATTTCGCCGCACACGGCGACGTCGATCCCGGCTTTATGCCCGGCCGCAATCGTCATCGAGATCAATTGCAGCACAGCCGGATGCAGCGGATTGTAAAGGTGTGCGACCTCATAATCAACCCGGTCGATGGCCAGCGTGTACTGGATCAGGTCATTGGTGCCGATCGACAGGAAGTCCATGCGCTTGACGAACATCGGCAGCGCCAGCGCCGCCGCCGGAATTTCGATCATGGCGCCGACGTCGACATTTTCATCGAACTTGACGTTCTGCTCACGCAGCTCGGCCTTGGCCTGGGCCACCATCGCCAGCGACTGGTCGATTTCAAACGCATGCGCCAGCATCGGAATCAGGATGCGCACCTTGCCGAACGCCGAGGCGCGCAGGATGGCGCGCAGCTGCGTCAGGAAGATTTGCGGCTCGGCCAGACAGTAGCGGATCGCCCGCAGCCCCAGCGCCGGATTCAGCGCGGTCTGCTCGCTTTGATCCAGCGGCTTGTCGGCGCCAATGTCCAGGGTGCGGATCGTTACCGGGCGGCCCTTCATCGCCACCACGGCTTTCTTGTACTGCTCGAACTGCTCCTCCTCGGACGGGATCTTGCTGTTGCGGCCCATGAACAGGAATTCGGAGCGGAACAGGCCGACGCCGTTGGCGCCCGCCTCCATCGCGGCCGGACAATCGTCCGGCAGCTCGATGTTGGCCAGCAGCGTGATCTCGGTGCCGTCCTTGGTGATGGCCGGGGTCTTCTTGAGCTTCTGCAGTTTTTTGCGTGCGCGGGCGGCAGCCTGCTGGCGTTCGCGGTACTGCTCCAGCACCAGCGTGCTTGGATTGGCGATCACCACGCCGGCGTCGCCGTCGATGATCAGCCAGTCGTCCTGCTCGACCAGGGTGGAGGCGCCGGACATGCCGACCACCGCCGGAATGTCGAGCGAACGCGCGACGATGGCGGTGTGCGAGTTCTGGCCGCCGACGTCGGTCACAAAGCCGATGAAGGAGCGGTCGCGGAACTGCAGCATGTCGGCCGGCGAGATATCGTGCGCGACGATGATCATCTGCGGCTGGAATTCATCCTCGCCGCCTCCGGCCTTGGGCAGCATCTGCTCGGTGCCCATCAGCACCTTGAGCACGCGCTCGGCCACCTGTTGAATGTCGGCCTTGCGCTCGCGCAGGTAAGGGTCTTCGATTTCGTCGAACTGCGCCGACAGCTCGTCGATCTGGGTCAGCAGCGCCCACTCGGCGTTGTAGTGGCGCTGGCGGATGATGTCGAGCGGCGCTTCCGAAATCATCGGGTCGGACAGGATCAGCGCATGCACGTCAATGAACGCGCCCAGCTCCGTCGGGGCGTCCTTGGGCAGTTCATTCCACAGCGTTTGCAGTTCCTTGTGCACGGCGGCCAGCGCCTGCTGCAGGCGCGTGACCTCGGCCTCGACCTGCTCTTCGGCCACCAGATAGTGCTTGACGTCCAGCGCCGCCGGCGCCAGCAGGTGCGCCCGGCCAATCGCGATGCCGCGCGAGACCGGGATGCCGTGCAAAGTGAAGGAGGCCATCGGCGGGCCTGCCGGGAAACGGGGACGGCTGCGCTCCGCAGGCATTACTCGCCTTCGCCGAACTTGTCGTTGACCAGGGCGGTCAGGGCGGCAACGCAATCGCCTTCATCGTCGCCGTCGGCTTCCAGCAGGACTTTGGCGCCCTTGCCGGCGGCCAGCATCATCACGCCCATGATGGATTTGGCGTTGATGCGGCGCGCGTTACGCGTGAGCCAGACATCGCTTTTGTATTTTGCTGCCAGTTGGGTGAATTTGGCGGAAGCGCGCGCATGCAAACCAAGCTTGTTAATAATTTCGAGTTCTTGCTGAATCATTTTTCTTTTATCTCAATCAGTGTGCGCATTGCTAAAAGTTGGCCGGTGTTAGCCGACCCGTGTCCTGTTATCGACGCGCACTGCTCCACTTTGCGCGCCGGCCAGGGCCATTTCGACCACCACGTCCAGCGTGTCGCGGCGGTAGGTGATGGCGCGCAGCAGCATCGGCAAACTGATGCCTGCGATGACCTCCACCCGGCCCGCATCGGCCAGCCGGTTGCAGCAGTTGGCGGGGGTGCCGCCTTTGACGTCGGTGATGACCAGCACGCCGTCGCCATCGTCGAGACGCTTGATCGCCGCCGCCGCCAGATCCTGGACTTCGCCGAGGTCCTGGTCGGCGATCACGTCGATCGCTTCCAGGTGCTCGGTCGGACCACGAAACACGTGGGCACAGGCCGCAAGAAAGGCCTCGCCCAGTGGTGCGTGAGTCATAAGTAGTATGCCTACCATATTGTTAAACCGCCAGTGAGGAATGAATAATTTCTTGTCATCGGCCGAGGGCGATCGCCGCCTCGACCGCATCGATGAAAGTCGCCGCCACCGGGAAGCCGGCTTGCTGCGTGATCTCCTGGAAGCAGGTCGGGCTGGTCACGTTCACCTCTGTTAAGTAATCGCCAATCACGTCTAATCCTACCAGCAACAGGCCGCGTGCGGCCAATATCGGCCCCAGCGTGTTGGCGATCTCGTAGTCGCGCTCGGTCAGCGGCTGGGCGACGCCGACGCCGCCGGCCGCCAGGTTGCCGCGCACTTCGCCGTTCTGCGGGATGCGCGCCAGCGAGAACGGCACCGGCTTGCCGGCGATGACCAGGATGCGCTTGTCGCCCTTGACGATGTCCGGGATGTAGCGCTGGGCCATGATGGTCTGGGTGCCATTGTGGCTCAATGTCTCGATGATGGAGCCGAGGTTCATGCCGTCGGCCGTGACGCGGAAGATGCCGGTGCCGCCCATGCCGTCCAGCGGCTTGAGGATGATGTCACCGTGCTGCTTCTGGAAGGCGCGGATGCGCTGCTCGTCCGAGGTCACCAGGGTCGGCGAGGTGAACTGGCTGAACTGGGCAATCGCCAGTTTTTCGTTGTGGTCGCGGATCGCGGACGGCTTGTTGAAGACCTGGGCGCCCTGCTTCTCGGCCAGCTCCAGCAGGTAGGTGCCGTACACGTATTCCATGTCGAACGGCGGATCCTTGCGCTGAATGATGGCGTCGAATTCGCCGAGGTTGGTTTCCTTCGGCTCGGCCGCGCGGTACCAGTCGGTGCTGTCGCCGGTCAGGGTGATCTCGGCCACCCTGGCCGTGACCACCCCCTGCTCCACCGCCATGTCCTTTTGCTCGAAAGCATAGACGGTGTGGCCGCGCTTGCCGGCTTCCACCATCATGGCGTAGGTGGAGTCCTTGTAGGTTTTAAAAGTCGACAGCGGGTCGGCGAGGAAGGCGATTTTCATTGAACGTCCAGTTGAGGTAATGACTGATTTTAGTACACTTCCGGATTCGGATCGGTGCGCTCCATTTCCAGCGACGCCGCCAGCAGCGCCAGGCGCGCCACCACGCCGTACACGTAGAAGCGGTTCGGCGCCGCCGTGCCCGGTTTGGCCTTGAGGTCCGGCACCGCGTGCTGCTGCGCGAACGCCAGCGGCACGTACTGCGAACCGGGCGCGTTCAGGTTCTGGTCGATGCCCTTCTCGGCGTGGATGCGGTAGAAGCCGCCCACCACGTAGCGGTCGATCATGTACACCACCGGTTCAGCCACGGCGCTTTCGATGCTCTCGAAGGTCGGCACGCCCTCCTGGATGATGAAGTCGGTCACTTCCTTGCCGTCCTTGATGACGATCATCTTGTCGCGCTGGGCTTGCGTCAGGTCCTTGATCTCGGCCGAGTCCTTGATGGTCAGGATGCTGGTGCCGTAGGTGCCGGCATCCGGCTTGACGATCACGAACGGCTTCTGGTCCTTGATGCCGTATTCCTTGTACTTCTTCTTGATCTTGGCCAGCAGCGTGTCGACGTTGGCGGCCAGGCATTCATAGCCCTCGCCGGTGCGGAAGTTGACCGCATCGCACTTGGCGTGGAACGGGTTCAGCATCCACGGATCGACGCCGATCAGTTTGCCGAATTTCTTCACGACTTCGTCGTAGGCATTGAGGTGGTTGCTCTTGCGGCGCAGCGCCCAGCCGGCGTGCAGCGGCGGCAGCAGGCTTTGCTCGTGGATGTTTTGCAGGATGTCCGGGATGCCGGCCGACAGGTCGTTGTTCAGCAAAATGGTGCACGGATCGAAATCCTTGAGGCCGACGCGGCGGCCGTTCGGCGAGCGCACCAGCGGCTCCACCACCAGCATATTGCCGTCTGGCAGCGCAATCGGCGTCGGCTGGGTCACATCCGGCGACAGCGAACCGAGGCGCACGTGCAGGCCGGTCTGGCGGAAGATCTGCATCAGGCGCGCCACGTTTTGCCAGTAGGTGGGGTGGCGCTGGGTGATTTCCGGGATCAGCAGCAGGTTGCGCGCGTCCGGGCAATACTTGTCGATCGCGGCCATGGCGGCCTGCACCGACAGCGGCAGCATTTCAGTGGCCAGCATGTTGAAGCCGCCCGGGAACAGGTTGGTATCCACCGGCGCCAGCTTGTAGCCGGCATTCCTCATGTCCACCGAGCAATAAAATGGCGGCGTGTGCTCCTGCCACTCCAGGCGGAACCAGCGCTCGATGGCGGGAGTGGCGGCCAGGATTTTTTCTTCGAGATCGAGCAGCGGCCCACTCAGGGCCGTGACGAGGTGGGGAACCATGGTTACATCCTTATTACCGTGCGGACTATGCCACATGAGGGCGAAAATCCTATTTTAAAGGCAGGCAATAAAAAAAGCGCCCCGCAGGGCGCTTTTCGGATGCAACGTTGTTACAACGTTATCAATTAAGCATGGTAAGCCGATTCACCGTGGGTGGTGATATCCAGGCCTTCGCGCTCTTCTTCTTCCGGTACGCGCAGGCCGATGACGATGTCAACCAGCTTGTAGGCGATGACCGATACCACGGCCGACCAGATGATGGTGGTGCCGACGCCGGTTGCCTGCACGATCACTTGCGAAGCGATCGAGTAGTCTGGCGAGGCTTTGTTGGCCACGTAGTCGAAGATGCCCTGGCCGCCCAGCGATGGTGCAGCGAACACACCGGTCAGGATCGCGCCCAGGATACCGCCCACGCCGTGCACGCCGAACACGTCCAGCGAGTCGTCCGCGCCCAGCAGGCGTTTCAGGCCGTTCACGCCCCACAGGCAGATCACGCCAGCCAGCAGGCCCATGATCAGCGCGCCCATTGGGCCAACGAAGCCGCAAGCCGGGGTGATGGCCACCAGGCCAGCCACTGCGCCCGAAGCGCCGCCCAGCATCGATGGTTTGCCTTTGAAGATCCACTCGGCGAATACCCAGGCCACGGTGGCAGCAGCGGTTGCCAGCAGGGTGTTGATGAAGGCCAGGCCGGCGATGTCAGCCGCTTCCAGTGCCGAACCGGCGTTGAAACCGAACCAGCCCACCCACAGCAGCGAGGCGCCGATCATGGTCATGGTGACCGAGTGCGGCGCCATCGATTCGCGGCCGTAGCCGACGCGTTTGCCGATCATGTAGGCGCCCACCAGGCCGGCCACTGCGGCATTGATGTGCACCACGGTGCCGCCGGCGAAGTCCAGCGCACCTTTCTGGAACAGGAAGCCGGCTTTGGCGGTTTCGGTTGCCAGGGTAGCGGCATCCTTGATCGCGTCAGGACCGGTCCAGAACCAGACCATGTGGGCGATTGGCAGGTAGGCGAAGGTGAACCACAGCACCACGAAGGCCAGCACGGCGGTGAACTTGGCACGTTCGGCGAAAGCGCCGACGATCAGGCCGCAGGTGATGGCCGCGAAGGTGGCCTGGAACGCAACGTACACGAACTCAGGAATCACCACGCCCTTGCTGAAGGTGGCAGCGTAGGAGAACGCGCCCTTGGCCGGGTCCCAGATGCCGTTCAGGAAGGCACGGTCGAACTTGCCGAAGAAGGCATTACCTTCGGTGAAAGCCAGCGAGTAGCCGTAGATGCACCACAGCACGATGATCAGGGCAAACACCATGAACACTTGCATCAGGATCGACAGCATGTTTTTGGAACGTACCAGGCCGCCGTAGAACAGGGCCAGGCCAGGGATGGTCATCAGGATCACCAGCAGGGTCGATACCATCATCCAGGCGGTGTCGCCTTTCTGCGGGACCGGTGCGGCGGGTGCAGCTTCAGCTGGTGCGGCTGGCGCAGCGGCGGCCGGGGCAGCAGCAGGTGCTGCGGCGGCCGGGGCAGCAGCAGGTGCTGCGGCTGGCGCGGCGGCTGGTGCCGATGCAGCGGCGGCTGGTGCTTCGGCCGGCTTGGCGTCCTGGGCGTGTACTGGGGCTGCCAGCGCGAACAGGATGGAGACCCCAGCCAGCAAGCTCGTTATCGTCTTCTTCATTTCTCGTCGTCCTCTTAGAGAGCTTCGTTGCCGGTTTCGCCGGTACGAATACGGATTACTTGTTCCAGGTTGTACACGAAGATTTTGCCGTCGCCGATCTTGCCGGTGCGGGCTGCGCCCTCGATGGCCTCGATGGCCTGTTCAACGATGGAATCATCCACCGCCGCTTCAATCTTGGTCTTCGGCAGGAAGTCCACCACGTACTCCGCACCGCGATACAGCTCGGTGTGGCCTTTCTGGCGACCGAAGCCTTTCACTTCGGTCACGGTAATGCCCTGGACGTTGATGGCCGACAGGGCTTCACGCACCTCGTCAAGCTTGAACGGCTTGATAATGGCGGTAATCATTTTCATACGGGCCTCGCTTAGAAGGTTTTGGAAATGGTCAGGACAGCGCCGGTTTTACCCAGGTTCTTTCCTTTTCCGGTGTAGGCGTCGGTGTCGGCATAGACCGCCGCCAAGGCAACACTGACTACGCCGAAATCTTTGGTCACGCCGAGCTTGTAATCGGTGTAGCTGGCGGCGCCGTTGTTCTTCACGTTCTGGTGGCCCACGTGCACGTTCGCGATGTAGCCGTCGGCGATTTCCTGGTTCAGTTGCGCGTCAACGTAGCCGGAACGTTTGCTGTCGGCAAAGCCGAACAGGTTGGTGGTCGATTGCGAATACTTGAGCGAAAATGGACCGGCCGAGATCTGGCCGTACAGCTCGAAGGTGTTGGCGCTTGGGCTCAGCTTGTTCGACGGGTAGTAGTAGTACAGGCCGCCGACGTCGTAGCTGATGGTGTCGGTAATGGCGCCGCGCTTGCCGGCGTAGATATCCCATTCGACGCTGCCGTCGCCGCCGCCGTCCTTGACCCACTTGATGTTGGTGAGCCAGGTGCCGACGTAGAGGCCGGTCGGGTTGTTCACGTAGTCAGCGCCGCCTTGTACGGCAGGCTTCAGGCGGGTTTGCGAGATACCGCGGTAACGGTAATCGCTGACAACGGCAGCGTTAAAGCTGACTTCATTGTCTGGTTTCGCTTCCGGGGCGGGTGCCGCCTCTTCTGCGTGCGCCATCGACGCGAATGCTAAGGTCAACGCAGCAATCAGGGTAAGGTTCTGGGCCATTTTCATAGTTGTTTTCCTAGTGAGTTGAACTTGATTAGCAGTTGCGGTTTAAAATCCTTGTTAAGCGAAGCGATGAAAAGCATTCATCGGCTTCTTTAGCAGAATGTGTGCCAGCTAATGTTGTCCAGCAATCAGGCGCCGTATCATCCGTGACAACGGCCCTGCCCTGTCCAACGTGAGAATTGTCACGAGCGCAAAGAGGGATTTCGGCGGTTTCGCACCACATTAAAGCCGGCGCGCACCATCATGGTGCAACGCAGGCCTAACCAGATCAAGGAATATTATGGATATGAACACTTTTTTTAATGACTTGCAGAACAAGATCAGCCAAGCCATCGAAAACTCACCAGCAAAGGACATTGAAAAGAACGTCAAGTCCATGATGACCCAGGGCTTCTCCAAGCTCGACCTGGTGACCCGCGAGGAATTCGATATCCAGACACAAGTGCTGGCAAAAACCCGCGCCAAGCTGGAAGCGCTGGAAACCCGCCTGGCTGAGCTGGAGAGCAAGATCAATAAGTAAGCGAGAAAGCCTGCTGCTGACGCAGGTTGTGATTGGCCGGTTTCTTCGCTGACAGGGTCCTACTCTGCCGGCGACTGGCTTGCCGGCTTAAGGAAAATTTTTTGACGAATATCGTCCTGCCGAAAATACACTACGTCCCCCACAGCATCTTGCAGCGTAGAGACATACATACGATCGCCGATATCAAGCTGCGCCCATAATTTTGCGGAGCAAGCATCATCATCAAAATGGAATCGTTTTGCGATTCTGTCCGCCGGCTTGCTCTTAAGGCAAATCTGCACGGGAATTCCGCCGCCTACATGAAACACTCGTAGTACCGCACCTCCCACCTTGCTACTCATCTGCGGCAAGACAACTGATCCAAGAGTCCAGCAACTGGCAAGGACAAGTGCAATTTTTACAGCCGGAACAGTTTCACGGCCGAAAAATGGCGGCCGAAGAATCTTACTGTCTCCCCCTTTGAAGATAGGTATCGAAACCATCGCATGAATCGGCGAGAAAACGACCAAGGCAAGGAGAACCACTTCCCATACCATCCACACCTTGATTTCCGGGATCATCGCAATTAGAACCACGATGGTCATCAGATAGGCAAATGTCGCCATTGCGATCTGCCCGTATGTCGAGAGGAAATAAAGCCAGCGCTTTTCCTCGAATCTACGCAACAGTCTTGGTGTGAAAAATATCCAGCACGCAGAAGATGCCATAAGCATAAAGCCCAACACCTTCACCGCCGTCTGTTCAGCAACTATCCCTGTCAGCAGCATGAAGCCGCTCAGCGCCAGCGCCATAGGTCCCCATGTCCACAGAAAATAGCGCTTGGCCCGAACGCGCCACGCATTATCAATACAGTCGAGCGCTTTAAAGAATCCGCCCGTTACATCGAACTCATCGACAGTCAGCGCTGGTACAAGCATGCCCGCGATAACAATGAACGAAGCGAATAGCGAAGTCAGTCCAACAATTAGCAGGGTCGTTGGCAGTACGCTTAACTCCAGCGGAAATGGTATTCCTGTTTGAATTGTGAAAGTCAGCAAATACATAAACCCGCACACCGCGCCGATAAGGCTCGCACTCTTCGCTACTTTCACCAGCGGGTCATGAAGCGTACTTAGCTTCTGTAAAAAATCTCCGAGCTGCTCAGAGTTATTAAGTTGTACATTCATCGATCACCTCACAATAATCTCGAAGGAAAGATATTGCCACGAGGAATCGGAAAAATGGGGCTCTCTGCTTATCATTTGGGCTACGTCAATGTCGCTTCGGTAGCCTGAACTAAGCTGATGACTTTCCCCATTTGCCCACCGTCTCACCATGAGCCTCGCCGTACTCAAAAGCCGCGCCCTGGATGGCATGGAGGCGCAGGAAGTCAGCGTTGAAGTGCATCTGGCGAACGGCTTGCCGGCTTTTACCATCGTCGGGCTGGCCGATACCGAAGTGAAGGAAGCCAAGGACCGCGTCCGCGCCGCCATCCAGAATGGCGGCTTTGAATTTCCCGCCCAGCGCATCACCGTCAACCTCGCCCCGGCCGACCTGCCCAAGGAGTCCGGGCGCTTCGATTTGCCGATTGCGCTTGGCATCCTCGCCGCCTCGAAACAAATCCCCTCGCGCCGCCTGCACCAGTACGAATTTGCCGGCGAGCTGTCGCTGTCCGGCGAGCTGCGGCCGATCCGCGGCGCGCTGGCGATGTCGCTGGCCACCCGGCGCGATGGCGGCTGCCTGGCGTTCATTCTGCCGCTGGCCAACGCCGACGAGGCCGCACTGGTGTCGAGCGCCGCCATCTATCCGGCCCACTCGCTGCTGCAGGTGTGCAGCCACTTCGCCGGCAAGTCGGTCGAGACCATGCTGTCGCGCCACGAAGCGGCACCGCTGGCCGCAGCGCCGGCGTATCCCGACTTTGCCGACGTTAAAGGACAAGTGCTGGTCAAGCGCGGCCTGGAAGTGGCGGCCGCCGGCAACCACTCTGTGCTGCTGGTGGGCCCGCCGGGCTCGGGCAAGACCATGCTGGCCTCGCGCTTCGCCGGCTTGCTGCCGGAAATGAGCGACGAAGAAGCGCTGGAAGCGGCCGCCGTGCAATCGCTGACCGGCAGCTTTCACATCGAGCAGTGGAAGCACCGGCCGTTTCGCGCGCCGCACCACACCGCCTCCGGCGCGGCGCTGGTCGGCGGCGGCAGCGTGCCGCGTCCCGGTGAAATCTCGCTGGCACACCGCGGCGTACTGTTTCTCGACGAGCTGCCCGAGTTCGACCGCCGCGTCCTGGATGTACTGCGCGAACCGATGGAGTCCGGCCACATCACCATCTCGCGCGCCGCAAGGCATGCCGACTTCCCCGCCCACTTCCAGCTGATCGCCGCGATGAACGCCTGCCCGTGCGGCTACTTCGGCCACGCCAGCGTGGCCTGCCGCTGCTCGCCCGATGTGCGGCTGCGCTACCAGAACCGCGTCTCCGGGCCGCTGCTGGACCGCATCGATATCCAGATGGAAGTGGCCTCGGTCGCGCCCGAAATACTGGCCGCGCCCGCCAACGGCGACTCCTCCGCCGTGATCGCCGCACGCGTGCAAGCGGCGGCCAACCGGCAATTGCAGCGCCAGGGCAAGCGCAATCAATACCTCACCCCGCGCGAGATCGACCATTACTGCAAGCTCGACCGCCCCAGCAAATTCAAGCTCAGGGAAAGCATGCAGAGTTTCAAATGGTCGGGCCGCGCCTACCATCGCGTCCTGCGGGTGGCGCGCACCATCGCCGACCTGGCCGGCAGCAGCAATATCGAACTGGCGCACGTCAAGGAAGCCATACAATACCGCCGCGCCCTGCCCGAATAACCAAACCAACTCTCGCTGGCTTGCTGCTATATTGCTTGCAGCTTATTTTCGCCAGGATGCCCATGACCCGCTTGCCCCTCTACCTTGCCGCCAGTGCCGTGCTGGCCGGCTGCGCCACCAAGCCGATGGCGCCGACCGACTTCACCCTCAATTCCGGCAGCCCGCGCGCGCCCGAACAGCTGGCGGTGACGTTTGAAAAAGTCGACCTGGCCCTGCGTGTCGATCCCGCCAGCAAAAGCATCCGCGGCGACGCTGCCCTGACCTTCCTGCTGAAAGAGCCGCTGAGCCGCATCGCCGTCGAGCTCGACCGCAACCTGCCCATCGACAGCGCCAGCGTCGACGGCGTGACGCTCGCAGCCAGCGCCATCAGCAATCCCGACGGCCGCCTCTACCTGACCTTGCCACAGCCGCTGCCAGCCGGCGCCCGCACCACCGTGCGCATCCAGTACCACGGCATGCCGGTGACTGCCAAGCGCGCCCCGTGGGACGGCGGCTTCACCTGGAGCCAGACCGCCGACGGCCAGCCATGGGTCACCACCACGGTCGAAGGCGAAGGCTGCGACCTGTTCTGGCCCTGCATCGACCACCCGCAAGGCAAGCCCAAGCTGATCGACCTGCACATCAGCGTGCCATCACCGCTGGTCGTCGCTGGCAACGGCGTCGCCACCGGCATGGAAGAGAAAGACGGCTGGCGCACCTACAACTGGCGCGCCAAGAACCCCAGCACTTACGGCGTCGCGCTCAACATTGGTCCGTACGAAATCCTGTCCGCCGACTACGCCAGCAAGTACGGCAACACCATCCCGCTGCGCATGTGGTACGTGAAAGGCCACGACAAACAAGCCCAGGGCCTGTTCACCGAGTTCAAGCCGATGCTGGATTTCTTTGAAAACCGCGTCGGCCCTTACCCGTTCGGCGACGAGAAAATGGGCGTGGTCGAAACCCCGCACCTCGGCATGGAACACCAGACCATCAACGCCTACGGCAACGGCTACACCAAGTCGCCGCTCGGCTACGACTGGCTGCTGCATCACGAGCTGTCGCATGAATGGTTCGGCAACCAGATGACCAACGCCGACTGGGACGACATGTGGCTGCATGAGAGCTTCGGTTCCTACATGCAGCCGCTGTACATGGAATCGCTGCGCGGCGAAATGGAATTCCAGAACGTGCTGTTCGATTTCCGCAAGCAGGTCAGCAACAAGGCGCCCATCGTCAGCGGCAAGAGTCAGCGCATCGAAGACATTTACCAGGACGAACGCGGCGGCCCCGGCCTGGACATTTACGTCAAAGGCGCGCTGGTGCTGCACACGCTGCGCAACCTGATCGGCGACGAGCCCTTCTTCACCGCCACCCGCCGCATGGTGTACGGCACCGCCACGCCGGCGCCGGGCAACTTCCAGCCGCGCTGGAGCAGCAGCAGGGAATTCATCCAGTTCGCCAGCGAGGCCAGCGGCCGCGACCTGAACTGGTTCTTCGACGCCTACCTCTACCACGCCGCGCTGCCGCAGCTGGTGGAAGAGCGCAGCGCCGGCAAGCTCAAGCTGCATTGGAAGCTGAAAGACGGCGGCATCTTCCCGCTGCCGATCGAAGTGCGCATCAACAACCGCATCGAAAAGCTGGCCATGGCCAACGGCGAAGGCGAACTGGCGCTGCCGCCGAATGCGCTGGTGACCATCGATCCGCACTCGCGCGTGCTGCGCCAGCAAGACCACATCGATGAATGGAAAGCCATCGAAGACCAGAAAAAGAAAGCCAGGAAATGAAACGTATCGCATCGCTGCTGCTGGCCTGCGCCCTGTGCGCCTGCAGCCCCAAGTACGACTGGCGCGACTATCGCAGCAGTGACGCGCCTTACGCCGTGCTGTTCCCCGGTAAGCCCTCCACCCAGACACGCACCATCAAGCTCGACCAGCTGGAAGTCAGCATGACCATGAGTGCGGCCGAGATCGACGGCGTGGTGTTTGCCGTCGGCAGCGCGCAGCTGGTCGACGCCGCGCTTGCACCAGCCGCCGTCGACGCCATGCAAACGGCGATGGTCAACAACCTCGGCGCCAGCATCACCAGCAGCAAGACGCTGGCCAACGGCATGCGCGAAGTCGATGCAAGCGGCACCGAAAAAGGGCGCGCCATGCGCCTCGTTGGCCGTTTTCTTGCCAAAGATAAAAGGATTTACCAGGTAGTGGTGATCGGCCCCACGGCGCAAATCGATGCCGAGCCCGTGGACACCTTCCTCACTTCCTTTAAATTGAATTAAAACCGGCGCGCTGGCTTAAAACCTGCTTAACAGATGTGCGTCAGCGCCCAGACTTGGCCTTTTGAGTCTTGTAAAGTCGCTGGCATGGGCATAGAGTTGATCTAACGGAACTAAGAAAGCACGCTTATGTTAATCGCCTTTAAATCCAAGTCCAGTCCAGAAATCCTGATGTACCAGGAGCATGCACAACGCATACTCGACCTGCTGCACAAGAATCCCCAGCGCGGCATCATCACCGCCGCCGAAGCGGCACAAGCGCTGTCGATCCTTGAGCACGAAGTGGCCGAGACCAAGCTGCATCCCGAGACCGATGTCGAGCATGATATCCACGCCCACGAGCAGGAAGAAGGCGAAACCAAGGAACATGCCATGGCGCAGCGCGTCGGCTTCTCGGCGCGCGCCTTCCCGCTGCTGGAAATGCTGCGCACCGCCAAGGCGGAAAACGAGCACATCATCTGGGGCGTTTAGTTTCTACCTCAGTCTCCGGCCAGGGACGCCTTCAACGGCAGATCGATCGTGAAGCGCGTCCCCACACCCACCTCGCTGTCGACGCGGATCGAACCATCCAGCAGTGACGTCACGATGTTATAAGTGATGCTCAAGCCCAGTCCATTGCCGCCCTGCCCCAGCTTGGTGGTGAAGAAGGGGTCGAAGATGCGCGCCTGGTGCTCGATCGCGATGCCCTTGCCGTCATCCTGGAACACGATGCGCACCCGCTCCGGCCCCAGCTGCACCGCCCACATGCGGATCTCGCCGCCCTCGCGGTCTTCAAACGCATGCAGCAGGGCGTTGTTGATCAGGTTGATAATCACCTGCCCGTAAGGGCCGGGGAAGCTGTCCATCACGATATCGTCCGGCATTTCCAGCAGGATGTGGTGGCCGGCCTTGCGCACCGTGTTCTTCATCGTCATCACGATTTCCTGGCTGGCCTGAAGCAGGTTGAACTGGCGCCGCTTGGCGCTGGCCTGGTCCACCGCCACTTGCTTGAAGCTGTTCACCAGCTCGGCCGCGTTGCGCAGGCTGCGCATCATCAGCGTCGAAGCTTCGCGTGCGGCGTCGATGAAGTTGCGCAGGTCGGAACGGCGCATGGTGCTGCCGTTATTGAGTGCTTCAATCTCGACCGTCTTGTCTTCCAGCGTGCTGGCGATCACCAGGCTGTTGCCGATCGGCGTGTTCAACTCGTGCGCCACGCCGGCCACCAGCGAGCCCAGCGCCGCCAGCTTTTCACGCTCCACCAGCTGCTGCTGGGTGTCGCGCAACTGGCGATAGGAATCGGCATTGGCAAACGCCACCGCCACGTACGAGGCCAGCGTGGTCAGCATGTCGAGGTCGATGCGGTGATAGGCATGCTTGCGATAGCTGTGCACCGTAATCACGCCGCGCACCTGGCCGCCGACCGAGATCGGCACATAAATCAGCGAGCGCGGCTCGGTCGGCAGCGAGCCGTCCTCCAGCGTGCCCATGTCATCGGCGCCGGACACCAGTTCCAGGCTGGAGATATAGCGCGAGTACTCTTGCTCCAGGTCGTTGATGAACACTTCCTGCGCATGGTTGATACACCACACCGACAGCTGGTTCGGCTCGCGCATGCTGCGGGTGTACGGCGTGTAGCGCTTGCCGCGTTCCATCGCAAATGGATACTCGATCAATTCCTGCTCCGGCCGGTAGATCCCGATGCCGAACACGCTGGCATCCATCAGCGCATGCACCTGCTGGTACAGCAGCGACATGATGGCTTCGCTATCGAGATTGGCCGTGATGCGCCGCCCGATATCGGACAGCAGCGAGATATTGCGGTGCGCCGCTTCGACGTTTTCCTTTTCGCGCTCGATGGATTCCTTCTGCGCCACCAGTTCGCGCGTGCGGCTGCCGACTTCCTGCTCCAGGTCCTGCTTCTGCAGCACCAGCAAACGGATGCGAACGCGGTACAGCAGCCAGGCGCCGCCCAGCACCAATCCCACCATCAGCAGGCGGAACCACCAGGTCTTCCACACCGGCGGCGCGATGGTCACCTCCAGCGACACCGGTTCGCTGCTCCACAATCCATCCTTGTTGGCGGCTTTCACGCGGAACACGTAGCGGCCGGGATCGAGATTGGTGTAGGTGGCAAAGCGCTTGCCGGCATCGGTGCTGACCCAGTCCGGATCGAAGCCGACCAGCTGGTAGGCATAGCGGTTGCGCTGCGGGTCGGCGAAATGCAGGCCGGCAAACTCGAACGAGAACACCGCATCACGGTACGACAGCGACAGCGCCCTGGCCTGGTAGACCGGACCTTCCTGCAGCACATCGCTGCGTCCCCCGGTGCTCAGAATGGATTGGTTGAAGATGGAGAAATCGGTGATCGACACCGGCGGCGGATGCGGGTTGTTGTGAATGCGCTCAGGCTGGAACACTGTCACGCCCTCCAGTCCGCCGAAATACAGCGTGCCATCCGGCGCGCGATAGCCTGAACCGATGAAGTAGGAGCCGTCGATCAGGCCGTCTTTGGAGGTGTAGTCCTTGAACACGCCCGTCTGCGGATCGAACAGCGAGACGCCGGCCGTGGTGCTGATCCACAAGCGCCCTTGCGCATCGCCGAGGATGGCGCCGATCGGATCGGGCGCGCGGCCATGGCCCGGCGGGTAAAAGCGGAAATGCAGCTTGCCGTCCTCGCCCAGGCGCGCCATGCACAGGCCTGCCGCAGTGCCGATCCAGATGCGTTCCTGTCCATCCTGGTACAGATAGTGCACGCGGTTGTGGCTCAGGCTGTCGCGCCGCGCCGGATCGTGGCGGTAGTGCTCGAACTTGCCGGTCACGGCATCAAAACGATCTAAACCGTTTTCAGTACCGACCCACAGATTGCCGCGCCGGTCCTGCAACAGCATGTAGACGCGGCCCGCCAGCCGGTCCGGATCGTTGATATCGACACGGTAAGTCTGCATGGCCAGCGTCTGCGGATCGATGCGGTGCAGGCCGACACGGGTGCCGACCCAGATGATGCCGTCGCGGTCGACCATCAGCCGCTGCACCGAACGCGCCTGCGGATCGTCGCCCAGCCACATCGGCGTATAGCGCCCGCTGGCGGGGTCGCGCCACGACAGGCCGCTGATGGTGCCGATCCACAGGCGGCCGCGCAGATCGGTCGCCAGCGCCATCAGCTGGTCAGCCGGCAAACCGCCCGGATGCGGCTGCGCATTCGACTCAAAGTTCACCCGCCCCTGCGCCGGATCCAGCAACGCCAGGCCGGTGCTGGTGCCCAGCCACACCTTGTCCTCCGGTGCGGCGGCAATCGCGCGTACCTTGCTGCCGCCAATCGAGGGCAGCACGCCTGGATAATCGGTGTAGCGCTCGAAGCCGCCGCTGCTCAAGTCGACGTAATCGGCACCGGTGTACCAGTTGCCCACCCACAGCGTGCCGGTGCGGTCCTGATAGAGCGCGCTGATCTGATTGTCGCTGATGCCGTGACGGCTATGGGTATCGCGCGGATAACTGTAGTAGCGGCCGGACACCGGGTCGCGCCGTTTCAAACCGTCGGTGAAGGTACCCAGCCACAGCGTGCCATCGCGGTCATGCATCAGCTTGGGCACGCGCGCATCGGCCACGTCGGCCGGCAGCGACAGTGCAATGCGCTCGGCCGATTGGTCCTTGAGGCGCCACGCCTGCACGCCGCGCATGGCGCCAGCCCACAGCACGCCATCCGGTCCGATAGACAACGATTGGATATGGTTGTCCAACCGATGCTCCGCTGGGCCAACCTGGCGGAACTGCGTGCTGCCGGCAGCCAGCAATTCCAGCCCACGCGCGGTGCCCAGCCACAGGTTGCCGTGCTGGTCGCGCGCCATCGCGCCGATGTGATCGTCTGCATGAGGCAGTACCTGCACCTGTCCAGTCGGCATGTCGAGGTGGCGCAAGCCATCCGTACTGCTAATCCACAAGCCCTGCTTGCCGTCACCGACAATCCCGGTCACGGATAGTTTGGTCAGCACATGGGTGAATGCCCGCGCCGCCGGATCGTAGCGATCAAGGCCGCCCTTGTTGCCGACCCACAGCTGGCCCGCGGCGTCTTCATGCAGCGCCTGCACGTAATTGTCCTGCAGGCTGCGGGGATTGGAGGGGTCGTTCTTGTAGGTCGTGACGCGGTAGCCGTCATACCGGTTCAGCCCGGCCTGCGTGCCGAGCCACATATAGCCGTGCTTATCCTGGAGGATGCTGGTGACCGACTCCTGTGTCAGCCCCTGCTCTACACCCAAATGCTCAAAGCGCAGGGACAGCGGCGCCGCCTGCGCTACCGAAATCAGCAGAAAGAAAAGGAAAGCAGCTCGCATGCAAGTCATTCTAATGCACAAAAGCAAAAAAACCCCGCCGGATCTTATCCTGACGGGGTTTTTTCTAAATAACTAGCTTGACGATAACCTACTTTCACACTGGTTGCAGCACTATCATCGGCGTAGAGTCGTTTCACGGTCCTGTTCGGGATGGGAAGGGGTGGGACCGACTTACTATGGTCATCAAGCTTTGA